>Ga0335075_10000005_pt1 | contig 702696 bp, 611 predicted proteins | sample Lox_Sample_24_FD_206723 | JGI IMG/M metagenome (GOLD analysis project Ga0335075, IMG submission 206723) | Soil microbial communities from Loxahatchee National Wildlife Refuge, Florida, United States - Lox_Sample_2.4 | ecosystem: Environmental > Terrestrial > Soil > Wetlands | place: USA...
AATCACATAGGCCAGGTTTGCCGGATGCAGCCGCCGGCCCCCGGCCGCTCCCGCTTCGCACGGCCACCCCTCCGCCGGATCGAGCGTCGCCAGCCCCGCATGGCGCTCCCTCAACACCGCTCCCAGCGCCTCTCGGCAGAACAGCGCCTTCACCCCCGCGTCCCCCAGCATGAATGAAAGCCGCTCCACCGGATAGCTCGCATCCAGCGGAACATAGGCGGCCCCAGCCTTCCACGCCGCCAGCGCCGCTATCACCATCTCCGCACTCCGCTCCAACGCCACCCCCGCTGCGTCCTCCGCCTGCACTCCTAACTCCCGCAGACGTCTCGCCAGCCCGTTAGCTCGCCGGTCGACTTCCGCAAAAGTAAGTTGCTCGTTCCTGGTTACAACAGCGATAGCTTCCGGAGTTTCTTTTACTTGATGATCGAACTGCTCGATTAGCGTTGCGCACCAGAAGTCTTGTTTCTCGCCTGCCCAGGCCTGAACGATCTCATTGGGCTCGCGAGACGTGAAGACATCGATCGCTACCAACGGCTGTTCGGAATCCGCTAAGACCGAGTCGAGTATGGCCGTGTAATGTTGGGCCATCTGCTCGATTCGCCACGGCTGAAAGATCTCGCGGTTGTACAGCCAACGCACTTCGAGCCCGCCCGGTTTGTCCCAGACGTGCACTTCTAAGTCGAAGCGCGCCTGCGATGCATCTCCGGCAAACGGTTCCACATGCAGCGCCGCATCCACTTGTTCGATATTCCACGGCATGCTCTGAAATGCCAGCAATACCTGGAACAGCGGCGTCACCTGGACGCTTCGCTCCGGTGACAGCTCCTCGACGATGCGATCGAACGGAACGTCCTGGTGTTGGAATGCTTCCCACGCCGTCTGCTTGACTCCATGTAGAAATCGAGAAAAGGGCAAATCGGCGCGAATCCGCAGCCGCAGCACATTCGTGTTCACGAATACGCCAATCATTCCTTCTAATTGCGGCTGTGGACGATTGGCAACGGGCGATCCGACCGCAATGTCTTCCTCTCCGCTGTAACGCCACAACAGGATTCCGAACGCGGCCATGAGCGTCATGTACGGCGTCGCCTGGTTTTCGCGGCTCCATTGCTTGAGCGCGCGTGCCTGTGCGCTGGACACGACACTCTTGCACACGCCTAACCGCGGCGCGTGCGTGCCGCCACGCACATGATCGGCCGGTAACTCGATCCGCTCTGGCAATCCCACGAGCTGATGCTTCCAATAAGCAATACCTTGATCCAGCGCGCCAGATTGCAAGCGATCCCGCTGCCACAAGGTATAGTCTGCATACTGAAGCGGTAATTCCTCGAGAGGGCTTTCCTCGCCTTTCCGATACGCTTCATACAACGCCATCAGTTCGCGGTGGAATACGCCCCAAGACCAGCCATCCGAAACGACATGGTGCATGGTCTCGAGAAAGATGTATTCCCGTTCGCGCAGCTTTATCAAACGCACCCGCAGCAACGGTCCGCGAGTGAGATCGAACGGGGTAGCGCCTTCGCTGGCCATCGCTTCCCTAAGCCGTTCGGACTTCGTTTCCTCATCCAGGCGAGTAAAGTCCTCGACAGGCATAGCAATGCGCATCTCAGGCTCGACGATTTGGACCGCTTCTCCGGCGATCTCCTCGAATCGCGTTCGCAAGCTCTCGTGCCGTGCCACAACTGCGTTCAGGCCTTGGTGCAATGCGCGTTCGTCTAACTCGCCGCTGCAGTGCAGCCCGAAGGGCATGTTGTATTCGCTGCTGGCTCCGCGGAGCTTGTTGATGAACCAAAGCCGCTGCTGTGCGAAGGAAAGCGGCAACCGCTGCGGCCGCTGGCGCCGCTCGAGCGGGATTTTCTTCGCTCGTCCAGGCTCGCGCGACCCCTGCGGCCCTCTAGTCGCAGATGCCGCATCAGTTCGGTTTTTCAGAGTTGTTTCCATCGTGAATACGTCGAAAACTGCACGGGGCGATATAACTACCGCTTCGCCTCGTCCAAATGCCGGCTAGAGGGAAAACGTCAATCGCTGTCCTTATTCACGAGCGGCTGATACAGAATGCCGTGAATTCCGTTGCGTGCCAGTTCGGCCTGGACGTCGCCGCCCAAAAAATCTTTCGCAGCCTGCTTGCGCTTCAACGTTGCGTCGAGATGTGCCAGCGCAAGAGCGTCCACGAAAGCGTGAGCCTGTTCGCCGGAGCACAGGTCTTCAATCGCGCGCATCTCTTTCGGGATCCATGCCAGTTCCCCCGTGAAGGGCATGCTTCTTACTAATTCGTGCTCTTCTTCGGCGCCGTCCAGAAAATGTGTATGGTCTGCCCGCTGCAAGATGAACATCTGCTTTGGCTCCGGCGTCCTGGCAAACAGTTCTTTCACGCCTTCAAGGGAAATCATCGTGTCGTTCTCGGCCACGAGATACAGAGTCGCAACGCTATGCTTCCGCTCGAACGAAGCTCGCACCGGAATCATGCCCGGCTTCGGCTGAGAGCTGCCGGCCGGCGCAAGAGCAATTACTGCGGCAACGCGCGGTTCTAAGTCGCTCGCCGCAAGCACGGCCCAGCCGCCGAAGCTATAACCGACAAGTGCGGTCTGTTTGGTATCGAGTGACGTGGCCGAGTCGCCAAGGCCGCAAGTGAAAAGGTAGTCGAGAAGGAACCGAAGGTCGGGGACGCGGCTCGCGATCCAGCCAGCCACCCGCGCGCGCCGTTCGGCGGGACTTTCGCGGTCCCTCCGCGCGAGTTCTGGGGCGACCAACTCGGAGTGATCCATGGCCGCCACAACGTAACCATGGCTGCATAAGTGCGTACAGAGATACGTTGCCATACGCCGGCCCCAGCGGGCGGTGCCATGCGAGAACACCACTAAAGGATAGGTTCCAGCGTGGGGGCTCGCATCGCGGACCGCCATCTGCGACCGCAGAGAATCGGCCGAAGCGGCTGCGAATGCATCCTGTGTGGCGACCGAACGATCTCGATTCCGATATCGCTCTTCTGCCGGATACCAGATCTCTGTTGGAAAGAGCCGCTGGCGCGCCGCATCCATAATCTCGACGGTGCGCACGCCGGCGGGAAGTGGCCCCCTTGCAAAGGGATCGTAACTGGTAGACACGAACGACGCCTGCGCCATCGGGATTTCTTAGACGAAATAAGGCATTACCTTCTCGCCGAAAGTGCGAATCGACTCCATGATCACATCATGCGATGTTGTTCCCGCCTGCATAACCAGCATTAATTCGTCAACGCCTACAGCGGCGAACCGCTGAACCGACTCGCGCGCGGCCCGCGGATCTCCAATCACCGAGGAAAGCTGCGCTTGTGGTGAGTTCCGAACGCGCTGAAAATCTTGCACATAATCGTCCGGGAGAAAATCCTTACTCACTGGAATGGGACCGCTGGGCCGTTCGGAGCCGTAATAATGCAGTAGCGCTTGAGTGAAATACATCGCGCCTCGAAGACCGTGTTGACACGCCCGCTTGTCGTCCGGCAATACCAGCGCGGCCGCACTACATGCAAAATGGTTTGTCACCGCAGAACCGATGCGCCCGTTTGCGGGCACCGCGTCCCGGTACGCGCGAACGCATTTGCAGAGTGTATCTTCGCGCTTTGTGGCCAAATTCAATGCCCCCACTCCAAGCTCCCCAAGATAATGGGCGTCCTCCGGCTTGGTGCACGCCGCGAAAATCGGCGGGTGCGGCTTTTGCACCGGCGTCGGTACGATGTACGTCGGAGGTATATTGAAAAACTGTCCTTTATAGCTGAACGGCTCAGAGGTCCACATCTTCGGTATCATCTCCAACGCCTCGCGCCACTCTTGATAGAGCGTGGACTTATCGCATTCAAATGCTTCCTGTTCGACCCGCGAGCCTGAACGCGCTGTTCCCCAATTGACGCGGCCGCCGGAGAGGATATCGAGCGTCGCTATGCGCTCCGCAATCCGAATCGGATGGTTGTAACGGTAGGGCAGCAGAGTGCAGCCGTGTCCCAGGCGGATGCGCTTAGTCTTTGCGGCTACAAACGACAGAAACACCTCAGGCGCCGACGAGTGCGAGTATTCGTACAACCCGTGATGCTCCACTTCCCATATACCGTGGTAACCGATCTCATCAGCAAGCTGCGCTTGCTCTACGCAGTTATGAAATACCGCGCTCTCCTTTTCAGGCGTTGCATCAGCCATTTGCATTTCGAAGAACAGCGAGAATTTCATGTGTGTCTACCGAACTGAACGAAGGTCATTTAGCGCTTGACGCCGCGGAATCTTCCGCGCCTGCTCTATCGTTCGCCGCTAGCAATCCCGAGCCGGCAAGAGTTTTCAGATCGACATTGGCTATGCACTGAACGGGAATGTAATCGAGCTTCAGATGGCCTACCAACGTAATCTCACCGGAGCCGTTCTCGAAATCCGCCGAGCTAAGGTCGCATCGATCCTTCTCCAGCGTCACTCCGAGTTCCGTGCCGCCGCGGGTTTCCGTAAAGCGGAGATGTACGAACCCGTACTGCTCGATCCGTTCTTTAAGCGCCGTGGCGGTTCTCTGCGGACGCAAAATTACTTCCAATTTATGAGAGCCCGTCGAAAGCTTTGTGACTAAGTCGCTCATAAGTGTCCTTTGCTATTGCTTTGCGATGTGTTTCGGCGCGGCGGCGGAAACCTGGTGTTCGGGCGACGCCGGCTCGACGACATAGAAAGCCTCCATCCCCATGTTTAAGTGATTGGCAACATGGCAATGAAATAGCCACTTTCCTGGGTTATCGGGGACCATGTCGGCCACCTGCATTCCCATCGAGAGCAGCATAGCGACATCCGTCCGCATGTGATTGATAACTACGGAATTCCCATGCCAGTGCGGCGAGTGAATCTCTTGATCGGTGGAGGCCATTAAGTACCAGCGAACATGCTCGCCTACCTTCATCGTGAAGCCGGGCGTATGGCCGTATGTGAAGCCGTTAATTGTCTCCCGGTAATATTTGTCGAAACTGGGCCGGGCCATGCGTAGGAAGAACGGGCCCATGACCACCTGGACCTTATCAGGCTGTGTCGCGTATTTATGGATGTTGTCTTCCACGTACCAGCTGCTGTTCTCGTCAATTTCCATAAAGCCGGCGACGAACTCACGGTCCACATCGATAGGCGATCCGTCCTCGCGTGCCATCCCGCGCCGGGTGATAATAATCGGGCCAATCAGGCCGCTCGCGATGTCGCGCACTTCGTCCACATGCGAGTGATACATCGATATCGTCGAGCTTCCCTCGTGCTCCGTCGGTCCGGCGCGTTCCGGAACTTCCCAGATGTAAGTGAACGTGCACCCTGGCTGCACGATGTCATCGCTCTTCTCAGCGCCGCTTGTACCGTCGTTATATGGAGCGCCTTCCGCGCTCTTTTTATAGAACAGACCATGCGGATGCACCGACGCGGGAAACTTCACGTTGTTCTTGAAGACGACGCGAATGGTGTCGCCTACCTGAGCGCGTATCAGCGGGCCGAGATAGCCTAAATGCTCCCACTCTGGCGGACGTGCTTTCAAGGTTGTAAATGAGCCGTCCGTGTATTCACGATACAGCGCTTTCATTGCTTTGCGGCCGATAACCGTGGGCCCAGCTTCCATGAATGCCTTTTCGTTTGCATTGAACGGGCGCCCCTCGATGAGATTCGTTCCGGTCGGCGCGTAATCCCATTCGACCTCATCGGCTGCGATGTAATAAGTTCGAGTGACAGGCGGGACTATGTGCAACCTGGTCTCCGTATGCTGGTCACCCGCGCGTGCTGCCTGTGTGGGTGATACGCCGACAGCGGCAATCAGGGCGAGACATGCGACAAACCCCGTGGCTCTAGGTGTTCCGTAGAATGTTGAGTAAGTAGTCTTAGTGATTAACATTTCGTATTCGGGTTATTGGTATGCGACGGCGTGTGGCGCCCTATCACATTCCCACCGCCGCCGCGTGTTGAGGCCCTATTATCCAATTCGAATCGACTTCCACCGCAATCGCTCTCTGAAGAAGCGAGACTAAGACAACCAATCGATGGTGACTCTTCGCGCGTAGCAAAACGCCCTCGAGACCGCGCAGCGGACCCACCTCGATACGTACTTTCTCTCCGGTGTGGGGCAACGGCCACGGCTCTGCCGGCGCGTTAGAACTGACGATCCGTTGGATAGCTTCGATCTCCTGTCTGGCGACCGGCAGCGGGCCACACCCGTCGCCTACAATTCCGAGAACCTCAGGCGTCGCTATGATCGTCGCCGAGACAAAAGGCTGGAAGCGGCAGAATAAGTAACCGGGAAACAGCGCTCGGTCCACTATTTTGATGCGATCCGACCACCGGCGCCGTTCCCTGTAGCAGGGCAGGAAAACCTCATAGCCTCGCTGCCGGAGGTGCTTCGCGCATATGTGCTCGCGCCTGCTCCATACCTGGACGGCGAACCAGTCGCGTGTATCCATAACAGGAGAATGCACCTCCATAGCAGGAGAGAAAACCTTTTCGTGTGAACGACGGTACGAGCGGTTCGCAGCCGCTTGTTGCACAGGTTACGCGGGGCAGTAGCGGCCGATTCGAAAGCTTGCTCGGCTACTTGCCCTTTCGTGCAACAACGATCAACTCCTCCGAAACTTCTGCCAGCCCTTTCCCGTTCCAGCCGCCGTAAAGCTGGACGGACTCGAATCCAACGGACTTACAAAGGTCGATCGCCTCCGCGGCAGTATAGACGCGGCAAGAATAGGGTGGAAGCTCTTCGCGAGCGCCTACGGAATCAACCAGGATCCACTGTCCGTGCAGGCGTTTGCTTTCCCGATCGAACGATTCGACAATCTCGAGCGACCGCCCACTGCGCAAATGGCGTGTTTCTCGAAATTTGTATTTGCCCGTGGCAATGCGGGCCACGTTCACATCGCTGTGCAGGAGAAACTGACCGCCGGGTTTCAGCGCCTCGAAGAAATTGGCCAGTACACGCGTGTTGTCCCTGTCATCTTCAAAGAATCCGAACGCCAGGAACATATTGATGACGGCGTCGAAGTCCTCTCGATAGGACAGCTCCAACATATTCTCGCGTGCAAAGCGGACGTTCGGAACACCCTCCGCGTTCCGGTGCGCGGCAGCCAGCATTTCTTCGTTAATGTCGCTACCGAGCACATGCATCCCTTTCTTCGCAAGCCCCACCGAGTGCCGGCCATAGCCGCACGGGCAATCCAGCACAGATGCTCCCGCAGGCAGCGAGAGTAAGTCCACGATGCCATTCACTTCTCTCGTGGTGCGAGCCGGAAGCGTCTGCGGCGTAGATAGAAAGCCTTCGATCGAATCGTCGCCCTCCATGTATTTCTCGCCAAAGAAACCCGCGCCGTTCTCCCAGTAAGGAGGCGCCTGAACGGGAGTTTCTCGTGTTGCCATTAGTATCTTCCTTTCGATATAGTGCTTTTGACGTGCAGAGTCTTCCCTCGCCAAGATTGCGTATGCGTCTGGTGGCGCGTGCGTCTGATGGCGCGCCTAACTAGCGTTTAGGCGAAATCGCCGGGTGGCTCAGTGACGATGGCGTTGTCCGGATCGATTAACTCTCGCGCTGGTGCGATGTGCATGCCAGGGCGGATAATTTCGCTGTTCGATAACACGGCTGGCGGTTCGAATACTGTGTACGCGGTCTCGTCATCCAAACGCGTGTCGCCGAACAGTGTATTTTTCAAGAAAAGTTTCAGATAGGATGCGCCGGATGTCCCTCCGGTTCCGATGCCCGCATCCGAAAGATAGGTACGCGCAAAACCGACATGCAGCCCACGCCATTTCAGAAGCTTCCGATCTAGCTTCCGGGCTATCTGCAGCAAAGCGTCCGCAGCTTCTCCTTTCACAGTCGCCTGTAAACGGCTCAGCTCATCGCGAAGGCAGCAAAAACCCGGGTGATCGTAGCTTTGCATCTGCCGCAGATGGGGAATGCGCTGGAACAACGCTCGCTTGTGTTCACTAAATCCGAATAGGTGGATGTCCATCGTCTGGTAGTTCGCCGATTGCACGGCGCTCGCGTTGGCGGCCGACGCGCGGAAGTCATGAAAGTGTTCCGGCGGCATCGTGCGAAGAACCCGGAATGTCTGCAGCAAAATCTCGGTATGGCCCAGCGCCTGTTCGAGTAACTTCCGTGCGCTCGTCAGTGCGTCCCGCCGAATCGCATCTTTCGCTTGCGCCACCGATATGCGGATCCCATAGAAGCACAACTCCGAGATGTGAATAGACCGGAGAAAGAGCGGCTCGTCGTGAAATTGCGTCTGCGGAAGGCAGCTGAAGTGTACAAGCGCGCTGATGCGCAACGGTTCGTTCGCATATTCGATAATGCTGTCGTAAGCGCGAATTACGGGCAACTGCGTGGAAGACGCGGGAATTAATTCGCGAAGGCTCTTTACCGCGTCATAGACATCCCGCAGCAGTTCAATACGGCTTATTGCCAATTCCGGCCGGAAGTGCAGTGCCTGGAATGGCTCACAGCCGATCAAGCTTTGCATTTCGAACCGGCCGATGTCGAGCAGCAACGCGAGGATTCCAGGAATTGTTTTCGCCTTCAATGCAATTAGATCTTCCCCGCAATCGCCCATGTACCAGTCGAGGATGTTTACACAAGTATAGGGATAGTAACTCGGGATCGCGGATCGCTCTAACATCGCCATGGGATACGCGACTTCGCGGAATAGCGTCAGCGCTTCCGCCAATTCGCCCTTCAGGGGCAGGCGCTTGAGAATGGACTCGCTCTGTCTATATTGCTCCGCCCAATGCCGCACGAAACCGGCATCGAGACCCGATCGGCTCGATCGTTTCTGAGTGGCGATGAATCCGGCGATGTCAACCGCCGTCAACGCCTCCCGAATTTGCGACGGACCGGTTGCCCTCATCCGCGCCCGCCCGATAGCATAAGTTGCTCACGCACGCGCATGATGGCTGCACTAAAGATTGCCGAGGCGATTATTCCGCCCTCGTTCAAAACATCTTGAAGCAGCGCCACGTTCTGGCGGATCGTTGCGTATTGCTCGCCGGCCATGCCGGAGACGCGTGGCGGATGCAATCCGCCAGGGCCCGGTGCTGCCATGGCGATCTCGATAGGACGGGACTTCGGCCGCAGGTAGCGCTCACAAACCGTAAGCAGTTGCAAGAATCCACTCTGACTTTCCGTCGCCGTGTCATCCAGAATCACGCGCGTCGCATTCAAGCCGAGCGTGAGCGCCGCACGAAGTATTTGTGCGTGCGTCCGACAGTCGTTCCAAGCCGGCGCTGCATCACGTTCATCGGCGTTCGCCCGCAAAGCGCACGACAGCAGTAGATACAGCTCGGGCAAAGCGGCGATGTCCGACTCGCGACAAAACACTGTCTTTCGAGGATCAAGACCTAGCGTCATCAGCGCGGCGAGAGTGTCTAGTCCGTCCATAGCGCCGCCAGCCTTATGGCCAGAAAGAAGAAGGCTGTAATCAGCAAGTACGCAGATCGTATCCCCGGGATACAAATGTTGGTGATCGGCGAGCAGCGGAACCACGCGTGGTAGTGCTTCCGAATTTGTTTGTGCAGCCAGGGAAAGGTTCGCCAGGAGCCGCGGTGCCCCGGAGAAAACCGCTTCCGGCTCCTCCCATGAGAGCGGAATCGACGAGGCCTTTGGCGCTGTTGCGTCGTCGACCATATCTGTTACGCCTTAGTCCTGAAGTATCGGGCCGATCGCTAGGCTGGCGCGCGGCCGCATCAGAAAAAACGCTGCCGGCCTCCAGGTCGCAGTTTCCTTGAGGAGATCGCTTGCTTTCAGACGTCTGAAGCGCCAGCTTCTTGCTGCATCTGTTCTACGAGACTCCTTGGGCGCATATCGGTCCAGTGCTCTTCTATATAGTCCAGACAAAGCTTGCGTTCGCCTCTGGGGCCGACCGGCGCCCAGCCGGCCGGAACGTCGCGAAAGGTTGGCCACAACGAGTACTGTTGTTCCTCATTAATGAGCACGAGGAACTCGCCGCCCTCATCATCAAATGGATTCGTCATAATCCCCGCATTTTGGGCAGACTGCCGCCATAAATGTCACATCGGCTTCAAATAACCGGATCGCAGCGTAAAGGAACACACGCAAACACCCTAAAAGCGGTCCCGATAAGATGCGATCTGTGTAAACGCCCTCCATTTTACAATAAGGTCGGCGATTGTGTACATAGGGAGAATAGATACACAGAATTCGCCTCGTTATAAACGCGACGGAAGCGGGGGGCCTGATGTGCGTCGGCGCTAACGTATGACGCGGTGGCTTCGGCCGTTATCACTCATCGTCACCACCAGACTGGCGTGGGATTTGCCGTGCTATAGGCGCGTTGTCGGCCATCCCTAGTAAGCAAAACCGACCGCATAGAGCCCAACCTCGACACCGCATTTCGTTCGGCAAAACAGCTTAATTTGGCTTCGTCTCGTAAAACGCGGCCATACGGCCCGCACTTATTCGGCAAAACTTCGCCTAACCGCCAGCCCGCAGGCTAGTCTAAATGCCAGCCGGATGGAATGGACTGACGCGGCCGCCGCCGAAGAGGCACGCAAAGGCAATCAACACGCCTTTCGTGTCTTGGTGGAGCGGCATAGCCACTCCGTATTCCGTCTCGCCTTTCGTATGAGTGGCAATGAACAAGACGCCGAGGACCTGGTGCAGGAAACCTTCCTTCGCGCATATAAGCAAATGCACCGTTTCGACGGGCGCGCCGCATTCGGCACCTGGCTGTACCGTATCTGTGCAAACTGCTCGCTGGATCTGTTGCGTGCGCGAAAGAGCCGCCGCGAATTGCAGCCGCTGGACGAGAAAGACGACGCGCGAAGCTGGCTCGACCGGGTCGCCACGCCAGAGCCGTCGCCCGAAAGATTGACGCACAGCGGCCAGATTATGAGCTTGCTCGAACCCGCCTTAAACCGGCTGAGCGAAATGGAGCGCGCGGCATTCGTGCTGCGCCATTACGAGGGCTGCGACATAGAAGAAATCGCGCGCACGCTGGGTGTGCAGGCCAACGCCGCCAAGCACAGCGTATTCCGCGCGGTTCAGAAGCTCCGGCGCGCGCTGGAGCCGGCCTGGGGGGCCGTCCGATGAATCACGCCAGTGAAGAACAGCTTGTGGATGCCTATTACGGCAACGGCACCGAAGTGCGAACGCACTTGAACGAATGTCCGGAGTGCCGGGCAACCTTCGAACGCCTGCAAGAGCATCTGGACTCCATGCGCGACTATCCTGCGCCCGAGCGCGGCCCGTCCTATGGCGGCGAAGTTTGGTCGCGGCTGCTGCCGCATTTGCCGCCCGCGCGCAGCCGGCGCGTTTGGTTCAGGTGGTGGACATTAGCGCCCGTTCTTGCGACCGTCCTCGTAATTGCGTTCGTGGCGGGCATGCTCACCGAGCGGCGCGTGCAGGTTGCCGGCACGCCGGAAAAGGCCAGGGAACGGGTGCTGCTCATCGCAGTGAGCCGTCACCTGGAACGTTCGCAAATTGTCTTGTCGGAGATAGCCAACGGGAACGCCGCCAACATCGATTTTTCGGCGGAGCGGGAGCGCGCGCGGGACTTGCTGGACGATAACCGATTGCTGCGGCAGTCGGCTGCGCGCAATGGCGACGCGGTAGATGCAAGTCTGCTGGATGAACTCGAACGCGTTCTGCTGGATGTTGCGAACAGCCCGGCGGAGATGAGCGCTGGCGATTTCCAAGCGTTGCAAAACCGCATCGACAGCGAAGGTTTGTTATTTAAGGTCCGAATTACCAGTTCAGACGATCGTTTTAAAGGACAGAAGCTATGATTCTCACAATTCTTTTCCTTGTGTTTTCGGTATCGGCCGAAGCGCAGGGCGCCCCGGTTCCATTTACGCAGAGTTTTCAGAGCCAGCAATCCGGAGGCTCGGAGCGCACAGGCCGGTCGGGGGCCGTTGTGCGCGGTTCAGACCATGAAGACCCGGATTATCAAAAAGGCTTGCGGGCATTGGACGCCCGCCAATGGGATGAAGCCGTAGATGACTTCGACGCCTCGGCCTCTCACAAGGGCGCGAACACGGATGCGGCCCTTTACTGGAAAGCCTACGCAATGAATCGCGCCGGCCGCCGCGAAGACGCCCTCGCCACCATCTCGGAATTGAAAGAAGCCTATCCGTCGAGCCGGTGGATCAAGGACGCGAAAGCGCTGGAGCTGGAGGTGCGCGCCGCGACGGGCGCTCCCGTAAACGCCGGTACGTATAGCGACGACGATTTAAAGCTGCTTGCACTAAACAGTCTGATGCAATCGGATCCGCAAAAAGCTTTGCCGATACTTCAAAAGCTGCTCGCGAGCAATAACTCCGACAAGATCAAAGACCGGGCCATGTTTGTTCTCTCGCAAAATCCTTCACCCGAGGCCCGCAAGCTGCTGGCTGACACGGCCCGAAACTCTTCGAATCCCGATCTGCAGCTCAAGGCGATCCGGTATATGGGCATGATGGGGAACGAGGAGACCCGCAAGGAGCTCGCGTCGGTTTACGCTTCAACCTCGGATGAGCGTGTCAAGCGCGCGATTCTGCAAAGCTTCATGATGTCCGGTTCGCGCGATCTTCTGTTGAACGCCGCCAAAACCGAGAAAGACCCCGCGCTGCGAAAAGAGGCCATCCGGCAATTGGCGATCAGCGGCGGCGGGGAGCAACTCTGGCAGCTATATCAATCGGAGAGTTCGAATGATAATAAACAGGCCATTCTGAAATCGATGTTCCTGACCGGAGACTCTTCCAGGCTGATCGAGATCGCTCGCTCGGACAAAGATCCGCAACTGCGGATAGCGGCCATCAAATCGCTCGGCCTCATGGGCGATAAAGGGCGCGGGGACGTTCTGGTTGGTATCTACCGCTCGGATCAAAACCGTGAAGTGCGCGATGCTGTCGTGCGCTCGCTTTTTCTGCAGCAGAACGCAAAAGCTCTGATTGATCTGGCGCGAGCCGAAAAGGACCCTGAGATGAAGCGCGAGATCGTGAGTAAGCTCGCGCTGATTTATTCGAAAGACGCGACGGATTACATGATGGAGCTACTCAAATGAAGCGATTGGTTTTGTTCGCGATCGCCTGCGCGGCATTTGCGCAAAATTGGCAGCCAACGGTGGTCGACGCGAAATTTGAAACTCGCGCTTCGTCCGGTGACTTAGCCTCCCAAATCCGCGCCAGTTCGGCAACCTGGTTCGGCTATGCGGTCAAGAGCAAGCGCCACACAGGCGACAACTGTTGCGATCGATGCCGTCTGGAAGAGTCGAGCGGCAAATCCTCAACGCACCCAATCCCGCTGGAAGGAAGCGACGTCATCGCGCTGCTCTTTCGCGTCGAAAACGAAACCATTGAAAAGATTCAGGTTCACTCCCTTGGCTGTCCGCTCGATGCCGGTGGCCTTCCCTTCGTTTGGCTGAACGGCGTAAGCGCTGCCGCAAGCGAGTCGTTCCTGAAGAACCTGGTGACATCGAACACCTCCCGTCATGTGGGAGATTCCGCGATCTTTGCTATTTCACAACACGATGATCCGAACGCAATTCCCGTTCTGGAAGACTTGGCGCGGCCGCCTCAGCCCGCGCACCTGCGCGGACAGGCGATCTTTTGGCTGGCCCAGGAAGCGGGAAGCCGGGCCGCATCGTTTATCAAAGGCGCGATCGAAAACGATCCCGATACGGAGGTGAAAAAGAAAGCCGTTTTTGCACTGTCGCAATTACCTAAGGACGAAGGCGTTCCCAAGCTCATCCAGGTAGCGCAGGAGAACAGGAACCCGGAGGTACGGAAGCAGGCCTTCTTTTGGCTAGGACAGTCGAACGATCCGCGCGCGCTTGCTTTCATCGAGCAAGTACTGACTAGATAATTGGCCGGAGCGGCACATGCTGGTCCCACAACTGAACAGTCCTCCTGCCCGATGTTGCTGTTAAAGAATGCGGAATTTGGCACGCTGCGTGCTCGTCTTCCTCAACGTTCAGGCTACGGCGATTACATGTCGGCATGGCAAACGGTCTATACCATCTCGCCCTCGAATGACTCCACACTCGCGCTTGAGGTCTTCAAAACGGGGCTGATGCGCCGCAAGAAGCACATATTGTTCTTCGAGAACTTCGCAGGCGAATTGTCCTACGTGCGCGAGCACCCGGAATCATCGCGGCTCGATATCTCGATCGACGCGCTGAGCGTAACTTGCCGGGATCAATGGTTGAAGCCGAAGCAGCAACAGGTCGTCACGAAGTACGCGCGAACCCAGGCGCTCGCGGCTGACCGCTATCCCGAGATCCGATTCGCGTCTACGCGCATTTTGGCAAAGCCTTTGCGCGGTTTCGTGGTGGAAGGCGTGCTGACGTTGCGGGGAACGGGGCGCAATGTGCGCGTAAATGTGGTTCTCAATCCTATGAAGAGAGGCCGCTTCCAAATCGACGGAGACGCCACGCTACGGCTCAGCGACTTCGGCATCGCTCCGCCTTCGATGCTGCTCGGTTTGATCGGCACCAAGGACGAGGCCCTGCTGCGGCTGTTGCTCTGGGCAACCGAACCGGTTGAAGCGCATGTCTAAACTCTAATCGCGCCGAACTGGAAGGCAGCGCGATAGGATGCTAGGGGACAACTATGCCTTCTCGAAAATTTACTGCGCTCTGGCTATTGGCTCTTAGTCTGTTCGTGACGCCGCTGCTTCATGCGGCCACAGCGGACGAGGTTTGGTGGAAGCATGCCGTCATCTACGAGATCTATCCGCGAAGCTTTCAGGATTCGAATGGCGACGGCATGGGCGATCTCAACGGCATTACCGAGCGGCTCGATTACTTGAAAGACCTGGGCGTGGATGCCATCTGGATTGCCCCGCTCTATCCATCGCCGCAAGTAGACTTCGGCTACGACATCTCGGACTATGAGAACGTAGATCCGCAGTACGGCACTCTCGCCGATTTCGACCGGCTCTTGGCCGAGGCTCAGAAGCGCAACATCCGAATCATCATGGACGCGGTGATGAATCACACTTCCGACAAGCATCCCTGGTTCATTGAATCGGCCAGTTCCCGTACCAACCCCAAAGCCGATTGGTATATCTGGCGAGACGGCAAGGGCCCAGGAAAGCCTCCGAACAATTGGCTTAGTACGTTTGGCGGCTCGGCTTGGCAGTTCGATCCCGCCAGGAATCAATACTACTATCACTACTTCTACATCCAGCAGCCGGACCTGAACTGGCGCAATCCGCAGGTGGAACATGCGATGTTCGGCATGTTGCGTTTTTGGCTTGACAAGGGCGTTGCCGGCTTCCGCCTGGATGCCGTTCCCACATTGTTCGAAGACCCGACGCTCACGGACGAAAAAATTCTTCCGGGCAAGAATAAGTTCGGCGATCTCAATGAAGAAACCAAGCTGCAGGAGAATCTTCCTGAGGTTCACGGCGTGATTCGGCGCATGCGGACGATGGTCAACACCTATCCCAACAACCGTGTGCTGATCGGCGAAACCTATCTGCCCAACGTGCAGGAGTTGGATAAATGGTATGGAGGCGCAAAACACAACGAGCTCCAGTTGCCGATGGATATGCAGGTCGGATTTGAGAAGAAGCTGGATGCGAACGAATTTCGCCAACGGATCACTGATGCGGAAACAAAACTCGATGGCAACCAGCCGCTGTTTGTCTTCGACAATCACGACAACCCACGCAGCGCGGCGCGATATGGTGATGGCGTACATGACAAGGCGATCGACCAGATGCTCGCCACGATCCTATTCACAACGCACTCGACAGCCATGATGTACTACGGCGATGAGATCGAAATGCCCACAACCGTGCCAACCAGCAAAGATCAGGTAAAAGATCCGATCGGCATTTCCGGCTGGCCACAGGAAAAAGGGCGCGATGGCGAGCGCACTCCCATGCAGTGGAACAGCTCAACCGCGGCCGGCTTCAGCACCAACCCGAACACCTGGCTGCCGGTGGCTCCGGATTACAAAGAGGTCAACGTGGAGGTGGAATCGAAGGAGCCCGATTCCATGCTCAATTGGTATAAGAAGCTGATTGCTCTTCGGCGCACTGATCCTGCGATTCACGACGGCGATATGAAAATGCTTGAAACCGACAACCAGCAGATCGTGGCATGGACCCGTAAAGCGCCGAATGGCGAGGTGGTTGTGGTTGCGTGCAGTTTCGCCGCCGAGCCACAGACGGTGTCGCTGCAGAAAGCGCTTGGAGGATCCGGCAAGACGGCCAAAACATTGGCTGCCAGCGGCGGCGGGGAGCAGAATGGCACGGTGGATTTGAACGCCGTCTCCCTTCCTGCTTATGGCAGTATCGTCGCTCAAGTGCAGTAAAGGAGTTCCCATGCGCGTGTTTATCGGAATTGCGTTCGTCGCATTTTTGGCTTTAAATCTGTTCGCGCAAAGATCGCCCGACGCCATGCAACAGCAGCAGATGCGCGACTTGCACGACTGGACAAAGAATGTCGATGCATCTAAAACGAAGCAGGACTCAACACCGTTGTTGGGTGGACCGGACGACGATCCCACGCTGGCGGCCGATCAAATGGATCATGAGGCGCGGCCCGCGGCGCGCAAGGCAGCTTTGCGTGCCGAGCGCCTATCGAAAAAGAAGCAGCATGAGGAAGCAATTGAGGAGTTCAAGCGGGCGCTGGCATTAGACCCTCAATACTACGAAGCCGAGAATAACCTCGCGCTAGAGTACGCCAGTGCCGGTCAGCCTGACCTAGCCATCCAGACGCTCACGCGACTGACGCAGACGAACCCTACGCACGTGCTTGCTTTCGATAACCTGGCGATCGTCCTTTACCAGTTGCATCGGTATGCGGAGGCTGAGGTTGTGGCGCGCAAGGCATATAAGATGCACCCGTTTTCCTACAAGGCGAATTATGTGCTCGGAGCGGCGTTGGTCGAGCAAGGGAAATGGACTCCGGAAGCAAAGCTCAACCTCCGATACGCATCCGAACGGCACGTAGAGGCCAAAGCGTTGCTTGCGCAGTGGCCCGCGCAGCCCGCAACAGTCGCATCCAAGTGAGCGCACGTATATGCGCTCTGGATTTAAGTTGCCGTATCCATTGGTTTGGCTTCCAGAACGCCGTTATAGCCATTCTTCATGCGGTCTTCGATGACGGCCCAAACCTTCGGGTCGCAGCCCTTCCACTCCGCAACGGCTCTGTTGCCGAGGTATGGCAGATCGGCGACGCCCATTTTGCTCGAGAAGAATCCGCTCACCGTGAGGCTCCGAAATTCGCTGAAGAAAACGACCCAGGGGTGGTCTTCTTTAGCAGCGCGCTTAGGGTAGGCGATGCGGTCGAGAATCTGCTTTTGCTGATCGGGTGAGGCATCGGCGAAGTCTTTTTGAGACAGGGAGTTCGATTCGCGGTCGAGCCACATGAGGCCGCCGAAGATCTGAGCCTGCAGGTCTTCATTGCCGTCCTGTGCCGTCCTGAAGGCGATCCAATCGTCCAGGAACTCCGGAACTCCCGCCTGGGTGGCGCTGCCACTGCGTTCGTCGGCCGGGATGATTAAATCGCAGAGCACGCGCACGGCGCGCCATTGATGATCGTCGAAGGTCTGGCGCTGATAGGGGCCTTTCGCCGCGGGTTGCTGCGCCGTCTCATGCTCATGCGTTTGCGCCAGAGCGGAACCGGAGACGACTGCGGCCACTGCGGGCGCCGTCCCGATAATTTGAAACAAGTCACGGCGGCTAACGTCGGTTGTGTTTTTCATAACTTACACCTTTACGTTCAGCTTCTTCACTTGATCTGCAATATATTCCGATGTGCGCCAGCCAAGGGCTGAAATGGTGAGCGTGGGATTCTTGTCCGCGTTGCTGACGAACGGCGCGGCGTCGGTGATGAAGAGATTCTTCACATCCCAGGCCTGGCAGTATTGGTTCAGCACCGATGTCTTGGGGTCGTTTCCCATCTTGGTTGCGCCGACCTCGTGGATGATCTGGCCGCCGCGAGCGATGCCCCAATTGTCGCTTGCACCGGAGGCATCCGTGACGATGCCCCCCATAGTCTTGATGATTTCCTGGAACGTTTCCTGCATGTGCTTTGCTTGCAGAATTTCGTCCTGGCTCCATTTGAAATGGAAACGCAGCACCGGGATGCCCCACTGATCGACAGTATTGGGGTCGATCTCGCAGTAGCTGTCGTCGTTAGGAATCATCTCGCCACGGCCGGAGAAGTAAACCTCGCAGCCATACAGCTTGCGTAGATTGCGCTTCATCTCGACTCCGTAGCCGCCGCCCAACCATCGTTCCGCATAACCGCCCAGTTCACCGGCTCCGGGCATGCCGCGGCCGCCGCCGATCTCGATATGATAGCCGCGCGCGAAGGGAATTTTGCCTGCCTTCTGCTCCTTATAGAGCCACCAAGGCATGTAGAGATGCATGCCGCCCACCCCGTCTTCATTCCGCGGAGGCAGATCCTGCAGGATGGGTAGGAAGCCGCTGACATCGGAGCCGACGGTATCCATGATGTAACGGCCGACGAGCCCGGACGAATTCGCCATGCCGTTCGGGAATTGACTGCTCTTCGAATTGAGCAGGATGCGAGCCGTCTCGCAGCAGCTTGCAGCGAGGACGACGATCTTGGCGCGCACCTGAACCTCATTTCGAGTCTTCTTGTCGACGTAAGAGACGCCGCTGGCCAGCCCGTCCGAGCCGGCCAACACCTCGCGCACCATCGCGCTAGTGCGGACTTCGAGATTGCCGGTCTTCATGGCGGGAAATATGTGAACGCCCGGCGAATTGAAATTCGCGTTCACGCCGCAAGACCGCCCACACTGGGCGCAGTAGTGACAGGCGGGGCGGCCATGGATCGGCTGCGTGAGAATGGCGAGACGAGAAGGAACGCACGGGATGTTCAGCTTCTTCGAAGCCATTTGAATGATGCGTTCATAGCATCGCGGCGCGGGCGGCGGCAGAAATTTCCCGTCTGGTGTATTTTCCAGGCCTTCTTGCGATCCGAATACGCCGATCAGTTCCTCGGCTTTGTCGTAATACGGAGCGAGATCGTCGTAGCTGATGGGCCAATCGAAGCCCTTGCCGTCGCGGCTGTAAGGTTTGAAGTCGTAAGGCCCCATGCGCAGAGAGATACGGCCGTAGTGATTCGTGCGCCCTCCCAGCATGCGGGCGCGCCACCAAAGCCAATCGGAGCCCGGCGCATTCGTATAAGGCTCGCCGGGAACCTGCCAACCACCCACCGTGGTGGCGTCGAAAGCGCCCCAAGGCTTGTCCTTGGTGCCGGCCCCACGATGCGGAACGTTGTAAGGCCACTCGAACATCTTCGACTGCTTGGTGCAATCGAACCAGTCACCGGCTTCGAGCAAGCAGATCTTGGCCCCGGCATTAGCGAGAACCTGCGCGGCAACTCCGCCTCCCGCGCCCGAGCCAACGATCACGACGTCGTACGTTTTGGGAGATGCCTTCACCTGTGCCATGTTCTCCTTCTAACCGCGCACAACGGCCACCAACGCGCTAAAGCGAAGACGGTCTGTGCACTCAACTCCTTAACCGCGCACAACGGCCACGAAGTGGCCTGTGCGCTCAACTCTATCTATACACCCACGCGCAAAGTGCAGCCGGAATCGGCCAATAAAATCAGATTTCGAACTTCACGCCCTGCGCGAGCGGGAGTTCGTGGCCGTAGTTGATCGTGTTGGTCGCGCGGCGCATATAGGACTTCCACACATCCGATCCGGATTCGCGCCCGCCGCCGGTCTCTTTTTCACCACCAAAAGCCCCGCCAATTTCCGCTCCGGAAGGCCCTATGTTTACGTTCGCAATGCCGCAATCGGAGCCTTCCGGCGAGAGGAAGCGCTCGGCCTCGCGCAAGTCGGCGGTGAAGATGGAGGAAGCAAGCCCCTGCGGTACGTCGTTGTGAATACGCAAGGCGTCATCGAAATCGCGATATTTCAAAATGTAGAGAATGGGCGCGAAGGTCTCGCGTTTGACGGTCTCGGTTTGATGCGGCATTTCGACCAGCGCTGGACGAACGTAGAAGCCGCCGGGTTCTGAGGGCGAGGCGGATTCGATACTGACGCGTTCGCCGCCGCTGACTTTTCCACCCGCCGCTTTGGCCTCTTCCAAGCTTTTCTGCATGGCATCGAAGGCGGCACCGTCGATGAGCGGCCCAATGAGCGTCTCCGCATCTCGCGGGTCGCCCACCACAGCCGAACGGTAAACCTGCTTTAGACGCGGCACCAATTCATCGTAAACACGTTCGTGCACGAAGGCTCGGCGAAGCGTAGTGCAGCGTTGTCCGACAGTGCCCATCGCGGCGAATGCAATGGCGCGTAAGGTCAGATCGATATCGGCCGAAGGGCACACGATTGCGGCGTTATTGCCGCCGAGCTCCAGGATGCTGCGCGCAAAGCGACCCGAGAGACGCGGCGCCACTTGCCTTCCCATAGCGGTGGAACCGGTGGCGGAGACTAGCGGCACACGCGGATGTTCGACCAGCATCTCGCCGATCTCGCGTCCGCCGATCAGAACCGAAGAAAGCCCGGCCGGAGCGTCGCCGAACTGCTTCGAGGCTCGCTCAAACAGCGCCTGAGCAGCCAGCGCGCACAGCGGCGTCTTCTCAGATGGCTTCCATACCACGGAATTTCCACATACGAGCGCCAGCGCTGCGTTCCAGGACCAGACCGCAACCGGAAAATTGAACGCTGAAATAATGCCGGTTACGCCGAGCGGATGCCAAGTCTCCATCATGCGATGGTTCGGCCGCTCGGTGGCAATCGTCAATCCGCAAAGCTGTCGAGACAATCCCGCGGCGTAAGTGCAGATGTCTATCATCTCTTGCACCTCGCCGAGACCTTCGGAGATGATTTTGCCGGCCTCGATGGTTACCAGACGGCCCAGCGCGCTCTTTTCCTTACGCAGTTGGTCGCCGAACAAACGCACCAGCTCTCCGCGCTGCGGCGCCGGACGGCGGCGCCATTCGAGATAGGCCATGTGAGCGGCGTTGATGCACACATTAGCCTCAGTCGCATCGGTAGTCTGGACGCTGGCGATCATCTCGCCGGTAATGGGTGTGCGTACCTGAAGCTGGCCGCCGGTGTAAGCCTGCAACTCGACACCGAGGTCAGCTAGCAGCTCCGCAGTTTCCTCGGTAACGCCTCGCAAGGTCTGGACAATCATGCTTCAGCATGCAGTCTAGCAATACTTTGCCGCGGTCGCGGATGGTACTCAACTTGCCGATAGTATAAGGTTGTTATGCCTGCTACCGTTTGGAAAGGGTATCTGACTTTCGGCCTGGTCTCATTTCCCATTCGCCTGTTCGCCGCCGCGAGGCCCGAGCCGGTGCACTTCCATCTACTTCACAAAAAAGATCTTTCCCGGATAAAAGAGGTGATGTATTGCGCCGCCGAAGATAAGCCGCTGGAACGCTCCGAAATTGTAAAGGGATATGAGTACCAGAAGAACCGGTACGTGGTGGTGGAGCCGGAAGACCTGGGAAAAATAGCCCCTCCGACCGCGATGGCAATGGAAATTCTGCAGTTCGTCCGGATAGAGGAAGTTGATCCCATCTTCCTGGAAAAGTCCTACTATGTGTCGCCCGAGGAGGCGGTCAGCCGGCCTTATTCGCTACTGCTTGAAGCCATGAGGCAGACCAAGTATGATGCACTGGCTAAAGTGGCGATGCATGGCCGGGAGCACATCGTGATATTGCGGCCGGCGGAGCACGGAATTGTGCTGCACACGATGTATTTCGTTGACGAGCTGCATCAGGCAAACGAAACCACGGTGCCGAAGCCGGCCAAGTTCGACAAGAAAGAGATCGACTTAGCAAAGAGGCTGATTGAAACCTTGGCTGGGCCATTCAAACCGGAGCAGTACCATGACGAGTACAAAAAGAATGTCGAGGAACTGATCGAGAAGAAACGCAAAGGCCAGAAGGTGACGCCCATCAGGCAGCCGAAGAAGGCCCCGGTCATCGATCTGATGCAGGCTCTGCAACAAAGTCTCTCGCGAACGGGCGCGACGCAAAAGTCCGCGCCTGCCTCAAAGACATCGGCGAAGAAGGCGGCGCGTAAGCGGGCAGCGCATGTTGCTTAGCCGCCGCCCGATTTAGGGCGCAGCCATGGCGGCAGGCTTTTCATCCGGTGCTGCTCTAGATACTTCGAGGCTGACCGGCAGACTGAAGTAAAAGGTTGATCCGACGCCTTCTTCCGAATCGGCCCAGATACGGCCTCCATGCCGCTCTACGATTTTGCGGGCGATCGAGAGGCCGATGCCCGTTCCCTCTACATCGCGCCCATGCAAGCGCTGAAACAGGCCGAAGATCCGTTCCGCAAACTGCTGATTGAAGCCGCGCCCGTTGTCGGCGACCGAAAAGACCCAGTTACTTGAGTCGCGCTTGGCTTGCACGCGAATAAGCGGCTGCTCGTCGCGCCTGTATTTGATGGCATTGGATAACAGGTTTTGAAATACCTGTGAGAATTGCACCTTATCTGCAACGAGCGCCGGTAGAGCGCCGTGCTCGATGATTGCATCGTTGTCCCGAATGGAGGCCTGGAGGCTGGCCTCTGCTTCTTCAAGCAGTTCTTCGAAGGAAACCGGAGCCGTTGGCTGGCCGGCCTTGCGAAGCCGGACCAGCGTCAGAAGTCCGTTGATCAGATCCGTCATGCGGCGTGACGAACTAACAATGTAGCCGAGGAATTCGTCGGCATCGTCGTCGAGCCGGCCTTTATAACGCGATTCAATTAGCTGGGTGAAGCTGGTGATGGTTCGCAATGGTTCCTGCAAATCGTGACTCGCAACATAGGCGAATTGCGCCAGTTCCTGATTGGCTTCGGTCAGGTCGCGAGTTCGTTCTCGAACGCGTGCATCGAGTTCGGCGTTTGCGCTTTCCAGATTTTCATAGGCAACATCGCGCTGGTGGAGGTAAGAAAGCAGTTCGCGGTAGAGCCACATCAAGACTCCGATCATGAGAAGCGTGCCGATCAGGAACGAAAAGAACGCGCCGTGGCCTAGCTGGTGCTCGCTGCTTCGGTAACGGGAAGACTCGTCACTCAAATTCCGCGTGAGGTCGTCGACGGCGCGGCGTAACTGGTTCATAGTACTGTCGGCGGTATCGGTTTTAGCTAAGTCGACGGCCGCCGAGAGTCCGGTCGCCTGCTCAGTTTTGACAACCTGGTTTGCCTGGCTGACGCGGTTCTTGACCAGACGAATTACTTCTTCTAACGGGCGCTGGAATTTTGGAACATCCTTGACGTTCCTCAGGCACGAGTCAATGTCAGTCGCGAGTTCCGAATTGGCTTGCTGGAGCGGAATAAGGTATCGCTCATCTCCATAGAGTAGATAGCCGCGCTCGCCCGATTCCGCATCTCTGGCGAGCGAAGCGAGCCTTCCCACACTGGAAGACAGATCCCGGGTTCGGGAAAGCAGGAGATCAGTATGTTCGGTTTGGAGATCGAGGATGAGAAAGACAAAGCTGACTACCAGCGGAACGCAGAACAAGAGCGCTAAACGGCGCCGAGTATTGGATTGTCGTGGCAGACTCATCCCGCCCCTCTATCTTCATTACGGCACACGTCAACTGTGATTCGCTCTCGCCGGTGGCGAAGCCCTCGTAATTTGGACCTCCATGCTGCCGGATATGTTTCAGACCTCGGCGAGCAAGAGCCACCGTAGAGCTAGCTGGCGCGGCCGGCCAAGCGGCTGATTGGGTCCCGTGGCTGCGTCGTTATGGCGATCCGATGCAAGCCGCCGAGCAGCATCCGTTCGAAATCGTAGTAAGGAAGGCGGTTCGGAAACGAATATTGAGCGCGCGCGATCTCGGCGAGAGTTTCGGGGATGTTTCCGGCCGTGAGCCAATAAACGGCCTTGGATCTATGCCGCAGCCAGCGGGGTGAGAGCGTTTCGAGTTGCACATCCGCAAATTTATTGGCTGCCGCCCGCAAATCACCGCGGAGTATTACGTCCAAACAAGCCGATGCGGCGGCGGTCGAATTCTGGAGCTTCAAATTGCAGAATTCGCTGAGGTCCATTGCCCGCTTATCCCATGCGTCAGCAGAGGCGAGATCACCCCGGTCGAATGCCCATAAGGCAATTGCGTTTGCATAAACCACGCACATCTCCGCCCTGCCAGACGCCTGCGCCAACTTGAAGATGACTCGCTGCGGGTAATCACGCGGCCTGACTCCGGCGATTTGCAATTGAGTAACCAGATGGTAAAGAAGGATCTGTTGCGCCTCTGGAGTGTTGCGCAACAGCGAATAAAATAGCCGTGCATCGTTTCTCGCCTTTGCCGCCTCGGCGTTGGGAAACAGACCTAATACAAACAGAAAGAAATTCAGTTCCACGAGAGCGCTCAGAAAGCGCGCCAGCCACAAATCCGAACCCGCAAACCAAACAAGCAGGCAAGCCGCTCCGAGTCCGGTCAGCAAAGTCGCGATGGGTCCGGCCGCTACCACGGCCAGCATGCGCGTCCGCCATGTCGCGTCATTGCGGCGCGGAATGGCGATGACCGAGCCGGACAAGAGCGCGCCTGAAAATTGGAATGACCATCGCCCATGAAGGCGAACGGCACGGAGCGGGCCTAACGAGCCTCCCAGAACGTCGAAATCGAGCAGCAGCGCGGCGCTGAGATGACCGGCTTCATGCAAGAAAATGGCGGCGCCCAGCGCGGCGAAAAGTGCAATAAGACCATCTATGCTGCCTACGGATGTCGAATGCAGCAAGATCTCCGCCCATGACGGTCCCACCAGCTTTAGCGCGAGACCAATCCCGACCGCGGTGGCAAGCAGATTCCAGGCAATTTCTGACGGAGGCCTGGATGCGCTCATCGCGCATGCGAGCGGCGGCAGAGGCGGGCTGATCGCCTGGGCGTTGAGGACACTCACAAGATATTTATCGGCCAAGCTGTCCAATGGAGTAGGCGAAATCCAAGAACACGTAATCTTTAGCAAGAGCGGCCTATTATGACAACGTGACCCGCTTTGTTGCTGTCTCGGTTTTTGGCTGCTGGTTGGCTTGCATTCCCTGCCGGGCGCAGGGCGACGCGCCCAAGTTACGATTGCCGACAAATGTGCGCCCGGTGCGGTATTCGGCCGACCTGCGGATGACGCCTGGCCAAGATCGCTTCACCGGCTTGATCGTAATCGAACTGGATATTTCCCAGCCTGTTTCAACCGTTTGGTTGCATGCCAAATCGCTGGTTTTGGAGAGAGCGACGTTTCGCCTCGCCAGCCACGACGAGCCGGCACGAGTGACACCCGGCGTGAATGACCTGGTTGCCTTGACCACCGGCAGCACTCTTCCGGCAGGGCACACGACTTTGCAGATCGCCTACAGCGGAGACATCAGCCGCACGCTGACCGACGGTGCGTTCCAACAGCAGCAAGGAACGGACTGGTATATCTTCACCAAATTTGAACCGGTGACGGCGCGGCGCGTTTTCCCATGCTTTGATGAGCCTTCGTTCAAAGTGCCATGGCGATTGACTTTGCATGTACCCAAAGAGTCGAAAGCCTTTTCGAATACTTCGATCGTCTCCGAACAGGATGAAACCGACGGAATGAAAACGGTGTGTTTTGGCGAAACCAAGCCGCTGCCGTCTTACCTGATTGCATTTGCCGTTGGGCCGTTCGATGTGGTTGAGACCGAACCCGTCGGCAAGAACCGGCGTCCCAGCCGGATCATTGTGCCGCGCGGAAGGGCTTCGGAAGCAGGCTACGCCGCGTCGGTGACGCCGAAGCTGATCGCCATGCTTGAAGACTATTTCGGCATGCCGTACCCCTACCAGAAGCTGGATCAAATCGTGGTGCCGCTCACGACCGCGTGGGGCGCCATGGAGAACGCCGGGTTGATCGCTTACGGCGACTTCCTGCTTTCGCCAAAGGAGCAAGATACCGAGCTTCGCCAGCGTGGCCGGGCTGAAGCGATGGAACACGAAATGTCTCATCAATGGTTCGGTGACCTGGTGACCACAGCCTGGTGGGATGACATCTGGCTCAACGAAGCCTTCGCAAGTTGGCTTTCGAGCAAACTGCTCAACGAGTGGCAGCCTGGATGGGACATCAAGGCGGATGCCGCGCGATCGCTCAGCGTGATGAGGGCCGACAGCCTGACGACGGCCCGGAAGATTCGTCAGCCGATTGAAGCTCCTGGCGATATTGGGAACGCGTTTGATGGCATCACCTACGGCAAAGGCGAGGCTGTGATCGCAATGTTTGAGAACTTCATGGGCCCGCGAGTTTTTCAGCGCGCGATCCGGCTGTACCTGCAGCAGCACGCCTGGGGCAACGCAACCAGCGCAGATTTGCTTAGCACGCTGGATTCCGTGTCCGAAGGCGTAGGCGCGGCGTTTTCGACGTTTCTGAACCAAGTGGGATTCCCAATTCTCTCGGTGAAGCTGAATTGCATGACAGTGCAAACCGCCACGAACACTTTCCCGGAAGCTCAGCTTGAGCAGCAGCGTTTCGTGCCGGCAGGTTCGCAGGGCAACAAGAATGCTGTGTGGCGCGTGCCGGTTTGTGCCAGTTGGGGCGATAAAGCCGGCACGCATCGCAAGTGCAAGCTCCTAACGCAGGCCGCTGACTCGCTCGAGTTGGACGCAGGCAAAGGCTGTCCGGAGTGGTTCTTCGCAGATGCGAACGCGGCAGGCTACTACGCGGTCTCCTATGATGCACGGACTGCCGATGACTTGATTGAACGCGGACTCTCTCACCTTAAGCCTGACGAATCCGCAGCCGCTCTGCGCAACGTTCAACTGATGTTTTCGTCCGGCATTGGCGACACCGAACAGGAACTTGTCTCTGTCAGCGAGTTCAGCGGTAGCTCCGATCCAGGATTGATACGCCAGGCTGCTGGTACCATCGCTGGGCTCAGCGATTTCGTTCCGAGCGACCTCAGTCGAAACTATGAGCGCCTGATCCGGTCTCTTTACGATGCCCGTGCGCGCGAACTGGGGTGGAAACCGAAGGCCGGCGAATCGCAGGAAGTCCGGCTGCTGCGAATGGAGATTGTGCCGCTTGCCGCCACTTACGGCGGAGATCCTGAGCTGTCATCGCAGGCCGCGTTGCTTGCGCGTGAATGGTTGAAGGATCACCATGCTCTGGACTCCGACATGGTGGAACCGGTGCTCTCGGCCGCCGCCTGGAATGGGGACCACGCGTTCTTTGATCTGCTGGTGGATGAAATCAAGAAGGATCCCGTGCAACGCGAGCGAGGCTGGATGATTGATGCGCTCGAATCATTTCGCGATCCTGCGCTCACCCGCGCGCGGCTGGACCTGATACTGCGGGATGGCATCGATCCAAGAGAGCTTCAGTACATGCTGTTTGGCGCTCCGCCCTACGCGCGTGAGATCGTGTGGGACTTCGCGCAACAGAACTTTGACCGGCTCAACTCCAGGCTGCCAGGCGCTCGCGGCATCCCGTTCGGCGCGCTGCTTCCGCTCACCGCATCCGGTTTCTGCGACGCGGCCCATCAACAACAGGTAGAGAGTTTCTTTCAACCACGCATGGCGACGCTGCCAGGAGGCGCGCGCAATCTGGCGAATACCGTAGAACGAATACGTTTGTGCAGCGCTCGAGCGGCCATCGTCAAACCTGCCATCGTTACTTTTTTGAAGAAGCAGTAACCGGCCCGGCTGCTAAACTGAAGCCAAATCGCCCGAAATGCTTAGGCGATTTGTGTCTTCCCGCTTCTTAATTACATGGCCATTCAGACGCTTTTTGGCTCCGTTCCCGCCGAACCTAATCTGCTCGACCGGTTGAAGACCGGCATACAGAAGACTCGTTCGGGCCTGGTGGACCGCATCGAAGATGCGTTGGCCGGCAGAAAAGAGATCGATGCGGATCTTCTGGAAGAGCTCGAGTACACGCTGATCACCGCCGATCTCGGCGTCCGCACGGTTGAAGATATTCTGGAGCAACTTCGGCAGCGTGTGGACCGCAGAATGGCCGCTGACCCCGGCGAGGTACGGAATCTCATCCGCGAGCAACTGCTGGAAGTGCTACGCGGTTCTGAAACCCCGATTCGAGTGGTAGCGACGCCGCCAGCCGTGGTCATGGTGGTGGGTGTGAATGGGGCAGGAAAAACCACAACTATCGGCAAGCTGGCGCACCGGTTCCTTGGCGAGGGCCGGAAGGTGCTATTGTGTGCGGCGGATACTTTCCGCGCCGCGGCCATCGAGCAACTGGAAGTCTGGGCGGAACGCGCGGGCGTAGAGATGATCCGCCAAAAGACGGGCGCGGATCCGAGCGCCGTTGTGTTCGACTCTCTGCAAGCAGCGAAAGCGCGCGGGGTGGATTACGTGATCATCGATACCGCCGGCCGGCTGCACACGAAAGAAAATTTGATGGCGGAGCTCGAAAAGATGCGCCGCACCTGCCAGCGCGTGGTTCCCGGCGCGCCGCACGAGGTCTGGTTGGTGCTTGACGCGACCACCGGGCAAAACGGTCTGGAGCAGGCGCGCAAGTTTACCGAATCCGCCGGCGTCACCGGCATTATCCTGGCGAAGCTGGATGGGACGGCGAAGGGCGGCGTGGTGGTGGCGATCGCGCGCGAGCTGAACTTGCCGATCCGTTTCATCGGCGTGGGCGAAAAGATCGACGATTTGCTTCCGTTCGAGCCGGAAAAATTTGTGGCTTCGCTGTTTGATTAGCCGCTACAGCAACGCATGAACGCCTATATGCAGGAAGCGCTGCAACACGCAGCACAAGGACGCGGTCTTACGAGCCCAAATCCCACGGTGGGCGCGGTGGTGGTTCGCGATGGCGTGGTGGCCGGGTGCGGCTTCCATACCTGGGCGGGCCTGGACCATGCGGAAATTATCGCGCTGCGCGAGGCCGGCGAAGCGGCGCGCGGATCGACATTGTATGTGACGCTCGAGCCGTGCTCTCATCGCGGGCGCACCGGGCCGTGTGTGGACGCAGTCATTCAGGCGGGCGTTGCGCGAGTGGTTGCGGCCATGCAGGATCCGAACCCACAGGTCAGCGGCCAAGGCTTTGAGAAACTTCGCAAAGCCGGCGTGGAGGTCATCGTGGATGAGGCACACACGGCCGCAGCCGAACTGCTAAACGAGCCCTTCGTTCATTTCATGAAGACTGGCCGGCCGTTGGTGACCATCAAGGCCGCACTGACGCTGGACGGCAAGATAGCCGCGCCACAAGACAACTACGGCTGGATCACAAGCGAAATTGCGCGCGCCGATGTGCAGCAGGTGCGGCACTACTCCGACGCAATCCTGACGGGCTTGGGCACGGTGCTCGAAGACGATTGCCTGCTGACGGACCGTTCGGGGCGAGAGCGTAGCCGACCGCTGCTTCGCATCGTGCTGGATTCGCAGTTGAGGATCCCGCTAACGGCGAAGATCGTCACCAGTGCGGAACAGGATGTGCTGGTAGTAGGGACATCGGCCGCGGCCGCGGAGCGCCGACGGGCACTCGAAGCGGCGGGCATTCAAGTGCTGATCGCCGATGGCGCCGCTGGACGGACCGATCCGGTCAAAGTCATCGAGTATCTGGCGCAGGAGCGTTATCTTTCGCTTATGGTGGAAGCCGGCGCGAAGGTCAATTGGACGATGCTCGACGCGCAGATTGCGGATAAGGTGTTGTTCTATTACGCGCCGAAGATTCTAGGTGGTCTCAAAAGTCTGCCGGTCATCGGCGGCCAGGGCCGTATGCGGCGAGCGGATGCGATCATGCTGGAGCGCTTGACGGTACATCCGATATCCACCAACGAGTTTGCAGTGGAAGCGTACGTGACTAGAGCGTAATGTTTACGGGAATTGTGGAAGAACTCGGCCGTGTGGTTTTACTGGAGCCGAGAAGCGCCGGCGCGCGACTTACGGTTCAGTGCGCGGAAATTTTGCAGGATGCGACGGTGGGTGCGAGCATCGCGGTGAACGGCGCCTGCGTCACTGCGGTGGAGCTAGCTGCAGACCGGTTTTCAGCCGACCTCGCCCCAGAAACTTTGAAGCGCACCAATTTAGGAGAGCTTAAGGCCGGATCGCCAGTGAATCTGGAACGGCCTTTGCGTGCGAATAGCCGGCTCGACGGGCACTTTGTGCTCGGGCATGTGGACGGCACGGCGGAGATCGTGTCGTTAGAAGCTCTCGGAGAGGGGAACTGGTGGCTGCGGGTCCGAGCGCCAGAGGCACTTACACGCTATATCGTTAGCAAAGGTTCGGTTGCAGTGGATGGAATGAGTCTCACGGTTGCAGAAATCAAGGACGCGGTTGTGAGCTTCACAATCATTCCGCATACTTACGAGCACACCACGCTGCGTGGTTATTCGGCGGGATCGCGGGTGAATTTGGAAGTAGATATATTGGCGAAACATTTGGAAAGGCTGATGTCGCAAATAGTTAAAAGTTGATCCGATAATGGCGGTATCTTTATCCTTACCCCAGTAGTATAATTGCTTTTGTGCGGGTCAAGACATCCATCACACTTCCTCAGGACCTCCTCGGACGATTGGATCAAATTGATAAGAATCGCTCTGCATTGTTAGAGCGAGCAGCCCGCGCGTATCTAGCTCAACTTGATAAAGAGCAACTGGATCGCCGGGATCTTGAGATCATTAACCGTAACGCAGACCGCCTTAACCGCGAGGCGGAAGATGTGCTGGGATATCAGCAATTAGCGTGAAGCGCGGTGAATTCTATTTGGTGAAGAAGCCAGGATCTCGGGATCCTCGCAAACAGCGAGCCTTTCTGGTCGTGAGCCGGCAAACGCTGATAGATTCTCGATTTTCATCGGTTATTTGTGCGCCGGTGTACTCGCAACATGATGGCCTCGCCACTCAACTGTTGGTCGGCGTAATTGAAGGCCTGAAGAAAGATTCCAGCGTTCATTGTGACGAATTGGTGAGTCTGCCAAAATCCGCACTCTCGCATTATCTTGGATCGTTGGGCGGCCACAGAGTCACCGAGCTCGACTGGGCACTTTCGGTGGCAATTGGGCTCGAACGCGTTCCGCTTGAGTCATTCTGAGCGCGGGCGTTCAGGACGTGAGCCTGTGTGCGAGATAGCTCCTCCCGAAATGCCACGCAAGAACAGATCCGGCAGCCAAGCCAATAACCAGCAGCGGAATCTGTAACTCATCACCGGAAATCAAGGCAGGCTTTATAAACACCCATACGGCGAAGAAATTCAGAATTTGTAGCGCGAATAGAGACAACACGGCAGCTCGCGGAAGAGCCAGCAGAAATCCGAGCAATCCGACGGATAGCAGCAGTTGGTCGGCATAAGATCCATGCTCCGTGAGTGTGTAAGCTGGACCGATCAGCACAACACACCAGACGAGCAAATTCAAAATTGCCATGCCGATCAATAAGCCCGAGTGCGGCAGCGCGGGCGCCATGTTCTTGCGGAATGCAATCAGTAGCAGCGCAACCCAACCAGCATTCAACACACCGAGCGCATTCCAAACGTATTCTCGTTGTGCAGAGCGCGCGTCTTCGGATCGGCCGATCACGAAGGGATGCGGTCCGATTAGCGTCTTCGCATTGCCCCATTTATAAGCCAGGATTGTCTTCAGATTGAGACTCTCATAGCTATCTTCGATCGTCTGCCAGGTTGATCGTGAATCGATTTGTCCAACTCCGGCCAGATGCATCTTCAAGAGCCGGTTGCCGGGCGGGTCGTAGAACCTTTGATACGCAAGCCACGGCGCGACGAATATCACAATCAAACCGACGCCAGCGACTAACTTCCGCGCACTTACAAAGTGCCGCGTTGAGATCAGAAGCAGCACAATCGCCGGCGCGCTGAATACGCTGCCTGGATGCGCCAGCATAGCGAGCGCGAAGCTCAGGGCGGCAAGACCGGTCTCAAACCAGGTGACGGGGCGACGGCTGATGGAAGCCTCGAATAAGATGCTGATTGAAAAAAGCACGAATGTGGCAGCCAGTAACTTCGGCCAGACATACACGCTGTTGTAGAACAGAAACCCGGAGAAAACCAAAAAGCCGAAGACTTGTTTGATGCGTGGGGGCGGAGCGCGCAACGTCTTGAGAAGCACCCAAACGCCGCAAATCCACAGGCACTGCAGGCCGGTACCTAGCAGTTGATAGTTAAGCCTGACGTTCCCGATTACTTTGAGCGGCCGTTGCAGCAGGAAGATGCCGGCTTGCAAAGGCGGACGGTCACTGCTGCGCCAATCGCCGCAGCAGAACGGCTCAAGAGGCGCCTGCGCGTAGATTCTCTCAGCAAATATCAACGGGATCTGGTTGTCTCCGGGCTGAACCTGGCTGAAAAATCGAACGTTTGCGAACTCGGCGCCGGTGACGAACGGGTCTTTGAAAAGAAATAGCAGACACGTGTAGCAGGCGGCTACGGCCAGCACGTACACGAATGGACGGGTCAGCTCGCGAACAAGGGCTCTGAGCCGGGGCTCCCGCGCCAGCATCGCCGCAATAAAGACAATCGACACTGCGACGACGCCGAAAGAAAGGACGCGTCCCAAAACACGGCTTTCGAAATAGAGCCAGAACGCAATGTATCCCAGAGCCGCGCTTGCCGCAACGGTGACCATTGCTGCGCGCACCGCAGACCACTCTCGGCGCCTTGCTAAGGCTAATGTGATTGCGAATCCGGGCAGTAGGAACAGCGTCAAGTTCAGCGCAAGCAGCAGTAAGCTTGAAAGCGCCAGAAGCTGGTTCAATTCTTGAGCTCTTCGCTGATCTCGGCAGCCGCTTTGCGGGCCTCCGCCACGGCTCCAATCGGGAAGCTGATCGCGCCTACTTTCGGATGGCCGCCGCCGCCATAGCGCTCGCAGATGGTTGCCAGATTGTGCCGCAACGGTTCCCGCACCCAGGGATTCGATCCCACCGATACCTTTGTCCGGAAGCTGGATGTCGACACAGACACCGTATAGGCGGAGTCCGGAAACAGGTAGTACGGGATGAACTTGTTGTACCCCTCGACGCCGTACTCGACCAGATCGAAGTAAATCACGCCGCGCTCACACGAGCCAGCTTTGCGAATCACGTCGATGTTGCGGAGGTGGATCGCGTGCAGACGGTCGTATTCCGCCTTCACTTCCTCATCCGCCATGATCTGCTCCAGACAATGGTGCTGCATGGCATGGATGATTTTCTGCACCAGATCCGGGCCCTTGCTTCCTTCGATCACCAGCGTCAATTTCATGGCCGGGGCATTCATCTCGACGGCCGCCTGGGCGCTTTCGTATAGCGCGCCGTCCACAATGTCAGCCCACGTGATGAGCTCTTCGAGATCGGGCGCTTCGAACCCGTAGCGCTCCTTGACGAGAGCCGAAATGTACTTGGTGCAGGATCGGTAACTCGGATCCAGGAATTTTCGCCCGGAGGTGTCGTGCCGGAAATCTTCTGCGTCCTCCGGGCTCAAGAACGCGCTCTGGTGATGGTCAAACCACCAGGTGACGTTGGGATGGGTGGAGTACTTGAAATCGACAATCACGTTCCGGTCGCCGTCGAACAGGCTGTCTTCGAATAGCTGGTCGGCGCGATGCGCCAGCCCGGTATAGTAGAACTTCGCATCCGGATAGAAACGGGATTGCAAAAACCGGGTGACAAATGCGGCCGATGCTGCCCCATCGAAGCAGTGGTCGTGATACAGGACTCGCACCTTCATCAGAAAGAGTTGTTCCCGAAAACCTTTTAGATTGCCTGAGCAAGCGAGGAAAAGCAAGCGGTAAGCGATAATTAGTACATAAGCCCTTTTTCCGCATGGTTCGCCGACGATCAGCGCTGCGGAACGATCTCTAACGCTAGAGGTGTGTTTTGCCGCTTCCGGGTGAACACGTATCCTGATAGTTTAGGGCGCTTGACAAGCTGACGATGCTGAAAACGAAAGAAGAACGCCACCCAGACCTGGACCCGCAGGAGACCACGGAGTGGCTGGAAGCGCTGGACCAGGTGGTGGACGAAGCCGGTCCGGATCGGGCCGCCTACCTGCTCGAGAGGCTTTTGAGTCGGGCGGGCGAATTCGGGGTCTCTGTGGCCCAGGCCATCAACACACCCTATGTCAACACCATTCCGGTGCATGAGGAAGCGCCGTACCCTGGCGACCGCGCCATTGAGCGGCGACTAAAGAGCCTGATTCGCTGGAATGCGGCCGCAATGGTGGTGAGGGCGAACAAATACGATCCCAATATTGGCGGCCACATCTCCACCTATGCTTCACTGGCGACCATCAGTGAAGTCGGCTTCAACCACTTTTTCAGGGGCAGCTATGACGGGCAGCCTGGAGATCTGGTGTATTACCAGGGTCACGCCTCACCCGGCATGTATGCCCGAGCGTTCCTGGAAGGCCGGTTGAAAGAAGAGCACCTGCTGAACTTCCGCCACGAACTGCGCGATCATCCCGGGCTGTCTTCGTATCCGCATCCGTGGCTGATGCCTCATTTTTGGCAGTTTCCCACCGTGTCGATGGGAATCGGACCGATAAACGCGATCTACAACGCGCGTTTCCTGCGCTATCTCGAAAACCGCGAGATCCTTCCTAAGACCGATCGAAAGGTTTACGCGTTTCTGGGCGACGGCGAAATGGATGAGCCCGAATCCACGGGCGCTCTGCACGTGGCGTCTCGCGAAAAGCTGGACAACCTGATCTTTCTGATCAATTGCAATCTGCAGCGCCTGGACGGGCCGGTCCGCGGCAACAGCAGCGTCATACAGGAGCTGGAAGGCGTCTTCCGCGGCGCAGGCTGGAACGTCATAAAGGTGATTTGGGGCGGCGATTGGGACGATCTTCTGGCTCGCGACACATCCGGCCTGCTGCTCAGGCGCATGGAAGAGTGTGTGGATGGCGAATACCAGAATTTCAAAGCCCGCGGAGGCGCCTACACACGCAAAGAATTCTTCGGGAAGTATCCGGAGTTGTTGAAACTCGTAGAAGACAAAACTGACGAGGAGATCGGGAGATTCAGGCGCGGCGGGCACGATCCGCTGAAAGTCTATAACGGATTGAAGCGGGCCACTGAACACAAGGGCGGCCCAACAGTGGTTCTGTTCAAGACCGTTAAGGGCTATGGATTGGGCGAGGCGGGTGAGGGCAAGAACATCACGCATCAGCAGAAAAAGCTGAATGAAGAAGAACTTTTTCATGTCTCGGAACGCTTTGACCTGAACCTCTCCAAAGAAGACATCCACGCCATTTCGTTTGTCAAACCCGCGGACGATAGCCCCGAGATCAGGTATTTAAAGGAGCGCCGCCAAGCACTCGGCGGATACCTGCCGGCGCGGAGTCCCCGAAAAATTGAACTGAAAGCGCCGTCGCTCGACATCTTCCACGAATCTTTGGGCGGTTCACGCGGCCGCGAAGCATCCACCACCACTGCCTTCGTCTCCGTACTGAAAGCGCTGCTTAAAGTTCCTGAGTTGGGCAAGTACGTGGTACCCATCATTCCGGATGAGGCACGCACGTTCGGCATGGAATCCATGTTTCGCGAACGCGGCATTTACGCAAGCGGCGGCCAGCTTTACAAACCCGTCGATAGCGAAGTGCTGATGTATTACAAAGAGGCGCAGAACGGGCAGATTCTCGAGGAAGGCATTACGGAAGCCGGCAGTATGGCTTCTTTCACCGCGGCCGGAACTGCTTATGCAAACGTCGGCATTCCTACCATTCCGTTTTTCATCTACTATTCGATGTTCGGGTTCCAGCGCGTCGGCGACCTCATCTGGGCCTTTGCGGATGCGCGCGGTAAAGGTTTCCTGGTTGGCGGCACGGCCGGCCGCACCACGCTCTTAGGGGAAGGCTTGCAGCATGACGACGGCCACAGCCAGGTGCTCTCGAGCGTCGTTCCCACCTGCCGCAGCTACGATCCGGCGTATGCCTATGAGATCGCTGTCATCGTGCAGGATGGCATCCGCACGATGTACGAGAACAACGAAGATCATTTTTATTATCTGACCGTATGCAATGAGAATTACGTGCAGCCGCCCGCGCCGGACATCGCAAACGTGCGCGACGGCATCCTGCGCGGAATGTACTTATACAAAGCATGCGAGGGTCAGCCGCAAGTTACTCTGTTCGGCAGTGGTCCCATTCTCAACCAAGCCATCCGTGCGCAACAACTGCTGGCTGAGAAATACGGCATTGCCGCCAATGTCTGGAGCGTCACTAGTTACACTGAGCTGCGGCGCGATGCGCTCATAGCCGACCGCTGGAACCGGCTTCATCCTGGTGAACCCGAGCGGAAGCCTTACCTGCTTCAGGTGCTGGGCGACATTCAGATGCCGATTATCGCCGCCACCGATTACATGAAAATTGTTCCAGACCAGATCGCGCGGTGGCTACCGGGCCGCTTGACCGCTCTTGGAACCGACGGCTTCGGTCGAAGCGATAACCGCGAGCACCTGCGCCGTTTCTTCGAAGTGGATGCGGAAAGCATCGCGGCCGCCGCGCTCTCTCGCCTTGCTCAGTGGGGCCGTTTCGACCCGGCACGCGCCAGGCAGGCGATTGGCGAACTCGGCCTGAATCCCGATGCAATCGATCCCGCGCTTGCGTAAGAGCCCGATCACATAAACCAATTACAGTAATTTTTGTTTGCCGCTCTTGAAACCCGGAGCATAATCCCTCGCGTCGTTACTGCTGTAAGAGCGCAGCTTGGCTCCGCACACGGAGCTAACACAAGGAAGTTAGGCCTTGTGGCATAAAGACATTAAATAACTGCGCTCTTAAAAAAATTGGAGGGAGAAATTCTACCGTGAGACTTATTCGTAATACGCTTCCATTTGCATTTGTGCTGTGCCTGGGCACGACGCTGGCGCACGCACAACGCGGTCCTGACATATTCTTCGGCGTTGGAACCATGACAGACAGCTCGAGTAGCACGCCGATTGACACCTTCTCAACGGGTAACCCGTTTACTACTCCGGCACTGGGCGGCACATTCGGCAAAGCAGGCGCCGACGTTATGATTACGCCGTACTTCGGTGTTGGCGGAGAAGCTGATTTCCGCTTCTCCCAGGGCGCGTATGCCGGGCTAACCTACCGGCCCACTTTCTACGATTTCAACGCCATCTTCGCGCCGACCGCACATCGCTTCAAACGCATTGTTCCTGAGCTGCAGGCCGGACTCGGCGGCGTAAACCTGAAATTCTACTCGCCCCAGACTACAACGTGTGACGCGCTAGTGGGTTGCACCAGCAGCAACTATTACCTGGAGAGCTCGAATCATCTTCAAGTGCATCTGGCAGGCGGCATTCGCTTTTACGCGACACCGCACCTGTTCATCCAGCCGCAGGTTGATGCGCGGTACGTGAATAACTTATTTCAGTTCGGGAGTAACTGGGTGCCCGAGTACAGTGCTTCCGTTGGCTGGAGCTTCGGCGAACGCTAATTGCTGAACCGCGCAAAACGGGCACCGTTCGCCATGTGCGCTCGGACGGGCTGCGGGTTCTCTGTAAGCGAATTATCCCGAGCGTTGGCCTTAATCCCGTTTGAGCCAATGCTCGTACTCTCGCGTGTGGCGCGATTCCAGGCTGACTTCGCGCCCGGCAATGAACATCTGCTTGATGTGAGTTCGTGCTTCGAGCGGGTCGCCGTCAGTCAAAATGAGATCGGCCACCTTACCCTTTTCGATGGAGCCAAGCTGGTCACCAGCGCCGAGAATTTCCGCGCTGTTGATTGTGAGACCTTTCAAGGCCTCCTCGCGCGGAAGTCCGAAGGCTACGGCCTGCGCGGCCTCAAACGGCACATTGCGAGCGAACTCCACATCGAACGTGCCGAAACAGATCTTCACTCCAGCTTTGTAAAACTGGCTGGGCAAAGTATACGGCGCATCATAGGGATCATCATCGCGTAACGGCAATTCGAAAGTCTTCCCAAGTACGACAGGGATGTTTCGCGCTTTCAACAGTGGACCGGTGCTTCCAATCTCGAGTGGATCGGCGATGATGATTTTGACCTTCTCTTTGTCGGCGAACTCTATCGCGTCTTTGATCGACCTTTCTTTTTCCGCCCGGATGAACAACGGCAACTTGCCGTCCAGCACCGGGATCATTGCTTCGAGCTTCACGTCGCGCTGGAAATTTGCCTCACCCGCCGCTTTCGCTTTCTGATACCGCCGGGCATGCTCGAAAAATTCGCTGAGTTGTTTTAGCCGTTCTTTGTATTGGCGTTCCTCTTCCGTGTAAGTGCGCGCCTGCGGTCCCAGCAGTGCTGCAAATTGCGGGGGCGTGGTTTGGATCTGAGGGAACAGCATATCCATCACGGCAGCCGGTTTGATGGCCATTTCTTCCCACGTCCAGCCTTCCATGTGCATCAGGGCGCCCTGCCCGGTGATGAGCGTTGAGCCCGCATTCCGGCCAAAGCCGCGGCTGCCGCTTCCGGGAAGGCTGATCACGGTTGTAATGCCAGAGGCCCGAGTGACATCGATGTGCTCGCTGGAAGGATTGAATACGGTCTCGGCCCGCAGCTCCGGGTTGAACAGGCCGATTTCGTCCAGGTCGACTGTGTCGCGCAGCGATTCGATCTCCGATAATCCGACGTTCGTCGCCGCATTGATCAGGCCTGGGTAGAGATTCAACCCATGGCCGTCGATGACGCGCGCCCCGCCTTTCGAGGCGATTTCCGTGCCGACCTCAGCGATTTTGCCGTCGATAACCAGTACTGAACCGTTGCGAATGTCCGGCCCGGACACCGGGTGAACCGTGACGTTCTGAATCAAAACGGAATCGCTTTCGCTGGCGGCGAGAAAAGCCGGCGAGATAGCGGCGCAAGCGACTGCGATGACGAACCTCAGGTTGGCCATTGTTAAAGAATAGCGCGGGCGGCGGCAGAACTTGCCCTCGCTCACCGCACCCTATAATCATGACAATGCCCGTGAGTGCCGCGGCGGTGAAGCGCCTGAGTGCGATCCCCAATCTGAACGTTCTCCCCGGCGAACAGCTCGCTCCGCACACGCGTTTTAACATTGGCGGCCCCGCCACATTGTTTTGCGATACGGCGGAGGCAGATGCGTTCGTCGAAGCGCTCCGGACCGCCAAAGACCTGGCTCTTCCGCGCATGATCATAGGAGGCGGGACGAACCTCGTGGTCTCGGACGCTGGTTTCGATGGCGTTGTGCTGCGCTACACCGGCTCGCGGATTCAAAGAGACGGGCTGCTGTTGCATGTAGAAGGCGGAGCCGTTCTACAGGACGTTGTCAATGAAAGTATCGTGCTGGGCCTGCAAGGCCTGCAAACCATGACCGGCATTCCAGGATCTTTAGGTGGCGCGGTTTACGGGAATGCGGGAGCATACGGGCGCTCCATTGAAGAGCTGGTTGAACACGTGCACGTGACCGATGGGGAAGTTGCTCTCACGCTCAGCAACCCTGAGTGCCGCTTTCGCTATCGCGACAGCATTTTCAAAGACCGCAAAGACTGGATCATCCTTTCCGCCGAGCTTCGATTCGAGACCGGCGACCCGATTCAGCTCGCGAAAACCGCAACTGACATCCGCGCCGTCCGGGATGCAAAATACCCGCCCACCATGAAGTGCGCGGGCAGCATCTTCAAGAACTTATTATTTGCCGATCTACCCCCCCGTGTTCAAACGCAGGTGCCCGGGACGGTGGTGCGCGAAGGCAAGGTGCCGTCGGCGTGGTTCCTGGAGCAAGCCGGCGCGAGAGGCCTGCGGCGCGGGGATATTCAAGTCGCTTCCTATCACGCCAATCTGATTTACAATGACGGCGCGGGCAAGGCCTCAGATCTGGTCGCCGTGATCCAAGATCTCAAACAGCGGGTGCGCAACCGCTTCGATATCGAGCTCGAAGAAGAAGTCCAGTACCTCGGTTTCGAATGCGTGGATGCTTTAGTTTAAGACTTGTGATCAAACACGCTTCGCTCCTAATCGCTTCCCTGCTCTCCGTCACTTTTGCGTTTGCGCAGCCCTCCATCACTCTGATCCTCATACATGGAAAAATCTGGACGGTCAACCCACAGCAGAAAGAAGCGGAAGCGGTTGCGATCAGCGGCAACCGCATCGTAGCCGTGGGCAGCACTTCGGAGATTCTGGATCTCAAGCGACCCGATACGCCTGTTGTCGATCTGAATGGCAAGCGAGTGCTGCCGGGCCTCAACGATGCTCATGTTCACTTCTATGCGGGTGGCGCGGATCTCGCCGGCCCGCAGTTGCGTTACTCGAAGAGCGAACAGGAATTTCGCGCCACGCTGGAGGCGTTTGTCCACCAGCTTCCACGCGGCGAATGGATCACAGGCGGCGAGTGGGATCACGAGAACTGGTCTCCAGCGCGGCTGCCGACCCGCCAATTGATCGATCCGGTGACCAAAGATTGGCCGGTGTTCGTGAGCCGGCTCGACGGGCACATGGCGCTTGCCAACTCCGTCGCACTGAAGCTCGCGGGCGTCGATAAGAACACGCCAGACGTGCCCGGCGGCGTGATCGTGCGCGACGCCAACGGCGAGCCCACTGGCATCTTGAAGGACGCTGCGCAGAGCCTGGTTGAAAGAGTCATTCCGGCCCCCAGCCAGAAGCAAATCAGAGTCGCCATCAAGGCAGCGCAAGAGTATGCCAATCGCGTCGGCGTCACCAGCGTGCAGGACATGTCGGCATCCCCTGATGTGTTCCGCGCCTACCAGACCATGCTGCACGATGGCGAGCTGCACGTGCGCATCTCGGGGCACCAGCCGCTGATTTCCTGGCAGCGCCTTGCGGATGTCGGCATCCTCGCGGATTTCGGAAGCGAGTATCTGCACATTGGAGGCGTGAAGGGTTTCGCGGATGGCTCACTCGGATCGACGACGGCTTTATTTTTCCAGCCCTACCTGGATTCGCCGAACACCAGCGGCATCCCGAGCGCCGAGCTGGTGAATCCCGAGAAGATGGCGAGGAATATTGAGGGCGCCGACGCAGCCGGTCTGCAGATAGCCATTCACGCCATCGGCGACAAAGCCAATAACACCATTCTCGGGATGTACGAAGCAGTGGCGCGCAAACACGGGCCGCGCGACCGCCGCTGGCGTATTGAACACGCGCAGCATCTTTTGCCCACCGATATTCCGCGCTTTGCACGTCTGCATGTGATCGCGTCCATGCAACCATACCATTGCATCGACGACGGGCGTTGGGCCGAAAAACGAATTGGACCCGAGCGCGCAAAGACCACCTATGCCTTTCGCTCGCTGCTCGATTCCGGCGCGATGCTGGCATTCGGGTCCGATTGGCCGGTTGCGCCCATGAGCCCGCTGAAGGGTATCTACGGCGCGGTAACCCGGCGCACACTGGACGGAAAACATCCCGGCGGCTGGGTTCCGGAGCAGAAAATCACCGTCGAAGAGGCCGTACGGGCTTATACGATGGGCTCCGCCTACGCGAGCTTCGAAGACAAGATCAAGGGATCGATCGAACCCGGCAAGCTGGCTGATTTGATCGTTCTCTCCGACGACATCTTTCCAATCGATCCGGTGAAGATCGCGGATACGAAGGTCGAAATGATGATTTTCGACGGCAAAATATTGTTTGGCGGCTCATCGCTTTTGCGAAAGGATTCAAGCGGATTACTGCTGCGGTAGTTAGTAGCTGTTGGCGTCCTCGAACGGACTAAGCTGAATCCTTTGAGCTGCGATCAGCTCGCGAATGCGCGGAGAGGTAAGCGCTTCCAACTCATGCACGCGCGATTCCTTCAGCCGCGTCGGTGCATGGGCCAACTCTGGGCCGAGATAGCCCGGATGGCACATCAGTTCAGTGGCGCCCTCGCGAACCGACTGCAGCGCGGCTGCGAACGTTCGCTCGTCGAGCGAACCGGTGAGCCGAAAGCCCAGAAAGTGATCCGTCATCTGTACGGCACTGGCTGAAGCAATGCGCCGGTAATAACGGCCGGCAAAAGCGCAAGGCAGGCGGGCGAGCGGCACGGTCTCGTCAAGCGGTAGGCGCACGTAGGGAACCGAGAACTCGCGCGCTAGTCGGACAACTTGGCGAAAAATGCCCGGGACGATATGCGTGTGCTTATGGGAATCCAGATGGGTCGGCCGTATCCCCGAGCTGAGGATCGCTTCCATCTGCGCGCGAAGCTCGGCATACACGTCAATCTGCCGCCGCGCCAGCATGAACAGCAAATCGCGCGGCCCTTCAGGTAGCGGACGGCCTGTCAGCAGCGATCGGCCTTGCACCAGCACGAGGTGACATCCAATATCGAGCGTCGGTGTCTCGCGTGAAAGCCGCACTGCGTCGTCGAAAGCATTGCCATTCGCCATCAACGTGGCGGAAGTGAGAACACCTTCGCGATGCGCGTGAACAATCCCGGCGTTTACATCCGAGGTAAAGCCAAAATCGTCGGCGTTGATGATCAGCCGTTTCAAGCCTAGAAAACGTGCAGCTTGATGCTGAGAAATTTCTTCGGGTTCGCGCGGAAGTCCTTCAGCAGTTCATGCAGTTCGCGCGTAGTGCCCGTTGCTGCGTCATAAAGTTGTGGATTCACAAGCAGTTGTCCGATCGTGCCCTGGCCAGAATTGACTTTGTCCAGCGTGACGCCGATCTTATCCAAGGTGCCGGAAAGCTGGCGCGCGATTTTATCGTCATGCAGCAGCTGACCGGCTGTTCCTTTGCCGGCATTCAAATTGGCCAATATCGTATTGAGCTGATCTACCGATTTGTCCAAATCGTTATACAGCTTCGGATCCTTTAGAAGCATGCCTGCCGTGCCTTGCCCTTGTTGCAGTTGTTGCGTGATCGTGTCCAATCTCGTAATCACGCTTTCCGCCTGATTGTAGAGCTGATCGTCGTTGACGAGCCGGCCCAGGGTCCCATTTTTCGAGTTCAAAGTGGTTGCCAAAAGTTGTACCTGGCTGACAGTTGCCTGAAGACTGTTATAAAGCGTTTCATCGACAAGTAATTTGCCGATGGTACCCTTGCCGACTTCGACTTGATTTACGATATCTGTTACCTTCCCCAGAATGGCCTGCAGTGAATCCAGCACCCCAAAGCCCTGCTGGACTAGGGCATCGAACTGCTGTGTACCGGCCGATTTGAGCGTGGCTCCCGCATGAACGGTTTCGGGCTTCGTTCCCTTGGTGATCTGCAGGAATTTCGAACTCCCGAGTAAATTATCCGAAGCAATGGAAGCGATAGAATCGACGGGAATCTGTTTGAGCATATTCTGATCGATCATCAAATCGACTCTGATTGTCCGCGCCGGATTAGTCTCGCCCGAAAGCTCTACGGTTTTTACAGTCCCGGCCTGGATGCCGTTAATACGCACGGGCGCGCCAGACGTGAGGCCCGCAGCATCGGACGTGTACACATGCAAATACACTTGATTCTTAAAGAATTGTGTATTGCCGGTAAGTAAAAAAATGAGCAGAGTGACACAGGCGAGCGCCACAATTCCCAAAATTCCGACCTTCAACTGAGCAAAATTGACTTTCTCTTTGCTGGGCATAACTTACTCCTCGTGCTTGACAAAGCGTTTGACATATTCATCGGAGGAACTCGCCAGTTCCGCGCGTGTGCCAAAAAATACTATTTCTCCCTCTTTCATGACAATGAATCGCGTTCGATTCCGTGCTTCGTCATGCTCGGGCAGATGAATCAACTCCTGGTGCTTCGGGTCATAACGAAAATCCGCCATCAAATCGCCATCCTGAAAGCGGTGAGTGACGATGAGCGACGCGGTATTGCTCACATCACGCTCTTTCAGTATCAGCGCCATGATCGTGTTGGCGGTAATAGGGTCCAAACCCGCGGTGGGAGAGTCGTAAAGAACGAGCGGCGGTTCCGTCACAATCGCGCGGGCTATACCGACGCGCCGCCGCATCCCCCCGGAGAGTTCGCTCGGAAACTTGTCAAACGTTTGTTCCAGCTCCACAAAGCGAAGCGCGTCGCGCGCATGGGTCTCAATGGAAGACGATTCCTCGCCGGGCTGACCTTTACCGTTTTGGCCATTAGCGGTCTGTTGGTTCAACAGTGGATATTCGACATTGTCGCCGACCGACAATGAATCGAAGAGACCACCTTCCTGGAACAACATACCAATGTGACTCCGCAATGGGTACAAATCGTGCTCTGTAAGTGAAGTAATGCTTTGACCGAATAACTTGATCTCGCCTTCGTCAATTCTGACCAAGCCGATAACGGCCTTCAACAGCGTCGTTTTTCCGCTGCCCGCCGCGCCCAGGATGATGTGCGTCTCGCCCGGATTCAGCTTGAACGATACGTTTCGTAGCGCGCTGGTTTCGTCGAAGGTCACGCTCACTTGCTCGAAATTGACGATTGGACCGGATATATCAGGCATGCAATAACTTACAAATTAACGAAGATCTTATCGATCAGAAACGTTACGAAGAAAATCCAAATGGAAGCGCTGACAACCGCTTGCGTAGTGGCGCGTCCAACACCCTGCGTACCTCCGGTAGTGCGCAATCCGTAATAACATCCAACTAAGGCAATAATAATTCCGAACAGGAAAGGTTTGATAAGTCCCTGTGCCAGGTCGTTCGGCACCAACGCGCGCCAGGAGCTGGACCAATAGTAATTGCTGCTGACCAAGTGCAGCAGCGGAACGGCAATGAGGTAAGCTGCGATCCAGCCGATTGCGTCGGCCACAACCGTCAGGCACGGCAGCATGGTCGCGGTCGCGATCAGGCGGGGTGTTACCAGTTTTTGTATGGGGTCGGTACCGAGCGCCCGCATAGCGTCGATCTGCTCAGTAACCTTCATTGAACCAAGCTCGCTGGCGATTCCGGAGGCGTTGCGGCCGGCGACCAGCAGTGCGGTCAACACCGGGCCTAACTCGCGGATAAGCGTCAGTGCGACTATGGGCCCGACCTCGCTGTTAGCCCCATATGTGCTCAGTGCGCGCGACATTTGCAAGGCGATGATCGCGCCGCTCAGGGCGCCGGTGGGTACTACGATAGGCAGGCTGCCCACACCGATGAGGTCCATTTGAAGAAAAACATCATCGTAATAATGGGGGCTGCGGACGAGATTTGCGAAGGCCCGGCCAGCAAGAAAAAGAAACTCCTGGAACGACGCAAGGGACGTTTTCAGGAATCGGAGCAAGGAGCCCCCGGCATCAACCTCGCCTTCATGGCTCGATGCTAGCATACGGCGTGATGCCGCTTCCTCAGCCCACTGCTCTAGGCTAGTAAGCTTACCGGTGCGCTAGAACACAACCTCCGCCGCGGCCGTTTTTCCGCTTTCATTGTTCTTCTGGTCCACGGCGCTGACCTCGTAACGGTATGTCTTGCCATGTTCCACATTGTGGTCGCTATAGGTCGGCAACGTAAGCAGGCCGCCTTGCCGGGTAAATGGGCCGCCGTTGGTCGATCGATAAATGTAATAACCCTTTAAATCCGGTTCAGGACTGCGCTGCCACGACACCTCAATGGAATTAGGCGTAGCCAGCCCAGTGATGCTGGCGGGAATCGAAGGCGGAAACACATCTACTGGCGTGATCTTCTCGGCCGTGGAAGGCAGGCTCTCAGCCGAACCCTTTACCGCCTCAACCGAATATTGGTAGGGAGTATCGTACTGCGCAGTTGTATCCGTATACTCGTTGTGTTCAGCGGTCCCTATGTGGACTGGTTGCTCCTCGCCGGCGCGCTGCCGATAAATCTCGTAGTGCAAACCATCGCCTTCCGCCGGCCATGTAATGTTCACGCCCTGCGCTGTTGCTTCCAGTTTGATGGCCGGTGGTTTGAGCGGCGGGATAATCTCCAGCCGCACGACGTTTGACCAGGGCGAATAGTGGTCCTTTTTCTTTATGGCCGTGCGGACGGCAACCGCGACGCGCTGCCCCACCCACTCCGAAACGGGAATCGTCTTCTCCATCGTCTGTGGCCGCGGGTCATCCGGATCATTCGGCTCGGGCGGCTGCAGAGGATACGGCTTCGCGCTCGCAGACCAGCGCTCCAGATCGAATGGAGAAGGCGGAGGCCCGACCCGCAGATCGATATTCGAGAAACGTTTAATAGGAAGATTATCCGTTGTCCGCGGAGGCGAGGAAAACGTGATTCGTATGTTATCGCCTTGCTCCACCACAGACAGGTTGGCCACAGACGTTGGAAGCTCCGGCGACGGCGGAACTACCGGACCGACATAGCCGCAGTTACACAGAGCCAAAAACAAAACGGCAACAGCGAGTACTCCGGCTCGCACTATAAAATGTACCTGCTGAGATCTTGATCCTTGACAATTTCGGCAAGCTGTTTCTTTACATAGACGGCGTCCACCCTGACGGTCTTCTTCTTCAGGTCGGGCCCCTCGAAGGAAACATCCTCCAGTAACTTCTCCATGATGGTATGCAGGCGGCGAGCCCCGATGTTTTCAGCCGATTCATTTACCTGCGCCGCGATGCGCGCAATTTCAATCACCGCATCCTCTGTAAAGCTGAGCTTGATTCCTTCGGTCTCTAGCAAAGCTGTGTACTGTTTCACCAGCGCAGATTTGGGTTCTTTCAAGATGCGAATGAAATCCGCTTCGCTGAGCGATTTCAACTCGACACGAATGGGAAAGCGCCCCTGCAGCTCGGGAATCAGATCGGACGGCTTCGAAACATGAAAAGCTCCCGCAGCAACAAACAGGATGTGATCCGTGCGCACAAACCCGTGCCGCGTATTGACCGTCGTGCCTTCCACAATGGGAAGAATGTCGCGTTGCACGCCTTCCCGGCTCACGTCCGGTCCGTGGCCGCCCTCGCGTCCCGCGATCTTATCGATCTCATCCAGAAACACGATACCGTTGCGCTCTACACGTTCGAGCGCAATGCGCGTGACCTGGTCCATATCAACCAATTTTTGTTCTTCTTCCTGAATCAGATACTCCAACGCTTCCGAGACGCGCATGCTTCGTTTCCTGGTGCGAGGTCCGAACAGGCCGCCCATAACATCTTTCAAGTTGATGTCCATCTCTTCGACGTTGCCGTTGGTGGAGACCTCAAACGTGGGTCCGCGCTCCTTCACATCCACTTCAATAGTGCGGTCGTCAAGCTTGCCGGCACGCAGCTTCTCGCGCAGCTTCTCGCGAGTCCGCTCCGTGCTGTCGGTCGATTCCGGCTGGGGCGGCATCAGCAAATCGAGCAGCCGGTCTTCAGCTTGCTGCTCAGCTCGATCGGCTACTTGCTCCAGGCGTTCCTCCCGAACCATATCGATGCTGACATCCACCAGGTCGCGAATGATTGACTCCACATCGCGTCCCACATAACCCACCTCGGTGAACTTACTCGCCTCCACTTTCAAGAAAGGCGAATTCGCCAGCTTCGCGAGCCGCCGCGCAATCTCGGTCTTGCCGACGCCCGTTGGCCCGATCATCAAAATGTTCTTCGGCATGACCTCTTCGGCCATTTCCGGATCCAGCTTTTGGCGCCGCACCCGATTCCGCAGAGCAATGGCGACCGACCGTTTCGCATCATTTTGCCCGATGACGTGCTTATCCAGCTCCGCGACTATTTCCCGCGGCGTCAACTCGTCCAGCAGCGGTGCTTCATCCGTGGATTGCTGGGGAAGATAGATCACCATCAGGCGAGCTCCTCAAATGTAACGCTCTGGTTGGTATAGATGCAGACATCGCCAGCAATTTTCATCGCTTTCTCGACGATCTCGCGGGCTCCGAGGGTCGTGTTCTCGAGCAAAGCAATAGCGGCAGATTTCGCAAACGCGCCGCCTGATCCGATCGCCGCAACTGGGCTGTCCGGCTCAATCACGTCGCCTGTGCCGCTCACGATGTATATGTCTTTCGTGTCCGCAACCAGAAGCAGAGCTTCCAGGTGCCGCAACATGCGGTCGGTCCGCCATTCCTTCGCCAATTCCACCACGCTACGCGCGAGATTGCCGCCGTGTTGCTCGAGCTTCGATTCGAAGCGCGCAAACAGCGCGAACGCGTCGGCCGTGGAACCGGCGAAACCGGACACAATCTTTCCGTTGTAAAGGCGGCGCAGCTTGCGCGCACCGCTCTTCAACACCTCACTGCCCATGGTGACTTGTCCATCACCCGCCAAAACTACCCTGCCGTTGCGCCGCACGCATAGAATCGTCGTCGAACGGATTTTCCTACTCATTTATTAGCGACCTGTGGTTCTGTTTTGCACTCGTCTATCAGGCGACAAGCGCAATCTGTATTGAACTTTCATTTCAGCACAGCGAAGGACTCCGTTGTCCTTGGGAGATTGCTGCGAAAAGCGCGTCGGCCAGGTGTGCGTCGGGCTCCCTGCGGCAAAGTCGAGACAATCCGGGTCCCAATCTGCTCTAACTGTGGCAAAAAAGCCTCACAATGATTCGCCCAACGTCAATCGAATCAAATAATTAGAGACATACCCCCTCGTGTGCTGGTATCCTATCCTGTTCCGCATGTACTCGGAAACAACCATTCGCCGCCCGGTCGAAGTACACGGTATCGGCCTGCATCACGGAGCGCCCGTGCATCTGCGCATCACACCCGCTCCGGCCGCGACGGGTATCGTTTTCCTGCGAACCGATCTCGACAACACACCAATCCCGGCGAGCTGGGAATACGTGGAGCGCGTGAGTTACGCCACGAGCTTGATGCACCCGAAGGGCATCTTCATCTCTACTACGGAGCACCTGCTCAGCGTGCTCTATAGCATGGGCATCGACAATGCTTTTATAGAACTGGACAGTTTGGAGCTTCCCATTCTCGACGGCAGCGGTTTGCCGTTCGTCGACCTGCTGCGCAAGGCGGGCATATTTGAGTACCGGCGCGCGCGCCGATACATGCGCATCCGAAAGCCGGTTACCGTGGAGGCGCCCGGCAAGACCGTTTCCATCCTGCCATCGAACCATTTCCAATTGCGCTGCCGCAACTTTTATGACCATCCGCTGGTGGGAGAACAGTCCCTGGAGCTGGAATTGACGCCCGAAGTCTATGCGCGCGAAATCGCCCCGGCACGAACTTTCGGTTTCGAATACGAGCTCGATCAGATGCGCGATATGGGGCTGATTCGTGGCGCTTCCCTGGACAACGCAATTTGCTTTACGCGAGAAGGCGTGGCCAACGCGGGCGGCTTGCGCTTCCCCGACGAGTGTTGCCGGCACAAGGCGCTGGATTTGTTGGGTGATCTCGCCCTGATCGGACGGCCACTTCTGGGGTGTGTCGTGGCGGAGAAGGCCGGCCATGCTATGCACGTGGCGCTTGTGAATAAGCTCATGTCCGATCCTTCTCTATATGAGATCGTGACCCTGGATGAGTCGGCCGCCGCGCACGCTCGCGTGTAGGGCGGCCGCGAATTCTAACAGCGATCGCTAGTGGTGTTCCGTATCTTTTGTATTCGGCTTCTCGCCTTTTGCGTTAGGCCGCGCTTCCGGAGCTTTGCCGGATTTCTCAGCAGGTCTCGCTTCCGGTTTGGGCTGTGAAGGCGCAGGTCTTGCTTCGGATCGTGGCCGCTCGGGAGTCGGCTTTGCCTCAGGTCTTGGCGCAGGAGCTGGTCGAGCTTCTGATTTCTCGTTTGCCCTCGCTGGCTGATTGAGAGGCGGTCGTGCCTCTGGGTGCTCGTTTGCTCTCGCTGGTTGATTGGGAGCCGGTCGCGCCTCTGGGTGCTCGTTTGCCCTCCCTGGTTGATTGGGAGCCGGTCGCGTCTCTGGATGCTCTGCAGGTGCTGGCTGCCGTCCCTCTGGCGCGCGTTTAGTTTCCGGTCTCTCGGCGGGCCGTGCAGAGTTCGGAACTGCGCCTCGGGGTTCTGCCGCAGCCGGAGCTGGCGCCGGAGCATGATACGCAGTCGGAAGCGGGCGAGCGGCTGCAACCTCTGCCGGATGTCCGTGGTTCGTGCTGGCGAATTGAGCACGATTAGTTGCCGCCTGCTTACTCTGCTGAATTTGCGCCGCCACTGCCGGCCTTCGCTGTTCATGCAAGACTGCCTGCTCGGCCGCGATCGGCTGCAACCGGACTCCTCCGTTTCCGCCGTTATAACTCACCCGAGTGTCATTGTGGAAGCTCGGGTTGACAACATTCCGCGAGTACACGTTGTGAACCACCCCGGTATTCACGCGGGTAACTGCGCGATTATAGTCAAATTGTCCGTTGTTCCAATAGCCGCCGTAGTACCCGCGGCCCGTATATCCAAAGCCATAGTTGATGCCGCCATAGAAGCCAATATGCGGGGCCCAGTATCCCCGATGCAGCCGATATCGGCCGTCCACGAAACCCCAGTAAGGCGGCGTCCACAGGGCACCTACGTAAGGCGCAACTACCCACGCGCCCGGAACCCAATAGTAGCCGGAGGATGAGTAGTCCCAATATCCGGGCGTCCAGATGTAATTATCTCCGGGACACTCAGGTTGGCTGTAATCTGGAAGCTCAGGAGGCGGTTGCGAGGCGTACACAGCCGGTTCCGAATCCACGTCAGTGTCATAACTCGCAGGGCTCGCCTGAGCTGGGGGCTCTGCTGTCTGATCCGAGCTAGCTAGATTACCGTCAGCGGCATCGGTCGTCGGTGCGCTATTAGTGTCGGTCGAAGACTGCGCCGTCGAAGTCTGCGCGGTCGAACTCTCCGCCGTCGATGGATTCGAACTCTTTTGGCACCCCGTGGCGAAAAAGGCTATCAGCCCAATTGTGCAACATGTCAATAGATTGATCCGTCTCATGGTTTTCTTCCTATTAACTGGACGCGGCGCTGCTCGAAAACTTACCAACTGGAATTCAGTGTCGCCCCGGGTCCATCGCCCGGTGCGAGCACACCCCAGTTTTACTGGCCTTTTCGCGCCAGTCAAAACCGCGATTGACGGCGGTAAGGGGTGGGAGTAGCCTGTAGACATGGAGCCCACCAGCGTGGAGACCTATTTGCCATCCCGATTGTACCCGCGCATCGGTTGGGCTGCACTGGCCGGCTCACTGATCTGCGCGCTTTGCGGATTGAGGGCGCCTCTCGCCTTCATCCCTGGTTTCCTTTGCGCCGTCACAGCCGCTGGGCTGTACTGGCTCTGGAAGCGGCCTCCGATCCGGCTTGGCGAGACACAGTTCAACATTGGCGAACGCGCCGTCGCCTGGCGCGAAGTGCGGCAAATCAACACGCCGCGCTTCGTTTCTCCCCTTATTTTGAACATAAAGCTGACCAATTCCAGGCACAAGTGGATGATCTATCCCGGGGAGCCGGAGCGCATCGAGAAATTATTGTGGCTGCTACGCAAGAATTCCTTCATGGCGACCTTCGACGGCGTGTCCCACCGCGACTATTGGGCGTGGGCCGCAGTCGCCCAATCGCGCGGGGACCATCCGGCGCCCGAACAGCCGGCCCGTATGGTGAGCACGGAGGAAGAGGACGAGATCGAGCGCATGTACCAGAAACTCAAGACTGTCGGGCGGCTCGATTCGCGCAGTTCGGATTCTAAGACATCACCGGACGAGGACTAGCGGCTGGCGTCGAAACATCGGGTGCCGGGCCGCCCGCGTAGCTGGGTGTTCCCACTGCTTGTCCTGCTTGCTTTGGCGATAGCCGCTTGGTTCCTGCGAACCTATATCTGGACCGCCCTGGGAAGCGCTTTGGTCGAGAACGACGGCCCACAAAAAGCCCCGGCGATAGTCGTTCTGGGCGGTGATGATCACGGCACTCGAATCATTAAAGCTGCGCAACTGGCGCAGGCAGGCTACGCTCCGTACGTCCTGGTGAGTGGGCCGGTGAGTCTGCTCGGGCATGAATCGGACGACACCATTGAGTATGCGCGCCGCGAGGGCTTCCCGGATTCGCTGTTCCGGCCGCTGCCCAACGACACGGATTCGACGCGCAGCGAGGCCAAATTTATCGGAACCTACTTGCGTGCGCAAGGCATTCACAAAATTCTCTTGGTGACCAGTAATTTCCATACTCGGCGCGCGGCCCGTCTGATGCGGCATGAGAATCCCGGTCTCCAAGTCGACGTTGTTCCTGCTCCCGATCCTTTTTTCACGCCGAATGGCTGGTGGAAATCGCGGAATGGCGAAAAAACCTTTCTGATCGAATGGATAAAGACCGTCGCCACCTGGCTAGGAATGTGAATGCTCAAGTCGCTCGCCACCCTTCGGCCTTATCTGCAGCGTTACCGGGGCGGCTTGTCACTGGGCATCGCAGCCCTGCTGATGAAAGATCTGCTCGCCGCCGCGCAGCCCATCGCCATTAAATACGGAGTCGATTCGCTCACCCGCGGCTTCCAGATGCGTATCGTCCTTCAGCTTGCGGGCCTCTTGGTCGGCCTTTCCCTCACCAAAGGTTTGTTCCAATTCTGGATGCGCGTCATCATTATCGGCATCTCGCGGGACATCGAATATGACCTTCGCAATGACCTGTTCGCGCACCTGATCGAACTGTCGCAGGACTTTTATTCCCGCTATCGAACCGGCGACATTATGGCGCGCGCCACCAACGATCTGAATGCCGTCCGCACCATGCTCGGCCCTGGCCTGATGTATTGGAGCGACACTATTCTGATGCTCATCGTCTCCATTGCAGTGATGGCGCACACCGACCTCCGGCTGACCTGCATCGCGCTCAGCCCCGCGCCGCTGGTGTCGATCGCAGTAATCTTTTTTGGCCGCCGTATCCATACCCGCTTCGAACATATTCAGAAAATCTTTTCCGACATCAGTAGCAAGGCTCAGGAAAATCTCGCGGGCGTGCGCGTCATTCGCGCCTACGCGCAGGAGAAAGCGGAAGTGGCGCAGTTCGAAGAACTCAACAAACACTACGTCCGCGAAAATATCGGCTTGGCACGCATTCAGGGAATGTTCATGCCATCTCTTCAGGCGCTGATCGGTTTGGTTTTCCTGCTGGTTCTCTGGATCGGCGGCCGGCAACTTCTCCAAGGCCGCCTCAGCTTAGGCGGTTTCGTGATGTTCAACACCTACATGGGTATGCTGATCTGGCCGATGATCGCCGTCGGGTGGGTGGTGAACCAGATGCAGCGCGGAACGGCGTCGCTGAACCGCATCAATCAGATGCTGCACGAACGCCCTTCGGTCGCGCCGCCGCAGGGAAAAGCGCTATCGTTAGACGGTGTCGCGGCGAAAATTCGCTTCCGGCAGGTGGGAATGAGCTTCGGGGATCGCGAAGCCTTGAACGGTATCGACCTGACCATTCATGCCGGCGAAACCATTGCCATCGTCGGCCATACGGGAAGCGGCAAAACTACATTGGTGGGTTTGATCCCGCGGCTGTTTGATCCGTCCTCCGGCCAGGTTGAGATCGGGGACATGAACATCCAGCGCTTCGATCCCAAGGCGTTGCGCCGCAAAATCGGATTCGTTCCGCAAGAAACCTTTCTATTCAGCGCTACGCTGGCGGAAAACATCGCCTGGGGCGTCCCCGACGCCACCGTTGAGCAGATCCGCCGGGCCGCCGGGATCGCCGGACTCACCACTGATATCGAGACATTTCCCAACGGCCTGGAGACCATCGTTGGCGAGCGCGGGTTGACTCTCTCGGGCGGTCAAAAGCAACGCGCTGCCATCGCCCGCGCCGTCTTGCGGAATCCGCGCATTCTCATTCTGGACGACGCGCTGTCGAGTGTGGATACTGTAACCGAGGAGAAGATTTTGCAAGGATTGGCCAGTGTGATGCGCGAGCGCACCACCATCCTGATCTCCCATCGCGTATCTACCATTCAGAACGCAGACCGGATCGTTGTATTGAGCCGCGGCGAAATTGTGGAAACCGGCACGCACCAGGAACTGCGGCAGCGCGGCGGTTATTATGCAGAGTTGTATCAGAAGCAACTGCTCGAAGAAGAATTGGAGGCAATCTGATGTCGATCACCAGACGTGCATGGATTGGAAGCGCATCGGCTGCTGCCATTGCTGGCAGCACTCTCCACGCGCAGCAATATCACATTGCCGGCGCTAATTTTAAGCTTGGAATCGCGTCTTACTCGTTCAGGAAATTTTCGCGCGAGCAGGCGATTCAAATGACCAAGCAGCTCGGGACGCCTTACCTGAACGTGAAAGATGTTCACTTACCGCTTGATAGCACTCCTGAACAAATCGATGCCGCCAAGCAGGAATTCGCCGCAGCCGGCATCATCCTGGTCGGCTGCGGAAATATCAGCTTTCAGAAGGACAACGCCGATATCCGCAGCAAGTTCGAATATGCCAAGCGTGCCGGTTTCCCGCTGATCGTCTGTGCTCCCACCGCGGTCACATTGCCCAAGCTCGAGAGCTTCGTCAAGGAATACAACATCAAGATCGCCGTTCATAATCACGGCCCGGAAGATAAGAACTTTCCCACGCCGCAAAGCGTTTTGAAAATCGTGAAAAACATGGACCCGCGCTGCGGTCTCTGCATCGACGTCGGACATACTGCCCGTACCGGCGTCGATGTGGTCGCATCCATTGCTGAAGCCGGCCCAAGGCTCCTCGACATGCACGTGAAGGATCTCGCCGAGACTCGCGTCAAAGAGAGCCAGGTCCCAGTAGGCGAAGGCAAATTGCCATTCCCGCAAATATTTCTTCAGCTCATCAAAATGAAATACGGCGGCTGCGTCAATCTTGAATATGAAATTGATCCTGACGACCCGCTTCCCGGGATGCAGAAAAGTTTCGCTTACATGCGGGGCTTGCTAGCGGGTATCCAAGCCGCGAAGTACCCGGCCTAAGCGCGCTTGGCCATGCCGGCCGCCTTTTGATCGCCAATATGATTTTCCACTTCCGGAATTTCAATCAGCGTCCGCGTCCCCTGGCCCGGCTTGCTCTCGATCAGCATGCGGTAACCCGGCCCGAATAGCACCCGCAGGCGTTCGTTCACATTGCTGACTCCGATCCCTTGCTCGAATAAATCCCCAAGCTTCTCTTCCTGAATGCCAACCCCGTCGTCTTCTATCAAAATGTGCAGCCGCGTGTCTTCGAGCCACGCCCGAAGCCGCACCATCCCGCCCTCCACCTTGCTCGCCAGCCCATGCTTGATCGAGTTTTCAATGATGGGCTGCAGAATCATGCTGGGTACTAATCGGTCGAGCGTGTTCTCTTCCACTTCCTTTAAGAAATGAAGCTTATCGCCGAAGCGCGTCATCTCGATTGCAAGATAGTCGTCAATGAACGAGATCTCTTCCCGCAATGGCGAGAAGCTCTCGGTCTTTCGCAGCAATCTCCGCAGAATGTTCGAAAGCTTGTAAATCATGCTGCGAGCACTGTCTGGGTCGATCCGGATCAACGTCGAAATCGAATTGAGCGTGTTGAAGAGGAAGTGCGGATTGATCTGGTTCGTCAGCGCCGCCAGACGCGCCTCCGTCAAGCGCGCACGTTGTGCCTCGAGTTGTCTTTCTGCCCGGTAGCTGCTCCAAATCCGAAGGGGAAGCGAAACGGCGAACAGCGTAGTCGCTGCGGAAGCTGCGAGCGTCCAATTGTTCACTGGCGGCTTTCTTTCAAATAGAAAAAACGTGCGGTGTACTTGGAACGTGAAATAGACGCCCCACCGCAGCATCTCCGTCAGGATGACGATCGCGTTGCACGCGATATTGAACGCCGCCCGTTCGACTACCCGCCGCTGGATCGCGGAGCGGTTAAGCCGCAGGATCTGGCGAAGCAGGCGCCAAAGGTTCAAGTCGACGAACGGCGAAAAATACCAGATGTCCTCCCGCTGCGGAGCCAGGTCGTGCATGAGCGCTCCCAATAGGCCCGCCGCCGCATACAGCGGCATTGACATCCAATTGCCCGTGAACATGTCGGGAATCGAAACGCATAATCCGGTAATCAGGCCGCTCACATAACCGCCCAGCATGCCCGCGATCAGCGCGCCTTCCATCGCCAGGTCGATGGCCGGATATTGGTCATGGCTCAAGATACGCACGCCCGCGCTCCCGCCGTAAAGAATCGAAAAAATAAATGCCAGTTTCAGCCGGTCGCTGACGCTGCGCTCGTCCCGAAACAGAATCTTTTGAATGCTGCCGAATCGCATCAGAATGCTGGCGATGCTGGCCGACACCGCGACCTTGATCAGCAGTGCTGCCAGTTGCTCTAGACTCAGCGTGATCATAAGTTCGGGGCTGCGGTCCTGTAACTACGCTACGGCTTCTATAATATTGTTGAACGCCTTCGCGCCCGAAGCCCGCGCCGCTCGCCAGGAAACATTTGCCGGATTTTACATTCAACAAGATTGCCGAAGCCGACTTCCCCACCAGGTTCGGCAAATTTCGCATCTACGGTTTTGAAGCCATCCGGCTCTCTGAAACGGAAGAAGCGGTCGCGCTCAAGCTGGGCGATCTGTCAGCTCACGCCGGCCCACCGCTGGTTCGCATCCACTCTCAATGCCTCACCGGCGACGTATTCCACAGTCTGCGCTGCGATTGCCGCGCCCAGCTCGAGCTGGCGCTCGATCAAATCGTCGCGGAAGGTCGAGGCCTGCTCATCTATGAGAAGCAGGAAGGCCGCGGCATCGGATTGTTGAACAAGCTGCGCGCCTATGAGCTTCAAGATCATGGGTTGGATACTGTGGAAGCCAATGAAAAACTCGGCTTCGATGCCGACCTCCGGGATTACGCGCTGCCCGCTGCCATCTTGCGGTATTTTCAAGTGACCGAAGTGCGCCTGCTTTCGAATAACCCGGAAAAAGTCGCCGCTCTTGAAAATGCCGGCGTCCGGGTAGTAGAACGCGCGCCTATTGTGGTGCCGCCGCTCGAGACAACCGCGGAGTATCTCCGGACCAAGCGCGAAAAACTGGGGCACTTGCTATAAGCCGGCGCGAATGTTAGAGCTCTCCGGACAACCGCTCACCCTGGAACAGATGGCAGCGGTTGCTAACCGAAAACTGGGTGTTGTTCTCTCGAATGCGGCTCTCCAAAACATGCGGGCTTCGCGCGATGTCATTGACCATCTGATTCTCCAAGGCCGCATCGTCTACGGTGTGAATACCGGCTTCGGCAAATTATCAGATGTCCACATCCCGGCGTCGGAACTGGACCTGCTTCAATTGAATCTGGTCCGCAGCCATTCCTGCGGCATCGGTGATCCGCTCTCTGAAAGCGAAACGCGCGCCATGATGCTGCTGCGGGCCAATGTTCTCGCGCTCGGCAACAGCGGTTGCCGGGTTGAGCTTGTCAAGGCCTTGCTGAACATGTTGGACCGCGGCGTTCACGCGGTCATTCCTGAGAAAGGATCGGTTGGCGCTAGCGGCGATCTTGCGCCATTGGCTCATCTGGCGCTCTCCATGATTGGCGAAGGCGAATGCTTTTATCGCGGCCAGCGGCTGCCCTCCGGTGAAGCCTTGCGCCAGGCCGAGCTATCGCCCATCCGTCTCGCCGCCAAAGAGGGCTTGGCGCTGTTGAATGGGACGCAAGCCATGGGCGCGATCGGCGGTCTGGCAATTCATCGAGCCCAACGCGTCACCGCCCTTGCCGATCTCGCCGGAGCCATGGCGCTCGAAGCTCTGCGCGGCACGCCGGTTGCATTCGACGGGCGCATTCATCGCGCCCGCCCGCACGCCGGCCAACTCGCTTCCGCGGCCCACCTGCGCGATCTGTTAAGGAATAGCGAAATCCGGCGTTCTCACTTGACCGATGATCCGCGTGTCCAGGATGCCTACTCGCTGCGTTGCATGCCGCAAGTTCACGGCGCCGTTCGCGACGCGTTGCAACATGCGCGCGGAGTCGTTGAAATAGAGAGCGGCGCTGCCACTGACAACCCTCTCGTGTTCGCCGAGACCGGCGATGTTCTGAGCGGCGGCAATTTCCATGGCGCGCCTCTTGCGCTCGTGTTCGATTACGCGGCCATGGCGATAACAGACCTGATGAGCATCAGCGAGCGCCGCATTGACCGCCTCGTCAACCCCGACGTGAACGAAGGCCTCCCACCCTTCTTGAGCTCGCGGCCGGGCACATCGTCCGGCTACATGATCGCGCAGATCTGCGCCGTGTCGCTGCTGAACGAAGCCAAAGTGCTGGCTCATCCCGCCAGCATCGACAACGTCCCTACCTCGGGGGCGAAGGAAGATCATGTTTCTATGGGCATGACAGCTGCGATCAAGCTTCGCAATATCGTTTCAAACGCGGAGCACGTGATCGCCATCGAATTGCTTGCGGCCGCCGAAGGCCTCGAATATCGAGCCCCGCTGCGCTCCTCTGAACCCATCGAGCACGCCCACGATCTCATTCGCACTGCTGTACCGCGCTTGACGGAAGACCGGCCGCTGTCCTATGACATTGAACGGATCGCCGCGGCGATCCGCCGGGGAGACTTCGACGAGTTCATCACCTGACGCAAGGATACAGCGCACATGCAAGCAACCACTACCGAAATTCGAGCGCCTCGCGGGACCGCATTGAGCTGCAAAGGATGGCACCAGGAGGCCGCGCTTCGGATGCTGATGAACAATCTCGATCCAGATGTGGCTGAGCGTCCCGAGGATTTGATCGTCTACGGTGGAACCGGCCAAGCCGCGCGCAATTGGGAATGCTTCCACGCCATCGTTCGTTGCTTGCGCAGTTTGGAGAACGACGAGACGCTGCTCGTGCAGTCGGGCAAACCCGTCGGCATATTTCGAACTCACGCGGAAGCGCCGCGCGTGCTCATCGCGAATGCGAATCTGGTGGGCCGCTGGTCGAATTGGGAGGAGTTTCATCGGCTCGAAAAACTCGGCCTGACCATGTATGGCCAAATGACCGCAGGTTCGTGGATCTATATCGGCAGCCAGGGTATCGTGCAGGGCACGTACGAGACTTTCGCTGCGGCCGCTCGCAAACATTTCGCTGGCAGTCTCAAAGGCAAGTGGATCCTCTCCGGTGGCATGGGAGGAATGGGCGGCGCTCAGCCGCTTGCTGCCACCATGGCCGGCGCTTCTTTTCTGGGGATTGATGTGGATGCCGCGCGCATCGAAAAGCGCGTCCGCACCGGCTATTGCGATCATCTCGCGCGAAGTCTGGATGAAGCGCTTTCGCTCATCGAGAACGCGCGAAAAAGTGGCAATGCCGTTTCAGTCGGCCTGGTCGGAAATTGTACCGATCTTGTGCCTGATCTCGCCAAGCGCGGCGTCGTGCCCGATGTCGTGACCGATCAGACCAGCGCTCACGATCCTTTGAACGGATATGTGCCGAACGGCATGTCTCTCGATGCTGCCCGTTCCCTTCGCCAGCGCGATCCGGATGAATACGTTCGCCGATCCATGGAGGCGATGGCCCGCCACGTCGAAGGAATGCTTCACCTGCAACGCGCGGGCGCGGTCGCCTTCGATTATGGCAACAACATCCGTACGCAAGCGAAGAACGCCGGTGTGCAAGATGCGTTCAACATTCCAGGCTTCGTTCCGGAATACATTCGTCCCATGTTCTGCGAAGGCCGCGGACCGTTCCGCTGGGTCGCGCTTTCAGGCGATCCCGCGGATATCCGCCGCACTGATCGGCTGGTTCTCGAAATGTTCGGCGCGAACGCTGATCTCGCCCGCTGGATTCGCCTCGCCGGTGAACGTATCCAATTCCAGGGTCTCCCCGCGCGCATCTGCTGGCTCGGCTATGGCGAGCGCGCCGCCTTCGGGCTCGCCATGAACGCGCTGGTTCGCTCCGGCGAAATCAAGGCTCCCATCGTGATCGGCCGCGATCACCTGGATGCCGGCTCGGTCGCATCTCCCTACCGCGAAACAGAAGGCATGCGCGATGGCTCAGACGCAATCGCAGATTGGCCGCTGCTCAACGCGCTGGTCAACACCGCAGCCGGCGCATCCTGGGTCTCGATTCACAACGGCGGCGGCGTCGGTATCGGTTACGCCGAACACGCCGGCATGGTCGTCGTCGCTGACGGTTCGGAAGAAAGCGATCGCCGTCTCGAGCGCGTCCTGACATCCGACCCCGGCACCGGCATCATGCGCCATGTGGACGCCGGATACCGGCAAGCCGTCGAAGTCGCGCGTGAAAAGCGCGTGAAGATTCCGATGGCGGAGTGATGGCCGAAGATTCCCGCTGCGCCGCGGTCATCAATTGCGGCCAGCTCGTCACGCTGGCTGGTCCACCGCGCCCGCGCGTTCGAGACGAGCTGAGGAATCTCGCCATCATTCCTTACGGCGCAATGATGATTCGCGACGGCCTGATCGAGGCGGTCGGCGCTCATTCCGATATTCAGTCGCAGATCACGCCGCAGTACGAAATCATCGACGCCGCTGGCCGCGTGGTTCTCCCCGGATTCGTCGATGCCCATACTCATGCCGTCTTCGCCGGCACGCGCATCGACGAATATGAGCTTCGCGCAACCGGCGCAACCTACGAGCAAATCGCGGAGCAAGGCGGCGGCATTCGCTCCACCGTTCGCAAGACGCGTGCCGCTTCCGAAGACGAGCTGTTCCAAATCGCGCAGCACTACCGCCAGTGGTTCCTCCGCACCGGCACCACCACTCTCGAGGCGAAATCCGGCTACGGCTTATCTTTCGAAGACGAACTGAAACTCCTTCGTGTCATCAACCGTCTGGGCTACGTCCCAACTTTCTTGGGCGCCCACGAAATTCCTGACGAGTATCGCGGGAACACTGCGGAATACGAGCGGGTCGTCGTCGAAGACATGCTTCCCGCCGTTGCACGCGCCCGTCTCGCCGAATACTGCGACGTGTTCTGCGAACCGACGGTGTTCGATGTCCCGTTCGCGCGCGAAATCTTGACCGCCGCGAAAGCCCTGGGCCTCAAGCTGCGCGTGCATGCCGATCAACTCTCCCGTTCCGGCGCTGCCGAACTCGCTGCTGAACTCGGCGCCGCGACCGCGGATCACCTGGAGCAAATTGACCATCGCGGAATTGACGCGCTCGCTCGCGCTGGCGTCCAACCCGTTCTGCTTCCGGCATCTGTCTTCACGCTAGGTTCAAACCGCTTCGCGCCGGCACGGCTCATGATCGACGCAGGCCTCGCCGTCGTTCTCGCAACCGACTTCAATCCCGGCTCTTCACCCACACCATCAATGCCCTTCGTGCTCTCGCTTGCTTCCACGCACATGCGCATGACGCCTGCTGAAGCCATCACCGCGGTTACCGTCAACGCCGCTTACAGCCTCGATCGCGGCTCTGAAATCGGTTCACTCGAAGCCGGCAAGCGCGCCGATTTTGTCATTCACAACTGCCGGGACTATCGCGAAATCGCCTATTTCGCAGGCATCGAATCGGCCGATTCCGTCTACGCCCATGGCCAACTCGTCTATTCGAGGAGCGGCAACTCGCCGTGCAACTAATAATCGAATCGGACCGTGTCACCGTGCCTGGACTCGTCAATGTCCATTCGCATTGCTTCCAGCGCGCCATTCGAGGCCGAACGGAATACCGAAGTTCCGCGCATCACGATAGCTTCTGGACCTGGCGCGACGCCATGTATCGCGCCGCAAGTCATCTGTCGCCCGAAGACATCTATCACATTGCACGCATGGCGTTCCTTGAGATGCTGCTCGCGGGCATAACCACTGTCGGCGAATTTCACTATCTGCACAACGCGCCCGACGGCTCCCGATACGATGATCCCAATCTGCTCGCGCACGAGGTTATCCGTGCCGCGCAAGACGTCGGGCTTCGAATTGTCCTGTTGCGAACCGCCTATGCGCGCTCCGGCTGGCAGATGCCTCCGAATCCTCTGCAGTCCAGATTTATTACGCCCTCCGCGGACGTATTCATCAAGGACACCGAAGCCCTGCGGCACGCGCTCCCCGGTGTTACCATCGGCATCGCGCCTCACAGTGTTCGCGCATTGCCGCTCGCCTACCTGCTTGAAATCGTCTCCTACGCCCACGCCAATCAACTGCCGGTCCACATGCACGTTGCCGAACAGCCGGCCGAAATTGAGGCCTGCCTCGCCGAGCACGGACTCCGGCCTGTCGAGCTGCTCGCCAAACACGGCGTTCTCGATGCATCTTTCACGGCTATTCACGCCATTCACATCACAGACGAAGAGATCGAAATGCTCGCGGCGGCCAAGGCCCGCGTCTGCGCCTGCCCAACTACCGAACGCAATCTCGGCGACGGCGCTGTCCCAGCGGATCGCCTGCGCGAAGCCGGGGTCGAAATTTGTTTCGGCTCCGACAGCAATGTCCAGATCGATCTGCTCGAAGACGCCCGCTCTCTCGAATATCACCTGCGGATGGCTAAGCTCCAGCGTGCGGTCCTGCCGCCCGAAGCTTTGATGAGCGGCCTTACAGAGATCGGTCAAACCGCTCTTGCGCTTTCGAACCAGCCGGGCGACTTCTTCACTCTTGACCTGAACGATCCTTCGATCGCCGGAGCTGATGCAGAATCGCTCCTCGCTACCGTCCTCTTCTCAGCCAACCGCACGACTGTGCGCGATGTCTTCGTCAACGGGCAGCGCATCGTCGAGAACGCGCGCCATCCACTCCAGGACGAGATCGTTCAAAAATTCCGCGAAGTCTGCCGGCGGCTCAAATAAACACTGCCTACTAGTTATACTCGTGACATGTGCAAGCCACATTCACGTCTTGCTGCGGCCTTGTTAACGGCCTCTCTGTTCACGGCTACACTGCTGACCGGCTGCGCCGCCCATGTCGGTGTCGGCGTCGGCTACACCGTCTACGATCCTGCCTATGGCGATTACCACGTCTGGGATCAGCCCGAAGTTGGTTATTACAACACCTGGATCGTCGACACTCACCGTCCTCACCGCGATTACCGCAAGCTCTCCCGCAAAGACCAGCGCGAATACTGGCAGTGGCGCCATAGCCACGGCGCGCACGGCGAGCATCATCGCTAATCAGTGCGCGGTCCGCTTTCGTCCAATTGCCGCAGTAGCTCCTGCGCAAACGCCCAGAGTATGAAATAAGACGCCCCCACCGAGGTCTATCATTTGGAACCCTGCTGTTCGGGGAGCCATTCAACGGATGCACTCATCTATTACCAGACGCATGCCTATTGGCGCCGAAGTGTGCGAAGGCAGCGAAACGCACTTTCGTGTGTGGGCGCCCGAACGCAAGTCGGTCGTAGTGGTTTCTGAAAATGGATTCGAGCCGGTTTTATTGGAGAGAGAACCGAATGGATACTTCGGTGGTCTTGTCCCCGGTGCCCGCGTCGGCGTGCGCTACAAATTTGAACTCGATGGCGGCGAAGCATACCCGGATCCAGCCTCACGCTTTCAGCCGCAAGGGCCGCACGGCTGGTCGCAAATAGTCGACCCCGCAACCTTTGCTTGGACCGATCACGATTGGCGTGGCGTCCAACTAAGAGCCCAGGTGGTTTACGAGTTGCATCTGGGAACATTTACGCAAGAAGGCACCTGGTCGGCTGCAGCAAGTAAACTCGAATACCTTCGCGACACCGGAATCACAGTCATCGAAGTGATGCCGATAGCTGATTTCCCGGGACGTTTCGGCTGGGGTTACGACGGCGTGCAGCCGTACGCGCCGGCGGTGATTTATGGAACTCCGGACGAAATGCGATCCTTCGTAAATCGCGCGCACTCCCTTGGCGTCGCTGTTATTCTCGACGTAGTCTACAATCACCTGGGTCCCGACGGCAACTATCTCCCGAAGTTCTCGCCTTTCTATCTGACCGATAAGCATGAGACCGATTGGGGGCAGGCGATTAACTTCGATGGCGAGCAAAGCGGCCCGGTGCGCGAGTTCTTTCGTGAGAACGCCGCTTATTGGATCAGAGAATTTCATCTGGATGGTTTACGGCTGGATGCTACTCAAGACATTCACGATAAATCCGAGCCTCATATCCTCGCCGAGATTAGTCAGTCGACTCGCGCCGCGGCTGGCGGCCGGTCGATTCTTTTGATAGGCGAGAACGAGCCGCAACAGACTCGGCTAATCCGGCCGCTCGCTGATGGCGGTTACGGCCTGGATGCGCTTTGGAACGACGACTATCATCACAGCGCCATCGTCGCGCTTACCGGAAAGGCCGATGCCTACTATACTGACTATCGCGGCTCTCCACAGGAGCTTCTTTCCGCGGTCAAGTATGGTTACTTGTACCAGGGCCAGTGGTATCGATGGCAGGAGAAGCGGCGTGGTGCGTCAACGCTCGGCCTGCCTCGCGCCGCCATGGTCAATTTCATCCAGAATCATGATCAGGTCGCCAATTCAGCGCGCGGCCAGCGGCTCGGTGCTCTTACTTCGCCTGGCATGCTAAAGGCCGTGACCGCTCTCACCCTACTCGCTCCGGGCACGCCGATGCTTTTTCAAGGGCAGGAGTTCTCAGCCTCCAGCCCGTTCCTGTTCTTCGCGGATCACAAGCCCGACCTTGCGGAAAAGATCCGAAATGGCCGTATCGAATTTTTAGAACAGTGGCGTTCCCTGAAATCACCCGAGATGCAAAAGTGTTTTGCTGATCCCTCCTCTCGAGCAACTTTCGAGCGTTCCAAGCTCGATCACTCCGAGGTGAAGAAACACTCCGAAATGTATGCCCTCCATCGGGATCTCCTGCGCCTGCGCAAGCAGGACCCCGTAATCTCGCTCCAGGGCGACTGCGGAATCGACGGCGCGGTGTTCTCCTCAACCTGCTTCCTTGTCAGGTTTTTTTCTCCCGATTACCGGAATGACCGTCTGTTGGTCGTCAACCTTGGAACGGATCTGGACCTGAACCCGGCGCCTGAACCCTTGTTAGCGCCCCCGGAGAATTGTGAATGGGCCAAACTGTGGTCTTCTGATGATCCTCAGTACGGCGGATGCGGGACCGCGGCTCTGGATAGCGCTGAAAATTGGAAAATTCCCGGGCAGGCCGCAGTAGTGCTGCACCCTCTGATTAACAGATCGAAAAATGGATAAACTATACACACATAACCCAGTTGATCCACTAAGCCAGGATGACTTGATTCGCCTGAACTACACCGAATGGCTAGTTACCAACGGCTTGGGTGGATATGCTTCAGGAACGCTTGGAGGAACTCCGACGCGCGTATTTCATGGATATCTTATTTCGGCGCTTCCCTCTCCACTCGGCCGGACCATGATGCTGAACGATATCTTCGAAGAACTTATCCTTGCCGACGGCCGGAATATCCCGATAAATGGCGTTCAGACTGAGAATGGAAGTTACCCCGGAGCTACCCAGTATTTGACGGATTTTCGACTCGATTCGGGCTTGCCGGTTTGGACATACGAGGCTGCGGGTTTAATTGTCGAAAAGAGAGTATATCTGCCTCATCGCCAGAATACCGTGTATATCGATTATCGATTGACCGGCGGCAGTGGTTCTGCGAAGCTGCATCTGCGCCCCGCCGTTAACATGCGCCCGCATGAGGCTCCTGTAAGCTCCCCGCTGGGCACTTACACACTTACCGTTCGCGATAACCAATATGAGCTCAGAGCGCCGGGCGAGATACCCGCTGTGCGAATGATCCTCACAGGCGAGGAAGGGCATTTCGCAATCGATTGCTATAAGGTTTCCAATGTCATTTATCATATTGAGCAGAGTCGCGGATATGAATGGCGCGGCGATCTTTGGAGCCCAGGGTATTTTTCGGCTTTGATCGCCCCCGGCCATGATGTCACCTTGGTTGCATCTACAGAAAGCTGGGACGTTATTTCAGCGCTGACTCCGCATCAGGCCTGGGACGCGGAGCATGAGCGGAAGCGGCGTTTGTTGATTGAATCGCACCCAGGCGTTTGTGACCAGACTTGCCGTGAGCTGGTCTGGGCTGCGGATCAGTTCATATTCACTCCGGTCGGCCGGCAGCAAGACACCGCCCGCGCCAGGGCAGCGGGAGATGAAATTCGCAGTATCATTGCCGGCTATCCCTGGTTCACGGATTGGGGCCGCGATACCATGATCAGCCTTGAAGGTTTGACTCTCATTACAGGACGTCAGGTCGAGGCGAGCTACATCCTGAGAACATTCGCACATTACATTCGGGATGGTCTCATTCCCAACATGTTTCCGGAAGGGGAGACCAGCGGGCTCTATCACACCGCTGACGCAACCCTCTGGTTCTTTCACGCACTAAATCGATATCTGGAGAGCACAAACGATCATCACTTACTAACTCACTTGCTTCCGCAGCTAATAGATATCGTTGGCCATCATTTGCGAGGCACAAAATTCAACATCCACGTCGATCCCGAGGACGGATTGATGGTCCAGGGGCAGGAGGGATACCAGCTCACCTGGATGGATGCAAAAGTAGGGGATTGGGTCGTGACTCCGCGGCGCGGTAAAGCGGTTGAAATCAATGCGCTCTGGTACAACACGCTGAAGTTGCTTGAGAAATGGCTGCGCAGAGCCCGCCGCGACGACGAGGCGGATGGGATCGGAGGGCACGCCGCGAAGGCTCGTGAATCGTTCAACCAGCGCTTCTGGTTTGAGCAGGGCGGCTATCTATACGATGTTGTGGATAACGAGGATGGCGGTGATGACTCATCCTGCCGTCCCAATCAGGTTTTCGCGATCTCCCTTGAGCACCCCATTTTGGACCAATCCCGGTGGAAGCCCGTCTTGAGCACGGTCAAGGAGCGCTTGCTGACCCCGGTTGGATTGCGCTCGCTGGCGCCCGGCGAAAAAGACTACAAGCCGAACTACGATGGCGATCTGCGGTCGCGCGACGCCGCGTATCACCAGGGCACCGTTTGGGCGTGGCTCATCGGGCCGTTCATTGACGCTTGGCTCAAAGTTCATGATGGCGATATCAAGACTGCCCGCGCATTCCTCGATGGTTTTAGGCCGCATCTGCGCCAGGCCTGCGTCGGCAGCATCAGCGAAATCTTCGATGCCGAGCCGCCGTTTACTCCTCGCGGCTGCTGCGCTCAGGCTTGGAGCGTTGCTGAAGTCCTTCGCTCGTTCGTCAAGACCAGCGGAATCGAAACAGTCGATGAAAAACCGGCGGAATTGGCAGTTGCTCATTGAACATATTGTTCTGCGGGTACGCCGGCAAGGCGGACAGGTGTCGAAAATTGTTTTCGTGACTTCGATGACTCGCGCCTCCAGACGCGAGGACCGCCATTCCGCAAACGACTGCGGCTAGAAAGCGGCCCGTGCCTTTGGATCGCTATCCCTCGCCAGATCGCGGTATGCCTTGGCCTGCTCGAAGCGGCGGCGCAGGAGCGCGCCACGCCGGCCCGCGCCCCGAGTTATTGCCCAGTCACTTCGCCGGCAACGCAACCGTGATGTTGCGGAACTTCAAACCGCCCGTGTGGTCCCCTTGGATGTAAAACGAGCCCGGCTCCCCTTCGTCGGCGTCCAAAGCGCCGCCCGTGATCCCGTCAATCTTTTGGTGATCAATGGTCATCGTTCCGTCGCGCACCACCGTTACGGTGCGGCCCACCAGGGTGACGTCGAAACTCTCCCACTGGCCCGGCTTTCGCGGCAGTTGGACAGAGGGAGCGATGCGCCCGTAGATTGAACCCATCGCGCGATTCGGCGGGTTTTCACCGACGGGTTCATACTCAAGCTGAAGTTCATAGCGCCCTCGCAGGAAAAAGCCGCTGTTGGCATTGTCCGGGCAATTCACTTCGAAGTGCAATTTGAAATCTGTAAACTTCTTGGTTGTTTTCAAATTGGCGCCGTGCTGCAGGTTGACCAGGTCGCCGTCTTGCACGGTCCAGTGATTCTCGGCGACGTTTCCAATCGGCTGCCAGCCTTCGAGATCCTTTCCATCAAACAGCGGCTGAGGCGCCCCCCACGATGCCGGCTCCGGCCGGTTCAGCGGCGGTTCCGGCTTACCGGTCAACTGAACCGTTTGCTTGCCGCCTGTTTCCGTGCCAACCAGTTTGCCGTTCTTCGCATCCAGTTCCCAGACCATCGCTTTATTTCCTTCACCAACCGGAATCGTCAGGGTCAGGTGTGAGCCGTTGAGTTTGTAATCGCGAATCTGAAATACGTGCCCCCCGGTCGGCTGGAACCAGATATCGAGATTTCCGCCTGTTTCCGAAATGCCGAGCCAGTTCGCTCCGATACTGTAGCGCGTGGGCACATCAAAGCCCCACGACCCAACAAACGGGTTTGCTTGACCATATGAAGCGATCGGCAGTAAAGCACAACCGAGCGCCAGCAGAAAGATTCTATTCATGCCGGTCAGTCTATCGAACCCGCGAAAATTCGTGCTTGATTGCGAAGCGGCAAAGACTTACTCGAGCCCGAAGACCACGTATTCGCCGTCGATTGGCGCCGTTGAGGCTGGGTGACCGGCTACAGCATGAGTCTGGGTCGCCGAGCGCGCCGATGCGCAAACGGCAATATATTCTTTGCCGTCCAGTTGATAGACCGCGGGCATTCCCTCGATTCCCGCGCTCAGCTCGAATTCCCAGAGTTCCTTTCCATTTCGCGTGTCCAGTGCGCGGAATTTCCTGTCGCGCGTTCCTGCAAAGATGACCCCGCCGGCGGTGACAACCGGCCCGACTTTCGGAAATTGACTTCCAGTGGTATGAATGCCCCTGGCCGCGAGCTCAGGAATTTCGCCGAGTGGGACCTGCCATTCGATCGTCCCCTTGTTCAGGTCGTATGCGGTGAGCGTCGTCCATGGAGGCGAAATGGCCGGAAGGCCGTTACTGACGAACAGAAAGCCAAAGGGAGTCTTGTAATGCAGCTTGCTCGGAGGGCCGGGCTGCCCGTCCTCGGCTGCTTGCGCCTGATGGGGCTCGCTCAATCGCAGCTTCAGCATCGCCGGCAGATCCTTGGAGACGACGTAGAGTTTTCCCATGTGTGGGTCAACTGCTGCGCCTCCAAAATTTGCGCCTCCGTTATTGCCCGGCATTTCGATTGTGTCGCGCGTCTCCGGTGGAGTGAACATCCCTTCGTTGCGCGCATTCCGGATGGTTGCGAGCAACCGCGCGCGTTCATTGGGATCTTCGATATAAGGGTTCAGATCTTTATCATTGAAGGCTTGCCGGGCGAACGGTGGCGGTTGCAGCGGGAACGGCTGGGTAGGAGATGTCACCTCGCCGGGCATGTCGGACTTGGGGACCGGCCTTTCTTCGATAGGCCACAACGGCTTGCCGGTATCGCGTTCAAATACCCAGACAAAGCCTTCTTTGTTTACCTGAACCACCACATTGACCTTGACGCCGTCGTGAATGACGCTCAGAAGCTTAGGGGCGGTAGCGTTGTCATAATCCCAGAGATCGTGATGAACCATCTGAAAATGCCACAGGCGCCGGCCCGTGCGCGCATCGAGAGCGAGCAGGCAGTTTCCAAACAGATTTGAGCCGGTCCGGTCTGCGCCATAAAAGTTGTATTTCGGACTGGCAGTCGGGACGAAAACAATTCCCTGAGTTGTGTCCAACGTCAATTCGCTCCAGGCGTTTGCGCCGCCGACGGTCTTCCACGCGCCCGGAGGCCAGGTGTCATAGCCATACTCACCTGGATGAGGGATGGTGTGAAACGTCCAGACAAGCTTGCCATCGCGAACGTCATAGGCGCGAATGTCGCCCGGTCCGGAATTATATTCTTCGTTGGTTGCAGATCCGAGAATCAGCAGGTCGCCAAAGATCTTGCCCGGCGTCGTGGACTGTACTAACTTCAGTGTCTTCGGATCGCGTCCGAGGCCGTCTCGCAGGTCAACTTCGCCATCCCGGCCAAAATCGACGATGCGCTTGCCGGTGCGGGCATCAATGGCCTGGAGAATGTTGTTGCAGGCGAAAAGCAAACGCCGCTGCTGTCCGTCGGGGCTCTCCCAATAATTGATGCCCCGATGGGTGATCAAGGTTGTGTTGGGATCGGTTTCATGCACCCACAGTTCTTTTCCGGTCTTGGCGTCAAGAGCAACGATGGAATTCTTCTTCGCCAGCACGAACATGACGCCGTGAACCACGATGGGGTTGAACAAATATCCGCGCGAATCGCCAGTCGAATAGCGCCAAAGCACGCGGAGCCGCTTCACGTTTTCGCGATTGATTTGCGATAGATCGGAGTATTGTGCGGAATCGGCGGCGCCACCATACTGGGCCCATGAATTTCGGAGGCTCGCATGATCGCTGGTGCGTTGACCGGGGGCCGAGACAGCGCCGATGAAAACGGCAACAAGACATGAGAGAGGAATGCGGCGGAGCAAATTCGAGGATATCCTGGCACGCGGCGGCTTGTTCCTCGTTGCCGGAAGATTCGCGAACATTAAACCGTTGCCGGCGTTTGCTGGCCGTGATCCGCTGAGCAATTCGCACCACATCAAGAAGCCGAAGAAGCAAGTGACTCGCAAGGCAGCAGCCGTGGAGAATAAAGCAGAGCCGGACGATAGTTTTTTCCAGTACAAGAACACGGGTCCCACGACAGGCGCAGGGGAAATCTGGTTCACTACGATTGAGAACATGAGCATTAAACGGATGGAGCACGTCGGCATCGTGGTTGACGACCTCGCAGCCGCGGCCGAGTTCTTTCTCGAGCTCGGACTCGTGCTGGAAGGTGAGGACGCTGTCGAAGGCCGCTGGGTGGACCGCGTCGTGGGGCTCGCTGGCGTACGGGCGGACATTGCCATGATGCGAACTCCAGACGGCCACGGCCGACTCGAGCTGACGAAGTTCCGCTCGCCGTTAGCACAGGGCGAGAACCGGGTCGCGCCGGCGAACACGCCGGGTATTCGCCACATCGCATTTCTCGTCGAAGACATCGACGCCGTCGTCGCCCGCTTGCGCGCCCGCGGCGCTAAACTCGTCGGCGAACTGGAGCGCTACGAGGACAGCTACCGGCTCTGCTACGTCCGCGGTCCGGAAGGTATTATCGTCGAGCTAGCGGAGCAGATCGGCTAACCCGGTCGAGAACGCGACTTGTCGGTCCGTAGTGGCTGGCATGATCGATGCGGACCGGATCCGAGCTCAGCCATAGCGCTCTTCCCGCCGATCCGACTTGCTCTAGGAACGTTGCTAAATCGACCTCCAGATCGCCGTTGTCAGCCAGACCGGGCTCGGGATCGTAGTCTAAACCCTACTTCTCCGAGGGGCTATCGTCCGCTTTCAGATCGCCCAGCGCGTATTGAATTCCGGCCCGAATGTGTTCCAGCATCGGCGTCATTGCATACACCCGTTCGTCATGGCCGTGCCCTTCATAGAACACGCGACCGCTGCCTTCGCGGCGGATGTAGCTCAAGGCGTAGTCGCCATCGGTTCGCGGATTTACTTCCTTCGCCTTGTCCTCAGCGCTCATCTTGGCGTAGTCAATGCTTGTCAGTACGTGCACGTTTTTGCGCGAAAACGAGTTCTGCGCGAATGTATATGTCTCATCGTGAATCTCGAATTCCTTTCCGTGGAACATGGCGGTCAAGGGACTGTTCGGATCGTCGATTTTGACGTAGATCAGTTGCGGGTCGGGCCAGTGAAACTTAAAGTAACCACCGATTAACTTATTGAACTCCGGCCACTGGAGAACCGGTTTCGGCTCAGGGAACATTCGCGGTTCGAAGGGCGGCAGCAACGAATGGAAGCGCGCGACGAAATCGGCTCGGCTGACCTTGCCGGTATTGCCCGAATCCAGCTTTTGATACCAATCGCGGGCAAGTGCGGTCCACTCCTCGCGGCTCACTGAATCGCTATGATCTTTGTCCGCCGCCTTGGCGAACTGACCGGCCAGAATAGTCACTGAAAAATCAGGCCGCCCACCGCCGCCGTTTGCCGCCGCCTCAGCCGCCAGGCAGTCGGTGTGATAGGCATCCGTCGCAGCATGAATCGCGGCGATACCCTTGCCGCTCCTTACGAACTCTATGAATGCGGAGCGCCGCGTTGCTGTTACCGAGGAATCTTTATCGTCGAGGAAGCAGCCGGTGGTGCTGTCCAGAAAGATCGCATCATATTGCTTCAAGTTATTCGTGTTGATATCGGCTGCGTTGTAACTGACTGTCGTGGTCCATAAGCCGCCCCGCTTTCCCAAAGCTTCCACGGTTTTGGCCGCAAGCGGAATGGAGGCGTGCACGAAGCCTCCCGCTCCCGTGTGCGCAAACATTAGCACCTTGCGAGGATGCAGGGGCTTGACACCTGGCGTTTTGGGCAAGGCGGCCATCATGGCATCGACAGCGGCCTGTGACACCGGTATTGGCGTCGAATTACCGGCGATATTGAACGTGTTCGCCTGGCCGGGTTTGGCTGCAGGCGGCGCGGGCAGCACCTTGCTCAATCCGGCTGCGATCTGATCCTGCGTGAGCGTTCCGCTGCCGCCGCTCCAAGCCGTAAACCAGGAATCGAACGCCGACTCCATTTCGCTCCGTGTCAGCGTCCCATCGCGGTTCGCATCCATGGCATCAAACAGCTCGCGGGCAGTTCGCCCACCGCCCGGTCCCTGCGCCCATAAGGCCACGACTGCCAGGGCCAGCACGCCGGCGGCCCAGATGCGGTGCACTTTCATCACTCTGATTGGTTTCATGTTCTCTGTGGTTCAGAGTTTATCGCGATGCAATCCGGGGATCGCGCGCCTGGATATACACTTACGCCGTAAGGACCTGAAAATCATGAAATCAAATAGACGCCAGTTCGTGCAGGCACTTGGAACGCGTTCAGCCGGGATGGCCTTTGGCGCGACACTTGCCGCAGCTCCAAAAGATGCCGCCGCCAAGGGCCCGGATGAGCAAATCCTGCTTGTCGGGGACAACATCGCGTGCGCGGATACTCAATACGGAAAGGTAAGAGGATATGTGCTGCGGGGCATCAATTACTTCCTCGGCATGCCATATGGCGCGGACACCTCCGGGGCAAACCGGTTCATGCCGCCGCAGAAACCGAAGGCGTGGACAAATGTGTATCCCGCGCTCTGGTGGGGCGATTCGGCGCCCCAGAATATGGAGAACCGGTATGCGAACAAATTCGCTTCATTCCGCGATCACTGGAATTACGGGGATGTGAGCGAGGATTGTCTTCGGATCAACGTCTTGACGCCCGCACTCAAGGACGGCAAGAAAAGACCCGTGCTGTTCTGGATCCACGGCGGCGGGTTCGTGAACGGCAACGCGATTGAACAGGACGGATACAACGGCGAGAACTTCGCACGCTTTGGAGACGTGGTCTTTTGCTCCATCAATCACCGGCTGGGTCCTCTGGGGTTCTGCAATCTTGCCGGCGTGGGCGGAGAAAAATTCGCCGCGTCCGGGAACGTAGGCATGCTGGACATTGTGGCGGCTCTCGAATGGGTGCGCGACAATATCGCGAATTTTGGCGGCGATACGGGAAACGTCACCATCATGGGACAGTCGGGCGGCGGCGCCAAAGTTTGCATTCTCACCGCGATGCCTTGCGCGAAAGGATTGTTCCACAAAGCTGTCGTGCTGAGTGGGGCGACCCGGAAATCGGGCGATAAGAGTTATTCCGAGCACCTGGGCGCCACAGTGGTCAAAGAAGCGGGTCTGACGCCGGATGATTTGCCTAAGCTGCAGTCCATGCCTTGGAAAGAGTTCTACGCCGTTGCGACTCAAGCGCAGCAGAGCGTGGCGAAGGACGCAGGCCCTGGCGGCGGAATGATGCGCGGATTCACTCCGGTCGTGGATGGCAAGATTCTCCCTCAGCATCCCTACGATCCTGAAGCTGCGCCTACGGCAGCCGAAGTGCCGATGATTATCAGTTCGGTCGAGAACGAGCAATCGCCCAGTTGGGACGATTCCGCATTGGAATCAATCACGCTGGAGCAGGTGGTGGAAAAACTCAAGGTGAGAGCAGGATTCGGCCGGGGCTTTGGAGACAGAGCCAAGGACGTGGTGGAGGCTTACGCGAAAGCCTTTCCAGGCAGGAAGCCCGTTGAAATCTGGTCGCTTGCCAGCAGCAATCGGCAAAGCGTGGTGGCATTGGCGGATGTGAAATCGAAGCAGCCCGCTCCGGTATACGTCGATTGGTTCACGTGGCAGCCTCCGTTGTTTGACAATCGCATGCGCGCCTTCCACTGCGTAGACATCTGTTTCTGGTTCTACAACACGGATCTGATGCTGACTCATACGGGCGGTGGTCCGAGGCCAAGAGCCCTGTCAACCAAGATGGCCGGAGCCTTGCTGCAATTCATGAAAACCGGCGATCCAAATGGCGGCGGCCTTCCCGAGTGGCCGAAGTACTCCGCTGACAAAGGTCAAACCATGATTCTCGATGACGCAAGCGAAGCGAAGAACGACCCGGACAGAGAGGCCAGAAAAGCGCTGCCGGCATTGACCTAGCAACACCGACTGAAATGAAGTTTCGGCTTCATCGGCGGGGCCGCAGGCGAGCTTCCGGTTGCGGGGCAGCCGGAAGTTTCAATGTGTACTAGAATGATTGGGCATACACATCGATGCGCACGAATATTGTGATTGACGATCAGCTCATGCGGGATACCCTTCGGGCGACGGGCCTAAAGACCAAACGCGAAGCCGTGGAAGAGGGGCTGCGGACCTTATTGCGCTTGAAGAAACAAGCGAAGATCCGCCGGCTACGCGGCAAAGTAGATTGGCAGGGCGACCTTGACGCAATGAGGAGCGATGGTTGATCTTAGTTGACTCCAGTGTTTGGATCGACTACTTCAGGGGGGCAGCCACCGCGCATGCGGAAAAGCTCGACCGGCTACTTGGCTACGAACCATTGGCCATCGGCGATCTGATTCTGACTGAGGTTTTGCAGGGTTTCGACAACGGCCGAGACTTCGATACTGCCCAGAGGATGCTGACTTCGCTGATGGTGGTGGAGTTGAGTGGAAAGGAAATCGCGATTCAAGCGGCAAAGAATTTCCGCAGGCTGCGCAGGCTTGGCGTGACCGTTCGCAAGACTATCGACGTCGCGATTGCAACGCGATGTATCGAGAGTGGATATGACTTGCTGCACAACGACCGGGACTTCGATCCGTTTGTAAAGCATCTCGGGCTGACCGTAGTTATCTAGTGACCTGAGAGCCCGGGGAAGATCAATGTTCAAGAGGTTACTACATGAGAGCGGCATGGTATGAGAAGCAGGGGCCGGCCAGACAGGTCCTAACAGTGGGAGAGATGCCGGACCCGCATCCGGCTGCGGGAGAAGTTCGCATTCGTATTGCCGCATCGGGAATCAACCCGGGCGATATCAAGAAGCGTCAAGATGCCTTTGGTTACGGCATGCCCTACCCTCGCATAATTCCTCATAGCGATGGAGCTGGACAGGTGGATGAGGTGGGGCCCGGCGTTTCTTCCGAGTGGCTGGGACAGGCAGTGTGGTGTTTCGGCGCCCAATCTTATAGGCCGTTTGGTACAGCGGCGGAGTTTACGGTTGTTCCCGTGGAGCAAGTTGCGCGGCTGCCGCAACGCATATCGATGGACCAGGGCGCATGTCTTGGGATACCCGGCATCACCGCACATCGGGCGGTCCATGTCGCTGGCGGCGTCAGTGGGCGAACCGTGCTGGTGCAAGGCGCGGCTGGTTCGGTCGGCATTTGCGCCGTTCAACTGGCTCGTCATGCTGGAGCCCAAGTGATCGGAACTATTCGATCCTCTTCCGACGAGGCAACCGCTAAGCGAGCCGGTGCGCATCAGGTGACCCTCAGCGATCAGACGCTCATCCAAAGCCTACGGGCGCTTGCGCCAAACGGTATTGACCATGTCGTCGAAGTGGCATTCGGAGCGAATATAGAAGCCGACGTGGAACTGCTGAATATGGGTGGGTCGATCGCGACCTACGCCACCAACGTTGAAAAACCCGCAATTCCTTTCTGGCCGATGGTGTTCAAGAACATTCGACTATTCTTCCTGGGAAGCGACGACTTTCCAAGGGAGTCAAAGATGCAAGCTGCGCGCGATCTGAACTCCGCGCTCGAGGCTGGGTGGCCAGGGTTCGAGATCGCCGCACGAATTCCACTGACAGAGATCGCACAAGCTCACGAAGCTTCCGAACATCCGGCACGGTCGGGGCGGATTGTTGTCGTCCTGTAAGCGAAGAGCCGGTATTTGGAGAGCGTGCCGGAGAGCAGTATTACGACACCAGTACCGGCAGCTCGGTCGAACGTAACTTGGGCCGGAAACCGAGGTCGCGCAGGCAATGATCGATCCAGAGCTTGGTCAGTTTTTCTTGCACGCCGTTTTGTGACAGCCGCGAACGGAGGCTGCCGAATTCGACGTGATCGAGCGGCTGATCCTGGTTGAAGCAGGAGAAAACCACCGTTTCTTTGCCGGTGACCGGGTCGCGGTGCATTTGCAGGCATTGCGCGCAGATCTCTTTCATCATGCACTGCATCGGAGAATTGATACTGCCGATGGCGTGATGATCGGGTTTGAGGTATGGCCGCAATACGCTATGCCGCGCTTGCTGGACGGCGCGCATCATGCCATCGGAGCCGATAACGATGAGCCGATCGACGGCGCTTAGCGGAATTTCCGTGCTGCCGAGATCGCCGCGCCCATATGCGGCCATGGCTTCGACGATGTTGCCGACGAATGCGCTGTCTTGCACCCGGCTGGGCGTAAAACCAGGCGCTTCGTCGCAGCACCAGACCACCACGTCGGCGGCTTTTTCGATCTCCTCGACTTTGTAGCGATCGATGATCTTCTTATAGCCCGCGAAGTAGATGACTCGCGAACCGGAAGCGCGCAACTGCTGTCCAATGGAGAACAGGACCGCGTTGCCCAGACCGCCGCCTGCCAAGAGCACTGTTTCATGCGCCGGCGTTTCGGTAGGCGTGCCGGTGGGGCCCATTAAGATGACTGGATCGCCCGGCGTTAATAACGCGCACAAGTCGGACGAGCCGCCCATTTCGAGCACGATGGTCGAAAGCAATCCTTCTTCGCGATTGACGGAAGCGCCGGTAAGCGCGAGCCCTTCCATGGCGAGAATGGTGTCATCTACGCGCGCGGCGAGCGACTCGTAATTCTGCAGCCGGTAGAACTGACCCGGCTTGAACGCTCGCGCCGCGATGGGAGCTTTGACCACGATCTCGACGATGGTTGGCGTCAGGCGAATGACGTCTTGGACTACCGGGCGCAATTCCTGGTTGAGGCGGTCGAGAAGCGCCGCGGCAGCAGGCTCAGACGCCGGCTGTCGCGCAAGAACGCGCGAGACCACGGGATAGCCGCGCTTGGCGCTGCCCATCGCTTTCACCACATTGCCTGAGAACGAGGGATGCAGATCGCCGAAGAAGCTGATGGCGCGGCCGTCAGGGCGAATCGAAATCAGCACTCGGGTTTCGGCGGGTTTGGCGCTGCGCTCCGGCTTCACCGGTTCGCCATTTTCATCGACAGCACGGAAGTAGCGTCCATCGAGGGTGAAATTGTACTCGTCTTCGCGCGCCAGCACGGTGTTCGGCTGCGTGCCGGCCGCGACCAAAATCGTTCGAGCGGGGAGCACGATTTTTTCGCCGCTCGGCAGCAGGCGTCCGGTCGCTTCGTCGAGCCGCTGCTTTTCCAAACGCAGAGCCGAGGCGCTTCCGCCGGCGTCCACGACCACTTCGTCCGGTGTGAGGCACTCGGCGAAACGCACGCCTTCTTCGAACGCTTTCGCAACCTCTTCATGATTCAGCGTGTAGCTCGGCGAATCGATTAGGCGGCGACGATAGGCGATGGTCACGCCTCCCCAGGAGTTCAACAATTCGATCAACTCCGGACGGCGGCCCTCCCGGGCAGCGGCGGCTCGCTCGGCGCGAATTGCTCGTGCATGTGAAAGGAACTCTTCGGCGATCTCGGCGTCCTCACCGGTCCAGTTAGCCTGAATTTTACGCTCGCCGATTTCGTCAGCCAGTAATTCATAGCGCTTCAGGAACTTCTCTACCTGCACGGCATAGTAGGCCAGCGATTCGGTCGCAGTATCGATGGCCGTTAGTCCGCCGCCAATGACGACGATCGGCATCCGGATCTGCAAGTTGGCCAGCGATTCATATTTTGCCGCTCCGGTCAATTGAAGAGCCATTAAAAAATCCGAGGCCTGACGCACACCGCGCACCAGTCCGTTCTTCATGGGAATGACGGTTGGGCCACCGGCGCCGGCGCACAGCGCGATGTGGTCGAATCCCATTTCGAAGGCGCTGTCGACCGTGAGCGTGCCACCAAAACGGACGCCACCGAACATGTTGAACTGGCGGCGGCGCTCGATCAGGAGCCGAATGATCTTGAGGAAGTTCTTGTTCCAGCGAACGGTGATTCCGTACTCGGCGACGCCGCCGAATCCAGCCATGACGCGGTGATCCAGCCGCTCGTAAATCTCGGTGATGTCGCGCAAGGGCCGGAACGGAACGCGCTGGCCGTATGGATCGATGCTAGACACGCGCTGGCCAAGCGCGTTTATACCCGAGATATCTTCGGGAAGCGGCTCAATCTTGAGCCCGTCCACGGCGACAACCGTATGGCCGTCGTTCATCAAATGGTGCGCGAGCGTGAATCCCGCCGGCCCCAGGCCGACAATGAGAACCTTGTATCCGGTGGCTTCCCGCGGATAAGGCCGTGAGATGTTCAGCGGATTCCAGCGCGTCAACAGGCTGTAAATTTCAAAGCCCCAGGGCAGCTCCAGGACATCTTTGAGCGACCGCGTCTCCACTTGCGGAATGTCTACCGGGTCCTGCTTTTGAAAAATGCAGGACTTCATGCAGTCATTGCAGATGCGGTGGCCGGTGCCCGCGGCCATCGGGTTGTCGATGGCCACGATGGCGAGCGCGCCGATGGGGTTGCCGTTGCCCTTCACCGCGTTCATCTCCGAAATCTTTTCGTCCAGCGGGCAGCCGGCGAGCGGTACACCGAAGACCGTTGACTTGAACGCGCCGGGCTTCTTCAAGCCGGCCGGTTCTTTCAGCCGGGCAGGGTCTCTGAGTCCGGTCGAGCAGCTATCCTTGCCCTGGTTGTGACACTTGATGCAGTAATACGCCTGATCGAGCGCACCGGTCAGGTCTGTACCTGGATCGGTCAGCCGGAATCCTTCGCGATGACGCCAATGATCGCTGGTCAGTTCGAGCCGCACCAACCCGTCGCTGGTGGATTCGTGCACCGGAACCAGATGATAGTAGTCCAGCTTGTGAGGTTGCTTGAACAGGACTCCTTTACGATGCTTCTCCTTGCCCTGCGGCGACAGACTGGCCCACGCGGCATATTGCGTTGCGAGTTGGAGATGCGATGTATGATCCGCCTCCGCGGCGAGCCAACGGGATACGTGATTCGCGAAGCTGAGCTCCGTTAGCGGCTCCTGCATCAGAGTCTCGAGCTCGGCGCGGACGGCAAAGCCATCGATCTCGCTCGCCTTCTCCGCAGTGAAGCCCGTGAGGGCCTTTCGCTGGACAAACCGGCGCTTCACCGAATACAGAGGAGCCAATTCGGAATGCCCCTGCTGGAGCTCGCGAAGCTCCGGCTCGATACCGAACAGAAGACCGACGAAGTCCTCCAGATACGGAGCGAGTTCTATGATCAGTTCCGAATGTTGCCTCGGCGCCAGCGCGTCCGGGTTCTGCCGAGCCGCTAGAAGACGCGCGTACAGCGTGGGGTCCGACTCTTTGAGATCGCTCAGGAAAGCCGCGTCGATCTTGAGGAGCCCTTCGCGCGCGTACAGATCTTCGAAAGCAAGCCCGAAAGGCAGCGAAAGGCTGCAGCTTTCCTTAATTTCGTTCAAATGGTTCACAATCGGTCAGGTAGGGCCAGCGGTCCCACGGTAGATGTAAGTGCTAGAGCCGTGGTTCTTCGATGCGCGACCGGAACACAAGGCTCCAAGGGGAACACCTCTATTGTCGCAGATACCATCGGCTTGCGGGCGTGGAGAGCCTCAAGCAGAACTACTGCTTGCTATACTTGAACTTACGTCTTGCCGCGAGCCTGAGGCGGCTAACATTCGGTTCGGGCGGGAGTGCGCGTGTTCATAAGCCTCCAGCAACTTGAATTACGATCTGTTCCTTTTAAGGTCGATATCCCAACCAACGAAATTGATTATGGCAGCGAGATCACCCAATCGTCCGTCTTGCACGCAGAGGGCTCAGCGCAGTTGCTAAACCATTCGTTGGGCGAGGTCCGGGTCCAGGGAGACCTTACGGTAGCAATGCAGGCAATCTGTGACCGGTGCCTGGAATCGGCAAATTTTCCGGTGGAACGCCATTTCGATCTAGTTTATATGCCGGCCACCGAAGCCGCGATCGGAGGCGAAAAGGAAATTCATCACGCCGGCATTGAGGTCGGTTATTACGAAGGAAGCGGTCTTGCGCTGAACGATGTCCTTCGCGAAGTGATCTTGCTGGCGCTCCCGATGCGGTTGGTGTGCAGCGAGGCTTGTAAAGGGATCTGTCCGATGTGTGGACAGAACCGCAACCAGCACGATTGCGGGTGTCAGCCGGAGCCGGTGGACAACCGCTTGCACAAATTGAAGATTTTCCGGGCCGAGATCGGCCCGAGCAACTGAACGGCTTTCAGCGAAGGCCAGTAAATGATATTGAAGAATTGAGAGACCAGGACAACTATGCCGAACCCAAAACGCCGCCACTCCAAGCGCCGCACTTCCACGCGCCGGGCGCACGACGGGCTGCAGGTTCCGCAACTTGCGGAATGCCCGAATTGCCATGAGAAGATCCGGGCTCACCGTGCGTGTCCGCATTGCGGAAAATACAAGGGGCGCGAAGTTATCGAAGTGGTCGAGTCTTAGAGGCCCCGCGGACCGCCCGTGTGTCAGATCAATCGGTTTTTGCTCAAACCGGACGAGATAGAAGAACCTTGATCACATGCTGACCATAGCGGTCGACGCCATGGGAGGGGATCACTATCCCCGCCCCGAAGTCGAAGGCGCTCTTCAGGCTGCCAAGAGCCTGGGGGTACGAGTTATTTTGGTCGGCCGCGAAGACGTGGTTCGCACTGAGCTTGACCGGCATCCAGGTTGGCAGGAATTGCCGATCGAGATTCGCCACGCAAGTGAACAGATCACGATGGAGGACAGCGCGGGCAAAGCTGTCCGCGCCAAGAAGGACAGCTCCATTCGAGTAGCTTCGCGGCTCGTGCGCGATGGCGTAGCGCAAGGTGTTGTTTCGGCTGGCAATACCGGTGCAATTATGGCAACCGCCAAACTGGTGCAAGGCATGCTGCCGGGAGTGGATCGCCCTGGGCTGGCCTCTGCCTTCCCTACTCTGAGCAGCAAGCCAGCCGTGATGCTGGACGTGGGTGCGAACGTCGATTGCACTCCCAAAATGTTGGCGCAGTTTGCGGTGATGGGAAACGCCTATTCGCGCGTCATCTTTCGCACAACGCGGCCGCGTGTCGGTCTGCTATCGATCGGCGAAGAGGAACATAAAGGAAATACTCTGACCCATGAGGCACAGCCTCTGTTGAGGAGCCTCAAGCAACTGAACTATATCGGCAACGTGGAGGGCCGCGACGTCTACACGGGGGCAGTTGACGTCATCGTTTGCGACGGTTTTGTGGGCAATGTCGCGCTAAAGGTCAGTGAAGGGCTGGTGGACGTGGTCCGGCAGATGCTCAAGCAATCGCTCAAAGCCAGCATTACCCGCAAGGTCGGCGCTTATCTCGCGCAAGGGGCTTTCAACGAGTTCAAGAAGCGAGTCGACTATTCCGAATATGGCGGCGCGCCGCTGCTGGGTTTGAACGGCATCTGCATCATTTGTCACGGGCGCTCAAACGCGAAGGCGATTCGAAACGCGATTCGCGTCGCAAAAGAGTTCGCCGAAGGGAATATCAACGAGCGCATTGCAACGGAACTCGACGGCTGGGCATCAGCACAAGCAGGCTGACATGCGCCGCTTCCTACTGCCCGCTCTGACCGTTCTCTGTATTTCCCCTCTGTTCGCAGCCAGAGAAGATCCGGTCCAGTGGGCACTGGGGCCTGCGGGAGGCCAGTCTCAAATCTCGCCTGGCGATAAGGTGTTTTTGGAGCTGAAAGCTACTATTCAACCTGGCTGGCACCTCTATTCGCCCACCACGCCCCCGGGCGGCCCCATCATTACCCAGATCCGGCTCGACGATAACCCGGCAATTGCCAGTTATTCCGTCTACCGGCCGCAGCCAGTCCGGAAGCTAGATCCTAATTTCCAGATAGACACCGAAACTTATACGAATAACGCGGTGTTCCTGATTGAAGCGCACACTGCCAAACCGGCCAGCGGCGAAGTTACTGTGCAAGCGACCGTTCGTTACCAGGCGTGTACGGATGTAAAGTGCCTGCCGCCGGTGAAGAAGACAACGGCCTCGCAGATTCACTTCAATCCCGGTGCGCCGGCCTTTGTGTTCACGCTACCGTCCGGCTATGCACCCGTGCCTGGGAGTTCCGCGGCTATTTCGACTGCTTCGCGGCCTCGAGCGGTGACCTTCAATGCGCAGTCACAGGATCTGCTGCCGTTTCTGCTGACCGCGTTCGGATTTGGTCTTGCAGCATTGTTTACGCCCTGCTGCTTCCCCATGATTCCCATTACGGTCTCTTTCTTCCTGAATCAGAGCGCGCCGGACAGTGCTGGACGCAAATCCAGCGGCTGGGTGCAGGCTCTTGTGTTCTGCCTAGGGATCATTGTTTTGTTCACCGGACTCGGTTTCTTAGTGACTGCGGTCGCGGGGCCCTTCGGGGTAGTTCAGCTCGGCTCCAGTCCGTGGGTCAACGGCTTTATTGCCATTGTGTTCTTCGTGTTCGGGCTCAGCCTGCTGGGCGCATTCGAGCTGCGGCTGCCGTCGGGCCTGCTCACCCGCCTGGATCGCGCGTCACGAGGCGGCGGTTACGCGGGAGCCCTGCTGATGGGCCTCACCTTTTCGCTTACCTCGTGTGCTTGCGTCGGCCCCATCGTTGGCCCGCTGCTGATTGCCTCCGTTCAATCGAAAGGCGCGCAGCCCGTACTCGGAATGCTGGCGTTCGCTACGGGATTGGCTGCGCCGTTCTTCCTGCTTGCGCTGTTCCCGGCCTATCTGCAGAAGCTGCCTCGCAGCGGCGGCTGGATGGTGCGCGTCAAGGTCGTCCTCGGCTTCGTCGTGCTGGCGGTGATGCTGAAGTATCTGAGCAATATCGATCAAGTGCTGCAGACGCATTGGCTGACGCGCGAGCGATTTCTCGCAGCATGGATCGTTCTTTTTGCGCTGCCCGGCCTCTACTTACTCGGCTTGATTCCGATGGAGGGCATCAAGAAAGACGAGCGTCTGGGCGTGAGCCGCGCGCTGCTGGCCTCGCTGTTCTTGATTTTTTCGATCAGTCTCGTGCCGGGACTTTTTGGAGGACGGCTCGGCGACTTGGATGCATTCATACCCGAAGCGACTGGGGGAGTATTCGGAAGTCCCGCAGGAACGGCTGAAGCGGCTCCCGCGAATTATTTCAAGAACCACTTAGACGCGGCCCTTGCGGCAGCGCGGCAGCAGAATAAGTTACTGCTCGTAAACTTTACTGGTTACGCGTGTACGAATTGTCATTGGATGAAGGCGAATATGTTCCCGCGCCCGGAAATTCAAGCGGCCTTGAAGGATCTGATTATTGTCGACTTATACACAGACGGCACAGACACCGAATCCGAAAAGAACCAGAAACTGGAAGATCAGAAATTCAGCACAGTCTCTATTCCGTTTTACGCGCTGATGGATGCAGACCAGAATGTGGTGGCAACATTCCCGCAGTTGACGCGCAATCCACAGGAGTTCTTGAGTTTTCTAACCACCAAGCCGGTTGCTAAGCCGGACATGACCTCGATGCTACGCTGAGAAAGATTCGGCTCTTCTCGACGCGGATGTGGCGGAATTGGCAGACGCACTGGATTTAGGTTCCAGCGCTCGCAAGGGCGTGGGAGTTCAAGTCTCCCCATCCGCACCAATAAGTTAGGTGTCGTTCGACTCAAGCAAGGCTACTTGGGATTTCAGGCGCCTGAACCTGCAAAAGCTGGCTTGGCTTCGTCAGCGGGTCACGGTTGCTCCCGCATGCTGCAGTTCGCTTCGAATTTCCATCCAAATCTGAAAGTATGCCCATTCCGGTGGTGCGTTGGCTTCCTGTATGTGATCCGGGCGCAGAATCAGATTCCCGGTCGATAGCAGGATCTCGCGCACTCGGGGATTCTGGGCCAGCTTGGCGCGCATCGCCTCCACGATGAGCTGATAGTGCTTGCCTTTCGTCATCGAGCGATATGGCATGCGTTCGCCCTCAAACGTGACCCAATCGATTCCCAGCCTGTTCATGTTCTGCTCAGCGATCTCGCCCGCCGCTTTTGCCTCAAAACCCGTCATCTCCGCCACTTCCATTCGCGTATGCGGCCATGTCACCGAAGCAGCCCGCGCTCGCAGATCGTTCGCGCCTTCCGGATAGAGCATCATTTGCCAGAAGCCCTCGACGCTGCCGTAGCGAACACCGCGCAACGTGAAAGGCGTGGCTGCGAAGTTCGATAGAATGCCCAGCTCATTGCGTTTGGACAGGATCACTTCGCCAGGTTTGGCGGCTTGCGGCAGAATCTCCCAGCCGGGCTTGTGGTCGTCGATAATCGGCGTCCACCAATGCGCCGGATACTGCCCGGCGAAGGCCACGAACAGAAAGCTAGTGGCCTTGAGCAACATACTTCCCGCTTACTTACCGCACCTGTGGAAATCCTAAGTCGACCTTACTTGACGCCGGATCAGGCCAGCGGCTGGTTACTACTTTCGCTCTCGTATAAAACTGAATGCCTTCGGGCCCATACATGTGCAAATCTCCGAACAGCGATGCCTTCCATCCCCCAAAGCTGTAATACGCCATCGGCACCGGAATCGGCACGTTGATGCCCACCATTCCCACCTCGACGTCGAACTGGAACTGGCGCGCCGCGCCTCCGTCGCGTGTAAATATCGCCGTGCCGTTCCCGTATGGATTCTCCTGGATAATCCGCAGCGCGTCAGCATAAGTATTTACGCGAACGACACTCAATACCGGTCCGAAAATCTCGTCTTCGTAGCAGCGCATGCCGGGCCGAACATCATCCAGCAGCGACGGCGCTAGGAAAAATCCGGCTCTCTTGCTGACCGGCTCTTCGCGTCCATCCACCGCAACGCGAGCGCCTTCCGCGGCTGCCTGGTCCAGATAAGAGGCCACGCGGTCGCGATGTTCCCGCGTAATCAGCGGACCCATCTCGTGACCCTCCTCACAGCCGGGGCCAATCTTGATACGCGCGATGCGATCTTGGATAGCAGCAATCAGGGGATCGGCCACGCTGCCCACCGCCACCACCACCGATATCGCCATACAGCGCTCGCCCGCCGATCCATATCCCGCGGAGACCGCCGCATCCGCGGCCATGTCTATCTCTGCATCGGGCAGCACCAGCATGTGATTCTTCGCGCCCCCGAGCGCTTGCACGCGCTTGCCGTTTCGGGTTGCGGTCTCGTAGATCGATCGCGCCACCGGCGTCGAGCCGACAAAGCTGACCGCCTTGATGTCTGGGTGCTCCAGTATGCGATTCACCGCCACCCGGTCGCCCTGGACCACATTGAACACTCCGTCGGGCACGCCAGCCCGCTGCAACAATTCCGCAAGAAACACGCTTACCGAAGGATCTCTTTCCGACGGCTTCAGAACGAACGTGTTGCCGCAAGCGATCGCGTTCGCAAACATCCACATGGGGACCATCGCGGGAAAATTGAACGGCGTGATGCCGGCCACTACACCCAGCGGTTGCCGAATCTGGTAAATGTCAACGCCGCGGCTGGCTTGCTCGGAAAACCCGCCCTTCAGCAAATTCGGCACGCCACAGGCGAACTCGATGTTCTCCAGTCCACGAGCCACTTCACCCATCGCGTCGGAAATCGTCTTGCCATGCTCGCTCGTCAGTAAGTCTGCAATTTTGCGGCGGTTCTGGTCCACCAGTTCCCGCAACCGGAACATGATCTCGGCACGCCGCGATAACGGAGAGGCGCGCCAACCAGGAAATGCTTCTTTGGCAGCCGCAACCGCGCAATCCACATCTTCGGCGCTCGCAAAAGGAACGTGCGCCTGTTCCTCGCCCGTGGCGGGATTCCAAACAACACCCGACCGGCCGGAGCGCAACTCCACCGCCTTGCCTCCGATCCAGTGTGTAACCGTCCTCAACCCGATATGTGCTTCAGCAACTGCCATAATTCACCTTTGAATCCACGCTGCGGCTTTGGTTGCAAGCCTATCGAGCGCAGCAACTGACATCTCAATGTACTCCTCTTTCGTGTCTTCGATCTTGTTGTGGCTGATCCCGCCCAGCGACTGCACAAACATCATCACCGTCGGAATGCCGGCCCGGCTCACCTCCGCCGCGTCATGCAGCGGGCCCGAAGGCAAGCAAGGAGCCTCCCCCGCAATCTCTCGAATGGCGTCCTGGCAAAGCTGAATCAGCTCGGGATGAAACGGAACAGGCTCGATGCGCCAGATACGCGACCATTCGACCGTGCAGCGCTCCTCTCGCGCGAAGCGCTCACTTGCCTCGATTGCTTCCCGATACATGGCCGCTAGAACCACCGGATCCAAATCGCGCTGATCGAGCGTCGTTTCACAGCGCCCCACCACTGCGGTGACGATGCCCGGATAGGTCTTAACTATGCCCATCGTGCACACCGCGTCCTTGTGGCGCGCGGCGATGGGCCGGATCTCGAGCGCAAGCTTCGCCGCGGCAGCCAACGCATCGCGGCGAACGCGCATCGGCGTTGATCCGGAATGAGCCTCCTGCCCGAAGAATGTTACTGCGTGCCGTTCTACACCCTTCGTCCCAAGTACCACCGCCAATGGAAGACTCATCTGCTCGAGCACTGGCCCCTGCTCGATGTGCAGTTCCAAATAGGCGCTCGCATGATCCCGCTCCCGCCCCGCTTCGCCGATGTGTTCAATCTCGACGCCGCAGCGCCGCAGTGCGTCCTCCAAACGTACGCCGTCCTTATCCGTTCGCCCGCGATCGGCCTCAATAGTCTGCGTGCCCGCAAATGCCGAAGACCCGAACAGGCTGCGTCCGAACCGCGCTCCCTCTTCGTCCGCCCAATCGACCAGCCGAATCGTTACCGGCGGCTCGCCATTAAACTCCTCCGCAAAACGCCGCAATACCTCGAGCGCCGACAGCACGTCTAGGCTTCCGTCTAACCAACCGCCATTGGGCACAGAATCGAGATGGCCGCCAAGCAAGAGCGCCTTACGCGATTTCCCAGCCAGCGTGACCCAATTGTTGCCGGCCGCGTCGTAATGTTGTTCCACCGGCAAACCGCGAAGCTTCTTCTGGAACCATTCACGCGCCTCCAGCCACTTGTCTGTCCAGGCGACACGCTGCGCGCCGTTCTCATCGCTGGTAAGTTGGCGCAGTTCCTTGAGCTCGGCCACGGTTCGTTTGGGATCAAGCGCCATCGAAAGAAAACCTCAGAAATGCGACGGTTCACGTTTCAGAAATCGTCCGCGGCCGCGTTCGCCGACGAATTCGCCATCCCGCACTTGTACCTTGCCTCGCACCGTGACCACCGCCGGCCGGCCCTCGATCGGCATGCCTTCGAAGCCGTTGTAATCGTTATTCACATGTTGACTCGATGCCGAGATGATGCCCTTGTAACTCGGGTCGTAGATTACCAGGTCCGCATCGCTCCCCACCGCAACCGCTCCCTTTCGGGGGAACAGGCCGAAGATCTTCGCGGCGCGCGTGCTCGCCGCATCCACAAACCGGTGAAGGTCTAGCTTCCTCCGTTTCACGCCGTAAGTGAAAAGCAGATTGACTCGCTCCTCAATGCCGGGAATCCCGTTGGGTATCTGTGTGAACGCATCGCGGCCCATCAGCTTCTGCTCGGTGTCAAACGGGCAGTGATCCGTGGCGACTGTGTCGATAAGACCAGCATTCAAAGCGTTCCAAAGCACGTATTGATTGCGCCTGTCGCGCAGCGGCGGCGACATCACATGCTTCATGCCTTCCAACCCAGGGCGTTCAGCATAGGTTTTATCGAGCAGCAAATGCGGAATAACAGACTCAATATGAATCCTGACTCCGCGCTCCTTCGCCGCCAGCGCCGCCTTCAACGCACCCTCGCACGAGAGGTGAACCACATATCCACTCGCCCCCGTGTTTTCGAGAAACGTCGCGAAATGCTGTGTGCCTTCCGCTTCTACCGATTCCGGCCTGCTCGGCTCGTGCCACTCAGGGCCCGTCTTGCCGGCCCGTAGCAGCTCTTGCTGGAGCTGTGCAACCAGCTCCGCGTTTTCGCAATGCGCCGTCACGACAACGCCGAGTTTCCGCGCCAATGCAAGCGCCTGGTACATCTCGCAATCTTCCACGCCGAAGAAATTCTTGTATGCGAGAAAGATCTTGAACGAACTAATGCCGTCGCGAACAATCTCCCGCAATTGCGACTCGGTTTCGCCAATATATTTCGAAACCGCCATATGAAAGGTGTAGTCGCACGCGCTGTTTCCTTCGGCCTTCGACTTCCACAAGTGATACCCTTCGAGCGCATCGTCCATCCTCGACGGGCAGCACATCTCAATATAGGTCGTGGTGCCGCCCACCAACGCCGCCACACTAGCGGTCTCATGCGTGTCCTTGGCGAACGTCGCCATGAACGGAAGATAGATGTGAACATGAGGGTCGATGAAACCTGGAAAGACATATTTGCCTGCCGCATCGATTACCTCGCTATCGGGCGGCGCTTCCAGGTCTCTGCCGATGCGCGTGATGGTCTCACCTTCGACATAGATGTCGGCGCCGCTGCGCGAATCGGCGGTTACGATTTCACCGTTCTTGATCAACAGGGGCAACGCGTGAAGCTCCTAATGGATGTGAATGCCCTGGGCCGCGCGGTATCGTTCCATAGCTTCCCAGTCATTCGTAACTTCCGGTTGAGTTTTCGAAAGTTCGTCCCAGGTTACGGACTCGCGGCACGGCGGCAACTCGACCATCGATATGCAATCGTGCACCGGACACACGTTGTAGCATAATCGGCAGCCGACACAATCGTCCTCTCGCACTCGCGGTTGCGGACGAGAACTCACCGCCTCGTACTTGCCATTGGAACGAATGTCGTATGCGAGCGGCTCTACGACTCTTCCGTCCTCGGCAACCAAATCGATACACTGGTGCGCCGTGTCGTTGCACGCCACATAGCAGAGATTGCACTTGATGCAAGTCTTGGGATCGATGTGAGCCACTGCGCGGAATGCCAGGTCTAAGTCCTTGAAATCGGAAATACCGGCAAGGGCTTTCCCTCTCAATTGATCGATCGACGCAAATCCCTTCGCATCCATCCAATTTGACAACCCATCGCAGAGGTCCTCGACGATCCGGAATCCGTAATGCATCACTGCCGTACACACCTGCAAGCTGGTCGCGCCCAGCAGCAGAAATTCCGCTGCATCCTGCCACGTCGAGATCCCGCCCATGCCGGAAATAGGCAGCCCCGAACGCCCGACCACTTCATCGGTTCCCAGCGCCGAGAGCATATTGAGCGCGATGGGTTTCACTGCCGGACCGGCATAGCCGCCGTGGCCGCCCTTGCCTCCAATGCTGGGCGTCACCTCAAGCGTATCCAGATCCACACCGATGGAGTTGATCGTGTTGATCAGCGACAAGCCATCGGCGCCCGCGTTCACCGCCGCACGAGCCGGATGAACGATGTTCGTGATGTTCGGCGTCAGCTTCACAATGATCGGAATGCGCGCTGCGTCCTTTACCCAGCGCGTGATCCTCTCGCAGTATTCCGGCACCTGCCCCACGGCGCTGCCCATCCCCCGCTCGCTCATTCCGTGCGGACACCCGTAATTGAGCTCGATCGCATCCGCGCCGGTGTCTTCTATGCGCCGCACAATCTCGCTCCACGCCTCCGCGGACGACTCCACCATTGCCGAAACCACCACCGCGCGGTCCGGCCAGTGCCGTTTCACCTCCGCGATCTCACGCAGGTTCACTTCCAGCGGCCGATCGGAAATCAGTTCCACGTTATTAATCGCGAGCATCTTCTGCCCGCCATAGTGCCAGGCCCCATAGCGATTCGAAACGTTCAATACCGGCGCGCCGATGGTCTTCCACACCGCGCCGCCCCACCCGGCTTCGAATGCTCTATGCACTTGTGCCCCTGAATTGGTCGGGGGCGCCGAAGCAAGCCAGAACGGATTCGGCGACTTTATTCCCGCAAAGCTGGTGCGAAGATCGGCCACTTAGACCGCCAGCCTTTTCTCAATCGCAATCGCCGCCAGCTTTCCATCCTCGACCGCCATCACCGTCGAGCATGCACCCACAGCACGAATGCAGTCGCCCCCCGCGAACACATTCGGAATGCTAGTCTCGAACTCTGCATCCACATCGATGTGACCGCGCTTCGTTGCCAGTCCGAGAGCAACAGCCAGCGGCGGTTTCTCTTGACCGATCGCTTTGACCACCTGGTCCGCTGGCAAAAAGAATTCGGAGCCAGCCACTGGTCTCGGCGAGGGCCGTCCGCTCGCATCCAAATCACCGAGGCTCATGCGCACGCACTCGAGCCCGGCCACTCGGCCATTGTTCACGTGGACTCGCACCGGCTGACTCAAAAACCGAAACTCGACGCCTTCTTTCCTGATGAACTCCATCTCATGTTGATAAGCGCTCACTTCATTCTCAGATCGCCGATAGACGATTGTGACCTGTTCCGCTCCCAACCGTTTGGCAATGGTCGCGCAATCGATCGCCGTATTCCCCGCGCCTATCACGATCACTCGCGCCCCCACCTCCAGCCGCAACGGATCGAGCTTACTTTGCTCGATGTAACTGAGTCCATCGACAATGTGCTCTTCTCCAGCAATCCCGAGCAACGGCGTGGCGCCTAACCCGGTACTCAAAAATACGGCATCGAATTGCGAACGCAAATCGGCCAATTTAATATCGCGGCACAACTCCATGTCCGTTTGAAACTCGACACCCAAGCGCCGGATCATCTCGATCTCGGCCAGCGCAACTGTCACCGGCTCCCGCAGCGCAATGATCCCGTACGTAGACAACCCCCCGGCAAGATCACGCTTCTCAAAAATCGTCACGGCGTGGCCTCGTTTTGCGAGTTCGCCCGCGCACGACAACCCAGCCGCACCCGCACCCACGACCGCGATTTTCTTGCCCGTCGCCGCCGCCCGCGAGAATACATCGATACCTCTGTCATAGACGTAGTCCATCGCGTATCTCTGTAGCCGCCCGATCATAATCGGCTTGTGCTCGGCCCCCAGCACGCAGGCGCCTTCGCACAGTTCCTGTACCGGACAGACGCGGGCGCAAGTCGCACCCAGCAGATTCGCTTCGAGAATCGTCCGCGCCGAGCCCAGATTGTTGCCTGTGGCGATCTTCTTTATGAAGCGCGGAATGTCAATGTGCGTCGGGCAGGCGTGCGTGCAAGGCGCATCATAGCAGAACACGCATCGGTTGGCTTCGACCAGCGCTTCGTGATCGCTCAAAGGCGGTAACAGTTCCGCCAGCGGCGGGCCTTGCGAATGCGGCATGAGCGGATTTCTTATTCTATTCGAATGGGGCGCTTGCGATGCCACTAGCCGAAGTAGCACACGACCCAACCCTCTACAACCATGATCTCGCTCCCGTCGAGCCGTCGCGCCGAACCTGGGGCATTTACAATTACGCTTCGCTCTGGGTTGCCATGAGCGTCTGCATTCCTACCTATATGCTCGCTTCCGGTTTGATCGCGGGCGGCATGAGCTGGAAGCAAGCCATCGGAACCATCCTGCTAGGGAACATCATCGTTCTGATTCCCATGCTGCTCAACGCGCATGCCGGCGCGAAGTACGGCATTCCATTCCCCGTGTTCGTTCGTGCATCATTCGGCGTGCGCGGCGCGAACGTCCCCGCCGTGTTGCGAGCCATTGTGGCGTGCGGCTGGTTCGGCATCCAGACGTGGATCGGCGGCCAGGCCATTTACTCGATGTTGCGCATTCTCCTGCCTGCTGCGACAGCAAACCCGGCCGTTCTCTGGCTCTGCTTTTTCGCCTTCTGGTCTCTCAACCTGCTCGTCATCTGGAGAGGCATCGATATGATCCGTTTCCTCGAGGGAATCGGCGCGCCGTTCATGTTGGGGATTGGATTGCTACTGCTCTGGTGGATCACGCGCAAGGCAGGCGGTCTCGGCCCGGTGCTGAGCAGTCCGAGTAAGTTCAAGACCTCAGCACAATTCATTCACTTCTTCATTCCATCGCTCACCGGCATGGTTGGTTTCTGGGCTACCGTGGCTTTGAACATTCCAGACTTCACGCGCTATGCAAAGTCGCAGAAGGCGCAGGCCATTGGCCAGGCGATCGGGTTGCCGCCCGCCATGGCCCTCTACGCCTTCATCGGTGTGGCGGTCACGTCCGCGTCGGTAGTTCTGTTTGGCCACGCCATTTGGGACCCGGTTGCGTTGTTAGGGAAATTCCAACAGCCCGTTGTGGCGTCGATCGCATTAATCGCGCTGCTCGTCGCAACACTCAACACCAACGTCGCCGCAAACGTCGTCTCGCCATCCAACGATTTCTCCAATCTCAACCCGCGCCTGATTTCCTTTCGCACCGGCGGCCTGATCACCGGTGTCGCCGGGCTCTGCATGATGCCCTGGAAACTCCTCACCGATTTCAATAGCTACATCTTCGGCTGGCTGGTCGGATACTCCGGCTTTCTCGGGCCCATCGCCGGCATCATGATTACCGACTATTTTTTGCTGCGCCGAACCAATCTCGATTTACAAAGTCTCTACCGCCGCAACGGCCTCTACGAATACCGCAACGGCATCAATCCTCGCGCACTGATCGCGCTCGGCGCGGGCATTCTGGTTGCGCTCTGCGGACTCGTGATTCCTCCACTCAGATGGCTATATGACTACTCTTGGTTTATCGGCTTTGCAGTCTCTGGAACTGTCTATCTGGTGACCATGCGCAGACCATGACCGGAAAATTGCGACCCATTCTCATCGACACCGACACCGCTTCCGACGACGCCGTGGCGCTCATCATGGCGCTTCGCTCCCGCGACGTGGAGGTCCAGGCCATTACTGTCGTCGCCGGCAATGTTCCGCTCGAACAAGGCAGCCGCAACGCCCTCTACACCGCGGAATTGTGCGCCTCAGACGTACCGGTATTTGCAGGGGCCGCTGCGCCGCTTCTGCGCAACCTGCAGACCGCCGACTGGTTCCATGGCCACGACGGCCTGGGCGATCACGGCTACGCGCCCTCGAAGAAATCGCTCGAATCCGGGCACGCCGTCGACGCCATCATTCGCGTTGTAAAGCAAACCCCGGGCATCGAAATCATCACTTTGGGCCCGCTCACCAATCTCGCGCTCGCTCTCACACGAGAGCCCGCGGTTGTGGCAAACGTTTCACGCTGCGTCGTGATGGGTGGCGCGCCTTGCTGCGAGGGCAACGTTACCCCCGCTGCCGAATTCAACATCTGGGTCGACCCGGAAGCGGCGCGCACCGTTTTCCAATCCGGCCTCCCCATCGAGATGATCGGCTGGCAGCTCTGTCGCGGGCCCGCTGCCGTGAACACGGAAGACATCGATAAGCTAAACAAGCTAGCGAATTCATTCGCGGACTTCGCCGTTCGCTGCAACAGCGTCGCCATGGAGGCATATCGCAGGCAGACGGGTGAGATTGGTATCTCGCTGCCGGATCCGGTCGCGATGAGCATCCTGTTAGATCCGTCGCTGTGCCTTGACTCCAGCCAGCACTTTGTCGAGATCGAAACTCAAAGCGAGCTCACACGCGGCATGACTGTCGTCGACCGGTTGAACGTTGCCGGCGATCCTCGAAATCGAGAGGTCTGGTCCGAGGCACTAAAACAGGGTACGCGCGCGAGTATCTGCTGGCAGCTCGACATCCCACGCTGGAAGGCTCTGCTCTTCGATGCGCTCAGCACTTGATGTTTGCCGCGCTCTCGCCGCATTCACCGAAACACCCGGCTCCATCACCAGAACCTTCCTTTCACCACCCATGCGTAATTGCCATCGCGTGCTCTCCTCATGGATGAAAGACCTCGGCATGCAAGTCCACGTCGATGCCGTTGGCAATCTTCTCGGTTTGTATGGGACCGGAAACCGCGCTCGTCTGCTGATGGGTTCGCATCTCGATACCGTTCCCAATGCCGGCGCCTATGACGGCGTTCTGGGCGTATGCATCGCGCTGGCTGTGATCGATGCAATTAAAGATTCAGCTCTGCCCTTCGACATCGAAGTGCTCGGATTCTCCGAGGAAGAAGGCGTTCGCTTCCGCACTCCGTTTCTCGGAAGTCTCGCGGCAACCGGGCGATTCGATCTCGAGCTGCTCGATCTCAAAGACTCGACGGGATGCACCATGCGCGAAGCAATCAGCCAGTTCGGCCTTGATCCCGCGCATATCGAAGACGCCCGCATCGACTCCCGCGCATTTGCGTTTCTCGAGTTTCATATCGAGCAAGGCCCGATGCTCGATGCCGCTGGCGAGTCGCTGGCCGCTGTCTCGGCCATCGCTGGTCAAAGCCGATTGGAAGTAATCTTTTCGGGCCGTGCCAATCACGCCGGAACCACTCCTATGAATTCGCGGCGCGATGCGTTGGCTGGCGCGGCGGAATGGATCTCCGCAGTCGAGGAACATGCGCAATCCGTCGATGGCCTGGTCTCGACCGTCGGCGCCCTGCAAGTTTCGCCCGGCGTCGGAAATGTAATTCCCGGCGAAGTTCGTGCCAGCCTGGATGTGCGACACTCGTGCGATAACACAAGACTGGCTGCCGTCCAGCATCTCCGTAGCGAAGCCGAGCGAATCGCAGCGAGCAGAAGCCTCCGCGTCCAATTCGAAGAACGCCTGAATCAAAACGCGGTTCTTATGGATGAGCATCTAGCCGGCCTCATCGAAAAGGCCATGCTCCGCATCGGCGAAACTCCACGTCATATGGTCAGCGGCGCCGGACACGACGCCATGATTATGGCGGAGAAAGTACCGTCCGCGATGATCTTTCTCCGCAGCCCCGGCGGCATCAGCCATCATCCCGATGAATCCGTGCGCGCCGAAGACGTCGAAAAAGCCATCCGCCTGGGAGTTGCTATGCTGGCGGATCTCGGCACAGAGTTCGAACGACCAACATGAACCATCTCGGCCATACTCGCAGCGGTCGCAAGCACGATCACCTGCTTCAGACTCCCGATACCTTTGTGCGCGCGCCACTGCCAGGGATGACGCGCGCCACTGCCATCGTTCACTGCGGCCCGGCGATCGGCGCGAAATTCACCGAGTACACTGCGGAGCTCGAAAGCGGCGGCACGCTCGGACCCGCGCAGGCGCAGCGCTTTGCCTATGTCATCGAAGGCGTGGCCGCAATCGATGTTGACGGCACACAAGAGGAAATGCCGCCTGGTGCCTTCGCGTATCTTGCCCAAGCATGCGAGCATCGCATCAGCGCCAAAACCGAAGCTCGCATTGCCATCATCGAGAAGCCATACACGCCCCTTCCCAACCTCGGGAGCCCCACCCCGATCGTCAGTCACGAATCGTCGATTCCGTCCCAAACTCTCTTGCACGACGACGCGCTGCAGGTCCGCTCTCTGCTCCCCGACGACACCACCTTCGATTTCGCCGTCAACGTGCTGACCTACCAACCCGGCGCATCGCTCCCGATGGTTGAAATCCACGTCATGGAGCACGGCTTGCTGATGCTCGAAGGCGAGGGCATCTATCGCCTCGGCGACTGCTGGTATCCGGTCCAGGCCGGCGATTTCATTTGGATGCGAGCCTTCTGCCCGCAATGGTTCGGGGCGCTCGGAAAGGTACCCGCAAAGTACCTCATCTATAAAGACTGGAACCGCTCGCCTCTCTCCTAAACCGGAATGCAAATGGAAATCAATTCCGGCCGCCTCGAATCCGAGCTCGAACAGCTTGCAACCTTTTCAGATGCGCCCGCGCCCGCCGTCACCAGAATTGTCTTCAGCGAAACCGATCTCCGCGCTCGCACCTGGCTCAAAGAGCGATGCCTGGCCGCGGGACTTCAAGTCCGCGAAGACGCTGTCGGCAATACCTTCGCCCGCTGGAGTTGCAATCACGCGGAGGGTCCCGCCATCGGAACAGGCTCACACATCGACGCCATACCAAATGCGGGGCGCTACGACGGAACAGTAGGCGTGCTCGGCGGCCTCGAAGCCATCCGCACATTACGCGAAAGCGGCTTCACGCCGAAGCGCCCCATCGAGCTCCTCGTTTTCACCTCCGAAGAGCCGACACGCTTCGGCATCGGTTGTCTCGGAAGCCGCCTCTTGTCGGGCGTGCTCAATGAAGACAAGGCCGCCAAGCTTTACGATTCCACCGCCGTCTCGCTCGATGAACTAAGGCAAGCAGCAGGCTTCGGCGGTTCTCTTTCAAGCGTTCGCTTGCCCGCCGGGCACTACGCCTCCTTTGTCGAACTGCATATTGAGCAGGGTCCACTTCTTGAACAGACAGGCGTCGAGATCGGTCTCGTAACCGGCATCGCCGCGCCAGCCAGCATGCGCATCGATGTTCGGGGTGAAGGTGGGCACGCAGGCGGCGTCCTGATGCCGAATCGTCGCGATGCGCTCACCGCAGGCGCTGAAATCATTCTCTCCGTCGAGAATCTCGCACTCGCAACCGGCGCAATTGACACCGTCGCCACCACCGGCGTCTGCGATGTCTTCCCCGGCGCGATAAACAGCATCCCCAGCCACGTAAGTTTGGGCCTCGACGTTCGGGACACAGATCTGTCCCGACGCAACGCATTGGTTTACGCCATCAAGGAAGCCGCTGATGCCGTTGCCTTCAAACGACGGCTGAGCATCAAAATCGAACTCTTGAATGCCGACGACCCCGCGCAGTGCGATTCGAAAATTCTCGACGCCTTGCGGCAATCGTGCGCGGAAGAAAAAGTGACCTGCATGGACATCATCAGCCGCGCGTATCACGACTCGCTCTTCATCTCTCGCATTGCGCCCACCGCGATGCTGTTCATCCCGTGTCGTGGGGGAATCAGCCACCGGCCAGACGAATTCGCCTCCATGACAGACATCGCCAATGGCGTTCGCGTCCTCGCGTGCGCGCTCGGCAAGCTTGCTCAGTAATGCACCTTCGCCGCGCTTCGCGCCCATTCTTCAAAAGCAACCACGCCTTCTTCTCGCAGCAAACTGTTTCCGGGAATCGTTCTCTGCTCCGGCAATCGGCCCAGCTCCTCATATATGAGAGCATCGTCGAAACCGCAAGCCCGCGCATCCTCTTTGCAGCACGCGAAGTAATAGCGGTCCGGGCGCGACCAGTAAATCGCTCCCAGACACATCGGGCACGGCTCGCAGCTCGTGTAGAGTTCGCATCCGCCGAGCTGAAAACTAGCCAGCTCGCGGCAAGCGTTTCGAATCGCCACCACTTCCGCGTGCGCCGTCGGATCGTTGCTGGCCGTGACTGAATTCGCTCCGCTCGCAACCAGTTTCCCGCCTTTCACAACCACAGCGCCAAACGGTCCGCCGTGGCCCGAGCGAACGTTCCGAATCGCGAGGGCAATCGCCTGCCGCATCCAATCCTGCGGTGTCTTCGCCATTTTGAGCCGAGCCAAGTGTAGCAATCCTCCACCATGCGACAATCGCGATACCTCACGGTGAAACAGGCGATTCGATCCAAGCACATCGTCACTCCTCAGGGCGTCCAGCCGGGCGTCATTCTCATTGAGGATGAAAAGATCGCCGCTATCGAACCCGAAGGTGCCTCAATCGCCGGTACCTGCACAGACGTGGGAGACCTGTTCGTCTTGCCCGGATTGATTGATGTTCACGTGCACATAAATGAGCCCGGCCGAACCGAATGGGAAGGCTTCGAAACGGCTACGCGCGCTGCGGCCGCGGGTGGCTGCACGTGCATGGTCGACATGCCGCTCAACTGCATTCCAAGCACAACCACGCTGGCAGCGCTCGAAGAAAAGCGCAGCGCAGCGGCGGGCAAAACACACGTCGATGTCGCATTCTGGGGCGCTGTAGTTCCGGGAAATGCGAATGACATCGTTCCCCTCGCACAAGCTGGCGTGAGAGGCTTTAAATGCTTCCTGACGCACCCGGGAACAGCGGAATTCGAGATGGTCACCGAAGCGGATCTTCGCGAAGCCATGCCCAAGGTCGCCGAAACAGGCTTGCCGCTTCTCGCCCACGCGGAGCTTCCCGGCCCCATCGCCCGCGCGTCTGCCCAACTAGAGAACGAAGACTGGACCCGCTACCAAACCTATTTGCAATCGCGCCCTCCGGAAGCGGAACTCGAAGCCATCCGCCTCTTAATCGATCTCTGCCGCGAGTATCGCTGCCGCACGCATATCGTCCATCTCTCCGCCGCCGCCGCGCTGCCCGTTCTGGAAGCTGCGCGCGCTCAAGGTCTGCCGCTCACCGTCGAGACATGTCCGCACTATCTGTTCTTTGCCGCCGAATCCATTCCCGATGGCGCCACGCAATTCAAATGCGCGCCGCCCATCCGCGACTCAGCCAATCGAGAAGCACTCTGGCAAGGCTTGTGCTCCGGTGTCATCGATCTCATCGCGACCGATCACTCCCCTTGTCCGCCTCACATGAAGTGTTCCGACACCGGAAGCTTCCGCTTTGCTTGGGGCGGAATCAGTTCGCTCTCGCTTGCTCTGCCGGTCGTGTGGACCGAAGCCAAAAAGCGCGGATTCACTATCACAGACATCGCGCACTGGATGGCCGAAGCGCCTGCCAAACTCGCCGGCGTGGAAGCGCACAAAGGCCGCATCGCGCCGGGCTTCGATGCCGACCTGGTTATTTTCGACCCCAGCGCTCAATTCAAAGTCACGGCCGAGCGTCTCCATTTCCGCCATCCCTGCACGCCATACCTCGGCGAAACGCTGCAAGGCGAGGTCAAGACCACATTCGTCCGCGGTGTACCAACTCGGGTAAAGTAAAACATGGAGCGCCGCATCGTTGGACAGCCTGTCCAACGAAAGGAGGTTCTGGGCAAGCTGACCGGAACCGCCCAGTACATAGACGATCTACATCCTCCCGGCATGCTGCATGGCGCTACCATCCGCAGCACAATTCCACGCGGCCGCATCCAAAACATCGCCTTTGAACCCGGTGTGCCCTGGGACGAATTTGTGATCGTCACCTGTGACGATATTCCGGGGGCCAACGTTGTTTCGCTCATCAATGACGATCAACCATTTCTCGCAAGCAAGATAGTCAATCATCCCCACGAGCCGATTCTGCTGATTGCGCATGAGGATAAGGATCTGCTGCGCAAGGCCCGGCAACTCGTCCACATCACCTACGATCCGTTGCCAGCCATTTTCGACATGGAGCAAGCTCTTCAATCGCACGTAGTGATCTGGGGCGAAGACAACGTCTTCAAGAAATATTTGGTGAACAAAGGCGACGTGGACCGCGTCTGGGCGGATGCCGCCCACATCGTCGAAGGCGAATACTCCACCGGCGCGCAGGAGCACGTCTATATTGAGCCGCAGGGCATCTTTGCGACAGCCAGCGCCGAAGGCGGAGTAACGGTTTCCGGTTCGCTCCAGTGCCCGTACTACGTACACAAGGCGTTGATGACGTTGTTCAACCTTCCTGCTGAAAAGATTCGCATCATTCAGCAGGAAACCGGCGGAGCTTTCGGCGGCAAGGAAGAATACCCGTCCATGATCGCGGGCCATGCCGCGCTCCTCGCTTGGAAATCGGGGCGCCCGGTGAAGATTGTCTACGATCGCGAAGAGGACATGGCCGCGACAACCAAGCGCCATCCCTCGCGCACCCGGCATCGCACTGCCGTTTCGCGTGATGGACGCCTCCTCGCGATGGACATCGACTTCACCATCGATGGGGGCGCCTACTCGACGCTGTCTCCGGTTGTGCTCTCGCGCGGCACGATCCACGCTGCCGGTCCCTACCGCTGCCTTAATGTTCGTACTCGTAGCACGGCCGTTGCCACCAATGCTCCTCCCCATGGGGCCTTTCGCGGCTTTGGCGCGCCGCAAAGCCTCTTCGCGCTCGAGCGGCACATGGATAAAATCGCGCACGCGATCGGACTTGCACCCGATGAGTTTCGCCGCCGCAATTTGCTCCAAACCGGCGATGCCACGGCTACCGGTCAGGTTATAACTCAGCCGCTCGATCTCGCCGGGCTGCAGGAGCGCGCGCTCAGAGCGGCCGAATACCATCGCAAAACCGATGAATTCCGAGCGGCGAACGCTAATTCACCGCGGAAGAAAGGCATCGGCTTTTCAACCTTCATGCATGGCGCCGGCTTTACCGGTTCGGGCGAGCGCCACTTGCAATCCATCGTTGAGCTCGAAGCGAACGACGATGGCGGCGTACGCATCCTGTGCTCAATGACCGAAATGGGCCAGGGAACGAATACCATCCTGACTCAAATCGCCGCCGAAGCGCTTGGCATTCCCTACGAAAACGTCCAAATCTGCCGGCCCGATACGGCGGTCGTCCCAAATAGCGGACCCACGGTTGCTTCGCGGACTTCCATGGTCGTCGGCAAACTCGTCGAGCGTGCGGCTCACGAACTCAAAGAGAAGCTTCGGAAAGGTGAAGGACCCTTTCGTACACGTGCCCAATATGAGGAGCCGCCGGGTATCCACTGGGACGACCAGAAATACGAAGGCGATGCCTATGGCGCCTATTCGTGGGCAACCTACGTCGCCGAAGTGACCGTCGATACTGTCACCGGCGAGGTTCAGGTGGACAACTTCACGGCGGTTCAGGAAGTTGGACGCGTTCTCAATCCGATTTTGGCTTCCGGCCAAATCGAAGGTGGCGTCGTCCAGGCCCTCGGCTTTGCATTGTTAGAGAAAGTTGTATGGCGCGAGGGTTCAATGGCGAACAGCCAACTCACGAATTACATCATCCCGACCGCGATGGACGTTCCTCCCATTCAAGTTCTCTTCGAAGAAGTCCCATATCAACACGGCGCGATGGGCGCCAAAGGCATCGGCGAGCTTCCGATGGATGGGCCGGCTCCGGCGGTTCTGAACGCCATCGGGAATGCGCTTGGCATGGCGTTCGACCACATACCGCTGAGCCCCGAAGACGTCTTGAATCGCCTGCACGATAACGTGCAGGAACCTGTAGAGAGCTTCGTGTGACAACTTCTCTTTCATTTACCGTGAACGGTACACCACGAACGGTGGAGATCCCTCCGATGAAACGTCTGCTCGATGTCTTGCGGGACGACCTTCAGTTGACGGGCACAAAGGAAGGTTGTGGCGAGGGTGAGTGCGGCGCTTGTTGCGTGATTATGGATGGGCTGCTGGTGAATAGTTGCATGGTGCCTGCACTGCACGCTTCCGGAACTACTGTCCGCACGGTGGAAGGAATTTCCGCCAGTGGTTGCCTGCATCCTGTTCAACAGGCATTTGCCTGTTCTGGAGGCGCTCAGTGCGGCATCTGCACTCCGGGCATGGTCATGGCGTCCGTCTACTTGCTCGAACACAATCCGCATCCGACGCGCGAGCAGATTCGTGAGGCGCTCGCCGGAAATCTCTGCCGCTGCACCGGATATCAAAAGATTATCGACGCCGTCCAGCAGGCGAGTTCGTTTCAAACATGAGATCGGTCGTCGGCGATTACAACCTGGTGGTGTCAGATACTCTGCACTCTGCGTTGACAATGCTCGGGAACGGTGAAGGTTGGCGTCCCATCGCAGGTGGCACCGATCTTATGGTGCTGTTGAACGCCGGAACACTTCCCTTCCGGCGATTAGTCAGTCTTAGAAAGCTCGATGACCTGCGCCAGATTGTCGTCACCGAAACAAGCGTCAGCATCGGCGCGGCCGTCACTTACACGGAAATTCAAGGTCACGCGGTTCTGCGATCGGAATTTCCTCTATTGTGTCAGGCAGCCAGTTGGACAGGCAGTGTTGCAAATCAGAATCAAGGCACTTTGGGCGGCAATATTGTAAATGCCTCGCCCGCGGCTGACTCGCTACCGCCGTTATTAGTTCACGACGCCCAAATTCACCTCCTTTCTATGTCTGGCAGCCGTTCCGTACCGTATGCGCAATTTCATCTCGGATACAAATTGATTGCCATGCGGCCCGATGAGCTGCTTCATTCCATCGAACTGCCCCGGCGCGCGGAAAAATGGCGCTATCACGGCAGAAAAGTCGGAACACGCAGAGCACAAGCGATCTCGAAAGTCGCAATAGCGGCTGCGGCCCGTGTCGAAGACCGACGCATCCGCGATGTTCGTCTCGCCTTTGCGAGCATCGCGCCGATTCCGCTGCGTTGTATTGAAACCGAGCTGGCGATTATACAGCTTGCGCGAGATGCACGCCAGACCCTAGCGTCAGAGATCGCGCCCATCAGCGACATCCGTTCCACCGCCGAATACCGGTCTCGGGTTGCGCAGAACCTGCTCGCAGAGTTCCTGGAGACTTTACCGTGACGTTCGAAGAGTTCAATGCTGCGGATGCGGCAATCGCGCGTGCTGCTCTCTTGCGCTGTTGCGGTTCGAAGCGATGGGCAGCGGCGATGCTGGCTCAGCGGCCATTTCGCGGGCGAGACACACTGCTTTCAACAGCCGAATCGATCTGGTGGACGCTCGACCCTGCGGATTGGCTCGAAGCCTTCTCTGCTCACCCGTGCATTGGAGAAAAGAAGCTCGCGGCCTGGTCGCTGCAAGAGCAAAACGGCATGCACTCCGCGTCTACCCAAGTTCTGGAGCAACTCGCCGCCGGCAATCAGGAGTATGAACGGCGCTTTGGCTGGGTTTTCCTCGTCAATGCGACCGGCAAATCCGGCTCCGAGATGCTCGGTTTATTACAGGCCCGCTTGACCCACCAGCCTGAGGAAGAGTTGCGCATCGCGGCCGGCGAGCAAGCGAAAATCACAGCGCTGCGTTTGAGCAAGCTGTTGGAACTATGAGCGGAATATCGACCCATGTTTTAGATACTGCGGCCGGCCGCCCCGCCGCCGGTATCAAAGTACTCTTATTTCTGGAAAATGAGCAAGTCGCCTCCGGCACAACGGACCATGATGGCCGGATCAAGAATTTTGGTGTATCTGTGAACCACGGGGCCTATCGCTTGTTATTTGAAATAAGCGGCGCGTTCTATCCTGACATAAGTATCTCGTTTATCGTAAGTGATCCCTCTGCTCACTATCACATTCCTTTGTTAATCAGTCCTTTCGGCTACACTACTTATCGCGGGAGCTAACTTGGCTGTCCTCGGATCTAACGTATATGGAAAGACTCGCGTCCGGCTGACCTATGTCGATCGCACACAGAGCCCTCATGAAGTGCGTGAACTCTCGCTCGACATTCGGTTCGAAGGCGAATTTGCAGCGGCTTACACAGACGGTAACAACGCCAGTGTCCTACCCACCGACACCATCAAGAACACGGTGTACGTCCTGGCGCGGCAACTCGCATGGGACAGCGCCGAGGTCCTCGCGCAAGGGACAGCGCAACATTTTCTCAATCGTCTTCCGCACCTCTCCCAGGTCCGCATCGACATAGAAGAGGTTCCATGGCAGCAAATCGCGAACTACGGCACGGCCTTCATCCAAGCCGGCACCGAGCGCCGAACCACCCGCCTGAAAGCAACTCGTTCCCACCTCGATCTGAGCTCTGGAATCAAAGGGCTTCAAATCCTGAAGACAGCGGATTCCGGCTTTGCCGGTTTCCTGAAGGACGATTTAACCACGCTTGCCGAAACAGATGATCGCCTGTTCGGCACCGTGCTCAAAGCCGAATGGAAATATCTTGAAAGAGACATCCAGTTCAACGATTGTCATCGCAAGGTTCGCGCGGTCCTGTTGGACTGTTTCGCCCAGCATCGGAGCCTTTCGGTTCAGCACACGTTGTTCGCGATGGGCAAGGCGGTGCTGGACAAGCTCGATTTCGTCGCCGGGATTCATCTGGTCATGCCCAACAAGCACTGCCTCCTGGTCGAGCTGTCGCGCTTCGGACTGGACAATCCCAACCAGATCTTCGTGCCCGTTGACGAGCCCTCCGGCTATATCGAAGCGCGAATCGCACGTTGACTCGCCCTGATACTTTGGAAGAAATGTTGGCTACGGCTCTAAAACGGATTGCCCCGCCGAAGCGGTTGCTGTATGGCCCTGGTCCTTCCATGGTCGAGCCGCGTGCCTACGAAGCGATGAGCCAGCCGGTACTGGGCATCTTCGATCCCTACCAGTTGGAGGTTCTCGACGATATCCGCGTTGGCCTGCGCACTGTGTTCGGCACTCAAAACCAGGCGACATTTCCGGTCCCCGCGGGCGGCAGCGGCGCTATGGAAGCTGCACTTGCGAATTTCATCGTGCCCGGTTCGAAAATTGCGGTATTTGCTGCCGGCCATTTCGCCGATCGGATCACGATTATGGCGCGCCGATTGCGCGCGAATGTAGTGCGCCTGGAACGGCCCTGGGGGCAGGTCTTCACGGCGGAAGAAGCAGGGCCTTTCATCGAGCGTGAACGCCCGGACCTGGTCGCGTTTGTGCAGGCCGAGACGTCTACAGGCGCCTATCAATCCGGCCGCGCGATTGTGCCCGCCGCCCGCGCCGTGAATGCCCTGGTCATCACGGACTGTGTGACGTCGCTCGGCGCGATGCCGGTCGAGCTCGATGAAATCGGCATCGACGTTGCGTTTAGTTGCTCGCAAAAAGGCTTGAGCTGCCCCGCGGGCCTGTCGCCCGTTTCCATCTCGCCGCGCGCCTGGGAACAGCTCGAGAGCCGCGCCGAGGAGCCCTTCACCTGGTATCTCGACTTGCGGCTCATGGCCAAGTATTTCGATCCGCCGCGCGTGTATCATCACACTCCTTCGTCGCCTCTGTACTACGCCATGCATGAGAGCTTGGCGGTTATCGAAGAGGAAGGTTTGCGCAACCGCTGGGAACGTCATCGGCTTGCGAATGAAAGGCTGATTGCGGGCCTTATCAAACTTGGTTTCGACCCACTGGTTGCCCGGCCCGAAGACCGCATCTGGCATCTCACGACCGTAACTCCACCCGCGGGCGTCAATCCAGCGGCACTGCAGCAGAGGCTGCTGCGGGAGCACGATATTGAGATCGCCGGCGGCCTGGGAGAACTCGCGGGCAAAATTCTTCGGATCGGCACGATGGGACCGCTTGCCACCGATGAGAGCGTCGACCTTTTGCTGCGCGCCGTCAGCGCGTGCCTGTAGCATGCCATCGGATCTTGCGATACAGGTTGGCTCTTGCCAGCTTCAGTTGATCAAAGGCGATATCACAAAGATCGCCGTAGATGCCATTGTCAATGCGGCGAACTCGCACCTTGCCGGAGGGGGCGGCGTGGATGGCGCAATTCACCGTGCCGGGGGCCCGGAGATCATGCGCGAGCTCGATGAGATCCGGGCCCGCGTCGGGCGATGCGAAACCGGCAGCGCGGTGGTGACGGGCGCGGGACGCCTGCCGGCCAAGTATATTATCCATGCCGTTGGGCCAGTCTACCGGGATGGCCAGCACGGCGAACCGGAACAGCTCGCAAGCTGCTACACGACAGCGCTGAAGCTTGCCGCCGAACGCGACGCGCATAGCATCAGTTTTCCTTCCATCAGCACCGGCATTTATGGCTACCCGATTGAGGAAGCTGCCGGCATTGCAGTGAACGCTGTGGCCGCTTGGCTACACGAGCATACGGAGCCGATTCAGGTCGTGGAGCTGGTGCAGTTCAGCAAACGCGATCATGCCGTGTACCGTGCCTACGCCCTGAAGCTACGCGACGCTAGAATGTAGATTCCGATGCAAGTTCTAGAAGCCGGGCCGAACAAATATTTGCTGCTGGAGCTCGATCCGGAGCTGATTGGCAGTATCGCTCGCCAAGCGGGGTTTGAATTCAAGGTCGACGAGCAGCAGCGCGTTTTGTCGGTCGATCTCGCCGCCACTGACCGGCAGGGGCCGTTGCTGCTGTTTGACGCCGCCGATCCAGGGAATCTCGGCTGGTTTTCGCGCTGCCAGTTCTATGTCGATGGCAAATCCGGCGCTGTGCTGCAAACACCGCTTTGGTTGGCCAACCTACGCGACAAGAGCGGCCGTACGCTTCCGCACGCTGTGCGTCTTCAAATCGCGAAAGAGCTGCCGAACACGTTTCGAATGCCTGGACGCCAACCGGTTACCGAGCAGGTTGTCTATCAAGTGTTCATCAATCTGTTGAACGCGCTGCTGAATACCGGAGTAGGAGTGTGCGGCGGCCCGATTGTCAAGCCGCTCGCGGGCCGAACCGAAAACTTCGGTCCCAAGAACTGATCGCCTAAGCGCTCACTTCTTTCTTTGCTCGCTCGACAATCTCTTCTATCTCGCTGCGATATTGCTGGAGCAGGTGTTTGCTCGACGCTTCGAAGCGCATCACTAACACGGGTTGGGTATTCGAGGCTCGCACCAATCCCCAGCCTTGGTCAAATGGAACGCGCACACCATCCACCTCGACCACCGGCCGGCTTTTGCGTACAATCTCCGCCACCTTTTCGACGACCTTGAATTTGAGGTCGTCCGGGCAGTCGATGCGCAATTCAGGAGTCGAGACGAGCTTCGTAACATCTTCGAGCTGATGCGACAGCGGCTCGCCCGACTTTGCAACGATCTCGAGCAGCCGGCAAGTTGCATAGATTGCGTCGTCGTAGCCGTAGTAACGGTCTGCAAAGAACATATGGCCGGACATCTCTCCGGCCAGTTCCGCATGTTCCTGCTTCATCTTTGCCTTGATCAGCGAGTGACCGGTTTTGTACATGATGGGATGGCCGCCGAGCTCCTTCAGCTTGTCGTACATGACCTGGGAGCACTTCACTTCTCCGATAAAGGTCGAGCCTGGCTTGCGCGACAGAATCTCACGGCCGAAGATAAGCAGCAGCATGTCGCCGTAGACCACGTTGCCTTGTTCGTCCACTGCGCCGATGCGGTCGCCGTCGCCATCAAAGGCCACACCTAGGGCCGCTTTGTGTTTACGCACGCTCTCTTGCAGCGGACGAAGATTCGAGAGAACGGTCGGGTCGGGATGATGATTCGGAAAACGCCCATCCATCTCGAAGAACAGTTCCACGGGCTCCACGTTCAGCTTCTCCAGAACACGATGCACAACCGGTCCCGCAGTCCCATTTCCCGCATCCACAACGACTTTCACTTTGCGTTCAAAGTGGAACTGCCCGGCGATCTCCTCCACATACGGTGTAACAGAGTCCACTTTCTTGACTGTCCCCTCGCCGGTCTCGAAATCATTCCCGAGAATCATCTTATGAATGGTCTGTATGTCGTCGCCGAATAGTGTGCCCGTGCCGCAGACAGTCTTGATGCCGTTGTATTCGGGAGGATTATGGCTGCCGGTAATCATGACGCCGCCATCGGCGTCAAAGTGCACCACGGAATAATAGAGCAGAGGCGTGGGCACGGTTCCGGCGTCCAGGACGTGCGCCCCGGCGGCGAGCAGGCCTTTCAGCAAAGCGTCATGCAGCCGCGTTCCACTCAATCTGCAATCGCAAGCCAGGCAAATGGAACTGCCGCTGTGCCGAATGATATAAGTCGCCAGCGCGCGGCCCAATGATTCGACGTCCGGGTCCAGCAGTTCCTCGTCGGCAATTCCGCGAATATCGTATTCACGGAAGATGGTCGGTTTGAGCATGGGTAAGTATTCAGAATAGCCGTGAAGAGCGCAGCACCTCACGGCGCAGCACTAAGCTCTCCAGATAAGGTTTATCGACGTCGTAGCCAAGTCCCGGAGCATCGCTAACTTCGATTGTGCCGCGCGGGGTCACATCGATGGGCGGAGTAGTGATGTCGCGCCGCCAATAACGTTTGCTGGCAGAAACATCGCCCGGCAATACAAAATTCGGCAAGGTGGAAAGCGCAATATTGTGGGCCCGGCCGATTCCCGATTCCAACATGCCGCCGCACCAGACCGGAATCTTGTTGGCTTGGCACAGATCATGCACCTGTTTGGCCTCCGCGAAGCCACCGACACGTCCTAGTTTTATGTTGATGATGCGCCCTGCCTGCAGCCGAATCGCCTGCTCGGCATGATGTGCGGACCGGATACACTCATCCAAGCAGATTGGCGTTTCGAGCGATCTTTGCAATTCAGCATGATCGATGATGTCATCGTGCGCAAGCGGCTGCTCGATCATCATCAGATGGAACTGGTCGAGTTGTTTTAGATGTTCGCGATCGGCGAGGCTATAGGCCGAATTGGCGTCGGCCATTAATCGAATATCCGGAAAGCGTTCCCGGACGCGCCGGATGACGTCGACATCCCAGCCTGGCTTGATCTTCAGCTTGATGCGCTGATAACCTTCAGCCAGCTCGGTTTCGATCTTTTCGAGAAGCTCTTCAACACTGTCCTGAATTCCGATGGAAACGCCGCAAGGGATCTCATGCCGCGCCCCTCCACAGATCGTTTTCCAGAGCGGTTCGCTATTGATTTGAGCTTGAAGATCCCAAATGGCGGCCTCCATACCGCCGCGCGCCATATTGTGGCCACGGATGTGAGAGGTGCGAGCGCTTACTTCACACGGTGAAGCAAACTCATGGCCGAGAACGCGGGGCGCGATGTAATCGATCAGCAGCGGCCATACGGAACCGGTCCATTCTTCGTTGTAGAACGGATTCTCGCCCGCCGTGACCTCGCCCCAGCCGGAAACGCCGTCTGCGATTGCCTCCACCAGAACGATGTCGCGATGACTCGTGCGGCCGAAGCTGGTTTCGAAAAAATGGACCAGCGGCATTTGCACGTGCCGCAAAACGATTTGATCTACTTTGATTCCCATTGCCCCATCAGATAAGTACCGGTGTGTTCCGATTTCTCGAAGCCGATCACTGCCAACCCGGCGCGGAAGTGCCGATTGAACTGCTCGCCCACAGCTTCTTGTATCTCTCGCGCGCGCTTCGCGTCAAGTTCGCGCAGTTCCGCGATTTCAGAAGGCACGGAAATTCGGGCTTCCGTAACCGGGCGTTGAAAAGGTTGTTGCTGCGACAAAGCCTCCGCGCGCGGGGTCCGAATCCACCACTCCGCCACGAGGCGATCCGTGGGAAGGCCACCGTGAAGATGACTGCTGGTGGTGCCGTACTGGTTATAAACATATCGCCGCACAATGACGCCCAGCCTTTCGATATTGAAAAATGCATTCTTGATTTCCAGCGGATCGAAGGTCCATTCGATCAGGTCGAGCCCGTTCGCCAACCCGTAGTCTCGTTGTTGAAGCTTCATTCTCCTGCCTAGGCCCGTATTTCTGTAGGGTGGCAAGACGCCAAGCATATGACTATGTAGGTAAAACTTCCCGCCGCTGTTAAGGAACTTTGCGCGCTTGAGACCGGGAATGCAAAGAGAGAAGGCAACCATTTTGTCCCGATCGAATGCCCCAAGCACCTGGCCGCCGATTTTGTTTGCCACGACGAACAGCCTTCGCGGCAGCAGCTCAATATCCTCGAAGCCCCAGATCGCGCGTTGGAGCTGGACAGCCTCGGCGAATTCGTTGATTTCGGTCAATTGGCGAATCTCAATCGCCTCATGGTGTGGCATCCAATTTCGAAACTAATTGTAGCGACCTGGCTTTGTACCACCGAGGCATCGCGGGACGGGACGGACGATACACTGGAACTGCAATACGCCCTCCTAAACACACAAAGGAATTCTAAGATGGCCTTCGAGAGCACAATCGTATTACCGGGAAGCGAAAAGAGAGCACCTGCTAATGCAAGAGCGGTAGGCGCCGTTTCAGCAAGCCAGATCATCAGCGTCAGCGTGATCTTACAACGCAAGAACGAACCACAGATCGACCCTGAAACGGGGGCATTCCCCCCGATATCACGCAGGGAGTTCGCGGAGCTGTATGGCGCGGATCCCGCGGACATTGAGAGAGTTCGAAGATTCGCGGAGGAATCCGGATTGAAAGTCGTCGAAAGCAGCATCGTGAAGCGGCGGGTGGTGCTGAGCGGCTCGGCAGGCCGCCTATCGAGGGTTTTCGGCACGGAACTGACCTCGTACGAGTCGGAGACAGGCAGGACATTTCGCGGGCGAACCGGCTCACTGAGCATCCCGGAAGAGCTACAGGATGCAGTGATGGCCGTAGTGGGATTAGATACGCGCGAGGTTGCGAGAGCGCACTTCCGTATGCTGGCAAGCGCCAGCACGGCGGGCACATTCACGCCGCCGGAGGTTGCATCGGCGTACAACTTTCCGTCCGATGTGAACGGATCTGGCCAAACCATCGGCATCATCGAGCTGGGCGGCGGTTACACCACTTCCGATCTTCAAAGCTTCTTCAGCGGTTTGGGAATAGCGCAGCCGACCGTCACCGCGGTATCGGTGGATGGCGGAAAGAACTCGCCGGGGTCTTCCGCGGACGGGGAGGTCGAGCTAGACATTGAGGTAGCCGGCGCAGTCGCGAATGGGGCCAAGATCGCGGTATACTTCGCGCCCAATACGGATCAAGGGTTCATCGACGCGGTAACCGACGCCGTGCATGACACGACCAACAATCCGTCGGTGATTTCGATTAGTTGGGGCGGGCCGGAGGATTCGTGGTCAGAGCAGTCGCGTAACGCGTTGAACGCTGCGCTCGAAGATGGAGCGATGTTGAGCGTCACCATCGCCGTGGCCGCGGGAGACAATGGTTCCTCCGACGGCGAGACGGACGGACAACTACACGTGGACTTCCCAGCCTCGAGCCCGTACGTGCTGGCTTGCGGAGGAACGAAGCTGACGGTCTCCGACGGCACGATCTCATCGGAAGTGGTGTGGAACGAGACCGCTATTAAAGAAGGCGCAACCGGCGGCGGCGTAAGCAACGTGTTCGCGTTGCCGAGTTATCAGAATTCCGCGGGTGTGCCGACTCAGCCCGAAACCGGCTTTGCAGGCCGCGGCGTGCCTGACGTAGCGGGAAATGCCGACCCGGAAACCGGATACCAAATTATTGTCGACGGGCAGAACGCTGTAGTCGGCGGCACCAGCGCCGTGGCGCCACTCTGGGCCGGGCTGATTGCTTTGTTCAATCAGAGTCTCGGGAAGAATGCCGGTTACGTGAACGCGTCTTTGTATTCCATACCGGAGTCCGATTATCACGACATTACGAGCGGCAACAACGACGATAGCGGCCTCGGGTATTACAGCGCGGGCGCTGGATGGGATGCATGTACGGGGCTCGGCAGTCCGGATGGCGCGGCCATCTTGAGCGCACTGGGAGGGACCACGGGAACCGGCAGCGGTGCCGGCAGCGGTGGTGGAACGGGCGATGGTGGTGGAACTAGCAGCGGTGGTGGAACAGGTCAAAACCCTGGCCGGCATCACAGGCACCGAACAGCGGGTCACGAGTCCTAATACAGAGGCTGTTCGCCGGGCGGGCGAGTTTTCCAGCGGCGGTGGATCCACATCCACTGATCGGGATGTTGGCGAATAACGGTTTCGATTGCAGAGTGAAGGCGTTGGGTATCTGCGTGCACGTCACCGATTGTCTCCACTTGCGGGAAGAAGCGTAACACGTAGCGCTTCTTTCCTTCATCCCACACCGCGAATCCGGGAATGATGGGCGCTTGAGAGCGATGAGCAAGCTTCACAAACGCCGATCCGGCACACGCCAGCTTGCCGAAAAAGTCGACGAAAATGCCCTCCGCGGCGGCGGTGTTTTGATCGATCAGAATGCCGACGGCTTCGTTGGCACGCAGAGCTTTCATAACAGCGCGCGCGGCATCCCGTTTGTCGATCAGATGATTGCCTGAAAGCGTGCGGCGGCTTTCCACCAGACGGTCGATCAAAGGATTGTCCAAGGGACGCACCATGACATGCATGGGCTCGGTCATCAGCGCGTGCGCAAAGGCGCTCAGCTCCCAATTGCCGAGATGAGCGGTTGCGATCAAGACGCCGCGGCCCTGCCGCTTCGCGGCTTGATAATATTCGAGCCCTTCATAGCCGATCCAATCGGAGATGTTGGAGCGGTTCATGGCCGGGAAACGCGCCAGAGCTACGAGCAAGCGGGCGATGCTATCGAAAACTCCATTCACGATGCGGCCGTGCTCCGCAGCGTCCAGATCCGGCAGAGCGAAGGCCAAGTTCGTCAACGCCACACGGCGAAGCCTGGGACTCACTCTGTCGAGCAGCCGCGTTACATCGCGCGCAGCAGCGTTAGCAGCGGAGAGCGGAAGCCACCGAAGCGCTTGCACGAGCGCGAAGGCGATTAGGGACTCGGCCCAAACCTGCAGGCGATTTTTCTTTTGGCCCAAAGCTTTTCTTAGAGGCCCAATTAGAGACCCCAGGGGAGTTTACTCGATCCAGCCGCCGCCGAGAACCAAATCGCCATCGTAAAACACGGCCGCCTGGCCGGGTGTGACCGCGCGCTGCGGCTGATCGAACTGCACTTGAACACGCGACGAATCGGGAATGGGCAGAAGCATAGCTGGCGCTGCGGCGTGCTTGTTGCGGATTTTGACCAGCGCCGCGCGAGGCTGGTTCGGCGCGGCGACCGACATCCAGTTGACCTCTTTGGCGACGAGTGAAGAGCGCTTGAGCTCGTCATCATGCCCGACGATCACACGCTGCGAAGATGGCTCGGTCGCGATGACATAGAGCGCCTCAGCAGCGGCGATACGCAAACCGCGGCGCTGGCCAATGGTGAAGTGATGCGTCCCGCCATGCCTTCCGACAACGCGGCCGGAGGTATCGACAATCTCGCCCTCCGTCTCGACTGGATCAATGCCTTGCTCGCGGAAGTAGGCATCGATGAATGCAGCGTAGTCGCCATTCGGTACAAAACAGATCTCCTGGCTATCGTTCTTGTCCGCAACCGGCAGATTTAGCTCTTTGGCAAGCTCACGGACCTGCGACTTCACCATGCCGCCGAGCGGAAACAGCGTTCGCGCGAGTTGCTGCTGGGTGAGTCCCCAAAGGAAATAAGTCTGATCTTTGCCCGCGTCGAGGCTCTTGCGCATTTGATAACGCCCGGACGCCTGGTCGAAACTGAGGCGGGCGTAGTGGCCGGTGGCGATCTTATCGGCGCCGATTCCGTCCGCCATGCCGATGAACTGGTCGAACTTGATGAAGTTGTTGCAAAGCGTGCACGGGATAGGCGTGCGGCCGTGGAGGTAATCATCGACGAAGGGTTTTACGACCTCGCGCTCGAAACGCTCCTCGAAGTTGACGACGTAATACGGGATGCTCAAAACAGCGGCGACGTGACGCGCATCGTAGACATCATCGAGCGAGCAGCAGCGGCCTACGGCTCCGCCCTCCGTGGCGATCTCAGGCAGGCGGCGCTGGTTCCAAAGCTGCATGGTGAGTCCGACCACGGGGGAACCTTGACGCTTTAGAAGGCCGGCGACGACAGAGCTGTCCACGCCTCCGGACATGGCAACCGCGATGGGGGCGGTATCAGGCGCGGGCAAGCTGAGGCTCCTGTCTGGCATGCCTGCGAAGCTGGCGGGCAGAGGCGATGACGGCGTCGGCGAGTGCGTCGGCGTCTTCGAGCGTGTTGTAGCGGCTGAATGAGAAGCGAAGGCTGGATTTGGCTTCCTCGCGTGTGCGGCCGATGGCGAGCAGCACGGGGGAAGGCTCAATGGAGCCGCTGCTGCAAGCCGATCCAGTCGAGACGGCCATGCCCTTCAGGTCGAGAGCGATGACCATGGCTTCGCCGGCGATGCCGTGGAACAGCAGATTGCCGGTGTTGGGCAAGCGCGCGCCGGGTGCTCCGTTGATCTCGACGTCGTCGAGCGCAGAGAGCACCCGGGCTTCAAAGCGGTCGCGCATCTCAGCGACGGAATCGGCAGCCGCGGTGGTACACAGTTCGACGGCGCGCGCGAAGGCGACGGCTGCTGGAACATTTTCGGTTCCGGGTCTGCGCTCCCGCTCATGCCGGCCGCCGTGTTGAATGCCGCGCAGCGGCGTGCCCTTGCGGACGAAGAGAGCGCCGACGCCTTTCGGTCCGAAAATTTTGTGGGCGCTGATGGAATATAGGTCGGCGTGCAAAGCTTGGACGTCAACGTCGACTTTGCCGAGCGCCTGAATGCCATCGGAATGGAAATAGACCTTTTGGCCGGCGGCGCGGCGGGCGTGAAGCAGGGCAGCAATTTCAGCGATGGGCTGAATAGTTCCGATTTCATTGTTTGCGTGCATCACGGAAACGAGCACCGTGTCATCACGCAGGCTTCGGCGAATGGTATCGACATCGACGATGCCGCTTGCGCCTACGGGAACACATGTTACTTCGACGCCCTCGCGCGCGAGCTGGCGAAAAGGCTCGAGGACGGAAGGATGCTCGATCGCAGTAGTGATGACGTGCGCGCCCGAGGAGGACAAGTTTCGCACGAGTCCCAGGATTGCAAGATTGTTCGATTCTGTGCCACCGCTGGTAAAGACGATTTCGGACGGCGACGCATGGATGAAGCCCGCGATGGTTCTTCGGGAGCTCTCGAGAGATTCCCGGGCGAATTGGCCGGCGCGATGAATGCTGGACGCGTTGCCGAAGATATCGCGCGTGGCGGCGGCGAATGTCTCGGCGACTTCGGGCGCGAGAGGGGTGGCCGCATTGTGATCGAAATAGCGCAATTCGGTGATTGAGACGCGGGCGCGAGCTTCGCGCGAGCCGCGGAGACAGGCGGTTTTCATTACAATTCTAGCAGCGTATGAGCGTATCTCGCGTGCCCCCGATCATCACTTTGACCACGGATTTCGGCGTTGCGGACCATTATGTGGGAACCATGAAGGGCGTGATTTTGAGCCGTTGCCCCGAGGCTCGGTTGATTGACATCTCGCATGAAATACCTCCCTTTTCGATCTATTCCGGGGCGTACACGATTGACCAGGCGGCGCCCTATTTTCCGGCGGGCACGGTTCACGTGATCGTGGTGGATCCGGGCGTAGGCACCAGCCGCAAGGGGCTGTGCGTCGAGGCGCTCGACCAATTCTTTATTGCACCGGACAATGGCGTTCTCAGCCTGCTGGCGATGCGGGACAAAAGTATGCGGGCCCGCGAGCTGGCAAACCACGCGCTGTGGCTGCCAGCGGTTTCGTCTACATTCCACGGCCGCGATATCTTCGCGCCCGTGGCGGCGGCGATTGCAAGCGGATCGGCGCAACCGGAAGATGTAGGCCCGATTGTCTCCGGGATTGAGTTGCTTGCGGACTTACAGCCGCGACAGATTGAGCCGGGCGTCTGGCAAGCGCGAATTCTCAGCGTGGACCGGTTCGGCAACGTGATTACAAACCTCAAGGCGAGCGCATTTCCGCAGGTTTCCATGAGCCGATTTGCGATTGAGGCCGGGGCGCGCAGCGTGAATACGTTTTCGAAGACATTCGGCGATGCAGCGCGGGGTGTCTGTTTCGCTTTCTTCGGCAGCTCCGGGTATGTCGAGTTAGGAATGAATCAGCAGAGCGCCGGAGACCTACTGGGGGTGTCGGCCGGGGATTCGATCACACTGCGGTTTGAGAGCTGACGCAGTTAGCGTGTGAGCCATGGAGTGCTCGTAGGGATTAGGCGGCTTTTTGGAACTCCTGCGAGTGGGTTACGACGCTATGGGCGCGCTCATTGATGTTTTCGAGGTTGAGATTTAGCAGCACCTGGTGGTCAACCTTGGCTTCCGCGAGCATGACGGCCAGTTTATGAAGGTCTTGTTTCCGATTTTCGGCGGATTCGCGGCGGGTTTCGGCGGCTTGTTTCTGCCTTTGCGATTCGAAGCCAATTTCTTGTTTCCGTTTTTCGGCTCTCAGTTTTAGGAGATCGTTGAGGGCGCGATGGAAGGCGCGGTCGTGGGTAGTTTGGTAGCGGATGAACAGCGCGAGCTGCTTTTGCTGCTGTTCCAGCGTAAGATCTTCATCGGTGGCGCACTGGTCTTGTAGATAGAGAGCGCGTTTGCGGAGCCAGTAAGACTGCGCCATGTGCTCGACGAGAATGGATTCGGTCATGGTCGAGGGTTGGTGTTCAGCGCGCAGCCCGCAGAGAAGATGGTCGAATTCGTCCTGGTCCTCAAAATCGAGGACGGTGAAGGAACTGCCGGTGAGGCCGTAGCGGAAGTTGTTTTGACACGAGGCGGCTTTGCCGGATTCGGTCTTGGGGCCGGTGCTGTGCTGCGCGTTCTGTTGATTAGCGGAAGTTTGGGCTTCAGTTGCCACGTGGTTTACTCCTTTGGTGAGTACCGCTCGCTCACGCTCGCGGCTCGGATGAAAAGAAAAACGCCGGAGCACCACGGCGGGCGTCCGGCGTTTTCGGGAGGTTGGAGGCGAATTAGCTTCCTAAGGGGCAGTGTAACATGTGCCCACCAAATGGTTTCTTGTAAATGATTGAGAGCAAGCCAAATAGAGGCCGTGACCGGGTTTAGAGAAGTAAGAGAGTCTACGGAATCGGTCGGGACATTTCATATTCGATCACGGCGGGATCGTTTGGAAATGGCTCGGTTCGTCCGGTTCTGGTAAAGCCTAATCGCTCATAGAAGCGAATAGCGGGTTCGTTATTGCTGGTGACCATCAAGAGAAGCCTGCGCGCTTGGCGCAGATGTGCCCAGTTGAGAACCGCATTGACCAGCAAGCGGCCTATGCCTTGCTGGCGGTGTGTTGGCGCTGTCCACATGGAAATAAGTTGCGCTTGGGTTGCATCGTTCTGGTCGAGAAACGACCCGGCAATTCCGCAGGCTGTATCGCTATCCATCGCCAAAAATCCGGCCCCGCTCTCACCGTTCCACCGTTCTACGCGTATAAGCCACTCCGCGTCGCTTAGTCGCAGCTCGCGCTCATAAGTGGAGCTGAATGCGTAGGGTGCGTCTTTCAGCGCCCGGAGGCGAACAGTCTTGAAGACGACAGCGTTCGCCGATGTGATTGGCTTGATGGCGATCAAGGGACTTCAGTCCGGCGACTTAAGAATGCCTGACGATATTATGTCGGACCTGTTAATCTCGTGCGAGATGAAGCTGCCGGGCGCCAGGCCGAGATCACGCGCAAATTCGACCTCATGGACATTGAGAAAACGGGCCAACGGCCGCGGCACATTTTGATCGAACAGGATCCTCAAGGCGCCGGAACTGTACTGTGGCTGGCCGCGTAAGCCAGCAGGCGGCGAACGTCTTCAACGTTCAGATCGAAGTTGAAAGCGATCTCCTCGGCGGTTTCGCCAAGCTCCGCCGATTCGACGATGGTATTCGCCTCAAGCACTTACTATGCGACCCGTGCTGCCAAGGGTTCGAAGACGCTGGCGGTGAACACATGGAACATGGCTCGGATCTCCTCCGCGGTCGGGTCCGGTTTGCCTGTCTTGCGCTCGGCGATGGCCTGATCGCGCAGCATGCTCTCGAGCATGCCGATGAGCGCGCAACTGACCACCTGCGGCCGCAATTTCTGCCCTAGCGCCGTGTCCTTCAATATCGATTGCAACATGCGAGTCACTTCGTCGAACAGCCGGTAATAGCCGGACGTAAGCAAGATCTCCGAATTCTTGCCACGAATGCGCCGACCCTCGAAGAGCATCAAATCCCTTAGCTCACGGTCTTGCGAAAGCATTTTGACCAGCAGCTCAAAGATCACCCGCAAGCTCTCTACCGGTGAATTGGATACGGACGCCGCCGTGTATACGAAGTTCAGCTTCATCCAGCCGTCCTCGAAAATTTTCTGGAGCAGACCCTCCTTACTCCCGAAATATTTCACCAATTGAGATTCGCTGGTCCCCGCCTCCCGCGCGATCCCGGAAGTGGTTGCATTCTCAAAGCCTTGGCTCGCGAACAGCTTCTTGCCCGCGTGCAAAAGGCGCTGCTCCACGGACGTGGCTACCGCTGTGTTGCCCATTTGAAATCGCCTCTATCAATATTAGTAGCAAAAAAACTAGGTGCAGGTATAGCACTACTTGCATCTATACGTTCGGAATGTAGTAGCAATACGACTGATTGAGCCGTACGAACTACTATCATCAGTAGCACACTTCATCAGGAGATCCCATGAGAAATGTAGTTCAGCTTGCAATTACCGTTGCCGCTTCGCTGGTCTCTGTCGCTTCCGCCCAGACCTGGGTGTCCACCGCGACCAAGGCTCTTCCGCTGGCGAATGCCACAGAACTTGGCGCGCTCAACTCCGCCACGCCCTTGCATGTCGTGGTCGGTCTGAGGATGCAAAATGCCGCCCTGGTTCAGCCGACGCTCAAGCGGATGCTCAGGCCGGGCGATCCATTGTATGGAACGTCGCTGACGGTCGCTCAGTTCGTCGACCAGTTCGGTCCCACGACGGCCCAAGTCGAGGCCGTGGAAAATTACCTCTCGAGTTATGGGTTCAAAAATCTGGCGGTCTCCGATAACCGGCTTTTGGTGGAAGCCGATGGAACGGCGGCTGAGGTGGAGACGGCCTTCAACACGTCGCTGGCCAGCTTCACGCAAAAGGGTAAGACGATATTCGCCAATATCAGGGACGCGCAGGTTCCCGCTTCGCTCTCGAATACCGTGGTGGCGGTGCTCGGGTTGAACAACATCTCGGCCCTGCATCCGGACATCTTCAAATACACGGATCCGTGCACAGCGCCCGCCTGTCCAACACCCGACCCATCGAATGAAGTCTACGGCGCGCAGCAATACCAAATTGCCTACGACGCTGCCTATCCCGGCGCGACGCCAACCGCAACTAACCTGAAGCAGAAAGTGTCGGAGGGCTGCGGAACGGCGATTGGAATCATCACCGAGGGCGACCTGGGTAAGGTTTCGCCCAAGAGCCCCAATGGACCCGGCAATCCCTCCGCTTCCTCAACCGGCGTCATCCACGATCTTTATTTATATGAACAGCTCTACAAATTGCCTGCCTCTCCGGTGACGTTGGAATACGCGGGCATTGCAAGTCCGGACACGAGTGGCGCCGATGAGTGGGATTTGGATACGCAAACTTCGACCGGTATTGCACAACAGGTCAAAGCGCTGTATCTCTACGTGGCAACCTCGCTCACCGATTCGGATATCGGGCTCGCGATCAACAAGGCTGTATCTCAGAACAAAGTGAAGGCGTTCAATATGTCGTTCGGCGAGTGCGAATTCTTTCCCTACATCGATGGCGCCATGCTTCTGGACGATGAAATGTTCGGCGAGGCGGCATTGCAGGGCATGACGGCGTTCGCATCTGCAGACGATAATGGCTCCGCGTGCCCCGTCCTCCCCACCAATGGGGTGCCGCTTTCGGGACCGCCGAGTGTCTCTTACCCGGCTTCCTCGCCGTATGTCATCGCTGTTGGCGGGACCAATTTACTGACAAACACCAATTTCACCTACGACTACGAAATTGCTTGGGAAGGCGGCGGTGGTGGTGTTAGCGGCTTCGAAACTTCGCCATTCTGGCAATCCTATACCGGGTCCGGCACCCTGCCCATCGTGCCTAGCGCCGAAGCAGGTTACCGTGGCGTTCCGGATGTCGCCATGTGCGCCGGGGGAACGGGACTTGCAATTTGCTCAGCCAACATTTACGTTGGTGGCACCACGGAGCTCGTCGGTGGAACCAGCTTGTCGTCTCCGCTGTCGGTGGGCTCTTGGGCGCGTATCGAAAGCTCGCATGGCAATAAGCTCGGCTTTGCCGGTCCGCTTATCTATCAACTTGCGAATGGCGGCGGCACGGCGCCGAGCGTTCCCAGCAGTCCCTACTTCAATGATGTGACGCTGGGCGCGAATGGATACGGGGTCGCGCTTCCAGGCTATGATTACACCACCGGAATCGGATCCTGGGACATATATGTGGTGAACAAGCAGATTCCGTCCAGCTATCCGCACTGAGTGTCCTATCGATTCGGCGCGCTCGCGACTCTCCTCCTGATGAGCGCGCCGAATTTTTGTCAATTCGCCGGTTCTTTTCCTGTTCGTGCTCCATCCTAGAAGGACGTGCCCATCGTCCCCGCGCAGCGCCTCACCGCCCGCGTAGTGCTTGCGTTCTTCCTTATTTATTTCGTCTGGGGCTCCACGTATCTCGCCATCCGAATCGCCGTCGCTTCTGTTCCACCGTTATTCGCAGCAGGTGTTCGCTTCTCGATCGCAGGCGCGGTACTACTCCTGTGGTCGAAGTTTCGTGGCACTCCGAACCCCTCGCGGGTGGAATGGCGCAACCTCGCGGTGCAAGCCGCGCTCATGTTCCTGTGCGGCTACAGCGCGCTCTTCTGGGCTGAGACGAAAATTCCATCCGGCGTTGCGTCCGTTCTGGTCGCCACTATTCCGGTCTGGATGGCGTTCATAGAAATCGTGGTGTTCAAGCGCGAGCGCCTGCCGCCGAAGTTGATATTGGCAATCTGCCTTGGTATCGCGGGGGTCGCAATCCTGGCCCTGCATCGCGGCGCCGGCCGGATTCCGCTGCTGCCGTGTCTCGCTATTCTCGGAGCCGAAATCGCGTGGTCGCTCGGGACGGTTCTTTCGCAGACTCAGCGCGCTCCCGCGTCCAAAGTAATGACCGCCGGAACCCAAATGACACTTGGCGGCCTCATGCTGCTCTTCTGTTCGTGGCTGGCGGGCGAGACGACGCCGTGGCCTCACATCTCGCCGGACGCGGGCGCCGCCCTGCTCTATCTCATCGTGGCCGGCTCCATCATCGCCTTCACTGCTTACATCTGGCTGCTTGGGCGCATGCCGGCGACGGTCGTCTCCAGTTACGCGTATGTCAACCCAGTGGTCGCGCTTGCGATCGGCTATTGGCTCGGCAACGAAGCTATCAATCGAAACATCCTTGCAGGGACTGCGCTGGTGTTAGTAAGTGTACTGCTGATCTTGCGAACCCGCGCGATTTCGCATTGACCAGGGCTGTGGCGCGCGCACGCCGAAACCTGTAGGCTTTACGCCGGCTTCCCTGCCCCGTCGGTGCTCGGAGCCGGCTCCGGCGGCTTCTCCTTCGGGCGGTTCAATTCACGCTCGACGTCCGCCATCACCTCGCCCGCACGCCGCGAGTGCAGCTCCTCATCGAATCGCCGCAGCGCCGCGCCCACCACATCGCGATGGTGCAGTCGCCCTCCAATCCCGGGCCGGCCCGACAGTTCCTGCCACAACCGATGCAGTAAATCGATATCGCTCGGCCACAATTGCGGCGGATGAGGACCTAGCGCATACATGAGCGGATCGCCGCCGCCAGGCGGCACGATCTCGAGCGTCAGCGCCGGACGTGGCGCCGGCAGCTTCTCCCACGCCATCCCCACCTCGCGCGCCTGCTCATCCGGCGACAGTTTAGACGATGGGCTCATCACGAAACGGCTGGAATTGAGTTGTTGTGCAGTGCGAACCATTACCTCGCACTCATCTCTGCCAGGCACGACCAGCAACTCCACATGTTTGCCCGCCTTCTCCGCCACAGTCACTGCTTTGGTGAACAGCTCCACTTCGCGATCCGCGCAGATCTGTTCCACGGTCGGCCGGAATTCGCTCGAAGCCATGGGGCCAAGGCGATGCACTGCCACGACCACCACATCCTGCTGTTCCGGTTTCAATTCTTCCAGCACCCGCTGTAAATGCTCTAAGTGGTCTGGACGGCTCACTTCCACTAAAATATTGCCGGGCCGTACGTGGACGCCTTGGGTTGAAAGGTCGGAGCTCTCGTCGATCCGAAACTTCTCCTGTTCGTTTTCGGCGCGCTTCCGCTTATGGCGGTTATGCCACTCCGATAACGTGAAGGCGGTGAAGAACACCACCGTGAAAATCGACCCCGCAATAGTAGCGGTCTTCTTGGTCATCACGTTGATCAATGCGAGTAGGAACAAGGTCAGCGTGATGAGTATCAATCCCACCGGAATCTCCGTGCCGCCAATGCGGAAATTCAGCGGCACCTTCCACTCGCGCGCCTGCGGCCGTTTGTAGCGCAGCATCAGCACCGCCAGCGCCTTCATGGCAAAACTCCAGATCACGCCGAAGGCGTACGCCTCACCCAGCAGGTCCACGTTCCCGCGGCTCAACAGGATGGTGATGATCTGCAACAGCACCACGAGGTTGATCAACCGATTGGTGGTGCCAAATCGCTTATGCGGCTGGCGAAACCAATCCGGCAGAACGCCATCTTCGGCGACGCGGTTCAGAACGCCGTTCGATCCGATAATGGCCGTATTCACCGCGCCGGACAAAATCAGCGTTCCAACCAGCACCACAAAGGCATGGAACAGCAGCTTGATCGGAGTCGGCCCGACAAGGTACATGGACAACCCGCCGATCAAGTTATCCAGATATTTTTGCCGCTCCGCATCCGGAATCAGCATCACGGCGAAAAACGAAACCAAGGAAGTAAACAACAGGCTGTAAAGGATGACCACCAACCCGGTCGTGCGCAAGTTTTTCAGCTTTGGCGCCTCGATCTCGCGATACACTTGCGCCAGCGTTTCAAATCCGCTCATCGCCAGCAGCGAATGCCCGAGCCCAATGAAGATCGCGACGGCGGTAATATCCGGCAGCACGGTTCCGCGCAGCCATCCGAGCGAATAATGCCCGTAGTGCAGATGGGCTTTGGTCGGCAGCGGAACCGTCTGGAATCCTTTAAGCGCCATGGTCACGAGGCACCACACGATCAGCATCACCACCATCGCGGTCGTGATTTGCATGATGCGCAGCGCCTTATCGCTCGATTCCTTAATCCCGATGGTGTTCTGCCACCAGAAGTAAATGGTCGCTACCAACGCAAACCCTGCCGCGAACGCTTCCGGCGGCACATGGAACGATGCGTGCCAATAGTCGGCCAGCTCGTTGATCAGCCCGGCCAGATACAGTCCCGCGCTGACGCCGCTGATGGGCCCGGTTAGCACGTAATCGAACATCAGTGCGGAAACCGAGAATTTCGCCAGCGTCCCGCCCATTGCTTCGTGCACAACTTTGTACACGCCGCCCCTCACAAACATGCTGCAGCTTTCGACATAAATCGCGCGGATGGCGAAGCCGAACAGCATGATGGCGAGGATGAACCAGGGCGCCGATTTTCCGATCGCCGTTTCGGCGATTCCGCCCGCGTAGTAAGCCGAGGAGGCCAGATCGCTCAATACAATCGCTGAGGCGCGCCAGAAAGAAATGAACGACAGCATGACTGTCGTCGCCACGATGACCTTGGTCTTGGTTGAGGGCGCTGGGGTTGTCATAAGGGCCTGGTCATGAGGGCATTCCCTCGAGAAAGAGACGTTTCCCGGCTACTCTGTTTCCTGCTACTTATAATTCCAGCCGGCGGCTCAGGCGGTTTGCGCGGCCAGGGTTTCGAGTTGCTTCAGATGATTCAAGTCGTGGCCGGCCATAGTCTCGAACAGGGTTTGGAACCTCATCGTGCCTCGCTCCGGATGCGTTAGTTCCTTGGAGTACGCCTCCCTCGGGACGCCGGCAAGAAACGCTAGATTCCAGCGCCGCAATGCGGAGAAGGTTTCGAGCGCCGCCCGCGCGTCCAGTTGCCCATAGTTCCGCGCCCAGGCGTCCTGATCGAACGGCTGAATCGTATGGTGCGGCTCAGCCAATGCCTGCCGCAACCGGAATGAAAACGCGATTTCGGTATCGGCTAAGTGGCATAGAATCTCGCGCGGGGTCCACTTGCCTGGGCCTAAAGGGCGCTGCAGGCCGTCCGGCCCGAGGCGCTGCACCAAATGCGCTAACCGATCTGGAGTTTCGGAAATCGTCTTCTGCGCATCCCGGTCACCCAACTGAGTTGCGTAAGGATTCATAGCAATTCATTCTATGCCCTGGGGCGCAGCTAGCGCCAAATGCTGCTATCCTGCTTACCGATGGACTCGCCCCTCATCACCGCTCACGATTTGCGCCTGCTCTCGATCGGCTATTACATCCAGGCCGGCATCGCCGGCTTCTACACTTTGCTGATCATCGGCTATTCCGGGTTTGCGACCGTAATCTTGGCAAACATCAACAAAATGACCGGCCAAGCGAACCAGCCGGAGATCCCGGCCGCCGTGCTCTCGGTCATTTCCATTCTTCTTGTGCTGGTACTGAGCATGTCCTGTGCGTACACCGTATGCGTGTTCCTGGCTGGATACTGGCTGCGGCATTTTCGCAACAAGGTTTTTATTGAAGTTCTCGCTGGCTTTAACTGCCTGGCGATCCCCTACGGAACCGTGCTCGGCATCTTCACCTTCATGGTTCTCCAGCGCCCCAGCGCCAAACAGTTCTTCGCGGGGGCCGGCGCGCCGCCTCCCCTTCCGACCGCTCCGGGGCCGCCTCCTGTCTGACATCGCCGCGTTGGCACCGGAATTTACCAAAATGTGACTGGTTCGGCGGCGCAACTTGTGATACTTTGTCCCTGGATTTCAGAGGAAAGAGATTCAGGAGGCGACAAACATGGCAGGTAAAGTAAATCCCGTTGCGGCTGGCTACCATACGGTCACACCGTACCTGGTCGTGAAGGGCGGTAACCAAGCCCTCGAATATTACAAAAAAGCATTTAATGCAACAGACGCGAAGGTGATGAGTGATCCTGGTGGAAGAATCATGCACGCCGAGTTCAAGATCGGCGATTCGATGGTTATGCTTTCCGAAGAGATGGGCCCGAACCGTTCGCCGCAATCGCTGGGCGGGAGCCCGGTTAGCATATTCTTGTACGTCGAGGACGTTGATTCCGTTTTCAAGCAGGCTGTCGATGCAGGCGCAAAGCCGGATATGCCGCCTCAGGATATGTTTTGGGGCGACCGGTTCGGAAAGCTGACCGACCCCTTCGGGCATCTATGGGCGCTCGCAACCCACATCGAAGATGTTGCGCCGGAAGAGATGGGCAAGCGTGCGCAGGACGCCATGGCCCAGATGGCGCAAGGCGCCGGTCAAACAAGCTAATACGCTGCTTTAACCGTTCGTTTCTGCTTAGCGATGTCTAGCAGCGTCGGATAGAACTGTACGAACGTGTTATCGACGGCGCCGTGCTGCGCGTGGCACGAATAGCATGCCGCGCTTTTCGGAAGCGGCTTCGCGGAAGCTGAAGCGGAAAGATTGAAAAATGCCCAGCCGCCGGCGAACCGGGAGCTGTCTTTCACCTCGGCCACCATCCCTGTTAGCGCGCCTTGGAAATGTCCGCTCTGATTGATAGACCCCTTGGTCCTCGATTCGCGCTCCTCCAGCACGAACATCGTGTTTTCCGGCCATTTGCCGGTCTGAACAAATGCGCGGTAAGCGGCCGGCGCAACGAACACGTTATCGAACCCGGGCTCGCCACTCGCAGGAGCGCTGTAAGACATCCCCAGCCCGGAGCTTAGCCACACCCACTCGCGATAGTTCGCCGGACGCACTAATTGGTTGTCTGTTGTGAAGCTGGGTGCGTCCAGGGTTGCAGCGCCCGCAACTGCGACGGTCATGACGATCCACAATGTTCTCGACACCTGGCTACTCCTGCCCCGCATAGACCTGCCCCTGTCGAACGTCAAGGGGAAGAGCGCGAAAGCGCTTCATACGCCAGCAGCGCCCAGCCAGCGATAAACGCCAGCCCGCCGATAGGCGTAATCGCCCCCAGCACGCGCACGCCGGTGATGGCGAGCGCGTACAGACTGCCCGAAAAAACGAGGATCCCAATAAATAGCAGCCACGCAACCCTGGCCTGCCCAACGGGAGTAATGGCGTTAGTCCGCGCCAGCAGAGCCACAATCAGAATTCCAAGCGCATGCACGAAGTGATAGAAAACCGCTTTTTCGTACACCGACATCGAATAGGCGTCCAGCCTGCTCTTCAAAGCGTGCGCGCCAAACGCGCCCATGCCGACTGCCAACGCCATCAGCACCGCGCCGATCACGGTCCAGTTCATGAATACGTTGTATCAGCTATGCGGCCACGTCCACGACTACGGCGGTACTGGCCGGCTCCGGAATCGGCAACCCGTCCTCACGCATGCCTTCAAGATGCATTTCGATGGCTTCCTGAATATTTTTCTTCGTCTCTTCTATTGTTCTTCCGGTCGAAATGCAGCCGGGCAGATCAGGGACGTATGCCGAGTAGTTGCTACCAGCGTTTTCAATGATGACTGTATATTGCATAGGCTACATCCAAGCCTACTCTCACCTATGTCGAAGTGAAAAGGACGGCCCCTATGTTGGAAAAAATTGTACAATCGCTCGACGAGCTAAGCGGTCATGGCGAAATTCACGGACGCCGAAAATACGTTACTCGACAGAATTGAAGATCATCATCTCGGCACGAGTCTCGCCCAAATCCGCCAGGCCGTCGAGAATATCTGGGCGCCGGACACGCCCCGCGTCATTCAAGACTATACCGATCACGGCATTGAACACGTCGAGCGTCTCGCCCGCTGGGCTGTCGAGCTGCTCAAAGCCAGCGACGGCCGCCCGCTCACCACTGCTGAGACGTATCTGCTGCTCGCAGGCATCTATCTGCACGATATCGGCATGCAGTGCGATGTCCTGAAGTTACCCGAGATAAAAACCAGAGCCGAGAGCCTCGGCGCAACGTTCGAGATCGAATTTACCGCGCGCCGCGCCAACGATTATTCCGTCGAAGAGCAGAAGGCAATCCGAAAAAATCATCATTACCTGAGCATCGCCTGGATCGATCATGCAAATCGCACTGGCGACACCTTGCTTGGCACGGCAGCAAAAACCATCCCGGAGGATCTGGTCGACGATCTCATGGATGTCTGCGTCCACCACACGACGCGACCGATTTTTGGTTGTCCCGTTACCCTCAAATTCGATCCGACAGGACGCAAACAGCTCGTTGCCGCACTCCTGCGCTTTGCGGATGAGCTCGATATCGACAGCCGCCGCGTCTCCAACGTCGAAACCATCCGAAGCTTCAGCCTCAACCCCGCCAACGAGGTCTATTGGTGGCTGCACAACCGCACCAAAATCGTCTTCGGAGCTCGCAACGTGGTTATCCTCACCATTCGCCTTCACCCGAATGACATGAAAGAGTACGGCTCGTTCGTCAACACCGCCTTCCTCACCGCATTCCAAACCAAGAATCAGCCGGTCCTTACCATCCTGGGCTCAAACGGCATCCCGATCGTGATCAGTTCGGAGTCGAACGTCGTCCCACACGATCGTGCAAAGCGCCTGCCGCCCGAGATCGCCCAAGCCCTCCGAGCGCTGCAGAAAAAAGCCGACCCGCTCACCGCCGTTGCGGACGAAATCCGCACTTGGCTGCAGGCCCTCCGATACGAATTGACCACCCGCCCGCAAACCAACCCCCGCGTGCTCGACATGATCGCCGCGCTCGAGCAAGGCGCGCTCAAGCAGCGCGTCCTCGTCCGCTGCATCGATGGCGAAATTTCTCGCGCAGATGTAGACGAGATGGCCGCCGATCTCGGCCGCAAGACGCCCCAAGCCTGGCTCATCAGCGACAAGCGGGTTTCGCCCGCAGCCCGTGAGCTCGCCGCGAAAGACGAAGACATCGAGGTCTTCACCCTTTCCGAGTTCCTCAGCCAAAAGGTCTGGAAACCCTACTTCGACGCTCTTCAAGCCCTCGCCGAAAAAGACCGCATCCCCTCCCTGTACGTCGACATCGGATGCTACCGCCAGCTCACGGACCAAAAAGGTGGCGAGCTGGATCGCGAGCGCCACTCCAGCCTCAACAGCTACATCGATCTCTGGCTCAAGGAGCGCGGCAAAATGCACATCTCCCTGCTCGGCGAATTCGGCGGCGGCAAAACCTGGTTCTGCCGCCATTACGCCTATGTGCAGCTTCAGCGCTACCTCAACGACCCCGTCCGCGAGCGTCTCCCGCTCCTCATCACTCTGCGCGCCTTCGCAAAAGCCATGACGCCCCAGCAGCTCATCAACGACGCCCTGCTCGAGCAATACAAGCTTCCCTTCCTCGGCAGCGCCTTCCAGGTCTTCGAGGAGATGAACCGCCGCGGCAAGCTCCTGCTTCTGCTCGACGGCTTCGACGAGATGGCCCGCCAGGTCGATTACCAAACCGTCATCGACAATTTCTGGCAATTAGCCGAGCTGGTCGACGAATCGAGCAAAGTCATTCTCACCAGCCGCACGGAATATTTCCGCTGGGCCAGGGAATCCCAAAAGATTCTCGGCGGCGAAGAATACGGCCGCCGCACCATCGTCCTTCAGCCGCCTAAATTCGAAGTGCTCCACCTGGACGCGTTCACCGATCCGCAGATCCGCGATGTCATCGTCCGAAGAGTCGGCCAGGAAAGAGGCCCGGAGCTCGCGGACAAGATCCTGAAGACACCCAATCTCGCGGAAATGGCCCGCAAGCCGATTCTCGTCGAGCTCTTATTGGCCGCTCTTGAAGAGGTGAGCGCCGATGTTCTCGATAATCCGGCGCAAGTGTATCTGTTTGCGACCAACCGCCTGCTGCTCCGCAACATCGATACCCAGCGCACCTTCACCACCACCGCCGACAAGCTCTTCTTTCTGTGCGAGCTGGCTTGGGAGATGATCAAAACCGGCGAGTTGCGCATCCACTACGCCGCGATTCCCGAACGCATCAAGTCCTATTTCGGCGACCGTATCAAAGACCAGCACGAGCTCGATACCTGGGATTTCGACTTGCGCAATCAAACCCTCCTCCGCCGCGACGCAGCGGGTTACTATGAGTTCGCCCACAAGAGCTTGGCGGAATACTTCGTCGCGCTCAAATTCGCCGCCGAGCTCGGCTGCCTCAATCCGGTTTTTCCGCAAACCTATACGGAGGCAAACGGCCGGCCCTGCGAGCTTCCCCTGCGCTGGCGCTCGCTCGAACAACTCGCCGCCACTTTCGGCGCACTGGCATTCACCGATGAACGCATGCACGCCATCAGAGACCTGCTCTTCGCCATGCTCGTTCCGGATGCGCCCACCTCACTCTGGACTTTGCTGAAAGCCACCAAGAACAAATCCTTCGATGCGGTCCGGTACGTCGGAGGAAACGCCGCAACGCTGTTAAGCCTGCTGAGAGAACCCTTCGCAAGTGCCGACCTCGCCGGCGCCGTCCTGGCTGGCGCCAATCTGGTGAACACGGATCTGACCGGGATAAATCTGAACGGCGCATCGCTCCGAGCCGCCCACGTCGGCGCTTGTGTTCTGAGAAATGCGGATCTACGCCGCTCTGACTGGTCGCAGGCCGCGGTTTGGGAGGCATTGCGCGTCAGCTCCCTCGCGTGGAGCCCCGACGGTCAGCAGTTGGCCTGCTTAGGCGATAGGCTGGCCGTTTGGATTTGGCGCCCCGATCGAGCAACCCCAAGAGTGCTTCGAGAACACGGGTCAATGCATAAGATCCGCTGGAGCCCAAGAGGCGATCGGCTGGCAGCCGCGACGGACGATGGTGCCCTCGTCTGGGACGCCGCATCGCTGCAGTTGAGCGCAACAGTGCAAATAGAGCGTAACGTCGCCGTCGGTCTTGACTTTTCGCCCGATGGGCGACATCTCATGGCGGGAGGCTACAAGACGGCGGTCTTTGAGGTTGATAGCGGCCGACTCCACCACTCTGCAGAGCCAGAATTGGTCTACGACGTCCAATACAGCCCCACAGGCGATATCGCTGCCGTAGGCTGCGAAGGCGGCTTGGCAGCCCTCGTGGATGCGTCAACCGGAGCCACACTGCTGCAATGGTCTCCTCGGGAGGAATCCTTCATCACGTCTGTCGCGTTCCTGGCGCCCGACCATGTCGTGACCCTCGGAACGCGAGTCAGCGTCTGGAAAGACGGCGCGCTCGTCGCCGAACTCGCAGGTGGTCGCGCCTCGGCAATCGCGGCTTTTCCGTCCCGCAAGCTCCTCGCCGTCGGTCGCGGGAACGGCGATTTCGAAATCTGGTCCGGCATCCCTCCCGAGCTCCAACTTTCGTTCCATGCTCACGGCTCGGCGGTCGTATCGCTCTCGTTCAGCCGTGACGGGAAGTATCTGGCCAGCGGCGGAAACGATAGCACCGCCCGCATCTGGCCGGTCGGTAAACTCAATGCGAAGCCAATGCAGCCGATCAAAGCGTTGGAGATGAGTATGGATTGCACAGGAGCCCAGGTCAGCGGCGTTACCCTCGAAGGCTCGTTGCTCGAGTTTTTCGCAGGCCGCGGCGCCATCCTCGATGACAAGCAAAAGGCCCAGCTCGCGCGATCGCCCAAGAAACGCGCCCCAAAGAAGAAGCGCTGAAATTTTTCTCCCAATACCTTCAGCAACTTACCCGGAACCTCCTCCCCCGATTCACCGCCCGGCACGGTATACCCAAATCGCCGGCCAAGCCTCGCGCCCGCACCGGCATTCCATCGCAAAGGAAACACATGTCGACGCTCAGACAACAAATCGCCAACATGGCCAACGCGCAACGCTCAACCGGCCCCGTCACCCCGCAGGGCAAGGCCGCATCATCCATGAACAATCTCAAATTCGGCCTCACGGGCAACTGCTTCGGCGTGCTCGCTTGGGAAAAACAGGAGGAATACGAAGCGATGCGCAACGGCCTCATCGCCGAACATCGGCCCTCCACGCCCACCGAGCACTTGCTCATCGAGAAAATGGCCCAGCATCATTGGCTCAGCCTGCGCGCAACGCTGCTCCAGGAGATGTGTTTCAACCAGGAATATCCCGATTGCGACCAAGACAAAAAGCTCGCGCTCTATCTCCGCTACCAGACCACCCACGAGCGCGCCTTCTACAAAGCCCTAAACGAGCTCGCAAAACTGAGAGTAGAAAGGCGCAAATCGGAAAATGGGTTCGAATCGCAAAAGCACAAAGAGGCAGCCGAGACCCGCAAACAACAAATGCACGAAGCCCGTATTCAGTTCATCAACGCCAGGACCGCAACCCACGCCGGGCGTATCTCAAGCTACGTTCCGCCGCCTATGAATCAGCCGGTCGAGGAAATCCCGCTGGAAAAGGCCCACAGAGAGGCCGCCTGATCGGTCAAATCGGTCTCGATCTCGAATGGCACTCCATCAACCGCGCTCCAACTCTGCACCCAGCTTGTTACGATGAGGGTTCCTATTGCGGTTTTCGCGATGATGCTCCGCACTCAATCCGGCCTTTTGGCCGAGATCGTTCAGCACAAAAAACAGGAAGTCGCGGATCTGCACGCGCGCGCCGCACAATTAGAACAGCAAGCGCATGAGCGGAAATCGCACCCGCGGCCGTTCGCGCACGCCCTCCGCACGCAAGAGCCCGCCATCATCGCGGAAATCAAGAAAGCTTCTCCCAGCCGGGGCGTGCTGCAGCCGAACTTTCATCCCGCGTTCATCGCCCACGCTTACGAAGAGGGCGGGGCTGCGTGTCTCTCGGTCCTGACCGACAAGCAGTATTTCGAAGGGTCGCTCCACGATCTGGAAGCCGCTCGCGCCGCCGTCAGTTTACCTGTCCTTCGCAAGGATTTCATTATCGATCGCCTTCAAGTCTTCGAGGCCGCCGCTCACGGCGCCGACGCGATTCTTCTCATCGCTGCTGTTCTCGAAACCCCTGAGCTTCACGCTCTGCGCGAGCTCGCCGCTTCGCTCGGTCTTGCTTCGCTGGTCGAAGTACACGATCATGACGAGCTTTCGAAGGCCATTGATTCCGGCGCTGAAATCATCGGCGTCAACAATCGGAATCTCGAAACGTTCGAGGTTTCGCTCGATACCTCGCTGCGCCTCAGCTATCTCATGCCCGCCAATGTCCTTCGGGTCAGCGAGAGCGGCATTCATGGGCGCGCCGACATCGATCTCCTGCGCGGCGCCGGTTTCCACGCCTTCCTGGTCGGCGAATCGCTGATGCGCTCCGAGAATCCAATGGCTTTGCTTCAATCCCTCAGCGGCCGCACAGCATGATTGTAAAAATCTGCGGCATCACCAACGAAGAGGATGCCCGGGTTGCGGTTGGTGCGGGCGCCAATGCTCTCGGCTTCAACTTTTGGCCTAAGAGCCCGCGCTTTATTACGCCTGAGCGGGCCCGCGAGATCGCGGCCGCAACTCCTGGCGATTATCTGAGGGTCGGAATTTTCGTCAAAGCTTCTGAAAGAGAGCTTCTTCGAGTTGCGAGCAAAGTGCCCCTGGACGTTGTGCAACTGCACGGCGATACCGTTGCAATTCCGCGCTCACAGGGGATGCGTGTCTGGCGCGCGCTCGCGGCCACTGCAGCTCCGCCCCCGGCATACCTCGGCATCGAAGCTTACTTGCTCGACGCACCCGCGCCTCACCACGGCGGCTCAGGCAAAACCTTCGATTGGAGCCTTGCGGCGCGCTTTCCGCATCGCGCGATCATCGCCGGCGGACTGGACGCAACAAATGTCGCCGAAGCCATTCGCGCTGCATCGCCCTGGGGCGTGGATGCCTGCTCGCGCCTGGAATCATCACCCGGGAAAAAAGACCCGCAGCGCGTTCGCGATTTCATCCGCGCTGCTTTCTGCGCTGCCCGCCAGGAAGTAACGATATGAGTTCCGCTACTGTTCCGGATGCACTTGGCCATTTCGGCGCCTATGGCGGGCGCTACGTACCCGAAGTGTTGATGTCGCCGCTCGAAGAGCTCGAGCACGCCTACGCCGAAGCCCGCAACGATCCAGCCTTTCGCGCGGAGTTGCAGTCACTGCTGCATGACTACGCCGGCCGCCCGACACCTCTCTATTTCGCGAAGCGGCTCAGTGATTCGCTCGGCGGCGCGCAGATCTGGCTCAAGCGCGAAGACCTGCTGCATACCGGCGCGCACAAAATCAACAACTGCCTGGGTCAGATCCTGCTCGCTCGCCGCATGGGCAAACAGCGCATCATCGCCGAAACCGGCGCCGGCCAGCACGGCGTCGCCACCGCAACCGTGTGTGCACTCTTCGGCTTGGAGTGCGTGGTCTACATGGGCGAAGAGGACATGTGCCGCCAGCGCCTGAATGTCTTCCGCATGCGACTGCTGGGCGCGGACGTGATCGGCGTCGCAAGCGGCAGCCGCACGCTCAAGGACGCCATCAGCGAAGCGATGCGCGATTGGGTCACCAACATCGGCACAACACATTACCTGCTCGGCTCGGCTCTGGGCGCGCACCCGTATCCGATGATGGTCCGCGACTTTCACAAGATCATCGGCGAAGAGGCCCGCCGGCAATCGCTGGAACAAATCGGCCGCCTGCCCGATTCCGTCCTGGCCTGCGTGGGCGGCGGCAGCAACGCCATCGGCATCTTTTACCCGTTCGTTGCCGACGACGCGGTCAAGCTTATCGGCGTAGAGGCCGGCGGCCGCGGGCACAAGCTGGGCGATCACGCCGCACGTTTCAGCGGAGGCTCACCCGGCGTCCTTCACGGCGCGTTCAGCTATTTATTGCAGGACGAGGAGGGGCAGGTGGGCCTTACTCATTCCATTTCTGCCGGGCTTGATTACGCACTGATCGGCCCCGAGCACGCCTGGCTGCATGACCGCAATCGCGCCGAATACGTTTCTATCAGCGACGCCGATGCATTATCCGCAGCCAAGACACTCGCACGCATGGAGGGCATTATTCCGGCGCTCGAATCCTCTCACGCTGTCGGCGAAGCGATTCGACGCGCACCCTCCGAGCCCAGCGCCGTTTATATCGTCAATGTCTCCGGCCGCGGCGACAAAGACATGGACATCTACCGCGAGAACATTCCGGAGCTGGACCATTAGCATGCCGGTGCAAACTACCACCCGCATCGGGAGTCTCTTTACCGAAACCAAGAGCCGCGGCCGCGCAGCCTTCATCGCGTACATTACCGGAGGCGATCCGACGCCCACGCACACGGCTTCTCTTGTTCTCGCCTTGGAACGCGGCGGGGCCGGCCTGGTTGAGCTCGGTGTTCCCTTCTCCGATCCCATCGCCGATGGTCCGGTGATTCAAGCCGCTTCGGAACGCGCGCTGCGAGCTGGGGCAACACTCCCGCGCCTGCTCGAAACAGTGCGCGAAATCCGGCGCCAATCGCAAGTTCCCATACTTCTGTTCAGCTATCTCAACCCGCTTCTCAAGTACGGTTTCGACCGCCTGGCTCGCGACGCCTCCGCTGCCGGCATCGATGGTGTCCTGCTCACGGATTTGTCCGTCGAGGAAGCGACCGACCCGGTTCGCCGCCTGCGCGAACACGGCCTAGATACGGTCTTCCTGGCCGCTCCCACCAGCAGCGACCGCCGTCTGCGGCTGGTTTCGGAGCACTCTTCCGGCTTCATTTATCTGGTCTCGCGTACCGGCGTTACTGGCGAACAAAAATCTCTCTCCGATGCCGCCGCGCCGCTCGCTCGCCGCATTCGCGAACTCACGGACCTGCCATTGGCGATCGGCTTCGGCATCGCCACGCCCGATCAGGTTGCCGAGGTCGCGCGCCTCGCCGAAGGCGTGGTAGTGGGCAGCGCGATTGTGAAATTCATCGAGACGCACGCCGAATCGGCAAGCCTGGCGCAAGAGCTCGAAGAGTTCACGCGGGAGCTCACCGCCCCGCTCCGCGCCACATGAGCCGAATGGATAAGCCCGCGCCTTATCAGCGCGGGGAAGACGGAAACAAAGGCCTCCAGGACCTGGAGAATTGCCGCCTACGAATCGACGATCTCGATGTCCGCCTGCTCCACCTGCTGAATGAACGCACCGCGATTGTCGAAGAAATCGGCCGCATTAAACACGATCTGCAGCTCGCTATCTACGAACCTAAGCGCGAAGAGCAGGTCTTCTCAAACGTCACGCGCCACAACCATGGCCCGTTGCCCCACGACGCTGTCAAGCGAATCTTTGAACGTATCATCGATGAGATGCGAACCGTTCAGAAGCTGAAAATTCAGGAACGAAATCCCGAAACGTAACCATGCTCGTTGTCATGCAAGAGGGCGCAACCGAACCCCAAACTGAATCGGTTATCAATCGGCTGGTGGAGATGGGCTTCACCGTTCACCGCTCCACCGGCGTTCGGCACACCGTGCTGGGCGGAGTCGGTCCACTCGACGATTTCGATCCAGCATTGTTCGAAACGATGGAAGGGGTCAAAGAATGCCATCGCATCGTCTCGCCATACAAGCTCGCGAGCCGCCATTTCAAGCCGGGTGGAACCGTCATTCGAATAGGCGATCTGGAAATCGGCGGCCCGAAGGTGGTCACCATGGCGGGCCCGTGCAGCATCGAAGATGCGAGGCAGATCGAAGGCTCGGCTGAGATCGTCTCCTTGGCCGGCGCGCAGGTCATTCGCGGCGGCGCTTTCAAACCGCGCACCTCGCCCTATAGCTTTCAAGGCCTCGGCGAGCGCGGCCTTCAACTCATGCGCGCCGCAGCCGACCGGCACGGCCTGCTGGTGGTGAGTGAAGTGATGGATCAGAGCCAGATTCCGCTTCTCATTACCTATGCCGACATTCTTCAAGTCGGGGCGCGCAACATGCAAAACTTCAATCTGCTTCGCGAACTCGGCAAGATTCGGAAGCCGGTCTTGCTCAAGCGCGGCATTGCCGCGACCATCGAAGAGCTGCTGCTCTCGGCCGAATACCTCATGTCCGGCGGCAATTACGACGTTATGCTCTGCGAGCGCGGCATCCGCACCTTCGAAACCAGCACGCGCAACACCATGGACATCGCCGCCATGCCTGTACTGCGCCGCCTTACTCATCTTCCGGTCATTGCAGATCCATCGCACGGTACCGGCAAACGCGATTATGTTCTCCCGATGGCGCGTGCCGCCGTTGCGGCCGGCGCCGATGGCCTGCTGATCGAGGTGCATCCGGATCCCGACCGCGCCCTCACCGACGGCGCTCAAACCCTGGGACCCTCTCAATTCTCCGAGCTCATGCAGCAAGTGCGGGCCATCGCCTCGGCCGTCAGCCGTACTGCATGAAGACGGTTGCCATCGTCGGCGTGGGACTCATCGGCGGCTCGTTCGGCCTTGCCATTCGCAAAGCCGGATTCGATGGCGAGATCATCGGCGTCAGCTCTCAACCTGCTATCGAAGCCGGCCTGCGTTCCGGAGCCATCTCCAGTAACGCCACACTCGAGCAGGCCACCGCCCGAGCCGATCTCATTTACCTGGCGCAGCCGGTCGATCGCATTCTCGATACGATAGAACAGCTTGGGTGTCTCGCGCCCGCGCGCTGCTTGATTACCGACGCGGGCAGCACCAAGACCGCCATCGTTCAAAAAGCCGCCGACTGCCTGCCATCGGATACATTTCTCGGCGGCCACCCGATGGCCGGAAAAGAACAGCGTGGGGTGGAGGCTGCCGATGCCGAGCTATTCCGCAACCGCCCCTACGTGCTCACTCCCACTGGGCCCGAAACGCCAGCTTCCCGGGATCTTCGCTCGTGGCTTGAGCTCATCGGGGCAAACATCACTGATATGTCTGCGCAGGATCACGACGCAACCGTAGCCTTCACTTCTCATATGCCCCAGCTTCTATCCACGGCGCTCGCGGTTACCCTGAGCCGTCAATCCAACCCCCACATTCGCCGAGTGTTCGGTAGCGGATTACTTGACATGACGCGTCTGGCCCTAAGTTCGCCTGATCTGTGGGTAAGTATTCTGAAGACCAATGAACTTCAGGTGAATGATTCGCTGGAGTCTCTGATCGGTGTTTTAGTGGAAATGAAAGATGCTATACAGAGCGACAATCTTGCAAATCTAATGGAGAACGGCTCAGTCTTCGCTTCGCGGCTCCGTGTAACGCCGTTGGGCCGCCCTAAGTAGCATTCGACTGCGCCTGGAACTTTTCCGTATTAGCGCTTATAATCGGAGAAACCCCGCCAGGAGACTTTAACCGTGACCTCGCTCGCACCCGCTGTTCGAACTTCCCTGCTGTCCGCACCGGAAGTGAGCCGTTTGGCGTCCCTGCGCCGCTCAACGTCTCTCTTCACTCAAGGCCAAGCCGCCGATGCAATCTATTTCATCGAAGATGGCTTGGTGAAACTGACCCGCACCAATGATCACGGAGGGCACATCATTCTCTCCATCTGCGGCCCCGGACACCTTATCGGCGAGGAGGCTCTGAGCAGCGATACGAAGACGTATTATTCCGAAGCCGAAGTGCTCAGCACGTCGAATATTTACCGCATACCGCGGGAAACTCTGGCGCAAGCAATCGTCAGCGATCCCGAGCTGAGCAACGCGCTGGTCTCCTATCTTCTGAATCGAAAGCTCGCCTTGGCAATGAAGGTAGAGCTGCTCTGTTTGCACGATGTCGAGTACCGCATCCTGCATTATTTGGCCGAGCTTTCCGCGCTGGTAAAGCCACTCGAGGATGGCGATGGATATCAGGTTCCCATCACTCAGCTCGAGTTGGCTGATTTAATCGGCGCCACGCGCGAGACCACGTCCACTACCCTGAACCAACTGGAGCGCAGAGGGCTCGTGAAGCTTTCGCGCCGGCTGCTTACCATCCCCTCCCCGGTCACCCTCCGCAACGCCGCTGCCGGCAAAGTAGAGCAGCAAAACGGCGCCGTCGCCAGATCGATCTAGAACCCGGTCTCGATCAGCATCCGCCCGAACATCGCGCCTGGATTGCCTCGGCCGCCAGGTTTTTGCCTGCTTAGAAGTTAGTTCACACCCCCTGCAAGAGTACTGCTAGGACTCAGGGCGCGCTCGTTAACGCAATCGTTTCAACGTTTTTGCTTGATTGAATATGACGGATCTGCTACAGTGTATTCCAGATTTTTCGATGCAAGCTGGTTGTGTTCCTGCGAGCCCGAAACGTGACCTGAGGGCTCAGTTCTCTCTTGTACTCGCAAGGGTTAACAGGCATTCATCTCGCATCAACCAACAGGAGATTAGTAGTGAGAGAAAAAGGTGTTGTGAAATGGTTTAACGCCGCTAAGGGCTACGGGTTCATCCAACGCTCAAACGGCGATGATGTGTTCGTGCACTTCTCGGCCATTCAGATGAACGGTTATCGGACGCTCGAGGAGGGCTCGGAGGTGGAGTTCGAGGTAAAGCGTGGTCCCAAGGGCCTGCAAGCCGAGAACGTCGGCCGTCCGTAGGTACAAACCAGCGCAAATTCGGGCCGCCGCTCGTGACTCACGACGGCGGCTTTTCTGTTTTTGTACGGTGGTTTCAGCAATGCATTATCGAAAGCTCGGTACAACGGAATCCGAAGTAAGCGAGGTCGGATATGGCGCCTGCGGCATCGGCTCGCAAGACCGGGCAGACGACGAGACGGTGCGCGCGCTGAAACGCGCCTTCGAACTCGGAGTCAATTTTGTCGACACGGCGCCGGCCGATGACGACGGCCACAACGAACGACTGGTGGCCAAGGTTGTCAACGATGCCTATCACCGCATCTATGTCGCCACGAAAATACCGCCGAAGAATCCCGCCTGGCAGGGGCTGCCCGCCTCAGAGGTTTTTCCCTACGACTACATCGTTCAATCGACTGAGCAGAGTCTATCCAACCTGGGTATCGAGCAGATCTACCTCCAGCAGTTCCAGGTTTGGACGGATGCCTGGGTGAATGCAGACGAGTGGCGCCGAGCCATCGAGAATTTGCGGTCAAGCGGCAAGGTCCGCTTTTTCGGCCTTTGCGTCAGCGAGGATGATCCCGATTCGGCATTGGAAGCGGTAAAGACCGAGGTGTTCACGGCGGTGCAGGCGGCCTACAACATCTTCAATCAAGCCGCGGAGCAGAATCTGTTTCCGCTTTGCCATGAGATGAAGGTGGGCGTGCTGGCGAGCGCACCGTGGCAAGACGCTGAGCACGGCCTGGAGCGGACACGCCGCATGGAAGAATTGACGCGAGATCTGGCGGACGTGCCCGGAACGCTGCCGCAAATTTCAGTGCGCTTCTGTTTATCAAACAAGGCGGTCACGTCGGTTATTCCCCGCATGGCCGATGTGGAGACGGTGGAGAGCAGTTGCCGCGCTGCGTCAGGCGGAATGCTCGACGCGAGAACGCTAGCGATCCTGAAACGGTACGCCTAGGACTCCAATCCTACTAAGCCAGGCGCTCACCAAACGCGGCACGCATTCACGCGCATCATTGGCTGTCCCGCCTTGCATCCGAACGCTTCCCCGAACTCGGGTAAATTCGCCACTACACCGTTGATGCGAAACTCGTCCGGCGAATGCGGGTCCGTAATCGCATGCATGCGCTTTGCCTCAATTCGCTCATCGCCACACGCCCACTGCGCCATGCCGACAAAGAAACGCTGATCGGGAGTGAGACCATCGGCCGGCTTTAGATCTTGCCCGTCGGTCGCGTGCTTCCATGCGATATATGCCAACAGCGTGCCTCCCAAATCCGCCACGTCCTCACCCAGCGTCAAGCTGCTGTTGATGTGAATATCGTCCACCGCAATGTATTGCGCATACTGGCTGCGCACGCAATTCACACGGGCTTCGAATTTCTTCGCATCCTCCGGCGTCCACCAGTCGCGCAAGTTGCCTTTGGCGTCGAACTGCCGCCCTTCGTCGTCGAAGCCGTGGGTCAGCTCATGCCCGATCGTCGCGCCCGTGTTGCCGTAATTTGGCGCGGCGTCCATTTTCGGATCGAATAGCGGCGGCTGCAGCACGCCCGCGGGGAAATTGATGTCGTTCATCTGCGGGTCGTAGTAAGCATTCACCGTGGGCGGCGACATGAACCATTCCGTCCGGTCCACTGGCTTGCCGATCTTCTCCAGATCCCGGTGCTCCTCGAAATGATACGCTTGCATCACGTCAGCTAAGAAATCGTCCGGCGCAATTTGCACCGAGCTGTAATCGCGCCACCTGTCCGGATAGCCGATCTTATTCACGATCGAGTGCAGCTTCTCGAGCGCCTGCTGCTTGGTTGGCTCGCTCATCCAGTTCAGGTCTTTGATGTCGCGGCCCATTTCAGCCTCAATCTCCTGCGTCATCTTGAGCGCGTCCTGCTTGGTCTGCGGCGAAAAAGTCCGCGCCACGAATACCTGCCCCAGCGCTTCGCCCATGGTCCGGTCGATCAATCGCGTGCACCGTTTCCAGCGCGGCGGCATCTGCTTCACGCCTTGCAAGTACGCGCTATAGAAATCGAAATTCTCCTGCACGAACTTGGAAGACAGCGAAGGAGCCTGCGAGTGTATAAGGTGCCACCGCAGATAGGCGCGCCATGCCGCCAGCTTCTGGGTGGTCAGCTCCTTGTTCAGCTCTTCGTAGAATTTCGGCTCCGTCACGTTGACTGTCTGGAACTCCGGTGCGCCGATGGTGTCCAGATATTTGTCCCAATTGAAAGCCGGCGTCTCATGCAACAGGTCCTCGCGCGACATCTTGTGCTTGAGGTTGTAAGGGTTTCGCTTTTCGACGCGAGTCAGCGACACCTTGGCGAGATCCGTCTCAATCGCCATCACGGATTGCGCATCCGCCTGCGCGTCGGGCGACGATTCGCCGAGCAGCGTGAGCATACGCGCGACATGCTCCACATAGCGCTGCCGGATCTCTTGCGATTTGGCGTCTGTCTTGGTGTAGTAGTCGCGATCCGGCAACCCCAAACCGCCTGCTTCCGCGAACGCAATCATCTGCGATGAATTGTCGTAGTCCTGATCGGAGTTGAATCGAAACAGCACGTTCCGATCCACACCGCCTTTATGCTCGTCCCCGACGTAGCCCGCCAGGTCTTCTACCGATTTCAGTCCGGCGATTTTAGAGAGCATCGGTTCCACCGGCTTCACCCCGGCACGCTCGACCGCCGCTTCGTCCATGCAGGCATGAAAGAAATCTCCGATCTTCTGTTCATTCGGCGTGCGCGTTCCTCCGCCATGCGAAGCCTGGTCCAGAATGCCCCACAGGTAGCGCTGATTTTCATTTGTCAGTTTTGAATAGACGTCCCAGCGCGCTTGGTCGGGCGGAATCGGATTCAGCTTGTTCCAATTCCCGCATGCGTATTTGTAGAAGTCCGTGCACGGGTCGGCGGACTTGTCCATGAACTCGGTCGCGAGGCTGGGAGTATACGGTAACGTGGTGAGCGGCGTTTCCTGCGCTGAGATCAGCACAGGCGCTGCACCCAGCAGAAATAGGAGGCAGAGGCGCATGTTTTTGATTGTGTCAGGTCGCTATCGCAGCAGAATGTTGCTCAGCACAGGCAGCGGCACCGCGCCTTCTTTGAGCGCCCGTTCGTGGAATTCGGACAATCGAAAATCGGAGCCTTCTTTCTTTTGGTACGCATCGCGCAAGCGGTCCCAGCCGCGCCAGCCAACGTAGTAAGTCGGGAGTTGGCAGGAAGAGAGCTTGGCCCGTTGCAGCTTCTTCTCGGCCTCTTCTTTCTCCTGGAATGTGTCTTTGATCATCAAGTCGAGCGCTTGCTGGTCGGTCATGCCCATGGTCTGCATCTTCACGTCTAGAATTGTGTTCGCGACCACTCGCAGCATCTGCTTGTTGAAAGTGAGCCGCATCTCCGGCGTATCCTGGTATCCTTCCGCAATCATGAGCTCTGTTGCATAAACGGCCCAGCCTTCGACGTAAGGCGTATTCGAATCCACGGCGCGCAGCACGCGCCGCCACTTGGGCTCGATTTCATCGGCATAGGCGAATTGCACGTAGTGGCCGGGCATGGCCTCGTGTATCGTAAGGATCTTCAGCCCGTAGAAGTTGTACTCGCGGAGCTTGGATTCGATGCGGTTGGGTGTCATGTCGGGAGTGAACGGTGTAATCCAATAAAACGAACCGAGCTTCGGATCAAGAGCCGGCGCATTCGAAAACCCGCCCACGCCGTAGACGCCACGCATAAACTCCGGAGTAGGAATCACGCTCAACTGAATGCCGCTCGGCAGCGCGAGCAGATGGTGGTCTTTTACAAATTGTGTGGTCTCCCGGAGATCGCGTTTGGCCGAATCGAAGTATTCGGCCGGCGTGGCATGCTGCTGCGCAACTTTGTCCAGCACCTGCGAAACAACCTCATTCAGCTCCTGCGGCAGAGTCTGTCCGGGAAAGAACTTCGGATAGAGCGCAATAGCCTGCTTGCGCATCTCGTCCCGGATACTCTGTAATTTCGCCTCGGCGTCTGCCAGTGCTTGCTGCGGCGAATCGCCGGTGGCCAGCGTGAACTTAAATTTCTGGGCATATAGCTGCGAGCCCAGACGCCAGTCGCTGGTGTGTTGGCTGAGCCCCGTCTTCAAGTAATCGTCGAATGATTTCAGCGCCGCCATCGCGGCCGTCGCTGCACGGTCATAGCGCGCCTTCAGATCGGACGGGACCTTCGCGCGAATTGTATGGTCGATCAGATCCAAGTTGCCTTCGTTCTCCTCGATAGCTACTTGATTCCAGATCTCCGGCGAGTCCACCAGGTTCTGTTTCGCGGTCTCGAGAAACACCGGGATCTTTTCGATGCGCGCCGTGATTTGCGCCAGACGCGTCGATTCCGGAGCGTAGTTCAGGATGAATGGACTGTAGAGACCGTTCCCAATGGCCTCGACATAGACGGTTGGGTTGTGGCGATAGGGCTGTATCTGCTCCAGGTCCAGTAGCTGAGATTGCGCGGTCAACTTGATGACGTCCAGGTCGGCCGCCAGCTCCGGCGTCATTTCGTTCGCCTTGAGCTTGTCTGCCTCAAGCAAGGCGCCGTGATACAAGTTCCGGCTACGCTGAATGCCCGCCGGCGAATAATCGGTCCAGATCTCGTTCAGCTTAATTCCGTGGTGTTCATAGTAGCCCTGCGAAGTAGCGTCCGGGGGGCTGAGAGCCAGGCTGTCATAGATAAACGAATTTGCAAAATCGCGGATATTCCTTTCTTGAGAAGAGCGCTGGCAGGCCGCCAACAACAAGCAGAGGAATACAGCGGATAAATAATTAAGCAGCCGCACGAAGTTTCTCCAGATCGGCAGGCTCGCCGAATTTTAGTCCCTCGATAGAAGGATCGGTATTCCGTACCAGACCGAGAAGAACCGAGCCGGCGCCCACCTCCACCACGCGCTGAATCCCTTTCGCGGCCAGTGCGCGAATCGTGTCAGTCCAGCGCACGGGGTTCGGAATCTGTTCATATAATCCCTCGCGCGCATCTTCGGCCGTCGTGATCTCGCGGGCCTGCCAATTATTGATGAGGGGAACTGAAAGGTCCCGGAAACGAGTCGCCTCCAGATCCGGCTTCAGTTTCTCTTGCGCCGGTCTCATCAGCGCACAGTGGAACGGCGCGCTTACGGGGAGAAGCTTCACGCGTCTGGCGCCCGCTGCCTTCGCCAGCTCCATGGCGCGCTCAACCGCCTTCACATCACCGGCGAGCACAATCTGATCGGGCGAATTGAGATTGGCGGCGGAAACAATCTCGCCTTGCGCGGCCTGCCCCAGAATGCGGTCCAGCTCGCCCGCAGGCAGTTTGAGAACCGCGGCCATCGCGCCGACGCCTTCCGGCACCGCTTCCTGCATGTACTGCCCGCGCTTGCGAACCAGTCGAACCGCATCCGAAAACTCCAGCGACTCCGCTGCAACTAGCGCCGAGTACTCGCCCAGGCTATGACCGGCAACGATGCGCGGCCGGAATCCGTGCTCTTGCAGCACGCGATAAGCGGCGATCGAAACGGTCAGTAAAGCCGGCTGCGTATTTTCCGTTTTCTTGAGGTCTTCCTCAGAACCTTCAAAGCAGAGCCGCGAAAGCGGAAACGCCAGAGCTTCATCGGCTTCTTCAAAAACGCGGCGTGCAGCCGGGTATTCGTGGGCTAGTAGGCTGCCCATACCAGTGGATTGCGAGCCTTGCCCCGGAAATAGAAAAGCGGTGTCAGACATGGCGAGTGAATCTGTTCTATAGTAAAGGCAGAAATGAAAAAGAAACCGGTCGCCGGACCCATCATCGCTCCAGAGATTTTGGAAATGGCGAAGAAGTCTGTCGAAGCCGCGAGACCGGCAGGCCTTAAGCATTGTGCCGTCTGCGGCGCCTCATGCTCCGCGCCCAACGGACCGCATCCTTCCGAAGACCTCTGCTGGGTTTGCCGCCGGCTGAAGATCAGCGCCTGGCGCGATGCCGATCAGCAAATGTCCGCGCAAGAATAGCCGCGGTTTTGCGCGAGTTCCTCAACAGTGACTGTGCTATCGGTCAAATGTGACTACTGCAAGCCATTCGGGACAGGATTCGGTACAAAGCGAGCTTAAGCAGGAGGCGGCCACTTTCGCCGCGGCACAGCTCGAAGATGGATTGATTGTTGGCCTAGGCTCCGGGACGACCGCCAGGCTAGCGGTAGCGGCCATTGGAGAGCGCGTCCAAAAAGGACTCCGGATCATCGGCATTCCGACATCGGAGCAGACGGCTGACGAGGCACGCAGCCTTGGCATCCCGTTGTCCACATTGGGAGAGTATTCACGGATTGATGTAACCATCGACGGAGCCGACGAGGTGGAATTTGGGACGCTCGATCTCGTCAAAGGGGGCGGTGGAAACCTCCTGCGCGAGAAGATTGTGGCGACTGCCAGCTCACGGCTTTTTATTGTCGTCGATGAATCCAAACTGGTTCGTCATCTGGGCACGCACGCAAGCGTGCCCGTCGAGGTTGCTCAATTCGGCTGGCAGGCGACCGCCAGGAGCTTAGCCAAACTCAAAGCGACTCCAACTCTCAGGCAACGTTCCGGCGGGGAACCGTTCGTCACCGACGGCGGCAACTACATTCTCGATTGCTCCTTCGGACCTATAGAATCAGCCACCACCCTGCAGCGCGAGTTAGACAGTGTTGTCGGAGTGGTCGAGCATGGCTTGTTCATAGGCCTGACGTCGCGGGTGTTTGTAGGAACTCCCGGCGGAGTAAAGCAGCTCGATCGATAACGACTCAGAGCGCGCGGCGGCGGCGGATTACGCTCGCGCAGCCGGCGATGAGTGTGCCCACGAGAACCAACCATCCCGTTTGCGGCTCGGGCACTGTCTCGCCGATCAACATCCCGGTAAACACAGTGTCACCTGCATTGTCCGCGGTGCCGTTGGACGAGACGATCAGTTCTCCTGGTACCGCCGTCAGGACATAAGCCGCGCCTGGTCCCGCCGCGAAGTTCGGTGGGCCAGTCTGTCCGCCGCTAGGTGTCAGAAGTGTCGCCGAATTGCCGCCGTAATTGTCCAGGTATCCCACTGCCACCCAGTTAGTCTCGCTCGGCGGCAGTTGAAAGTCGACAGTCACCTGTCCTGAGGCTGGGATCGAGAGATCGATGAGGACCCCAAAGTCATATTCGACGTTGTAGGGAACTTTCCCGCTGGCGAGCTCGCTGGGGGAAAGAAGTCCTTTGAACACCGGAGGCCATCCACTGACGGGCTCTGTTTCCCAAAACGGTGTGGGGTTTTGAGCGAACGCGACTTGATAAAGACCCTGGCCCCCGGGGCTGACCGTAAACGTGCAACTCGTCACCGTCGAGGGACACGGCGGCATCGGGTCGGCCAAACCGATGCCCGCAATGAAAATTAAAAGTACGAGGGCACTTAGTATTCTCATGTGAAATATACTACATCAATTCAGTAGGCATGAAACGCTAAGGTGTACTAATACGATGCCTTACAAGTCACCCGCTTGCTCAATCGAGAATGCTGAAGAAGAAGTTAGCTCCACATCCCGTCTCGGATTCAACCGAAATGCGTCCCCACGGTCTCCGGCTTTTCGCTTGCCTAAAAAGTCATTTGGAGACAGACTGACTTATAAAGAGAGGTACATATGATGAGAAGAACCCTTGGCTTCTTCGCCGGCTTTGGTTTGGCATTTGCTGCCTTCGGAGCCGGTAGCGACATTCAATTGGTATCAACTCAGAAGATAACAATGCCCGGTCAAGTCTCCTATGGGCTGGAAAAGTGGCGGCACGGCCATCTGATCAGCGTCGACAAATTGGCGGCTGACTCGGCGACGTTTGTTGTCTCAGACGCGGAAGACAGTGGGATCGAATTTTCGTTTTCGCTTCCGAACACCACGAGAATGTGGATCGACGATTTTGACCTCGACGCACGAGGCGCCGTGGTGTTTTGCGGTCAGAGCTATTCATTCGACGGCCGCCTTGCGTCTTTCATCGGTATCCGGGAGCCGGCCGCTGACCAAATAACAGTGATCCGGACGTATCCTTACCGGCCAAAGGTCATCTCTGTGGCCCCAGACGGCACCGTTTGGACTTCCGGAATTGAAGCCGAACAAACAGCGGGTTCTTGGGTGGTAAACCAGAACGCCGACATCGTTCGACATTACGATCGGTCGGGCCGGCTTATAGCATCCGCGATACCGGAGGGACAAGTTACCTATCAGCCTCGTACGGTGTCAGGATTTCTTGTAGCCACCAAGAGCTGTGTGGGTTGGTACTCCCCGGATTCGGGCAAGGGAAACGTGTACGTTGAGATGTCGCCGGATCTGCGGTCGGTCACTCAATACCCAGGTATTCCCGATCCGCACGGGTATGGGAGGGTTTTGGGATTTACACTCAGCGAGAGTGGAGATGCTTATTTGACCTGGGAGGATCAGGCCCGACGGGCGACGTATCATTTGGACCGTACTCTGAAGCAATGGATCGAAATCCCAGTCCCTCAAGCGACCAAGGATCTTATTCCAACTCTTAAGGGCGAGGATGAAGGTCTTCTGGTGTTTCGGGATGGCTACGATCTTAATTTTGTGAAGCCGGTGAGCCGGTAATTTTGATTCCTCTGGGCGCGGCTGGCGAGTTTCATTGGTGCTGCCGGCCACGCTCGGAATCCTCCACGTCCATGCCTCAATCGGGAATGCTGAAGAAAAAGTTAGATCCACATCCCGCTTCGGATTCAACCCAAATGCGTCCCCGGTATCGCTCGACGATCCTTTTGCAGATGGCCAACCCCATGCCAGTGCCGGAATATTCGCTGCTGGCGTGCAGGCGCTTGAAAATTCCAAAGATGGTCTCTTTATAAGCGGGCGGCACGCCGATGCCATTGTCCGCAATACTGAAGACCCACTCGCGGTCCACTTTTTTCGCCGACAACTGAATTTGGACCTGTTCATCCGCCTTGCGGTATTTGATGGCGTTGCCGATGAGGTTCTGAAACACCTGCGAAAGATGGCTCTCGCGCATTCTCACCGCGGGTAATTCGCCAATCGTGATCTTGGCGTTGCTTTCCTGAATCGCACCCGCGAGGTTCGCCAACGCCGCTCGTAACGGCGGCATCGCGTCGACTGGCGCGAATGCCGAGTCCGGAATACTGGACGCGTGGGCATAGGCCAGCAGGTCGTCCAGCAGCGTGTTCATGCGGACCGCGCCCGACCGAATCAGACTCAGAAGCTCAGTCCCTTTTTCATCCAATGAACCACGATAGTTTCGCGCTAAGAGGTCGCTATAAATCCCGATACTTCGGAGCGGCTCCCGCAGATCGTGACTCGCGGAGTGCGCGAATTCTTCCAGATCGGCGTTGGCCTGGATCAGCGCCTCCTGGCGGCTGCGAATCTCGTATTGCCGCATGCGCGCGCGCAGAGCCGAGCGGACGGAACTCTGCGCGGTGTCCGGGCGCACGGGGCGTTCGATCAAGGTAACGTTGCCGAGCGCCTGAAGCTGCTGGGCTCTCCTATGGCTTTCACGTGTGGCCCTGCCGCCGAGAGTCAAAACCACAATCGGTATGTCTGACCAGGGCGGCTGCTCTGCTAACCAACCCTTGAGCGCTTGCACAGGGCCCGGCCTAAGCGCCTCTTCCGCGATGATCGCGCACCCCGCACCTGCGGCGAGCATGTCAATGAGAGCCTTCGCATCGGATGCGATTGCTGTGTCAATTTGCAAGCCGGAAAGGCTGCTTGCCAGCAGCGACGCATCCCGCCCGATGGGCGCAAGTATAACTGCGCGCATTTCCAAGGCGCTTCGCCGGAACATCTACGAATCTTGGCCGCCGAGCAACTGAATCTGCTTGCCCCGGTACCGCGGAACGCCGGTGAGCACACCCTCGAACTCCTCCAGCACTTCTCCGATCTGTACGCCCGTAGAGCCGATCTTCATCTCACGAAGTGTTCGCTCATGGGCTCCTCGCCTCTTCTTCACAACCGAAATCGCTTGCCGCACGCTTCCGGCTGCCTCAAAGAACCGCAAAAGAATCACGGTATCGGCGAGAAAGCTCACGTCGACCGGGGATTGCATGCCGGATCCCATCATGCCGTGCTGCGCAAGGGTCATCAGCGTGACTACGCCCTTTTGACCCAGATAGGTGAGAAGCTCGCGAATGTGGATGAGCAGGAATCGTTCACTGGGCATGCCGTTCAGGTAGCCGTTGAGGCTGTCGATGACGAGAAAGCTGGCCTTTTGCTCCTCGACGGCACGCCGCACGCGCGAGGAGAATTCTCCAGGCGATAACTCGGCGATGTCCACCTGCACCAGATCGAACTGACCGGAGTCGATGTATGGCTCGAAGTCCATCCCGAACCCACTGGAGCGGCGGAGAAAAGTTTGCCGACTCTCCTCAAATTGATAGCAGACAACCTGTTCGCCGCGTTCAAGCGCCGCGATCAGGTATTGCGAGCACAAGGTAGTTTTTCCGCAGCCAGCCGGCCCAATGAGAAGCGTGCTGGAGCCGCGGTCCAATCCACCTCCCAGCAGCGCATCCAGTTGCGAACTGCCGCTTTCGGCGGATCTGTCGTCTTCGACAGCCGTCGTGCCGCTTGCCGACAGCCGCGGATACACCTCCAGTCCACCGCTCTTGATAACAAAATCGTGCCGCCCGTCCTGGAATTGGACCCCGCGCAATTTGACGACGTGAATCTGGCGTCTGGTGGTTCCGTATTCGCGCGCTTCCCGTTCCATGCGAAACACGCCATGGGCGATGCTCTGCAGTTGTTGTTCGATGTCACCGGTCGTGCAATCGTCCAACACCAGCACGGTGCATTTGCGGCCTGCGAAGAACTGCTTGAGCCCAAGTATTTCGCGGCGGTAACGGGCGCTGGTCTGCGAAAGGATCTTCAGCTCAGAGACTGAATCCAGCGCGACTCGATCCGGATTCAGCCGTTCGACTTCCGCACGAATCCGCTGCACGGTATCTTCCAGCTCCACGTCCGAAGGGTGAAAGACGGTATAGTCAGCCTCTTCCTGAAACCGTTCCGAGAGAGAATTCAATTCAAGCAGATCAATACCGTCGAGCGTCCAGTGGTGCGAAGTAGCGACGTCGCGTAATTCCTCCAGAGTTTCGGACAACGTCACATAAAGCACGCGTTGACCTAATCGAACCCCTTCACGCAGAAACTGCAACGCGAAGGTAGTTTTTCCGCTGCCAGGACTGCCCTCGACTACATAGAGCCGGTGCGCGGGCACTCCGCCGCCTAAGATCTCATCCAGGCCGGCGACGCCGGTAGGTTCGGTGCTGGTCGTGTTGATTGACACTTCAGATAATTGGCTAGGCAATTTTCCCTTGATGATACGGTGAACGTGCCAATCCTAACAGACCCGACCCGCTACTCGTACCTCAGCGCCACCATCGGATCGCGCGCATGGCTCGGCGGGACGGTGGATAAGCGGCAAGCATCGCGATTGCCAAAAACAGGAGCGAGACTCCGATGAAGGAGACGCCGTCGATAGTATTGACTCCATAAAGCGCCCGTCGCAGCAGGTAAGAGGCACCCACCGCGAGAAACATTCCCACAAGCAATCCAGCCATTACCGGGCGCGTGCTTTCGCCCAGTATGAGTCTGAGGATATCGCTCTTTTGAGCGCCGACCGCCATTCGAATGCCAACTTCGCGCGTGCGGAGAAGGACGACATAGCGGACCGTGCCATAGATGCCCATCAAGGCGAGCAGAAGACCGATGAGCCCGACGCTCGAAGCAATAGCAGCGGCCAGCGTCGCGGTAATGAACGGCGTAGACCAACGAAGCATTTCCTCTAAAGTGGAGAACTTTGCGATCAGGCCGGGATCGACGGACGAGATCAACGGATCGATCGCTCTAAGAACCTGTGCCGGATCGGACCGGGTTCGTATGAGCATTGGATGGTCCGGTAGCCGGTCGTCCGCCAGCGGCAGGTAGACCTGCCTGGAATCGCTTCCATCAAACTCGACGCCGCGTGTGTCGCGGGCAACGCCGATAACTTGATAGGCGGGGCCCTCGGCCACAGGTTCGCTGGCATTATGAACACGCTCGTCAGTGACGCCCAAACGCAGGCTGCGGCCGACGGGGTTCTGACCGGGCCAGAGCTGCTTCGCGGCGGACTCGCTGAGGATCACGGACTGCTCCGGTTGCCCATGCGATTGGAATCCGCGGCCGAGAAACACGGGGATGCCGAGCGTCTCGAAATAGTTTGGCTGAACGTGCGTGTAGTAGAGAATCGATTGCGCATTTTTCGGGGAAGCTGTTCGTTGGGTGAGCGCGATGGCGGCTGTCCGGAAGCCGTAATTGTCCGGAGGGCGCGCGCTGGTGATGGCAGCCACTTCGGGCAGGGCGGCTAGCCGCGTACGAATCTCGCGTATGAGAGTAAGTTTGCGGCCGGCGGTGTATTTTGAACCCTCGGGAAATTGGAGATCGAGATCGACGACCTGTTTACCCTCATAGCCGGTGTCCATCTTGAGCGAGTGAATGGAGCTGCGAATCAACATGCTTCCCGCAATCAGGAGCACCAGCGAAAGCGAAACCTGCGCGGCGACAAGAAAGTCTTGCAGCCGGCGCGTGCTGGCCGGCAACGTACTCACGCGGGTGCTCGAGGAGAGCGCTGAGCGGGAGCTTTCGAGGGCAGGTGCGAGCCCGAACAGGATGCCGGCGAAAAGAGAAATGGCCAGCACGTAGGCAAAGATTTCGGGGTCGGGATTTACGTGGAAAATAACCGTCCCAGATTCGGCGGGCCACGCCTGCGCGTTCAGCAGCACCATCACCCGCAAGAATGCCCACGCGAACAGGAGCGCTACTATGCCGGCTAACAGGCCCAGTAGAGCGCTTTCCGTCAGCAGTTGTCGGATAACGCGCGCGCGGCTCGCTCCAAGTGACAGCCGGGTGTGCAATTCGTGCTGGCGGGATCTGGCGCGAGCCAGTTGCAAGCTGCCGACATTGGCGCAAGCGACCACTAACAGCATCGCGGCCGCCAGCATGATGAGCAGGATGGTCACTTGGAGCCCACGGTAAAACTTCAGCGGCAGCGGGAAGACCGAACCGGGCCAAACGAGTACAGTTACGGGTTTAGCGGAATCAGAGTGAGGATCATGCAAGTGGCGGAGGCGATCCGCCACGAGGTTCATCTGTGCCTGCGCCTGATTGATGCGAGCGCCAGGCGCAAGCCGCGCAAAAAGGCGGCAGCATTCGTTTTCACGATCGCGTAGCCAATTGTCGTCGGCATGAAGCAGTGGCGTAAGGCTGAGCGGAATCCAGAAATCCGGCACCGCAACACCAGTGCCGATGAAATTGCGCGGAGTAATTCCGGCTATTTGGACCGCGACGCCATTTAGACGGATCGTCTTCCCCAGTATCGCGGGGTCCCTTGCAAACCGCCTCTGCCAATAGTTTTCGCTGATGAGCGCCGAAGGCGCGGCCGCAAGGTCAGCGCCACTGATGGATTCAAAGGTTCGGCCACGCAGAGGAGCGACTCCCAGAACCTTGAAATAGTTTTGGGATACGGCCGCAACGTTGGCGAACTCCACATTGTTTGCCCCGGGCGGCAGCAGCCCCCATCTTCCCATCACCGAATCAGCCTCGGAACTGCGCTGGCTGATCACACCACCGGCGTCTGTGAGCCTCATTTGCTCCAGACGATCGGCGACCAGGCCGGCGAAGGCGTGCACCGAATCCCGATATGCTTCATAGTCCGGATAGCTGAAATGGAAATCGTCCGCGCTCGCCTGGTGGATCACCGCGAGATTCACCATCTCGCCAGGATCGCGGGCATCGAGAGGCCGCACGATCATTACGCGGTACGCCGTGAAGACAGCCGTGTTCACCCGATACCGAGCGCCAACGCCAGTACCGCCACTATGGTGAACCCGCGATTGCGGAGCAGCATCCGCGCTCCATAACGCAAGTCTTGAATTACGGTTTCAGGCAACATCATGAGTCAGCAGAACGCTAGCCGGCTTTCAGCAGCGTCTTCCTTAATAAATCCAGCGCACCTTGCGTTGCGAGCATGCGCACGCGGTCCCGATCCACCCCATGGCGCACTCGCACCACCCGCGTTCCATCAGGCCCGGCAATTCCCAGATAAACCGTTCCCGTAGGATCACGCTCAGTTCCACCCGTTGGCCCCGCATATCCGGTGCTCGAGAGCGCATACTTAGCTCCGCTGCGCTGCCGCGCGCCTTCGGCCATCGCCGCGGCTACCGGCTCGCTGACCGCGGTGTGCTTTTCCAGTAACTGCTTCGGCACACTCAGCACATCCTGCTTCTGTTTGTCGGTGTAAGTTACATATCCCGCGACAAAGAAATCCGAGCTCCCGCCATGCTCCGTCAGGCGCGATGCAATCATGCCGCCCGTACAACTCTCGGCGGTGGCGACTGTGGCAAAGTGCTTGCGCAGCAGGCATCCCACCACTTGCTCCAGGCCTTCGCTCGCCTTCTCGGAATATACTCGGTCTCCCAGCAACGACGCGATCGCGTTTCCCACTTCCCGCAGCAATTCGTCTGCTTGGGCCCGAGTCTCCGTGATCGCGCGCAGCGAAACCGTCAAGTCCCCCGGCGCAGAGAGCACCGTAGTCGCCGGGTTCGTGTACTTCGTGTAAACCGGGGCGATCAATGTGTCCAGGTCCGACTCCCCAATTCCCGTAATCCGGAACGTGCGTTCTTTAATGACCTGCGGCGGAATCACCGGGCGCAAGCGCGGGAGCAGCTCATTCGCCACCATCGGCTTCAACTCGCGCGGTGGTCCCGGCAGCATGGCCAGCGCCCCGCGGCTTGTAGAAAGAAACTGCCCCGGCGCCGAGCCGTGCGGATTCGGAATCGCCTCCGCTCCTTCCAGCAGGTACGCCTGCCGGATATTATTCGGCGCCATCTGCCGATTGATCTGGCGGAACTTGCTGATCAGAACAGATTCCTGCTCCAGCGATAGCACCAGTTTTTTGCCCAGCGCCGCGGCAGCCGCATCCCGCGTAACGTCGTCTTCGGTCGGCCCCAGCCCCCCGATCAGCACCACGATGTCCGACCGCTTCACCGCCATCCGAATCGCTTCCGCCAGCCGTTCCCGGTCGTCTCCGATCACTTGCTTGGTGACCACCTCAACACCCAAAGAATTCAGGCTTCCCGTGACCACCAGCGAATTGGTATCCATCCGTTGCGGCGTGAGGAGCTCGCTCCCGATAGCGATAATTTCAGCAACCTTGGCCATGTCTCAGAGCGCACAGGCCGTCTTCGCTTTAGCGCGTTGGTGGCCGTTGTGCGCGATTCACTCGTGATTTACGGCAACGGCCGCCCCGCGATCTCTACGTCTACTCGAAACAGCGCGTTGTGTGTTGCCAGAACCATCGCTCTGCCCGGGGTGAATGCCAGTCCCACAATCCCCGGCCCGGAGAGAAATTGCTCCGGCTTGCCGTTCTTGTCGATTCGAATAATGCCTCTTCGTCCCGCGAGCGAAGCGGCTACATACAGCCGGCCTTCGGCATCGAACGCCAGCCCTTGCGGCCGCCCCAGCCCGCGATAGAACGGCTCCACTTCGCCGGTCTTCGAAATGCGGTGCACGGTATCGAAACTCGATGTGGTCGGCCCGGTCACGTATAAATAATCTTCCGGCCCGAAGGCCAGATGATAGGCCGCAATGGAAGGTTCCATGGTCGCAAATACGTAGATCTGTCGGGCGCGGCTGATCTTGAAAATCGTGCCGCTGCGGTCGCCCACATACATGTTCTCTTCGCGATCGAAGGCAATGCCGGTCGCGACGCCCATGCCTTCCACATACACCGTCATGTTCCCGGTGGGCGTGATCTGATACACGATGCCGTCATACCTGCTCGATACATAGAGGAGCCCCTCGCGGTCGAACGCCAATCCGGTGGGATTCATCAGGTCCGTCACAAATGGCTTCGAATTGTAGTTCGTATCTACTTTATAAATCGACACCGGCGATTTCTGCCCGCGCGAGCCGCTGAACGTGCTGAACACGTTGCCTTCGCGATCCACTGCCGGATTCGCCACCGGATGCAGGCTATCGGCGATCTGAATGCCGATGTGCGTCTCGCAAATATCGCTTTGGTGGTTTCCGCTTGCCACCACTAATTCGCCGACCATCGCCGCATCAGGCACCCGCGCAATGATGTAGGAATCCCCCGCCACCACCAGATGGGTCGCCTGGTTCCCCAGCCGCACACTGGGCCGCCCATGCGATGCAAGATGCTGCCCGCGAATGTACAACTCGCCGCCCGTAATTGCCGCCGCTGGCTCCACCTTCGCGATGCTCGGCCGCGAGTTCGATTGCTCGCCCGTCTGTTGTTTGCTTGCCATACCAATTAATAGAGTCTCAACGCCCCGCCTATATACAAGATAAGCGCCCCGTAAATGCCGGCCGCCAGATCGTCGGCAATGATACCCACGCCCCCTGGTAGTTTCTCAAAATTGCGCACCGGCCAGGGCTTCCAGATATCGAACAACCGGAACAGTGCCAGGCCCAAGGCGAAACTTCTCCAGCTTAAAGCAAACGCTCCCAGCAGAGTGACCCATTGCCCCAGAACCTCGTCGATCACCACCTCTTTCGGGTCTTCATCCTGCATCAAACGCGCGGCTTCACTCGCGGCCCAAACAGCCGGCGCAAGCAGCACCGCAACCAGCACCAGCAGCGCCAATCGCCCGGTGTGCAGATACGTATGCAGTAGCGCGGCGATTCCCACCGCCGCCACCGATGCCAGGGTTCCCGGGCCCCAGGGAAAATATCCGCAGCCGAACCACGTAGCCAGAACGATTGCGGCCCGCTTCAATGGCGCCGGCTCTCTGGAGGCTCCGAGTCTTCGAGTTCTTCCAATTCCTCCGGCGGCGCTGGTGTCGAGATTACGTATTTTTCAGAGGCCCAATTGCCAAGATCGATCACTCGGCAGCGATCACTGCAGAAAGGAATGTACGGATCGCCCGGCGCCACTTCCTTCTTGCAAATCGGGCAACGCATGGTCGCAGCCATGCCCCATTATCGGACGGGAATGCTACTTGCCTGCGTGCCTCGCGAATGCAAAATCGGAAACGGATTCGCCGATTCTCGCAGGGTGCTTTGAAACTGCTCCGGCGCATCGATCAACTCGCCAACCAGATCGTAATCGTGCGCCGCGGTGATGCGAAGCATCCGCATCTCGCCCGCCTTCGGATCGCCGGGGCCGAAATCATTGATGTAACACACGCCGTCGATCTCGGGCGCCTGTGTAGCCAGCCGCGCTTCCCACAACAACTCCGTGTCCCTCGAAGGACCCTCGACCAACACCGGCATCTCGCTGCCGATCAGCCGCTTGTTCCGCGCGAGCGAAATACCCCTTTGCACCGCCATCAGCCTGCGCTTGCGCTGATAAATCGTTCGCTTATCCACCTTGCCGTCGAGCGCGAAGCTTCCGCTGGTCTCTTCGTCGCTGTAGGAAAATACGCCGAGCCGGTCGAACTGTGCGGCGTGCACAAATTGGCACAGCTCTTCAAAATCGCGCTCCGTTTCACCCGGAAATCCCACAATCATACTGGTGCGGATCGCGACTCCCGGAATTGTCGCTCGAATGCGTTCCAGCAGCTTCAGGAAAATATCCGCATGCGCTCCGCGCTTCATGCGCTTCAGCACGGGAGCGCTGGCATGCTGCAGCGGCATGTCGATGTATTTCACCAACGGCTCATGCTCGGCAATAGTCTCCAGCAGCTTCTGCGTGATCTTATTTGGATAGGCGTAGAGAAAGCGGATCCACTTCGGCGATTCCGTAGAGATCCCGGCAAGCCGCGCCAGCAATTCCGCCAATCCGTTCTTGAGCCCCAGATCCTCGCCGTAACACGTCGTGTCCTGGCCGATCAGGTTGATTTCCCGCACGCCCATCGCGAACATCCGCGTTGCTTCGTTGATCACGCTCTCAAAGCGCCGGCTGCGAAACTGGCCGCGAAATTGAGGGATGATACAGAACGAGCAGGGATGATCGCACCCTTCGGCAATCTTGATGTAAGCCGAATGCCGCGGCGTCGTGAACACACGCGAGGTCAGATCGTGATACAAGTACGGCTCGGGCGCAAGCTCTTTCGGCGCGAGCCCTTCGCAGAGCGCTGTAATCTTTTCGAGCTCATTCGTCCCCAGCACGGCATCCACTTCCGGAATATCTTTTTGAATATCCGTCCGGAATCGCTCCACCAGGCAACCCGCCACCACCAGCCGTTGCGCCTTTCCGGTCTTCTTGTATCCGGCCATCTCGAGGATGGTGTCCACTGACTCCTGCTTGGCTGGATCGATGAAGCTGCAAGTATTCACTACGATCACGTCAGCCTCGGCAGGCTGCGGCGTCAGCTCATGCCCGTCAGCCACAAGCTGGCCCATCATCACCTCGGTATCGACCAAATTCTTCGGGCAGCCGAGACTTACAAATCCTATTTTCAAAAGGTGTGAATCCGTTCGGGGAGACTGCAGCGCGAAACAGCGCTACTGAAGGTTAGGATAACATTCTGAACAATGACTAACGCCCAAAAACTTCTGCCCGAATTCGACGAAGAATTCGCCGTCACTCGGAGGTTCCTCGAGCTTGTCCCCGACGACAAGCTCACCTGGAAGCCCCACGAAAAGTCAATGGAGCTCGGACGCCTCGCCTGGCACATCTCCGACTTTCCGGAATGGTGCCGCGAAACCCTCTACAAAGAGACGCTCTCGATGACTCCGGAAGACGGCGCCAAAGCCGCACACGAGTGGGAAGGCAAGAAGCGCGCCGACATGCTCGCTCGCTTCGACCGCGACCTGCCCGAAGCCCGCACCGCTCTACAAAAGGCCACCGACGCCGACCTGGAGCATCGCTGGAGGATGGAGTGGGCCGGCCAAACCATCATCGACAGCCCTCGCGAGCAAGTCCTGCGCAAATGGACTCTCAACCACATGATCCACCACCGCGCCCAGCTCGGCGTCTACTTCCGTCTCAACGGCATCCCCATTCCGGGCGCTTATGGCCCGTCTGCCGATGAGATGGGCGGCTGACGCTCACTCGTACCTCAACGCCCGAATAGGATCCGATCTCGCTGCACGCCGCGCCAACGCCATCGCGCTCGACGTCTGTCCAGTGCTCAAATAAAGTGATGCAAAGAGCAAACGCTGCTCGCACGCTCCTACCTCTGCTGCTCGTGGCCACAGCATACGCGAAGCCCGTCCACCTTCGCTGTGAGTATCTCGAAAATCCGCTCGGCATCGACGCCGCGCATCCCAATCTCTCCTGGCAAAGCGACTCGACCGAACGCAACTGGCGTCAGGCTGCCTATCAGATCCTGGTGGCAACCACCCCGGAGGCACTTCGTTCCGGCAAACCCGACGTTTGGAATAGCGGGAAGCAAGCCTCAGGCGAATCAGTTGGCATCGCATACGCCGGCCCGGCGCTCGAATCGCGTCATCGCTACTACTGGGCGGTGCGCGCATGGGATCAACACGGCCGCGTCTCGCAATCCGACGAGCCCGCCTGGTGGGAAATGGGCCTCCTACACCACGAGGATTGGAACGCGCAGTGGATCAGTTGGAACAATCCGCGATCGCAAACCGAGCTCGCAGACGTTCGCTGGATTTGGGTTCCCGGACAAAACGCCCTCGCGACTCTGCCGCAGACGATTGCGGATTTCCGCCTGCCGTTCGACCTCCCTCAAAAGCCGCAGAGTGCGGTCCTTTATGTGGTCGCGCGTGGGAACTTCAACGCCAAGGTGAATGGCCGTGAAAGCGGATCTAAGAAAAGCTGGAATGAGTTCGATCGCGAAGACATCGGCGACGAATTAGCCGCTGGCGCCAATTCCATTCAGATCACTGTCACCGTCCCGCCGCCGCAAGTCTTTTCGCCGCAACAACCCGCGGCCAAGACTGTTCCCGCCGCTCTGGCCGCAGTGCTCGAACTCACGTACGCCGACGGCACATTGGAGCGCATACCGACAGGCGCAAGCGCGCAGGCCGGTTGCGGACCGTTGTGCGCGCATAGCAACGGCTGGGAAGCGCATCTCCAGAATGGGCCGGAATGGAAACCGGCCGATGTAGTGGGCAGCCTCGACGACAGACGTTTCGGCGACAACCCGGCGCCGCTACCGCAGCCCGCTTCACTTCTGCGCCATGAGTTTGCTCTTTCCAAAACCGTGCAAACCGCACGCCTGTACGTAACCGCACTGGGTAGCTATCGCATGTTCCTCAATGGCGCCCGCGTGGGTCATGACGTTCTCACGCCTGACTTCACTGACTATCGGAAACGTGTCCTCTACCAAACTTATGATGTAACTCCGCTGTTAGTAAATGGTCCAAACGTGATCGGCGCAATGCTCGGGGATGGTTGGTTTGCCAGCGCCCTTACCTGGGTCGGCCATCATTACTTTTTCCTCCCTCCCCCAACCCGCTTACTAGCTCAACTCGACCTCACTTACGCGGACGGCACTCGAGATACTATCTCAACCGGCTCATCCTGGAAGGCCGCACAATCGCCCATTCTGCGATCCGAAATCTATGCGGGAGAAGTATACGATGCACGGCTTGAACAACCCGGTTGGGACAAATCCGGATTTGATGACACTCACTGGACGCCTGCGGTAGTCTCCGATCCACCCCCAACCGCGCCCTCGAGCCAGATGTCCACCCCCGTTCAAGTGACCAAAACGCTCAAGCCGGAAAGTATCATCACCCTTGCGAACGATGTCTACGTCTTCGATATGGGCCAAAATATGGTCGGTTGGGTTAGCCTAAAGGTAAAGGGTGCGGCCGGTACTCGTGTCCGCCTGCGCTTCGCCGAAATCCTCAATCCGGACCGCACCATCTATCGGGCAAATCTGCGCAACGCCGACGCCACCGACACCTACACGCTACGTGGCGGGGCCGAAGAAACCTTCACGCCTCATTTCACCTTTCATGGATTCCGTTATGTCGAAGTCACGGGCTACCCGGGCCAGCCCACCCTCGATTCCCTTTCCGGCGAAGTACTAACCAGCGTTCCCGGCGATCCCGTCGCACAACTTACTACCTCCAGCACGCTTGTCAATAAGATGTGGTCCATCGGAATCTGGGGCCAGCGCGGCAACTTTCTCAGTGTGCCCACTGATTGTCCCCAACGCGATGAGCGCCTGGGATGGATGGCCGATGCCGCAGTCTTCTGGCGTACCGGCAGTTACAACTTCGATATTGCTGCTTTCTCAGAAAAATGGATGCGCGACGTAGTCGACGCCCAGACCCCTGCCGGCGCGTTCACCAACGTCGCGCCCAACGTTTTGCCGGACGCCACCGAGGGCGCTCCCGGCTGGGGCGATGCCGGCGTCATCGTTCCTTGGACCACCTGGGTTCAATACGGCGACACCGCCATCGTCAGGCGCAGTTGGGACGCCATGCAGCACTGGATGAGCTTCATTCAGAGCGCCAATCCCGATTTCATTCGCAGGAACAAAGTGGGTCCCGATTTCGCCGACTGGCTGGCTCCCGATCGCACCACGCCAAAAGACTTGGTCGACACTGCCTACTGGGCCTTAATCGCAGATATGATGTCGCAGATGGCGCACGCCGTCGGCAAGGAGGACGAGGCCAGGAAATACTCCGCCGTATTCGATAACATCCGCACCGCGTTCCAGAAGCAATACATCAAAGAAAACGGCGATATCGCAAGCGGTAGCCAGACTTCGTACGTTCTCGCGCTCTATGTCAAGCTGGCTCCGAAAGAACTCGAGCAGGTGATGACCGATAAGCTGGTCAACGCCATCGAAGCGCGCGACTGGCATGTATCTACCGGATTTCTCGGCACACCCTTTCTGTTATTCACGCTCGCCGAACATGGCCGCGCGGACGTGGCCTATCGCTTGCTATTAAATGAAACTTATCCATCTTGGGGCTACATGCTTTCGAAAGGTGCGACCACCTGGTGGGAGCGCTGGAATGGCGACACTGGCGACCCCTCGATGAATTCGTTCAACCACTACGCCTTCGGTTCTGTTCTCGCCTGGGTCTATCGATCCGTCGCTGGAATCGATACCGCACCCGGCTCCGGCTTTCATGAGATCGTGATTCATCCGCGGCTCGATGCCCACATCAGTTCCGTGCGTGCCCAATACGCTTCCATGTACGGTCTCATAAAGACGGAATGGAACGGCGCCCCGGACGGCCCCTTTTCGATGCGAGTTACTATCCCGGCGAACACCAGCGCGACAGTTTTTCTACCGCAAATCCCCCAAGCCAAAGTAACTGAAGCGGGAAAGAGAATCCGCGCCCGCGCGCAGGAGGGCAGCTTCGTTCTCCGCATAGGCTCCGGCTCGTACGATTTTCGAGTGAAGTAAGACTATGCGGACCAAGCTCAGCGAAAAAATTTATCGAGCCTTGGATAGCTTCCGTGTGGAAATTCCCTCTTGGGGTTTCGCAAACACCGGAACGCGATTTGGCAAATTCATCCAGCCCGCCGCCGCGACTACCACGGAAGAGAAGTTCAGCGATGCCGGGCAGGTGCATGCGGTCACCGGCATCTGCCCAACCATTGCTCTGCACGTGTTGTGGGACCTTCCCGAAGGCCCCGCCAGCGCTTCCGACGTTCTTCACTTTGCCAGTCGCTTTGGCGTGCGCCCCGGCTCCATCAATCCGAACCTGTTCCAGGATCAGATCTATAAGTTCGGTTCGTTTGGCAATCCGGACGAGAGCGTGCGCGGCGAAGCATTGCAGCACTCGAAAACGAGTATTCAGATCGCGAAGCAACTTGCTAGCCGCGACGTGTCTTTCTGGTTCATCGACGGGTCAAATTACCCTGGCACCGCTAACATCCGCGAGCGCAAGCGTCTCTTCGAGGACCACTTACAGCGCATTCACGCGGAGCTTGCTCCCGATCAGCGCATGCTGATCGAATACAAACCGTTCGAGCCGGCTTTCTATCACACCGACATCGCCGACTGGGGCATGGCACTGCATTTCGCACGCGCCGCTGGTCCGCAAGCCAAAGTTTTGGTCGATACCGGACACCATTATGCTTCGCAGAACATAGAGCAAATTGTCGCTTGGCTGCTCTCGGAAGGCATGCTCGGGGGTTTCCATTTCAATGACCGCCGCTACGCCGACGACGACCTGACGCTCGGGTCGATTGACCCCTATCAGGTCTTTCGGATTTTCCACGAAATTCTTTATTTCGAATGGGAGGCCGGCGGGGGCGCCGAAATCGCCTATATGATCGACCAGAGCCATAACCTGAAGGGCAAGATGGAGGCGATGATCCAGACCGTCAACATGGCGCAGGAGCTATTCGCGAAGGCGTGCCTGGTAGACTATCGCCGCTTATCGCAAGCGCAGAAGACGTCCGAGCTTGTCGAGGCCGAGTCCTGTTTGCTGGATGCCTTCGCCACCGACGTGCGGCCTGCCATTCGAGAATGGCGCTCCTCCAACGGCGTTCCCGAAGATCCCATGCAAGCGTTTCGAGACAGCGGCTATCTGGAGCGCATCTCCGTCGAACGCGCTTCGCGAAACATGTCGAGCGTTTCATCCTATGCCTGACGCGGTCACCACGGTCGAGCGAGAGCACCCCTCGTGTACTATTGGTGACAGGACAACGGAGTGAGGCGAGATTCATTCGAGCAAAAACAGCAGGCCGCGGCGTGGCTCGACCCAATCGTTGAAGTTGATCCTGGCACTCGTGTTTTCGAAGAATATCTGAAGCTCACAAAACCTCGAATCACGCTCCTCATCCTCATTTCTACGGCCGTTGGCTATTGCTTCGGCGCCGGTTCGCATTTGGACACTTTTACCCTGCTCAACGCTTTACTTGGCACCACATTGCTGGCTGCCGGGGCCGCAACGCTCAATCAGTGGTACGAGCGGGATATCGATTCGAAGATGAACAGGACGCGGACACGACCGATACCAGCGGGAACAATCGAGGCGCGCCATGCTCTCTACTTCGGCGTCGCACTATCGTTGTTGGGCGCAATCGATCTATGGAGCTTCACCAATTCGCTGGCTGCAGCTCTCGGTCTTCTCACCTCGTTTGCGTACTTATTCGCCTACACTCCCCTGAAACGGAGAACGCCGCTCTGCACGACGATTGGAGCGGTTCCCGGCGCGATACCGCCGTTGATCGGTTTTGCCGCGGCCAGTGGACATCTCAATCTAGACGCCTGGATTCTTTTTGGCATTCTATTTCTCTGGCAATTTCCCCATTTTCACGCAATCGCGTGGATGTATCGGGAAGATTATAAGCGGGGAGATATCAAAATGCTTGCTGTTGTTGAGCCGGATGGAAAGGCCTTGAGCCGGCAGATCATAGTGACCCTGCTATTGCTCATTCCAGTCACGCTTGCGCCCGCGTTTGTGCATATGGCGGGGAAAGTTTATTTCGTTGCGGCGTTTCTTCTCGGCCTCGGGCTCTTATATTTCGGAGTGCAGATCTGCATGCAGCGCACCTATGCGCGAGCGCGTCTTCTTCTGCTCGCTTCGGTGATTTACATGCCGCTTCTGTTCGCTTTTCTGGTATTTGATAATCCGAAGTTCACGCTTTGAGCGGCTGTCAATGCGGCTAGGCGACCTTGCGTTCTGAGAACTTACTCTCAAGGTTGGCAACCTTGATGCATCTCGCCACTCCGAGCAAGCTGAGAATCTTGATCTGAACCCAGGAAAGGTCAAATTCATACCAGGCCAACCCATGCCGCGCTGAGGTGGGATGCGCGTGGTGGTTATTGTGCCATCCTTCTCCAAAGGTGATCAGGGCTACCCACCAATTGTTGCGGGAGTCGTCACGCGTGGCGAAGCGGCGACGGCCCCAAATGTGGGTGGCTGAGTTGATAAGCCATGTCGCGTGCAGACCGACTACGAGCCGGACACAGGTTCCCCACAAGAGCAGCGAGACTCCGCCAATAGCGTACAGGATTACCGAAAGGATAACCAAAGGAACCCAGTGATAGTTATTGAGCCAGATATAAAACCGATGCTTTGCCAGATCTGGCGCGTACTGAGACATGCGGCGGGTGCTGCAATGGTTGGCCTCGCCGAACAGCAGCCAACCGACGTGCGCCCACCAGGCGCCCTCGCGGGGTGAATGGGGGTCGCCGGGGCGGTCTGAGTTCTGATGATGAATTCGGTGGGTTGCGACCCAGGAAATGGGTCCGCCCTCGAGCGTCAGCGCGCCACAAACAGCAAAGAAATATTCAAGGAGCCTGGGAATCTTGTAAGACCTGTGCGTCAGAAGGCGGTGGTAACCCATACTGATACCGAAACAGGTCAGCATCCAATAAAGAAAAATAGCAGCCGCGAAAGAGCGCCAAGTAAAGAAGAACACCGCGCCGATTGCGGCAACGTGAAGAATCACCATAACCATGAGCGTTGGCCAGTTCGTCTTGTCCCTGGCGGAAGTAAGAAAGAGGGTCCTGCCGTCGTGTTCTTGCATTCGTAAATTAATGGTTCCTGTTTAGTAGTTAGTAGTAAGATTGGCGATTGCAATAAGGCGCAAATTCGCGTACGAGTTCAGCTTGACGAGAGCACCGGTCGGCAGGCGAGCAGATCTCGAACGTGAAGCCGGTGGGGTTTCGACCCCTAAGCGCGGTACCGGTCTCTTTGAGATGTTCGAGCAGCCGCGCTCGGATGTCGCTGGCTTCTCCGATGAAAACCCACTCGCGCGCATTCGAGAGTGCATAGACTCCCGAACAGCCGGGCGCATTTTTCAAGATCGAGGTAGCGGTGAACATTCGCGCAGCACACTCTGCAAAAGCCATATGTCAGCTCAACCGGGTTGGAATTCCCAGCCGAAGGTTAGACATGTGTGACGGTTTTCGGACTGGTCTGCGCATACGGGCCTTCAACGCCTTTTCGGCGGCGTGCTTCTCACGTTCGACGAGTAGCGGGCGCAAATCAGCTCCCACCACCCGGTAGGTGTGGAATCTATCCAAGGCGGCCGGTCCGGCAAGTGACGCAGTGGTGAGTAGCTGGAGACAGAACATTGGCCCCTCTTGAACGGGTATGCCGTTCTGCAACAAGAGGGGCAAATCGACTTCTATAGAGAAAGCACTTATGGGATCCCGTTCCTGAATGCCGTGAAACAGAAAGCATCTCATGTTGCCGTTATGAGTGAATCCTTCGTATGAAAAGTGCATCGCTCACTCTTCGTGGCGGTTTGCAGAGTCATGGAATGATCTACAGGCCGCGCTTGAAGCCTCCTGGGTGCTGGCATCTAAGAAGCGGGAATTCAGAGGATCTGACTTAGTTCAGAAGACCTGAAGAATGGGCAGGATTGCTCAGACAAACCATTATACCAGAGGCTGATATGCTCGTCCGTAGAATTACGGGCGCGCGGCTCAGCCGTGGAACTTGGTCGGCGCATCTCCGCGATGACCACCCGCGGTTTCCGGATCGCGGCGTGTGTAGACATGGCCTACTGAGCCTCACAATAGACCTTGAGAGCTGGTAAGTTAGAGATGAGGTGAGGTGCGAGAGTGGTTGAATCGGGCGGTCTCGAAAACCGTTGAACCTTTGCGGGTTCCGTGGGTTCGAATCCCACCCTCACCGCCAGAATATCTTCAATAAGATAGCTTAAATCAGCATTCTTGGCGTGCAATAGCGTGCAATGCTGATTTAGAGTAGGGCAAGGCCGTTGGCGCTCAAGCTCTATCGCAGACACCGCATCGAATGCGAAGGCGGGCACCCGGAAGACACCCGTTCCGGCAGTTTGGAGAAGGGCGGCGACGCTGGGAAAAGTGCGCTTGCCTTACTCACGTCTCGGGCACGCTCGGCGGGAAATTCACTCGCAAGCAGATGGCAAGTCGGACTGGGAGGAAGCGAAGGCTCTGGTTGCGACTTGGGAAGCAGCGAACTCCTGGGACGGAAAGGTGCCGCCGCCTATGGCCGAACCGACTCCGTTGGCGTTTCCCGCTCGCATCACGATCGCCGATGCGACCAAAGTTTTCCTCAGTAACCGTTAAGATGCAAGGGTAGCGCCCGCGACCTTTCGCAAATATTGCACCTTCACGAAGCAATTGACAGCACTTGCAGAATCCCGCGGCTATGTGATGCTCGATCAATTTACGTCCGCGGACATCGACTTGTTCTATGCGAGCTGGAAGCTTGGCCCGCGCGCGAAAATCAAACGCCTCGGGACACTCAGATACTTCTTCCGTTTCTGTATGAACCGCAAATGGCAATCCGAGAATCCCGTCAGCACCGATATCAAGCCGCCGATCGGTGCGAATGGCTTCTCTAGCGCGCCGCAACAGAGTGTGAAGCCGACGATAGCCGAAGAGCGGGTTCTCGTGCGCTACGACCAATCGTTCTCGAAGCGTACCATCGTCGCGTAGGCTTTCATACCGGCAAGTTGAACGGGTTGAGATCACGATCGCCGTTCAGAATTCGAATGCATTCCAGAATTCACGGCTGGTTTAACAAGGTAAATCAACCCAAATATCGCCGCAATATGGACAATGTGCTACCCTATTTCCGCACGCCCAAAAAAATGCAGGCACCGTGGTATGCTCTCCATGTCCGTCCCCACTGTGAGGAAAAGATATCCCAACTACTAGCACAGAAGGGATATGAAAACTATGTACCGCACTATCGCTCTACGACGTCGAGGGGCCAGAGGACTTGCTCCCGCGCCAAGAGCGTCTTTCCGGGTTATCTATTCTGCCGATTCTTCTACGAGCCGACGGCGGATGTGTTGACGAATGGCGCCAGCATCGTGACGACACCCGGTGTTTTGCGCATTCTAGGAGGCCGGCCGCCTAAACCAGTGCCCGATTCAGAAATCGAGGATCTGAGGCACGTGATCGAGAGCGGGCTGCTGCCAGCCGAGTGCTCCTACCCAACCGTTGGACAGCACTGCGCGATCTCGCGGGGACCTTTAAAGGGTACCAACGGCGTTGTCCTGCGCTGTGGGCAGTCATGGCAGTTCGTGGTTTCGGTGAATATCCTTCGGCGAGCGGTCGCGGTCACGGTCCCCGGCGAGTGGATCGGAGCCGACTAGTCATTGCGGCCCGCGGAGTCGCTTTGGGCGCGTGGATCCATTGCTTGCGGCTAATCCGATGAGTCCCGTCCGGCTTCCGCCGGTCCAAACGAGCGTTGCCGCTTCATCAGGCATTCAGTCCTGGCGTAATGCGATGAATGGGTCGATAATGGATGCTCGCCGCAGGGGAACAAAGCTCGCGAGTAGGACCACGGCCAGCAACACGCCCAAAACCGCCAGAAAGGCTTCCGGATCGAATGCACCTGCGCCGTACGTCAAATCGGGCGCGTCGGGCAGCACAATGAACGCATGTAGCAACCCGGAAACGCCAAATGCTCCGATCAACCCGATGGCCGTACCCCATGCCACAGGTCGAAGCGTCTCCGTTCCCACCAGGGTGACGATGTCGGATGCCGTCGCGCCTAAGGCCAGTCGGAGGCCAATTTCACGCGTACGTCGCGATACGAGCTGCGAAACCACGCCATATATGCCCAAACACGCGAGCAGCAGTGCGAGTCCACCCAGTATGGATGCAGCAAGAGCCGGTGCTCGCGCCATCAACTCCTGAACAAGCACTGGCCCGTGTTCCATGCTCACGATGTAGGTTCGCGCGGACAAGTTTGAGTTGACGTGAGTCAAGGTTTCGGCGAGAGGACTAAGCACGCGAGCTGGCGCGATCGCAGTGCGAACCAGAAACAGAGCGCCGCCATCGTGCAACTTCCGGGGCATATAAACATAGCCCTTGTCCTCTTTCGACAAGTAGGTGCTGCGAACCGTTCGAACGACGCCGATCACGGTCAGCGACTGATGGCCGAGGATGTCGCTCAACCATGAGGCCGCAGGTGTCAGCCTTTGGCCTACAGCTTCGCTTCGGGGCCACAGACGCGCGGCAGTGGACTCACTAACGATGGCAACGGGAGCTTCTCGTTCGATTTCCGATTTAGTGAACGTGCGGCCCCTTAGTACAGGAATGCGCAGGGTCGAGAAATATTCATCGGAGACGCCGTTAAAGACGCAGCCGAGCGCCATCCCGGCATCGTTTCGAAATAAGCCGCTGCCAGTACCCAGGAACGGGACGCGATCAGCCCAGGCCACAGATACAACGGCCGGAACCGTCTTCATACGTTCCAAGGCTTGTTGTTCAATCTTGAGCCGTTCCGGTGCTGTCCCCGCGATGCCCCGGGTATCCATCCCCACTACGGCCAGATGAGGGACATCAAAACCCGCATGGATCGTGGCCGAACGCGCCGCGCCTCGAAAGAGTAGCCCCGCGGCAGCAAGCAAGACAAGGCAACTCGCCACTTGCGCAGCGAGCAGAATATTTCGTGAGCTGCGGGCCATCCCGTGGCTAAACCCGCCCACAGCGGTTTTTTTCAGGACTAAGTTGATGTCACGGCTGGAGGCACGAAGAGCCGGGAAAGTTCCTACTCCAATGCCAGTGAGCACTGATATCAGCGATGTCCATGTGAACACGTGCCAATCGGGTGAAAGATCCAGTGACAGATCCGCGAGTCCGCTCGCTACCTGATGAATGACTTCGACGGCCTTGACCTGGAGCCACTCACATGCCGCAATGGACAGCAGCAAGCCCGTTATCCCGCCCAGTATGCCGATCGTCAAACTCTCCGCGCACAAATGCCAGATCACACGAGCGCGGCTGGCGCCCAGGGCGAGCCGTAAGCCGATTTCCTGTTCGCGGCCTGAATTGCGCGACGCGATCAGATGGGTCAGGTTTACGCAAGCGATGACCAGCACCAATGCGACTGCGACGAGTAGCGCCGCGCATACCGTTCTGAACCCCTCGAAGGCTCCTCCATCTGTCTGAAAGAAAGTCGCCTTGCTGAGGTCTAGGTGAACGTACTGCCCTCCGTCGAGTGGCCATCTCGCGCTCACGACCTTCAATTCCGCGGAGGCTTGTGCGTCCGATACTCCCGCATTCCGCCTTGCAAGCACCTGCCATTCTCGGGCGGTCGCATCACGCTGCCAATCTACGCCCGACATGATCATCGGCTGGGATGATGCCAGCGTCCAGACATCGGGTACTTGCGGCGGCAGCCCAGTTCCGGTGAAGCTCTTTGGCGCCACTCCCAAAATGGAAAGGCTGCCGCCTTGAAAACGAAGCGCCTTGCCATACACCTGTGGATCCGAATGTAACTTGGTGACCCAGAAGTCATGACTCACTATCGCGGCTTGCCCGTCTTTCGCGGTTAACGTTCGCCCAAGTTGGGGACTAACTCCCAATGCGTCGAAGTAGTTTGAAGAAACGAATCGCACTCGAACGATGTCCGTACTGTTCGCAGGCTCATCGGAGACCGCACAGATAACTGGTTGAGGCGCTGATGTGGCGAGCAACGATTGAAAAGAGCGAGTCATTTTGGAGAGGCGCTCGTAATCGGCCCAGGAAAATAGGTCCGAGTTGAACCCCGTCGTATGCCACCGGAGCCGAACCATTTCAGCGGGCGCATGCACGGGCAGAGGACGGAACGCCACTGAAGCATAAACAGTTAACACCACGGTGTTGATGCCAATACCCAAAGCCAGGGTGGCAGTCGCCAGCGCGGTAAATCCAGGCGCGCGGGCGAGCGTTCGGACGAGATAGCGAAAGCTCATTGTTGTTACCTAGGCATCCTATTCGCCACAATGAGCCGCGTAACGTTGGGTATCCGAGGGCTGCCAAGTCTCAATTGCGGAAAAAAGATGTTCGTTTTCGAAATCACATACAGGACCGATAGCGGCCGCATTGCGGTCGTCTTGCTGGTTGAATGTTCAGGATAGCGCCAACCGCTCACTGCAACTGCGACGGCACCTGGCGCAGGCGCCAGTCTCCCGCAGTCATGCTCGCATCCGTTACCTGGCAAGCCGGACCGGCGTCGGTTAAGAGGCTGCCGTTACTCGAATACCAATGGTGAATGGCAGTGGATGGCTTGCCGAAAAACCATGAGAAAAACGCGAGTTCGGGCAAGTGATACGTGAAGCCATTCCGCATGACGATGGGCGGCGCGTTCAGTCCGTCGAGAGGTGTGCCTACTTCGAATGTGTTTTCACAATCGGTAGAGTCCGCGCCTCTGGTCCAGCCGGGCGCCGTGTTGGTGAAGAACGGATCGTTTATCCAGCCGGCAATCTCCTGCGCCAGTTCCCCGCTGTCTTGGAGCCCCTCGGGAAAAAGGCCAGTCGTATCAAAATCGATGGTCGCATAGGTTTGAAGCGGCGACCCGGTTGAACTGTGATTAACCGAGAGCGCAACAGCTGAACAGATTCGGGGGACCAATCGATTGAGCGACATCGTGGACCAGGAAAATTGCACATCTGCCGCGCTTGGAGATTTCACGGCGAGCTTAGGACTCCACGGTTTCACCGGTGCTTGCGCGCACATGACAGTAGAGAACGCCAGGCGGCTGTGAGTGCCCGTGATTCCAAGCATAATCGCGTGCGTTATTGCGTACCTTTAACAATTAAGCCCCTTATGTTTCTTTTTGACTATGTTTCGGCAGTATATACGGGTGTTCCATTGAAGTCAACTGATTAATTCTCAATGCCCCGGGTCGCGCTTGCGCGCTCGGAGTGAGATTCGCGAAATTCGGACAAAATGCAACAAAGCAATTGACAACTTTGTCCGGGATGGGTTATGCGTTCCATTTACCAACAATTCAGCGGCCGTGTTTTCTGCTCGTCCTGTGGCGGCAGCCTGCCCAAATCTTGTTATTCGCAGAGCAACCGCGCCGCGCCTTGTCCTCACCGGCGCAGTTTGCAGCGAGCCGATCTCTTCCCAAATCCATTTAATCGGCCCCATGATAATCCGCGTTTACAGGAACAGAACTATGGGATCAGAGCCAACCCGCAATGAGCAGCGGACCGTGGAGAAAAGCGCATCACGAATGGAAATGCGTTCTTCTCCCTCATCCAAAAACTGGATTGAGCAGTATCGCGAGCAAGGATTCGCCATTTTTGAGAAATTGATTTCCAGCGATTTGATCGACTCGCATCCGCGGTCGTACGAACAGTTGCTCCACCAGTACGGCGCGCATGAGCGAGGCTCGCTGGACCGGCTGCCCCCGGAAGAACGAGCCGCTTTGGATCGCGACATCGAGAATATCTACAGCCGGCCTGAGCTAAGTCTCCCGTTGTGTCGCGATCAAGGGATCCACACTTTAGCGAGCGAACTCTTTGGCAGTGAGTCCGTCTCGTGGACACCCTTGACGCTGATTTGGGGCGGCGGCGCGATACCGCACCGGGATCTGCTTGGGTATCGCGATCCGGCTTGTGAGGCCGTTCGACTTTGGATCGCATTGGAAGATCTTCACGACGAGAGTGGGCTGCTCTATGTAGTCCCGGGCAGTCATGAAAGCGCCTACCGGTACGACGAATTCCTGGATCAGCGGCCGGAGTTCCTGGAGATCCTGCGCAAGCTCGCCCGAGGAGGGACGGACGCAAGCTCATGGCACGTCCTGATGAAGCCCATCCTGGATCATCATCACGAAGAATCGGCATGCATTGAAGCGTCCCGCCCGAAACGCATTCTCCGATTTAAGAAAGGCGACGCTTTATTGTTCGATCCCGCTCTCGTTCACGGTTCACTCGTCGCCGGGGATCCTGCGCTAACTCGCAGGTTACGCTTCGCGCCGATGCTCAGTATCTTATCGCTGCGCATGTAATGTACAGAAGGCGCTCCGCTAACTCCGCGGTCATATCTTCATCACCGTCCTCCAGTATCAGTAGCTCTCTATTAGGATATGTTTGACGATCATAATACTGTATCGCGCGGCGAAGTAACTGGGAACGATTACGTGTCGGCAAAATACAGCTGACCAATGGAAGTCGTTCCACGGCAGCCTCATCCATCTGGTCAAAAGTAATCATGCGCAGCCAGCCTCTATGTGCTTTGGCAGACCAGATCAGCGCCTGGTCCCAATCGGGCGGGGTAGTCGATACGGCGGAAAGCAGAGCCAACGCCACACCCGCTGCGCCTTGAAGAAGGCCCGTCATAGGGACATCACTTACCAGAAATTCTCCCATGCCGGGACACGGGACGCCATAACTCGCCTATACCAATACCGTGCGGCATCCGCGAAGAACTCGTCCGAAGTCGCCTGGAAGAAGCGGTTGAACAGATGCGCGAGTCCTGAGCAGCCGGCATGCAATCCGAAGGTTCGAGGAATATCGCTCCGTCCGTTTCTTGCCAACCTGGACGCTCCCTCGATCGCTGCGAATTCCCAATCGGCTCGGCCATAAAGTGAACTCGCGTTGAGCAGCAACGGGAGAATCTTCAAGCTCTCGAGCGCTGGTGCGGGCGCATCGAGTCCCGCGATCAACGGAAAGCCCTGACATGGGTCAGACATGACCCTGCTATTCAAAAGCCATTCAATGGCCCCGCTGATTGTCTCGTCTAACCGCGGCGCGCAAGAATCGATACATTTCAGAACTAGCAATGAGCCAAGAATGCCGCTAACGCCATGAATTCCGAGAATGTACGGCTTGGCACCACGGCTGACATTTTGCCCTAATCGTTGGAAAACACTCTGCGCCGCCTGATCCGACGGTGCCCATGTAATACCAGCCGGAGTTGCCTCCGCCGAGGTAAGGATTCTGTTTGCAAGATAGTCAAGCGTTTCTCGGCAGCCCGGAGGCGTGTTGGTTGCACAGATGTAAGTCAGCCCGCCAGACACGCCTTCAAAGAAATCGAGCGGGGCGTCGTGTTGGCGCGACCGCTTCATCATCGATTGAAGGTGGAGCGGAAAGGGAATGCCGGTGGCCCGGGCCGGGTTTCGCTGCGTAATGTGCGAAGCCACCCAGCATATTCCCGCGCCACCTCTGAAAAACCCGTACGGCATCCATCCCGGATTCAACCCATTCAATGCAGAGTTTAGGAATGTTACCGAGGCAGCCTCTGTAGACGGCAGCTCGAGAGTTCTACCGATATAACTCAGGCAAAGCGCAAGTCCAGCATCCCCAAAACCAAGAGAATCGGGATATTCCAGTTCTGTGTACCACCTCCAGAGTGGATCGAAGGCAAGGAGGCCGGAAGAAATCTTAGTGATAATATTAAGTGCCTCCTCTCGATCGCTGCCTGACAACAATTCAATCCAGTGAGGCCGCTCGCACATAGATAGTTCGGTTATTGGATAGTCAGCCAGAAAGTAGATTACGCCTTCTTAGCCTGCTGAATGAGAAACTCTACTGCTGGCGTCTGTGCTTCGTACCTATGAAAGATAGTTGACATACGTTTGGTAGAAGACACCATTTCACGGTTCTCTAATAAGCTCTCGGTAAGATGTTCAATCCGCCGCGGTGAACACTGCTCCGGTGGACACGAATGGCCAAGACCGTGATGTTCAATGCGGGCTGCATTGGAAGGTTGATCCAAATCTAATGGGATCACAAGGACAGGCACGGCCGACAGTATGCATTCCTTCAGTGTACCGAGCCCCCGTGTGTGATACATAGGGACGCACAGCTGATCCACTCTAGCTGGCGAGGATCCGCACGCATCGTTGCCCTAATGTTAGGCGGAAGAGGCAGGAGGTGAGGTATGTTGTCAGCTCCAAGATCGCCAGCGATGATCAACTGGACAGGGAGTTTCTCGAACGCTTCTATGATGCTCTTGATAATGGCTGAGTAACTGTTTTAACGTTTTGTTTGCGTTCCAAAGCTGCAGTACACCAGAGGTTGCGATACGTGTAAGTCAGTCGGTGTGTTCTTGCGAATTCTATCGCGAAATACCGACGGCTCAGCATAAAGCCGTTCTTCCATTTGGGAAGTCTCAATTCGATGCTCGTTCGGCAGGCAGAATTCCTTCGGACAGAGTGCGACTTCCGGTATGCCAGCCAAAGATGTGCCTGGAGACGGCAGCCAGAGCCATAGCGATACGATTCGGCAGCCAATCTTTTCGCGCAAAAGCCGCCCGCAGTCCGCTGCAATAACGCCGTCGCAAACCAAAATATCGAAATCCATCTGAGCGATTTCGGCTGCTAAGATTTCAGCTCCGGTTTGCTTTCGATATGCGAAGAGCGTTTCGAACACAATTCTTCCCTGAGGAGCGCTAAAGAGGTCAACGGGATCTGTTGAACGACGGCCGTCCTGACTCATCGAACGCGACGACGTCGCTGTCGACCACGGTGTCACCTGGCAGCCGGGTCGAGTGCTCTTGCGACGGCTTGGCATCTGGGCGCGAAGGCCTTGTTGCTGCGTGATCGAAACTATACCTTGCCGGCGCTCTGTATTCTCAACGCTCGAGATCCGTCTAACTTCAGTTTGTATTGCCATTCTTGGCCTTCGGGCAATTTGGCCACCCAAGACAGAGCATTGATTCGACGAAAGAAACTTTACCTTTGCTCATCGTTCACCGTGAACTTGCAATTCTCCTATATAATTCAATGCGGCCGTGCATCAACGTAACGTTCCGGTCGGCAGCGCTGGCTTATGGCGATAAAGCAATTGGCGTCATCCTGACCGGTCAATTGGACGATGGCACCGCGGGCTGCTGGGATATCAAGCGGCGCGGCGGGACGATCGTCGTACAGCATCCGGAAGACGCCGCGTTTTCTTCGATGCCCTTGAGCACGCTTCGGGAAGTAGAGGCCGATTACATGTTGCCGTTGATTGAAATCGGTCCTCTTCTGGGTCGGCTTTCGAGTGGAAATGGAAGCGGTGAGATCCGGCTACAGGAGGAAAACCTTGGCATGCAGCCGAAAGTCGTCGATCTAACTTGTCCCGAGTGCCGCGGGACGATTTGGGAGGTGCCGAAAGGGCCTTCCATTCAATACCGATGCCGAGTCGGCCACAGTTACTCGCCACGCAGCATGCTGGCGGAGCATACCGCGGCGCAGGAAAAGGCGCTCTGGGCGGCGCTTGTGGCGCTTGAAGAGGGCGCGGTGCTCGCAGTCAAACTGGCGAGGCAATTGGAGCCGCACCTGCGTGAGCAACTGCTGCATGAGTCGCGCCAAAAGCAGCGGCAGGCGGCCGCCATTCGCAAAGTAATTCAGGAGCAACCCGTTTTTAGCCTGGATTGAGATACACTTTACCTCACGTGACTACTTCCGAACCGAAGGGTTCAGGAGTCTTCGGCCTGAAACCCAGGATTCTACTCGCCGACGATCACAGCCTGGTGGTGGCCGGCCTTTCCAAGCTCTTGGAAAAGGATTTCGAAATCGCCGGCGTAGCAAGCAACGGGCGCGAATTGGTGGAGCTCGCGGAACAACGCCGCCCGGATCTGATTCTCCTGGATATCTCCATGCCGCTGCTGAACGGTATTGAAGCCACGCGCCAGATTTGCAAAACGATTCCTAAAGCCAAAGTGGTGGTTCTCACGCAGCAGACGGGTAAAGAGTACGTGCAAGTTGCGTTGCAAGCGGGGGCTCGCGGTTACGTGGTGAAGCAATCCGCGCCGACGGAATTAGTGAAAGCGCTCCGGGAAGTGTTGGCGGGCCGGTTTTACATCACGCGCCTGGTGATCCCTAAGGAGGTCGCCAGTTTGCTCGATGTGGGCGGCAATCCGCTCGAGTGGTTTGCCGGCAAGCTCACGCCGAGGCAGCGCGAAGTTCTGCAATTAGTAGGCGAAGGAAAGTCGGGTAAAGAGATTGCCGACATCCTGGAGATCTCGGTCAAAACGGTGGAGTTTCACAAAGCGAAACTAATGGACCAGCTCGGCCTGCATACAACGGCCGAGCTGACGCGCTACGCCATTGAGCACGGAATCATTTAGAACGGGGATAATTGAAGCCAGTTTCAATGGCTAAGCACATGGCGAGAGATTGACGGCTTAGAACGCCTCGGCGCCCGCTTCCGCAACGGCCTGGTCCTGTTTGCCCAGGCCGCCGCTGACGCCGACGGCTCCTACGACTTGGCCGCCCCTTTTCAGCGGAATGCCGCCTGCGAAGATCATCACGCGACAATCATTTGAAACGTGGATGCCGAAGAACTGGTCGCCGGATTGGCTATTCTCGGCCAACTCTTTCGTAGAGATGTCGAACGCGCGCGCGGTCCAGGCCTTCTTAATCGAAATATCGACGCTGCCGATCCAGGCATTGTCCATACGCACGTGCGCGACCAGGTTTCCGCCTTGATCCACAACCGCGATGTTCATGGGCTGGCCGATCTCTCGGGCTTTCTGTTCGGCGGCGACGATGATTCGCCGTGCGTCCGCGAGTGTAATCATCTGTTCTCTCCTTGAAATTGGGTGCTGATGATGCAGCGGTTAGAGCGCACAGGGCTGTTGCCGCCCTGTTCACGATAGCCGCATGCCAACCGAGACCCGCCCGTGCCGTAAAGGTTTCAGTTTCGATTGCGCAGCATGCGCAAGCCTTGCAGCAGGTAATCGCAGATGGAGACAATCAGGAAGACGAGCAAGAGAATGTATGTGTCTATCAAGCGATGTTGCATGTAGACTAATCGGCTGGATGCCAGGAACACGACGATCACAGAAATTTCAATGAACGTGTTCGCCTTGCCGAAAGCGTTGGGCTTGAACGCGGTGCTGCGAGTTCGAGTGTAGACCACAAGAGAGCCGGTCAGGATCAGTACGTCGCGGGAAATAACGGCAACGGTGACCCAGACCGGAATGGTCGAAAGACCAGTGCGAAGGCAAAGAGTTAAGAACGCTACCGTCGTTAACAGCTTATCTGCGAGGGGATCGGCCAGTCGTCCGAACTTCGAGCTTTGATTGAAGCGTCGCGCCAGCGTTCCGTCGACCGTGTCTGTTACACCCGCAAACAAAAACACGCTCAGCGCGGAGATATCATACCCGCGCATGCACAACCACCCGAATGGAGCTATCAGCGCGATTCGCATGGCGGTCAACAGGTTCGGAAGCGTGCGCCAAGTGGTCTTTTCGCGGCTGCTCGGAACCGTGGAGACATTCTCAGGGCGCATATAAAGATGCTAGCGGCTGCCGCAAGCGAATCTAAGATGAACAGAATAGATCATGACTCCTAATCCCGCGCTCGGTGTGTTCTTCCATTGGCTCGGCGGCCTGGCCTCCGGAAGCTTCTACGTCCCTTACCGTGGCGTGAAGAGGTGGTCCTGGGAAACGTATTGGCTGGTAGGCGGAATCTTCAGTTGGATTATCGCGCCCTGGGTGGTTGCGCTCTTCTTGACGCGCCACCTGCTTGCGGTGCTTTCCTCGGCTTCCGGAGGCACACTGTTCTGGTGCTTCTTCTTCGGATTGCTGTGGGGCGTCGGAGGTCTGACCTTTGGCCTCACCATGCGTTATCTCGGTTTGTCCCTTGGAATGGCCATCGTCATGGGCCTCTGCGCCGCTTTCGGGACGCTGATGCCGCCTATCTTCAGCGGTACCTTCGTTTCGCAGGTCTTGGATACGCGGCCCGGGCGCGTGATTCTGCTGGGGATCGGCGTTTGTCTCGCCGGCATTGCCATCGCCGGTCTTGCCGGCGTCTACAAGGAGCGGGCAATGCCGCCCGAAGCCCAGAAATCCGCCATTCAGGAATTCAATCTCAAGCGAGGATTCCTGGTCGCGCTGCTTTCCGGCGTGATGAGCGCATGCTTTGCATATGGGCTCGCAGCCGGCGATCCCATCAAAGCTCTCACAGTGCAGGCAGGAACGCCAGGTCTATGGCGTGGATTACCTGTCTTAGTAGTCGTCCTCATCGGCGGGTTCACAACCAACTTCATATGGACCGTGTTCTTGAACGTGCGCAATAAGAGTGGCCACGAATATCTGGCGGCTGAATTACCCGTCGGCCTCGGAAGCGCCGGGAACCCGCAGCCCATCGAGGAGACGGCTCTAACCGGCCCCACCACCAGCGTGCTCACGCATGCGCCGGCGGAAACTCTGCGCGAGACCGTTCGCGTGCCGCTGCTCCGCAATTACATGCTCTGCGCGCTCGCAGGCGTCACCTGGTACATGCAGTTCTTCTTCTACACGATGGGCGAAACCAAGATGGGAGCATACACATTCTCGAGCTGGACTCTGCATATGGCAAGCATCGTCATCTTCAGCACGCTGTGGGGCGTGGGCCTTCACGAATGGAAAGGCGCGGGCCGAACCGCGATACGATTGCTGGTCATCGGGCTCGCGACGCTGCTTGGCTCCACTCTCATCATCGGCTACGGAAACTATCTAAACGCGCCATTTCCGCGCTGAGCGTTGCTGTTCCGCTCGCTCGCGCTGAGCGTTGCGGTTACGCGCGCCCGCGCGCTTGGCACACGGCGCACGGACAGATTTTCCGCAAATGATCGAAAGAATAAATACCCGTGCTGTGCCCGTCGTTCCAAAAGATCCGCACCGCATATTGCCCCACCGGCTCCACTGAGTTCATGCGAAGCGTCGGCTTATACATCGGAAACAGCTCAGGCTTGGAGTAGCTTGCTTTCTGCGGCTCCGTTCCATGCGCCCCCGTGCAGGTCGCGCACGGGCATTCATCGCGCAGATAGGCCAGCGAGTAGTCGCTGTGGTGGCCGTCACGCCAATCGATCTTGATTCCCGTCGATTTCGAAATGGCGATATGCTCCGGGTCCGCAATCGCATTTTCTTGTAGTCCTTCTTGCATCGCTACTGAGCCGTAGGCACGCGTTCGATATCTCTTACGCCGGGAATGCGGCGGAAAGCGTTGATCACGCGCTCCAGTTGCTTCTTATCGCGCACATCCATCGTAATGTCGACAATCGCGCTCTCATCCGTGCGCGACGTATCGCCTCGCGCCTCCAAGGTCCGAATGTTGGTCGATTCCGTATTCAGAATGGACGTGAGCTGATGCAAGATCCCCGGCCGGTCATCGGTGTAGATGACCACTTTCACGGGAAGCGGATCGCTGGCACTCCGCGCCCACTCCACATCGATCTTGCGCTCGGCCTCGTACATCAGGTTCTGCACGTTGGGACACTGAGCCGAGTGCACGGCGATTCCTTTCCCGCGGGTGATATAGCCGACGATCTGCTCGCCACGGATCGGGTTGCAGCACTTTGCGCGATACACCATCACATCGTCAGCGCCTTTGACATGAATAGTCAGGTCGGCGTCGCCGATCGGCGCTCCTGGCGCTAGTTGCGGCCGCGAAACCAGCGGCGTTGGAGCAGCAATCTCCGCCGGCGGCACGTCGTCCGGAGCGACCTTTTGCAATACCTGGCGAGCGGAAAACTTGCCGAACCCCAGCGCAGCGTACAGATCCTCGGTCTTGCTGACGCCGTATTCGCTGGCCACCGATTCCAGATCGCCGCTTGAGATCCGACCGAGGCTCACACCCATGCGGCGCGCCTCTTTCTCCAGCGATTTCTGCCCGATCTCGACCGCCTTGGCACGCTCTACGGCATTAATAACGTGCTTGATCTTATTTCGTGCGCGGGAAGTCTTGACCACCCCCAGCCAGTCTCTGCTCGGCTGGTGGCCCGGCTGCGTCAAAATCTCCACCACATCGCCATTGCGCAGCACGTATTTCAGCGGCTTGATCGAGCCATTTACGCGCGCGCCGACGCAGGTGTTCCCCACATCGCTGTGAATCGCATATGCAAAGTCGATCGGTGTGGCGTCGCGAGGCAGCACGATAACGCGGCCGCGCGGCGTGAACGTGTAAACTTCTTCCGAATACAAGTCCACTTTGAGCGTCGAGAGGAAATCGCCCGAATCCCGCATCTCGCTCTGCCATTCGACTAACTGCCGCAGCCATGCGATGCGCTGATCCTCTCCGCCCGGTCCCTTGCTGCCTTCCTTATATTTCCAGTGCGCCGCGATGCCGTCTTCCGCAATGCGGTGCATCTCAGCCGTTCTGATCTGCACCTCAAAGGTCATGCCACCCGGCCCGATCACCGACGTATGCAGCGATTGATACAGGTTCGGCCGCGGCATGGCGATGAAATCTTTAATGCGGCCGGGAATCGGGTGCCACTCATTGTGAATGACCCCGAGCGCCGCGTAGCAGTTCTTCACAGAATCGGTGACGATGCGCACCGCCAGAACGTCGTATACCTGGTCGAGCGTGATCTTTTGCCTCTTCAGCTTCTGGTAAACCGAATACGCGCGCTTCACCCGTCCTTCGACGCGCGCCGGAATATCCTCGCGCGACAGCTTGTGCTCGATATCCGTTTGCACCTGCCGGAGCCAATGCTCATGCTCGTGCCGCTTCGATTCGATCTCGCGCATCAACTCCGCGGATTCCTCCGGATGCAGCGTCTCGAACGCCAAGTCCTCCAACTCGCCGCGAATTTTTCCCATCCCGAGCCGGTGCGCGATGGGCGCGTAGATATCGATGGTCTCTTGGGCAATCGCTTCCTGCCGCTCGCGCGATAGTGAATCGATAGTGCGCATATTGTGCAGCCGGTCCGCGAGCTTGACGATGATCACCCGAATGTCGCCCGTCATCGCCAACAGCATCTTGCGCAGGCTCTCGGCTTGACGATCCTCGCGATTCGCCAGGCTGATCTTGCTCAGCTTTGTGACTCCGTCCACGCAGCGCGCAACACTTTCGCCAAACTGTTCCTTGAGGTCTTCCAGCTTCGCGCTGGTGTCTTCCAATACGTCGTGCAGCAATCCGGTCTGCAAGCAGACCATGTCCATCTGCATGTCCGCCAGAATGTGAGCTACCGCCAGGGGATGTGCGATGTAGGGCTCGCCCGATTTGCGCTTCTGATTCTTGTGGTGCTCGGCCGCGACGCGATAGGCGCGGTCCAGTCCCGTCAGGTCCTCTTTAGGACGGAGCGCGCGCACCTTGTCTTCTAAACTTCGGTACAGCTCCTCTACCTGCGGCAACTCCAAAACACTTGTCGACATTGAGTCTTATCTACTAGATTAGATGAGATTGCGCGCCGCCCGGTTCATTCGAGTGCTTTCAGCAGCTCTCTGCGCACCGGCCAGATCGCGATAACGCGCTTGTCGACCACCTCAAACGTACCGGCGGTCAGCAATCCAGTCAGGTCGGCTGCATTCGGCTGCGCGTGCTCCCGCGCTAATTCCAGCTTCAACATCTTCGTGTCAATTTCTAGTTGGCTGCGGATGGTCTCCGCCATGGCGGCATTTGCACACTGCGCGTCCAATTCCAATTTGAATTCCTCGCTATGCTCATCGGCCGGCCCAAGGGAGAGCACCACCGGATTTGCAAACTGAAGCGAAATCGCGAAGATGCGCACAGCAACCGGCAAACTGGCGGGGTTCTTCAGCGCGCTTTGCGATATTCGCGCCCACACGGGCTGTTCAGGGATTGCCTCAGCGAGCGCATGCCCTGCTGGACGGACTGCGGTTGCGGCCGTGCGGTCCGCGCTCAGAGCCAGACCCATTACGTCGGGCTGGATAGCCACAAACGAAGCCCACCGGCCCTCTTTGCTCGTGGGCGCCGAACAAATCGCGCCCATGCAATCTGCGCCGTGCGTGGCAGCATATTTTCGCAGCTTATTCCAATCGAACCGGCCCCGTATAGCGAAGAAAATCTGCCCGCTATCCGCGGCTCCTGCGATTGCGTCAATATCTTTCCGATAATCGAGGTCCGTTTCGCGCACGAAGCTGCGGTAATCGGCCTCTTCCGCTTTCGCCGTACCCGCGAACACCCGCAGCACGCCGGCGCGCCGCAGCGCCGTCACATTCACATAGAAAATGGTTGCGTCGCTTTGCGGCAGCAATCGAAACAGATCCCGATCCGATCGCACGAATCGATGCCGGTAAAATTCGAGTCCCCAGAGTAGCGCCGCAATCGACACCGCCAGCAACCCAAAAACCAGCCAAGGCTTCGATTGAGCGCGCAACGAATTCCGATCTAGACTGCCGCCAATTCAGCCACGCGGGCCTTCGACCACAGGTCGAAATACGGGCTCAGCTCGCGCATCATCGAAGCAAACTGATCCGGATTCAAGGATTGTGCACCGTCGCTCATGGCCTTTTCCGGGTGCGGATGTACTTCCACGATCAACCCGTCTGCTCCGATCGCAACGGCCGCTCGCGACAACGGCGGCACAAGGCTGCGCTTGCCCGTCGCGTGGCTGGGGTCCAAAATCACCGGCAAATGCGAAAGCTCGTTCAACACTGGAATGGCCGTGATGTCGCACGTATTGCGGGTCGCGGTTTCGAAGGTGCGAATTCCGCGCTCGCACAAAATCACGTTCTGGTTTCCATGTGCTACCACGTACTCGGCCGACATCAGCAGCTCCTTGATAGTCGAGCTTAGCCCCCGCTTCAACATCACCGGCCGTTGCGTTTTGCCCAACGCTTTCAGCAAGGCGAAGTTCTGCATGTTGCGCGCGCCGATCTGCAGGATATCGGCATACTCAGCCACCATCTCGACATCGCCGTCGCTCATGACTTCGGTGATGATTCCCAGGCCGGTCGCGTGCTTCGCGCGCCGGAGCAGCTTGAGGCCTTCCAACTCCATGCCCTGGAAATCGTAAGGAGACGTCCGTGGCTTGAATGCGCCGCCCCGCAGAAATTTGGCCCCGTGCCGTGCTACTATCTCGGCTGTTTCGAGAATCTGCCGCTCGCTTTCAACCGAGCAGGGCCCAGCCATCACGATAAATTCGTCCCCGCCGATTTCTACACCGTTGACTCGTATCTGGGACTTAGTGGGCCGGAATTCGCGGCTGACGAATTTATATGGCGCAGAGATGCGAACCGCCTTCTCTACCTGCGGCATCGCCTCCAGCGATTCCAGGCAGGCTGTCACGTCCCCTACCCCGACTACGCCGATGACAACGCGCTCTTCTCCCTCGATCGAATGCACCTTGTAGCCGAACTCTCGTATGCGCTCGCAAACCGCATCTATCTCCGCGCGCGTCGCATGAAGCTTTATCGAGATGATCATCTATTCCATTTTCTCCATGAACGGCAAAAGCCCTGCAACACCCACCAGCAGGTGATAACATGAGGATTCTGGCATGAATCGCGCATTTGCTATCGCGCTACTCGCGATTGCTTCAGTTTTGCTCAACGCCGCGCCGGCTCAAGTCAAAGCAGCGAAGTCTTCGCAAACGAAGCCATCCAAAAGTTCGCCCTCGAAAGCCGGCACAACACACCGTAGGGTAAACGCCCGCTATTCCAGGCGCGCCGCTCCACGCCCTACTTATCAACTTCATCCGGACCCCGAACGCTACCAACAAATCCAGCAGGCGCTGGCCGATCGCGGCTATTTCAAAGGCCAGGTAAACGGCCAATGGGGAGATGACTCGGTGGACGCTTTGAAGCGCTTCCAGGCCGATCAGAAACTCGAGAACGATGGCAAAATCAACGCGCTCACGCTTACGGATCTGGGGCTTGGACCCAGGCATGACGGCGGCTCTGTAACTCCCGCCATGCCAGTGTCGTCTGATTCAGCAGCCACTCCGCATGCCGGTTCTGTCGAGAGTCCCGCTCCTCCTCCGCCCCCGGCGAGCAACACGCCTCCCCGCTAAACGGCCTTCGATAGGGGTTTGCGCGCATTTCGCGGCGTTCCTTGTCTTGACCATCGCCTTCGCTTTTCCGGTACGCGCCCTCGATCCGGTGAAGACCCTGAACCAATACGCACATCGCATTTGGGGCCAGGAAGAAGGCCTGTTCCAGCCGACCATTTATTCCATTCTCCAGACCAGCGATGGCTTCCTGTGGCTGGGCACGCAAGACAGCTTGATTCGTTTCGACGGCATGCGCTTTCGCGAATTCGATAGCCCCGATGCCTTGGCCTTTCAGCACAGCCTGATTCATGCGCTGCTCGAGGATCGGGCAGGAAATCTGTGGGTCGGCACTCTCGGCGCAGGCGTTGCAAGGATTGCTCCGGATGGCGCGATCACCCGCTATACCACCCGGCAAGGTCTGCCGAGCGATTCCGTTTTTTGCCTTGCATCGGATCCAGGCGGCGCGGTCTGGATTTGCACGAACCAAGGTTTGGCCCGGTTTCAGGATGGCCGCTTTCGCGTCTTCACGAGTGCGGACGGCCTGCCGACGAACGGCATGCGCGCGACTTGCGAAGCGGGCGACGGCACGCGCTGGGTGGCCGGTTTGGATTTTGGCTTGAGCCGCTGGAATGGCTCGCGCTTCGTCACCTATTCGGATTCGCGGGTTGCAGCTCGCGATAACATCACTGCGCTCGATTGCGCGCGCGACGGGAGTGTGTGGGTTGGAAGCGCGTCGGGGCTCACGCAGATTCGCGGCGCCTCTTCGTGCACTTTCACTTCCGCAAACGGTCTGCCCGACGACGCCGTTTCCGCGCTGGCGGAATCGCCCGACGGAAGCATCTGGATCGGCACCAACGATGGGATCAGCCGCTACCGCAATGGCGAATTCAGTGTCTACCGCACTCGCGATGGGCTCTCCCACAGCCTGGTTCTTTCGCTCTATATCGATCGCGAAGGCAGCCTCTGGGCCGGTACCAAAGACGGGCTTGACCAGTTCACTGACGGTAAGGTGACGCCTTACACAACCGAAGATGGCATGCCGAGCAATGATGCCGGTCCGGTGCTTGAAGACTCCTCTAACCGTTTGTGGATAGGCACGCTGGGCAACGGGCTGGCCTCGTTCGACGGCCACAGCTTCCACCGCTTAACCACGCGCGACGGCCTGGCCAGCGACACAGTTCTGAGCCTGGAGCTGGCGCCGCAAGGCGATCTATGGGTTGGCACCAGCAAAGGCTTGAACCGGCTGCGGAATGGAAAAGTGATCGGCGCGTTCACGCAGCGCGATGGACTTTCGGGTCCAGCCGTGCGTGCGCTATTCGTCGATCTCCAGGGAACGTTATGGGCAGGCACCAATAAAGGCCTGAACCGCTTCGAAGGCGGACGCTTCGTGCGCGCCGATATGGATGGTGTGACTCGGGGGAAGCAAGTGATCGCGCTCTCCGGGTCCCACGCCGCCAGGCTGTTCGTCAGCACTGATCCGCCCGATCTCTATTACATCGCGGCCAACTCGTCGGGTCACTACCCTCTCGATGTCATTCACTCGATTGATTGCTATTACCTCGATCATGTTCATCACGCCGCCTGGATGGGCACTCTCGGTTCGGGCCTGCTGCGCTGGGAAAATGGGAAGCTCATTCATGTCCGCGTGAAGGATGGCCTTTACGACAACCGCATCTACGGCATCTTGCGTGACGACCAGGCGAATTTCTGGATGGCCTCGAGCAAGGGCATTTTCCGGGTCAGCCAGAAGGAGTTGGAACTGTTTGCGGATGGCAAGATTCGAAGCATCACCAGCATTCCGTTCAGCACCGGGCAGCTTCGCTTCGAGTGTCAATCGGGCGTGCAGCCGGCGGCCTGTCGCACGCGTGACGGCCGTCTCTGGTTCTCGACCACTAGTGGGCTCGTCGTCGTGGATCCGAATCATCTGGTGAACGACAGGATTCGGCCTCCAGTGGAAGTGACCGCGATTCTTGTCAATGGTCAACGTGCCGCCACTGGCGGCAAATTAGAACTAAAGCCTTTCGAGAAGAATGTAGAGATCCGGTATGCGGGTCTCAGCTTCGTATCGCCGGAGAAGGTCACTTTCCGCTACATGTTGGACGGATACGACAAAGCCTGGACGGACGCGGGAACCCGGCGCGAAGCGTTCTTCACGAATCTGCCCCCGGGCAGCTTCCGCTTCAAAGTTATGGCGCGAAACGCCGACGGAATCTGGAGCAACCAAGCCGCGGTTCTGGCTTTCACCATTGAGCCCCGGCTGTATCAGCATCCCTGGTTCTTTCCCGCGGTCGCACTCGCTCTCGCGCTAGCCGGTGTGGCTGCCTACCGCGTGCGAATCCGGCAGCTCAATCAGAGATTCAATCTGGTTTTGGCGGAGCGGACGCGGATTGCGCGTGAGCTGCACGACACCCTGCTTCAGGGCCTTTCGGGGGTGACAATGCAGTTGCAGGCGCTGTGGACACGCTTGCCACTGTCGAAAGAAAAGCAGTTCCTCGGCGAGATTATCAAAGACGCCGGGCGTTGCTCAACGGAGGCGCGCCAGTCTCTTTGGGGCCTGAGAAGCGCAGGAGCGACCTCAATGGAGTTCTGCGGCAAGCTTGAAACTCTCGCGAGGCAGGCAGTCGATGGCAGGCCAGTCTCACTGGTATTCGGCGCGGACCCGGTTTCGCTTACGAGTATGCCGGAAACGGAATACCAGCTTTTGCGCATTGCGCAAGAAGGCATCTCGAACGCATTGGCACATTCGGGCGCGCAGACGCTTACCGTTCGGCTTGAGGTTCACGAAGGGACGCTTCAGCTTTGCATCCAGGACGATGGGGTTGGGTTTGCAACGGCAGTCCCCGGCGGCTTCGGGCACTATGGCCTGACTGGGATGCGTGAGCGGGCGGCCGAAATCGGCGCTAAGCTGAGTATCGTCAGCTCCAGGAGTACTGGAACTTGCATCCTGGTCGATCTCCCCCTCTCCTCGAGCACATCGGAAAGTAACGCAGATACCCGTTTTGAACATCAGATAAGTTAGGCTAACGTGGATACCGCAAGAACTATCAGCATATTGACCGTAGACGATCATGACCTTGTGCGCAAGGGGATCGCCGCCATATTGTCCACCGAGCCCGATCTGCACTTAGTCGCGGAAGCCAATACCGGAGCAGACGCTGTGAGTTTGCACCGGCAATACCGGCCGGATGTTACGCTGATGGATCTGCGCCTGCCGGACAAGAGCGGCATCGAGACCACGCGCGAAATTCGCTCGGAAGCGCCCAACGCGAAGATCATCGCCTTAACCTCCTATGACGGCGACCAGGACATCTACCGCGCGCTCGAGGCCGGTGTTCGCGGCTATCTGCTCAAGGAAATGGTTCATACTGAGATCGTCCGGGCCATCCGCATCGTTCATGCTGGCAAGCGATTTATCCCGCAGGAAGTCACGCAGCAGCTCAACGGCTATTTTCCGGAAGTCGCGCTCACGCCGCGCGAGGTCGAGGTCCTGAGTCTGGTTGCCCGCGGCTTAGGCAATAAAGAGGTGGGGGACGTGCTCGGCACCGCGCCGGGCACCGTAAAGGCCCACGTTCAAAGTATTCTTAGTAAGTTAGGCGCCAAGGACCGCACGCATGCCGTGACTCTCGCTTTGCGGCGAGGCATCATTCATCTCCACTCGCCAGATCTGGCGGCTTCTATTCCCAATGGTTGAGGCAGGCACCGGAAGGAAATCCCTCAAGCGGCTGTTCCCGAAAATAATTGCTTCTCTTGTTCTAAGTGTTGCAGTTCTCTATATTGTCGATTACTTACTGCTTCGATATCGCATAGCGGCCAAGCACAATGCATACGGAACCGTGACGGTGCAGCCCTATTACGCCGTGCCCAGAAAAGATCACAAAACAGAATTCATGTTCGATGATCCACAGGACCAGCCCTGTGTTAACTCGCTGTTCCCTCATTTTGGCGATAGTCCGTGCTGGTACCTGAATCGCAACAAGCAAGAACGCATTAACATGTGAGTGTTTTTTGTTGCTAGGATGAAACTGCAATGCCGTCTGTAGCCACGCGTGTCACTCCGGAAGAATACCTCGAGCGCGAACGAAAAGCCGAAATCAGGAGCGAATATCGGAATGGCGAAATCATCGCCATGGCGGCGTCCAGCCCCGCGCACGCGCGGATTGTAAGAAACCTGGTGAGTAACATTCCGACGCTACAGGAATATCTCACGATGGATCAGTACAAAGTCCACGTTGAGCAGTGGTCGCGCCAGCCGGACGAGCAGTGGCTATCTCAAGAATTCCATGACCCGAACGCAATGGTCAGGCTTGCCTCCGTCCGCATTGAGCTTCAGCTCGCCGATATCTACAGAAGGGTCAATCTAAAGTAGACTGCAATGCCGTCCGTCGCCACACGTGTCACTCCGGAAGAATACCTCGAGCGCGAACGAAGAGCCGAAACTAGGAGTGAATATCGCAACGGCGAAATCGTCGCCATGGCTGGCGCAAGCCTGGTTCACGCCCAGATCGTCAGCAATTTGCATTTTTGCATTCGCTTAGGGCTGGGTAGCGGCTCTTGCGGCGTTTTCACAACGGACCTCCGGCTCGCAGTACGCGCTGCCAACCTCTTCACTTACCCTGACGTGATAGTCACTTGCGGCGAAGTAGAGTTGGCGGATAATCGCCGCGACATTATATTGAATCCCGTCGTTCTCATCGAAGTGCTCTCCAAATCTACACAAGACTACGACCGCGGCGAGAAGTTCGCTGCCTATCGCAGCATTCCATCCCTAATGGAATATCTGACCGTGGCGCAAGACAAGATCCAAGTCGAGCAACACACGCGCCAGCCAGATGGACACTGGCTTCGGACGGAATTCACCGAGCCCACCGCCGTCATCACGCTCCCGTCCATCAACGTGGAGCTCCGCGTCGCTGACGTCTACGAAAAAGTGGCGTTGGCTTCCGCGCGAGACTAAGCACCCACCGCCGCTTCTTCCGGCACGCCCGCTTCTTTGCGCTTTTTCAGGAAGTTCATCATGGAGCGCAATTCCGCGCCCACCCGCTCGATTGGCTGGTCCTTCGCCGCTTCGCGCATCGCAAGAAAATTCTTCCGGCCTGTGCGGTTCTCTTCCAGCCAGGTTCTGGCGAACTCGCCCGATTGAATCTCCGCCAAAATCTTCTTCATCTCCGCGCGAGTTTTCTCCGTGACAATCCGCGGGCCACGCGTGTAGTCGCCGTACTCCGCGGTATCGGAGATCGAGTACCGCATATAGCCCAGGCCACCTTCATAGATCAGGTCCACGATCAGTTTCACCTCATGAAGGCATTCGAAATAGGCGATCTCAGGAGCGTATCCCGCCGTCGTCAAGGTCTCAAATCCAGCGCGAATCAGCTCGCTCACGCCTCCGCAGAGCACCGCCTGTTCGCCAAATAGGTCGCTCTCGGTCTCTTCTTTGAAGGTTGTCTCAATCACGCCGGCCTTCAGACAACCTAGAGCCTGCGCGTAGGCGAGCGCGTTCTCGAGCGCCCGTCCCGACGCATCCTGCGCGACCGCAACCAGCGCCGGAACACCCACCCCTTCGATGAACAGCTCTCGAACCCGGTGCCCGGGCGCTTTCGGCGCCACCATCGATACATCCACCTCCGCGGGCGGCTTGATTTCGCCGAAATGAATGTTGAAGCCGTGCGCGAACATCAGCGTCTTGCCTTGCGACAGGTGCGGCGCAATTTCATCCCGATAAACTTCGCCTTGCACATGATCGGGCAGCAGCAGCATAATGAAGTCCGCTGCTTTGGTGGCATCCGCCACACTGAGCACCTCAAGACCTGCCCCTTCCGCTTTGGCCCTGCTCTTGCTCGCCGCGTGCAGGCCAACCACCACGTTTAAGCCCGAATCGCGCAAATTCAATGCGTGTGCGTGGCCCTGGCTTCCGTACCCGATGATTGCGATCGTCTTTTCCTGGAGCGGCGCAAGGCTGCCGTCCTTCTCGTAAAATCTTTTTGACATTCGTTCCTTTTCCGATGAATCTTAAGGCAGCGCTCTACTCCGTGTGCTGCAATTCCAGCGTTTCCTCCGCGCCAGGTCCGCACCGCACGGGCGGGGCCAGCCGCAGCTTCTTGTTCTCGAGCGACATCGAAACCACCCCTGACCGCGTAACTTCAATTTCGCCGTAGCTCCGCATCACGCCGATGAATTCGTCGAGCTTTTCCGCTTCCCCCGTAGCTTCCAGTGCGAAGCCGTCGGTTGTCGAATCCACCACCCGCGCCTGAAAAATCTCTGCTTCCTTGAGCACCGCCGCGCGGCTCTGCTGATTCGTACGCACGCGGACCAGCACCAGCTCGCGGTTGATGGCCGCTGCGTCCGTTACATCGTTCGCCTGCAGCACATTAATCAGCTTGTTCATCTGCTTGATCACTTGCGCGCGAATGTTCGCTTCGACATCCACCGTAATCGTCATTCGCGAGAATGTGGGATCGAGCGTCCGCGCCACAGTCAAACTCTCGATGTTGTATCCGCGTTGGCTCAGCAGTCCGGTTACACGCATCAATGCGCCGGGCTTGTTCTCCATCAATAACGAAATAATCTGTTGCACGCTAGACCTCCACCGGTTGCGGAGGCCGCAGAACCATTTCGTTGATGGCGCCACCGGCCGGCACCATCGGAAACACGTTCTCGAACGGCGATACCTTCACGTTCAGCAGATACGGCCCCGGCTCTCTTACCGCTTCTTCGAGCGCGCGCGGCATTTCTTTCACTGAATCGACCGTTCGGCCTTTGAATCCGTATGCTCCGGCCAGCTTCTCGACATCCGGGAATGAATCGAGCTGCACTTCGCTCAAGCGGTTGTTATAGAAAAGCTCCTGCCACTGGCGCACCATCCCCAAATAGCCGTTATTCATCACTACAATTTTGATAGGTAGCGCATGATTCGCAATCGTTGCCAGTTCCGGAATCGACATCTGGAAACCGCCGTCCCCTACGACCGCAAACACCAACTTGTCAGGGCGTGCGAATTGTGCGCCGATCGCAGCCGGCAGGCCAAAACCCATCGAGCCAAGGCCGCCGGAGTTGATCCAAAGCCGCGGCTCGTTGAAACGAATCAACTGGGCGGCCCACATCTGGTGCTGCCCCACGTCGCTCGCGACGATCGCGCGGCCACCCGAGAGCCGGTCGATTTCCGCCATCAGGTGCTGCGGCTTTATCTCGGCGTCCGATTTCTCGGCAACCAGCGGGTGCTCGCCTTTCCATTCGCGAATCTGCGTCCACCACGCCCGCCGCGCGCCCGCCTGCTTCCCCTGCATCGTGGGGGCCAGCTCTTTCAACTCACTGACCAGTTTCGGAATCACGCGCCGCACATCGCCCACAATCGGCAAATCGGCGTGACGATTCTTACCGATCTCCGCCGGATCGATGTCCACATGAATCACCTTCGCATGCGGAGCAAAGGCCGACAGCCGTCCGGTGACACGGTCGTCAAAACGCACGCCCAAGGCGATGAGTAAGTCAGTGTTCGACATTCCCATATTCGCCGCGTAACTGCCGTGCATTCCAGGCAGGCTGATAAAATTGGGGTGCTCAGCGGGCAACGCGCCTAAACCCATTAGCGTGCAGACCGCCGGTGCATCTAGAAACTCCACTAAGGCGCGCAGTTCGTCGTTTGCGTTGGCCGCGATGATTCCACCGCCCGCATACACGAAAGGCCGCTCCGCCTCCCACATCATCTGCGCCGCGCGGCGGATCTGGCCCGTATGCCCTTCGCTGAAAACCTTGTACCCGGGCAAATGAACTTCGGTCACCGGCGTGTAATGCGCTTGCCCCTGAAAAACATCTTTCGTGATATCGATCAGCACCGGCCCGGGGCGCCCCGAGCTAGCCACGTAAAACGCCTCGTGCACAATCTGCGGCAACTCGCCGATATTCTTCACCAGGAAATTGTGTTTGGTCGCAGATCGCGTAATGCCGAATGTATCAGCCTCTTGAAACGCGTCGCTGCCCATCAGCTTGGTCGGCACTTGACCGGTTACGGCAACGATCGGAATAGAGTCCATCATCGCGTCCACGAGGCCGGTCACCAGGTTTGTGGCCCCCGGTCCTGAAGTCGCGCAACACACTCCGACCTTGCCGGTCACCCGCGCATAGCCCTGCGCTGCAAACGCGGCATTCTGTTCATGACGTACCAATACGTGCCGAATCGGATGGTCGTAAAGCGCGTCATATAAGGGCAGCGTCACACCGCCCGGATAACCGAATATGCACTCGACTTTCTCGCGCGCCAGGCACTCCAAAAGAATCTTTGCGCCCGATACCAGATTTAACGAATTAGTCACTTGCGAAAACCTCACCATTAGAAACTTTGACAGGAATGCTCACGTCCGAATGCCCCGCATTTACCTCGAATAAATCAAAAGGCCACCTGGCTGGTCTTGGTATACCGCCGGTGGCCCTCAAATTTGAAACTCGTGAGCCCCTACGCAGTGTCAGGCGTAACGACTGTCTGGAGCTGGTTCATATCACGATTACGTCGCTTCCGGGACCCGGTAAGGCTCTCGTTCGCTTCGTATACCCTACAGTAGCCCACAAGAGATTTTTATGCAAGAGAATCGTAGCATAAAATCTGCTTATGGAAGCACTCGGAATGCGCTACTTTTCTCTCATGTCCTCGGCCACCAGCGGCATGCCGGGCTCCATATGAGCCTGCGATTTCACGTTGTAACGACCGCGGGACGCGAATAGCTTTTCCACTTCTTCCCGAGGCAACGCGCGTGCGCCGCCCAGCATCTCAGCCACAAATGTAATGCGCGCGAAATGTTCTACAATCTCCATCCGGAAAAACGCCTGCCACACATCTCCGCCGAAGGTGGTGCAACCGTGATTCTCCAACAGCAGCGCATCGTACTTGGGAATCAGCGGACGCATGCCGTCGCTTAGCGCGGGCGTTCCCGGCAGCCCGTACGGAGCCAACGGTACGGCTCCCAAATTAATGATTACTTCGGGCAACAAGGCCTTATCCAGCGCGCGCCCCGCCGTGGCAAACCCGGTTGCAACCGGCGGATGCGCATGCACTACGGAACACACGTCCGGGCGCATCGTGTAAATGGTAATGTGCATCGCGATTTCGCTCGTGCAGTCGTGCGTTCCCTCTACTATCTGGCCGGTCATGTCCACCACAATCAGGTCTTCCAGCTCGACCATGCCCTTGCTGACGGCGGTCGGGGTGCACAGGATGCGGTCGCTGTCTAGCCGGATACTCACGTTTCCGTCGTTCATCGCGACCCAGCCTTTTTCATAGATGCGATGGCATACGCGAACGAGATCGTTGCGGTTTTCCTGCTCAGTTTTGCTCATGCGCAACCGCATTCTATCAGGCAATTTTTCGAGCGGCGGCTACAATTAAGCGGTGGAAAAACGGCGGATGTGCCCCAATTGCCGGGCGTTCATTACTACCAGCGATCGTGTGTGCCCATACTGCGGCATCCAGCTAGGACCGCGCGCCATCGATCTTCGCGCCAGCCAGTTTGCCGCCTCACTCGTTCCGCGAGGTAACGTCACCGCTATTGTTTTCTTGATCATCAATGCGGCTCTATATCTCATAGAACTGATTCTGAGCTATAAAATATTCAGCGCCTCGCCGGGCACGCTGGATCCCCGTGTGGCGGCGCTGATGGGCGATAAGAACCCATACTTCATCTTTGTGCTCCACCAGTGGTGGCGCTTGATAACCGCCGGGTTCCTACATGGCGGATTTGTCCACATCGCGATGAACGCGTGGACGCTGTTAATTCTGGTTACGGAAGCGGAACAGTTCTACGGCACGAGCCGCGTCGTCTTCACCTACATATTTTCGACCTTCACCGGCTTCTGGCTCAGCACTTTGTGGTCGCCTCACAGCTCGTCGTTAGGCGCCTCCGCCGCCTGCTTTGGATACTTCGGCTTGATGCTTGCTATGGCCGTGCGCCGACGCACCGATCCGCTTGCGCAAGCGGTCCGGGCTCACTACGGGCAATGGCTTCTGTTCGGACTGTTGCTCAGCATCCTTCCGGGCGTCGATATGGCCGCGCACGTAGGTGGTTTCGCCGGAGGCTTTCTCATTGGAGTGGTCGCGGGACTGCCGGGACTTCCCAATACGCCCCGCGAATCCCTGTGGAAAATTTTGGCCGCGGTGGCCGTCGCGATCACCCTTTATGCGTTTTGGCAGGACTTCTTGTCGTACCATGCTCTTATACGACAACTGAATAGTACGTAAGGTCAGCAGGCGCTTCCTAAGCGCCTGAGGCAACCCTCGTGGCTCAAGTCTTCTTGCTTCGTGGGGCCAAGCAACTGTTAACCTTGCGGGGTCCAAGCGGTCTGCGTCGGGGAGCCGCTCTCCAAGATCTTGGAATTATCGAGGATGGGTCCGTTCTCATCCGGGACGGAATCATCGCTGCGGTCGGCAGCACGCGCCGTCTTGAAAATCTCAAAGAAGCGCGAACCGCCATCGAAGTACCGGCTAACGGCAGCATCGTCATGCCTGCTTTTGTGGACGCCAGCCTGCACCTCAGTCTTGGCGCCAATGGCTCCCCTGAGCACAAACGTAAAAAGCTGGCCGAATTCTACGACCAGACTCTGTCTCTCATGCGAGCCTGCTTGCAGCATGGCACGTTAACTGCCGAAGCCAAGGCCAACGGCCACGCCGGAAATTTCCCGTCGGATATTGCCGTTCTCCGGCAACTGTCAACCATCGGCAATCAGCCGGTCGGCATGATACGCACTTGGCGAATTGCCGGATCGTCGCTGTCCACTGAATCGCTGACGCCGGAATTTCGCGAGGCGCTGAATGCCATCTCAGTTAAAAAGCTCGTGCAGTCGGTTGAGGTGATGCCACACCCGGGCCAGCCCCTGCAACCAGAGCTGCTCGCCGCCGCGCAACATAGGAATTGGGCCGTCAAATTGCACTGGTCTGGCGGAAGCGCGGACATTCTGGCGGATTACCTGGCTCACTTCAATCCTGCAACCGTCTGCTGCCCCTGCAATTTGAGTTCGGATGAATGTTCGGTGTTGGCTCGTCAGCCCGCTGCTATAGTTTTCGCGCCGGGGCGCGAGATCGTGGAGGATCGCAGCGGGGATGCGATGCTCCGATTGTTCGAAGCTGGCGCAGCTATCGCGATCGGCAGCGGCTATGACGCCGCAGAATCGCCTACCTTCAGCATGCAAATGGCAGTTGCCCTGGCCGTTCTTCGTTCCCGGCTTTCGGTAGAAGCCGCCATCACAGCGGCAACCATCAATGCGGCGTATGCGGTCGGCTGCGGGCATCTCCGCGGCAGTCTCGAGTTTGGGAAACGTGCCGACGTATTGGTCCTCAATGTCCCCGATTACCGCGAGATCCCGCGCCGCTTCGGCGTCAATCACGTAGGGATCGCAATTCGCGACGGCAACCTCGTCTTAAATCGGACGCGTTGGAAAATAGGTAGCTGAGCCATCGCAATTGCTGATCGAATGCGTTCCAAACTTCTCGGAAGGCCGCAACCTAACGTGTATAGACGCCATCTACGAGGCCATCTCCCGCGTCGCAGGCATTCTCGTCCTTCATCGCACCAGCGACCCGGATCACAATCGAACGGTCATCACATTCGCCGGCGGCCGTGAAGAGGTGATCGAAGCTGCTGTTCGCGCGGCTGATGCCGCCGGCCGCCTTATCGATCTAAATCACCATCGCGGCGTGCATCCGCGCCTCGGTGCTATGGACGTCCTGCCGTTCGTTCCACTCGAGGGTGCCACGCTCGATCTTTGTGCCGACGTCGCCCACCAAGCTGGAGCCCGGATTTGGAACGAGCTCGGCATTCCGGTGTACTTTTATCAGGCAGCCGCCACACGGCCCGATCGCATCCAGTTGGAAGACGTGCGCCGGGGCCAGTTCGAATACTTGCGTGAGGCCGTCTTGATGGATGAGACTAAGCAACCCGATCTGGGCGGACCTTTTCTTCATCCGACTGCCGGGGCGATCGCCGTCGGTGCTCGAAAACTTCTGATTGCCTACAACATCAATCTCGACTCTACAGATCTCGAGCTTGCGAAGCTCATTGCCAAGCGCATCCGGACAAGCAGCGGAGGATTCCCCGCGGTCAAAGCGCTCGGCCTGCCGCTCGAATCCAGAGGATTGGTTCAAGTCTCGATGAATCTCACAGATTTCGCACAAACGCCTCCGCATGTTGTGTATGCGGAAGTTTCGCGTCTGGCTGCCGCCCACGGCGTTCAGATTGCCGAAAGCGAGCTGATCGGCTTGATGCCGCGCCGCGCCATTGAAATGGCGGCTGCGGACCTATTGAAGCTCTCGAGTTTCGATTCCGAATGCGTGATCGAAAACCGCATCCAGATTCTGCGCTCGGCCTCTTACTCCGTATGATGAGGTATGGCCGCAACTCTTCCCTCTATGACAGAGGTGACCTCTTCGCTCGAAGAAATCATGGGATTGGAGCGGGCTTACCTGCTTCAGAACTACGCGCGTTATCCGCTTGCGCTGCATCGTGGAAAGGGTTGCTATGTATACGATCTCGAAGGCAACCGCTATCTTGACCTGATTAGCGGCATAGGAGTCAACTCGCTCGGCTACGCCCATCCGCGCATAACCAAGATCATCCGCCAGCAGGCCGGTCTTCTCCTGCATACCTCCAATCTCTACTATCACGAATATCAAGGCCGCTTGGCGGAGCGGCTCGCAAAAGCCAGCGGTTTGAATCGCACCTTCTTCTGCAACTCCGGAACCGAAGCCATGGAAGGCGCGCTCAAGATCATCCGCGCATACGGCAATTCCAAGCCCTCTCGGAAGCATGAAATCGTGTCCCTTGAGAACTCGTTTCACGGTCGCAGCCTGGGTGCGTTGTCGGTCACAGGGCAGCCCAAATATCGAACCGACTTTGAGCCGTTGTTGCCGGCTGTACGCTTCGTCCCACGCAACGATGTGCAAGCTTTGGAAGACGCCATAACGGCAAATACCGCGGGCATCGTTCTCGAATTCATCCAAGGCGAAGCCGGCATTCACCCTATCTCGGAGGTATTCGCACGGAAAGCGCATCAGCTAGCCGCCGAGCACGACGCTCTGTTAGTATTTGACGAAATCCAGTGCGGTGTCGGCCGTCCCGGCGCCTACTTTGCCTATCAGCTACTCGACCCGCCGCTGCTGCCCGACATTGTTCTCGCGGCGAAGCCAATGGCTTGCGGAATTCCGCTCGGCGCAATTATCAGTAATGAAAAAGCTGCGTCGGCAATCAAGCTCGGCATGCATGGCTCGACTTACGGCGGTGGGCCGCTGGCCTGCCGCGTGGCGCTTGAATTTTTCGACATTCTCGACGACCTGCTTCCCTCTATCAACACCGTCGGCGGCTATTTCCGTATGAGGTTGACCGATCTCATGCGCAGCTTTTCATTCATTAGAGAGGTTCGGGGCCAGGGCCTCATGATAGGCGTAGAGTTGGAATTTCCTTGCAAGCAACTCGTGCTCGACGGTATCAAAGAAGGCCTGCTCTTTAATTGCGCCCACGACACCACGCTGCGTTTCCTTCCGCCATACATCCTTACCGAACAGGATGTGGATCGGGCAATAGCGGCGCTTACCAAGATCTTCCAGGGCGCCAAACCTCAACTCGGAACCGCCTAGCCGGGACACGCACGTCGGCAGGCGCCGCCTTATGCTTTCTCCCACGATCTCTTCGCCACTGCCCCGCGCGGTTTTTTGTTCCGCATGCGAGTGTACATGCGAAATTTCTTGGCTCCCGTCTTCTGATACTGTAGGGGAGGACCGGCTTGAGTTTCGCATCGGCATATAAGAAACAGCTCCTGGATGCCATCGGGCAAATAGAGCTCGAGAAAGTGGAGCAAGCTACTCGCTGGCTGCGGCAAGCGCGTGACGCTAACGGCCAGATTTTCACCTGCGGAAATGGCGGAAGCGCCTCGACGGCATCTCATTTCGTCTGCGACATATTACGAGGCGCCAGCAACCAGTTAAGGGGCGCCACCTATCAGCGAGAGAAGCGTTTTCGAATCTTGGCGTTGACCGAGTCAATACCAACGCTGACCGCCTATGCCAACGATGTGGACTATAACTCGATTTTCGTAGAACAGCTACGGAGCTTCGCAAACCCGGGAGACGTGCTGATTGCAATTAGCGGATCGGGAAATTCGCGAAATGTGCTGGCGGCCGCGGAATATGCTAAAGCGCTGGGCTGCAGAGTGATCGGGCTCACCGGACGAGATGGCGGCGAGCTAGCGAAGACGGCACAACTTGATATTCGAGTTCCTGTTCACCACATGGGGCAGATCGAGGACGTCCATCTCATAATTTGTCACATGATCGCCTACGGGCTTATGGAGCTTCCCGAGACCAACCGCTCGCAGGGCATCGACCCGCTGACGGCCATCCGAAGCGGTGTCTGAGGAATGATCATCGTTGTGTTGAATGACTGTTCAGGATGAAATGTGTGGCGTCCAGCAAACTTGAAGCGCACAGGGCGGTTGGTGCCCGTTGTGCGCGTTTAGTAAGTGTCGGAGCCTCAGCGTCAGCTTTCGATGCGCCTTGGCCCATACTGCTCCGATCAGGTTTCAGCAGGACAGACGAGATCCCGAAGGCTCGGGCTGCCTCGACGTCGGCCAAGCTGTCGCCAACCATCCAGGACCCGGCACGGTCTATATTCAAATCCCTTGCCGCCAGCTCAAGAAGGCCCGCTGCCGGCTTGCGGCATAAGCAAGCAAATTTCAAATCCGTTCGCTCACCAGGAAATCCCTTTTCCGGGTGGTGGGGACAATAGTAGATAGCGTCAACAAAGGCGTGCGACTCGCCAAGCAGCCATTCCAATCGATTGTGGATTTGGATCAGTTGAGCCTCCGTGCATTCACCGCGTGCGATGACCGGCTGATTTGTGATTACGACCGCAAGATATCCGGCCTCGTTGATCGCGCGTACAGCGTCGGCGGCTCCGGGGACAAGTTGCAACTGCTCCGGAGAGTTGATCCAGTGCCGATCCACGTTCAATGTGCCATCCCGATCCAGGAACACTGCCGGAACCGGATTTCGCCAAGCGCGGCTCTGAGGGCGGCCGCCGGCGTAATCCGATCGCACGCGGTCCAAGCGTGCTGGAGTACCTGCATCCCTGATGTATTCGCGGCTTCGATAGCCCCGCAAAACTCTGCCGCGGGCCAGCATCTGCGGAAACAGATCTTTCGCACAATCCATACGACATGACTCATGCCTCAGCCGCCACTCTGCTAGTGCATTCTTTGTAATCGCATAGAGAGCCGCGGTTGCCAGATTGCCAAAATGGCGGCCATTCGGGTGTGGATACGGATGAAACGAGACGATCCGTCCGTTCGAGTCCATTTCGACCAGGTCCGAATCCTGTGGATGATCATTCGGATGTACAAACAGCGTGGCATCCGCAGCTTCGGAATGGGCGGCCATCATACGATTTAGGTCGACATCAAGCATGGTGTCGCCATACAGCACAAGAAACCTATCTTCCAGGCGCTCGAACGCATTCAGCAGAGCGCCGCCTGTGCCCAGCGGCTCGGATTCGACGTAATGTGTGATCCGCACCGACCAGCGGGAACCGTCACCGAAGTAATTTCTGATATGTTCAGCGCCAAATCCGGTCAGAAACAGAAAGTCAGTGAAACCGCACCTGCGGCCGAGCAATACCTGATGCTCAAGAAGGGGCTTCCCTCCGACTTGAACCACGGGCTTCGGCAGTCCACCCGTGCGCTCCAACAGACGCGTGCCATTGCCACCGGCAAGGATGACTATCTGCATTGCTCAGCGACCCTTAGTGAGGCATTCCAGCGTTCGTGTACCGGTTACACATCGCCACGATAGCGCACTCACCAATTACTCGCGGTCGAATAAAGCGATGCCGGCGTGTTCATCTTCGCCGAGGACCCTGCGCCGGACAAACCCGTGCGCGCGCAACAGGCCGTGCACCTCGTCAAGCGACGTTACCCACTTGTGCCACTCCATGACGATGCGGTCCGCTAGCGAGCAGAGCTCCGGAGAGTTACGAATGAGGTCACATTCGAAGCCCTCGACGTCGATCTTCAGGAGGTCGACGCGGCTGTCTCCGGCAAAGGCCTTCCACTCTGCCGCGACATCAACCGTGGGCACCGTCCGACGAACGCTACTGCCCTTCGAGGGCACGCGCGGGTTGAGCGCCGGTCGTGGGGATGAAGCAAGATTCGATGCATTGACGAAAAAGGTCGCTGTCTTGATGTCCGACGGATAGCCCGCCACGCCGGTTATCACCCTGGTCCTTGTGAGCCCGTTGTGGTCGACATGCCACTGGACTTCATCGGTCATCGTGCTGTTCGCGTCGACTGAGACCCCGACCAGGTCTCGCAGACCGGTAAAGTCTGCCGCGTAAAGCGTGAAGAATCCTACGTTCGCTCCGACATCGATGAACGTGCGAATGTCTCGACCCTCGAATGCCTCTCGGTAAATCTCTCTCGCAAAAATCTCATCCGCTGCTAGAAGGGACTCAAGAAAACGCACTCGATATTCGCAGCCGCTGCGTTTGAGTCGGCGCTTAACGGGTCGAAAAGCAAGAATCTTTACCGCAATATCCTGTAAGCGCAAGACCCGAATGGTCTTGTGTATGATGGGCTTGCCCATCAGAAAGCTCATCAACGTGGGTTTTGGCACAACTATCCACTATGACGCACGTTCCGCTCGCGCAAGGGATTAAACACGCGCGTTTGGCGCTCTCGGCGAGACCATACCGCGGGGAGGCTCAACCCAAGCAGCGCCAACACCGCTAGACTCAGACCCTCGTAGAACGTCCTCGGCCGGTAAAGAAAGCGCACCACATGCTTTCCCGACGGCAGAAACACGCCGCGGAACAGGTAATTCGCGGTAAACCATTGCCCGCGATTGCCATCGATCTCGACGGCCCATCCCGGATAGTCCGAATCGTTTAGAACCAGAATTCCGGGCTGATCGAGCGTGGCGTGGATTTCCACTGCCTGCGGCAGATACGAGGTAATATTCGCGGCTTCGACGCCCTTCGCTGCTCCCTGGTTCACCTTCGCAATGCTCTCAAGTTGAAACGGTTTAACCTTCGTCCTATCAAGCAAAACAGTTTGAAAAACGTCAAAACCCGGATCGGCAAGTCTCTTCAGAACCTCACCCTCGTTTGTTTCCAGCTCTGCGCGATAATAGAGAGCCGCGCGCGGCAGCACGTTATCGTACTCGTATATTGCGACTTCCTTGTTATAAGCTGGCTTGAAAGCCGCGTCCGAGTACGGTTTTGCAGTTAGAAGAAATCTGACCGACGATAACTGCAGCAACCGCTTCTCGAGCGGTGTTTTGAAGGCATATTCTGCATCGTCGCCCGTAAAACGATCCCACAGCTCCTGAACCTTAGCTGGCGAACCGGGAGTTATGAAGGTTCGAAGAAAAGGCAAATATTTCCTGTAATACATGGCATCCAGGTCACGAATATCCTGTAACTCGAAAACGGATGCCCAGTCCGGATATAATACTCTGCCACGCCCAAATACTCTCTCCTGGTGTGTATTCTCGCGTTTCAAAAAACTCACGTATGGTGCGCCTTCATATGGGTTCTGCGATTGATCTGGAAGGTTATTGTAAATGTAGTAAATCGGTAGAATGTAGTTCAGTGAGAGCTCGAGCGCCAGAATGACCGTGATCGATCCCCCTAAAAAACGTTCGGACCGCTCAAAGACAATCAGGCAGATCGCCACGCAGAATAGCGCGCATACGGCGACTGAAAACGCCACGTTCGCAAATTGAACTGCCGAATGATTCGCTTTGATCTCTGCGACCATCGTTTTCTGCCCGATAAAGTAGGCCAATGGCGCCATGGCAAAACTAATCGCAAGAGCAACACCCAAAACAAGCTTTGATGCCCGTCCGTTCATCAACTGCTCTAGACCGATTGCGCACAGACCCGCTACGCAGATTGAAAGCACCGCGTGACCGTATTTGTAAAAATCGACATAGCGCAGCAAAGGCAGTCTGCCCAAATTGTTAATAGGCTCAATACCATACTGCTTAAGCAGCAGAACGGCTGCATAGCCGAAAAAGAACAACGTTAGAAATCGCAGATGCCGGCCCGATGATCTCTCTTCCCGGCGAAATGCCGTTATCAGGGCGACCAGGGTCAGGAAGAACGCAACGATTCCGAACTCATTCGCTAGGCCATGCCACTGTCCATACATCAGCGGAAACAAATAGGTGAAGATTGTCGAATCGGGAGTGAAATGGAAGAGCCCTGGAATCGCGCCGAAGACCCGCGGGTCATGCGTGTTGTAAGAGTGCCGCATGAACTCCAAGAACGGCAGCAGCAGTATCGAGGAAAGGCAAAGACCCGCGGCGCTGGCCAAAGCGATTCGAGTTACTAGGGGAAGCCATGAGATCCGTAGTTCGCGATCCAAAATAATTCGGAGCCCAATATAAACGTAAAGAAACACCAGCAAAAGAATACTGCTTTCCGGCATGCCCCCCACGATAACCAGGACCAGGACTGCAATAAATGCCAGGAATGTTTGATAGGTGCGTGTCCTGAGCAGGCGTTCGCAGGCGAAGAGCGCAGCAGGGATCAACACCTCCACGCTGAGATGTGGCATCGTGAGATACAAGATGTAATAACCGCCGAGCATTGCAGCAATGCCCCCTGCCAGCGCTGGGACAAAGCCTACGAACAACCTCAGATAGAAGTAAGCAAAGATCCCAGCGAAAAATAGCCGCCCAAGTATGAAGAGGTTGTAAGTGAACGGAGTCAGATGCAGCGAAAGGAGAATCGTCAGCGGATAGAACGGCTGAGACTGCATATTGGCCGCGAACGGAGCACCATAGGCCTGGTACGGATTCCATAAAGGAAGCGTCCTGTCTTTCAGATACTCATCGCCGATGACTGCGAGGGAGGGCTCGAAGAACCATGCAGCCGCCGCTCCGTCTAGCGTCTTCGCCCATCCCATTTGCACGGGCTGGCCGGACCAAGATCCTCTCGGCATGATACTCGGACATAGCTGCGCGCTGTCGAGCATACTCTTGTGGCCCCAAATGCACGGGAAGAACAGAATATTGAGAATGAAGATCAAAATCAGCGCCGCGTGGCAGCCCTCTCGAGCCATCAGGAGCTTTAACCGCGTGCCGATCGGAACAGCCTTTTGCGTTGCCGCTCTCAAAGCAGCTCTTTCCGGTTTTTGTCTTCCAGGGCTTTGACGATCTTGCCTACGTCCTGCACTCTGCTCCGGTGAGCCACTAGCAGCGTGTCGGCTGTATCCACCACAACCAGGTTCTCAACTCCCAACAGCGCTACCGGTTTGCTCGCGTCCACGTAATTGCCACGGCTGCCCTCGGCGAACAACTCGCCCCGCGCCGCATTAGCATCACGGTCCTTCTTCGCAAGATCGTAGACCGCCTCCCAACTACCCACGTCATTCCATCCAATGTCATCCAAGGCGAACCCAGCGACTTGCTCGGCCCTCTCGATGATGGCGTAATCTATCGAGATGCCCTCGCACAGCGGGTAGGTTTCCGCAAGTTTTGCGGCGAAACTCCGGCTCCCCAGCCGCGGCAATCCAGCGAGAAGAGTCGCAGTCTTGGGCTGATGGCGCCGCATCAGTTCGAGAACGGTAGACGCGCGCCAGAAGAACATGCCCGCGTTCCAATAGAAATTGCCGCGCTCCACAAATTGTTCGGCCGTCTTCGCATCCGGCTTTTCGCGGAACTCGATCACCGGCAACGCTTCTGTACCGCCCGGCTTTACATGCTTGGGAAACTCGATATACCCGTAGCCCGTCTCCGGCCAGCGCGGCTGAATGCCCAGCACCACCACGCTTGTCCTTTCCGCAGCCTCAAACGCCGCCTTCACAAATTTGCGAAAGCGCGCCTCCTTCACAATCAGATGATCGGCCGGGAAAACGCCCATGACCGCATCCGGATCACGCTCTGCGAGAATATGCGCCGCCAAAGCGATACAAGGAGCAGTGTTGCGTTGGGAAGGCTCGGCAATAACTTGCTGCCTGGGAACTTCGGGAAGTTGCTTGCGGATCTCCGCCAGCAGAAACTCGTTCGTAATCACCCAGATATTTTCCGCAGGCAATACGCCCCGCAGCCGATCCACAGTCTGCTGAATCAGGCTGCGCTCGCCGAAAAGGCGAAGCACCTGTTTTGCACTACTACGGCGGCTCTTCGGCCAAAAACGAGTGCCACGCCCGCCCGCCATGACCACGCCGTACCGGTGGCTTGACATAGATTTACTTAGTGTAGGCGAGTGCCTCTCCCGACCGGCGCCGGTGCCGCCCTCAACTCGCTTACGGATTGGGTGACCCTGGATTTATGGGCAGTGGATGATCTGGCAAACGCGAATCCGGGAAGCCGCGGATAATTTTAAACGTCCGGTCCCAGCGCGTTCGCGTAAAGAAGTGCTCGCCCAAATCAATGAAGTGCGTTACCAGCGAATTGACCGAAGATCCTGTCAAGTCCTCGGACGGCGCCTGGTAGGACCAGTAAATCAGCAAAGGCTTGCCGATTATGTTGTCTCGCGGAACAAATCCCCAATACCGGCTGTCGAGTGAATTGTCGCGATTGTCTCCCATCGCAAAGTATTCATTCGGAGGAACGACGATTTCGCCATTCACCACATGATTCTCAAGCATGTCCCGCTGTAGTTGCGCCTGCAGCCCTTCGGCAAAAAGTGTTGGCTCGCCGGGGAAATTGTCGCGTGAAGCATCATATGGAAACTTGTGGTAAACATACGGCTCATTCAGTTGTACGCCATTGCGATACACCACGCGATTCACCATCTTCAGCCGGTCACCCGGTACGCCAATCACGCGTTTCACGAAGGTCTGCGAGATATCCACCGGAAACCGGAACACGATGATATCGCCGTGCTTCGGTTGCTCATAAGGCAAAATGTACTTGCTAATCGCCCCGCCCGGAGCATAAGCGAGCTTGTCCACCAGCAGGTGATCGCCAATCAGTAGCGTATCTTCCATCGAGCCGCTTGGAATCACGAACGCCTGAACCAGTGTCGTGGTTCCGAACAGCAGCAGCAGAATGGTGACCGCCCACTCGGCAATGCTGTTCCGCGGTGTTTCGCGGACGTGCGGCGCAGAAGTCGTTTCCTTTGTGTCAGTCGGCTTTACCGTAGCTGCATTTGGTGCCATGAAATCCCTAGCTTTGCGATGCTGTGCTTGAAAGCTTCATTGTATCGTTCCGGGCTGTTGCCTATATCTAATACATATGCGGTGCTTACGTACAATAACGCTCCTAGTAGCCGTTTTGAGCCTCATTAGTCTCGGATGTAGCAACAAATCCTCGAGTACAAGTCCGGCGCAAAACGCGGCTGCAAACCCTTCGGCCACCGCCAACACCACCACTCCGCCGCCCGCTACCGCCAGCGCTCCGCCGCCGCAAGGCACGGGCTCATATCCCCCGCTTCCCTCCTCGACACAACCCACGGCATCGGCTCCGGCGCAACAGCCTCCGGCGCAACAGCCGGCCGCCCAAGCGGCTGCTCCTCCACCTCCGCCTCCCGTCTCCACCGTCACCATACCAGCCGGCACGCACGTTACCGTGCGGATGATCGACCCCATCGATTCTGCCCACAACACCGCGGGGCAGCTATTCCGTGCGACGCTTTCAGCCCCGATCACATTGCACCGCGAAGTGATTATTCCGGCCGGAACACCGGTTTCGATATTGCTCGCCGATGCGAGCAGTGCGGGTCGGATCCACGGCCGCAGTGTGCTCGAAGTCCGGCTCACGCGAATCGAATATCACGGCCACAGCTATCCGGTTGATAGCAGCATCTACGAGGAGAGCGGCAAGGCGCGCGGCAATCAGACCGCCGTGCGAACGGGCATCGGCGCAGCCGCTGGAGCAATTATTGGCGCAATTGCAGGCGGTGGCAAAGGCGCCGCTATCGGTTCCGCGGCGGGCGGCGGCGCAGGCTTCGGCGTCAATGCGCTTACGCACGGTGAGCAGGTGAGAATTCCCTCAGAAGCGGTGCTGACCTTCCGGCTTCGGCGGCACCTGACAATCACTGAGTGAACGGCATCAGATTCCAGACACCACGCAGAGGGCTCGGATTACTTCCAAGTGTGAACCGCCGCCAGCTCTCGGGCTACAATCGTCTGCGCACCCACAGCGAGTAAACATAGGTTTCCTAACCCGGACCGCGCGATTGTCGAGATAGCAAAGCTGCGGGACTACTGTCTTAACCCGAATCACGAGGATGGCAAGCACAAGGCGCGGGTATTCGCGTCCGCTCTGGGACTTCGTCAAACAGATGCTGAGTGGCTGCGGGAACACTTGTTGCTTGCCGCTAGAAGCGAAGACGCAACCGTCGTCCGGGAAACCCGCTTCGGCACCCTTTATGTTCTGGATCTCATCGTCCGAACCTCGTTTGGCGCGGCGGTGGTTCGAAGCGGTTGGATTGTACAGTTCTCCGAAAATTTCCCACGACTAACAACCTGCTACGTTAAAAGAGCAGAGTGACTCCATGGACCAGATTGCGCTGCTATCGCCAGTTGCGTTGATCGAGGATGTTCCCAACCACGGCCTGACCAAAGGACAAATCGGAACTGTCGTCGAATACCTGCACCGCGAGGGGGAAGACGCTCTGCTGGTCGAATTCTCGGACGACACAGGGCGAACCTATGCAATGGCCGACCTCAAACCTGGCCAGCTTCTTGCCTTGCATCGAAAGACTGAAGCGGCATAGACAGCTTCGGAATCGACCGCCCGCTTAGTCGATATTGCTGCCAAATGGTGCACGACTTACTACGTCTGCCGACGCTTCTTCTTCGGTTTCGCTTTCGGCGGCGGCTTGGGACGATAAGCCGGCACATCCGGCACCGTGCCGCTATATAGCCGCCGATAGACGTCCGCATTGCGCAGAACGATCTGCACGTACCCCCGCGTTTCGTGGAACGGAACCATCTCCACAAACTCAGCTTGCTCCCGGAACGGTCCCCATGTGCGCCACAGGTTCGCGCGCCCGGGTCCGGCGTTGTAGGACGCCAGGGCCAGTTCCAACTGCCCTCCATACGAATCCAGGAATGTCCGGAAATAGTAGGTGCCGAGCTGAATACTGCGATCCGGGGTGAGCAGTTGAGCCGCGGGTAACCGGCGCACGCCGAAGTGTCGCGCGAGAATGCGCCCTGTGGACGGCAGCAACTGCATCAGGCCGTATGCCTTTGCATGCGAGATCACTCGCGGGTCGAACTCCGATTCCTGCCGTATCAAGGCAGCCACCACAAACGGATCCAGATTCTCCTCGTGGCTGTACTGTTCAATGCAATCGCGATAGGGAATGGGGAAAGCAAGCTGCCAGAAAGCCACCGGCGCTTCATCCAGCGGCATGTATAAATAATCCGGAGCGTAGGCTTTGATATATCGTATGGCCTGGTCGGCGTTGTTGTGCGCCGCAGCCATTTTGGCTAGCTCATAGGCATAGACATTATGTTGAAGCCCATCGTTCCGCGCGCCAAACTTGAGCTCGCCTTCCGCAAAATCATTCAGCCCTGTGAGCTGCAGCAGTCGAGCACGCTCGATCCGTGCTTGCACGGCTTCGCTCGGCACGAAACTCGGGAATTGTTCGCGCGCCGGCCACGGAATGGCGCGCAGGAATTGCAGCATCTCCGGGCTCGCGGTTGCCGCCTCGAGAGCCGGTTCCCTCAGGCGATCGCGCGCCAGCACTGCGTAGTACGTGTTCGGGAAACGCGCTACCAGCTCTTCGTAACAGGCGCGAGCAGACGGGTTATCGTTCTTGCGCTCTGATAGCCGGCCCAGGAAATAAAGCGCATCGTTGACGTCTGTCGAATCGGGATATTGTTGAACGTGGCTGCGCAATAGATCGAAAGCGTCGTCACTGTCTTTTCGATAGCTCTCGAACGCCTCCCGCCAATGGCACCAGGCTGCGCGCGGGTCTTTCGGAAACGTGGCGGCACAGGCTCGATACAGCGGCAAATATGTGCTGGGGTCGTTCTCCGTTCGCGCCTGGTCGGCCACAAAAATGAGCGCATCCAGCCGCCACGGTGAAGCGGCGTGCTGCTGCTCCAGGTGATCCAGAAATGGTTTCACATCGGCGTGGTGATCGAGCTTGCGGGCGCATCGGATCAGATAGCTGAGCCGCTCGGCATCCGCTTCGCTCTCATCCACCTTGAGAGCGGTGAGATATTCAAAAGCGGCTTTCGGGTTGTTGTTCAGGAAGTCCGCTACGCCTAGGCGCACGCGTGCTTGGTCTCGTTCCACGCCGCTGAGCTGTGGAATCGCAGCATACAATTCGATACGCGCTCCAGCGGGATTGTTCGTGTGGAACAATTTCTCGGCGCGCCCCAACATGTCGGCCGGCGTCGGAGCAGGATATTGGTCGCCCAAGCGCTGCTTCAGATCTACCAGCGCGTTCGCCGCGTCGGTTGCTTCCTTCGCCGTCGGATAGTCATAATAGACCCGCTTATAGCGTTCGGCCGCCTGCGCCAGATCGCCGGTTGCCGCGTAGCAGCGCGCCAACAACAAATCGGCGTGCGGCTGAGGAATCACATCATAGTACTTCTTCACCAGATCGAGCGCGTCCTTCGGATGGTCTCCCTCCAGGTCGGCTCGAACCGCCAGTGCGGCTGCCGCACCTACGAACGGCGAAGTCGGCGTCTGATTAAAGACGTGCGTCGCGGATTTAGCCACCTCGTTGTAGTTCTTCAGACTGTACTCGGCCTGTGCGCGGATATAGTGCGCATAATCTTCCAGGGACGGGGCCTTGGCGGCGCCGGCGCTCGCATAATCGGCCGCGGTTGAGTAATTGCCCATTTCCAACTGGTGCTGGGCGAGCGCGATCAGGCCTGCTGCCCCCACCGCTTTGGGCGGCGGCAATGGCGCAGATTGCGGCTTCTTTCGAACCGTGGCAGCTAACAGCGCAACCGCCACCCACGCAACCATGAACGCGGCGACAACGCGCACTGAACGCGCCGAAGAACGCCGTCTTTTGAGACTAGAACCGCCGGGAATAATACACCTTCCAGAAAATAGTCATGAACTGGTTCCTAAATGTCTCGCGATTTGAGCGTGCAGCGACGCATTCGCTTGCCGTTCCAGTACGATCGAAGCCATCCCAGCCACGAGTTCGAGCGCGCTCCCATTCACCGGCTCGGCGCCCGCGGCAAACAGCACCGCTACTACGCGGTCACCGTTGCTGATCGGAATAATGTGTGCCCGCTCGTCGGGTTCCGGCGCACTGAGGCGCTCGCTGACCTCGCCCGGCGTTCTAAGCGCGATCACGGGATCTTTGGATTCCACCGCGGACGCGAACGCAGCCGTCGAGGAGACCGGAAAAGCGAAATGATCCGGAATCGCCAGATTCACTTGCCCGCGCACGAGCAGAACGCCATCCTTCAGCGTCAACACCGCGGCCTGCCGGGCAAATTGAGATGCGCCATCGAGAAGAGCGGATACCCATTCGGCTTCGGTTTGGTATTGGCGGAACCGGCGCAACAGGTGATTCAGCTCGCAGGTCAACTGTTGGCTCAGATCGCAGCCGGATTCGTGCGGGTACATCGCGGGAACTTTGATTCTAACGGAAACGCGTTCACTTAGAAATGTTTTATTGCGCGGCCGCGGTGCGCGTCAGTGCGGTTGGCGGCGAAACTTCCGGAGCGAGCGTACTGATGACCCGGCGCTGAACTCCATCGTGCTCCAAATCGACGATCAGTTTCCCATCGCTCCGGCTCGCAGCGTCGCCGTCCCAGGGGTCTTCGCCGTCGTCCGCTTTGATCTTCGATAGCCGGAGATTCGGCCAGCCGTCGGCGAAAGAGAAAGCGAAATTGCCCGAAAGCGCACTGAAGGAATCCTCGCCGGAAAGTTGCACGTTCGCCCCAGAGAATGTCCCGGTAGCTTGCAGATTGCGCAGGCTGTCCAATCCGGTTCCGGACGTGTTGAATTCGCCTTCTGCGCTAAGTAGCCCGCCCCGCCACGGAAAACCGTTCGCGGTCGCCGCAAACCGGCAAACAGGCGAGTAGGAGGCCAGATTCAAACTGCCATGCGCTCGTATGAGGCCCTCGGGCAGATTCAATCGCAGCGAAGCAAAGTTGAGATTGGCGCCTCGCCATATAAAACGCGCCGTAAGCGGCCCTAGATCGGCGCCATTCACCGCAAATCGATCAATCGTAAAATCGCCGTCGAGGTTGCGCTCTGCCAGCCACGATGGAATGGAACGGCGAGTTAATCGCAGCCGCGCCAGCAGGCCCTGCGCCCGCAAGGTGGGGTCCAGCGCCGCTTCGAGTTCGGCAAGATCGGCAGCCGGTATCTCAACGTGCAGATGCTCCGGTCGTTTCGCAGTCGCGTTGTAGCGGTAGGTAGCGTCGACAGCATGGTCTCCCCAGCTTGCGGAGAACTGATCGAGAGTCAGCGTGGAAGCATCGAACGTCACACGTCCTTGGGAGTGATCCAGCGGAAGCGCGAGCGCAGGCGCCCCGATGGCTGCGTCCTCGAATTGAAACTGTCCCGACCATGTGCCCTCGGCTCCGGCTTCGTACGCGTACACAAGCCTTCCGGTAATACTCCCGTTGTGAACCACAGCTAGCGCGGAGGGCGTGCCGAACCAGGCTTCAGCCGTGCTCTTCAAAGCATTCAAGGAAAATCCGTCGGTATCCAACGTAATTACCAGGCGCTGCCCGGAAAAATAGTAATCTCCACCCGCTCGCAACGTGCCGCCCGAAGACGTTTCGCCGGAAGGCGTTTCCCGCTCGGAAGACGTCTCGATAACTGCGGGATCCAGATGAATGCCATCCGCGGACAAACCGGCGGTTGCAAGCGCCGCACGAAGCGGCGGTGACTGTGGCAGCGTAGCTACCGCGTCTTTGATAGAAACATGGCCTTCGAGACCGACGTGATTGGAATAGCTGACCACGCCATTTACGGCGCCCTCCACGGCAAGTTCCGGTGGTACAGGAAGGCCCATGCGTTTGCCGAACGGCAATACGTCGCTCGCTGGCGCGTCTCTCAATTGTGCCGCGACAGACCACTCCGGACGGCTCAGAAAATCATTGACGCGAACCTGAAGCGCGACGGGTGTAGTCTCACCCGCATGCTCCGGAACCGTTTCCAGTTGCAGCGTGTGAGCCAGCAGATCTACGCTGCCCCGATAGCGAATGCGCCAGTCTTCGCCGCTCGCCGGCAGTAGATCCCAACGATGAACATCTTCCAGCCGGAGCGCGCCCTTGATTCGCAGGGCGGTGGCTGGCCCCTCAATTCGTACGTGCGAACTGGCCGTGCCGTGTACGCCCACGTCATAGCCTTCCACCAGCGTGGTGAATTCGCTGAGGTCGCTGGGATCGATCGTAATGTCGGCTTCCAGTTGATTCGAGTCGTGAGTGGCGGGCGCCAGGTGCCAATTCGCCGTTCCATGCACATGGCCGAAGCCGTTTCCCGCACGATCCGTACGCGCCGGCGAGCCCGAAAAGCGAAGATAAAGTCTTCCCGAACGTTCGGGATAAACACTGAGATCGGCATCCGTGATGTAAAGCGTGGTCTTGCGCGTTCCAAGTTTGAAATTCACACGGCCGTCAGCGATCTCGAATGCCGGAAAAAAATTAAGCGGCGCGCGCTTCGGTGCGCTCACACGCTGCAGCAGTTCCACCACGTTCCAAGTGCCGTCACTCCGTTTCACCAGATTGAGAGAAGGTTCCACCAGGCGCAAACTCGAGAACCGGATCTGCCCGCGCAGCAGCTTATCCACGCGAAGATGCGCCTCCAGAGCCGCTGCGTGCGCAAATGGTTCGATGCCGTACCGCGGATCTTCCTCAATTGTGATGTCGTCCAACGAAAACCCGACCCCGGTCAACAACGTGAAGTGCACCGTGGAAAAGCGCACCTGCCGCCCCAGCGAGGCCTCTAGCGTGCGTTGAATCGCGCCTGAAAACCGGGAGACATTCACGAAGGGTGCGATCAAACCCAATAGCAGGGCCGCCGAGACGCAGACCAGCAGCAACTTCAGCAAGCGCCGGTTACTCGATTTAGGGTTTCGAAACATTCTAGGTGAAGCGATCGCGCACCAGAGGACACACACATGCGCGTACCCTCATTGTACCGCCCAAACGATTGATTTTCCTAGGGAATCTTGAAGAGAAGCAAATTCTCCCGGCATGTTATTCTCAGCCCGTGAACGACGGTTCTTCTCGCCTGGCGATGATTTTCGATTTAGATGGAGTGCTCATCCACTCCATGCCTCTTCACATCCGCGCGTGGGAGCGGTATCTCGAAAGTTTCGGCATGGGCTGCCGCCACATGGAGCACATGATGCACGGAAAACGCAACTCCGAGCTGGTTCGGGAGCTGTTTGGCTCCGGGCTGTCCAGCGAGGTGGTGTTTGAGCACGGGGCAGCGAAAGAGCGTCTGTTTCGCCAGATGCTGCTCGAATCCGATTTGAGCGCGTGCCGCGTGCCCGGGCTGACCGAATTCCTGGAGCGGCAGAAAGACGTTCCCAAAGCCATCGGATCGAACGCCGAGCCCGCGAACATCGATTTTGTGGTAGATCAGTTCGGTTTGCGGCCCTATTTCCGGGTCATTGTCAACGGCCAGCAAGTGGAGCGGCCGAAGCCCTTTCCCGATATCTATCTCAAGGCCGCCGAGCAGCTCGGCTTTGAGCCGCGCAACTGCATCGTCTTCGAAGATTCACCCACCGGAGTTGAGGCTGCCTGTGCAGCCGGCATGCTCGTCGTGGGCGTCGAGACCACCCCGACGAAATTTCAGGGCGTCGACCTGACCGTGCAGAATTTCTTGGACCCTAAGCTGGAGGAGTGGCTGCGCGCGCAGAGGACATCGAGCCGAAAATTAGTGGTATAACAGTCATACCGGTGCGCTTTAGCTTCGATCCCAAGAAGAGTAAGCGCGTCAGGATGAATCCCAGGCGCGGCATCGGATTCGAGGAAGTGCAGGAGGTGTTCTCGCACCCTTATTGGCTCGACCAACGATCGGACGTTCTAGAGCAATATCTGGCCATCGGCTGGGTGGGTACTCGGATGTACTCCGTCATCTTTGAAATCCGCGAGAATCAGGAAGGAGAGGTTCTGCATCTGGTCACGCTATGGAAATCGACCAAAGAGAAAATCCGCCTATATGAAGAAAACTCGTAAATCAGTCAAACCGATTTCTGCTGATTCGATTGCACGCTTGGCGGATCGGGGGAAAAACATCTCCGGCTTCTTCAAGGGCCAAGGCCGAATGGTACAGCCGATTCAGCGCGTAAACGTGGACCTTACCGCTACCATGTTGGAGGAGTTAGATCGGGCTGCTGAAGATCTCAACGTTAGCCGCCAAGCAGTCATCAAGACGCTGGTCCGTCAGGCGCTCGATCACCATTACCTCGCACAACGCGCCAAGGAAAGTCGCCGCTGAGGCTCTATGCGTCCGCAGATATCAAGAATGGTTAGACAGTGCGATGATGCGGGGCCTCGCCGAGTGGCGTAAGACGCTCGTCTAGCCCTGCTACAATTCCCTCCTATGTTCACCGGTATCGAGCACTTCGCCATTGCCTCGCCCAATCCCAAACGCCTCGCCGAGTGGTATGTCTCCCAGCTCGAATTCGAGATCACTTTCGAGTACGCCGGCAACTACTTCGTCGAAGCCAAGAACGGCAGCTTGATCGAGATCATCCCGTCAGAAGGCGAACGCCCTGAAAGTGCCATGCGCACCCCCGGAATGCGCCACATCGCCATCGCAGTAGACGATTTCGAGGCAGCCTACGCCCAACTACGCGCCCAAGGCGTGAAGTTCGAAGGCGACCCCTACACCAACGACGGCAACCGCATCGTATTCTTCACCGATCCGGACGGCAATCTGATTCACCTCATCAAGCGCGCCAAGCCTCTAGCGTAGGCTTGTTTCAGTGCGCATTCGGCAATCGTGCGTGCTACAAAGAGCATTGCTTTGCTGAAGCGAGTCTTTCGGGCATTTCAGTATCACGATTTTCGCGTGATGTGGCTGGGCGCATGCACATCCACCATCGGCACGTGGATGCAAATCCTGGCCCAGAGCTGGCTGGTCTACAAGCTTTCGAACTCGTCCGTGTATCTCGGCCTGGACGCGTTCTTCGGGCAAATTCCGATCTTTCTTTTCTCCCTCTTCGGCGGCGTGTTTGCCGATCGCAAGAGCCGCCGCAGCCTGCTGCTGATGTCGCAAATCGTGCAACTCATCTGCGCGTTTACGCTCGCCGCTTTGGTTGCAACCGGCGTGGTCCGTGTGTGGCACATCTGGTGCCTCTCCTTTACAGTTGGCTTGGCGCAATCCTTCGGCGGCCCTGCGTATTCGGCCCTCATCCCCACGCTGGTAGATAAAGAAGACCTACAAAACGCCATCGCGCTCAATTCCATCCAATTCAACGTGGCGCGCGTATTAGGGCCGGCCTTGGGCGGCATCACGCTTGCCAAACTCGGCGCACAGTGGTGTTTCGGCCTCAACGGAATCTCGTTCATCGCCGTCATCTTTACGCTGCTGCTGATCCGGCCGCGCTTCGTCCCGCAAAACACCGGTGAATCGGTGATTCAAAGCATGAAGCGAGGCATCGACTTCTTGCGGAAGAAGGAAGGCATGATCAGCCTGATGGTCCTCGCCTTCCTCGCCGCGCTGCTGTCTTTCCCTCTGATCACATTTTTGCCTGTGATGGCGCGCGATGTGTTTCACGGCGGACCCAACACCTTCACCTTGTTCTTGTGCGCCTCTGGCGTGGGCTCCATTGCCGGCGCCCTGCTGGTAGCGGCCATTCAGACGCAGAGAGGGTTGGCGCGGCGTTCGCTTTTGATGATGATCGCTTTGGGCAGTTGCATCGCGGTGTTCGGCCTCTCGCGCAACCTCGCGCTGAGCACTGCGTTTGTTTTCGGCGCCGGCGCGACCATGATGGTCGTGCTCACCCTGAATACCTCGCTCGTTCAGCTATACGTCACAGACGCCATGCGGGGCCGTGTCATGAGCGTCTACAACGTCTCGTTTCGAGGCGGCATGCCAATGGGCAGCTTGATCTCGGGCTTCTTAATCAAACGCACATCGGCTCCCGCGATCATGGCCGCCAACGGAGCTCTGCTCATAGTGCTGGCGCTCTACTTCTTGCTTGTCCAGCGCCGTACGTCGAAACTCTGAGCTTCCGCGTTCGTCCATTTCTACAATGAATGCAGATGCTGGGAGATTCAAACAAGTGCGTACGGTGCGGCTGACGGCCGCCTTCTGCCTGGTGGCGGCAATTGGATGGGCGGCAAGCGTCGCAATCCCGGAGCTACAGAAAGCGCGCGATCAGCAGAATCTCGCCACGCTCGACGGCATGATCGCTCAAGCGAAACACGCCGCAGATACTGACCCACGCTCTCCCGAGGCGCAATACCGGCTCGCGCTCGCCTATTCCTACGCGGCGGAAGTCGCCATGGAGCTTCACGATAAGAAAAAAGCGGAAGGTTACGCCGAAGCGGGCATGGGGCCCGCAAAGAAAGCAGTTGATGAAAATGGCGGCAACGCTGAATATCACCGCCTGCTCGGCGAAATATGCGGACAGGTCATTCCAGCCAGCCCGCTCATGGGCACTTTGAAATACGGCCCGTGCGCGAAAGATGAAATCGATAAAGCCATTCAACTCGACGGTAAGCTCGCGCTTGCCTATGTAAGTCGCGGCGTAGGCAATTACTACTTGCCTGCCTCGATGGGCGGCGGTGTTGACTTGGCGTTGAAAGATTTCGATAAAGCCATTGAGTTGGATCCGAATCTTGCCGACGCGTACGTGTGGAAGGCCGTGACGCTTCGCAAGGCGAATCGGGATGCGGAGGCAAGAGAGGCCTTCCAGAAAGCTTTGCAGCTGGATCCAAACCGGATTTGGGCTAAGGAGCAATTAGAGAAAACTCCGGCGCGGTAGATGCGGCGCGCCCTCCTCCTCTTGCCAGGCATTGCCGCAGTAGCTTGGCTCGAATTCCAGTTCTTCCCTGGCCACACGTACTTACAAGGCGAGACCCAAATTCTCCTTCCCATTCTGGAAAGGCTGGCTTCTCCGGGCTTCCTCTCTCGCGACTTAGTCGCAACGCACCCACACCTTACTTACACCATATACGACGAAGTTACTCTCTTCTTGCACGGAGCTGGGGGGCTAGACTTTAAAACCGCATTGGTGATCCAACAACTGCTCTACCGCGTTGCTGGAGTTATTGGCGTTTTCCTCCTGGCGCGCGCCGCCCGTTTTAAGGATAGCTTCGCTTTACTGGTTTCTGCGCTCGTCAACCTCGGCGCAATGCTGCCAGGGCCCGCGGTCCTGATAACTGACCCAGAGGCGACGCCGCGCGCCTTTGCTTTCGGACTCGTTCTGCTGGCGATGGGCCTGCTCGCACGGGAAAGGCCGTTGCTCGCCGGATTGGCAGGTGGGCTCGCGCTGGTGTATCACGTGCCCACTGCGGCGCCATTTTGGGCTGTAGCGCTGCTTGCCTTCGTTTTTGATCGGCGATTGCGGCCGCTGCTGCGCCCCGCGCTCAGCATTCTGGCCGTATTTGTGCTCTTGCTGGCAAACCTGGCCCAATTGCAGCCGGGCGTCATCGAGCCCCAACCGTTCTTCGCCAAAATCTCCGTTCGGCTCGCCGCCCTTCAGCAGTTCCGCACCAGTTACGTCTGGGTTTCGCTCTGGGCCGGGCATGAAATCTGGATATATCTGGCTGTTTGGGTATGTGCCGTGTGGGCCACTACCAGAATCTGGCCATCGCTGAACCGGCAACTCCGGTGGTTCTTCGTCGCACTCCCTCTATGCGGCATTTTGAGTGTTCTGCTTTCTGACGTGCTGCTGGAGCATCTTCGCTGGTCCCTTGTTCCGGCTTTGCAGCCGGCACGCACGTTAGTGTATACAGTTGCCATCGCCTCTTTGGTGTGCGGTGTCGCCGGAGTCCATGCTGCAACTAACCGTCGCGCTTCGGAGGCGGCTTTGTGGTTCGCGCTTGTCCTGCTGGGCCCGCTGAGTGAAATAAGAACTCACTCTGAATCGGTCTCACCGGCGGTCACTCAGATGGCTGATTGGGCGGACAGAAATACCTGGGGAAGCTCGATGTTTTTATTCCCTGATGCTGGGCGCGAATTGTATCCCGGCGTCTTTCGCGCTGAGTCGCGGCGCGCGGTCTGGGTCGATTGGACCAGCGGCGCGCAAATGAAGTACTTCGATTCATTAGGAGAAGAGTGGTGGGAAAGGTGGCGCGGCACCATGAAGCCGAAGTTCTCTGACCACCATTTGCAAAATATGCTATCCCTGCCTATCGACTACTTCGCACTCAAGCGCGCACACCAACTCATGCGCATCCGGCCGGTATTCGCAAACCGGGAATTTGTCGTGTATGATGCGGCCGATTTGCGAAACGCGGCGCTGCGCTAGCCGCTCAAATTAATTCCCAGCTTCTTCAATTCCTCGGCATAGTAGCGCTTGTGCAGAACGTCGTATTCCTCGCCGCCCTCGGTAATCTCCCGCTTTTGGGTGCGAATCTTTTCGCGGGCGGCCGCGTCGATGCGATGCTCCAATTGCAGCAGCTCGGTCATCTCACGCACAATGGCGAGACGAAGCTCGTTGGGATCCTTCCGCACTCGAAAATCCCGCGACTTCCGCACAGCGCTGACAATTTTATGCGCCAGATCGTTCACTTTATCCCGCGAAAGTTTCATCGGGTCGCCGGTATCGCGCCCTGCCGCGCGGATCACCTTGCGCTGCGCCAGCAATTGGTTCTTGATCTTGCGGAACATCTCCTGATATGAGACATTTTCGCGCCGCATGTAATCGCTATATTGATCCAGCAAGTCGCGAACTTCGTCGTTCAGCCGGTCTTCCACCGCCAGATCTTCTTCAATCGTGTGCGCAATCACCCCGGCGGCGACCGCCGGGTTCGACGTTTCGAGAGCCGCAGGGCTAAGGCGCTCGACGAGTTGCCGCGAAAGATACCCTATAAACTCCCGAGCCAATAGCATTCGAGCGTTAGTTTAGCAATTCAGCGCAAAAACCTAACTCTCACCCCGATGGTTCGCCAAAAATTCGCTGTCGATCGGCCGCCGTCCCCGGAAACCGTCCTCCACGTGGTGCCAATAGCCGATACCGCTTTCCCCAAGCTTCCAACACAGATACACTTCCTGGTCACGATAGAGCGTCGGGAAATCGATCAGGCCCGTTTCAATGTCTTTCAATTGGCAGCCTATCTCCTGAATCTTTTCGAGCGTACCTTTCAGCGCCCGCGCCGCTGCGTCCTTCCGGCTGCGAAGCTGAACGATGCGATCCCGCGGAGCCACCATTCCGCCCGTAAGCGCAATCCGTTGATTGATCTGCGAAAGCTCGGCGTCGTTCTGCTCGTAATCCTCCTTGAGCTGAATCAGGCTGCGGAGCAGGCGTTCCACTTCCGGAAGGAATCCTTCCGCTTCGAGCAAATTGAAATAACGTGGCACTACGTTAGCAAGTGAGTATAGCAGCGGAACCTCGACTGGCAACCTGGCCTATCCTGAGACTTGCGCATCGGGATTCATACCTCCACTGCCGGCTCGCTCGAACGTTCCGCCATCAAGGCCAATGAGCTCGGTGCAAACACGTTTCAAATCTTCTCCTGCAGTCCACGCATGTGGCGCACCAAGCCGCCCGACCCAGCGCAAATCACGCAATTGAATCGGCTGAGAGACCGGCACGACTTGACGCCCCTTGCGATTCACGACAGCTACTTGATCAACTTGGCCGCGCCTCCTTCCATCATTCGCGAGAAATCTATCGAGGCCTTTCGCGGCGAGATTGAGCGCGCTCTTTTGATAGGCGCCGAGTATCTGGTCACGCATCCCGGCAATTACAAAGGCTTGAGCGTCGAGCAAGGAATGTTGAATGTTGCCGAAGCGCTGGCCCTCTCGTGGCGCAGTGTCGACGCCAACCTCTCAGACAAGCCGAAGCTGACCATCTTGCTTGAAAACACCGCTGGCGCCGGCGCCCAACTCGGCGGCAAGCTCGACGAACTCGCCACTATTCGCCAACTCGCCAGCCCCTATCTCGACATCCCGATTGGTTTTTGCCTGGATACCTGCCACTGTTACGTCAGCGGGTTTGATGTTGCGCATTCCGAAGGCTTGGCGGAGCTCATCGCGCGCGTCTCGGACACTCTAGGCTGGGAACACGTTCCCGTCATTCACGCCAATGACGCCAAAACTGCGCTGAACTCCCACTGCGACCGCCACGCTAACATCGGCGCTGGTTATATTGGATTTGAAGGCTTCCGCCGCATTTTGAACCATCCCGACTTGCGAAGCAAAGCCTTCATCCTCGAGACGCCCGTCGACAAGCCGGGCGACGATCTGCGCAACGTACAAGCACTGAAGGAGTTGGTATCCCCGAAAAAGCCTACGACCCCAAAGAAATCGAGACCAAGTGGCATAACCGCTGGGCGAACGATCCGGCGCTCTACGTAGCCGACGCGCCCGAAAAGCCGAAATACTACGTCCTCGAAATGCTGCCCTACCCCAGCGGCGTGCTGCATATGGGACACGTGCGTAACTACGCCATCGGAGACGCGCTCGCCCGCTACATGTGGATGCGCGGCTACAACGTGCTGCATCCCATGGGTTGGGATGCCTTCGGCCTGCCCGCCGAAAACGCCGCCATTAAGGAAGGCAAAGATCCTTATGAGTGGACGTTGCGCAATATCGCCACCATGAGTCGCCAGTTCCGGCGCCTTGGCTTTGCCTTCGATTGGAACCGCGAAATCGCCAGTTGTCAGCCCGAATTCTATCGCTGGAACCAGTGGTTCTTTTTGAAGATGTTCGAGCGCGGCCTCGCCTATCGGAATGAGGCGCTGCTGAATTGGTGCCCCGAGTGCGGAACCGTGCTTGCCAACGAGCAAGTTATCGACGGCTACTGCTGGCGCCACGAAAGCACCAAAGTCCAGCAGCGCGCCATGGAGCAGTGGTTCTTGAAAATCACCGCCTATGCCGAGGCGCTGCTCGATGACATGCGTTTCCTCACCGGCTGGCCCGAGCGCGTCCTCGCCATGCAACGTAACTGGATCGGCCGCTCTGAAGGCGCCGAGGTCGATGTTGCGATCGAAGGCCTGGCTCAGAAGATCCGCATCTTCACCACCCGCATCGATACCATCTATGGCGCTACCGCCTTCATCCTGGCGCCGGAACATCCGCTGGCTTCGGAACTCGTGACCGATCCCGAAGGCCGCCGGCAAATCAAGGAAATGATCGATGCTACCGCGCGGCAAGATCCCGGAAACGTTCAGAAGATCGGTCTGTTCACCGGACGCTACGCATTGCGGCCGTTCGATCAAGCCCGCATTCCCGTCTGGATTGGCAACTTCGTCCTTATGGGTTATGGCACCGGAGCGATCATGGCCGTCCCCGCGCATGATCAGCGCGATTTGGAATTCTGCCGGACTTACGGCATTCCCATCGTCCCCGTGATCCGGCCTGTCTCTGAGAATGGCGCCGAGGACCTCGCCGACAGCGCCACCTTGCAAGAAGCCTTCACCGAAGACGGCATTCTCGAAAATTCCGGCCAATGGTCCGGTCTCTCGAGCGAAGAAGCCCGACGCCAAATGACTGCCTTCGCCGCCGAGCACGGGTTCGGCGCTCACGCTATCACCTATCGCCTCAAGGATTGGGGCATCTCGCGGCAGCGCTACTGGGGCACGCCCATACCAGTTATCTATTGCCCGAACTGCGGCATCGTGCCCGTGCCTGAAGAAGATCTGCCTGTCCTGCTGCCGTTGGGCGTCAGGATCACCGGCGAAGGCCGCTCGCCGCTCGAATCCGTCGAGTCGTTCATCAACGTCGCGTGTCCCAAGTGCGGCGCCCCCGCGCGGCGCGAAAGCGACACCATGGATACCTTCGTCGATTCCTCCTGGTATTTCTATCGCTACTGCGACCCGCACAACGGCAAAGCGCCCTTCGATTCGAATATCATCGCGCGCTGGTTTCCCATCGATCAATACATCGGCGGCGTCGAACACGCCATTCTCCATCTCATCTATTCACGCTTCTGGACCAAGATGATGCGCGACCTCGGCCTCATCTCCAATCCCGAGCCCGTCAAGCGCCTCTTCACCCAGGGCATGGTGATCAAGGACGGCGCCAAAATGTCCAAAAGTCTGGGCAATGTGGTCTCCCCCGACGAGATGATCGAAAAGTTCGGTGCCGACTCCGCGCGCATGTATTCGCTCTTCGCCGCGCCTCCCGACCGCGATCTCGATTGGCAGGAAGACGGCGTCTCCGGTGTGAATCGTTTCTTGGGCCGCGTCTATCGCTTCGTCACTCGCAACGCGAATCGTAATGAGGTCCAGCTTTCAAACAGTTCCGACCGTTCCATCTTGCGCAAGCTCCACCAGACCATCGGCAAAATCACCAGCGATTTCGACACCCGCTGGCACTTCAACACCTCCATCGCAGCGCTCATGGAGTTGCTGAACGATCTCTATGCAGCCGAATCCAACCTGTCCTGCGCTGTGCGCCGTGAAGCCAGCGAAAAGATCACTTTGATGCTCGCTCCCTTCGTGCCCTATGTCGCGCAGGATCTCTGGTCTGAGCTTGGTCACCACGGCCGCGTATTCCGCGAGAATTGGCCGGCCTTCGATCCCGAGCTCGCCAAAGAAGATCTCGCCGAAATCCCCGTGCAGGTCAATGGCAAGCTGCGCGGCCACATCCACGCGCCTTTCGGAACCTCAAATGACGAACTCCAGCGCCTCGCGCTAGTCAACGACAAGGTCAAGGCCTTTCTCGAAGGCAAACAGATCGTCAAGGTCGTCGTTGTTCCCGACCGGCTCCTCAATGTCGTCGTCCGCTAGCGCCCGGCGCTGCTATCTCACGATTTTTCGATTCCCGCAAGATCGAAAGCGCGCCGCGCATCTGCGCTGGACATGAACCATTTCCAAACGTTCCCGCTCCGCAGGTTTTCAATGCTCAGCAGCGTAATCCCAACATCGATCCCAATCACATCTTGCGCTTGCCAACCGGTGTTTGGATTAAACACATCCACAAACCCGTAACGCCGATAGATCTTGTCTCCGAAACGCTGCTTTATCGCACGCACTGCGGGTAGGCAGATCTCCGGCACTAACATCAACGAACCGGCGGCGGCGCAAGGCACAACCGTCCCATCCAGGTTCTTAGTCGCCGGCGGACCGCCCCATGCCGTGTAACCCTTGGGGCTCGCTGAACTGGTGATGCCCCAAATGTCCGCCGAATACCCTGGAAACTCCGTCGCCAAATCCATGCAGAACCTGCGATGTGCCTGCGTCGCCGTACACGAATTCTGAAACCAATCCACCTTCAGCCCGCGCGCTTCCCGCCGATCCCGGAAATCCCACCACGCGAACGGATATTGATAGGTCCACAGCAGCGACCGCCCGTAATACCGGAACCCGTCATATTCGAACGGATCGCGATCCCATGCGTACCAGGACTCCGGGCTCAGCGCGTGCGTACGCGATCCGATGCCCAGCAGGTACATGCAGGCAAGTTGGCAATACTTGGCGTAACGAAACTGGATGAAGCCGGTCTCGGGCCTCCAACCGTGTGACAGCAGATAAGGATCGCCGTTCAGCATCCATCGGTAATCGACCCGCTCATAAATCTTCGTTGCGAGTTCTCGAATTTCCCGGTCGTCGCGAAAGCACTGCCTCGCCGTCAGCGCGCCCGCCACAAGCCAGGTCGAATCGCTCGTCGAGACTTCGCTATTCCCGTGCCGCTCTCCGCTGCGTACGTCTATGAAGTGATAAAACCAACCGTGCTCATTCGCCACGGGTCCCTCTGCATACGACCGCAGCGTCACCCTCGCGCGCTCTCGCGCTTCGCCATTCGAAATCCAGTTGCGTTTCGCGCCGATGCACAGTGCGGTAAGTGCAAACCCAGTCGCGCCTGTACTGCCAACGTAGCGCCCGTTCTCTGGATACTCACTCGCATCCGCGCGTGCCCGGTCTCGCGCAATCCCGGTGCCAGGGTCGGATTGTTCCCAGAAATAGCGGAAGCAGCGCCGCGCAAGATCGTCCAGCACATCCGTCCCACGCGCCAATGCGCCCGCAGCCGAACCGATTACGAGTGCGCGCCGCGTGAGCCCTTCGCCCGTTTCCATGTGGACGGACGCGCTCAGCCTTTAGCCGGCCATTGGAAACACAATCCGTATCCATCCGGATCGGAAAGCGACAACTGTTTCATGCCATAAGGCGCGACTTTCGGCTTTTCAAGTCCCGCGATTTTCCCGCGCAATTCTTCATAGGCCGCATCTACGTCCGGGCACCCGATAAAGAAGCCCATGTCCCCATGAGCAGCCGTACGAGCCCGGTCAGGTTCTGGGGGACGCTCGTCATCGAATTCATAAAGTGTGTTCAGCATCAACTCAACATCGTCCAGCCGCAGCAATGCCCAATGGAAACGATCCTCACCCAGCTTCGGCGAGGTGCTCACCACCTCGAACCCCAGCACATCTCGATAAAACCGTACTGATGTAGGCATGTCGTATACCTGCACCAGTGGAGTCATTCCCCGAACCTCAATCGCCATTCCCCACCTCTTTCGTTCTCTCCGCGGCTTGCAGCATCGCCTCTATACTTTTATCCACGTCTTCGTCTGTCGTTGACCAGTTACTCACGCTGATGCGCATCGCGGTGCGGTCTTTCCAAACCGTCCCTCCGCACCAGCAGGTTCCGTCTTCTTGAATCGCCGCGATAGTCCGTTGAGTTTGTTCCGGTGTACCGAAAGACACCAGAACCTGATTCAATACCACGTCATTCAGCACCTCGTACCCGGCGGCACGTAAAGCATCGCCGAACCGCCGCGCCTGCCGGCAATTGCGCTCAACCATCTCCGCAAGTCCCTCGCGCCCAAGAGATCGCAGCGCCGCATAGACAGGGATTGCGCGGGCACGGCGCGATTCTTCGGGAACAAATTCGTGCGGGTCTCGCTCATCTGCGGTGGCCACGATATACTCGGCTGCCAACGACATCGCGCTGCGATGCGCAGCCTCGTCCGCACAGAAGACAATCCCGCAGTCGTACGGCACATTGAGCCACTTGTGCGCGTCGGTCGCCACTGAATCGGCGCTCTCGACGCCTCGCACCAACCCCGCCCGCTCCGGCGAAGCTGCGGCCCATAGCCCGAACGCTCCATCGACGTGGAGCCACGCCCCACGCTCCTTTGCCGATTCAGCGATTTCGCTCAGAGGATCCACCGCGCCCGTATTCACGTTGCCCGCCTGTGCGCAAACGATACACGGCCCTTGAGAGGCGCGCAACGCGGCGGATATCGCATCAGCGCGCATGCGGCCCTGAGTGTCCGTCGGCATTCTTCGCACCCGATTGGCACCGAGACCCAGCAGTCGCAACGCCATGGCTATCGAATAGTGCGCTTCCTCGCTCACCACCACGTCAATGGGCGGCGCTCCGAAAAGGCCGTCGGCCTCGACATCCCATCCGGCCCTGCTCAGCACACGATGGCGCGCGGCGGCCAGTGCGGTGAAATTCGCCATCTGGCAACCCGTCACAAACCCGAAACTCATCGTCGCCGGAAGTCCTGCCAGCTCTCGCAACCAGGCGCCGGTGACCTGTTCGATCACCGAGGTTAGAGGCGACAAAGCATAGATGCCGGCGTTTTGATCCCATGCTGACACGAGCCAGTCCGCGGCAAGTGCGGCCGGAAGACTGCCTCCCACAACAAAGCCGAAATATCGAGGCCCCGCGGAGGCAACCGTGCCTCTCATGCCAGCATCGGCCAGCACTTGTGTCATTGCTTCCGGCGTCATTCCTTCACGCGGCAGCGGCCCGCCAAGAGCCTTCCGCAGCTCTTCCGCCGTAACTGTCGCGCGCACAGGCCGCCTATCAAGCGATTCAAGCCACGCTGCAGCATGGCGCTGAACGTCCGCCAGCAGAGCACCTACCGAGCCGTCACGAGAGTTCATCTCAGCTCATGTCACCGAAGCGGGCAACGATGGGCGTGTGGTCAGAGGGCTTGTCCTGCGCTCGCGGCCCCTTGTCGATCTCGCAACTCTCCAATCGTCGAGCCAATCCCGGCGAAACCAAGAAATGGTCGATTCGAATGCCGCGGTTGTATTTAAATGCCTTCCGGAAGTAATCCCAGAAAGTAAACTGCCCGCCCTCGCCCGGGTGTAGTGAACGGAATGCGTCCGTATAACCAAGTCCGAGTAATGCGCGATAGCGCACTCGCGGCTCGGGCTGAAACAGCGCGTCATGCATCCAGGATGCAGGCTTGTGGCAGTCGATGTCTTCCGGGATCACATTGAAATCGCCGCCCACGAGTGTCGGCATTTCGCTCTGCAACCAGGTCTGCATCTGCGTGTGAAGCCGATCCATCCACGCCAGTTTATACAGAAACTTGTCGCTGCCAACCGGGTTGCCGTTGGGTGCATAAATATTCGCGATGCGAATTCCGTTGATCGCCACTTCCAGAAATCGCGCATGACTATCTGCTTCATCGCCCAGCAGCGTTGTCGAAACCACGGCAAGAGACTGCCGCGATAAAACCGCCACTCCGTTGTAGCTCTTCTGCGTGACGGCCGCGCTTCCGTACCCGAGGTCCTCAAACAACCCAGCGGGAAATTCCGCCGCTTTGAGTTCCTGTAGCAGAAGAACATCCGGCTGGTGCATCGTTAGCCAGCTTCGGACATGCTCCAAGCGGGCGCGAATCGAATTAACGTTCCAACTGGCAATCACCATCTGACGGACCCATCATCGCAACCCGGCGAACTTCGAGGATCGCGTCGATGGTCAGATGCCCGCGTACCAGGCGTAGCCTGCTTCCGGCTCCGCGGAGCCCAGGCCCTTGCCGAACCGTTTCAGGCTATCGGTCACTGTGAGGCTCGTAATATATTTGAGGCTCTTGTAGCCGAGTTGCCGCGGAACGCGAAGCCGAAGCGGTCCGCCAAATCGGACCGGAAGCTCGCCGCCATTCATGCCGTATGTGACCAGAGTTTGCGGGTGCAATGCATCCGCCATGTCGATGCTTTCCCACCAGTCGCTTTGAATCGAACGGTAAACAACGTATCGCGCCTGGGGCAGAGTCCCTACCAGGTCCAAAACATGAGAAAGCGGCGCGCCAATCCATTTGGCAATGTAGGACCAGCCCTCTTCGCATGCGAGATGAGTAATCTGGCTGCGCACAGGGAAGCTCTTGATCTGAGCAACCGAGAACGATGCCGGTCGCGCAACCATGCCATCGACCGCCAGCCGCCAGTCAGCGAAACCCGCGTCCTGCAGGCGCTTGAACCCTTCGCCCAAGGGAGCCACGGCGTTCGCGAACGGAGGTTTCGAAATCTGGCTGGGCGCGAACTCGCGAGCCAACGAATGCCGAGTCAGGATTCGCTGCGCGGCGTAGGTCAGCGTTTCACCCGGGCCATAGAGGCCAACTCCATCGGGCGGGATTAATCCATAACTCCGCGCGAGTTTCGTAGCCACAACCAAACCGGATGCACCCGCGGTCGCCGCCAAGCCGCCGGTGATGAGTTTACGCCGCGAGACTTTGTTCATGCCTGCTCCTTATTCATAGCCCCGCGGCCTGTGATCATGCTTTGCATGCGGCTCCGGAATCCGGCTCGGCAAACCATCACAATGTGAACCAAAAGGAACAGCGTCAGCAGCACCGAGACGAAGAAGTGAATGGTGCGTGCGGATTGCTGCCCGCCCAAAACCTTGACGGCCACCGGGAATGCCGACGCGATAGCAGGAGACATGGCGAGCCCCGTCCAGATGACTAACGGGAACAGAACGAAAATAACAGTCAGATACGTGAGCCGCTGAAGCAAGTTATACGACCACGCTTCTGCCTCGCTCGCCGCACCGAAGCGCAGATGTTTAGCGATCTCCGTCGAGAGCACGCGCCAGGAGAGATCGCCGCGAGCGGGCAGCAAATTCCGCTGGAAATGCCCTCTGAGCAGGCCGAAGAGGACGTAAACCAAGCCGGTCAACACCACCACCCACGCCGCTTGGAAATGGAGATAACGGCTCCAGCCGTTCTGGTCAGGCAGCACATATCCATAGCCGGTGGGTAGCGTCGATCTCGAGGCCGGAATCGGAATCTGGAACAACGCAGGAGTGAGTACGTTGCCGGCTTCGCCCCAATAGAAGCGCGGGTGGGAGATGAGAATTTCCACTCCCGTGACCAGCAATGCCACAAAACAAACGGTGGTAATCCAGTGCGCGATGCGAACCACGGCCGAGTGCCGCGGAGGCACTTTTGTGGCTGACGCCGCCGACTCGGCGATTGGAACCCAAACCGAATCGGCCATCTGAAAAATGGTACCAGTTTGCGCGCTTTGGCCGCACTGTTAGCATTGATCGACTCTATTCACTCTCCTACCCACAATCGATTACCCGCCACACGCCCGCCCATCCATCGTCCTTCCATCGGTATCAATACGCCGCGTCCTCGCTGCCCTTGGCACGTCTAATAAGTAGGAATAGAAATGAAAACCGGTTCGAATCATTCTTTGAGATTAATTGTTGCTTTGCTGGCAACAGCGGCCTGCGGTTTCGCCCAAGCCGCTGGTGCCTACAACAACCAAACAGCACCGCAACAACCACCTCCGCAACCTCCGATGCAGCAAGGCGCCCCCATGCAACCCGGCTCTATGCCGCCGGGAGGGATGCCGCCCGCCGAACTTCCCAGACCGGGCTCCCTGAATTACGTTCAAGGTGAAGTATCGGCTAACGGCCAGCCGCTGACGCTTCAATCGGTTGGGCACTTCGCCCTGCAGCCCGGCCAAGTCCTCAATACCGGCAACGGATACGTCGAGGTGCTGCTCACGCCAGGCGCATTTCTCCGCGTGGGCCCGAACAGCGAGTTCCGCATGACCGCCGTGGGCCTCGCCGATACCCGAATCAATCTGACGCGCGGCAACGCCTTGGTCGAAGTCGACCAATTCATTTCCGGCACTCATCTCGAAGTGACACTTGCGTCCACCTCCGTCGACATGCTCAAAAAGGGCCTCTACGGCTTCACAGCTAACCCTCCGGACATCCGGGTTTTCGACGGTAAAGCGGACGTGATTGGCCTCGCGGAACATCGGGAGCTCGGCAAACATGACCAGATCGTGCTCGCCAATAACCAGGCGCTCAAGAAATCCCACATCGATGAGGATCAGGCGAAGCAGGACCCTCTCTACGTCTGGAGTGCTGCCCGCAGCCGCGCCGAATCTGAACAAAACAGTTTAGTCGCGCAGAACTACGCCGGTTACTATCCGGCCGGGGACGGCTGGTTTTGGGACCCATATGCTGATTACTATGGCTTCTGGGGTCCAGGCTACTTCTATAGCCCCTTCGGCTTTGGTTTCTACGGCGGCTTTTACCCCGGTTTCTATCATGGCTACTACGGTCGCTGGCATGGCGGCTGGCATGGCGGACACGGTGGCTGGCACGGTGGACACGCCTTTGTCGGTGTTCACGGAAACGGCGTCGCTGGTGGTTTCCACGGGGGTGGTTTCCACGGCGGCTTCCACGGTGGTGGCGGCCATCGCTAATCGCAGGTGGCCCTTCGGGCCGGGGCTCTCGGAGCCGGACCGACGGCGGCAACAATGGCGGCAACAATAAGGGAATAACGTGAAGGCAATGATCCGTGTCGGAGAACTGGAGCGGCGATCCAGGAACTAAGCCCGGAAGCTCCGCTCCTAATGGCCCGCGCATCCTGGACTTGGCGGCATCTCCGGTGGCAGGCTTGCCAGATGCTTGGCATTCTCAGGTAGATATTTGCCATCCTTTGGAACCAGATAAACCTCGACGCGGCCGTACCAATCCGCGTCGGTATTCGCCGCGACGAATTCAGGGCACGCCACCGAGGTCGGGACAGGTTTCTTGGCGGTTCCCGCGGAGTCGATTCGGATAGAGGAAGGCTTGAGACGCGCGCAACCGACCAGTACGGCTCCCGCATTGAGTGCGCGTGTTTGATCGAGCTGCGGCCCGAAGTTGCCGAGGGTCGGGGACTCTTCCTCGGCCCGATGGCCGATGAGGATCACGGTGTAATCGCCAGAGCTTGCGGCCGCCGCCACTTGATCCATCAGAATGCCTTTGCTGCATCCGTTCACGCGGGCGTCGTTCTTCGCGAAGATGAGATCCGGAAATCGCTCATAGGGCGGCTCGCAATTGACCGTGATCTTTGTGCTGCGGGAAGCGCTGCGGCCGTTCTGGTCGGTCACCGTAACGGTGGCCGTGACGGTTTTGCTTTGCCCCGGCGTGCAGCCTGTGTATTTCAGCGTGGCGGCATTGAAGGTCGACGTTTGCGCTTGGCCGAGCGCAGCCAATCCCACCGCCAGGGCCGCGCTACTGGACCACTTTATGATGCCGCACATACCACCACCGCTTCACATCCGGCCAGAACTCTTTCAGCACTTGCGACACAGCATCGGTCCCCAATTGTGTACCCCAGTTTTGCAAATAATCGGGCACGTCGCGATTGTCCGGGTAGTATGAAAGCCCGATCCCGGCAGCCACGCCGTTGCCCAGGAATTCGGAGAAGTTGAATGTCTCGTTGCCCGCGTCCGTGCGCGTCACCAGGATGCGCGATAACGCGTACCACAGCCGCTTTGATTTACTGCCTTCGGCCATCCGAAAATAGCGCGGATCTTCTTTCAACAAAATCGGGAAGATGCCCTCGGTCATCATGTTTCCATCGACCTGGTCGCAATACGACGTGCCGAAGCGGCGAAAGTAGCCTTTCGCGCCCTGACCAAATTCGGGGTGAGAATTTTCGAGTTGATAGAGAGCGGCGTACGCGCCACCAAGAATTACGAGCGGATAGTCGAAGGAATCCTTGGCCGCGATTCTTAACTTCTGCTCAGGGGTGAGGGGATGCCCCACGGCACTCATCTCGGCGGTGCGGTAGTTCGGGAGCACGCCTAGCACGCGTTTGTCTTCGCCCTCCTGTGTCTTACCCGGGGCTTTGACGCCCGGTTCCTCTTTGGGCGGAAAGGGTGTGGTCTGCTGCACTTGGCCGGGTTGCGGTGGCTGGTCCTTTGGCGAACTTGTTTGCTGCGGATCCGTGGAAGCACTGGCCGGGGGCGCCGATTGTGTTTGTGCGACGACCCTGCCGGGGATCAGAGCGGCCGAAAGAAGCAAGAGAGCAAGTGCGGTGAAAAGCCGACTAACAGATTGGCTAAAAGGCATTGAAACGGTTATCCTATGGCTTAACACGGATGGAAGTGAGGAACGACAGGCATAATCAAACGACGTAGTCCCTTCACACCAGTGTTTCCCTGATTGCTGAAAAAATTGCACTTCGGAGCATTTATCGCTATTCTTCAACAGTTTCGCCTGGTCCTTTCGTGGCTACACTCGTCACCTGAACCGCAGTTGCCGTTCCCTGGTTGAACAAACTGGAACTGGAATTGCTCGCCAAGAATCAAATGTCAGGTATGGTGGAACACACAGGCCAGAGTTCGCAGCCGGCGAAAACGCCCGCGCAACCCTCTGCTGCCCGATCCACGACCCGCGTCCGGCCGTCTTTCAAGTATTACATTCACGACAGCATCGGGGTGCTGCGCTTCAAGTTGATCGGCGAATTGACGCAGGCGGATATTCAGGAGCTGAACGGTTCCTGGCGGACGGCAAAGACGACGCTGGGGAAGCGCAAGCTGGTTCTGGACTTGCAAACTCTAAGAACGGTGGATGATGCCGGCAAACAGTGGTTGGCCAGCATGTCGGCTGAAGGCGCCTGCTATGTGCCGGAGAACTATTTGGTGGCGTGCATCGCCGGCCAACATAACTCGGAGGCCGAAGCGGCTCCGCTTGTACAGAAACCCGGGCTTCTCAGAAGGCTGGCTCTCTTTCTGCGTGGCGAGCGGGTGTCCGCCGAGCGCTCTTCTACACAAGCACAGTAAACGCAGACTCCGTCCGCGTAACGGGCCGGTACGCGGTATCGCGCTCCAGGGGCTCGCGCCCCGCCTCGCGAATCAAACGCAGCAAGTCTTGCCGCCGCATGTGTTGCGTGGTTGTCGCGCCGGCGTCGTGATAGATCTTTTCTTCGACTACGGTGCCATCGATATCGTTGGCGCCGAAGCGTTGGGCAATTTGCGCCACGCCCGGCGTCATCATGATCCAGTACGCCTTGATATGCGGGATGTTGTCGAGCATCAAGCGGGAGATGGCGATCTGTTTCAGGTCATCCAATCCCGTGGTCTTCGGCAGATGCGCCAGCGCGGTATTGTCGGGATGGAAGGCCAGCGGAATAAACGTGACGAATCCGTGGGTCTCATCCTGCAGCGCGCGCAAGCGGACCAGGTGGTCGGCTGAATCCTCGGCTGTTTCCAGATGGCCATAGAGCATGGTGCAGTTGCTCTTGAGTCCGATCTGATGCGCAATTCGCGCGGCCTCGAGCCACTCGCCGCCATCGATTTTATGGTCGCAGATGATGCGGCGCACGCGCTCGGAAAAAACTTCGGCACCACCGCCAGGCATGGAATCCACGCCGGCGCTTTTGAGCCGTTCAAGCGTCTCGCGCAGAGAGATCTTCGCGCGCTTGGCCAGATACGCTACCTCGACCATGGTGAACGCCTTCAAATGCACGGTGGGGTAGCGCTGCTTCAAGCCGGCGATCATCTCGCAGAACCAATCGAGCGTCAGTTCGGGATGCAATCCGCCCACAATGTGAAACTCGGTTACGGCTTCCGCATATCCCTTGCCAGCAACCTCCCAGACCTGTTCGAGCGACATCGTATAGGCGTGCGGGTCTTTCGCCTTCTTGCCGAAAGCACATAAGCGGCAGCTCGCGACGCATACATCGGTGGGATTGATATGGCGGTTGACGTTGAAATAGGTGACGTCGCCGTGCATGCGCTCGCGCACGCGGTTCGCCATGTACCCCAGCGCTAGAACATCCACACTTCGATACATAGCCACGCCGTCTTCGTAGCTCAGGCGCTGACCGGACTCCACTTTTTCGAGAATCGGCCGCAGTCTCCGGTCTTCAATTTGCGCGTTAGTTATTGGCATCAAGAGTAAGTTCCGTGGAGCAGAATGTCGGCGGCCCAAAATGCGAAGAACAACATGCTCACATAGCCATTTACGGTGAAGAATGCGGCGTTCACGCGCGATAGATCGTGGGGCTTTACGAGTGCATGCTCATAAATCAACAGAGCAATCACAGCCGCGACGCCCGCCAAGCTTAACAGGCCCAGATGAAAGGCGGCGACCAGGGCCAGCAGGCAGAGAATCATAGCGACATGCAGGAAGCGCGCAATCATCAGCGAGGCGGCGATTCCGAAACGGCGCGGGATGCTGCACAGGCCCTCGGCGCAATCAAATTCGAAATCCTGGCAGGCGTAGATGACGTCGAACCCCGCGGTCCAGAACATCACGGCGGCGGTCAGCCATAGGATGCGTGGATCAAGTGTGCCGCGCATGGCGATCCATGCCGCCGCGGGCGCCATTCCTAAACAGAATCCTAGAATCAAATGCGAGAAGAGCGTGAACCGTTTCGAAAACGAGTAGAAGAACAGGAGCGATAAGGCTACGGGAGCGAGCAGGAGACATAAAGGGCCAAGTTGCCGCGCGGCCCACAGGAACGCCATCGAGGCCACGGCTGTGAACCCCCACGCGAATTTTACCGAAAGCAGCCCGGCGGGAAGATGCCGGTTAGCGGTGCGGCGATTGCGGCCGTCGATCTGCGCATCCAAGATACGGTTGAACGCCATGGCGGCCGAGCGCGCCGCCACCATGGCTATCACGATCCAGAAGAGCCGCCATCCGAGTTCACTCATCTCAAAGCCGGTCTCACGGCAGGCTAGCAGCGCGCCGGTGAGCGCGAAGGGCAGCGCGAAGACGCTATGCTCGAACTTGATCATCTCGAGCGTCAGGCGCAGACGTTTCCAGAAGCGCGGCATACTGAGTCGACTACCATTTTAGGGGATGGTTGACCGTCTCCGATCGCTTGAATCATGGACTCTCAGCACCTTCAGCAGCTTTTAGAGCAAGTTCGCGACGGCCGCACGAGCGTGACGGCGGCCTTGGACAACCTGCGCCACCTGCCATTTGAAGACCTCGGCTTCGCGAAAGTCGATCATCACCGCGAGATGCGCCACGGCATGCCGGAGGTGATTTTAGGGCAAGGCAAGAGCGCCGATCAAGTCGCGTCCATTGCCGCCGCATTGCTGGCGCGCTCCCGGAATCTTTTGCTCACGCGCGCGACGGAGGAGATGGCGGCGCGCGTCGGGGCGGTGGCGCCGGAGACCGAATATTTTTCTTCCTCCGGGGTGGTGCGCGTTTGGCGCGACCGCACGATCTACGGCAAAGGGAAGATCGTGATTGTTTGTGCGGGTACAAGCGATCTGCCGGTTCTGGAAGAAGCGCAACTCACCGCAGAGACTATGGGCAATGAAGTGGAAGCCATTTGCGATGTTGGCGTGGCGGGCATTCACCGTTTGCTGCATCAACGCGAGCGGCTAGTCAAGGCGCGGGTCGCGATTGTGTGCGCGGGCATGGAAGGCGCGCTGCCCAGCGTGGTCGGCGGCATGGTTTCGTGTCCAGTGATCGCGGTTCCTACGAGTGTGGGCTACGGAGCCAGTTTCCACGGGCTCGCTGCGCTGTTGGGGATGCTGAACAGTTGCTCAAGCAACGTGACGGTGGTGAACATCGATAACGGCTTCGGGGCGGCGTATGTGGCGAGTTTGATTAACCGGCTGTGAGCTTCTGTGTCTGCTCCGCAAAGGTGGCTGCTTGTGCCCCGGTGCGAATGGAATCCAATGCTTCTTTCGCAAACTCCGGGCCCTCCAGGAGGTCCCGCACCGAGCGCAGGAAGCGGTCAGCCGCGCTCCCGTTCCAGACGCGATGATCGGCTGAGCAGGCCATGTACACCGTGGTGCGCACCACCGGAGCACCTCTCACCGCCACCACCCGTTCGGTCACACGGCCAGCCGTCAACACGGCAGATCCGCCAAAAACAGGCGTCACGAATTGATCGACTCCGGGAACAATGCTCACTTGAAAGGTTCCCGCGCCCTTGCGCTGGAACTCCAGGGAGCGATGCATAAGCCTCAAGACTGCTTTGCGAAGGATCGCGAAAGGCAGCACCCAGCCCCAGCGCCGCAATCCGCTCATCAGCTTTGCATCCGCCGCGCGCACCTCATCCACTCGATCGGCGAGCTCGGCAGCCAACGCCGGCAGCGTTTTTGTGTTCGCACTTTCGAGTACCATTACCGGGGACAGGAATCCGTCAGAGGCAATTGAGACAGCCACATCCACGCGCTGTGGAGAATACATCCGGCTGCCGCACACCACAACATGTAAGTCCGGATTTGCGGCGAGCGACAGCGCCGCGGCGCGAACCAAAATGGCCGCATATGTCAATCGAACGCCCTGTTCGCGCGCCCGCTCGATCAGCGCGCAGGCTTCCGTCATGTCCACTTGCAGCGACTCGAAAAAGGCCGGAGGCTTAGACAACTCGAGGCCGTCGCGTACCCATCGCTCCGCCCAATCGAGCTTTCGCGAGCCGTTGCTGCCATCGGCTTTCATTCGTTCTTGGCCATCCTACAGCAGATTCGTTTCGGGCTGCGTGTGCATAATGGCGATTGAGCGATGGAAGCACAGCACATCGCGTGCATCTGCGATGCGGGCCCGAGTCATGTAATGACCTTTGGGGCCATCGGACGCGAGCTACAGCGCCGAGGGCATCGTGTCACAGTTTTCCAGGCGCCTGAGCTGGCGCAGAAGATCTCGGCCGAAGGACTTGATTTCTCTCCGCTGGCGAGCCGCGGCTTCTCTGTTCAACATTACGTAGATTTAGTTGTCGAGCAGCAGGGGGTCTCTCTGCGCAACTTTCTCGATTACGCGGTCAAGAGCGCGCGGATGTTGTGCGAAGAGGCTCCGGGCGCTTTTCAATCGGCCGGGGTTGACGGGGTCGTGGTTGACATCTCTCAACCCGGGGGCGCCACGGCTGCTGAAATATCCGGACTCCCTTTCGTCAGCGTTTGCAATGCTCTGCCGCTTCATAGTGAGCCCGATGTTCCGCCCGATTTCCTGCCTTGGCGCTATCACGACGCGTGGTGGGCGAGGGTTCGCAACCGGCTCGGGTATGCTGTCCGCGACTTCATGATTCGACCGCTTCATCGCGTGTTGAATGGCTACCGCAGCAGCTCGGGTTTGCGGCCATATGGTTCGCCGGACGACTCCTTCTCGCCCTTTGCTCAAATCACCCAGCTCGTGCGAGAATTCGATTTCCCTCGCAAGCGCTTGCCCGATTGCTTCCACTATGTGGGCCCGTACCGTCGCGAGCCCGAGCGTGAAGTTTCATTTCCTTTCGAACGCCTGGACGGCCGTCCGATTATCTATGCGTCGCTCGGAACCGTCTTCGGATCCAGAACGGAGATTTGGAACGCCATCGTCGAGGGTTGCCGGGGCTTGGATGCGCAGCTTGTCATCGCGCTGGGTGGCAGCGGCCGGGCGCAATCCCTGACGAAGCTTCCGGCCAATGCCATCGTGGCCGATTATGCTCCACAATGCGAACTACTCAAACGAGCGTCTCTTGCCATTACGCACGGCGGCCTGAACTCAGTCATGGAAGCGCTCGCAGCGGGCGTTCCGCCGCTCGCCATTCCTATTACCGGCGATCAATTCGGCGTGGCAGCTCGCATCGCCTACACCGGCGTTGGTGAAATCGTACCTGCAGCCAAATGCACGGGTTCCAGAATTGGCGCGGCGGCGCGCAAAATTCTCAGCAGGTCCACATATCGCGAACGGGAAGCTGTCATTGGCGCGGCTATTCAGAGAACACAGGGCGCCGTGTCAGCAGCGTCGATCATTGAAGAAGTCGTGGCCACGCGCCGCGACCCGGTCCTGGTTTCCTGAAAGGCGTCATGGCCAATATCGGCATCTTCTGCCTGCCCATGCCAAGCCACCTGAATCTGTTCTTGGCGCTCGGTGGGGCGCTGGCGCGCCGCGGGAACAGGCTAATCTTCTTCAGCGTCTTAGACAACGAACGCAAGATTCGCGAAGCCGGTTTCGACTTTTATTCCACGGATCCGGATGCGGCTCCGCGCGACACTTTCACGCAGATCAAGCAGCGCATCGGCAAGCGTGGAACATTTGCGGCCATGCGCGCGCAGGGGCGTTTCGACGAACTGCGCTATGACGCCATTCTGCGCAAAGGGCCCGACCTCGCGCTCCGTGCAGCGCTGGATGGTGTGATCGTCGATCAGGCAGAGGCGTGCAGCGGCTCGGTTGCGGAGGTGTTGGGATTGCCGTGGGTGAGTGTCGCGAGCGCGCTTGCCATGAACATTGAGCCGCAGGTTCCACTACTATTCACCACGTGGGACTACAGCCAGAATCCTTTCGCGGTGTTGCGGAACCGCTTGGCGTATTCAACTCTGGAGCTGGCCGCCGTGCGGACACGGCACATCATCAATCGCTATCGGAAGCGGTGGGGCTTGCGCCCTCTCAGGTGCACGAACGATGCCTTCTCTCCATTCGCGCAATTGAGCCAGCAGAACGCCGAATTCGATTTTCCACGCAAGGAACTACCTGCGTGCTTTCACTATGTAGGCCCTATTCGTTGCGCCTCCAGGCCCGCAGTTCCCTTCCCTTGGCAGCGTCTGGATAGCCGCCCGCTGATCTATGCTTCATTGGGAACTGTGAATCAGCACAGGCGCGTGTTTGAGGCTATCGCGCAGAGTTGTGCCGAACTCGACGCGCAATTGGTGCTTTCGTTGGGTGGCGCGGGAAATGTTGCTGATTTCCGCGACCTGCCAGGTGCTCCGCTGGTGGTGGAATTCGCGCCGCAATTGGATCTGCTCGAGCGTGCCGCGCTGACCATCACACACGCGGGGCTCAATACCACGCTTGAAAGCCTAGCTGCCGGCGTGCCACTGGTGGCGGTCCCGCTCAACTTCGATCAATTCGGCGTGGCTGCACGCATTCGCTGGACCGGCACGGGCGATTTCATTCGCCTACGCAAGCTCACGCCCGATCGCCTCAGGGCGCTGATTCAGGAAGTCCTTACCAACCCGCGCTACACGGAAGCCGCACGCCGGATGCACGATGCCATCGCCGCCACGAAAGGCTCGGAACGCGCCGCCGACATCATCGAGGAAGTCATCCGGACCAGAAAACCGGTTTTGAATTCGCCGGCCGTGCAAGCAACCTAGAGCAATCGAAAATTCACCTGGATATTTGCCATAACAGCTATCGGCGCCCGGTGCTTCATGGGGGGCGGAAACGCCAGGCCCTGATGGCCTGCGCTCCGTTTTCATCCAGCGCGCTGCAAATCGGTCGCCTCATGCGCATCCTTTTACCTCCGGCCAAACCAGGGATAAGAAAGAAATTCATCGAACGATCGAAATACTTCCTCGAACCACGGGTCGATGACACGCGGGTGGCCAAACTGAATGCTCACCGGATGCGGCGTCGAGGCAAACCAGGGCTGCGCAAGCGGCTCAACGATCACATCCCGCGCAGGCGCCTCACGGCGAGACGGATGGCGCTCGCGGGCAAGCATTCTGTCATAGGCTTGCCGCCGCGCTGGATCGCCCAGCGTCTCGTAGGCCTCGACTACTTCTCGAAACTTGCCGGCCGATGAGCCCTCGCCAGCATCCGGGTGGTATTGCCGGGCAAGCGCCCGGAACGCATTGTGGATCGATTCGGAACTGGCGTCCTCCGCGATACCGAGCACAGCGTAGTAGTTCATAAACGCCGCCATTTTCAGAGTAGCGGAAAAAACGAGAACCGTGTCCGGGGCGCGGCGACAAGCGCCGAGACTACCCCAGCATCTGTGTGCGGGAACGGGACGAGTGCACTTGTCGGCGTTGCTGCAAGCATCGATGGCCATCGAAAATCTGGCCTATTTGTTTGCTCACGTCTGTGAATATAGAAAAAGATGCCGAAGCTGTCGTTGCGGGCGAAGCTATGGAATTGGACCGGTTTCCAGAAGCGCGAAGATCAACTGACAATCTTGCTGAGCTTGGTCATCGGCATTCTTGTCGGGCTCACGGTGGTTGCGTTCATCCTGTTGACGGGCCGTCTGGCCGCGCGAATGTATCCGCCCGAAAGCGCAGTTTGGCGGCGGTTATTGGTTCCGGTGGCTGGCACGCTGGTCTCTGGCATTCTGCTGTACCGCTATTTCCCGAACGCGCGCGGCAGCGGCATTCCGCAAGCCAAGTTCGCGCTCTTCCTTCAAGACGGATATATTTCGCTGCGGACCGTGCTCGGCAAATTCATCTGCTGTTCCATCAGCCTGGCGAGCGGCATCGCACTGGGGCGCGAAGGTCCGTCCGTGCAGATCGGCGCGGGGATTGCTTCGGTGTTGGGCCGCCGATTCGGACTGAGCAAAGCGAATGTGAAGGCGCTCGTGCCCGTGGGTTGTGCGGCCGCGCTCGCGACAGCGTTTAATACGCCGATCGCCGCGGTGCTATTTTCACTCGAAGAGATTTTGGGCGACCTGCACGCGCCGGTGCTCGGGTCGGTGGTGCTGGCATCGGCAACCTCCTGGATGGTGTTGCACTTCATCCTGGGAGACGAGCCGTTGTTCCATGTTCCGGCATACCAGCTTGTCAATCCGCTGGAGTTCGGTATTTACGCAATTCTGGGCGTAGCGGGCGGCTTCGCCTCAGTGTGTTTCGTCAAACTGTTGCTCAAGCTGCGCGTCTGGTTCCGGCAGCTTCCCGCATCGACGGTGTGGCTGCAACCCGCCGCCGGGGGCTTGCTGATGGGGATCCTGGCGTTGATTAGGCCGGAAGTGCTGGGGGTCGGGTACGACTACGTGGATCGCGTGCTGACCGGAGATTTTCCGATTAGGATTGTGGCGTTGCTCGCGATCATGAAGCTCATTGCCACACCGGCATGCTACTCATCGGGAAACGCGGGAGGCATTTTCGGCCCCAGCCTTTTCATCGGGGCAATGGTGGGCGGCACGGTGGGCAGCATAGCGCATACGCTGTTTCCCGGGGTGACGGCGAACGCGGGCGCATACGCGCTGGTGGGCATGGGAACCGCATTCGCGGGGATCGTACGGACTCCGCTCACCTCGGTGATCATGATTTTCGAAATGACTCGCGACTACTCGATTATCGTCCCGCTGATGATTTCGAATCTGATCAGCTTTTTTATCTCGCAACACCTTCAGCACGAACCGATCTACGAAGCGCTGGCGCTGCAGGAAGGCGTGTATCTTCCAACCGGGGAATCGCGCGAGGAACTGGCGGGAATCCACGTGAGCGAAGTGATGCAGACAGGTGTAGAAGCGCTACGGCCCGAGGCAAACATGGAAGAAGTGAAGGCGCGGTTCGACAAGGAAAAGACCAGTTCCTGGCCGGTAGGCAACGACGGCTCTGTTCAGGCGGTGATCAGCATTCATGAGATCGAGACGGCGGAGCCGCCGCCCGCAGTGGCGCAAGACTTGGTGAAGGCGAATGGCGATTATCCTTACGTGCATGCCGATCATCCACTGAGTTATGCATTGGAGCGAATGGGCGCCAAGGGAGTGGACGTGGTGCCGGTGGTAAGCCGCGCGAACATCCGGCAGATGTACGGCATTGTAGCGCTAAAGGACATTCTCGCGACCTACGGCGTGGCAGGCACGGCAAAGGTGAAGCAGTGATATGAGTGCTGTTGCCGGGGCAAGCACGATTTTGCGCAACGGTGCTCCGAAAGTGGGGCTGATCCTCATCGTCATCGCGGTTATAGGAGCGCTCGCGGCGCTCGACATGTTTCTGGAAGATGCCGAGCAGGGGGAATTAGCCGGCCAGGCGCAACGGGCCTACCTTCAGGGTAGCGAGTTGTTGCAGGCCGGCAAGGCAAATGAAGCCGTCGACGCGCTGCGGCGCGCGCATGCCTTGGAACGCAAGAATCTGAGTTATGAGCTGCAACTGATCGCGGCGCTGACTGCTGCCGGCAAGACGAGCGAGGCGGAGCCGCTCATGAATGAGGTTCTGGATGCGGATCGAAATGACGGCGGGGCCAACCTGGTGGCTGCGCGGCTGCGGCTGAAGGAAGGCCACATAGTAGACGCCGAGGCCTATTACCACCGCGCCATTTACGGACAGTGGCGGCAAGACCCGCCAGCGCATCGCATCGCAGCGCGGCTGGAGTTGATCAATCTGCTGGTGAGAAAGAATCAAAAAGAGGATTTACTGGCTGAGTTATTGCCGCTCGAAGAGGAAGCGAGAAACAACTCCGGGATTCAGATGCAATTAGCGCGCTTGTTCCTGATTGCAGGATCGCCGTCGCGCGCGGCCAATGTTGACCGGGCGCTTATCCGGGAGCAGCCACAGAACGTGCAGGCGTACCAGGGATTGGGGGAAGCTGAGTTGCAACAAGGCGACTATCGCGCGGCGCACGCGGCGTTCAACTCGGCATTCCTGCTGAAGTCGAACGATCCCAATCTTCGGTCGCGGCTGCAATTGGCAAGCACACTGGCGGGACTGGATCCGACTCCGCGCTGGCTTTCTTCTGCCGACAAGTATCAGCGAAGCCTGAGAATTTTGGAGTGGGCCCAGCAGAATTTGGAAAGATGCATTCAAACCCAGCCCTCCGGGCCCAACAGCGAGCAGCAAACTCTGCTCGAGCAGGCTGACAACGCGATGAGCAATCAAAAGCCAGCTCAGGTGACGAACGAATTGTCGGAAGGAACTCTCGCGCTGGCAGAGAAAATCTGGGAGGCTCGGCTGAGCGCGTGCGGACCGTCGACAGCGCCGGACGAAGAAGCGTTGCGGCTGATCATGCTCAAGTTGACCCAGCCAAGCTGATTCAATGGCCATATGAAAGCCGCAGTGCTGCATCACACCGCGCCCATTAGCAACGGGCCGCTTCAAATCGAAGAGATTGCTGAACCGTCAGCGGGACCGGCTACCAAACCCAGGCAGGTGTTGCTACGCGTGCGGGCATGCGGCGTATGCCGGACCGATCTGCACATCGTCGAAGGCGAGTTGCCGCAGCGCTTAGAGCGCGTCATTCCGGGGCATCAGATCGTGGGAGAGATCTCCGCGGGAGAAACGGACAAACTCCCGCGCGGTGCCCGGGTAGGCGTCTCCTGGATAGGCGGCGTGGACGGCACGTGCCCGTATTGCAAGCGGGGAATGGAAAATTTGTGTGATGCGCCCACATTTACCGGTTACACAGTGAACGGCGGATATGCGGAATACGCGGTGGCGAGAGCGGATTTTGTATTTCCGCTCCCGGCTGCACTGGACGATTTGCACGCGGCGCCTCTGCTGTGCGCGGGCATCATCGGGTTCCGCAGCCTGCGCGTGGCGGGTGTAGAACATGGCGAGCGGGTCGGCTTGTTCGGTTTCGGCGCATCCGCTCATTTAGCGATTGCGGTGCTGCGCGCGTGGGACTGCGAGGTCTACGTTTCGACGCGCGGCGAATCGCACCGCAAGCTGGCCGAGTCGCTCGGGGCAAAGTGGGTGGGCAGCGAACGAGAGAAACCGCCGGCGGAACTCGACCGCGCCATAACTTTCGCGCCGAGTGGGGATGTCGTGATCGCGGCGCTATCGACCCTGCGCAAGGGCGGCGTCGTGGCGATCAACGCAATCCACTTAGACCGCATTCCCGAATTCGACTATGATCGCCTGCTATGGGGCGAGCGGCAGATGCGAAGCGTTGCAAACATGACCCGCTCCGACGCGCACGATTTTCTGCAGACTGCCAGCGAGATCGGGCTGCGGCCGAAAGTGACTGTCTTTCCGCTGGAGCAGGCGAATGAAGCGCTGCTTGCGGTCAAGCGCGATGCCATTGACGGCGCCGCGGTGATCGTGCCATAGCACCCGTCATAATTCAAGCTGGCCCTTGTACATCATGTCCTTCAGGCGGAATCTTTTCTGCACCGTGACGGAGCCGAATCTTGTGACGAAGTTCACTTCCTTGTCGCTGGGGGTAACGGCATGCGTGCGCGGGAAGAAAAGATGAACGGCGCCGGTTGCCGGGTCGATCACGGCGCCGTCGGGAGCGATCACTGATTGGCCTCGCGGCATTAGTTTCGAGTTGGCGAGGAAACCCGGGATTTGGGTTGGGTCGTTCGCCGGGCGCTCGGCACTTGCGGGCGTGTTGGCGGGCACGAGACCGATGACCGTGATCACATAATCCTTGGCGGCACGCTCAGCGACGATCGATGCGGTTGGGTCTTTTGAGCGGGACAGAGCTTCGCGAACGGGCAAGGCGCTGTCCCAACGCACCGTGACAGGAAGCGATGGCACTTCGCCGATGCCGGTGTTGCGCGCGATGCCTCCATCCCAGCGGCCGTCTGAAACGCCACGGGCGCCGCTCATTCCGCCTTGTGGGCCAAGCGGCGGCGTAACGGGCATGTCATCGGGCTCGAGCGGCCTGCCGAAGGAAGCCATGGCTTGCTGAGACCAGGGCGAATCGGTCAAGATTTTTTGGATCTCCCCAGGCGACCATTCCGAGGGATCTTGCTTGTTCCAGGGCTGAGAGGAGCAAAGAACAATGAGAGGTATCAGGAAGAAGAGCGCCGGCGTGAAACGGCGCGGCAGAGCGGTCATATTTCAGGATAACGTCGACGAAACGCCGCCCATCCCATAGCGAGAAAACGGCCACAAAGCGATGCGGTTGAAGGCTCTCTATCGCCTAGCCTCACCACGCCAGTAAACGGCTCATTCGGCGTCGCGGAGAAAAGGGATCAGGAGCGAACACCCAGGCGGCGCAGCTCCTCGTTGGCATCCGCCATCCGCTGATAGATCTGCTCGCGCTCGGCGACAAGTTTCAAGACGCGATCGATATCGAGCTTGGACAGCACGGGTTCCAGCTCCGAGCGCTGGCGAGCCAGCAGGCATTCGATCTGGGAGGCCGCTTTCTTGAAAAGCTGCACCGCATCGCTCAACTCAGCTTCAACGAAGGCGAGGCGCTTGCGATCTTCCGTCTTGTGGCGGTAAATCCTGCCGATCAGTTCATCCTGCTTGTGAGTGTTCATGTGCGGCAATGACACACACATTGACGGATGAAAAAGACTGTTCGCAAACGTTCCGGAACTTCCGGAAAGCGGGAAATCGAAGCTGAAGCGGTGGAAAACACCATCAATTCACGCCGGAAAGCGGCAACAAATCGAGCCTCTCAATCGTCATTCTATATTAGGCCGTGACTAAATCGCCCACCATTCGCCTTTTGATCGGGCTGCTCGTGACGCTGGGAGCAATGATGGGCTTCTCCTGGTACGCGTTGTACCAGTTGAGCGGGCTACGAAAGCTGCAGACACAAACGATCGATTTGAACCGGCACGACTCGCTGCTGCTTTTGCGGGTCCAAAACGACCTGAACACCGTCGGCCTGAAGCTACGCGATATGACCGATTTGCCGCAAGCGACCGGAATTGGAGCGTATCAAAGCGATTTCGCTTCGCTGCGGGAAGATCTGGAGGAGGCCATCGAAGCTGAGGCGAAATTGGCGCCAGTGACGCGGCGAGCGGGACGTCAAGCCGAATTGGTAAGTGCGCTGAAGCAGTTCTGGCAACTGACCGACCAGGTCTTTGGAGAAGCCAAGGCGGGGCAAGAAGCAAAGGCGCGCAGACTCGCGTTGTCGCAGTTATCGCCGCAGCAGTCCGCGCTGGCGGCGCGCGTGTCCGGGTTGTTGGAGCGAAATAACGAGGCCGAAGAACGCGCCGACGTCAAAGTGGCCTCTATCTACGAAGGCGTGGAAGGCGACATTTACGCTTTTCTCGCCGCCACCATGATTGCGATTGCCGCCACCAGCCTCTATCTGATCTATTCCAACCGCCAAATGTTCGAGCAGATTCAATCGCTCTCGAAACAGCGCAGAGTGTTGGCGGCACGATTGATCACGGTACAGGAAGAAGTACTTAGATCGGTATCGCGCGAGCTGCATGACGAGTTCGGCCAAATACTAACCGCGGTGGGGGCGATGCTGGCGCGCGCTGAACGAAAAGGCGTTCCGGCCGATTCGCCGTTTCGAACCGAGTTGAGCGAAGTGCGGCAAATCACGCACAACACGCTCGAGAAAATGCGCAGCCTGTCGCAAATGCTGCATCCCGCGGTGATCGACGATTATGGGCTGGCGAAGGGAATCGAATGGTACACGGAAGTCTTTGAGCGACAAACCGGCATTCACACTACCGCAACTGTCATCGGAACTCCGGTTCGTATCACGGGGCAACCCGCGATCCACACGTTCCGCATCGTGCAGGAGGCGCTGAACAACGCGGCCAAGCACTCGGGAACGAAGGTTGCGGAAGTCGAGATGATTTTTTCGCCCGACACTTTGACGGTGAACGTTCGCGATTTCGGTTGCGGGATGGTTCAATCCAGGAAAAACAACAAGCCGGGTTTGGGCCTGATTGCAATGCGAGAACGCGCGGAATTACTGTGCGCCAAGTTTGATATCTCCTCCATCCCAAGCGCAGGCACAACCGTTTCGATTGCGCTGCCGCTTCGACAAGAAGATCATATTTCCGAAGCACTAGAAGATAGCGGTTTCCAAGAGGTAGTGAGTCAAAAATCATGAACGAAGAAACAACAGTTTTACTTGCAGACGATCACAGCCTGGTCCGGCGCGGTTTCCGGCGCATTCTCGAAGATGATGAGGGAATGAAAGTGGTCGGTGAAGCCAGCAATGGCGTCGAAGCTATTCGAATGGCATACGAGCTGAAGCCCAACGTTGTCGTAATGGACCTCTCGATGCCTGAACTGGATGGCGTGCAGGCGACCAAAGAAATCGTCAAGCATCTGCCGGACACGGAAGTTCTGGTGCTCAGCATGCACTCTGACGATAACTATGTTCGGAATGCATTCGACGCCGGAGCAAAAGGTTACCTGCTCAAAAGCGCTATCGATGTGGACCTGGTGGGCGCAATCAAGGCGGTAGCACAAGGAGAGCGGTTCATCGGTTCGGGCCTTAAGTACGTGGCGCAGGAGCAGGATGACGAACTAAAGAAGCTGACCGGACGCGAGAAGCAGGTGCTTCAGCTCATTGCGCAAGGAAAGTCGAATAAAGAAATCGCAACCCTGTTGGATTTGAGCGTCAACACGGTTTCGGTGCACCGCGCCAATCTGATGGAAAAAATGAATATCCACCGTACGGCGGAACTGGTGCTCTTTGCCATTCGAAAAGGATTGGTGGCGCCGCAGTAAGCTTTACGGGGGGATTAGTCCACTACCGGCCGCACGCGCATTCCATTCTTCAGCTCCGCGTCGCTTGGCTCAATCACCCGGTCCGCCACCTCGGCGCCCGGCTCGAGCCCGGATAGAATCTGCACATTGTTGATATCGCTTACGCCCGCAGTTACTGGTATCCATTCAATTGTGGCGCCCTTCAGTTTGTAAACGCCGTTGGCGCCGCGAGCGATACGGAGCGCGGCCTTCGGAATACTCAAGGCGTTTTTCACTACTTTCGAAACGATGGTCGCGTTTACCGTAACGCCGGGCAGCAGATCGCGGTTCGGATTCTGCACAATGGTGGTGACTTCGCCAACCGTGCGCGTCCCAAGCGCGATCACCTCGGTCGGCAGCTTGTTGACGCTCCCCCACCAGGTCTGTCCTGGGCGCGCGTCCCAGGTGATCTGGACCGGCATGCCGAGAGCTACGCGGCCCAGATCCGGCTCGTCGACGTAGACGATCACCTTCACCTGATCCAGGTTGCCCACCAGCGCCACCAGGTCTCCCGGCTGAAGGTAGGCTCCCACTTTTAAATCGAATTGGTAGATGGTACCGGCAATCGGCGCTGTGACCTCGCCCAAGGCGAGCCGGTGTTGGGCGAGCGAAACCGCGGATTGCGCATCGTGCAGCTTGGCTTGCGCTACTGCCTTGTCGGTTGCAGTCACCAAGGTCCGCCGCTGATCTTCGAGCGTAGCCAATTGCAGTTTGGCGCGCTCTAGCGCATCTTTCGCGTCCTGAACCTGAAGCTTGGTGGCCGCCTGTTGCGCGGCCAGACGCTGCATGGAATCGTAATTGCGCTCAGCCACCTGGAGCGCGACCTGGGCGGTCTTAATGGAGTTGTTCACATTGGCAAGCGCCGCTGCTTTACCTCCCTGTCCCAGCGTGGTGCTCTCGGCCTGCGCTTCCTGCTGGCGAGCGAGCGCATCCGCCAAGGCAGATTGCGCAGCAGTGGTATCGAGTATCACCAGCGGTTGTCCAGCTCGCACAGTTTGCCCGCGCTGAACTGAAATGCTCTGCACCACGCCCGCGATTTCGGCGCGCGCCGCCGCCCATTCCGCAGGCTCTACTTTGCCGTTGGTTGAGACCGTACTCTCAATTGTTCTGGGCTTGGCAGTTGCGAAATGGATGACGGGCGCCGATCCGCCATGACCGAGTCCCCACCAGAGCAGTAGCAAGATCGGCAAAATCAGCAGCAGCCACCATTTCCTCATCGTGTCGGCGGGCCAGAGAATGTCCCGTCCACATTGTGACAAACCTCTCTGCTAAGGAACTCGCGCAAGACGGGCGCGGAGGCAGGCACGCCGCGCAAATAGCAGACGAGTTGCTGTCCTGCATCGCGGCGCATATCCGCGCCCTTTGCGCTAATAAGGCTCAATTTCCTGGCATTTGAGGATCGGTTACGCGCTAGACTGAAACCTTCATGGCTCTTTATCGAATTCATCGAATCAAAGAAACACAGGCGGAAAATTTCCGCTGGGCAGCGCACACCGGCGGCCTAGCCGTTGTAAAACCCAAGGATTACGAGGCCGGCATCGAAGAACTGCAAGCGGTGACGCCTTATGCAGCATGGAAAATGTTGGGGCAGGAAAACCGGCCACTGCGTCCGGGCGATCTTCTGGAAGCAGTTCATCCTGAGACCGGCGGCGGTGACTTACAGATTGTCAAGTACATCGGGTTCGAGCCAGCAAAGTGGTACGTCGCTGAGACTATGTCAGATACCGGTACTAATGCCGCCGAGATAGGCGCGCCCGCTATTTCCGCGACACCGGCTCATCCCATATAATCGGTTGCCGATAATCGACACGATGACCACGCACGGCATGTCCGAAACGCCCCGATGGGGACAATTCGCGCTAGTCAGTTACATTCCCGAGCCGCTGGGCTCGTTCTTCTATGATCTTCGCGGGTCGCTCCCCGGTGAGAGCAATCCTCAAGCGCACGTGACCATTCTTCCGCCGCGGCCGTTGCGAGTAGCGGTGGATTCCGCCTCCGAGCAGGCTTTGCGAATTCTGGCGAATTTCCAGGCTTTCGAGATCGAACTATCGAGCGTCCAGCGCTTCCCGGAGACGAATTTTCTGTACCTGGATATCGGGGACGGCAACTCGCTAGTTCACGATCTGCACGACGCTCTGAATACCGGCGACTTGGCTTGCGCCGAGGAGTTCGAATTCCGCCCGCACCTGACGCTTGGGGGCCCGGTCGCCGAGCCAGATGTGCACGCGCTACAGGATCAGGCGAAGATCGCGTGGCTCGCCACGGACCACTCGAAGCGCTTTATGCTGGACGAGATCGTCTTCCTATGGTTGAATCCGGCTAATCGGCAGGGGGAGTGGCACCGCTTGTGGTCCTTTAACCTGCGTACCAAAGAGACAGCGATGACAAAAGCCGCTAGCGCGGCTCTTACGAATCGAACATCGTGAGGTTGCTAAAATTTTTCCGGCTCGGATAGGTTGCGAGCAAAGGCCACACTTTGCTAGAACTATTCGTGAAGTCGTGCGCCTCGGCTACTTGGTATTCGCGGGCTGAAGCGGTGGGCAACAGGGAACAGTATACGTATGTTCGGCTGTGATTGGCATTGCGTCCGACGCAGACCGCGTCGCCCCTTCCAATTTTTCCCGAATGGCGAGAATGACGAATGCATTGGTTTATTTGGCTCGTGTCAGCAGTTGCCGCACGACCCGCCAGCGACCCGCTCCAAGGGCTGCTCGCGACGCCAGTTCTTTCTGACGGGCCATCGCGCGCGCCACCAAAACGTTGGATACATTGGCGCACGCAATCAGCAGCACGAAGCCAACCGCGACCAGCAGCATCCCCAGATATTGAGCGGTCAGCTTACCGATCATGAACTCGCGAATGGGCATGAACATTACGCCCCAACCGTGATTCGTGTCCGGGTAGGACGCATCCAGGCGCTTGGCAATGGTCCACATTTCGGCTTGGCTTTCGCCGGGCGAAACGGGCGGCCGCAAACGCGCCATTACAAATATTGAATGATTACCCGGGTATGTTTTTGCCGGGCGTCGAGCGCGAGGGGGGCCCAAAAATCGATTCCCGACGGAAACTCGAAAGCTTTCGGCATCACCCCGACAACCGTGTACTTTTTCAAATCGAGCTCGACTTCCCGCCCCACGATGTGCGGGTCGGCATTGAAGTGGGTTTGCCAGTGCGGTGGCTCAGCACAATGACGCGCTCGTGTCCGGGCTCGTCTTCTTCGGGTACGAACGTGCGGCCCAGCATCGCATTCGCGCGCAGCAGGGGGAAGAACTCCTTAGAGACCCGCAGCGCCAGCAGATTCTCGGGATATCCTCCCGACGTGAGCGCCATTCCCCACCACTCGAACGCCGCCATCTGGTCAAACGAACGATTCTGCGTTTTCCAATCCAGGTAATTGGCGGGCGCCACTGTATTCGGCAGATCCGGTTTTCCCGGCGGTGTCTCAGTCAACACATACACGCCGCGGTCATCGGGCACACTCAGCGGCTTAATCAGAAGCGCATCGGCGAGACTGAAGATGGCGGTGTTCGCGCCGATGCCCATCGCCAGCGCAATTACGCCGGCGGCCGATAATCCGGGCGCTTTCAACATCGTTCGGATGGCAAATCGGATATCGCTCGGCGAGGTCATTTTCAGCTCCTTATTTTCAGGCGCTTCCCGCGCGCTCAACTGCCTTATGGCCCGAGACGCAAAAATTGCAGGTCTTGTTCCGGATAGTTAATTATGACTGTTTCGCTGCGATTGAGGGATGCTAGTAGTACACGCTCATGAGCCGTTGTTTGCTGTTGTTGATGCTGGTCCCGCTGAGCGGGTTCGCCCAAAGCACTACGCCTGCCGACGATGCGATGCAGCAGCCGACGGGCTCGGTTGAGGGCCGAGTCACCAATGCCGAAACCGGCGACGGCATTTCGGGAGCCACGGTTCGATTAATTCCTGTGGGCAAGCGCGGGATGCCGGGCTCGGACAAAAGCACAACGTCTAAGTACGACGGGTCGTTTAGCCTCGACAGCGTGGCTCCCGGAACATATTTTGTTTTTGCAACACAATCTAACTTCACGTCGAGGCCGAACGGCAACGGACAGTCACCATCTTCGATTGAGGTGGAGCCGGGAGGGGCGGTTAGTAATGTCGCGCTGCAACTCAGTCCGATGGGAAAAATTCGGGGGAAAGTGGTGGACGACAACGGCAACCCTGTAACTGGAGCGCGCGTTCAGGCTTTAGAGATTTATAGCGTTCGCGGCAGGACGCACCTTAGACGAGTTTCCGAATCGTCAACGGACGAACAGGGCAAGTACGCGCTGAAGACGCAAGGAGCCGGGAAATACTACGTGGTCGCGGAACCGGGAAGCGAGACAGAGCAGGCGAAGCCCGAGGACCAAACCAATGCGCCAGAGCAGCCCGGCTCGGATAATAAACCGGAACAACCAGCTTTGGATCTGGTTCGCACCTTCTATCCGAAGTCATTGGACATTGAGAGTGCGACCGAAGTGGATGCTTCGTCAGGGCAAGATACATCCGACGTGACCATTCAGTTAAAGCGGGCAGCGGCATACCACATTCGCGGCAAGATTGAAGGGCTGACACCTGGATCATCGAACCGTGTGCCGAGTATCTCGCTTGGGCCGCGTGGCAGCCTCTCTTCCGATGGGGTAGGGCAGGTTGTGAGACCACAGGCGGATGGCACGTTCGACATTCCAAGAGTGCTTCCGGGCAGCTACACGCTGACGGCGACCGGGGTTGACAACTCTGTGAGCGGCGGCCGATTTCGGAGCCGATTGTTGGTTCGCCAGGACGTGGATGTCAGCGCCGACGATGTAAACGGACTCGTACTAACGGTCGTACCGCTAATAACGCTTTCGGGACGCGTAACGATGGAGAGCCAAGACAACGCCAATTTGTCCGGCATTCGGGTGAACTTGATGCCGACGGGAGCGGGCGCGGTGGGAGGCTTTCAAACGGTGGCTGCACAGGGCGATGGAAGTTTCAGGCTCGATAACGTACCGCCCGGCGAATATACAGTTCGGGTGGTGGGCACGCCATCTGGCAGCTACGTCAAATCGGTTCTCTACAATCGGCAGGACATAATGACGGCCGGCATCGATCTCACACAAGGAGGCGGCGGGGAGATTGAGGTCATATTGCGGACGGGGACCGGCGAAGTAGACGGCACGATCTCGAGCGCAACGGCAACACACACCACGATGATGGTGCTAGCGGCGGAGACGTTGGGCGCCGATGGGTCCGGAGTGTTTTTCGGAAACATGCAAGCGAGCGGGAATTTCGTGATCGGGAATGTTCCACCGGGGCGGTATTACGCATTCGCGGTGGAACGCTGGTCGCCTTTGTGGCAAAATCCCGATTTTCTGCGCCAGATGCAGAATCAAGGAGCCAGCGTAGACGTTGCGGAAAATGGACGCGTACAGGTTCAGCTCCCAGTCATTACTACAGACCAGGTGCAGGCCGCAGCGATGCCGTTGGGGCTTACGGCGCAGTAACTGGACAGACATGCGGCCGTTATCCTTGCGCGAAAAGATGGAAGCGGCGGTCGAGTGAGTTTTTAGCGCTCTGCTACGGTCACAATCTCATATGCGAGAAGACCGGGAGCGAGACTCGTCACTACCCGCAGCAAGTGGTTCATGAACCGCATGAAAAGGTTTTCCGGGCGAATCGGGATGACCCGTTCAATCGGAATCACCGTGTAATAACGCGCTGTGACGCGGTATCCGCTCTGCTCCAGAAGGTTTTGGACCGTTTTGCGCGTGAAGAAGCGCACGTGCGACCAGTCCAGAATGCCGCGGTCGCTATAGCTGAAGCGCCCGCACAATATCATAAGCCGGACTGTAAAGTTAACGGCGTTTGGAACCGAAACGATGAGTTTTCCGCGCGAGGCGAGCTGGGTCCTCAGTTCGCGGAGAAGTTTAGCGGGATCACGCAGGTGCTCCAGAAGATCTAGCACGATGACACGATCGAATTCTTGTCCTGAGCTGATGTTTTGCCGGCAAAGCCCCTTCTCGGGATTTGCCTCAATTACCCTCTCATAACCAGAGTCGGGCGCAACTCTGGGCGCCCGGTCCACACCGGTGACCCGGTTGCCCGCGCGAACAAGCTCGGCACCGAATGCTCCGTCACCGCATCCAATCTCAAGCACCTTCTGATTTCTGCCAACCAGCCAGGATGCGTAGTAGTGGCTGGAGTAAAGACTGCGCTTGATGGCGTACGGAACAAAGTATTCTTCGTATTCCGGATAAGAGCGAACGGCTCGTGATGTTTCCGTGTAACGGTACAGCGCCCGAAGAATAGCCTTTGCATACTTCAGACCGTTCACATAACAAATCTCATCGCCGTAAAAGGTTGGAATCGGCACCTCGAGAATACGAAAGTTCTGGTGATGCAGCTTGATGATGATCTCGGTATCGAAATGAAAATCGTCGGTCAGCTTATCGAGCTCGATCTGCGATAAGGCGTGCAGGTTGTAGGCGCGGTAGCCGCTGTGGAACTCGGTCAGATTCAGGCCTAGTGCACGGTTCTCAAAGGCAGTGAGGACCCGGTTGCCGAGGTACTTGTAAAGCGGCATCCCGCCTTTGAGCGGCCCTCCGAAATCCTTCATCATGCGGGATCCGAAGACCGCGTCCGCCTCGCCGCGGACCAGCGGAGCGTACATGTGCGATAAGAGCTCCGGCGCGTATTGGCCGTCGCCGTGCAAGAGCACGACGATATCGAACCCTTGCTCGATGAAGTAGCGATAGCCGGCCTTTTGGTTGCCTCCATAGCCCAGATTCTTGCGGTGTTTCAAGACGTGGAGCTTCGGCAGTTTGGTCATTGCCTGGATGCCAACAGCGAGCTCGAACGTTGCATCCTGACTGGCGTCGTCAAAAACCACAACTTGTTCCACGTTGCGCCAGACTTCCGGCGTGATACGCCTGAGTACCTGGCTTAAAGTGGTGAGCGCATTGTAGGCAACGATCAAGATCCCGATGCGTTTCCCGCAACTGCTAGCTCGCTCGGGCGTTTCTTCGAGCGCGCCTTGCCTGAATTGAGGAAGCGGATTGAACGGCAGAGACAGACTAGGGGATGATTCTGACGGGGGTGCGGAAATGGTTAACGTATCGCTAGCCATGCGTGCTCGGTCGCATCCTGATCGTAGCAATCAGGGCTTCTCATTGAGCGCACCGGGCGACTGCTGCCCATTCTGCGCGTCATATTAGAAGCGACGCTATCAGGCTGACCTCAGTTACCTCTTGGAAACCCGGTTGCGTCCCAGGCGATAGGGATTACGGCGCGGGGCAATCGCTGAACGGCTTTGTGGCAAGGAGGATTGGCCGGAGGGAGCAGCCGGAACTGGAGCAGTCTCCCCGTTGTCTTGGCCAGCCGTCCCTTGCTCCGCCCGATCAATCAGCGGCTGAGCGGTCATAAACAGCGACGTGCATAGTCCGGCAGCCATTGGTAGGTAGACATCGTAGGCAGCGGCGTCGAAAAAATAGTCAATGACGAGTGCGGTGAAACAGAGCAGAAGACATAACGACATGCTGCGAAGCTCCGTCAGTTGCAAACGTCGAGCCACCCGGTCCAGTCTTAAAATGCCAGTCAGGCAAGCCGCAAAGGTGCCGAGGAAAAGAACAAATCCCACGAAACCCATCTCGCTGGATACCTGGACATAGGAATTGTGACTGACGAGCCATAACGGATGCTCACCGCGGCTTTCCGACAGGGCGCTGGCTGCAACCGGAAACACACCCATGCCAACGCCGAAAAGGGGATGAGTCAGTGTGAGTTCAATACCTTCCTTCAGCAGATACTTCCGGCTCTCGGCGGATTCGCGCGCAGAGGCCGCCTCCATAGACGAATCGCTCGCATCGAAGATGGTCTTGTAGCGTTCGAGCGCAGTGCGGTCAATACTCAAGGCGCCTATCAACAGCGCGACAAAAGCAACTGCAAGAATTTTGAATTTGTTCGCAAACGAGACTTTGAACAACGCGACCAGTGTTAAAGCTGCAGCCATCAACAGGCCGGCGCGTGACGCCGTCTTCACCGATAGCGCGAGGGAAAGCAGCGCAATCAGCGAGAGCGGAATCTTCCAGACCACCTTTACGCGGGAGATGAGAAGAATCAGGAACGGGAGCCCGAACATGATATGGAATGCCGCTTCGTTCGAATTGCCGAGGCTGCCGACCGAAGTCATGCGCTCACCCACTATGCGGTTCGTCACGGCCATGATGACCGCCGAAGCGGCCGCGGCCCAGCCGAATACAGCAAACGTTTTCCGCGAATCCGAGAAATCCTTCGTCAGTCCGACAATGATAAAGTAGGCAGCCGCAGATTTCAGCCAGACACTCGATAGTTGGTGAAGGCTTTCCGATCGCCACTCGCTGAACGGCAGAACGAAAACCGCCCAGCCTGTGAACAGGATGAACAGGATGCCCACCGGGCTTCTGATCGCGCGGGCGAACTCCCCCTTGAACAGTACGATTGCCAGGGCGAGGGCCGAGAGTAGCAGCATGACGTACAGGTTCGGCGCGCCCCACACCATCGCCGCCTCAAATACGCGCGAGTACAACATGAACGCGTAGATCAGTAGCAATCGCGTGGTGAGACGGCCGGACCGCTCTTGAAAGACGGCAGCGGGAGGGGTGGCTAAGCTGGTGGTGGCCATCGTGTCCGTGCTTTTTTCAGTCTAAAGGAAGCCCGTGTTGTCCGTACTCCCTATAATTCCAATCGGTAGCTTGGAGCCAAAGCTGTAGAGCGGAGCTCAATTGGGCCGCGGTCCGGCTTCGAGCGCGCCCTCGAAGTCGCCCGTGACCGCCTCCCAGGAAAACCGGCCGGCTACGAATTGCCACGCGTTCTCAGCGATCTGCCGGCGCATGGCAGCGTCTGCCAACAATTTCAGGCAAGAGCGCGCAAAGACATCGGCGGTGTCGGCGATCAGGATCTGCTTGTCATCCTCCAATGGCAGGCCTTCGGCGCCAACCGAGGTCGAAACAACCGGCAGCTTTGCGGCAATCGCTTCAAAAATTTTGAGCCGGGTTCCTCCGCCGATCCGCAGCGGAACGATGGAAACTGTGCTGCCCCAAAGATAAGGCCGCACGTCGGGCACGGTCCCAGTAAGAATAATGCGCGGCTCGCGGCGTGCGAGTTCCTGAAGCGCGGGCGTCGGTCTGCGGCCCGCTACCAAGAGGCGGCATTGCGGGCGCTCCTTATGTATGAGCGGCAGGATCTCGGCGGCAAAGTATTCAATGGCATCGATGTTCGGCAGCCAATCCATGGAACCGACAAAGATCAGGTCGGCTCTTGGCTCGGCGGCTTGTGGAGGCGCGAAATACTCGATATCGACGCCGGTTGCGACCGAACTGATGCGCTTCGCACCAAACAGCTCATGCATGGCCGCACGGTCCACGTCTGAAACCGCAATAATGTGCCCAGCCTGGCGGCAGACATCGCGCTCAAACTTCTCCATCCGCGTTGCCTGAAGGCGGAAGTAGGCTTTCTTGGCAGCTTGGCGCGCTTCGTCCGCGTGCCGGCGCCAGATCACCGATTCCACATTGTGCTGAAACAGCACGGCGCGGCTTATGTCAGGAATGTTGGGTGCCGGGAACAGGAAATCGCATACCAGGCTGTCGAATTTCTCTTGCGACAACAGTTTTTCGATCTGTCGCTTCATTGCCGAGGAGACATACCGCGCAACCGGCACCGGAACCGGCGAAACCAGTCCGCGCAGCAACTGGCCGGCAAACCGAATCGAGCGCCGCGGCGGCACGGAGTGGGGCACCCGGTACGCCCGTGAGCAGTACTCGCCGCTTCTCCGCGGGCCCTCCGGGTTCAGACCGTCGTCGAGGGCGACATAGTGAATTTCATGCCGCCGGTGCAGGGCCTTCAACATTTCGAGCGTGCGAATCTGCCCGCCACGGGTAGTTGGATGAAGGAAATCAGTCTTCACCCAGAGAATCTTCATACCGGCGCGGGAATGGCCTCGAACGAGCGCGACATCACACCGCTCCACCAGCGCTCGCGACGGCCTGTCAGGAACAGATCGCCCCAGAGCTGTAGGTTCAGCAAGCGCCAAATGCGATCCGTGGCGTCCTCCTGCTGTTGCAAGTGGCGCGAGATCAGCGATTCCATGGCTTTCCTATCGATAATTGACGCGATAAAACCATCGCGGTCTCGCAGTGCCTCATATAGCGGCTCCGCGCGCCGGTCAAGGAGCCACTGGCGGACCGGTGTCGGAAATCCCATTTTCTTGCGATGGATGATGCTGCGCGGCAGCAGATCTTCGACGGCGCGCTTGAGAATGTATTTTTGCGTGCTGCCCCGAATCTTCAGCGAGTCCGGAATGGTGGTTGAAAATTCCACCAGCTTGTGATCGAGCAGCGGCACGCGGCTCTCGATCGAACACGCCATACTCATCTGGTCCTGCTTCATCAGAAGCTCGACCAGATAAGTCTTCTGGTCCGCATACAACATGCGAGCGAGCAGCGAATTTCCTTCCCGCGAGTGCCAATAGCGGAGATAATTTCCGTAAACCGCTTCCGGCTTCGAGCCCAGCAGTCTATTCTGCTCTTCGCGCGAGAACGCGCAGTAGAAATTGTCGAGGAACAACGATTCAACCGTTGCGTCGCGCCCCAGAAAACTGTGGCGGAGCTTGCGCCGGAGCGAGGCGCGTAACAACGAACTGGTCTGCAAGTGTTTGCGGAGACCATTTCGAACAACGGCAGGCAGCACACCGTAGGCGTTTGCCGCACGTGTATTGATCAGGTTCCAGCGATAACGCTCATAGCCACCGAAGATTTCATCGCTTCCCTCTCCCGTGAGCACGACTTTCACTTCAGCCGCAGCCAGCCGCGACACGAAATAAAGCGAGACGCTAGAGGGCCAGGTGATAGGTTCGTCCTCGTGATAAATCAGCTTCGGGAGTTCATTGAAAAAGTCGTCGATCCCGACCCGGATCTCGTGGTGGTCGGTGCCGATCGCCCTTGCTACTTGCGCGGCATAGCTGAGTTCGCTGAACTGCTCTTCCGAATATCCGACTGAGAACGTCTTTACCGGCCCACTGGTAAGCCGGCGGGTGAGCGCGGCGATAGCACTTGAATCCACCCCTCCGCTAAGGAACATGCCCAGCGGCACGTCGCTCATCAACCGCATGCGAACGGTTTCTTCCAAACGCCGCCGGGTCTCAGCGATCAATTCAGCTTCGCCCGCCTTAACCGGAACCGCCGAAGGAGGATCCCAGTATTGACGGGTAACGAGCTCCGGCGCCGTGCCGCCTACATCGAGCGTAAGGTGATGTCCCGGCATCAGCTTTCGGATGCCACGGAAGAGGGTGCGCTCTTCGCTGACGTAGCCGAATGCGAGATACTCCGGCAGTAGCTGCTCCTCAAGCTCGGCGCTTACCGCAGGATGTGCCAAGAGTGCCTTTATTTCGGAACCAAATACAAAAACACGACCGTTCCAGAAATAGTAAAAGGGCTTGATGCCGAGCCGGTCCCGGACACAGAAGAGCCGCCGCTTCTCGCGATCCCAGATCGCGTAGGCAAACATCCCGCGGTAGAGTTCAACCGAACCCGGCCCCCACTCCTCATAGGCGTGCAGTATGGTTTCGGTATCGCAATGCGTTTGATAGCGGTGACCAGCCTGCTCGAGCCCAGGACGAATCTCCTGATGATTGAAGATTTCACCGTTGTAGATGATCCAATGCGAACCGGTTTCGTTCGCCATGGGCTGGTGTCCCGCAGCAACGTCAATGATGCTCAGACGCCGGTGGCCCAAATGAGCATAAGCATCGTGATAATAGCCCTGATCGTCCGGCCCCCGATGCGCAATCGCATCCGTCATTCGCCTCAGAACGGCTTCTGAGTCGGACGAGGCTGTTATCGACACGTATCCCGCAATGCCACACATGACCGGTCACTTAAACGCGCACAACGGGGCACCCCCGCGCTAAAGCGAAGAACGCCCTGTGCGCTACTGTCAGTCTAGCGTCTCGCGCCGCCGTTGTCGTTCCCCGTTCTGAGGGCCGGGCTACACGTTGCGCAGCCACGGCCATGCATAGAAGCGTCTATAGCACGCCAGGCACCGCGAAGGCTTCGCCTGCATTAATAACAGTGGCAGGTCTCGTAGTCTCAAATGGGACTTTCGTACCTGTTTCGAGAGGCATATAGGACACATGGGCAACCTCGCAATGTACGTGGCTCTTGCTATGCGGTCGTCGCGGTCAGGTTTACCCGTTATCCACCAGCAACGCTGGTGTAGACCATGGCGGTCGCGAGCACGATCATCGTCCCCGCGGTGCCCCAAGCGATCACGTTCTGCCACCAAGTATTTCTGAAATTGCCCATCAGGCGCGAACGATTGATCAATAGCAGCATGTAAACGAGTACGAAGGGCAGCAAAATACCATTTGCAACCTGCGAATAAAGAATAAATTTGAGAAGAGGCAAGTGCGGAATCAACACGACGGCCGCGCCTCCACCAACCAGGAACGTATATAGCCAATAGAAGATCGGCGCCTCCGAGAAGCGTTTGTCCACGCCCGATTCAAAGCCGAGCCCCTCGCAGATGTTGTAAGAAGTGGCGAGCGGCAAAATCGCCGCCGAAAGAAGAGAAGCATTGATGAGCCCAACGGCGAACAGCATCGCGGCGAACTTGCCGGCCAGGGGCTCCAACGCCACGGCGGCCTCGGCAAAATCGGTCATCTCCCGATGTCCGGGGTGGTAAATTTTCGCGCCGCATGCCACCACGATGAAGAACGCCACCACGTCTGTAATGATGCAGCCGATAATCACATCTAAACGGCACAGCCCATACTGCCGCTGGTCAATCCCCTTCTCGACCACTGCAGCTTGTAAATAGAACTGCATCCAAGGCGTGATGGTAGTTCCAATCAGACCAACGATCACTACCAGGTAGGCCGGGTCGCTGCTCAAGCTGGGGACAAACGTCTGCTTCAAGGCGGCGTTCCAATCCGGCTTGGCTAGAAATGCCGAAATGGGATACGCGAAATAAATGATAGAGGCAACCAGCAGGATGCGCTCCACGGGCCGATAGCGTCCTCTTACAACGATGATCCAGACCAGCGCTGCCCCAATGGGTACAACAATGTACTTGCTTGCGCCAAAGATGCCCATGCCGGATGCGAGTCCGGCAAATTCGGACACAATGTTGAAAAAATCGGCGCAGCCTAGCACCAGCATGGTGAAGAACGTAGCGCGCAGGCCGAACTCCTCGCGAATCAGGTCCGACAAACCCTTGCCGGTAATGGCGCCCATGCGCGCCGCCATCTCTTGCACTACAATCAACGCGATCGTGGTGGGAATGAGGGTCCACAGCAGGCGATAACCGAACTGCGCACCTGCGTTCGAATAAGTGAGGATGCCGCCGGGGTCATTGTCGACGTTGGCCGTGATGAAGCCCGGACCCAACACCGCCAAGAACGCAACCAGGCGCGAACTGATGAGCGCAACAGACGATTTTCTGCGGAGTGCAGTCTGAATCATGAGCTTTCGCGTTTTTCAGACCTATTGTTACCAGGTTATGTTTCAAGAACATAAGAGAATCCCGTACCCGGCGCTGCCCGAACGGAACTCGCCCGGGCCTCGCCTGACGCTTCGGATTCGGTTTCCTGCGAAGGTTCGTAGCTAGTTTGCGACCGTGAAGGTCGTGCCGACAGTAGCGCGTTCACCGGTGTTCGTGGTGCCGGTAACCTGGAGCGTGTGGTTGCCATTCGATAGCTGGGTCGTATTTAGGAAGAAACTCCAGCCGACATCTGGGCAACCCGTCCGCCCTGTGAAGACCGTGCAGACATCGTTGCGGACGCCACCATAGCTGGCCGTGCCGGCCGAAACGCCGTCCACCAAAATTTCGATGCTTGCGATGCCGGCCGTGTCGTCGATCGCCCACCCTCCTATGGCCGCCAGACCACTTAGTGGGCCGGTAGTGCTGTTCGGCGTATCGATGTCAATCCGCATTCCGGTGTTTGCCAGATTGCCGACGGTGAACGATGCCGTAACAGTCGAGCTTTGGCCGGCCGCTGTAACCCCCGTTATCGCCAGCGTATGCGTGCCATCGGTAAGCAGCGTCGTATCCAGGAAGAAGTTCCAGCCGACGTTCGGACATCCTGGACGGTTCGGATATGCGCTGCATACATCAGCGCGAAGACTGCCGTAGGTGGCGCTGCCGTACGCGACGTTGTCGACCGCCACCTGTACCGAAGTAATTGCGGCGTTGTCGTCAATAGCCCATCCGCCCAGTTGCGCTATACCTGCGAGTGCACCGCTCTTGGGACTCGGCGTATCGATATCCAACCGCATGGCATTGTTTACAGGTGACGGCGACCAATTGGCCACCGAGAACGATGCGCTGCTTGTTGCGTTTCTTCCGTCGGCGGTGGTCGCCGTTACCCCGAGTACGTGCGTGCCGTTTGAGAGCAGGCCGGTGTCGAGCAGAAAGTTCCAGCCGACAGCAGGGCATCCGGGACGCCCGGGGTAAGCTGCGCAGACATCGGTACGGGCGATGCCATATGTGGCGGTTCCGTAGTGTACGCCATCAACACTTATGCTGACCTTTGCTATGGCCGAGCTGTCGTCTAGCGCCCATCCGGCCATGAGGACCAGCCCTTCGTACGCCCCGTCTTTGACGCTCGGCGTGTCGATAAACACCCTGGTCGTGCTCACGGCGTTGGAGACGGTGAAGGCCGCGCTCACCGTCGTGATGCCACCTGAGCTTGTTTTCGCAGTGATCTGCAGCGTGTGAGCACCGTCTGTGAGCTGCGTCGTGTCCAGGAAATAGCTCCAACCCACATTCGGGCACCCCTGCCTGCCGGGGTAAATGGTGCATACGTCGGTGCGGATTCCGCCATACGTGGCGGTGCTCAGGAATGTGCCGTCAACCGACACGTCCACTTCGCTGATGCCAGCCTTGTCGTCGATCGCCCATCCGCCCAGGGCAGCCCAACCACTGAGAGGGCCGGCCGTTGGATTCGGCTGATCGATAGCGATACGTGTCGACGTGCCGCCGCTGGTATTTGAAACCACAATTGTGCGAGTTATGGTCGACGTCTGCCCGTCAGCGGTGATTCCAGTCACCGCCAGGGTATGAGTTCCGTCGGCGAGCAATCTCGTATTCAAGGTGTAGTTCCAGCCCACGTTTGGACAGCCAGGGTGATTGGGATACACCGCGCAAACGTCTGTGCGGGATCCGCCGTAAATTGCGTTGCCTTGCGGCGCCCCGTCAATCGAGATCTGAACGGATGCGATAGCAGCGGTGCCGTCGATGGCCCAGCCTCCGATCTGCGCAACGCCGGTGAGCGCAGGGCCATTGGCGACCGGCTTGTCAATGTCGATAGTCATCGCGTTGCCGGTGGTCGACCAGTTCGCGACAGTAAACGCAGCGCTCACGGTTGAGCTCCGGCCGTCGGCTGTGGTCGCGGTCATCGAAAGAGTATGCGAGCCATTCGAAAACAGACCCGTGTCTAGCATGAGCGTCCAGCCTACATTCGGACACCCGACTCCGTTCGGCATCGATTGGCACACGTCTGTACGGCTCGCGCCATAAGTCGCCGCCCCGCGCGGTAGGCCGTCTACGGCCGCGCTCACACTGACGATCGTCGAATAATTATCGACTGCCCAGCCAACAAAGGAAGCTAATCCTTCAAAGGGGCCGCTGAGCGAGCTCGGCGTGTCGATCGAAACCGTGGGATTTCCCGGAATGACACCATTGCCGCTCAATGAAATACTCTGCGGCGAGCCTGCCACGTTATCAGTGATGGACAAATTTGCAGTGCCACTGCCAGCCGTCGAGGGTGTGTAGGTCACGGATACACTGCAACTGGCCGAAGGAGCTAGAGTCGCGCAGTTGTTTGTCTGGCCAAAATCGGCGGCATTTGTTCCACCGACACTGATACTGGTAACACTCAAGTTGTACGTCCCGGTATTGCTGATCGTTATGGTTTTTGCTGCGCTGGCCGTCTTTAATACCTGGTTACCGAAGCTCAACGAGCCCGGGGCGACGCTGATCTGCGGCACCCCGCTCATCCCGCTGAGCGAGACTGTGTGCGGCGAGCCCGGAGCACTGTCAGTGATGGAAATGGAAGCGCTGCGGCTGCCGGTCGCCGAAGGCGTGAAGGTAACCTGAATCGTGCAACTGCCGGATCCCGCCGCCACTGTCGTGCAGTTATTGGTTTGCGAGAAATCCCCAGCATTCGTTCCGCTGATAGCAATGCCGCCGATGCTTAATGGTCCCGTTCCCGGATTCGTAACGGTAATGGATTCCGCCGTGCTGCTCGTGTTAATGAGCTGATTACTGAAGCTCAGAGGATTCGGTGAGAGGCCGATCTGCGGCTGCGTGCCGGTACCACTCAGCGAGACAGTGTGAGGCGAGCCAGCGGCACTATCGGTCACAGAAATCGTCGCATTGCGGCTGCCGGTCGCCGAAGGCGTGAAGGTGACCTGAATGGTGCAGCTACCCGACCCAGCCGCCACAGTGGAGCAATTGTTCGTTTGCGAGAAATCCCCGGCATTCGTTCCAGTGATGCTGACGCCGCTGACTGTCAATGTCGCCGTTCCCGGATTGGTCACGGTGATCGATTCCGTCGCGCTGGTCGTGTTGATGAGCTGGTTGCCGAAGCTCCAGGAACTCGGCGAGAAGCTGATCTGCGGCTCTGTGCCGGTACCGCTGAGAGATACGGAGTGCGGTGAACCCGCTGCGCTATCGGTTACCGAAATCGAAGCGCTGCGGCTGCCGGTTGCCGAGGGCGTGAAGGTGACTTGAATCGTACAGCTACCCGACCCAGCCGCCACAGTGGAGCAATTGTTGGTCTGCGAAAAGTCCCCAGCGTTCGTCCCCGTGATGCTGACGCCGCTGATGGTCAACGTCGCCGTTCCCGGATTGGTCACGGTAATCGATTCCGACGTGCTGCTCGTGTTGATGAGCTGGTTGCCGAAGCTCCAGGATGTCGGCGAAAAACTGATCTGCGGCGCCGTGCCTGTACCGCTGAGAGATACCGAGTGCGGTGAACCCGAGGCGCTGTCAGACACCGAAATAGAAGCGCTGCGGCTGCCGGCCGCCGACGGCGTGAAGGTGACCTGAATGGTGCAGCTACCCGACCCGGCCGCCACAGTGGAGCAATTGTTCGTTTGCGAGAAATCAGCCGCATTCGTCCCCGTGATGCTGACCGCGCTAATGGTCAATGTCGCCGTTCCCGGATTGGTCACCGTGATCGATTCCGCCGTGCTGCTCGTATTGATGAGCTGGTTTCCGAAACTCCAGGAACTTGGTGAAAAGCTGATCTGCGGCGCCGTACCAGTACCGCTGAGCGCAACCGTGTGCGGCGAACCGGAGGCACTGTCCGACACCGAAATCGAAGCACTCCGGCTGCCAGTCGCCGACGGCGTGAATGTCACCTGAATCGTGCAACTGCCGGACCCTGCCGCCACCGTGGAGCAGTTATTTGTCTGAGAGAAATCCCCGGAGTTGGTTCCCGTGATGCTGACGGCGCTGATGGTCAGCGTGGCCGTTCCCGGATTGGTTACGGTAATCGACTCCGCCGTGCTGCTCGTGTTGATGAGCTGGTTTCCGAAGCTCCAGGACGTCGGTGAGAAACTGATCTGCGGCGCCGTGCCTGTCCCGGTCAGCGATACCGTGTGGGGCGAACCCGAGGCGTTATCGCTCACAGAAATGGAAGCGCTCCTGCTGCCGGTTGCAGAGGGCGTGAACGTCACCTGAATCGTGCAACTACCAGAACCTGCCGCAACCGTCGAGCAGTTATTTGTCTGAGAGAAATCCCCGGAATTGGTTCCCGTGATGCTGACGCCACTGATGGTCAAGGTCGCCGTTCCCGGATTAGTTACGGTAATCGACTCCGCCGTGCTGCTCGTGTTGATGAGCTGGTTTCCGAAGCTCCAGGATGTCGGCGAGAAGCTGATCTGCGGCGCCGTGCCTGTCCCGGTCAGCGATACCGTGTGGGGCGAACCCGAGGCGTTATCGCTCACAGAAATGGAAGCGCTCCTGCTGCCAGTCGCCGAAGGTGTGAACGTCACTTGAATGGTGCAACTGCCAGAACCTGCCGCCACGGTGGAGCAGTTATTTGTCTGGGAGAAATCCCCGGAGTTGGTTCCCGTGATGCTGACGCTGCTGATGGTCAGCGAGGCATTTCCGGGATTTGTAATCGTAATCGATTCGGCCGTGCTGCTGGTGCCGACGACTTGATTGCCGAAGCTCCAGGAGCTTGGCGAAAAACTGATCTGCGGCGTACCGGTACCGGTGCCGGTGAGCGAAACCGCTTGCGGCGAACCCGCCGCGTTGTCCGAAATCGAAAGGCTCGCGCTTCGGCTGCCCGTAGCGGAAGGTGTGAACGTAACCGAGATAGTACAGTTGCCGTTTGCGCTCAGACTGCTTCCGCAATTGTTAGTCTGTGAAAAGTCGCCGGAGTTTGTCCCCGTGATGCTGATGCTGCTGATCGTCAGGCTTTGATTGCCGGGATTGGTGAGTGTGACGGTTTGCGCCGTGCTCGTCGTATTGACGGTCTGATTTCCAAAACTGAGACTGGTCGGATTGGTGCTTGCTCCAGGACCGTTTCCGGTTCCATCCAGCGGGATTTCGAAAGCGCCGCTGGTAACGCTCACGTCGCCTGACAGACTGCCCGCGGCCTCCGGTTCGAGCGCTATTGCGATCTCGCAAGTACCGTCCACTGCGAGATTTGTCGAAGCTGAGCAATCCGTACCACCCGAGGCCGTTTGCACGAAATTCGTACTTACAGATAGCCCCGTAAAGGGCATGGCCGCATTCCCGATGTTTTCGATCGTAGTACTCTTCGAGGAAGTTTCCGACCCAATGTTTGTGGCCCCAAAGCTGAATGTAGGCGCAGCGTAGGCAACCGCTCGAATGAGATTGTTAGCGGCGTCGGCTATGAAAACGCTCCCATTCGGCGCTACTGCGATTCCCTGCGGGTAGTTCAACTGCGCGCTGGTGGGAGCGCCACCGTCTCCGGAATAACCGGCATTGTCGCTGTAATTGCCAGCGATTGTATGGATGACCCCGGAGGTATCTACCTCGCGAATGACGCAGTTGTCTTCGTCAACGATATACACGTTTCCGGCGGCGTCAATAGAAAGGCCGGTGGGGTAACTGAGTTGGGCGCTGGTGGCTGCTCCGCCATCTCCGGAATACGTGCCTGAGCCGTTCTCGACACCGGCGAAATCGTGAATTTTCGCATCCGTCGTCACTTTACGAACATCGTTGCTGAACTCTGAAATATAGACATTCCCCGCCGAATCTACGGCCACCCCGCTCGGGTAATACAGCTCCGCACTGGTGGCTGCCCCTCCATCGCCGCTGGTGCCTGCGGTTCCGTTTCCTGCAAATGTACTTATGGTGCCGCCCAGGGTTACCTTTCGAATTCGATTGTTTCCCTGGTCAACGATGTAGAGATTGCCTTGCGAATCTACTGCAACGGCGACCGGACCATCCAATCCAGCGCTGGTCGCCGCGCCTCCATCCCCGTAGAAAGTTCCGCCTCGGGAATATTCTCCGGCGACAGTTGTAATAATTCCCGTTGGGTCTACTTTGCGAATAACGTTGTTAGAGTCATCGCAAATGTACAGATTTCCTGCGGCATCCAAAGCCACTGCCGATGGATTGTTCAGTCGCGCGCTGGTGGCCTGACCGCCGTCGCCTGAATAGGCGCCGATTGCGTACCCGTATCCGTCCGGAACAAACTCGCCGGCATAGACGGTCATGACGCCCGTGGTGGTATCCATCCGGCGGATGACGTCGTTATTTTCGTCCGCAAAGTAAACATACTTGCCTTGCGGGTCCACCGCCATGCCGTTGGGGCCATTAATCGCAGTTGCGCTGTACCCGCCCTCGCCGCCGTTGACGTATGTTCCCGCCAAAGTTGAGATCACGCCCGGCAAGAAGATGGGCTGCGCACTCTGGCCGATGCCGTACAGGAGCGCCGTTCCGAGAATGGCTCCCGAACCGTTCTCGGCAAGTAGTCCGTCCTGGCGCCAGCCAGCGGACGCAGGTGTAAACTCCACCTGAACCGAACAGCTTACCGGTGTTCCCGAACAGCTCGGCGTGCTCGTTTTTGCGTATTCAACGCCGTATGTCAGGACGAAGGACGCAGGTGTCGACGAAAGATTCGTCAGAGTTACTGTCTGCGTTGTATTCGATCCCACGGAGACGGTCCCGAATGCGACGACCGACGTCTGGGCCGATGCCATATCAGATATCGCGCCCGTCAGAACAGCGAGCAGAAGGCCGATTCTGGTAAAACGAGAATTGTTGCGCACAGAAATATGTCCTCTTAGACCTGCTTCTGTATCGGGCTGATTTACGCCTAGGTTTAGAGAAAGCGCAACTAATTCGCAATAAGTAGGACTAAACTGAGCGTTGGCTCCGGAAAAGCCAAGAATCGGCCGAGCAGCCAGTCTAAGCCGTTTCCCGACCGTGATAAGACTTAACGCCGCGTAGCTGCGAAACGGAAGGGTTTGTAAGCCACTAATGGCCGGTCGACGGTTTCAGGTCCGCCGATGCCTGCTTGGTATATTCGCCAAGCCAGTCCAGCACCGTTTGATACCAGAATTGGCTGTTCTGTGGCTTCAAAATCCAATGTCCTTCATCGGGGAACTGCACCATCTTCGACGGAATTTTCATCTCCTGCAACGCCGTGAACAGCTCCTCGCCTTGGCCGACCGGCACGCGATAGTCCAATTCGCCTTGCGTGACGAGCGTGGGCGTCTTGAAATTCTTTACATACGAGCTTGGCGACCACTTCTCATATAGCTCCGGGTTCTCCCATGGAAATCCCTGGAACTCCCACTTAGGAAACCACAGCTCTTCGGTGGTGCCGGCCTCACTGACTAAATCGTATACACCCGCGTGCGACACCAGCGCCTTGAACCGATCCGTGTGCCCCAAAATCCAATCGATCATGTAACCGCCATACGATCCGCCGGCAGCCACCATTCGGTCCTTATCGACATATGCCAGATTACTCACGTAATCAGCCGTCGCCATGATGTCGTCGTAAGGCTTGCCGCCCCAATCGCCGTTTACCGCATCTGTAAATGCCTGGCCATAACCAGCGGAACCATGGGGATTCGGCAAGATCACCACGAACCCTGCGCCCGCAAAGACCTGCGCATTCCAGCGGTAGGTCCACGATTCGCCCCAGTCGCCCTCCGGTCCGCCATGAATGGCAAACAGCACAGCATACTTAGTAAATGGATTGAAATCGGGTGGCTTGACTACAAAGCTCTCTATCTTCGCCCCGTCGGCACCGTCTACAGATATTGTTTCAAGCGGAGTGAGTTGGTACTGATCGTAAATACCGTCATTGAAATGCGTCAGAGTAACCGTGGGTCCGCCCTTCGAGATGGCCTTCTTAATTTCCGGGGGACGCGATCCGCTCTGCTCGAGAAAAATCATGGCTTTGTCATCCGCGGTAAATTGCACGGCCGCAATAGAGGTCTGTCCCTGCGCAATCGTCCGAATCGCACCGCCATTCACCGGAATCATCATCAGCGGAGTGGTACCGTGATCGTCGATGGTGAAGAAGATGCTCTTCGAATCCGGCGCCCAGGTATAGCCCTCCACCCATCGATCCAGCGAATCGGTCAGCGTGTTCATCTGTCCCGACTGTAGATCCAGCACCGCCAGGCGCCACTGGTCGCTCTCATACCCGCCGCGAATCTGTGTCCGATAAGCGAGATATTTTCCATCCGGCGAATATAGCGGCCCTTCGTCCGCACCGGGGTTAGTCGTTATCCTCTTCGCTGCGCCTCCCGCCGCCGCAACCGTGAATAGATCGGAATTCGTGCTCGTCGCGGGGTCGGGATCGGTATTGGCCACATACGTGATCTGGGTGCTATCCGGTGAAAACACGTAGGCTTCCGGTCCCCCCAGCGCGAACGGAGGCGTCATTGCATTCCCGGGCGTCAAATCACGAACTCTGTTGCTGCCGTCCAGGGTTTGAATTAGCAGATGCTGTCTTCGTTTGCCCTCATATTTGGTCCAGTGGCGATAAAGCAAAGACGTGAATACACGAGCATGCATCTTGCTTGCCGCATCTTGATCAAGCCTGGCTTTGTTGCAGGCCGCGTCATAATCCACACCCGGCGCCGCACCCGCAGCTTCGCAATCCGGATAGATGTCGCTCGTAAACACGATCAGCTTGCCGTCCGGCGAAATCGTTTCGCCATCCGCTTCAGTGGGCACGTTCGTTACCGCTTTCGCATCCGTTCCATCCGCATTCATCGACCAGATCTGCGTCGATTGACCCCGGTCCGATGCGAACAAAATGCGTTTCCCATCCGGCATCCAGCGCGGCCGCGTGTTGGACGTTCCCTCGTTTGTCAGCCTCGCCGGCGTCCCGCCTTCCATCGGCATCACGTAGATCTGCGTCGGCTTCGTGTTGCTGGCCATGTCTACCGTCTGCACCGTAAATGCAATCATCTTGCCGTCGGGCGAAACCTGCGGCTCGTCAATACGCGCCAGCTTCATCATGGCGTCAAAGGTGAACGGAGCTTTCGCAGCCGGTGCAGATACGCTAAATGCTCCGATCAGGAACGCGCCTAGCGCAAAGGGCGCGGCTGCGCGCCGCCAGAAAGTGAACGAACTCGCTAGCCGCTTGGGCGGAGCGCTTGATACTGCGACCGTTTTGCGCGAGTTTCTTAATCCGGCAATTCGCATGCACTTATTCTAGCGGCGGCTGCTACTATCCGTGAGATCCACACCACGCCATGCCCAGCCGCAAGATCGAACAGCAACTTGAAAAATTGAGCGGCCTCCGAACGCATGCGCCGGATCCCGAGACATTCGCCGCACTCCGGAAGGCATTGGCGGACCCGGTCAATGTCGTGGTCGCAAAGGCGGCGAGAATAATAGCCGATCTCGGACTTCAGTCCCTGCTTCCCGACCTACTGTCCGCTTTCCATCGTTTGTTTGAGAACCCAAAACAAACCGATCCGCAGTGCTGGGGCAAAAACGCGCTTGCAAAAGCGCTAAAGGATCTCGGGCATGCCGGATCGCAGGAATTCTTGAGCGGCCTGAATCACGTCCAGATGGAGCCCGTCTGGGGCGGTCAGGAGGACACGGCTACCGTTCTTCGGAGTACATGTGCACTGGCGCTGGTGCAGTGCACCGACATTACGCGGCAAGCGGTGATGCGCCATCTCGTAGACGCATTCGCGGACGAGACGGCCACGGTGCGCGCCGACATCGCACGCGCTCTCGAACAGATACAGGGGGAAGAAGCGTGCCTGCTCCTTCGTCTGAAGGCGCTGCTGGGCGACGAGGAGCCGGGCGTGACCGGACAGGTGCTCGAATCGTTGCTGCGCCTCGAACATGCCGCCGCCGTGCCGTTCGTCGCAAACTTCCTGCCATTAGCCGGCGAGGTAGCCGAAGAGGCTGCACTGGCGCTCGGCGCATCGCGCCTCCCCGCGGCGCTGGACGTCCTGAAGCAGACCTGGACGGACGCACGCATCCTGGTCCCTGAGGACGTCCTGCTTCGAGCCATCAGCAGCTCACGTCAGGAGTCGGCCATCGAATTCCTATTGGAAATCGTCCGCACTGGCCGCGAGCGCGAAGCCATCGCCGCACTTGCCGCGCTTGAGCTGCATCGCGCTTCCGCCGAGATCCGCGGCCGGATCGCGTCCGCGGCGGAGAGCAGAAATGAGCCCTCGATTCAAGAACGATTCCGGCAGTTCGACCGCAGCGGGTAAAAGGAAAGGTAGAGCGTTTCTCGCCCACATGAATGACCTTTGCTCTACACGCGGGTAAATCTCCCCGAACGCCGTCTCAAGGGCGGCGGCGCCAGGTTTTTAGCATGTCCATTAATCCGCTGGCATCACGGCCGAAGCTGGCGTCGGATAAAGTGACGGCGTTGCGACCCAGCAGAGCGTGCAATTCGGGAGGAAGATCTTCTTTGCAGGGCATCTTGGCACCACCGACAAGACAAGGGATGACGACCTTCTGATGTTGGAAGCCGGCGGCGATTTCGAGCCGGACAAAATCTTCCGGCTGTTGGATGCGGGTGCCAGTTTTGGCGCTGCCCCCTGCCCATCTTTTACCGATGATGGCGAGAACGAAATCGGCAGCGGCCACAGTTTCGTTGATGGCTTTGGCGAACTCCATGCCGGGTTGGAGCGTATCCAAATCGCGGAAGATGAAAACGTCGGGAACCTCTTCTCTGAGGGCTTTGAAGAGTAGTTGCGCGTAGAGCGGAGCGTCATTTCGACGGTAGGAGATGAAGATGTGCGGTCCACCTGTGACACTGCCGGGAGCGGTGGATTGCGGGGCTTGTTTGGAAGCGGCGGTTTCCTCAAGAGAGTTTTCTTCGGAGCCGAAAGTAATAGCATCAAATTCTTTCTTTAGTGGTTCAGCATTGATTAGCTGAAGCTCGGGGCTGGTGGCGATAAGCATGCGACGAGCCTGCTCGTCTGTGAGCATCGCCAGCAAGACGAAGCCGGAGCGGATCTTGGGCGCATCGAAATTCAACGATGCGTATAGCCACGCGTTAGACAACGCCTGTATAAGAGGTGGCGCGACGCTGGGAGTACGCTGATTTCCGCTTTTGAGCTTGTCGAGGGCGCGGTTCAGTTCGCTGGTAAGACGGGAAACATTGACGCCGAAGTGCGCCGCGATTCGAGGAAAGTCTGAGGAACTCGATGCCGTTAATTTAAGCAACAGATGCTCGATCTCGATATCGTAATGAGTTCGCGCGACACACAGTCCGGCAGCACCTTCGAGAGCCATGCGTGTAGTGGAATTAAGTTTGCCAATAAGAGCTTTTAAGTTTACCGATTCCATGGTTGAGGCCGAGTGAAATCTTATGTTAGGCTAATGCCGTCACATTGGCGTCAAACGTATCATGGCACTTTCTTCAGGCGTAACAGCCCAGCCACGCATTCGAATTGAGTGCAAGAGCGGCGGAGAACTGCCGCTGGTGATTGGGGTGCTGGGAGACATGACGGGCCAACCGGAGGAGCCGCTGCCCCGCATGAGGGATCGACGATTTGTCGATGTCAGCGTGGATAATTTCGATTCAGTGCTTAAAGGTTGCCGGCCGAGTTTGTCTTTCGCGGTAAGGAACACTCTAAGTGAAGACGATTCGAAGTTGAACGTGCAGCTGAAGTTCTGCGCTCTGGAGGATTTCGAACCGGAACAGGTGGCGCGACAGATTGGCCCACTTAGGGAACTTCTGGACTTGCGAGGCAAACTAGCGGATTTACGCACAACTTTGCAGGGCAACGACAAGCTGGACGAATTGCTCCAGGGAATCGTTCGTCAACCCAAAAGGCTGGAACAACTCGAAGCGGAGCGTAAACCTGAGCAGCCGAAACCGCTGGCGCCTGTTTCGAAACGGGCACCCACTCCAGATTCAGGGGTCTGGTCGCGAGGACGAATGGCGGCGGATGAACAGCCGTCGATGCTGGAGCAAATTGCGGAAGCCTCTCACGCGGAGACGCCATACGAACGACAGAGGTCTGTGGACTTGGTTTCGGAGTTCCTTAACCAAATTAGATCGGGTGAGATCGAAGTCGCTCGCGATACGGAAATGATGATTAATGCGCGAATCGCGCAGATTGACCACCTGGTTTCCGTTCAACTGAATCAAGTGCTTCATGAACCGGCTTTTCAAAAACTCGAAGCAACCTGGCGAGGACTGTACTTCTTGGTACTGCGCACGCGCAAGGCCGAACATGTGCGCGTGAGGCTTCTCAACTCGACGAGGAAGGAGTTGCTGAATCAGTTCCAGAGAGAACGGGAAAGATTTAGCTCGCCGTTAGCGAGAAAGGTTTTGGAAAATACGGGAGGTCTGGCGCTTGGGCTACTGCTTGGCGATTATGAGATCACTGCGCATCCTGAAGATGTAGAGCTATTGGAGAAGATGGGTCGCTTGGCCGCACACGCACAGACGCCCTTTGTGACGGGAGCGGCACCCGAACTGCTGGGCTTAGAAAGCTTTCAGCAAATACCAGAGGCGTTTTCGCTGGAGCGAACCTTTGAGAGTTCGCAGTATTTGAAGTTGGAGAGTTTTCGGAGGAGAGCCGAATCGCGCTACATCGGAATTACGGTTCCACACATTCTGATGAGGCTGCCTTATGGGCGGGATACAAAGGCAGTTGAGGGCTTTTGCTTCGAGGAGAATGTGGATGGGACCGATAGCTCGCGCTATTTGTGGGGCAGCGCGGCTTGGGCGTTCGGGGTGCGGGCGGCGCTGGATTTTGAGCGGTATGGGTGGTTCGGTACGAACCGGTCTGCGGATGATAAGGCAGATCTAACCAACCTTCCGATTCATTTTTTTTGCACGGACGATGGCGATGTGGGAAGCAAGGCGCCCGCGGAAATCGTGGTGTCGGACAAGTCATACTTAGCGCTGCGCTCTATGGGGTTGATTCCGCTCAGGCAGATTGCGGGAACTGATCGGGTGGCTTTTTTCGAAACTTGGTCTTGCAAAAAGCCGATCACATATCAAGAGGAGATTCCTCCCGTTACATACGAGTCGGTCGAGATCGATTCGATGCTGGGAGTGAGTTATGTTGCGCATTGTTTGCAGGCGCATCTACAGGAGCAGATGCAGAGCTTTTCTACGATGCAGGAGTGTGAGGAACATCTGAATCGGTGGATTTCTGCTTATGTTGTTCCGGATTATGCGAAGGGGACGAAACTGGAAGCGGCATTTCCGCTCGTGGAGGCTAGCTTCAAAATTGCTCCGGGAGATGCCCTGCAGAAATTGGCGTTTATCGAGGCCAGCTTGAGGCCCAAGCGAGCTGTGGGGACGATGCCGAATCCGATTGAGATCAAGATACCGGTTGCGTTGCCGTGGGCGCTGGGTTGGAGCGCAGGTACGGCGAGCAATATCGTAGTTACGAGCGCGCCTGTAGTGCAGCCGTTTATTGAGGTGAATGGCTTTGTGTCTGGACGGGAGCAGTTCATCCGAAAAATGTTTGTCGCGGAGGCTTGTGTGACGAACAATAAGCTTGATGCGGCGATTTTAGTATTGGAGGATCTTTCGGAACAAATTGACAGGTATCACTTAGAAGAGTGGGAATCTCCGAAGTTGGTGACGCAAGTCTGGGATTTGCTGCGGCGCGCGTATCTGCTGACGGCGGGACGGGAAGCGGATGTACAGGAAAGGTCGGCGGCGTTATTGCGGCGCATTTGTCGGCTTGATCCTACGCGGATGATTGAGTAGGTTCGAGAGAAGTCTAAAGCTCAACTTGACGGGAAGTCGCCACGCGTAGACTACCCCACGCTCCGCCGGCGAGCAGCGAGCCTGCCTACGTTCCTGAATCCGCGCCCTCCGCAACTCGAATATCGAAACCCAATCCCGGTATACACTTCTCCTCAGCCCATGAAATTCGCCCGAACCTACGCCTTCACCCTGCTCGCCGCCGCCCTCGCCTTCGCCCAATCGCCTCAGATCACCACGCCCAAAGATCAGTTCGGCTTCAATCTCGGCGACGATTACCAGCTCACCAATTACACCCAACTCACCGATTACTGGAAAAGGCTCGCCTCTGAATCCGATCGCATGAAGCTGGTCGATATCGGCAAGACCGCCGAAGGCCGCGCGCAGCTCATGGCCATCGTCACTTCGCCCGAAAACCTCAAGCAGCTCGATCATTACCAGGAAATCTCGCGCAAGCTCACGCTCGCTGAAGGACTCTCAGACGATGAGGCTCACGCCCTCGCTCGCGAAGGCAAGGCCGTGGTCTGGATCGACGGTGGCCTGCATGCCAGCGAAGTCGAATGCGCGCAAGCGCTCACCGAAATGCTGTTCCAAATGGCCAGCCGCAGCGACCCCGAAACCCTGCGCTTCCTGAACGACACCATCATGCTCTTCGTCCAGGCCAATCCCGACGGCCAGGAGCTCGTCGCCAACTGGTACATGCGCAACTCCGACCCGCAGAAGCGCTCGCTCGATTACGTCCCCCGTCTGTGGCAAAAATATGTCGGCCACGATAACAACCGCGACTTCTTCATGTGCAACATGCCAGAAACCACCAACATGAATCGCGTGCTGTATCTCGAATGGTTCCCGCAAATCGTTTATAACCACCACCAGACCGGCCCCGCCGGCGCAGTCATCTTCATGCCCCCGTTTCGCGATCCGTTCAATTACCACTTCGATCCGCTCATCATGATGGAGCTCGATGAAGTTGGCGCGGCCATGCACAGCCGTATGGAAGCCGAAAACAAGCCGGGCGCCGGCATGCGTAGCGCCGCCACTTACTCCACTTGGTACAACGGCGGTCTCCGCACCACCACTTACTTTCACAACATGGTCGGCCTGCTCACTGAAATCATCGGCAGCCCCACCCCTGTCGATATTCCGCTCGTGCCCTCCGCCCAACTTCCCCATGGCGATCTCCCCTTCCCGATCGCGCCGCAGAAGTGGCACCTCCGCGAATCCATCGAATACTCCCTGACCGCTAATCGCGCCGTGCTCGACTTCGCCTCGCGCTATCGCGAAACGCTGCTCTACAACGCCTACCGCATGGGCAAAAATTCCATCGAGCGCGGCAGCCGCGACTCGTGGACCACTACACCTAAACGCATCCAGGCGCTTGAAACGGCCGCTGCTGCCGCTGCCGCTGCAAAAGAGAAGACCGAATCAACCGGTGAACGTCAGCGCGGCGTTCCCGCCAAGCTTTATGAAACCGTTCTTCACGATCCAGCCGATCGCGATCCGCGCGGCTACATCATTCCTTCCGATCAGCCCGACCTCCCCACCGCCATCGCCTTCTTGAACGCGCTGCTCAAGAACGGAATTGCGGTCCAGCGCGCAACAGCCCAGTTTCAAGTCGCGGGCAAGACTTACCCCGCCGGCTCCTTCATCGTCAAGACCGCCCAGGCATTCCGCCCCCACGTACTCGACATGTTTGAACCGCAGGATCACCCGAACGACTTCCGCTATCCCGGCGGGCCGCCGATCCCGCCGTACGATGTCGCCGGCTACACGCTCGCCTTTCAGATGGGCGTCCAGTTCGATCGCATTCTCGACGCCTTCGAAGGCCCGTTCGAGCCCGTCACCGGCCTGCTAACTCCGCCTCCTGGGTCGATCGCAGGTGTCCCACATCCTGCCGGATACATCGTCAGCCATCGCGTGAACAATTCGTTCATCCTCGTGAATCGGCTGCTCAAAGCACAGTGCGATGTCTATTGGCTGAAGAATCCGCCGCCGGACACCGCGAATATCGGCACAGGCGCCATCTGGATTCCTGCGTCTCCCGCTGTTCGGTCAATCCTTGAGCGTGCCACGCACGATCTCGGCCTCACCGCTTACGCTCTCTCCCATCGTCCGGCCGGCGGCGCCTTTAAGCTCAAAGCGCCGCGCATCGGTCTCTACGATCGGTACGGCGGCCTCATGCCCTCGGGGTGGACGCGCTGGCTGCTCGAGCAATTCGAGTTCCCGTTCAAGGTCGTCTATCCTCAGGAGCTCGACCGCGGAAATCTCGCGCAGAACTACGAGCTGCTCGTGTTCACCGACGGCTCGATTCGCGCCCCCAACGCCCCAGCCGAGGAATTCCGCGCCAAGCAACCCAAACCTGAAGAAATCCCGCCCGAGTACCGTCCCTGGCTCGGCCGCATCACGCCCGAAAAAACCATCCCGCAGATCCGGCGCTTCGTTGAATCCGGCGGCGCTGTCGTCGCCATTGGCTCCTCCACGTCGCTCGCCGGCTACCTCGGTCTGCCTGTCACGAACGCGCTCACCGAACGAGGAGCCGACGGAACCGCACATCCACTCCCGCCCGAAAAATTCTACATCCCCGGGTCGCTTCTCACCGCGACCGTCGACAATACCAACCCGCTCGCCTACGGCCTGCCCGATAAAGTAGATGTGTTCTTCGATCGAAGCCCGGTGTTTCGCCTCAACCCCGATGCAACCATGAAAGGCATAGCCCCGGTCGCCTGGTTCGCAACAGCATCGCCACTTCACAGCGGCTGGGCGTGGGGCCAGCAGTATCTTGAAGGCGGCGTCGCCATCGCCGAATCGTCTCTCGGCTCCGGAAAAGTTTTTCTGCTCGGCCCCGAAGTCGCATTTCGCGGCCAGCCTCATGCCACTTTCAAGTTTTTGTTCAACGCGATCGACTATGGCTCAGCCGCCGAGCCGCGACCGTGAGGGAGCGCGGATCAAATCCTTAACGTCCCAGCTCGAAGTTGATCGATTCCGGAGAACGAGGCTACCGAGTTGCTTCCCCGCCCCGCCGCAGCCACAAACACACCGCTCCCGCAATCAGACTTACTCCGAATCCCGCGGCCACATCCGCCGCGTAGTGATACCGGCCGTAAATGGTCGCTATCGACACACTGATTGCGTACACTAGCACGCCCCACCCGAACCGCTTCTGGCGTGGCAGTAACAGGAACATGCCCCAAGCGGCGGCGAATGCAGACGATACATGCGCGCTCGGGAAAACTCCCACTTGAATGCTTGCTTTCCTGAGAATCCAAAGATTGAATCGTCGGACCCAGCTTGTTACCGTGGGGTCATCCATTCCGGGAAACAGCACCCGCGGCGGCTGCGAGGGGAAAAACGGAAGCAGGGCATACGCCACCAGCGTTCCCGTCAGGCAAATGACGAAGAAGCGGTCGATGTCCTGCCGCGTGTGCTTAACGTACAACACAACAATGCAATAAGTGCCCAGGCCATAAACAAGTAAGTAGCAAATTTCGAGATAAATCGGAATCGGTGAGCCGAGACTCTCAATCGCCGCGCGCAGGTGCCAATCGTGCAGCAGCACATGGTCCCATCGAATCCAGGTCTGTTCCAGGCGCCCATCGAAGTGCCGAGGCGCAAATCGGTTCATCTCCTCGAACGCCACCAGCGTCAATCCCAGCGGCAGAAAGTCCCGAAAGCGTGAAATCGCTACCGGAAAATATGCTTGCACTCGCGCCAATAGCAGGAGCGTCAACACGGCCGCAATCAGAATCCAGAGGGCTCCGCCGCTCAGGCCCGAACTGCGCTTCCAGCACGCCGACAGCAGGGCCACGTACGCGAAATAGCAAAGCAGCATCCACTCCGAAGTTCTGAGCTTCAGCCGCTGCGCCCGTCCCGTCAAAGCGCGGCCGCGCTCCGAGCACGTTTTCGCGGCTCGAAGAACAACGCCGCACCCGCCAGTGCCCCGGCCCAAACTGCCCAAATCGTCAAATAGCGGCCGTCGTGAAACGTATCGCTTGCGTTTATCAAAAGTCCGGAAATGATCGGCGCCGTAATCTGCCCAATCGACATCAGCGATTGCGTCAGTCCGATAATCACGCCCTGCTCTCGCCTGCCTGCCTTCTGCGTGATGATGCTGGTCAGCGCCGGCCGCAATCCCGCACCACCCGCCGACGAAAGCCCGCTCACCCACAGTAATTGTCCAATCGTTCTGGTGAATCCCACGGCGCAGTAGCCCACCATCGCCGTAGCAAATCCGATCCGCACCACCGTTCGCTCACCTAGCCACTTCACCATCCGCCCCACCACGCCGCCCTGCATAATCATGCCCAGCAGCCCGTTGAAGGCAAAGATATACCCCACCTCGCGCACGCCCACCGGATGCCCGTTCCACATATAGCGCCGCTCTGCAAACAGCGCGAATCCCGACACGAATGTGGTGAACGAAAACGAAAACAGCAGCCACTGTATCAACAGTCTCGCCAGTTCCCGATCGCGAAAATATCGGCGATATTGCCCCCACGAGATCAGCGACAATCGCCGGCCACCGGGCCCCGGATCGTCCCGCGCCGCTTCGTTGTGCTCGTGAATGATCTCCCTTCGCGGGAGCAGGAAGTACGTGCATAAAATCGTGGTAAACGACAAGGCCGACGCGGCAAGAATCGGCGCCTGATAGCCATAGCGCGCTAGAAAACCGGAGATCGCAGGGCCCACCAGGAACCCGAAGCCGAACGCAACGCCGATCACCGCGAACGACTTCGCCCGCTGCTCCGGCTTCGTGACATCGCTGATATACGCCTGCGCAATCGTTAGATTTCCCGCCGTCGCGCCATCAATTGCCCGCGCCACAAACAGCATCCAGATGTGGGTAGAAAACGCTAGTAGTAGAAATCCCGCGAGCGTGCCCGCCTGGCTCACCAACAGCAGCGGCCGCCGCCCCATGCGATCCGAAAGCTGCCCCAAAATCGGGCCTGCAATCAGTTGGCACACGGCGTACATCGATACCAGTTCGCCCACCACCGTCGGCGTTGCACCTAGGCGTTCGGAGTAGAACGGCAGCAGCGGAAGGATGATCGTGAAACCGAGGATGTCCACGGCGACGATCAGGAAAATGGGCAGGAGTGGCGACGCGAATCGCCCGGTTGGCTTCGCCTCGACAGCGCCCGGCTGAGGCGGAGTCACATCATGATTTTACCGAGGCAGTCATTTCAATCGTCTGGTTTTCCGCGTAGACCGTGTATGTGCAACGGCAACGTCCAATCCTCGAGCCGTAAGCCCTTCACTCTCGAGAACTCCCTTGTGTTGTTGGTCGCCAGCACCGCGCCGCGGCTTAAAGCTGTCCCTGCGATCAAGAAATCGATGGGACCTATCACAATTCCAAGCGCCTCCAGTTCCAGGCGCACACGCGCAGATTCGAGCGCAGCCTCCTGATCAAACGGGACATGGACCATATCAGCAAGAAGATCGGATAAGAGAGCACGCCTGCGGGAAGAACCGGTCCTGAGGGTCCCATACTCGATTTCATAGAGGACTACGCTGGGCACTCCCAATAACCGGTTATCGGTTCGTTGCAGTCGTGATACAACCGATTCCTGACCGCGAAGGTAATGGATGATCGTATTGCTGTCGAGCAGTGTCACTCGTCGAAGCTTTCTCGCGGAAGATCGGGGCCGTAGCCTGCCCGAATCTCCTCCAAGCTGGGAAAATCAGGAAATGCGCCCGCTGCTTTGAGAGCTCCCTCGGACCACCCCGAGTGCGTGCTGCGTTTGACTTCGTCGGCAATCCACCGGCTGACGGACTTGCCTGCCGCCTTCGCCGCTTTACGCGCCTTCTTCTCGACGTCATTCGGCAAGTAGATCGTTATCTGTGCCATATACGATATCGTATACTAGCTCCGCGCTCTCCGCCGACCTGCTACATACCTCTTATATAATCGTCCGGTGTTTTCCTTCGGCCCCCGTCAGCGCCGGACACTAACCATCTCAGCCATCGTTGCTGCTTTCGCTGCGGGCGCAACCGAGCCCGTCACCATTTCCGCCACGCGCCTCTCGAATCAGCCGCTGCTCAGGCCCGGCGAGACCTGGTCCTCCCTCGGCCTCTTCAACCCGGCCGCAATCAAAGCCGGCTCAAAAACCGTGCTGCTCTTCCGGGCGCAAGATCATAACCGGACTTCGCGTATCGGTTACGCCGAAAGTAGTGACGGTCTTCACTTTTCGATCCGTCCGGAACCCGTGCTTTCTCCCGAAGCCGATTACGAAAAGAACGGCGGTGTCGAAGACCCGCGTGTTCTTCAAATCAACGGCACTTACTATCTCACTTACACCGGCTATGACACCCATTCCGCTCAGCTCTGTTTGGCAACCTCGAACGACCTGATTCATTGGGAGCGCAAAGGCGTCATCTTGCCTGCCTATCACGGCACGTGGAACACGCAATGGACCAAATCGGGCGCCATCGTGCCCGAAAAAGTCAACGGCAAATGGTGGATGTACTACCTGGGCACCCGCAAAGACCCTGATGGCCAGCCTCGCGATTACATGGGCCTCGCCTCCTCGGACGACCTCCTTCATTGGAGCGACGCCACCGATCAGCCCGTGCTCCCGCGCCGTCCCGGAGCGTTCGATTCGCGCGTCATGGAGCCCGGACCGCCTCCATTTATCACCGACGCCGGTATCCTGCTTCTCTACAACGGAGCCGACGATCATCTAGTCTACGGGCCCGGTTGGGTGCTTTTCGATCGGCAAGATCCCCGGCGCGTCATCGCCAGATCCGATCGCCCCTTTGTGTTACCTACGCTCGAATGGGAAAAAGTCGGCAATGTTCCGAACGTCATCTTCCTCGAAGGGGCAGTAATCAAACGCGGCTTGGACATTCCCGGGACTCTGTATCTCACCGGTTATTACGGGGCAGCGGACAAGTATATCGGCGCTCTGGACATTCATATATTCATCCCAACAAAGAGAGGATTTCAATGACTACTGTAATCTCCCGTCGTAATCTCTTCGGAATGGCAAGTGCTCTAGGTTTGGCTTCGCTTCCCGCGCGAGCCAGCCAGTACTCCTACACGCCAGAGTTGAACATCTTCGGCCCAAGCGCATCTAGCATCACCGCTGCGCTCGACGGCGCTTATTCGTTTCTGGACACCATGATGGATGCCTTCGCTACAGGCTATACCTTGCGTCTCATCCAAAGTTATTCCGATCAGCAAGGTCTCGAAAGCAGCGCGTTTACCTACGATCAGGCAGTCGTAATCGGCGCCTACCTGGTGCGCTCTGAATCCGGAGACGTCACACGAGCTGAGGTTCTCGGCAACAGCCTGCTCTATGCCCAGCAGACCAACAGCTTCAACGATGGCCGCCTGTTCCAGGCCTATTTCGTCAACGCACCGGACGCTCACGGCGCATACATTCAGCCCGCGGGCGCCCCATTCTATTTCTACGGCAGCTCGGTCGGCGACATGGCCTGGGCCGGGATGGCGCTCTGCCAGCTCTACCACAAGACCAAGAACAGCAATTATCTGGCTGGCGCCACGAAGCTGGGCAATTGGATTTATACGAATGCTTATTCCACGGTCGGCGCGGGCGGCTACACGGGCGGCGTGGATGCAGGCAACAATAAGATCACCTATAAGTCGACCGAGCATAATATCGATACTTATGCGTTCTTCACCATGCTCGCAGCCGAAACCGGCAACTCCGTCTGGAACACGCGCGCACAGTGGGCAGCAACCTTCGTCGCCTCCATGTGGAACAGTACCGGCGGCTTCTTCTGGACCGGTACCGGCAATGACGGCGTGACTATCAACACGTCGAATATTCCGGAAGACGTACAAACTTGGTCTTACCTGGCGTTCCTCAACAACACTTACGCCGCCTCGCTCCAATGGGTCACCACGAATCTGATGACCATCGACACTCCTCAAACCATCAATAGTAAGTTGACCGGCAACACCCGCATACTCGGCGAGACCTATGCGAGCCTCAGCCTCCGCGAACTGACGCCTTCGGAATCTTACGACCAGCCTCCCGATCCGAACGCCGTTTGGCTGGAAGGCACCGCTCACACCGTTGCCGCGCTGCTGGCGCATGCAATTCCTCCCGAAAGCGATCCCTCCGCTTCTGGTGATCTCGCCACCGCGCTATTGCTGCTCGATAACATTCGACTCGCGCAAAAGCAACTCGGCGCCGGCCAGACGGTTGGTGGCACACCGATACCTGACGGCGAAGGGATTGTCGCTTCTTCCAGCGTCCTGAACGGCGGCTTCGGCTCCTCCTATTACCCCAACCTGCACATTGGCGCTACCGGATGGTCTGCCATCGCCGCACAGCTAGGCAATCCGTTCAAGCTCGGCCTGCGTTCCCTCTGATGCCCGGCAACCAACGCCCGCTTGAATCCGGCATTGTCACGGATTTTTCGGAGGGCCTCAGTTACTCTTCCTATCTGCACCTCAATGAGCTGCTGCAACAGCAGCAGTTACTTTCTAATCCGCCGCATCATGACGAAATGCTTTTCGTCATCCAGCACCAGGTCTCGGAATTGTGGATGAAGCTGATGATTCACGAGCTGAGCGCCGCTATCCGCTTCATCCAGCACGACCGGCTTGATCCGTGCTTCAAAATCCTTTCCCGTGTCAAATCAATCCAGTTACAACTCTTCGAGCAATGGGCCGTGCTGGAGACTCTAACTCCCTCCGAATATCTGCAATTTCGCCCGTTCCTCCGCAGCGCCTCCGGATTCCAGTCGTACCAATACCGCAAGATCGAATTCATCCTCGGCAATAAGAATCGTGACGCTATCGCCGTGTTTGCGCACGATGAAGCCGTTTACCGCGATCTGGAACTTACGCTCGAATCGCCCGGCATTTACGATGAATTTCTGCTTCATCTCGCCCGCCGCGGTCTGCCTGTTCCCGAGTCGAACATTCTCCGCGACTGGCCCCAGCCGCATCAGAAAGACGAAGCGCTTATCCGCGTCTTCCGCGAAATCTATGAAGATCCGGAGCGCTACTGGGACGCCTACGAAATGTGCGAGAAGCTGATCGACATCGAAGAATATTTTCAGCTCTGGCGCTTCCGCCACCTGAAGACTGTCGAGCGCATCATTGGTTTTCGCCCTGGCACAGGCGGCTCATCCGGCGCGGCATTTCTAAAGGAAGCCCTGAATCTGACTTTTTTCCCCGAGCTCATCGCCGTCCGCACGGGTTTAAACCAGAAATGAGAAATGCGATTGCCGCATTGGGCAAAGGCCCGCTGGAAGAGCCGGCACTCGCCCGCCACGTCTTCCCGCTATTCTCAAAAGTGCTGGACGGGAGCGGCATCTACCTCGCCAACCACTCGCTCGGCCGTCCGCTCGATCAGACCTCGCTTGACGTCGCCGAAGCTCTGGAGCTTTGGCATACGAAGCTAGGCAGCGCTTGGGACGGTTGGCTGGCCGAACAAGCCGCTTTCCGGTCCCGCCTCGCGGAACTAATTGGCGCGGCCCGCGCCGACTGCATCGTGTCCAAGACTTCGGCCGGCCAAGGATTGCGCACTGCGCTCAATGCCCTTCCCGGTACACCGCGTGTTGTCGCCACCAGAGGTGAATTCGATTCCGTCGATCTCATTCTCAAGCAGTATGCCGCTCGACAACGGATTCAAGTCCGCTGGGTCGAACCAGGCGAGAATGACCAATTCCGTTTAGAGCCGCTCGTTGAAGCCGTCGCAGCGGGCGCTGATCTCGCCGTCGTCTCGCAGGTGATGTTCACTACCGGACAGGTGATGCACGGGCTCGATCGGCTCGCCGACGCCTGCCACGCAAGTGGCGCGCGGCTGCTAATTGATGCCTATCATGCAATCGGTGTATTCCCCGTCGATGTCGCCGAGCTTCATGCCGATTTCGTCATCGGTGGCAGTTACAAATATCTGCGCGGCGGTCCCGGAGCGTGCTTCCTCTATATCTCACCGGAAGCTCTCGCGAGCGGGCTCGCACCGCTCGATGTGGGCTGGTTCGGCAAGCGGGATGCTTTCCTCTACCAGCGCCCCGACCCTCCCCAGTTCGCCTACGGCGGCAACGCATTCCTCGAGTCCACACCTCCGGTTGTCACTTACTATCAGGCTCGCGCCGGTCAGCAGTTTACGCTCGCAATGGGCGTTGCCCGCATTCGCGAATACCAGCTCGACCGTCTCGCACGCCTCAAACGCTACCTGGCGGATGCCGGCATTGAATCAACCGGCGCCGATGCTGATCACGGAGCGTTCCTAACCATCCACCACCCCGAAGCGGCATACCTCGCATCCGCTCTCGCAAAACATGGCATCCACACTGACGCCCGAGGCCATTATCTGCGCCTCTGCCCCGACGTACTCACCCGCGATGAAGAGCTGAAAACGGCTGCAGATGTCCTGCATGACGTTCTCCTTCGTGAATAAACCTACAACTCCGCCAGCAACCCCGCTAGCAGCGCCGTACGGTCCGCGATTCGGTCGATCAGGATGCTCTCATTGACCGCATGCGCGCCTTCCCCCACTCCGCCGATTCCATCGAGCGTGGGCACGCCCAGCGCTGCCGTGAAATTTCCGTCTGAACCGCCGCCGCTCAGCGTTTCGTCCACCCTCACGCCGAATTCGGCAGCAATTTTTTTCGCCTTCCCGAACAGGCCTACAATCGCCTTGCTTCGCTCCATCGGGGGCCGGTTCAGACCGCCCTCGATCCGCAGCTTGCAGCGTTTATCGACGGGCCGCAACGCGCGGAATTTCTTGTCCAGCGCTTCCGCATCTTTCATCCGCACCGCCCGAATGTCCACGTCGATGCGCGCCTCCGCCGGCACCACGTTCGTCCGCGTTCCGCCCGCGATGATGCCTGGGTTCACCGTGATCCCGCGCTTCAGATTCGTGAAGTCCGCTATTCGCTCCACCTGCCGCGCCGCTTCTAGAATTGCGTTCGCTCCATTTTCGAAATCGACGCCCGCATGCGACGCCTTCCCTTCAACCCAAACCGTATAATTCCCCACCCCCTTGCGTGCCGTCTTCAGTTTTCCATCGAGCCCGGTCCCCGGTTCCAATACCAGCACGCAATCGCTTTGCTTCGCTTCGGCTTCCGTCAATGGGCGCGACGTTCGGCTGCCCACCTCTTCTTCGGACACGACGAACATCACCACTTTCCGCTTCACCTCCACGTCCAGTTCTCGCAAGGTCCGGGCTGCATACAGGAAAAACGCCATGCCCGATTTCATGTCCAGCACTCCCGGCCCCCACAGCCGCCCTTCCGCTTCCCGAAACGGCATGCCTTTCAACGTGCCGAGCGGCCACACGGTATCCGAATGGCCCACCCCGAGAATCTGTCCTTTCTTCTTACGCCCGGGCAAATCGAATTCCAGCCGCAGATGTTTTCCATACCCGTCCGAGGCAATGGTCTTGGCGCTGGCGATGTCGCGCGTGCGTTCTATCATCAAATCGACGAACCGGTTTACGTCGCGCGGCGAATCACTCGGCGATTCGCACTCCACCATCTCTCGAATCAGTCCGGCAATCTCCGATTGCTTGTCAATCGCATAACGCAGGTAAGGGTGCATCGGTTGTTATAATAGCCCTTCTCTTTCACATCCATGGACGTTCAAGAGATCTCCGAAATCCTGCCCCATCGCTACCCGATGCTGATGGTTGACCGGATTCTCGAGGTCACTGAGGACACCGTAATCGGAATCAAGAACGTCACGGCGAATGAGCCTCACTTCATGGGGCATTTTCCCGGCTATCCCGTAATGCCCGGCGTCATGATCATCGAGGCCATGGCCCAAGTGGGCGGCATTCTGGTGGCAACGGTCGCTCCTCATACCCGCGGCAGAATCATGTTTCTCGCTTCCGTCGAAGACGCCAAGTTTCGTAAACCTGTCGTGCCAGGCGATCAGTTGCGCATCGAAATGAAGTTAATTCGCCTCAAGACCACCATTGCCAAAATGCAGGGTGTCGCGAGCGTAGATGGCCAAATCGCCGCAGAGGCCACGCTGATGTGCAAACTGACCGATCAACTCTCAGCTATTCAGCCCACTCGTAAGGCAACCGAGCCTCAGATGGCTTGACCCTCAGGATGGCGATTCACCAGACAGCCATCGTCGATCCTCACGCCGAGATTTCTCCTGACGCTGAAATCGGTCCCTATTGCATCATCGGCGCCGGTGTCGAGATCGGTCCCCGCACTCGGCTCCTCGCGCACATCTATCTAGAGGGCAAGCTGACCATCGGCTCCGATAACATCTTTTATCCCTATTGTTCGTGCGGCGTAACGCCTCAGGACAAGAAATACAAAGGCGAGCCGTCGGAAACACGCATTGGGAACGGCAACTCCATCCGCGAATTCGTAACCATCAATCGTGGTACCGAGGGTGGCGGTATGCTCACCTCCATCGGAGACGGTAATCTGCTCATGGCTTACGTCCACGTCGCCCACGACGTCATCATTCACAACCACACCATCCTCGCTAACAGCGTCACGTTCGCTGGTCACGTCACCGTAGACGACTACGCCAACATAGGCGGCCTCAGCGCCATCCATCAGTTCTGCCGCATCGGCCGTCACGCCATGATCGGAAGCTATAGCGTCATCAAGCAAAGCGTTTTGCCCTATTCCATCACCGCTTCCGATCACAAAGTAGAAGTCTATGGCGCAAACCGCATCGGCTTGGAACGGCGCGGCTACTCTTCCGAAGCAATTGAACCGCTTCAAAACGCGTTTCGGATCCTCACGCGCTCGGGCTTGAATACCACCCAGGCTCTCAGCCGCATCGAAGAGGAAATTCCTCAGAGCCCGGAAGTGAGAGAACTTCTCGAGTTCATCCGAAATTCGAACCGCGGCTTTATCAAGTAGGCGTTTGTGCGCTATGGACTAATCGCGGGCAATGGACGGTTTCCGCTACTCGCTCTGGATGCGGCAGTGCGCGAGGGGCATGAAGTTGTGGTAATCGCTATCGAAAATGAGGCCGCGTCCAATCTCGCGCAGTTCGCCTCGTCGCTTCACTGGATCAACATCGGCCAGCTCGGGAAATTGGTCGAGATTCTAAAGCGCGAGCGAATCACCGAAGTGATGATGACTGGTCAGGTCAAACATGTCAGCCTGTTCTCCTCTGTCAAACCCGACTGGCGGCTGGTGAAGCTGCTGGCCTCGTTGAAGGAGAAGAACACCGCCTCGCTTATCGGCGGCATTCAAGGAGTGTTGCGCGAGGAAGGCATTGAGCTAGTGGATTCGACCCGCCTGTTGAAACCGCTGCTTGCGCCTGAAGGCACTCTCACCAAACGGAAACCTACGAAAGAAGAAGAGGCCGATATTCGCTATGGCCGGCGCATCGCTTCGGTACTCGCGTCGGAAGATATCGGTCAAAGCGTCGCCATCAGCGAGAAGGCGTGCGTCGCCGTGGAAGCCATGGAAGGGACCGACGCCATGCTCCGCCGCGCAGCAACTTTGACAAATGGCAAGCCGCTTCGTTTGGTAAAAGCCTCGCGTGGCCGCGCTCACCTGCTCTTCGACGTCCCCGTTGCCGGCCTGACTACTATCGAAACGATGATTGAAACGCAGACCACTGCACTGGCAGTGGATGCCGGCCGGACGCTGCTGCTTGATAAAGACGAAATGATCAAACGGGCGAATGAAGCCGATCTTGCAATCGTGGGGTACGCTCCTCTCGGGGAAGCTGCCTCGTGAGGCCGATCCGTGCGGCCGTCATTGGAGCCGGCTCCTTCGGGCAGAACCATATTCGCGTAATCCGCCAGCTCGAGGGTGTCGATCTCGCGGCGATTGTGGATACCGATCCGGCCCGAGGGTCCGTTACCGCGATTGAACCGATCCTAGGCCAGATCGACGCAGCCATCGTGGCGACTCCGACCGTCACTCACGAGCAGATCGCTACCCCGTTGCTCGAAGCGGGCATTGATGTGCTCGTCGAAAAACCTATTGCGGACTCGTCGGCGGCCGGCGAGCGACTGGCGCGGCTGGCTCAAGAGCATGGCCGGGTCCTTCAGGTTGGGCATCTGGAGCGCTTCAACCCGGCGGTCCTGGCGCTCGAAAGCCGGGTGACGGTCCCACTCTTCTTCGAGATTCACCGGCTCAGCGTCTTCACCCCGCGGAGCCTGGACGTGGACGTGGTGCTCGACCTGATGATTCACGATCTCGATATCGTGCTTAGCTTTACCCGGGAATTACCAAACGAAATCCGCGCGGCCGGGATCTCGGTTCTCTCCTCGAAAGTAGACATCGCCAACGTTCGCCTTTCATTCGCCAGCGGATGTGTGGCCAACCTCACCGCCAGCCGAGTGTCCACGGAAAAGGTTCGTAAGCTGCGTCTCTTTCAGCCGGGCGAGTACATTTCGCTCGATTACCAGAGGCAAGATGCCTTGCGGGTTGCTGTGCGAAACGAACCCAAGATTGGGTTCGAATCGTTACCCGTTACCCCTGGCGAACCGCTCGAACTGGAACTCAGGGCGTTTTTCGCGGCGGTGCGGGAGCGCTCGCAACCGAAAGTGGATGCATTCCAGGCCACGAGCGCCTTGCGAGTCGCCGAAGCGATTCTTGATAAAATCAAGGAACACTCCTACTTAGTTACAGACACAGTGCGCCGGGCTAACCTGCGCAATCCAAAGAACGTCCTTTAAAGCGTTGGCAGATATGACAGCAGTTGCGGAGCAGACATCCGCCGAGGTCTCGGCTCCCGAGCTGAACCTCCTGCTTCAGTGGCCGAACGAAGGATCGCGTTCCCATTGGGCCGCGATTATCTCGGCTTCACTCGCCGTCCATGCAGTTCTGCTTCTATTGGCCATCCAGCTCCCCAGTTTTCGAAGCCAGAGCGAACCGGAACAGCGGGTCGTCGTCAGGCGCATTCCGCTTTACATGCCACGCGACATTCTGACCCAGAAAGCTCCCAACCGGCAGAAGGTTTCGAAGCAAATTGACTTGGCGGATCTGCTTGCGTCACAGCAGGCGCAGGCTCGACAAGCCGCAGCCAAGCCGAGCGTGAAGCATTTCGAACTGCCCAAGCAAGCTGTTCCGCAAAAGCCGATTAAAGCCAGCCCGCAGATCCTGCCGGAAGCCCCACAAGTCGCGCTGAACCAGGCAGCGGGACCTCCTCCGCCCGGCGCCGCCAACGGGATTACCGCGCCGCCTCCACCTGCACCAGCCGAACAGCCATTTCAAAATGTAGGCACCGAAGCGCCGCCGAACCCGCATCCGAAGCTTGCTCCCCCGAAGAATCCGGTTCAAGCTGCGATCAAAGGACTGGCGCAGGATGGCAGCGGCCGCCGCTTGGTAGTCACAGACGACAATTCATCAGAGCCGATACCGGGCGCACCCGGATCAGTCGGACGGATGGGTGCCCAGCATGCGGCAGTCGAGCTGCAGAGCGACCCGCAAGGCGCCGATTTCAAGCCATACCTGACACGAATTTTGGCGATTGTGCGTGCTAACTGGCGCCGGGTAATCCCAGAGAGCGCTCGCATGGGCACGCTGCGTGGCCGCACGGTTCTCGAATTCATCATCAACCGCGACGGGAGCATTCCGAAGCTGGTCACGGCAGATCCGTCCGGCTCGGAGCCGCTCGATCGCGCCGCGGTGGCTGGCCTTAGCATGTCGAATCCGCTTCCCCCGTTGCCTGCCGATTACACCGGAATGCAAGTTCGGCTGGCGTTCTCCTTTAGCTACAACATGCCGTCTCAATGAGCGCACCGGATCAGCCGCGAAGTGTAATTGGCATCAAGACTGCAATGATTCTGTTTGCGTTGCTTGCAGTGTTCGCATTTGCGTCGCTGAAGGGACCGGCTCTTTACGTTGCGCTGCTGATCGTGCTGTTATTAGCCGCGAAGGCGTTTGTGCATTACCTGCGCGGGCGCATCGAGTAACTGGTTGAAATCCACCAAGGCGGTGGATTGCAGCCGAGTAGCGCGTCAATAACTCTTTTCGATGCAAGACCCTGGAGTGGCGAAACGCGTGCATTACATTTTCCGTCCGAATGAATGAGGAAGCAATGAAAACAAAAAATATAAGCTCCCTGAGAACTGCATCCTACTGTCTTTCTATAAGTATTCTGGCGGCGAGTACGCTGCTCTATGCGCAGGATTCCAGCGGTGGTTGGAAGCGCGTCGGCGATGCGCCCGCCGCACCCGACACCGCAACAGCGGCTTCGACAGCGAACACCAACATCAGTCAGAACAGCGGCTATCCGGCAATGCAACAGCCCGCCGATCCAAACCAGCAGAGCCAGCAACCTGAGCCTACGCAGCCGCCTCCTCCCGGCTACAACCAGGGCGCGTACGGCGGGCAGGCCGGGTACGGCCAAGGTGGGTACGGCCAAGGAGGCTACCAACAGCCCAATTACCAGCAGCCGCCGACACCCGCGCCGCAACCAGTTCCCGCTCAACTGACAATCCCGGCAGGTACATATATAACGGTACGCGTAAATCAGTTCCTTTCGTCCGACAAGAACCAGGTGGGAGATGCCTTCTCCGCCACCTTGGTGCAGCCATTGGTCGTGAACGGGGTTGTAATTGCTGAACCTGGGCAGACAATCGGCGGCCGTGTTGCGGAAGCGAAGAAAGCAGGACGTATCGAAGGCGTTGCGCGGCTGGGCCTGCAACTGACCACACTCACGCTGGTGGATGGACAGCAGGTTCCGATTCAGTCCCAACTGATCAGCCGCAGCGGTCCCACATCGGTTGGGCAAGATACCGGCGCGATCGTGGGCACAACGGCGCTGGGCGCGGCAGTCGGTGCTGCGGCGGACTGGGGGCGTGGAGCAGCGATTGGCGCTGGAGCCGGTGCAGCAGTTGGCATTATCGGCGTGCTTGTCACGCGCGGCCATCCGAGCATCATCACTCCCGAACAGGTATTGACGTTCAAAATTGAAACGCCGGTGACTATTTCGACAACGCAAGCGCCCCAAGCGTTCCGGTACGTGCAGCCATACGAGTATGAACAATCTAGTGGCGGCGGACCGGGTTATGGCGGTCCGGGCTACGGTGGCCCCGGTTATGGCAGCCAATACTATGCGGCAGCAGCACCTCCGCCTTACTACTACGGTTACCCCTATTACTACGCCGGTTACCCATATTACTGGTGGCCCGGATTCGGCTTTTATTGGGGAGGCGTTTACGGCCGCGGATTCTATGGCGGACGCTTTTATGGCGGACGCGGATTCTACGGTGGACGCGGCTTCTATGGCGGCGGAGTCGGACATGTGGGCGGCGGCGCAGTTGGCCATGCCGGCGGCGGCGGTGGCGGCCATCGATAAACGGATATTTTTCGCGCAAAACGGCCATCAAACGGCCTTTGCGCTGGCATAGCAGCGATCACTGCCTTGGGGCTGAAGGGTCAACGAAACCTTTCAGCCCTTTTTGTTTAACACCTTGGTTAACATCGCGGCTAAAAGCCCTTTTCCATTGGCATGGCGAACGGCGGTTCGATCAGGAAATCGGCATCACGAATATCGAGAATAGCTTGCCGGATTGATTGTTCTTTGGCTGGTTCAGTTGTTACCACAAACGGCAAGTCGCGCCAATCTTCTCTCGGCAGTTGCAGCACCGCATCGATTCCAATCTCGTGCTTCGCCAGTATAGTTGCAAGCGTGGCGATGATGCCTGCCTTGTCCTCGACCCGAAAACGCAAGTAGTAGGGCAGCTTTTGTGTAGCCGCGGGCAGCGGTTTGTATTCGCCTAGCCGTTCATGCGCGAAGGGGCTCACACGCTCCGGGCTTCCGAAGCGGATCTCACGCGCCACGCGCATCAGATCGCTGACAACGGCTACGCCTGTAGGCTTCGATCCGGCTCCGCGGCCGTAGTAGAACGTGTCATCGCCATACGCTCCGCGTATCCAGATTGCGTTGTAAGCCCCCTGGACATGGGCCAGAATCGCCGATTGCGGAATGAGGCTGGGCCGCACCGAAAGCAAGAGCCCGTCATCACTTTGCCGCGCAAGACACAACAGCCGGATTGTGTGTTGCAACTGGTGGGCGTATTGAAAGTCCACCGGCATGATGCGCCGTGTGCCTTCGGTATAGATATCGGCCGGAGTCAGCTTCTCGCCAAACGCGAGCGCGGCCAGAATCGCGAGCTTAGAGCGCGCATCGAGTCCGTCAATATCGGCAGAAGGATCGGCCTCCGCATAACCGAGCTGCTGCGCCTCCGAAAGAACAGATTCGAAGGCGGCGTGGCTCTTTTCGATTTCGGTGAGGATGAAGTTGCTGGTTCCGTTCAATATGCCGTAGAGCTCAAGGACGCGATCTCCCGCGATGCCTTCGCGCAAAACGGTGTGGATCGGGATGCCGCCCGCGACACTTGCTTCCATTGCGAGATTCACGCCGTTCTGATTTGCCAACAACCACAACTCGGCGCCCCGGAGCGCCATCAGTTCCTTGTTGGCAGTTACTACCGACTTGCGATGCCGAAGAGCTTCTTCGATAATATGGCCGGCGGTTGCGGTTCCACCGATTGCCTCGACGACGATGTCGATCTCGGGATCGCAGACCACGTCTCGCCACTCACTGGTACGCACGACGGCGCCGCCGAAGGAAGGCAATTTTTTCTGCTTTACATTGCGGCTGCATACCGCTCTCACTTGCAGTGGGAACCCGAGCTTTTCCTCGATTGACTGCGCGTTGGCGGTCAAGATCTCAAGCGTCCCGAGACCGACGTTTCCGAGCCCGATGACCGCAACGGCGACCCCCAGTTGCGCACCACCGTCCGTTCGTCTGCGCATCATAAGTGTTTTTGAAGGGCGCGCAAAACGGTCGCGGCAGAGAGCGCGCCCGCCAAAAATTCAGCGAGCAAAGTGCCGCCTGGCGGCGCGGTTCCGCATCCTTTGCGCTTATGATAGCAATCGTATGGGCCGCACCCGCCGAGCTGTTTTACTTTGGGTGGGCGCCTCCGCGCTGGCCGCCGCCCAAGACCAGTCGCAGCAGCCGGCGCCGACGCCCCAGCTTCCGCCTCTAAATCCCAACGAAGACCAACGGCTGCCGAATGGGAAATCGCAAAAGAATGAAATCGCGAAGGAAGAACATAAGCAGGCGTTAAAGGATACCGACGAGTTAATTGCCGTCGCCCAGCAGCTCAAAGAGGAGCTACAGAAAGCGGGCGATTATGTCGTGCCGGTGTCCTCGGTAAAGAAGACGGAAGAAATCGAGAAGCTGGCGCGCAAGATTCGCGGACGGCTCAAAGAATAGCTACTGCGAAAGCAAGCTGCCGCGCTAAAGCAATGCCGTGCTAATCTGCCTGACAGCGGCGACTCCATCTGATGCCTACCGTTCGCGACAAAAAACAGCTCATGAGCGCATCGGAGATTGACCGGACCCTGGTCCGTCTCGCGCACGAGGTGCTCGAGAAGACAACCGATCTCGACCGGCTTGCTTTCGTCGGCATTAAGCGGCGCGGGGTTCCACTTGCACAACGCCTGGCGGCGAAAATTCTGGCGCTAGAGGGGCTGAAGATCCCGGTTGGCATTCTCGACATCAATCTGTATCGCGACGATCTTTCGACAGTTGCCGAGCGCCCGGTGCTCAACGCGCGGCAGATTGATTTCCCTGTGGTAGGAAAAGACATCGTCCTTATGGATGACGTGCTTTATACCGGAAGAACGATACGCTCGGCCCTCGATGCGCTGTTCGATCATGGGCGTCCGGCACGCGTTCAGCTCCTGGTGCTGATTGATCGCGGGCACCGCGAGCTTCCCATCGAAGCGCGGTATATAGGGCGCATGGTACAGACCAGCTCCAACGAGATCATCGAGGTTAAATTCCAAGAGGTCGACGGCCAGGAGAGAGTGATGCTGGTGGAGCGTGTGGATGATAGCCGCGCTCAAGCTTCTCCCGCGCATTCGGCATGAGCAGGCTGGTCGTCAAGAACGGCCGCGTGGTGGATCCCGCGCAGAATCTGGACCGCGTGTGCGACCTCGCTATTGAAGACCGCACGATTCGCGAGATCGCGGAAAACATTTCGGCCACCGGCGCAGAAGAATTCGACGCTTCGGGGCTGATTGTAGCGCCGGGATTCATCGATATGCATGTGCACCTGCGCGAACCGGGGTTTGAGCATGCGGAGACCATCGAAACCGGCACGCTGGCAGCCGCGGCGGGAGGGTTCACGTCGGTGTGCTGCATGCCGAACACGAATCCGGTGAACGACAACGCGGAGATCACACGATACATATATGAACGCGCGCGGCAATCGGCTTCCGCGAATGTCTACGCGATCGGCGCGATTACCAAGGACAGCCTGGGCGCGGAATTGACGGATCTGGAAGCCATGAAGCGGGCCGGAATTGTTGCGATTTCAGACGACGGCAAGCCGGTGATGAATGCCCGAGTGGCGCGGAAGGCGATGGAGGCCGCGGCGGCGCTCGCGCTGCCATACATCGAGCACTGCGAAGATCTGGATTTGAGCGATGGCGGTGTCATGCACGAGGGAGCTCGCTCCGCGGAGCTGCAGCTTCGGGGCATTCCGCGAAGCTCAGAAGACGTGATGGTGGCGCGCGACATCATTCTTGCAGAAGCGACGGGCGCGCATTATCACGTGGCGCACATCTCGTCTAAGTTTTCGGTGGAGATGGTCCGGCTTGCAAAGCAGCGAGGGCTGCGGGTCACTTCAGAAGCAACGCCACATCACTTCGTATTGGCAGATTCCGATATTCCGGCCGGCAATTGCAACTACAAGATGAAGCCGCCGCTGCGAGATTCGAGCGACGTCGAGGCGGTCACGCGCGGTCTCGTGAACGGAACAATCGATGCGATTGCGACCGACCATGCGCCGCATCCTGAGTCAGAAAAGCGGCAGGTGTTTGAGCGCTGTCCATTCGGCATTATCGGGCTCGAAACAGCGATGGGCCTTGCGCTCGAGCGGCTGTATCATTCGGGCAAACTGAGCCTCATGCAACTGGTTCGATTCTTTACGCAGGGCCCGGCGGAGATTCTGTCACTCGATCGGGGAACGCTGTTGCCCGGGTCAGCGGCGGACCTGACGATTTTCGGGCTCGATTTCGAGTGGATATACGACGTGAATGGATCGGCGTCGAAGAGCCGCAACACGCCGTTTCACGGGCGCAGGTTCCGCGGTGGGAACGTTGCGACCATACTTGCCGGAGAGATCAAGTGGCAGCGCGAAGAGCGACGAGGAGCGCAGATTCCTCCTCATCAGCGACGGTTCGCATGTCCAGAATGATTTTGTCGCGCTCAATACGAGCGATCACGGGAACGGCGGCGCTGCGGAGCCGGCGCTCGAACGCGGTTGCGCTAGGGACGGCGAGCTCGACGACCCAGGTGGGTAACGTCTGATCCGGTGTCGATCCGCCGCCGATAGGCGATTCGCTTTCGCGGACAGTGGCATCGATATCTGCGAGCTGGCGAGCGACCCGCTCGGCGCGAGCGCGGATTTCGTCGAGCGGAGCGAAGATCATTCGCAGCGTTGGGATTGCTTCCCAGCGTTCCGAAAGCAGGTGCCGCAGTGTGGTCTCAAGCGATTCGACGATTAATTTGTCGATGCGAAAGGCGCGGTACATGGGATTGCGGCGTATTCGCGCCACGAGATCGGTGTCGCCTGCAATGATGCCGCTTTGAGGACCACCGAGCAGTTTGTCGCAACTGAATGAGACGAGGCTGACGCCGGCAGCCAGGCTTTCGGAAACCAGCGGCTCATCCAATCCTTTGGCGCGCAGGTCAACCAGGCAGCCGCTGCCGAGGTCTTCATAAACAGGAATGCCGCACTCGCGCCCGAGCTGGGCCAGTTCGTTTAGTTCCGGGCGCGCTGTGAATCCACTGATGCGAAAGTTCGATGGGTGCACGCGCAAGATGAGGCGTGATCTTTCGTTGATGGCCTGCCGATAGTCGTTTAGACAAGTGCGATTCGTGGTGCCGACTTCGCGGAGAACGGCTCCGGAGCGCGACATGATCTCAGGGATGCGAAAGCCGTCACCGATTTCGATGAGTTCGCCGCGCGAGACGATGACTTCGTATCCGGCGGCGAGTTCGTTGAGAACCAAGTAGACCGCGGCGGCATTGTTGTTGACGACGACGGCGGATTTCCCGAGCAGCGCTTGCAGCAGTTTCTGCGTGTGGGCATCGCGCTTGCCGCGTTTGCCGTTGTGGAGCTCATATTCAAGATTCGAATAGCGCGGAATGGGTTTGAAATTCGAGAGCGGAGCGCGTCCTAAATTCGTGTGGAGAACTACACCGGTGGCATTGATCACTGGCCGAAGAGAGGGCGACATCAGTTCGGCGAGACGTTCTTCGACAGCCTGTTCGATGGGCGTGTCGCTAGGAATTGAGCCCGACAGTAAATTTTCGCGGCGCTCGGCTAGAACAGCACGAACTTCATTTGCGACCAGCGATTGCGGGAGGCCGTTTGCGCACTTTAGCGTGCGCAGCACCTGGTCTACAGATGGCAGAGCCCGCAACGAATTCATTTATGCGATTGCTCGTTGAGTCAGCACTTGCTTCAGGTATTTGCCGGTGTAGGAGCCGGGGATTGTCGCGACGTGCTCCGGGGTTCCTTGCGCCACAATGCGGCCGCCCGCTTCCCCGCCCTCGGGGCCGAGATCGATAATCCAATCGGCGGCCTGAATCAGATCCAGATTGTGTTCGATCACCAGGACGCTTCCGCCATTGTGAATCAAACGCTCAAAGGATTGCAGCAGCTTTGCGATATCGTCGAAGTGCAATCCGGTGGTTGGCTCATCGAAGAGAAACAACGTGCCTTCGCAGCTCGCTTGAGCCAGGTGAGCGGCAAGTTTCACGCGCTGCGCCTCGCCTCCGCTCAGGGTGGTTGCCGATTGCCCGAGCCGCAGATACCCCAAGCCGACATCTTGGAGCACCTTCAGGCGCGCCGCGAGTCGCGGAGTGTCCGCAAAAAACGACAGCGCCTCACGCACGGTGAGCTGCAGCACCTCATGAACGTTCAGACCTTTGTATCGAATATCGAGTATGGTTGGCTTGTAGCGAGTGCCCTTACATTCTTCGCAAACCAGTTCCACGTCTGCGAGGAATTGCATCTCCACGGTAATAGTTCCATCGCCCTGGCAGGTTTCGCATCGGCCGCCCGGGACGTTGAACGAAAAATAACCCGGCGAATAGCCGCGCTTTTGCGCCTGCGGCGTGCACGCGAAGAGGTCTCGGATCAAATCGAAAGCCTTGACGTAGGTAACCGGATTCGAGCGCGGCGTTCTGCCGATGGGGGATTGATCGACCATTATGGCGCTTGTCAAAAGATCGGTACGTTCCGTGCGCTTCAGAGGCAGCTTTCGGGCCGTAGGACTCTCGTCGTCTTGCAGCGACATCTGCCGTTCTTTATTCAGCTCCAAATCGAGCGCACGATAGATCACGTCATGCACGAGGCTCGACTTACCCGACCCCGACACACCGGTAACTACGACCATCAGTCCCAGTGGAATTTCGACATCGATGTTCTTGAGGTTGTTGGCGCGCGCGCCGAAGAATCGAATCACCTTCTTGGGATTCACCTTGCGCCGGTCAAGCGAGCGAGAAACGACCATTTCGCCGCGCAGATATTTTCCGGTAAGCGATTGGGCGGACTCGCGGTCTTTAGATGACGGCGGCTGCAGCAATTGCTGATAGCTTCCGGCGAATATGACGCGCCCGCCATTCTCACCAGCGCCTGGGCCTAGATCGAGAATATGATCCGCTTCGGCCATGATTTCCGGATCGTGCTCGACGACGATGATGGTGTTGCCGAGCTCGCGCAGATCTTTCAGGATCTGAATCAGGCGGGCAGTGTCGCGGCTGTGAAGGCCGATGGACGGCTCATCCAAAACGTAGATTGCGCCTACTAATCGCGAGCCCAAACAGGTTGCGAGCTGGATGCGTTGCGCCTCGCCACCGGAGAGCGTGGCAGAAAGGCGATCGAGCGTGAGATACTCCAGCCCGACATCATTGAGAAACTTACAACGCTGCCGAATTTCGTCGAGTACGCGATCGGCTATCTCCGATTCTTCGGGGCTCAGCGTCAGGGCGTCGAAGAATTCACGCGCGCGCGCAATATTCATGCGAGAGACCTCGGCGATGTTGCACTGATCGAGCCGCACCCATAGCGCTTCGGGACGGAGACGGGCTCCGCGGCAAGCCGGGCACTCGGTATAGGCGCGGTAGCGGCTCATGAAGACGCGCACGTGCACTTTGTATTTCTTGCGCTCCACTTCGCCGAAGAAGCGATAAATGTGCCCGCGCACGAACTCCTTTTCATCGCGCTTGAGCTCGGCGTAGGGCACGTTCAAGCGTGCTTTGCCTTTAGCCTTTGGCCTGAACTCTTCGTTGTAATACCAGGTGTATTGAGGTTTGGTCCAGGGATCGACTGCGCCGTCCTGGATGGAAAGCGAGGGGTCGGGGATGATCAGATCCAGATCATAATCGATGGTGTTGCCGAAGCCCTGGCAGACGGGACAGGCGCCTATGGGGTTATTGAAGCTGAATAGCGGCGGCTCCGGCATCGCGGCGACGAGGCCGCATTGCTTGCATGCAAATTTTTCACTGAAATGGAAGCTTTGGGCGTCTGAATCGGGCGCGCCGGCGGCCTCGAAGAAAATCTCGCCGGCTTCGCGATAGCAGATTTCCACGGTATCGACAATGCGCTGGTGCAAATCGGGGCGGATGACAATGCGATCGGCGAGTACGTAGAGAGGCTTGGAGAAATCAATTTCGAGCAGCGATTCGGGAGTTGAAAACTCGAAGGTGCGGCCGTTCTGAAAGAGCCGGTTGAAGCCCTTCTTGCGCAGATCGAAGAGGCGATCGCGCAGGGCGGCGGCTTGCGTGCCCCCCTCGGACTTTTCGGCGGTTTGATTGGCTGACGCGTCGACCTTTCGGCCGGGGTCTTGGGTCGCGGCGGTCACCGGAAACAGCGCGTACCAGCGCGAACCCTCCGGCTGAGCGAGCATCGTATCGGCGACCTGATCGACGGTGTCACGCTGGATGCGCGTGTCGTCATTCGGGCAGTAAGTGCGGCCGGCGCGTGCCCAGAGGAGGCGCATAAAATCGTAGAGCTCCGTTGCGGTTGCGACGGTTGAGCGCGGGTTGCGGGTGGTGTTTTTCTGGCGAATCGCGATGGGCGGAGCGATTCCGAGAATTTCATCGACATCCGGCTTTTCCATGCGCTCGAGAAACTGGCGTGCGTAGGCAGAGAGCGATTCCACGTATCGCCTTTGTCCTTCCGCATAAATGGTGTCGAAGACGAGCGACGACTTACCCGAACCGGATACGCCGGTCACGACGGTCAGCACGTTGTGCGGAATATCGACGTCGATATTTTTCAGGTTGTGAACACGCGCGCCGCGGATGGCAAGGACAGGCCTGGACGCGGCAGCCACCTCTTCGGCGACGGTCGATTCACAAGACGCTAAGCTGGAGTCTTCCGGCATCTTAAATCTGGTTTTGGTTCAATCCACGCGCCGGCACTGATGCGACAGCTTTGGGGGGTTCTTCCTTAGTATAGGATGCGGCGGGCATCGGATAAAAGTGCGGCAGGCAACGGGCAGATGCGGCTAAGCATGCTTTCGGCGAGCGAAGTGATCGAATTTCGCGCGAATCTGCTTGATTGGTTCGCCCGGCATCAGCGCGATTTGCCTTGGCGGCGCACGCGCGATCCTTACGCTATTTGGATTTCCGAGATCATGTTGCAACAGACACGCGTGGCATCGGTGATCCCGTACTACGAGCGCTTTCTGTCGCGCTTTCCTACCTTCCAAGCGCTTGCGGACGCTCCCGAGGCGGAACTGCTGGCGCATTGGGCAGGGCTCGGTTACTATTACCGAGCGCGCAATCTGCAGAAGGCCGCGCAGGTGATACGCGAAAAAGGTAGGTTCCCGACGAGTTACGAAGAGATTCGATGTTTACCCGGAGTCGGCGACTATACGGCGGCGGCAATTGCGAGCATCGCCTTCCACCTGCCACACGCAGCATTGGATGGGAATGTGTTTCGCGTGCTGAGCCGGATGTGTGACGACGCGACTAACATTGCGTCGAGTGCGGGACGGAAACACTTCGCGAGGATCGCGGACGAACTACTGGATGGGACGGAGCCGGGGATGTTCAACCAAGCGATGATGGAACTCGGCGCAACTATCTGTCTGCCGAACAATCCGCAGTGCCTGCTCTGCCCGGTCGCGCGATTCTGCGGCGCGCGTGCGAGCGGACGGGAGAATGAATTGCCGGTAAAGATAGTCGCCACGCGATCGGTAGAGGAACACCGGACTGTATTTTGGATTGAACGGGGCGGCGCCTTACTTTTGTGGCAGCGCGCGGCAAACTCGCGCTTGATGCCGGGCTTTTGGGAATTGCCGGAGCGGGCGCAGTTGCCGGCCGTCGCGGTGGGGCGGAAGCTCGGATCATTTCGACACGGGATCACGTTTCATAACTATCGTTTTGATGTGGCGGAAGCGAGCGCGCCCGAGGATGCCGGGGCGTGTCAGTGGATCACGCTGGAGGTGCTGGCGAATTTGCCGCTGAGTACGGTTCTCAGGAAAGCCAAGGGAGTGGTTGGTAAGTATCGCGCCACAAATGAGCCCGCATCTATCGCCGCCGCGAGTGGATAACTTCCGCTACACTGACACACAAGAGGAATTTTATGTACAATCGCCTCGCGCTGATGTTTGTGTTAGTGGGCGCTGTTACAGCGTTCGGCCAATTTGCACCGGCGGCTCAGAGCGCGCCCGCGCAGGAATCGACGGCAACTCCTGCGGCGCAAGCTCCGGCCGCACAAGCTCCGACAGGAGGCGGTTTCAAGCGCCGCGAGGAGCCGCAGCCAGCGGGCCCATATCAAATTACGGCCGGCACGCACGTTCTGCTGAGCATGATTAATAGCGTGAGCACAAAGCAGGCGCAGCCGGGCGATCGCATTTATCTGGAAACTGCGTTTCCGGTGTTATCAGGCACGCGCATTGTGATCCCACAAGGGAGCTGGGTGACGGGAACAATCACCGAGGTGAAACGGCCCGGGAGGGTGAAAGGGCGCGGCGAGCTGCAGGTGCGGTTCGACTCCCTGACGTTGCCGAACGGAATCAGCCGCAATTTCCATTCCGACTTGGGCGCGCTGGATGCGCAGAATGAGGGCACGCTGAAGCGCGAGCAGAGCAAGGTTTCCGGACCTGGAGATAAGAAGACGGATGTGGGCACGGTGGTCGCGACGACAACGGCGGGGACGGTGATCGGCTCGGGAGTGGGAGCGGCGGCGGGAAATGTAGCGAGAGGCGCGGGGATTGGCGCGGGAGCGGGCGCGGCGGCCGGATTGCTGGGCGTGCTGTTGACGCGAGGTCCGGATGCGATGTTGCCGAAGGGGTCGAGCGTGGAGATGGTGCTGGATCGGTCATTGACGTTTGACGAAGCCGATTTGGACTTTAGTAAAGCGCCGGAACATGCGGCGCTGCCACAGGGCGCTCCGGTGGAAAGGCAAAGCCGGGGCTTGGGCTCGAGGATTCCGTATTAGGCGAGCTCGCGAGCGTGGATGACTGAAGACGAGCCGATTGAGATTCCGGTCACCGACGTCTTCGATCTGCATACCATTGCGGCGCGCGACGCGAAGGCAGCGACGGAGGCGTATCTGGAGGAAGCACATCGGCTTGGGCTGACGGCGCTGCGGATCATTCACGGGCGCGGCATCGGGGTACAGCGCGAGATGGTCCGATCCGTTCTGAGCAGGCTGCCCTATGTGCTGCAGTATGGCGACGCACCCGCGGAAGCAGGAGGCTGGGGTGCGACAGTGGTGACGTTAGCCAAGGAGGAGTGCAAATGAGGAAGCTGCTGTTTTGGTTTGGCGCGACGCTGTTCTGCCTCGCCCTGACGACGCATGCGCAGGTGATCCCGCCGGCACCGAACCCGGAGGTTGGTTCGCCGCAGCCAGCGACGGCGGACCCGAAAGTGCCGCGGCCTCATACCACGCCGTGTGTCGTCCAGCTTTTTCAGAACCTGGAGTTCGCAGATTTTACGGCGAAGACATTCAGCTACACGCCGCCATCGGCGTGCCACGCTCCCTGGGCGAAGGTGGTGTTTACGGCAGATTTCACCGTGACCGAAGGCCGCCAGTTCGACCGCACAGCATCGTTCTATCTGGGTCACGCGAACATCTATTACGGCACCACGGCCGAACCGAGCAGCACGGTCAGCCCATCGTGGCACGTCGAACGGGACGTGACAGATTTGAGCGCTATTTTCAAAAGCCCGCAGAGCGGTGAAGCGGATCTGGGCAATTTTGTCGGCACGTACGACGGCGTGGTTTACAACGGCATCATCTATGCCGACGCGGCGCTCGAGTTTTATCCGGCGTCCTTCTTTGCGCCGGCTCCGGAGACGCCTGACCTGGTAGTGCCCATGCCTGATGCTGAGGGCGGCGCGGCCACGCTGAATACGACATCCAGCCAACTGGCGCAGCCAGTCACACTGCCTACGAACGTGGAGCGGGTGTATCTGGACGTGATTACTCAGAGCCAGATCGGCGATGAGTTCTGGTACACGTGCGTGCCGAACAATGTCGCCAATGAGTTAGAGAGCTGCGGGAATACGGCGTTCCGCGAGGCGGAGATTTCGATCGACGACCAGCCTGCGGGGGTTGCGCCTGTCTATCCATGGATCTACACTGGCGGAATTGACCCGTACCTGTGGGCGCCAATCCCGGGAGTGCAGACTTTCGATTTCGTCCCATACCGCGTGGATCTGACGCCGTTTGCGGGCCTGCTTTCAGACGGCAACCAGCATACGGTTGCGCTCAGTGTATACAATGCGAATGGTTACTTCCTGGCTACTGCCAATCTGCTGGTTTATACGGATCACGGCTCGAAAAAAGTAACTGGTGGAATATTGAGTAACAACCTGGCCGCTGCCCCTTCGCCGGTCGTCACCGAGCATCTAACTACGGCTAAGAATGGAGACATAACAGGTACAGTCTCGGTTACTTCCACTCGCAATTATAAGATCACGGGATATCTGAATACTTCGCACGGTAAGATTGAAACGACCGCCGGACAGATCATCCAATTTTCGAACACGCAGAATTTTCAGATTACTGCTGCCGCCTACGTTCAAGATATCCATCAATCAACCACAACAAGCTCCGAGAGCGCGACTAAGAATGGGCCGGTGGTACAGGATACGCTCAAGCGATTCGAGTATCCGCTGATATTGGATTACTCGGCACTGACCAGCTCGACGGGAACGACTGCGGTGACGACGACGGTTCAGCAATCCGACATTGCCGGCACGGACGAAACCTTGAACGGGTTCCCGATCTATAGCGGCAATCTGTTGAACGAAGTGAACTCCACCGATACTCTGAATTTCGATGCGTCGGGTAATTTCACCGGCACTTCGAGCCGCGACAGCTCACAGCGCTACGTGGCGGTCGATTCGCTTGGCTATTGCTACGACCGGGCGATCACATCGGCGAGTGGGCTCCTGACGTCCGTCAAGAATGACGGTTGTCCAGGCCACTGATTGGAGACAGTAAACCGGCATAGGACCGGTTCACGAACCAGAGATAGGCCGTACGTCTGAGCGCGGATGTAGACTCTGCACTTTCAGGTGGTGGCACCGTCCAGGTACTAGTAAGGGAAGGACTGAATGGACGCACAAGTCCTTGTTTCTGAGTAGGATTCGCAGCTTCAGCTATGCTACGATTGCCAACGGCTCTGGTCCGTTTCTTCGCCTATGCGAGCCGGCTGGCTCCTGCTAGCGAAGGAATTGGAGCTGCTGATTGAGGGTATTACGTGTCTTGACTTAGGCGTTAGTGCCCAAGAGGAGCGGCCAGAGCCCGTATAGGGAGGCAAATAGTGCCGCTGTTCGAGCTTACGAAAGAAAGCCTGGTACAAGTACCAGAGACTTGGTTCGACTCGAAAACCCTGAAAAGCAAGGACCTGCAGCGGCTGCTGCGGCGCGATATCTCGGTACTGGCTTCGGACTTGAAAGTAATCGCAGAGGATTACGCGAGCTGGGAGAACGGCGGCCGGACGATCGACTTACTGTGCCTCGATAAGGAAGGCCGGCTGGTGGTGGTGGACATCAAGCGCACGGCGGAACCCAGCTATGTGGAGTTGCAGGCGATACGCTATGCAGCGCTGGTGTCAGCCATGACTTTCGATGAGGCGGTGTACGCGGCGGCTCGAGACTGGAAGGGTGAGGCCAGCTCAGAACAAGACATCCGCGGGGAGATGTTGGATTTCCTCGATTGGACGAGCCCGGAGGATGGCGAGTTCGGGGCCACCGTGCGGATCATTTTGGCGGCGGCGGAATTCTCCAAGGAGCTCACGCGATCGGTCATTTGGCTCAATGAGCAAGGGCTTGACGTGCGGTGCATCCGTTTGCGTCCGCACAAACTGGGCGACGGGCGCGTGCTGCTGGATGTAGAACAGATTGTGCCGCTGCCGGAAGCGGGGGCGTATGAGAGCAGCGTCAAGAAACACGGGCAACTAGAGAAGCTGAGGATTTCCGATCAGCAGCAACGGCGCGCGCGCTTCTTGAAGGAGCTGTGGGAGACGGCGCTCAAGATCACGCGGCTACACGAGAGCCAGCGGCCGGTGGTGCAGCACTCGTCTATCTCGGTGCGTGTGCGTACCGGCGTCTCGTTTAACTACATCATCCGGCGAGCGGATTCGCGCGTGGAGTTCCGCGCCGAATTCAGCGAGCGAACGGAAATCCTGTTTCATGAGCTGCGCACGCAACGCTCTGAGATTGAACAAGCGTATGGGCGGCCTCTCCACTGGCAGGAGCGCCGGGAGCGGAAGCTGCTGCGCGTGCAGGAGATCATCGAAGGCGGATTTCTGAGCCCTGAAGGCTCGTGGCCCTCCATGCAGGAGAAGCTCATCGACGCCATGATTCGCCTGGAGCGGGCATTCCGGCCCCTATTAGAGTAGGGCGGCGGTGTCAGAGCGCGGGCGCCGGTTCGGGGATGGGTTCGATTGCGCCGAGTAGGAAGATGTATCCCGCGATTCCGGCGAGTAGGACGACGGCGGCAGCGCCGAAGGCACGAGTAAATGAGTTACTAGGACCGGCGAAGTAACCGGTGGCAATGGGCGCGACGATGGCGGCGACCTGGTTACCGAAATTGAGAATGCCTCCGACGCGGCCGACGCTGTGGCGTGGCGCTATCAGTGAGGGGATGGACCAACCCACGGGCGCAGCAGCGGAGAGCCCGCCGAGTGAGATACTAATCCAGAAGACAGCTAACGCAGCAGTGTGAGCGAACATCGCACCAGCGATAGCGAGACCGAGAAAAGTTCCACCGATCAAGATCGTTTGACGAACTACCGTTTCCTTGTAACCCCGGCGCACGAGCGCGTCGACGAGCCAGCCGCCGACCAGAAGATCCGTGGCGGTCGCGAACAGCCAAGGCACGCTGGTGTAAAGAACGGAGTGCAGAAGATCGATATGGAGTGTCGCGGAAAAGTAAGCAGGCAACCAAGTTAAGAAGAGATAAAAACAATAATTATAGGCTCCGAAGCCCAGGGTAAGTCCCACGACCTTTCGCTGCCGGAGTAAGTACGTCAACGACGCGCCACGAGGCGAGTGCGCCACTGTCTCCGGCTGGGCACCGTGCCGGGTAATATACTGGTGCTCTTCGGGCGAAAGGCCAGGATCGTCTTTCGGATCGCGATAAATCAAATAGAAAGCGACGAAGTACAGGAAGCTAATCAGGCCGGTAAGTGCAAAGCTCAAGCGCCAGCCGAAATGCAGCAACGTCATCCCGAGCAGCGGCACGCCTATAGCGGACGCAAACTTGGCGGCCGCATCAAACACCGCAGTGGCAAGGCTGCGCTCGTCGCGCGGAAACCAATAGCCGATGGCTTTGGCGTTTGCAGGAAAGGTGGGCGCTTCGCCGATGCCTAACAGCAGGCGGGACGCGAAGAAGGTGCGGACGCCGAACGCGGCTGCAGCGGCAAAGGACGCAATGCTCCAAAGCAGCGCACTGACGCGGCCGATGAGGCGCACACCGAAGCGATCGAGTATGACACCGATGGGGAGTTGCCAGGCCGCGTAGGTCCAGCTATAGGCGCCCGCGACAATGCCGAAGCCGAAATTCGACAGGCCGAAATCGTGGTGCAGGGCGTCGTGCGCCACCGAGACATTCACGCGATCGAAGTAGTTCACCAGGACGCCAAAGCCGAGCAGAATCGCAATTCTCCAGCGCCGGTGCGGAGTCATTCCGGATTGCAGCCGCTACTTTTGCACGCCTATATAGACATCGATGTGCGTGTCTGGTGGATGCGCTTTTAACCCGTCGTAATGCACTTCGAAATCGGTTTTGTAAGCGCGGTGAAGCGGTCCGGGCTTTTCGAGCGACCAGATGCGCTTCCAGAGATCGACCGTCATTTGCGGCGGCGCGCCGCCTTGCGCCGTGAACATTGCGTAGTCGCCGGAAAGGACTTTTTTCGACACCATGCCGGCAGGGATGTCTTGCGTGGAGCTTACTTTCGCGCCGAGCGTGTATGTATACGGCCCATCCTTATCGGATTCGTAGTCGCTGTAGACAGCGATGATATGAGCGTCTACGCGGTGCGGTATGCGGCTGAGAAGATCTTCGGTTGCAAGACGGCCCCATAACTTGCCGATAGTGCCATCGCTCGCTTCCTGCGCGTTGGTGGTTCGAGTTTCGATGCCGATGACATTGAACGAATCGACGTGCAGCTTGACCATGTTCATTTCTTCAGCCATACCGGGAAGCAGCGCGGCCACCAGAGCTGTACAAGCAATGAAGGCAGAGGCGGGAACGGAGACTGTCATGAGTGTCGCATCTCATTGTATGCGAGCTATTCACCGCTATGGAGCTGTTTCGAGTGTTCGGAGGGGAGCTGGGTACGAACGGCGCGCGCGCGGCTGAAAGCGAGCTGGGCGGCCAGGCGTAACGCGGTCGGAATTTTGGTGAGGAACGTGGTGAGCAAGCGATAGCGCCAGCCTGGGATTACAAACAGCTTGCCTTTGCGCAGACCGTCCAGAGAGGCATCGACGACTTGCTCGGCAGTCATCCAGAAGCCGGCGCCAGCGAGCTGGTTACGTTCGACGCCAAGAGTAGAGTGAAACTCGGAGTAAGTGAAGCCGGGGCAGAGGGCTTGCACGGTTACTTGAGAGGGGAGACTTCGCAATTCGAGATAAAGACCTTCGGTAAATGCAGTCATCCAGCTTTTCGTAGCACTGTAGCCAACGCTGCCGGCGTTATGGACGAAGGCCGAAACAGAAGATACGTTGATGATGGCGCCGAAATCGCGCGGAACCAAATTGCGGAGAGCCGCATGGGTGAGGCGCACGGTAGCCATCACATGCAGCTTGTGCATCGCTTCCTGAGTATCAAGCGGCGCTTCCCAGAAGCGGCCCACGGTGCCGAAGCCGGCATTGTTGACAAGCAGCGCGAGGCGGTCTTCGAAACGGATTCTTTCGGCGACGGCGGCAAGATCGGGCTCGGCGGTGAGGTCCGCCTGCATCACTTCGATTCGGGATGGGAAAGCGCTCGAGAGTTCAATGGCGAGTTGTTGCAGGCGATCCTTGCGGCGGGCGATGAGAAGGAGATCGTGTTCAGGCGCGAGCTTGCGGGCAAATGCGGCGCCGATGCCGCTGGAAGCGCCAGTGATGGCAACCAGTGTCCTGGGCAAAAGCGAACCTCCTCCGCTTGTAGGTTCGCACGCTGTTAAAAAAAATGAGGGATCGGCTCTGAACGGGAACCGCTCCCTCACCTTCGCGACTCAATTTTACTGAGCGGTTCCGTTGTTCTGCTCGTGACCCTGATGCCGCTCGCGCATCTGCTGCTGCATCTGGTCATAGGTTTTCTTCTGATCGTCGTTCAACACCGCACGGATCTTCGTGTCGGAGTCTTCCCGAACGGCGCGGAACTTCTCTCTGCGATCTTGCTGTGAGAGCGAGCTATCATTGCGAATGCTCTCCATCTGTTGCTGCCGGTTGGTGAGGATCGGCAGGATCTGATTCTTCTGGTCGGCGGTCAAGTTCAATTTCTTGGCCATCCTTTGAACTTCTTTGTTGGGATCAGCCTCATGCCGTCCTGCCCAATGTCCGTTCTGGGGAGCCGTTGATTGATCCTGGGAAGGCGCAGGCGAGGTGGCCTGCGGCGCAGCCATGGCTATGCCCAAGCCGAAAATGCTGGAAAGGGCGAGCGAAAAAATTTGTTTTCTCATTTCATTTCTCCTGGGAGATTGTCTCCTCTGCTACATGAGACGAACGGAGCTGTAGCTGGGTTATTGGGACGCGCTGTTAAGGTTCATTCAGGGCAAATAGGGCGTTTTCGGGAGCAGCGGGCAGAGCGCCCTCCAGACCTGAGAAACTGGGAGATCGGGGACAGGCATGGTTTTGACCGATCCAAACGTGGCATTCGTGCTGTTGGTATTGGGTGCGCTGGGGATCTATTGGGAAATGCATGCGCCGGGAATGATTGCGCCTGGCGTTCTGGGAATCCTGCTGGTGTGTGCCGGTGCCTTTGGACTTTACCAGGATTCGCCAAGCTGGTACGGGCTTACTTTGCTGGCCCTGGCGATTTTGTTGCTGGGGATCGAGTTAAAGTACTACACGCATATGATTTCAGGACTGGCTGGTACCGTGCTGCTGGCGATAGGCGCGGTGGTTTTGCTGCAGGGGCGCCGGCGGATCACGCCCGCGCTGGCATTTTCCGTGTCGGTTGCATTCGGGCTCATCACGATCTTTCTTGGGACGCTCGCGATGCGTGCGCGAAAGCTCAAGCCTGCGACGGGAATGGATAGCCTGGTGGGCGAAGTGGGAGTGTCACGAACCGCCGTCGATCCGGAAGGCACGGTATTCGTGCACGGCGAGTACTGGAAGGCGCGAAGCGGCGAGAGCATATCGGCCGGCGAACGAGTTCGTGTTGATAAGGTGGAGGATCTCGTGCTGATTGTCAGAAGGGCAGTGTAGGAGAGGACGATGCCGGAGCAGCTTTTTTCAGGCGCCTTCCTGATCCTGATTATTATTCTGATTTTTTACTTGATTTCATCCGTGAAGATCTTGGCTGAATATGAGCGTGGCGTGATCTTCCGGCTGGGACGGGTGCTCGAGCGGCCGAAGGGACCGGGAATCATTCTCGTATTTGCACCGTTGGATCGGATCGTTCGCATTTCGCTGCGAATCGAAGCGATGGAAGTGCCGTCGCAGGACCTGGTGACGCGGGACAACGTAACGGTGAAAGTGAACGCGGTGGTTTATTTTCGGGTGGTGGAACCGATCAAAGCGGTGCTGGAGGTGGCGAACTTCCTGTATGCGACAAGCCAGCTTGCGCAAACCACGCTACGCAGCGTACTGGGCGAAGTGGAGCTGGACGAACTGCTGAGCCAGCGCGAGAAGATCAACGTCCGGCTGCAAGGGGTGCTCGATGAACACACCGGGCCCTGGGGCGTGAAGGTGACGATGGTGGAAGTGAAGCAGGTGGACCTGCCGGAGCAGATGATCCGTGCTATTGCGCGGCAGGCCGAAGCCGAACGCGAGCGCCGGGCGAAGATTATTCATGCCGAAGGCGAATATCTGGCGGCTGAGAAGTTAGCCATGGCGGCGGAGCTGATACAGAAGCAGCCAGTGGCGATCCAACTGCGGTACTTACAGACGTTGGTAGATATAGGCGCGCAAAAATTAGTGGTGTTCCCGCTACCTGTAGACTTACTCACCTCTTTGACGCGGTTTGCGGAGAATGTGGCCGCTAAAAGCGGAGCATAGAAGAGTTGGCGCAGAGCGTGACTTACCCGAGCGTTCGTCCGGCCGACTTATAGATCTGGGCGATGTATTGCATGTCGCGAAGACCTTCGTCGCCGTTCGTCTTGGGCTCCTTGTTTTGCATGGCGCAATTGGCGAAGTAGTCGGCTTCCGGGACGAATTGGTACGGATCCGCTTCCGTGTTCTGATCGTCAATCGGCGGTTCACCTTCTATTTTCGCGGTAAGATGCAGCCCCTGGTATGCGAACGCAGGCTCCATGTGGATCATGCCTTTTGAGCCATGCACCCGAAAGAAGCCGGGCATGTTGGCGCCGTAAGTGGTGTTACAGGCAGCCAAGACGCCTGACGGGAATTTCATAGTCCACGAGCAATTTTCTTCGACCTCCCGAAAGCGGGTGTCCTTGTCGACAACCGAGCAATAGCCTTCCAAGCTGGCCGGCTCTTCGCCGGTGAGGTAGCGGCAGGCATTCAGAGAATAGATGCCCACATCCATAAGCGGGCCGCCGCCAGCCATTTTCTTGCTGAGGCGCCACTCGCCCGCATGTTCGATAAAACCGTTGGCGCTCTCGATCGCCTGAATCGCGCCGAGCTTGCCATCGCGGATCAGTTGAATGGCGCGCAGGTTAGTGGGCTCGTATTGACAGCGATAAGCAATCATCAGTTTCTTATTCGCCGCCTTGCACGCCGCAATCATATTCTGGCAATCTTTGACAGTGGTCGCCATGGGTTTTTCGCACAGGACGTGCTTACTGGCGTTCGCTGCGCGAATCGTGTATTCGGCGTGCATGTTATTCGGCAGCGCAATGTAAACGCCGTCGATATCCGGATTATTCGCAATTTCGTCGTAATTCTGGTAGCTGTATATGTTTTTGAGGGGGACGTTGTACTCGGCGGCGGTCTTTTCAGCCTTATCGCGATGGCCGCTGACAAGCGCCGTGGCTTGGGAATTTTGGGATGCCCGGCAAGCCGGCATGAAATGGCCGAGCGAGATGCGGCCCAGGCCGACGATGCAGTAGCCGAATTTGCGTGTGGGTGGAGGTTCACTTTGTGTGCGGCCGCGAACTGGCAATGAGGAAAGAGCGGCGGCGCCAAGCGTGCGCGCGAAATCCCGGCGGGTAAAGTTCATTAACAGATTCTCTCAAAGATACCGGGGAATCCACCTGGCCGTTAAGGCGTTCACGCTGCTTTGGCTCTTGCGCGCTTAAGCGGCGCGAGCAACGCGAGCACGACTTGCTCATAGGCGTAGTTGCTGCGGCTGTCCCGGAATTTTTCGGAAAATTCGCGCAGCTTGCCGGCCGAGTAACATTCCATGACCGAGGGGTGAATGTAGTACTTCTTGCAGGTGGAGGGCTTGTTCCCTAACTTTGAAGCGACATCCTTAACCATGTCCACCAGAACCTGTTTGGTTGCCGAATCGCCTTCCTGCGCGGCGCATTTTTCCAACAGGAAGCTCGCGGCAAGGCAGGTTCCGCCCCAGGTGCGGAAATCCTTTGCCGTGAACTCAGCACCACTGATTTCGCGAAGATATTCGTTCACATCCCCGGACTCGATCGATTGCGGCTGCCCGTCTTCATCGAGATATTCGAATAAGGCGCTGCCCGGGATTTCTTTGCATCGGCGAATGATGCGAGCGAGGCGCGGATCTTCCAACACGATCTCATGATTTTGGCCGCTCTTGCCGCGGAACTTGAATTTGAGCATTCCGCCAAGGATCTGGACATGCTGGTTGCGGAGCGTGGTGAGGCCGAAGGAGCCGTTTTCTTCGGCGTACTCTTCATTGCCGACGCGTATATAAGTGGTTTCAAGAAGCTTGACGACCGCGGCGAGCACCTTGCGCTTGGGCAGGCCCTTGCGCGCCAGATCGCGCCCGGCCACGCGGCGAATCCGCGGCAGGGCACGGCCAAAGGCACGCATGCGATCAAACTTTACTAAGTCGCGAACCTCGCGATAAGCGGGGTGATAACGATACTGCTTCCGGCCACGCGCGTCGCGCCCCACTGCCTGGATATGCGTGTTGGCGCTGGGGCTGATCCAAACCGAGGTCCAGGCTGGCGGAATTACCAGCGAGCGGATGCGCTCGAGGGTAGCTTCGTCTGCGATGGGCTGGTCATCGGGACCGATATAAGCGAAACCACTGCCGGCTCGCTTGCGGCGAATCCCCGGCCCCTTGGGAATGAAATAGCGGAGCCCAGCCTGCTGGGCGGATTTGACCTCATCTGGGAGGCGCAGCACTACGTTGGTCGGCGTCGACATCCAGTTAAGTGATGCAATTCACAGCCGAAACTCTACGTAGATTGCGCGCCGGCCGGTTACGGTAGCGACTTATCCGATGATTCGAATCTCTCCGATGCCGCCTTGCACCTGGAGACGGACATTTACTTTGGAATTGCCGTAGAGGCTATTCTCGTAATGGTCACCGTGCTTGTCGAGGCCCGTGACGTTGATCTGCCCTATGCCGCCGTGGGCTTCGGCACGAACGCCGACGCCCTCGGGAACGCGGACGGTTGCTTGGCCCACTCCGCCCGAAATGTTCACGTCGTAATCGTGCGTGGGCTTGCCGCGGAGATCAAGGTCGACCTGGCCGGCTCCGAGCTTCACCACTACGTGTTGCAAATCCAGATCGCCCATTTCGAGCTTGCTCTGGCCAGCGCCGCAGTTCAGGGTGAAATCGAGAAGAACCCGGTCGTTTAGCTCTAAATCCCAGGTATTGCGCGTGTTCCCGAAGCCGCCCCCTGCGTGCGGCTGGCGAATCGTGAGATCTGCGCTGGATCCGCTAGCTGAGTAAGTCACCTCGGGCTTCCACGCTGCGACATTATATTCGAATCTGCCCCGCAACAGCTTTCCAACCCCGCTACGAACGATCAGCTCGCCCGCTCCTAAGTCAAGCTGCACGTTGGCACGCTTGACATCGCCGAGATCAATGGAGACAGGCTCGTCGTGAACCGGACCAATCTCGGCACGGCGGTATTCACAGGAACCGAGGACCAACGCGGCGGCCGCTATCCCGGACAAAACAGCAAAGTTTTTCCATCCCATAACGAATAAGCATACGCAAAAACCACACGGCGTGTTCACGGCCGATGGCGCGAGATCTAAGGCGCGATGAAATTTATTATTCGCAGTTACAATGGAGCGATGCCAGAGGAGAATACATCCTCGCGAAGTTTCGAAGCGAGCCTGGAGGAGTTGGAGTGCATCGTCAAAGAGCTTGAAAAGGGAGACCTGCCGCTGGAGCAGAGCCTGACACTTTTCGAGAGCGGAATGCGGCTGAGCGCGGATTGCAAGCGGCAACTGGAGGAAGCAGAATCGCGCGTCGAGATCCTGATGAAGCGAGGATCAGAGATGGTGCCGGTTCCATTCAATCCTGAGAAGACTTCCAAATGACGCGGACGGAACGCGGAGAGCTGCAGCATTATTTGAGCGAGCAGGTGCGAGTGGTAGACCAAGTCTTGGGGCAGTGCGTTCCCGAGGAAAACGTTGAACCGGCATCCATTCATCGCGCCATGCGATACAGCCTGTTTGCGGGGGGAAAGCGCATTCGACCGATTCTGGCGATTGCGGCGGCGCACGCGGTGTCCGATTCTCCGGCAGGAATCGAAAGAGCAGCCTCAACGCTGGAGTTGGTGCACACTTATTCCCTGATTCATGACGATTTGCCGGCGCTAGACAATGACGATCTGCGGCGCGGCCGGCCTACCTGCCACAAGGTCTTCGGTGAAGCGCTGGCGATCCTGGCCGGCGATGCACTGCTGACGCTTGCATTTGAAGTGCTCAGCCGGTTGCCTCGCATAGAAGCCGAGCGTCGGATTCGGCTGGTAGAGGAATTGTCGCGCGCGGCGGGCACGGTCGGCGGGATGATCGGAGGGCAAGTAAACGATCTTGAGGGTGAGCGGAAGCGTCCAACGGCTTTGTTGCTGGAATCGATTCACCGAGCTAAGACGGGTGCTTTGTTACGCGCCAGCGTGCGGATGGGCGCGATCTACGCGGGAGCCGCAGAAGACGAACTCGACGCGCTCTCGTTTTACGGCGAGCATGTCGGATTGGCATTTCAGATCATAGATGATGTTTTGGACGTTGAAGAATCATCCGAGGCGCTGGGCAAGACAGCGGGCAAAGATGAGGCGCAACAGAAGATCACGTTTCCGGCGGTTTACGGCTTAGAGCGATCGCGCGAGATGGCCGAAGAAGAGCGGCTGGCGGCACACTTGGCCCTGCGCATCTTCGACGACCGCGCCGACCGGTTGCGGCAGATTGCAGATTTCATCGTGCATCGCAAAGCGTGAGGAGATGGACTCGCCGGGAGCTGCGCCGGATTCAGCGTTGAAGAAGGCACGTTTGGATATTGCGCTGGTTGAGCGTGGGCTGGTGAGTTCGCGCGAAAAAGCGCAGGCATTGATTTTGGCGGGCAAAGTGACGGTAGAGGGTCAACGAGCCGACAAGCCGGGACGCACCGTCGAGCCCGCAGCCCGAGTTGAAGTAGAGCAGCCACTTAGATATGTCAGCCGCGGCGGCTTGAAGCTGGAAGCTGCGCTGGAGCATTTCGGCATTGACGTTGCGCACCGGGTTTGTCTCGACGTCGGCGCCTCGACGGGCGGATTCACCGATTGCTTACTGCAGCATGGAGCGGAGCGGGTACACGCGGTGGATACCGGCGCCGGGCAGATCGATTGGAGACTGCGGACAGATGCGCGAGTAATCCTACATGAGCGTGTGAACGCGCGCTATCTGGAACTTGCGGACTTGGGCGAGCGCGTGGATGTGATCGTTTGCGATGTAAGTTTTATTTCGGTTACGCTGTTGATTCCGGCCCTGGCGCGTTTGCTTGTGCCCGAGGGAGATTGGATCATCCTTATTAAGCCACAGTTCGAGGTGGGTCGCGACTTAGTCGGCAAGGGCGGCATCGTACGCGATCCGGCGGCTCATCGAATGGCGTGCGACAAGGTGACCGGCGCGCTCCGGAGCGCGGGTTTCAGCACGCGGCTAATGGATAGCCCGATCACCGGGGCTGAGGGCAATCGCGAGTTCCTGGTGCATGCGCGCGCGGCCGCTGCTATCGAAGCTGGGTCGCCATAACTTGGCTAGGAGCCAAAACATGCAAGCTAGAGAAAGCGCGCACAAGATCAGGCAGCCTAAGCGCAGCGGCGTTTCGGCCAGCAGCGCTTCGCGAGCCGCAGGCTGCATGAATACAACATAAAGCAAGACGTTCAGCAATACCTGTAAGCAGCCGATCACTAGAGCGACGAAACGCGACACGGCCCAGATCGCCAGAATCGAACCCGCGTAGCCTAAGAGAACGATCGTGTATGTCCCCTGGTGAACAACTGTGGTCCCTGGTCCGAACATAAGCGCGCACCAGACTACGGCAGTTACAACAATAAAGATCCACATGATAGTTGCGGCACGCCATTCGTTAGTGCGATATTTTTGCTTAATGCCTGTCAACAGCGCAATGGGGCCGACCACCAAAAAACCCAGGTTGGTTACGAAGAAAAAAAACATCCAGCCACGCAGGCCTGCCGCAATCTGTGCTGCGATAACAGCGTCGGCAAGATATCGAAAAAGATGTACCGTTTCGATCCAGAATCTGCTGGAGCTTTCAAAGAGCCGTTTCATATTCGCGACTTTATTTTTGACGATTTGCTGTGGAGTAAGTACATGGTATGCATCTATTAGGGCTTGAGAAAAAGGACGAGAATCGATGTTTTCGACGCCTGCCAAATGCATTTTCAACAATCGATTACCTGGGGGGTCACAGAACTTCTGATACAGCATCCAGGGCGTATATAGGATAGCCGCGCTGGCGGCGATGAGAAGCAAGCTCCTGACCGGGACATGCCTGCGAAGAATGGCCATGGTAAGTGCTATGCCGAGGATCGCGAAGGCGCTGCCTCCGTGGGACAGCATAGCGAGCGCCAGCATGGCTCCCACCAGCATGCTCGGGATTCTACTGTTTCGGAGAGAAACATACTTGGGTGTAAAAAATATCGCGAGCGCAGCCAATATGTACGCCGCCGCGAGCAACTTCGGCCACACATAGAAGGTATTCAAGAAGACAAAACCAGATAAGAGGCAGACCGCCAGGACTAGTATCACAGCGCGTGGGTTCAGGTCGAACGCTGTCAAGAGGAGCCAAGCGGCGAAGATCCAGAGGCTCTGCAGAATGGCACTGATGATTGTATAGTCGAGTTCTCTTGGGCGCGATGTATAGGTATATTCGGAAAGCACCAGGCCAGTCTGCAGCGGAGGCCGATCACTCGAAAGCCAACTCGCCGGCAGCTTTGGGATATGACCGCTTTTGAGAGCTTCTGCAAATTCATAAGGGATGTTGTTATCCCCTGGCAAGATATGAGAAAAGCGCTTACTAGCGGTTGTAGATGGCGCATCAATTCCGCCGTACATAAATCCCGTGGAGAGGATGAGAAGAGAAGCGGCGCCTGTTAAAGCCAGAGGTACGAGTAAGTGATTTATGATCTGCCTACCGACGACGTTAAGGCGACGGTAATTCCAGGCGCACCACATCCCGCACGCGAAGGGGAGCAAAAAACTGAAAAGATGACCCAATCTCGGGGCGATGAAAAAGAAGCAGAACCCTAAGTAACCGGACGCCCCAATCGCAGCCAGCTCAATCAAGCCGACAACCACCAGGTCGCGAACACCTTTTCGAATTGCGAACGTGCCGAGTGCCAGCGCCGGGAGAATCGTCAGGATGAAATATAAAAACGTCTTCAGCAGGAGCCGTATGGCTGCTCCGCTTTCCACCGTGATGCCGCTGCTACTAATGGGCTCCGTGAAGGCGAACCAGCCCCGGGGTCCGGTAGCGGTGTCTCGCGCAACGAGGCGCACTAAATCACCTTTCCACGACGGAGGCAGCCGAACATCATACCTGACCCATTGCTCACCCGCATCAGAACGGGGAATAATCGGCAGCCGGGAAGCTTTTGCCGGATTTTCTAGTTCCAAACTCAGGCCGGGTTTGGATGCGTATCCGGCAAGAAAGAGTCCGATGCGTTGTGGAGCGGTGAACGGGGATGTCTCGGCGGCACCCGTTCCGTTATCGCCTTCTCCACAAAAGGAACCCCATTCTTTGAGCTCAGGAGACTGGCCCGGCGCGAGCTTTATAGGTTGAAAGGCTCCAGGGGAACAGAATCCCTGGTTCTGAGTCAAATAGATGTTGGGCTCAAGAGCGCCCTGGCTGGAGCTCGCAGCGGCGGTGTGAGCCAGGAGCAAAACAAGAGCGATCACCCCGCCTAGTATAAAATGCAAAAACCCGGCCGTTCGGGCGATCCTGCATCGCTTGGGGCAAAACGCCCAAGCAATAGCCGTTCACCAGGACTTCGCTCCACGCCGACAGCATGCCAGAGATTACGACCGTCGGCATCATCTCAAAGCCAAACATCGCGAAGGCTGCGGATATCGTATGCGGCTTGCTGGAGTGGCTGGAACAGCGTGGAATCGCGGTCCGATACGACTCGCAGACCGCTCATTATGCCGAGACCACTTCGTTCTATGCGCGGGAAGAAGTACCGAACGGCGCGGATCTGCTGGTCGTGCTAGGCGGCGATGGAACGCTTCTCTCCGCAGCGCGCGTGGTGGCCGATCGAAACATTCCATTGTTTGCGGTGAATCTGGGGCACCTGGGATTCCTGACGGCGATTCCCGTAGAAGATCTGTATCCAGAGCTCGAGCGAGCTTTGCGGGGCGAGCATCGAATCGGCCGGCGGCGGATGGTGGATTGCGAACTGGTGCGCGATGAGAAGACGATTGCAACCTACTCGGCACTGAATGATGTTGTGATCACGAAGTCGGAGTTGGCGCGAATGATCGATCTGGATACGCACGTGGATAATCACTTCGTGGCGGCATATAAGGCGGACGGGCTGATCATCGCGACACCGACAGGTTCGACGGCCTACTCGCTCTCAGCCGGCGGGCCGGTAATCTTCCCTTCGGTGGCGGCATTTTGCATCACGCCCATCTGCCCTCACATGCTGACCAACCGGCCGGTGATTGTGCCGGACACCAGTGTCATCCGGGTGCTCAATCACGGCGAAGAGGGGACGTATTTGACCATTGACGGCCAGGTGGGTGAGCCGCTCTCAAAAGGCGACCACATTGTTTGCCGCTCCTCAGCGAAAACAATTCAGTTGATTCGGCCCCCGAAAATGCTCTTCTTTGACGTGCTGCGCGAGAAGTTGAAGTGGGGCGAGCGCTGAGCGGTGAAATTCGCCAGAAAGATCTCTCTTACATCCTGGATTTTCATTGCGCTCGTGGTGGGAGTGTTGCTGGGCGTCTGGTTTCCGAATTTCGCGCAGCACCTATCGCCAATCAGCAATATTTTTCTGAGGCTGATCAAGTCGATCGTTGGTCCGCTGCTGTTCGGAACGATTGTGTGCGGCATCGCTTCGGCCGGTGAATTAAGGACTATGGGGCGGATTGCGTTGAAGTCGCTCGCGTATTTCGAAGTGGCGACCACGCTGGCGCTGGTGATTGGGCTCGTGGTGGTCAACTTGACGCAGCCCGGCGACGGTTTGCGGCTTACCGGAGACACGCAAGCGCCATCTCTCGCCAAACCCATCTCTCTCAGCCAGATTATCGAGCATGCCGCGCCGAGCAACATCTTCGATGCGCTCGCGCGGAACGACGTGTTGGAGATGGTGGTGTTCTTCTTCCTGTTCGGAGCAGCCTGCGCCGCCATTGGCTCAAAGGCACGGCCGGTGGTGGATTTCGCAGGCGCCGTGGCGGAAGTGATGTTCCGCTACACGAAGTACGTAATGTATGCTGCGCCGTTCGGAGTAGCCGCGGCCATTGCCGTCACCATCGGCTCGAAAGGAATCGGCGTGCTGTTCGGATTAGGCAAGCTGGTGGCGACGACGTATCTGGCACTGGCGCTTTTCGTGGGCCTGGTGCTCTTGCCAACGTTGATGATTGCGCGCGTGCCGCTGGCGCGATTCTGGCATGCCGTGCGGCAGCCGTTCCTGATCGCATTCTCGACCGCTTCGAGCGAAGCGGCGCTGCCGTTGGCGCTCGAAAATATGGAGCGCTTCGGAGTGCCCAAGCATATCGTGGGTTTCGTGTTGCCGACCGGCTACAGCTTCAACCTTACAGGGACAGCACTCTATCTGTCGCTCGCATCCGTGTTCATTGCGCAGGCGGCCGGCATACACATGCCGATCGGGGCACAGATCACTATGCTGCTGACCTTCATGCTGACGAGCAAAGGCGCGGCGGGCGTGCCCAGGGCGGCACTGGTGCTTTTGGCGGGAACGGTTTCCAGCTTCCAGCTTCCGCAAGAGGGTATCACGCTGTTACTGGGAGTGGATGCGTTGATGGACATGGGCAGAACATCGGCCAATGTGCTGGGTAATTGCGTCGCTACGGCAGCGGTAGCCCGGTGGGAGCATGTCGCGGTGGGCGAAGGGCGCGACGAAGTAGAAGCGGCTGAGTAAAGGCACGAAACAATCCTGCCGATACACTAGTAGTTATGCCGCTGCCGAGCGAGGACTTCTATCGCATCAAGAAACTTCCGCCGTATGTATTCGCGGTGATCAATGATCTGCGAGACAAGGCCCGCGCGGCGGGAACCGACATCATCGATCTAGGCATGGGCAACCCGGACGGCGCCACACCGGAAAAGGTGGTGGAGACGCTTATCAAGGAAGCGCGAAATCCGCTCAATCATCGATATTCCATGTCGCGAGGCATACCGGCGCTGCGCGAAGCGATTGTCGCGCGCTACCGGAAGCAGTACGGAGTGAAGCTCGATTCGGAATCGGAAGCGATCGTGACGATCGGTGCAAAGGATGCATTGGCGCATCTGCTGTTCGCGATCATCGGCCCGGGAGATGCCGTGGTTTCGCCGAACCCAGCGTATCCGATTCATCAATACGGCGTCATTCTGGCGGATGGCGATGCGGTGACGCTACCCATGCCGGACGCCGCAACCTTCCTGGAGGCGTTGAAAGACTTCTATCGCAAGGCGGCGAAAGCGCCCAAAGTTATTCTGATTTCTTTTCCGCACAATCCGACCACTACGTGCGTCGATTTGCATTTCATGCAGGAAGTGGTGGAGCTAGCGCGCCGGCACGGATCGTACATCATCCATGACTTCGCCTACGCGGAGCTCGGTTTCGACGGATATCGCCCGCCCAGCATCTTTGAAGTAGAGGGCGCGGTGGATTATGCAGTCGAAATCTACTCCATGACGAAGACCTACAACATGGCGGGATGGCGGGTGGGCTATTGCCTGGGGAATCGAAAGCTGATTGCGGCGTTGACTCGCATCAAGAGCTATCTCGATTACGGCACATTTCAGCCGATTCAGATTGCGGCTACTACCGCATTGCGGGAGTGCGATGACGCGCCTCGTGAGATCTGCGCAGTGTACCAAGCCAGACGCGACGTTCTGGTGCGGGGGCTGCACGAAGCGGGCTGGCGAGTGGATCCGCCCAAAGCAACCATGTTCCTGTGGGCGCCGATTCCTGAGCCGTTCGCCGAAATGGGCTCGCTGGAATTCGCAAAGCTGCTGATGCGCGAGGCGCACGTGGCGGTTTCCCCCGGTATGGGTTTCGGACCCATGGGCGAAGGCTTCGTCCGATTCAGTCTGATTGAGAGCGACGATCGCATGCGGGAGGCTACCCGCAATATCGGCCGCCTGCTTGCGAAGGAACCCGCGCTGGCGGAATCGGGCTTGCGACCAGTGCACGTATAATTCAACAATGGCGGCAGTTCCCGATGCCCTCCTCCCCGAACTTATCGAGCTGCCGCAGTTATCCGCTACCGACCTCGACGAGTTGTTGAACGAAGAGATCGGCGTTTGGGAGCGGCGATTTGCCTGGGATTTCCGCCCCTCGGCCGATTTGCTTCGGCGCTTCCTGCAGATACGCTCGCTCTACGGGTCTGCTCTGCGGTCCGCCAACCAGATCATCGGCTACGCCTACCACGTTTGTGAAGGCCGAAAAGGGCTGATCGGCGATTTCTATGTGCGCGCACATCGCGCCGCGTCGTCAGCGGAGATGCTTCTGCTCGGCTCCATCGTGCAGAACCTGATGTCGAGCCCCGGAATCCGGCGGATCGAGTCGCAACTGATGCTGCTGCACATGCCGATCAATCAGCCGCTGCCGTTCAGCCGCTATATGACGCGGCATGACCGGTACTTCATGAGCATCGATTCCGAGACTGTGTGCAGCCTGGCGGCCAAGCAGCCGTCGATCCGGGTGACATTCGCTCCGTGGACCGAGCGCCACCAGGAGGAGATCGCACACTTGGTTTCCGCTTCCTACAAAGGCCACGTGGACAGCGAAATAAACGACCAGTACCGAAGCATCCCCGGAGCGCGACAGTTTCTGATGAATATCGTGAAGTTTCCCGGTTGCGGCCGGTTCTCTCCAGGTGCTTCGGTGGTTGCCATCGACAACACGACTGGCCGCATATGCGGAGTTTGCCTCGCCAGCCTGGTGGCTGCCACTTCAGGGCACGTGACGCAGTTGTGCATCCTGCCCGGTATTCGCGGAGCGCGCCTGGGATATGAGCTTATGCGGCAATCTCTGGTGCGGCTGGTAGACCTTGGTTGCACGACAGTGAGCTTGACTGTAACCTGCTCCAATGTGGATGCGGTTCGCTTGTACGAATCGGCAGGCTTCCAGACCAGGGGAACATTTCCGGCACTGGTTTGGGAGGGATTTTAGCTCAAATCACGCACTGGTGGTGGTTTTCAACCTCCCGTGAAGGTGTTAGTTTTTCTTCACCCATCTAGCTGAAAATAATAGCTTAACTTCTACAAACCCACTGCGACCTGGTGGCTCCTCCTTACGTCTAATCGGCAGGAGAAGAAAATGAACATGAAGGGATTAGAAAGGGTCGCCTTCGGGCTGCTGGCGTCGGCAGTCCTCGGCTTCGGCCAAATGACGGGCATGCAGGCTCCCGCTGGGCCTGGGCCGGCTTCGCAGACTGCTACTTACTCAGCGGCTCCGGCCCGACCCGCCGGATTAAATATGACGACCCCGGGCAGCATCGCACCTGGCACGATCAACCCAGGCACAATTAATTACGTCGAAGGGCAAGTATCGCTGGACAACCAGCCGTTGGCTCCTTCAGGACCCGTCGTCGTGCAACCGGGTCAGACACTGGCGACCGGCAACGGGTTCGCCGAGATACTGCTCACTCCAGGGGCATTTCTGAGACTTGGACATAACAGCGAGATTCGCCTAATCGCGGCCGGTTTGGCAGAAGCGAAAGCGCAACTGGATCGTGGCGACGCAATCGTTGAAGTGGACCAGTTCATCAAGGGCACGAACCTTGCCGTAGTGATGAACGGCGCAACGGCGCAACTAGACAAGAAAGGGTTGTATGACTTCGATGCCGGACAGCAGGCAGTCAGAGTGCTGGATGGAAAAGCGACTGTGATCGAAGCTGCCGGTAGCAAGAGCATTGGAAAGGACGATCAGTTGCTGCTTGCGAGCGCAAAGCCTTTCAAGAAGACGAGCTTTGACGCGAACACGGTGAAGGCGCAGCCGCTGTATGTCTGGAGCGAAGCGCGCAGCCAGGATGAATCGCAGGCGAATGTTGCCGTGGCTCAGAACGTTGCGGCGTACGGCGGATGGTACGGTCCCGGCTGGTATTGGGATCCTTATTGGAGCTTCTATGCGTATCTGCCCGCGGACGGTTTCCTGTATAGCCCGTTTGGCTGGGGATTCTATTCACCTTGGTATATCGGCTACTACGGCGTGCCGTATGGACACTATGGTTATTACGGCCACGGCGGTCATTACGGCGGCTGGCATGGACACGTCGGCGGCGTAAATGCTCATGTTGGCGCCTTCGGCGGTGGCTTCCACGGTGGCTTCGCTGGTGGCGGATTCCACGGCGGCGGCGGAAGACGGTAAGCACCGTCAATCCGTCATTCTTCGCGTAGAGTGATCGAAGGATCGATCTTCGTTGCCCGGTAAGCCGGCAAGCAACTCGCTACCAGGGATACAGCCGTCCATAAGAGCGCGGCTCCGATGTATGTCGCAGGGTCGCTTGGACTCAGCCCGTAGAGGAAACTGCGCAACAGATGGGTGGAGGCAAGCGAAATTGACAGGCCCAGCCCGACGCCTATCAGAGTGATGGTCAGGGCATCGGCGGTCACGAGTTGAAGCACGTCGCGCCTTTGAGCACCGACGGCCATGCGGATTCCAAACTCTCGTGACCGCCGCTTGGCCGCGAACGCAATCACGCCGTACAAACCAACGGAGGCAATCAGCAGTGCGAGCACGCCGAATGCGCCGAGTAGCGAGGCTTCCCAGCGTGTCTGCCAAAGTGACTTGTCCATTTGATTTGACAGCGTGTCAATGTCGTAGATCCGCAGTCTGCTGTCCAGGGCGCGGAGTTCTTTTCTTAGCACCGAAGCCAATTCCGCCGGGTTGGATTCGACCTTGAGCACCAACGCGACGTATCCGACGAAATGTTGTTCGAAGGGATAGAAGACATAGGGCCGCATTGACGCATTGAGCGAAGCGTACTGCGCGTCTCTGGCAACGCCGACGATTTCCGCGACCGTGCCGGACCCTTTGTCACATCCATCGCCAAAGCGGATGCGTTTACCAATCGGATCGTCCTTCGACCAGTATCGGCGGGCAAGACTTTCGTTTACGATTACTACCGGAGGCGCCAACAAATTATCGCTGCTCGCGAATTCACGGCCGCGGACCAAGGGGATGCCAAACGTCGAAAAATACTCCGTCCCGATGATATTCGCGCCAGCGGTAATCGATTTCGAGAAATCACTTGCCTGGGCCGGCACAACACAGTCGGACGTCGCGAGCATAGGCGATGTATAGGACAGCGTTGCGTTCCGCACGCCTGGCAGCGCCCGCGCGTGATCGACCACGCGGCGAAAAAGGGCCGTAGCGGAGGCCTCGGTGAACTCCGGTTTTGCAAGATAAAGTCTGGCGGAGAGTAATTTGTGCGGGTCGTAGCCGGGGTCAATGCTGCTCGCGGCTTGCAAGGCTCTCAGGAACAGCCCAGCCAACGTCAAGAGCACTAAGGACAGTGTCACTTGCGCCACCACGCTAACGTTCCGCAGCGTGATCCGCCGAGTCCGCGCCAATGTCTCGGCGCCTTTGAGTGCAAAGATCAAATCCGGTTTGGACGCTTGTAAGGCGGGAACCAATCCGAATAGAAGCGTGGTTACAACTGATGCAATCAATACGAAACAGAATACGCGTCCATCCAGAGACAGATTTGCTCCTATCGCGATCGGCTCTGGAGAGGAAGAGAGCCCGTGTTCGAGAATCCGATTGGTCCAGTGCGCCGCAACAATCCCCGCCGCCGCGCCCATCAAGCTGAGCAGCAGGCTCTCCAACATCATCTGGCGGCAAATTCGTCCTTGGCTAGCGCCTAAAGACAGGCGGATCGAGATCTCGCGGCGTCTCGACAGCCCACGAGCAAGCAACAGATTGCCGACATTCGCGCAAGCGATGAGCAGCACCAAGGCAACCACTACAGACAACAACATGAGCAGTTGCCGGACTGGGCGCCGATAAGCCGGGTCGGATGTGCCGCGAGCACGTTCCACTTTCAGCAGGACCCGCTGTGCTTCCCGCCGCGGATAATCACGGCGCAACTGCACGTCTACCGCGTTTAATTCGGCTTGCGCCTGCGGCGCTGTTACTCCGGGGCGGAGTCTGCCGAACATCAGGACTTTGCCTCCGAATCGATCCTTCACGATTCCGGATGCGAATTGGTTGTGCTGAGCGTATCTGACAAGCGGCACCCATATTTCCGTCAACACCGGCAATTCCATACCTTGGAACTCCTTCGGGGCCACTCCAATGACGGTGTACCACTGCGATTCCAAGCGCACCTGCCTGCCAATCACGTGAGGATCGCCGCCGAAACGGCTCAGCCACGCCCGGTAACTGATGACTGCAAGGTAGTCCGCTGCGTGCTCATCTAGAGCGGTGAACCACCGTCCAAGTGCCGGCTTGACTTCCAGCACCGTGGAGTAGTTGTAGGAGACGGCCTCGGCAAGAATGACTTCACTGCTGTCGCCCACATCGAGGGCGCTTTCGTTCGACGTATCAGCGGCCAGGGCAGAAAAAGCATTGACGCGTTGCTGGAAGTCCAAGAAGTCCGGATAAGAACAGGGACGGCGATCGCCCCGGTAGATTTCGACCACCCTACCGCTGTTTGGCACCGGCAGGGGCCTGAGCATCAGGGCGTTTAGCAAGCTGAAAATGGACGTGTTCACGCCCACGCCGAGCGCCAGGGTCAGGATTGCGATAGCGGCAAACCCGCGGCTGGACCACAATTGACGCAGTCCGTACTTTAGGTCTTGCCAAATCGTTTCCGCGGAAATGAAAATTCCCAGCATAGGTTTTGTCTACATACAGGAGAGTTTCCTTATCGGACACCAATCGGCTTAGATTTGTTCCGGCGCTGCGATTCGCCACGCCGCTGAGAGCGGGATGCGATTGTGAAGTGGCTTTGATCCGATACTGGTCCGCTTCATGTCGATTTCGTCTCTCCTCGTTCGTCGTTCCCATGTAAGGCGCTTGAAGGAGCTTTACGGCGAAGGAGAAACGATGAAAACGGGGGTCTTGCTCATTTGCGGTCTTTTGCTTACTACGGCCGCGGCGCAAACTGCCGGGCGCGTATGCAGGGGCGGGAGTGCATTGGCGAAATTTTTTTCCACCGCGCTGTCGATTTCTCAATCCTCCATCCGTCATGGAAGCGCAAGTGGGGAGAAGCAGAGCTTCGCCCCCAAAGGAGAAACTGTGAAAACAACCCTCTTACTGCTTTCCGCAGCGCTGTTGGCGGAAGCAGCTCAAAACGCCACGCCTCCTCAAACACCGCAGACCAGTGAGGCATCTTCAGCCTTCGCCCGCCTCAAGACGCTGGCAGGCGAATGGCAGTCCGACACTAAGGACGGGAAGGCACGCCTCAGCTATCAGCTCGTCGCCGGAGGCAGCGCGCTACTGGAGCGCGAAAGCATGGAAGGCATGCCGCCGATGCTGACCGTTTATTACCTGGATGGCGATCGCCTTCTGCTCACTCACTACTGCATGGCGGGCAATCAGCCGCGCATGCAGGAGCAGCGATTCGACGCCAGCTCCGATGAGATAGAGTTCGCTTTTCTGGATGCCACCAATCTGGCGAGCCCCGGCGCAGGCCACATGCATAACGCTAAACTCCACCTGATCGACCATAATCATCTAGTAAGCGAGTGGCAGTTCTATCAGGATGGCAAGCCGAAGTTCACCGAAAGCGCGCAGTACAGCCGTATTCAATAAGGAGACACCATGCCGCAATATATGCTGTTGCTCTACTCTGATCCGTCTGGTTGGGATCGCTTAAGCCCGGAAGAGATGCAGAAGGCGCTCGAGAAGTACATCGCCTGGGGCCAAAAGGCCTTCGTGAAAGGCAGTATGCGGCTTGCGCACGACGTTGGCCGCGTGCTTCGCGCAAAAGGCGGCACGCCGCGCGCCACCGATGGACCCTACAGCGAAACTAAAGAAGTGCTGGGCGGTTATTATCTCATCGAGGCGGCCGATTACGACGAAGCTGTCAAGCGAACGCTCGATCATCCGCAGTTGGAATACGGCGGGACTATCGAAGTCCGCCAGACCTTCGGCATGTGAACGCTTCCTCGGATGTAAGCGTTCTTCTCGATCATCTATTCCGGCGGCAGGCCGGACGTATGGTCGCGCACCTCACGCGCCTGCTTGGGCCATCTCAACTCGATTTGGCCGAAGAAGCAGTGCAGGACGCCATGCTGCGCGCACTCGGAACGTGGCCCCACCAGGGTGTTCCCGAGAATCCCGCAGCATGGCTTTTTCGTGTAGCCCATAACTTCGCCATCGACGCGATCCGTCGCAAGCAACTTTTGGGCGATAAGACGGAAGCGATTGTTGCGGAGTTATCTCGTGCCAGCAGCCGGGCGCAAGACGAGGCTGCGATTGAAGAGCAAATCCGCGACGACGAACTCCGCATGATCTTCATGTGTTGCCATCCGGAAATCTCGCGTGACGCGAGTGTCGCGTTGAGCCTGAAAACCATCGGAGGGTTTAGCGTCCAGGAGATCGCTCGCGCCTTTTTCGCACCCGAAGTGACGACTGCCCAGCGCATCGTCCGCGCCAAACGCCAGATTCGCGAACGCCCCCTTAGCCTCGAGCTCCCTTCGGGCACGGAACTGGTCAAGCGCCTCGACTCTGTGCTCGAAGTACTCTATCTAGTGTTCAATGAAGGCTACGCCGCACACCAGGGCGAGCAACTTGTTCGTCACGATTTGTGTGTAGAGGCTCTCCGCTTGGGACGTCTGCTCGCGAATTCAGACGTGTCTCAGCCGCGGGTTCACGCGCTGGTTGCCCTCATGGCGTTTCAAGCTGCGCGCTTTCACGAGCGCGTCGACAAGTCCGGCGATCTCATTCTGCTGGAGCAGCAAGACCGCACCCGCTGGGACCATGCCTTGATTGCGCTCGCGTTCCACCACTTCGACCAGTCGATTGCCGGGAACGAAATATCCGAGTACCACGTGCAGGCGGCCATCGCCGCCACCCACGCGCGTGCTCCCAATCCAGAGGCTACCGATTGGTCTCTTATTCTGAACCTATACGATCAACTCCTGGACGTGAAACCGTCGCCGGTCGGGTCGCTCAATCGCGTGGTTGCGGTTTCAAGAGTCCACGGCGCTGAAACAGCCCTGCATGCGATGGACGAGCTTGGGGATGATCCGTCGCTGCGCAGCTATTACTTGTTTCTGGCTGTGCGTGCGCACCTTTTGTCGGATCTCCGGCGCTACACGGAGGCAGCCGCCTGCTTTCGCGGGGCGCTCGATTGCCCGTGCTCGGAACCGGAGCGCCGTTTCTTGAAGACGAAACTTGCCGAATGTGAGCGGCTCATCGAGCCAGAGCTGTAGACATTCTACGCCCATGATAGTAGAATGTCTACAGCCTCATGCCGAACCAGCAATACCAGAACCGGATCGAGCTTCTGCAGGGCACGCTCGACATGCTCATCCTCCAGACGTTGCAGTGGGGACCGCAGCACGGCTACGGAATAGCCAACGCGATCCGCGCCACTTCCGGAGATCTGCTGCGCGTGGAAACGGGTTCGCTCTATCCGGCCCTCCATCGGCTCGCCCGCCAGGGATGGGTAAACAGCGAATGGAAACAGAGCGACGCCGGCCAGCGCGCGAAATATTACCGGCTCACGGCCGCCGGCAAAAAGCAGCTTGTCAGTGAACGAAGCAAGTGGGATCAGCTGGTGAATGCCATCGCCGGCATACTCAACCCCATCGCGAATGAGGAGTAATCGATGAATTTACCAAGCTTCTTTGGCAGGCGGCGGCACCGCGATCTGGAGGAAGAAATCCGCAGCCACTTGCAAATGGCCTCTCGCGATCGCATCGAGCGTGGCGAAAACACGCAAGACGCATCCACTTCCGCACGCCGCGAATTCGGCAATACCACGCTCGTCAAAGAGATCACGCGCGAAACGTGGGGCTGGACTACCGTTGAACGCCTGTTCCAGGACCTGCGCTACACCGGACGAGTTTTGCGCAACAGCCCCGGTTTTGCAGCCGTTGCGATCCTCTCGATTGCACTCGGCATTGGCGTGAACACCGCCATATTCAGCTTGATTGATGCCGTGCTCCTGAAGCCGCTCGCCGTACAAAATCCGAATCAGTTGGTCATTATCGGCGGTCCCACTCGCACGGGCTCGCTTTCGGAAGGCGCCGGCAGGTCCGATATCTTCTCTTATCCTTTCTTCGAACGTTTTCGCGCGCGGCAGCAGGTCTTCACTGATGTTTACGCCAGCGGACGAAGTGAACGCCTGGACGTGGCCTTGGCCAATGGCTTGCCCGTAAGCACGGGCGAAGCCAGAGTTCGCGGCCGTTTTATAGCGGGCAATTTCTTTTCGGTGCTCGGCTTGTCGCCGCTGATCGGCCGCTTCTTCACAGAACCGGAAGTTCGCATTCCCGGGTCAGCACCGGTAATCGTCATCAGCTATGGTTTTTGGCAGCGCACATTTGCCGGAGATCCGAGCGTGATTGGCCAAACGCTAGATGTAAACGGCTCTAACTTCACAATCATCGGCGTCATGCCTCCTGCATTTCAGGGTGATGTCATCGGCGCGCCCACAGACATCTGGTTCCCGATCACCATGAAGGCGCAAGCCAATCCCGGATACGGCTTTCTCGACAACTCACAAGTCAGTTGGCTGCTTCTCATGGGCCGGTTGAAGCAAGGCGTATCGCTGCGCCAGGCGGATGCTTCCGTCCAGGTGATCGGTCATCGTGTGTTCGAAGAGCTCTATAAGAACGCCCGATCGGCCGACGGTATGCAGGAGTTACTCCGCGAAAAGATAGAAGTTACACCAGGTGGCAAAGGATTCTCGCGCGCTCGTCACGACCTTGCGGCACCCCTGATGATCCTGATGAGCATTGTGGGACTGGTCTTGCTGATTTCCTGCGCGAATGTGGCGAACCTGCAGCTTGCACGCGCGGCCGCGCGAGGTCGCGAGATGAGCCTGCGGTTGGCCGTCGGGGCCGGACGTGCGAGACTCGTTCGCCAACTGTTGACCGAAAGTTTCGTTCTCTCGATTTCCGGCGCGGCGTTGGGGTTGATCTTCGCCCTCTGGGCAACCCGGTTATTCCTGCGCTTCATCGAGGGCGGCACGCAGATCGGGTTGAATGTGCATCTCGACGCCACCGTTCTGTGGTTCACCGTGGCGGCGGCATTCTTTGCCGGCCTCTTGTTCGGACTTGCACCCGCCGTTCAGGCCACGCGCGTGGATCTGGTCTCAGCACTAAAGAGCAGCAAGTCCGGTAACCAGAAAACTTTCGCTCGTACTTTCGGCAAAGCACTGATTGTCTCGCAGATCGTATTCTCGCTCGTTCTGCTGGTAACCGCGGGACTTTTCATTCGCACGCTGCGCAATCTGGAGCAAGCCGATACCGGCTACGCGCGGAACGGTCTGCTTCTAGCGCAGGTGGATTTCAAGGCTGCCGGTTACCAAGATAATCGAGTAGACCAACTCGTTCGAAATCTGCTGCAGGGGATTCAACGCTTGCCTGGGGTGGAATCCGTCAGCGTTTCGGAAAATGGCCTTTTCAGCGGCACGGATTCGGAAGGCAATAACCAGGTGGAGGGTTTCGTGGCGCGCTCATCCCAGGACTCGGTGAATCGTTACGATCGCGTCGGCCCGAATTACTTCTACACCATCGGTGCGCACATCGTTGCGGGACGAGGCATCGGACCGCAGGATACAGAAAATGCGCCCAAAGTCGCAGTAATCAACGAAAAGATGGCGCAGTTCTATTTTCCTCATGAGAACCCCATCGGCCGTCACATTTTCGATAGCGACGATCCCTCCGGGAAGAACCGCATCGCTATTCCGATTGTCGGCGTGGTCCAGGATGTGAAGCAGAATCAGCTCAAGGAATCCGCGCCGCGGCGCTTCTATTTGGCGTTGTTGCAGCACAGGTCGACGGACCCGATCGACGCTCTCAGCGTGGAGATCCGGACGCGGGCGCCTTCGAAAGCTCTCGCCGATTCGGTAAGGCGCGCGATAAAGAACGTGGATTCCAAGCTGCCGATCGATCTGAAGACGGCCGACGATCTGATTACGGATGAAGTTAGTCAGGAGAAATTGGTGGCGCAGCTATCGAGCTTCTTCGGGCTTCTGGCAATGGTACTCGCCGCCATCGGTCTGTACGGTGTTATGTCGTATCTCACTGCCCGCCGAACCACTGAAATCGGAATCCGAATGGCACTCGGGGCGCGGCGGCCCACGGTGATGCGTATGGTGCTGGGCGAGACGTTCCGGCTGGTTGCGCTCGGCCTGATCATCGGAATCGCTGCTTCCGTTTTCGCTGCGGGGTTGTTCGCGAAAAGCCTGTTCGGGCTGCCACCGGTGGACCCATTCAGTACCGGCGCAGCCGCCGCTGTGACCGCTATCGCGGCCGGGCTCGCAACTTACCTTCCCGCGCGCCGGGCTGCCCGAGTCGACCCCATGACGGCGTTGCGATATGAGTAGGCGAAATGAAATCGTCGACGACATCGTCACAAAGGCAAGGTATCTTGCCTGCGGATCACCGTCTCACACACGCGCTCAAAAGAAGAGGTCATGCGATCCGTTGACCGATCGTTCGGTGATCTATTTCGCGGCGTCGGCTTGATTCCGATTCAGTTCATCGAAGAAAAGCGAAGCTGGCGCGATTCCACGTTGACGTTTTCGCTTTCCGCGAAGATGGGTCTGCTGAGCACGCGGATCAAAGGCACCGTCGAGGTTACGGATCGAGACGTGACGATCGATGCAGACCTCGGGCTATTGGAGCGGCTGATTCCGACGGATAAAACTCGTCAAGCAATCACCAGCCGCGTACGAGGGCTGTTGAAATGAAGTGAGCTGAAGCAATGGCTTCGAAGAGAATCAGCGAGAAGATCAAAATCGACCGAGGAAAAGCCACTCGAAAGCTGGCGCGGGAACGTGTCGGGCAGCCACCCTCTGAGAAGGTGATCACACCGCGCACGAGAAGAAAGCCAAAGTACCCGGCAAAGGATGAACCGGAAATTGAGACGTAGGAACTGGTAGGAACGGTTCTGGAGCCACCCGCCGGGATCGAACCGGCGACCTACGGTTTACGAAACCGTCGCTCTACCGACTGAGCTAGGGTGGCCCGAATGGTCTCAGTTTAGCTCACCCGCGAGGCACGACAATATGATAGGGTCGCACGCTATCGTATTAAGTAGTGGGTCTCAAAGTCGATTTTCAATGCTCCTCGCTTGAGCGCATCCGAGTCTCCCGCAGGTAAGCGCGGAACACTGGAAGCGTTCAATTCACGATGGCAACAAGTACCAAGACCTCCCTCGCAAAAGTGATCGTCGCGACCACGGTCGCGCTCTCCTTCATCAGCTACTGGCGCGGGGCTGCCATCGTGTTGAGCGATCTCGCGTCCTCCATGTTTTACGCCGGAGGCATCGCCGAGCAGGCGATCGGCAAGTCGGCCGCTTGGTACGTGCTTGGCGTCATGGTCTTCAGCTTCGCCGTGCGCGCGGTCTACACCGAAAGCTGCGGGATGTTCGTCCGCGGCGGCGTTTACGTCGTCGTACGCGACAGCATGGGTCCCTTCGTCGCGCGCCTTTCTGTTTCATCCCTGGTCTTCGATTACATTTTGACGGGACCGATCAGTTGCGTCAGCGCCGGCCAGTATCTAGGACGCTTGATCAACGAGCTGTTCGGCTTTGCGCATCAACGGCTGCATGTAGATCCCAACACCTTCGCAGCGTTCTTCGGAGTGCTGGTCACGCTGTATTTCTGGCGCAGCAATATCCGCGGCATTCATGAATCCAGCACAGCGGCTTTGCGAATCATGCAGATCACCACCTTAATGGTTGTGGCTCTACTCATTTGGTGCCCGCTGACGATGGCGCTCCAGGGCAGGTGGCAACTGCCGCCTTCGCCGTCGCCGAGCCACTTACAATTCACCAAAGAGTCCTTGGGCTGGTTCCAAGGCACAATCTGGCCGACCATTCCGATCGTCGCCATAATTATTGCCTTCGGCCACTCCTTACTTTCGATGAGCGGCTTCGAGACGCTGGCCCAGGTATATCGTGAGATAGCCTCTCCCAAACTGAAGAACCTGAAGATCACAGGCAATATCGTTTGCCTGTACGCCATCTTTTCCACCGGAGTGATCACCCTTTTCGCCGCCATGATCATCCCCGATGCGCAGCGAAAGAACTACGTCGATAACTTGATCGGCGGTCTGGCCATGAATCTGGCGGGACCTGAGATCCTGCGGCTTTCCTTTCACGTCTTCGTGGTCATTGTAGGTGTACTCATACTCGCGGGCGCGGTGAACACGTCTCTGATTGGCGCGAACGGCGTCTTAAATCGCGTCGCCGAAGACGGTGTCTTACTGGAAGGCTTCCGGAAACCGCACGCCAAGTACGGCACCACCTATCGAATCATCAACCTGATCACCATCCTCCAACTCCTGACTATCGTGCTTAGCCGCGGAGATGTCTACTTGCTCGGCGAGGCCTATGCCTTCGGCGTGGTCTGGAGTTTCGCGCTCAAAGCTCTCGGCGTTCTCGTGCTGCGATTTCAGCGACACGATCAGGAGTACAAGGTTCCCCTGAATATTCACATCGGCGGCAAAGAGATTCCCGTTGGCCTCGCGATGACCACCGGCGTTCTGCTCGTGACTGCTATTGTCAATCTCTTTTCGAAACAGTACGCAACCATCTACGGTGTCACCTTCACGGTGGCCTTCTTTCTGGTGTTCACAGTCTCGGAGCGCATCAACATTCGCCGGCACCGGAAACGGCAGCAGCAATGTCTCGAAGAGTTTAATCTGCAGCAGCAGCCGCGCCTTGATGCAGCTTCGGTCCATGCGCGCCCGGGATGCGTCCTGGTAGCCGTCCGCAATCCGGCCAACATGCTGCACCTCAGGCGCACTCTTCAGCGGACCGACCTTCGCCGCAACGACATTGTGGTCATGACCGTGCGTTTGCTCGGTCTCGACAGCGAGTACGCCCTGAATGATGACCAGGTCTTCGGCTCCGATGAAAAGTCCCTGTTCAGCGCGGTGGTTACGATTGCTGAGAAGGAAGGCAAGCCTGTCGAGTTGCTGGTTGTCCCGGCGACCGATCCATTCGACGCACTGGTGCAAACCGCCACTCAGCTCAAGGTTTCGCGCCTGGTCACCGGCGTCTCGCCGCGCATGACATCAGCCGAGCTCGCGCGGCGCATCGGCCTCGCCTGGGAGAGTCTTCCTGAGCCACGGCATCCGTTTTCGCTAGAGATTATTACCCCGGATCGGCCGCCGGCGTATGTGAACCTAGGCCCGCATCCGCCGCGCCTTTGGCCGGAAGACGTCGCCAAGCTTCACAACTTGTGGCTGAAGCTGAGCGCGGAGGAGGCGCTTGGTTCCAAGCTTCACCACCGCGATGTGGTCGGTCTGGCGCTCCGGCGGCTCGCAGATGATCTAGAAGGCCCAGAGCGCGAGCAGTTACTTCAGAAGCTCAATGAGGAGATCCGGAACCACTAGCTAGCCTTCGGTAAAGAATGTTTCCACTTCAGCGGAGTTTCTGAAATCCACCTCGGCGGCCTGCAAAATTTGAGTGGCTTCTTCCTCGGTTCGCGCCGTGGCCAAGAGGACATCTGCAATCGCGTCCACAGCACATGCATAACAATCCTCGCCGCTTACAGTGCGGTACTTTTTCGTCGTTTCCTGTCCGCGGCGCTTTCGCTGTTCGAGTGGTGACTTCGCCATCCCTCAACCACCTCGATTCATACCATAGCGCAAAGCGTAACCAAAAGGGCCCCAGCGATCGGCTTGGAGACCCGAAAGAAGCTTAGCGAATCGGCGATGCTCCCGTTGCAATCGCGACCGCTCGTATTCGTTCGCGCCTCGAGTCTTGCGGCCTACCCGCCCTGGAGTATGCAGTTGCGAGTGAAATATGGGGCTGCAGGTCTGCCGGGTCGATTTTCTCCGCTATTTCCAGATGTTGAATGCCACTGCCCAAATTTCCTTGTTCTGCTAACGCACGTCCCAACACGTACTGAGACAACTCGGAGTTTGGCTGTTCGTCCGCCGCTGCCTTCGCAGGCGTCAGCGCCGCCGCCGCGTCCCCGCGCTCCAGTAACGCGAACGCCAACATCGCGTTGGCAGGCGCACTGGCAGGGTTTATCGCCAATTCGCGCCGCAGCTCCTGGATGCCCGCCTCCGGATTCGTTCCCAGCAAGAAACAGCCGTAGGCGTAGTGCACGTACGGTGCTTCGGGATATTGCTCAACCAATTTCCGGTACGTCATCTGCGCGTTGCGGAAATCTCCGTTCATATTGAGAAACGCTGCGCTGCCCGCGATGGCATACCGTTCCTGCTCTGACCGAACGTCATTTGGAAACTTCGGCGACTGCAGCACGGCCAGACCGATCCCCACCAGCAGGTCGGGATTCTGGACTCCTTTTCGTGCAAACCAGGTATATTTTTCGATTGCCTCGCTGAAACGGCCGCTGTGGGTCAATAGCAGGGCTTCGTGATAGCGAAGCACTTCTTCCATCTGCGGCGAGGGCGAACCAGGCGCCAGACCGCGCTGGATATGATCGAGCGAGTGCGCATAGTCGCCCGTCTCGAACTCACACAAGCCCAGCAGCGCCCAAGCCGGTGCGGCCTTTGGATCTAGCGCCACCACGTGCTGCAGCGCGTCACCGCCCTCCGCATAGCGGTCCGAATCGTACAACATGCTGCCCAGAAACCACCAGCCCTCCTCCCATTTGGGATTCAGGTTTACTGACTGCCGGTATAACTGAAGCGCTTGCGGAACATCGTCCGCTTGACGAGCCGCCGCCGCACGCGCCGCCAACTCTTCGAATGTCGCCGTGTTCTGGGCCACCACACTGGCGATAAGAAACGCGGTGAACAGCAACATTCATTGAGTAGCATACCCGTTGCCAGCCTCCACTCGGCGCTTATTATCCTTAAGACGATGCGTGTTGTTGTCTGCGCGTTAGTGATTTCTTGTTGCGCTCTGGCTCAGGAGGCGAATGTCGAGCGATTATTTCAAAGCGCTGTCGAAGCTCAGCAGCGTGGCGATCTGACCACCGCGGTCCAGAATTATCGACAAATTCTCCAATTGCAGCCAAACGCCTTCGACGCCCGAGTTAATCTTGCGGTTGCCCTGGTTCGCCTAGGCCGGTTCGATGAGGCCATTGCCGACTATCGCCTCGCGCTCAAGATTCAGCCCGCCAACGCGACCGCGCGCCTCAATCTCGCCCTGGCGTATTACAAGAAGAGCGATTTGCAGAGCGCTCTACACGAGTTCGATTCTCTCCATCACGCCATGCCTGGCGATACTCGTGTCGCCGTGCTCCTCGGCGATTGTTACTCGCGGCTCGGGCACAATGATCAGGCCATCGCTCTCCTTACGCCACTAGAAGCGGCGCATCCGGATGATATGGACCTGGCATACGTCCTCGCATCTGCATTGATCAGTGTCGGCAAACTGCGCAACGGCGCAGCGCTCATGGAACAGGTTGCGCAGCACGGCAAGAGCGCGGATGCCTACTTACTTGCGGGCAACGCGCGGCTGAAGCTAAACGAGTATGTGCCTGCGCGCCAGGATCTGGAAGGTGCGGCGCGCCTGAATACCAGCTTGGCCGGCCTTTATACCGCTCTCGGAATTGCCAAGGAACAAACCTCCGACGAACAAGGCGCAGAGTCCGACCTCCGCAAAGCGCTAGCGTCCAATCCCGAGGACTTTGACGCTAACCTCCATCTCGGCGGTATTCTCTATGGCCGGCGAGATCTTGATCACGCGCGCCCGTATATCGAGCGAGCGCTTCAGATCGACCCATCCTCGCTGTTTGCCCATTATGAGTTGGCTCTGTGCGAGAGTGCCGCGGGAGAATTGGACTCTGCGGTAGCAGATTTAGAAAAAGTTGTCCAAGGCAATCCCAAGTGGCTCCAGGCTCACGTGGAGCTCGCCGCGCTTTATTACAAACTGCACCGGCCCGCGGACGGTCTGAGGGAAAGGCAAATTGTCGATAAGCTGACCGCGGAGCAGCAGGAGCAAGGGCCGCCTGGTCCGCCCAAGCGGTAAGTTCTGGTTGACTATTTCGATTCGTCTATTACTTCAACGGCAAATACCGAAGCATAGTTCGCGACTGGCTCGAAAGTAAGTATTAACTTACCCTGCGCGTTCGGTCGCAGCCCGTGGAAGCTCTTCACAACAGCGCGTAGTTCTCCCACCTCCTTGTAAATATCGAAATGATCTAGCAGCATAACTCCGTTGCACATCACATTAAAGACACGGCTCCCCACGCCGCCGACCCCTGAAGCCTTCGACCCAAAATATGTTTCCGCAAAATACAGATTCACTGTGTATCTACCGTGCGAATCTACAGGAATGGCATAACTGAAATTACCGGCCCGCTCACTGGTGAATATCGCCGGATCGGCCGTGTTGCCCACTGGAGGTTTATCTGTGAAAAACTGCCCGCCCGAATAGTAATTATCCGGCGCCCATATTTGCCCCAAATGGTCAGTATATGAATTGGTTTGAGTTACTAACCGGATAGGCGCCTGCCTGCCCGAGACCATGGGTATCAAAGCCAGCGCGCTCACCATCGGCTGTCCGCGCTGGCTTTCGAAGCTCACGTGCACCTTGCCGTCGGCCGCCGGTTCCACATCCTTAAATACACGTTCGTCCGCAATCCTCGGGCCGCCGGCATCCGATAGCGGATCGAAGCTTTGAAACAATATGGCTCCGTTCAACCGGATGAGCATCGTCCGAGTATTTTCGCCGCCTCCCAGATCTTCGCCGTACTCCGTCTCCACGAAGTACAAATGCAGCTCGTAATCGCCAGGTTTTACAGGAATGTCGTAGGAAAACTCCCCGGTCCGGCTATTCTCGAACAAAAAAGGATCGCTGGCGCGCCGGATGAAGCCACGGCGTACGGGCCATGGGCGGCCACCGTTGTAGTATCGGTCCGCCGCCCATATTTCGCCTAGCTGTCCAATGTGCGGGCGGCCTTCATATCCGCACAAGAATCGGACGGCTCCCGAATTGCCACCGCCCGCCACCGGCGTCACTTCTGCCCGCTGAATATTCGTCGAGCCCGCTGCATCCAAGCGGAGACCTTTACGCACCGCGCGCATGATTCCGAACGCCGCAAGGACTGCTACCGCCACGACAGCCAAGTACCACGCCCAAGGATGCCGCCTTGGCTGGGCTAGTGCTTTCTCAGAGTGCGGCGCCGCAGTCCCCAGAAGCGCGGTCTCGCTCGGTTTCATTTGGGGCGGCTCGGCAGGCATTCGACGAAACACCGGCGCGTAACTGCCTGGCGGCAGCTCAATGTGGATCGAGTGTGCTTTCCCCTCTGTCTCGTAAAACTGCTTGAGCTTTTTTCGCAGGCGGTGCGCCTCTACCCGGGCAATGGCATCCTGATTGCGGTCAAAGCTTGCGCTTCGTCCAAAAACCTCCACCGCGATCTTCACTTCGCTGAGCTGTTCGCTCTGGCCTTCGAAATACTTGTTGCATAGATACGAGAACAACCGTGCCATGAGCGGCGAGCGAGTCAAGGCCGCGAGAACAGCCTGTACCTCTGCCTGCTCGCGCTCCTCTAACGCATCGGTAGCCGGAGGGTGAACGGAGGACATCTATCGGCTCACATTGTACGCCAGTCTTTTCGAAGAAACCGGTACTGCAACGACAGCGTAACGGCCTGTAACAGAAGATTTAACGTAGCCCGCGACCACCGCTGTCCTTATAATTCCAACAGTTCTGCGCTCGGTTTGTGGTGATTGCGCCTAGGCCGAGAATTGACTGGTTCTTTTGCTAGTCTGTACCGCGAATTACATGATACTTTGATCCATTTTTTTTGGCTTGGGGTCTATTAGTCAGTTTCGATATTCAGCTTCAGGGAGGTCTACATGTCTAGATCCTTGTCTCGAACATGCTCGCTTAACCTAGTTAGCAAGCACATTTCAAGAGAACTCAAATTCCTACTGGGACTTTTCACAGTACTCGCGCTCTTCGGAATCTTCTGCTACGCGCAGCAGATAACTGCTACTTTGTCGGGCACTACTTACGACCAGTCGGGAGCGGTTGTTCCGAACGCACAAGTTGTAGTAAAAAACGTCGCCAGCGGCGATACCCGCACTACGGTTTCGAACAACGACGGCTACTTCACGGTGACGGCCCTCCAGCCCGCCACTTACGACATCACTGTTACGGCTCAGGGCTTTAAGACATGGGCACAGAAAGGCGTCGTCCTGAACCAAGGCGACAGCCGAACGCTCCCCAATATCGCGCTCGCCGTGGGCGAGACCAGTCAGCAGGTCGAGGTGGTTGCAGGCGCCGAGGCGGTGGCGCCGGTGGATACCGGTGAGGTCAGCACCACGTTGAATAACCACATGGTCACTGACATCGCTATCCAAGGCCGCGACGCTGGAGAATTGCTTAAGATCATGCCCGGCGTAGTCGCTACCAATGGCCTGACGCAGGGCTCCAGCTTCAACGACCGCGTAGTGAGCACCAACAGTGGCCCCGTCGGTGCGCTAACCGCCGACGGCGCCCAGCCTTACGGCTCCATGGCGTACATGTTGGATGGAGCTAATCTTGTTGACCCCGGCAATATGGGCACGCAGATAGCCAATATCAACCAGGACATGACCTCGGAAGTTAAGGTTCTGAGCAACAGCTATGACGCCCAGTATGCCAAGGGTCCTATCATCTTCGAGGCGTTTAGCAAGAGTGGCGGGGCGCAGTTCCATGGTGAAGGGTACCTCTATGCCCGTAACGGCATTTTTAACTCCATTGACGCGTACTCCAAGAGCCAAGGCGGAACGGCTTCGAATGAGCATTACTACTATCCCGGCGGCAACATCGGTGGGCCGGTTCTGATTCCGTGGACTCACTTCAACAAGAACCACGACAAGCTCTTCTTCTGGGCCGGTTATGAATACATGAATCAGCAGCCGCAAGGCAGCCCCTACGAGTTTTTTGTTCCCACCGCGCAGATGCGCTCTGGCAACTTTAGCCCCGCTTATCTGGCAAGTCTCACTGGCGTCGGCAGCACGTACCCGCAAGCCACTACTGTCCCTTGTGGGACTCAAACGGCGTCCACGAGCAGTCCCACCGGAGTTGCCGGCGCAGGTCCCGGGTGCAGCAATGTCCCCGGTGCTCTCTACACCACCACCAATGGCACCAGCTTCCCTGGGGGCATGATTCCGGTCTCCGCCATGGACCCGAATTCGTTGGCGCTTTTGAAACTGTATCCGCAACCAAATATCGATCCCGCTACCCACGGCGGCAATAACTATCTTTACAACGCATCGTTTCCGACGAATCGCTGGGAAGCTACCGGAAAGATCGACTACAACCTAAGCGAGAACACCAAGATCTCAGGCTCCTATACTCGCCAGGACGAGGTTGATACGCCGGACAACGGCTTCGCATTGTGGTGGGCCCCCTCGAGCTCGCTTCCTTATCCCGGCGGCCTGACCGCGGCCACCGCCTCAAACGAAGTGATGGTGAATGTCACGCACGTGTTCAGTCCCACTCTCACCAATGAAACAGTCTTTACTTATGCCCGTTTCGAAAATCCGATCCTTCCGGCGGATCCAAATGCGGCCAAACGTTCGACTGTAGGCTTCGGTGTCCCTGAGGTAAACGGCCAAAACAATCCGCAAATTCCAAACATCGAAAGTAACTGCTGTAGCGCGACCGCTTTGGCTGGTTTCGCGCCACAGGGCTCCTTCTTTGGCAGCTCTTACGGAGGAGCTTTCATCGGACTTAAGAAAGTTCCCGCCGTTTACGACAACCTAAGCAAGGTTTCGGGCACCCACACGATGAAGTTCGGCTTCTATTGGGACAGCAACGAAAACATTCAGTCCAGTTCATCCTCGAATAACGGTTTGTTTACCTTCAACAACGGTGCTCCCACCAGCACGGGAAATACTATCGCGGACTTTCTGCTAGGGCATGCTACCCAATACTCACAGGGAAGCGCTATCGCCACGGATGACTTGTTATTCCATCAATACTCGCTTTACGCTCAGGACTCCTGGAAAGTGAGTAAGAGATTGACGCTCAATTATGGAATCCGATTCGATCATCTCGGCCAGTGGTATGACAGTGGTGCAGGCTTACAGGTTTGGGATCCTTACACTTACAGCAATTCCATTAATCCGGCCCCGAATACAGGTATCGAATGGCATGCGATAAACAGTGCGATTCCACAATCCGGCTTTAAGTCGCCACTGTTCTATCTCGATCCACGCTTAGGCCTCGCATATGACATATTCGGCAATGGAAAAACCGTCCTGCGAGGCGGCTTCGCCGTGTTCCGCTATCAGCTCGCCTTTAATTCCGTGCAGGGTCCTGCGGAAGGCCCGCTTGGACTGTACACGATTACGAGTAGCGGCACCGGGTTCAATTCGCTAGCGGCTGCTGCTGCGGCTGCTGTTCCAGCGCCCGGCGTCCACAACCAGGATGGCGCGAACAACCTTGACGTCCTGCAGATGGGTGATGGGCGTGTTCCCTGGACGCGAGACTGGAATATTACTATTTCACAGCAATTTCCCTGGCGTTCACTCTTCGAGCTCTCATACCTTGGAAGTCAGAGCGGCGATGAGCTTATCCAAGCTGGGAACGGCAATTACCTGGGCGACCCCAATACCCCTCCGCTGGGCGCCTATTTTGGCCCTGATCCCAACCCGAGATCGCCCAATTACGGAAAGGCCGTAAGTCCACTTTCTTCGAGCTTTAACGCCAACGACTATTTCCCCCTCATCAACTATCAGCAGATTGCGTTAACCAGTCATGGCAGCTATGCAAATTTCAACGCTTTGCAGGCGCAGTGGCAGAAACAAAGCGGCCCCGCAACATACCTGTTAAATTACACCTTCAGCAAGGTGCTTGGCACTCGCGATGGAGAAACTTCGAATGGGGGCAATGGAAACGGAACAAACGTCTGGCCGTATAGTCTCAGCGCCAACTACGGCGTACTGGCGTACGACCACACCCACGTTTTCAATGCCGCATACATTTACAGTCTGCCCAGCCCAATACACGGTAACTGGCTGGCAAAAGGGGTCATCAACGGCTGGCAGCTCTCCGGCGTGACCCAGTTGTCCAGCGGAGCACCCATTCAGCCGAATACCTCCGGCGACCTAAACGTTCAATGGCCGAATAACTTCAGCAATTCGACGATCCTGGGCACTAACGCTCCTACTCTGGAGCCCATCATCACCTGCGACCCGCGTAGCAACCTGAAATCCGGGCAGTATTTCAACCCCTCCTGCTTCGCTCCGCCTGCTCCTGGGCAAGAAGGCAGCATCATCTGGCCTTATATCCACGGTCCGGCCTATTTCGATAGCGACCTATCACTCTACAAGAACTTCAAATGGGGTGAGAGCCGGAATGTGCAGTTCCGAATATCGGCGTTCAACTTCCTGAACCATCCGTTAAAGCAATTCGGGCGTCAAAACAACAACGATGAGGAACTGAGCTTCAGCAACAACGGAGCCTACAGTCCAACGAACACGAACATCTACACCACCGGATCTCCCCTATTTACAACGGGTAACCGGGAAGTGGAATTCGCCGTGAAGTTTTACTTCTGAATTAGTCGCAATCGTTCGAATGAGGGGATGGCGTGAACGCTCATCCCCTTTTTGCTACCTTCGTGGTTTGACCAGCCCATCTGTTCGTCTCGCGGCCTGCATTGTCATTTCCGCAGCGCTTCTCGGCGGTGCATTTCAAGAAACACCTTCCGGTATTCAGTTCGAAATAAGAACGCTCCCATTTCGGCTTGAGAATGACCAAACTGCCTCTCGCAACGCGCCGGAAACCATGCCCGGCGGCGTTGCTGTTCTGGATTACAACCGGGACGGCCGCCCTGATATCTTCTTCACGAACGGCGCCGATATCGCCACGCTGACCAAGAACTCGCCCAAGTACCGCAACCGCCTATTTCGAAACGACGGCAATGGCGTCTTCACTGACGTTACCGAGACCGCCGGCCTCGGCGGCACCGGTTATGACATGGGCGTTGCCGTTGGCGACTATGATAACGATGGGTATCCTGATATCTTCGTCGCCGGCGTACATCGTAACACGCTTTATCACAATAATCGCGACGGCACTTTCACGGATGTAACTGCCAAAGCCGGTCTTGATAAATGGAACGATCCGCAGTACGGCCCGCTGTGGGCTGTTACTGCCGTCTGGGTGGATGTAAACAACGACGGCCTGCTCGATCTCTTTATAGTCAACTATCTTCAATGGAAATACGATTCAAAGCCTCTTTGTTCTGTTAATGGCATCGCCGATTACTGTCACCCGCGATATTACAAAGGCACTCCGAATCAGCTTTTTTTGAATAAGGGTGACGGGACATTTCAGGATGTCTCCCAGGCGTGGGGTATTCGCGCCCAGATTGGCAAAGGCATGGGCGTTGGAGTGGCGGATTATGATCTCGACGGCCGGCCTGACTTATTCGTCACAAACGATGCATATTACAATTTTCTGTTCCACAATTTAGGGAATAAGTTCGAAGAAGTCGCCTTTCCTGCCGGCGTTGCCTTGCCCGAGGATGGTAACTTTGTTTCGGGCATGGGGCTGGATTTCCGCGATTTCAATAATGACGGCTATCCGGATCTTGCATTCGTCGCGCTAGTCAATCAGACTTTTCCACTCTTCAAAAATACAGGAAAGGGCGACTTTAACGAAATAACTTCTCCCAGCGGAATGCGCGCGCTCAGCATTCATATGTCGGGCTTTGGCGCCGGACTCTATGATCTCGATAACGATGGCTGGAAAGATCTGTTCGTCACTCGCGGCGACGTCGAGTCACGATCTGTCTCTGGCCACGAAGTCGATCAACTCAACACCGTCTTTCGTAATCCCGGCCCGAACGGCAAATGGACGGCGCTTACCGAGGAGGCGGGCTTAAATGCCAGTCCTCCCGCGCGCCACCGCGGCCTCGCTTTCGGAGACCTCGATGGCGATGGCCGCATCGATGTCGTCGCCACCGCTCTGTCGCGCGAACCCGAACTTTGGATGAACCGCACCTCGCCTTCCGGCCACTGGCTCGATATCGCGCTCGAAGGCGTTAAGAGCAATCGCGACGGCATCGGCGCGCGCATCAAGCTGACCACGAAAAGCGGTGTGCAATACAACCACATGACCACCAGCGTCGGTTACGCATCTTCGAGTGACGGCCCGGTCCACTTCGGCCTCGGCCCTGATACAAAGGCCGACTCGATCGAGATCCACTGGCCCTGCGGGGTGGTGCAAACCTTGCAGAATATCCCGGCCGACCGCATCCTCAAGGTGAAAGAATCGGCACCATGATCCGCTCGTTCGCTCTGTTTATCGCTCTGCTGTCGCTGCCTGTGCAACCCATCCAAGTGGCATCCACCCCTCCCATGGGCTGGAACAGTTGGGATTCATACGGCCTCTCCATCACCGAATCGGAATTTCGTGTCAACGCCGATGTCCTCGCCGCCAAGCTTAAACCGTTTGGCTGGAACTACGCCGTCGTCGATGAAGGCTGGTATCTCCCCAACCCGGAAGCCAAGCCCGGCGCGTTCCAATTCAATCTCGACGCGAACGGCCGCTACGCGCCTGCTGTGAATCGCTTCCCCTCTGCTGCCAACAACTCCGGGTTCAAGCCGCTGGCCGATTACCTCCACTCCCACGGCCTCAGTTTCGGCATTCACATCATCCGCGGTATTCCTCGCGAGGCCGTCGCACGCAATTTGCCTATTGCTGGCTCCAGCTTCCACGCCTCCGACGCCGCCGACACCTCCGACACTTGCCCGTGGAACGCGGACAACTTCGGCCTCAAAAATACTCCCGCAGGCCAAGCCTACTACGATTCGCTCGCAGAACTCTACGGATCCTGGGGCGTCGATTTCGTCAAGATCGATTGCATCGCTTCCCACCCCTACAAAGGCGACGAGATTCGCATGTTCAGCCTGGCCCTCCAGCACGCCGCCCATAGGCCCATTGTGCTGAGTCTTTCCCCCGGGCCCGCGCCGCTCGATAAGCTCAACGAGCTCCGCCGCTACGCCAACATGTGGCGCATCTCCGACGACTTCTGGGATCACTGGGGACCCTGGGCCAAGCACGAGTTCTCCCAGAGCCTCTTCAGCCAATTCACCACTGCCGCCGCATGGGTACCTTATGTTGAGACCAGCCATTGGCCGGATGCCGACATGCTCCCCATCGGTTATCTCGGTCCGCGCCCCGGCGCCGGCGAGCCACGCGATTCGAAGCTCACCCACGACGAGCAGCGCACCGTCCTCACGCTCTGGGCCATCTTCCGTTCGCCTCTCATCATGGGCGGTAATCTCACCCGCCTCGACGATTTCACAACCTCGCTCTTGACGAATCCCGAAATCATTGCCGTAAATCAGCACTCGACAAATAATCGGGCGGTGATCACATCTCTGGACCGCGCCATCTGGACCGCGCAGCCCGAAACTGGTCGCGGCTACTACGTCGCACTCTTCAACCGCTCAGACCAATCCGCGACGCTCCACTACAATTGGGCTGAGCTCGGTCTTCCCAACGCCCGCTACACCGTCCGCGACCTCTGGGCGCGTCAAGAGATCCCCGTGGTAGCGAAACTCGACGTCACGCTCCGGCCTGACGCCTCCGCGCTCTACCATCTTCACGAAGCGATGCAATGAGACATTGAAATTATGTCGACCCGCCCTTTGATCGCGCCCAAGCATGGCCTATTCATCGGCGGCGAGTGGGTAGAAACGGATCGCTACGATGCAGTCAGACTCCCCTACGACGGCACTGTCGTTGGCTTGGTTGCCCACGCCGGCGATGCTCAAGTGCATCGCGCCATTGAAGCTGCCCGGCAGGGCGCCCGCGCCATGGCCGCGCTCAGCAATCACGACCGGGCCGTCCTGCTGTTCAACATCGCCCAGCGAGTCAAACAAAGCGAAGACGAACTTGCGAAGCTCATCTGCTCGGAAACCGGCAAGCCGATCAAAGAGGCGCACACTGAAGCCAAGCGTTCAGTCGATACCCTGGTCGCTGCCGCGCATGCCGCGCAAGACTTGCGGGGCGAAGTAATACCCATGGATTTCGCCGCGGGAGGCGAAGGCCGAATGGCTATGACAGTGCGCGAGCCGCTCGGCGTAATCGGCGCCATTACGCCCTTCAATTTCCCGCTGAATCTCACGCTTCATAAGCTTGCTCCGGCTCTCGCGGCCGGCAACTCGGTCGTACACAAACCGGCCGGGCGCACGCCGCTCAGCGCGCTGCATCTGGCTCATCTGGTCGCCGATGGCAGTGCCCCTAGCGGCGCATACAACATCGTCACCGGCGATGGCCCGGCGCTCGCCGCCGTAATGCTTGAGCATCCGGATATTGCGATGATCACCTTCACCGGCAGCATGAAAGTCGGCATGGAGCTTCGCGCCAAGGCAGGCCTGAAGCGTGTCACGCTCGAGCTCGGCAACAACTCCGCCGTGATCATCGAGCCCGATGCCGATCTCGCTACCGCCGTCTCCCGCTCCGTTCAGGGCGGCTTCACCCTCAGCGGCCAAAGCTGCATCTCTCTCCAGCGCGCCTTCGTACACGAATCCGTCGCAGATCAATACATAGACGGCCTGGTCGCGGGAGCGAGCAAACTCCGGATCGGCCATCCCTACGAGTCAACAACCGACATCTCTTCGTTGATCGACGAACCCGCCGCTATCCGTGTTGAATCCTGGATTCGAGAAGCCGTCGATTCCGGCGCTCGCCTGCTCTGCGGCGGCAAGCGGCGCAACGCCACCATCGAGCCTGCTGTGCTCACCAACGTTCCAGCCTCCGCCCGCATCTCTTGCGAAGAAGTCTTCGGCCCAGTGGTCGCAGTGTATCGTTATCAAAGGCTTGAAGACGCCATCGCGCTCGCCAATAGCACGCCGTACGGCCTGCAAGCCGGCCTCTTCACGCGTGATATCTCACGCGCCTTTTCCACTGCGCGCAGACTGCACTTCGGCGGCGTCCTCATCAACGACATCCCTACCTTCCGCATGGACCACATGCCCTACGGGGGCGCCAAGCACAGCGGACTTGGCCGCGAAGGCCCGCGCTACGCGATCGAAGAAATGACCGAGCTCAAACTCATCTGCTGGAAATCCGAATAGGGGCTCACTCGTGAACTGAAGCGGTCAACGCGCTAGATTTCTATTCAACCCCGTCCCAAACGCCACCAGCCCCAGCGCCTCTCCCAGCCCAAACAACCACCAGTGAAATGCATTCGGATTGCCGCCGGTCGCCGTGTTTCTGAAATCCGCGATGAAGGCCACAAAGACGATGGCGCCTCCCAACACGATGACCACCCAACGCAGCGCGCCGATCCGGACGGGTCGCTCCCCAAACTCCCGCCACAGCACGATGAGCCCCGCACCGATCATCGAGACCGATACTAATATCGGCGCCAATACAGGTCCCACCCACGGCACCGGCAATAGAAACAAAATGTCCAACGTCAGCAAGGAAGCCGGCCAGCTCAGCATCACCTTCAGAAACGCATAGAATGCGATGTCCCACATCCCAAAGCAGAGCACGAACGCCGCCACCCACTCGCGGGGTTTGCGCGTCGCCGCGAGGGCGGCCCCTGCCAGCATCAGCAGCGTTGCCATCTCCCGGCCCAACTCAATGTTCAGCCGGGTTATGTGTTCCGGTCCCAGAGTGCGCAGTTGATCGAGCGATAGCAGCGGAAACAATTCGCTGCTCGCTCCCGGATAGAAATGCGCCCGCAGCGGCGTATAAATGGATCGCAGATACGCCACCACCGCCGCTTCCACGTACCCGAATGCGATAGCGAACAGCGCGAGACCCGCAATTGTTCGCCAGAATTGCGCTTTCGAACCCACCCTAATGCGATTGCGTCGAAGCTTTCGTGCCGTCGCCGGAATGCTCCGGCTGCGGGACCGGCTTCGTGTCGGGATACTCTCGCGAAAGATAATCGAGCAACACCTGCCGATCCTTGATGATCGCGCCCCAGCGCTGCATCTTATCGAGTTCCTTGCCCCATGCCGCCGCGGAAAGCCGTTGAGACTCAACCAACCGTAGGCTGTGGCACGGCACACACGCGCGCTGCAACTCTTGTTTGCCACCCTGTGCAATCGATGGATCCACCGCTAACGCGGGCGCCGCAAGCGCCACCGCGATCAGCGCCGCCGTTGCAGCCCTCACGCCTGTTTCTCCACCGTCACTCCAACCTGGTCGATCGCATTGTACAAATAGCCCGACGGATTCCATGTGGCCGCAATCGGCTGCACGTTGCCAGCCGTGTCCGTCGCGCGCGACAAAATCACAAAATACCCGGCCTGTTGCGGCGTCCACTCCAGACTCCACAGCCGCCATGCGAATGGCAAATTCTTCGGCGACAATCGCGCATCTGTCCAATGACGCCCCGCATCTGTCGAAACTTCCACACGAGAAACGCGTTGCTCGCCCGCCCAGGCGATCCCGCGCAGGACCGTCGGAGCCAACCCGATCCGATCCTGATCGGCCGGACTCGTGATGTAAGACTTCACCGGCATTGCCTCAATGATCTCCAAATCGGCAGGGTTCGCACCCGTTCCCGGCGGCACCGCGTGTTTCGGAAACCGGTACGCCGGGTTCATAAAGAAGCCCGTATCAGGCTCGTTTGCGATGCTCAGCGTTGTCACCCATTTGACCCAACTCGTGCCGTCCCAGCCCGGAACCACCAGCCGCACCGGAAAACCATGTAAATCCGGAAGCGGTTGGCCATTCATCTGAAGCGCCAGCAGCGTCGCGGGATGCAACGCCTTTTCCATCTTGAATGAACGGATAAAATCGGGCGTCTTCGCCACACCCACGTCCGCGCCGTTCACGGTCACCCAGGAAGCGTTCCCGTCCGCACCCGCCAGTTTCAGAACATCGCTCAGCCGCGGTCCGCTCCATTCGGCATTGCCGATGGCGCCGCGCCCCCACTGAATTCCAGGAACGCGCGGCCGGAAGAGTCCGCGAGCATTTCCCGTACATTCGAGCGTCGCCGCCACCGTATATTGCGGCAATTTGCGGAGATCCTCAACGCTGAGTTCCATCTCTTTGTTGACGCGCCCACTCACTGCAATCCGGTGCGTCGCTTCGTCCGTCTTCGGGCGCGGCAAGTGCTGCCGCACAAAGAAAACATCGTTTGGCGTGATCCAGGTGTTGAAGTATTCGAGCGGCGTTTCCAAATCTTCGGGCCGGTCATTGTGCAGGAGCATCGCGCGCTTGCCCGGAATCTTGATCGGCTCTTCACCGTAGGCAAGTGCTGCGGGGAGTGCCAGCAGCCCGGCCATCAACTCGCGCCTCGAATGCGTCATGGTTGATGACATCGTATCAGCGCAACCGTGCGCTCAATCCGACCATGATTTAATATTTGACTTGTAATCCAACGCGAAGCAGTGCATACTTTTTCAGAAGATGCGGTGCTTTCGCGCCGCGTTCTTGTGAAGGGCGCACAACGGGCAGTAAACACCCTGTGCGCTTTGGAGGCTGAGGAACCGTGGACCTCTGGCCATTGGTCGTTTACGCCGCCCTGGTTGCGGCGTTGGTGGCTGCCATGCTCGGGCTGTCTTATGTCCTGGGACAGCGGCATCGCGACCGCTCTACCGACTTCCCTTATGAATCCGGTATTCTCTCGGAAGGTTCCGCGCGCGTCCGCCTTTCCTTCAAATTCTATTTAGTCGCGATGTTCTTCGTGATCTTCGATCTCGAAGCCATCTTCATATTTGCCTGGGCCGTCGCCGTCCGCGAAACCGGTTGGACCGGCTATATCGAGGTATCCATCTTCATTGCGGTTTTGCTCGCCGCGCTCGCCTATCTCTGGCGAGTGGGCGCGCTTGATTGGGGCTCCGGACGATTCAAGAGGAATAATTAGAGGCTTCCGCTCTATGCAGTGGTCAACCAGCCGTGTCGATGCCCCGCCGGACCCTGAGGGATCTTCGAAGGGACCTCTCGACACCCAGGTGCGCCGCAGCGTTATTCTCTCCAGGCTCGAAGACCTGATCGCCTGGGGCCGGAAAAACTCCATCTGGCCTTTCCACTTCGGCCTCTCCTGCTGCTTCGTCGAAATGGCCACCAGCATCACCAGCAAGTACGATGTCTCCCGCTTCGGCGCCGAAGTGATTCGCGGCACGCCGCGCGAAGCGGACCTCATGGTGGTTGCCGGAACGTGTTTCATCAAAATGGCGCCCGTCATACGCCGCCTCTATGAACAGATGATGGAGCCGAGATGGGTCATCTCCATGGGCTCCTGCGCGAATTCGGGGGGCATGTACGACATCTATAGCGTCGTGCAAGGCGTCGATAAGTTTCTGCCAGTCGATGTCTACGTCCCCGGCTGCCCGCCCCGTCCTGACGCTTTTCTCGAAGGTGTCATCCTGTTGCGCGATGCTGTCGGAAAAGAAAAGCGACCCTTGAGTTGGGTGGTCGGCCCGCAAGGGGTACAAAAGGGCGACATGCCGGCCATGCGCGATCTGAAGGCGGCGCAGCGCCAAACGCTCACCGTGCTGCGAACGCCGGATCAGGTGTAAGTCCGGATGCCCACTGCCCTCGTCGCGGATCAAGAGCTGCAACAGGAGTTAGGTCTCAACGCGACGCCGCAGTCTGCCCGCGATGGCATCCCCACTTACTGGCTGGGCGCAAACGAAATCCACAGCGCGGTGGATCAGCTCCGCCATAGCGTTCCGCAGCCGTTCAAGATGCTGTATGACCTCACGGCGATCGATGAGCGCGGCCGCCGCCACGCCAATGGGCAACCCGCTGCGGATTTCACCGTCGTCTATCACCTCTTCTCTTACGGCCGCAACGCCTTCGTTCGTCTTAAAGTGCCACTGTCAATCGAAGCGCTGCACCTGCCCTCCATCGTCGATATCTGTCCCGCAGCCGACTGGTACGAGCGCGAAGTGTGGGACATGTTCGGCATCCGCTTCGACGGCCACCCGCACCTATACCGCATTCTGATGCCGCGCTCCTGGCAAGGTCATCCTCTGCGAAAAGATCATCCGGCCCGCGCTACCGAAATGGGCCCATTCACTTTGCCCGATGAAAAGCTGGATGCCGAGCAGGAAGCCTTGCGTTTTCGTCCTGAGGAGTGGGGAATGGAGCGGGGCAGAGAAGACACTGACTTCCTCTTCCTAAACGTGGGCCCTCAGCATCCCGGCACCCACGGCGTGCTTCGCATTGTCCTCGAGCTCGATGGTGAAGAGATCGTCAACGCCATCCCGGACATCGGCTTTCATCATCGCGGCGCTGAAAAAATGGGCGAGCGCCAGACCTGGCATACCTACATCCCCTACACTGACCGGATCGATTATCTCGGCGGCGTGATGAACAATTTCGCCTATCTCACCGCCTTCGAAAAACTCGCCGGCATCACTGTTCCTCCGCGCGGCCAGATGATCCGCGTCATGATGTCGGAGCTCTTTCGCATCATTAGCCATCTCGTCTGGTACGGCACCTTCGCGCAGGACGTCGGCCAGATGTCCCCCGTGTTCTACACGTTCAACGACCGCGAGCGCGCTTTCGGCATCATCGAGGCGATCTGCGGCGCCCGCATGCATCCCAACTGGTTCCGCATCGGCGGCGTCGCGCAAGATCTGCCTAGCGGCTGGGACAAAATGTTTCGCGATTTCGTCGCGTATCTGCCTTCGCGCCTCGACGAATACGATCGCACCGTCATTCGCAATAGCCTGTTCAAAGCCCGCACCAAGAACGTCGGCGGCTGCAGCATCGACGAAGCCATCGAGTGGGGCATGACCGGTCCCAATCTACGCGCTGCCGGCCTCGAATGGGATTGGCGCAAGAAACAGCCATACTCCTGCTATAGCCAGCTTCAATTCGACATCCCAACCGGAAAATCCGGCGACTGTTTCGATCGCGCGGTCATCCACGTCGAAGAGATGCGCCAGAGTCTACGCATCATTCAGCAGTGCATCGACCAGATGCCCGGCGGCCCCTGCAACGCCGAGCATCCGCTCACCACGCCTCCGCCCAAGGCGCGCACCATGCACGATATTGAAACGCTGATTACTCATTTCCTGGGAGTAAGTTGGGGCCCCGTCGTGCCGCCCGGCGAAGCGTTGGGCGCCATTGAAGCCACTAAGGGGAACAACGGCTATTACTTGATCAGCGACGGCGGCAACGGCTCCTACCGCACTCGCATCCGCACTCCATCCTTTGCGCACATGCAGATGTTGCCGCTACTTGTACGCGGTCTCATGATTCCTGATCTGCTCGCGATTCTCGGCAGCCTCGATTACGTGCTGGCTGATATAGACCGCTAGGGGAAAAGATGCTCACCGCCGAAGAACAAAACGAAATCAACCACGAGCTTGAGCATTACCCAAACAAGCAAGCCGTCTGCATCGACGCCATGCTGATCGTCCAGCGCCATCGCGGTTGGGTATCGGACGAATCCATTCGCGACATTGCCGAATTCCTCGGCATGTCCACCGCCGACCTTGATGGCGTCGCCACTTTTTACAATCTCATCCGGCGGAAACCCGTCGGCCGCCATGTGGCCCTCATCTGCGACAGCATTAGCTGCTGGATCATGGGCTGCGATCGGGTGCGTGATCAATTGTGTGCCAGATTGGGCGCGCCGCTCGGCGGATCCACGGCCGACGGGCGTTTTACGCTGCTGCCCATTGTTTGTCTGGGAGCCTGCGATCGCGCACCCGCCATCATGATCGATGACGACTTGCACACCGATCTCGATGAGCAACGCATAGATCAAATCCTGGAGCAATACCGGTGACGAGCGAACGCCCGCTCACTGGCAATCTTCGGCCTGACGGCCAGGCTGTCGATATTGCAGCCTACGAGCAAGCGGGCGGTTATCAGGGCCTGCGAAAAGCTCTCACCTTGCAACCGCAGGATATCACCGATTTGGTGAAGCAATCGAACCTGCGGGGGCGCGGAGGCGCCGGTTTCCCAACCGGTATCAAGTGGAGCTTCGTTCCTATGGGCGACGATGCGCCGCATCCCAAGTACCTGGTGTGCAACGCCGACGAGATGGAACCTGGAACGTTCAAGGACCGCGTGCTGATGGAAGGCGATCCTCATCAACTCATCGAAGGCATGGCGGTCGCCGCCTATGCGATTCAAGCGGATATCGGCTACATCTTTCTTCGCGGCGAGTACCGCACTTCCGCGCAGCGGCTCACCTTCGCTCTCAACGAAGCGCGCGAGCGCGGCTATCTCGGCCAGAACATTCTCGGCTCCGGCTACAATTTCGAGCTGCACTTGCACGTGAGCGCCGGCCGTTACATCTGCGGCGAAGAGACCGCTCTGCTCAACGCGCTCGAAGGCAAGCGCGCCCATCCGCGCACCAAGCCGCCGTTCCCGCAAGTATCCGGCCTGTTCGGAAAGCCTACTATCGTGCAAAATGTCGAGACGCTGTGCAACATCCAGCACATCGTCGCCAAAGGTCCCGACTGGTTCCGCAGCTTGAGCCTCACCGAAGACGGCGGCACCAAACTCTACGGCGTCAGCGGCAAGGTCAATCGTCCCGGCCTCTGGGAGCTTCCGCTCGGCACGCCGCTCCGCGAAATCCTAGAAGAGCACGCGGGCGGCATGCGCGACGGCCTCGAATTTCGCGGCCTCCTGCCCGGCGGCGCGTCCACGGACTTTCTGGTTGAAGAGCACCTTGATACGCCCATGGATTACACGCAAGTGCAAAAGGCCGGCAGCCGTCTCGGCACCGGAACCATGGTCGTGCTCGACAGCAAGACCTGTCCCGTCGGCATGGTCTGGAACCTCGAGCATTTCTTCGCTCAGGAGTCCTGCGGCTGGTGTACACCCTGCTGGAGCGGCCTCGCCTGGACCGAAAAAATTCTGCTTTCGATGGAGAACGGTACCGCCGTCCCCCAAGACCTGGATACTTTGCGTTTCCAAACCAAATTTCTAGGCATCGGCAACACCTTTTGCGCCTTTGCTCCCGGCGCGGTTGAGCCGTTGCAAAGCGCGCTCAAATACTTCGCGGCCGATTTCGAGCGGCACGTCGACGAGAAGCGCTGCCCGTGGAGATGACTGTGGCCACCATTTACATCGACAACGAACCGCGCGAAGCCGACAGCTCTCAAAACCTGCTGCACGTACTCTTGTCTCTCGGCTACGATCTGCCCTATTTCTGCTGGCATCCCGCGCTCGGCTCGGTCGGCGCTTGCCGCCAATGCGCCGTCAAGCAGTTCCGCAACGAACAGGATACTTCCGGCAAGCTCATCATGGCTTGCATGACGCCCGCGCTCGATGGCACTCGCGTCTCGATTCAGGATTCCGACGCTGCAGAGTTTCGCGCCGCCGTCATTCAAGGCCTGATGCAGAACCATCCGCACGATTGCCCCGTATGCGATGAAGGCGGCGAATGCCATCTGCAGGACATGACCGTGATGACCGGGCACTGCGCTCGCCATTACAGCTTCAGCAAGCGCACGTTCCGCAATCAGTATCTCGGGCCGCTGATCAACCACGAGATGAACCGGTGCATCCAGTGCCAGCGCTGCGTGCGTTATTACCGCGAGTATGCGGGCGGCCACGATCTAAATGCCTTCCGTCTTCGCGATGTTGTCTACTTCGGCCGCTTCGAAGATGGGGTGCTCGAAAACGAATTTGCCGGCAATCTGGTCGAAATCTGCCCGACCGGTGTTTTCACCGATGCAACGCTGAAACGCCACTACACCCGCAAATGGGATCTGCAGATGGCGCCCTCGATATGCGTCCACTGCGCTGCCGGTTGCAACACCAGCGTCGGCGAGCGCTATGGCTCGCTGCGCCGCGTGATCAATCGCTATAACCACGAGGTCAACGGCTATTTTCTTTGCGACCGCGGACGCTTCGGCTACGAGTTTGTGAACAGCGAGCAACGCATCGAGGAATGCCTGCTCAACGGAGCGCCTGTAGATGCGGCGCAAGCGGCGTCCCACCTTGAAGCTCTGATCGAAACCGGTAGCTGCATCGGCATCGGTTCGCCGCGCGCGTCGCTCGAAAGCAACTTCGCACTTCGCCAACTGGTCGGCTCTAACAATTTCTACGCCGGCGTCGCAGACGACGAGTTGTCGGTTACCCTCCGTGCGCTCGAACTCTTACAAAACGGGCCGGCGAAATCGCCATCGCTAGATGAGATCGGGCACTCGGATGCGGTCTTCATTGTCGGCGAAGATGTGACCAACGTTCTCCCGCTTATGGCCCTGCGCTTGCGCCAGTCCGCCCGCCAGCAGCCCATCGAGAAAGCGAAACAAGCCAAAATTCCACTCTGGCTCGATCATGCCGTTCGCGAACTGCTTCAGGACGAGAAAGGTCCGTTTTTCATCGCCGCGCCCTACGCCACCAGACTCGACGACATTGCGACGGAAGTTTACCGCGCGGCGCCGGACGATCTCGCTCGGCTGTGCTTCGCCGTCGCGGAAGCTATCAATAGCGGCGCATCAGACGATCTGGCCGGCCGAATCGCTGTCGCTCTGCGCTCAGCCAAGTCTCCGCTCGTAGTCAGCGGCACGAGCTGCCGTAGCATGGCCGTAGTCGAAGCCGCTGCACAGGTTGCTTCCGCGCTCGTCACGGCAGGCCGTCCCGCGAAACTCGCCTATTGCTTCGCCGAATGCAACAGCGTCGGCCTCGCGCTCCTCGGCGCTCGGTCTCTTTCGGAAGCTCTCTCGGCCACGGCCGAAACCGTCATCGTTCTCGAAAACGATCTCTATCGCCGCGCACCTATCAGTGACGTTGATGCATTCCTTAACTCGGCGCGCCACGTCGTTGTGCTCGACCATCTGGCCAACCCGACGACCGCTAAAGCCGAGCTCATGTTCCCTGCCGGAACTTTCGCCGAAACCGATGGCACGCTGGTCAACTACGAAGGCCGCGCCCAGCGTTTCTTCCAGGCCTTTGTGCCGAGCGGTGAAATCCGCGCCAGTTGGCACTGGCTCAGCCGCCAAGACGCTCACTTGGATGACATCGTCTCTGCAATCGCCTCTGGAATCCCTGCCCTCGCCGGCATCCGGCACGCTGCCCCCTCGCGCAAAGAATCGGGCAAAATCGCACGCGAGCCGGGCCGTTACAGCGGCCGTACCTCGATGCTTGCCAACATCTCGGTTCACGAGCCCAAGCCGCCTGACGATCCCGATTCCGCCTTAGCGTTTTCCATGGAGTCCGGCCCGCAGGCCGCGCCGCCTCCGCTCATTCCTTTCTTCTGGTCTCCCGGCTGGAACTCTATCCAATCCGTCAACAAATTTCAGTCGGAGATCGGCGGCCATCTCACCGGCGGCGATCCCGGTATGCGCCTCATCGAACCCGCATCTCAACCCGCTCGGCCTCAAACTCCTGCTATCCCGCCAGCCTTCCACCCCGACGCCGCCAACTTTCTCGTTCTTCCCGCCTTCCATATTTTCGGCTCCGAAGAACTTAGCAGCCGCGCGCCCGCCGTCGCCTCTCTCGCGCCCGCCCCCTACGTCGCCATCAACCCCGCCGATTCCGCTCAACTCGGCTCCGATGCCACGTTGGCCGGTCTGCCAGTGTCGCTGCGCCCAGATATCCCTCGTGGTGTCGCAGTCGTGTCCTCAAGCAATTCCACGCCTGCGGCCGTCGAACTCGCTCCCGCTGCGGAGGTTTCGAAATGATGTCAATCGTCTTCCCCCTGATCGTCATCGCGGTCGTGCTGGGCATTGTGCTCAACCTAGCCGCGGTACTGGTCTGGGTCGAGCGCCGGCTGCTTGCCCTCTGGCAGGATCGCTACGGCCCTAACCGCGTCGGACCTTTCGGCCTGCTGCAGCCCGCTGCAGATTCGCTGAAGCTCTTTTTCAAAGAAGACTGGATCCCTCCTTTCGCCGATAAGCCTGTTTTTATACTCGCGCCCGGCATCATCGTCGCGACTGCGCTTCTCTCCTTCGCCGTCATCCCGCTCGCGCCCGGCTTCGTCGTTGCCGATCTCAACATCGGCATCCTCTTCCTTCTGGCCATGTCTTCGCTCGGCGTCTATAGCGTCGTGCTGGCCGGTTGGGCTTCCAACAACAAATACTCACTGCTTGGCGGCATCCGCGCCTCCGCGCAAATGCTCAGCTACGAAGTCTTTATGGGCCTTTCGCTGCTGGGGGTGGTCATCATCGCCGGCTCTTTCCGCCTCACCGATATCGTCGAAGCGCAGCGCAAAATCTGGTTCGTCATCCCACAATTTTTCGGCTTCATCCTTTTTCTGATCGCGGGCGTCGCGGAAGCCCGCCGCCTTCCGTTCGATCTCGCCGAAGCCGAAAGCGAGCTCATCGCCGGCTTCCATTCCGAATATTCCAGCATGAAATTCGGTATGTTCTTCGTCGGCGAATACATCGGCGTCACACTCATCTCGGCCGCCATCTCGTTGCTCTATTTCGGCGGCTGGCTCGGACCGTTTCTGCCCCCATTTGTTTGGTTCGCCATCAAGACGATGGTCTTCATCTGTCTCTTCATTCTGTTCCGCGCTGCCTTGCCCAGGCCGCGCTTCGATCAACTCATGTCCTGGGGCTGGAAATACATGCTGCCCCTGGCGTTGCTCAACTTACTCGCAACCGGCGCCGTCGTGCTTGCCTTGAAGTGATGGAGAGTAACTAGATGCTCAGCCTTGTACGCAGCTTGTGGGAAGTGTTCAAACATGGTTTTCACAAGCGCATAACCGTTCAGTATCCCGAACAAAAGCCGTACCTCGCTCCACGCTATCGCGGCCGCATCGTCCTCACCCGCGATCCCGATGGCGGCGAGCGCTGCGTCGCCTGCAATCTCTGCGCCGTCGCTTGCCCGGTCGATTGCATCTCTCTCCAGGCCACCGAAGACGATACAGGCCGTCGCTACCCGGAATTCTTCCGCATTAACTTCTCGCGCTGTATCTTCTGTGGTTTCTGCGAAGAGGCCTGCCCCACTTATGCCATCCAACTTACTCCCGATTTCGAAATGGGCGAATATAATCGCCAGAATCTAGTCTACGAAAAGAAAGACCTAATGATCGATGGGCCCGGCAAATACCCCGACTATAACTTCTGGCGCATCGCCGGGGTCGCCATCGGCGGTAAAGCCAAGGGGGAGGGCGAACGCGAAGCAGCGCCGGTCGACTTGCACAGCTTACTTCCTTAGAAAGCTTTATGTTAATTGCCTTCTATCTAGCCGCCGCGATCGCAGTTCTATCGACGATCATCGCCATTACCCGCCGTCACGCCGTGCATGCGCTTTTGTATCTCATCATTTCGTTGCTCTCCGTCGCTATTGTCTTCTATGTCATTGGCGCTCCTTTTCTCGCCGCGCTCGAACTCATCATCTACGCCGGCGCCATCATGGTGCTCTTTCTCTTCGTCGTGATGATGCTCAATCTCGGCGAGCATGCAACCGAAGTCGAAACCGAATGGCTTACCCCGGGTATCTGGGCTTGGCCAGCCGCTCTCGCCACCGTTCTGATTGCCGAACTAATCTATGTTTCGGTAACCGCAGCCGGCCCACCGCGCCCGCTGCATGTCGTCACGCCCAAAGAAATCGGCATTTCATTATTCGGCCCTTACGCCATCGGAGTAGAACTCGCGTCCCTGCTCCTGATGTCCGGACTGATCGGCGCCTACCACATAGGCCGGCGCGCAGTAAGAGAGGAGGAGCAATATGTCGCCCGTACCGATGGAACACGTTCTGTCCCTGGCAGTGACGCTGTTCGTACTGGGTCTGGTCGGACTTCTCACGCGGCGTAACCTGATCTTCACCCTCATGTCGGTCGAGGTGATGCTGAACGCCAGCGGTCTTGCCTTTGTGGCAGGCAGCTATCAATGGGGACAGCCCGACGGCCAAATCATGTTCCTCTTCATCCTCGCCATGGCCGCCGCCGAAGTCTCGGTAGGCCTCGCCCTCTTCATCCAATTCCACCGGCGTTCGCCCGATCTCGATTCGAACACGGCAAGCCGTCTTAGTGGCTGATATGCAATCGCTTCTCTGGTTAATCCCGGCGCTTCCGTTCGCGAGCGCAGCCATACTGGCACTCTTCGGGTCGCGTATCTCCCGCCGCTACGCAGCCTGGCTCGGCTGCGCTTCCATCGGTCTCTCGACTGTCGCGGCGATCACCGCCGCTGCACAGTTTCTCACTTCCACTCCGCCTAATGGAGCTTGGGTCGAGCATCTGTGGACCTGGATCGCCGTCGCGGATTTCCGCCCCGAAATCGGCCTCTATTTCGATCCCGTCACGCTCACCATGGTTCTCGTTATAACGTTCGTCGGTTTCCTGATTCATCTTTATTCCGTCGAATACATGCGCGACGACGAAGGATTTTCCCGTTTTTTCGCTTACATGAACCTTTTTGTGGCCTCGATGCTCACACTCGTGCTGGCGAACAACTTACTTCTTCTATATCTCGGCTGGGAAGGTGTCGGCCTCTGCAGTTTCCTGCTCATCGGCTTCTGGTACAAAGACCCCGCCAACGTACGCGCCGCCAACAAAGCCTTCTTGGTCACTCGCGTGGGTGACACTGCATTCGCCATCGGGGTGTTTCTCATCGCTACTAACTTGCATACCTTTAACATCCAGGAAATGATGCGCCGCGCCACCGATCAATGGCCCGTCGGCAGCGGCATCGCCATTGCTGCGGCAGCGTTGTTACTCGGCGGGGCCGTGGGCAAGTCGGCCCAAATACCATTACAGACGTGGCTGCCCGACGCGATGGCCGGGCCCACACCGACCAGCGCACTTATTCACGCCGCCACCATGGTTACCGCTGGTGTCTATTTGATCGCGCGCACGAATAAGTTATTTATCCTTGCACCTCAGGTACAGTTTATCGTCGCGCTAATTGGCGGAAGCACTATGCTGCTTTCCGCCTTCAGCGCCATCGCTCAGCGTGATATAAAGCGCGTGCTCGCTTACTCTACCATGAGCCAGATTGGTTACATGTTTCTCGCTCTCGGCCTAGGCGCCTGGTCAGCCGCCATCTTTCACTTTATGACTCACGCCTTTTTCAAGGCGCTTCTCTTCCTTGCCGCAGGCGTGGTTATCCAAGCCATGCACCACGAACAGGACATGTTTCATATGGGCGGCCTGCGCCGCAAATTACCCGTCGCCTATTGGTCTTTCATTATCGGCGGCTCCGCGCTGGCTGGTTTGCCGCTGGTCACCGCCGGCTTCTTCAGCAAAGATCTCATTCTTTGGCAGGCCTGGTCCGGGCCGAATGGTAACGGCTGGTTCTGGATCATCGGCATGTTCGGCGCTGCACTTACCTCTTTTTATACTTACCGGCTGATTCTGCTCGTTTTCTACGGCCCGCAGAAGCACGAAGTCTCCTACAAGCCGGGACCCGCGGTGGTTATCCCCCTGGTCACTCTCTGCGTCTTATCTATCGTCGGTGGCTATGTAGACACGCCTCCCGATTTCGGCGGTGTACCAGCGCTCTCAAATTTCCTGAACAGCGTATTGCCGCCGCTGAACCCGGTCCATATCGGCCCTATTACGGAACTCATCACCGCCCTGTGTGCGAGCGCGGTGTTCATCATTGGCCTGCTATCCGCTCTCACGCTCTACGGGCCCTGGCGTGTCGTCAAGCCCCGCGAGGATCCACTCATCCACCTTTGGTACACCGGTTGGGGCGTCGACTTTCTCTACAGCAAGTTATTCGTCGCGCCCTTCCAATTCATCGTGCGCAAAATCGCGCCGGATTTTGTCGACTACATCTACACCGGCATCGCTCGCCTCGCCGACATATCGTCGAACGATCTCCGACGCACCCAGAACGGCCGCTTGCGCTGGTATGCCGCGGGAGTGGCAGCCGGTTTCGTCGTGCTCTGCGCCATCGTGCTGCTGACGCACATCATTCCCGGACTTTGACATGACTCTGCTCTGGCTTATCCTGATTCCCCTGATTGGCGGCATTCTGTCGTTAGTCGCTGCCCGCAGAAACGCCATTCTCCCGCGATGGATCGCGCTCATCGCCATCTCCCTCGATTTGCTTCTCACCCTCACGCTCTGGTCTACCCGGCCGCACTCGCGCTGGTGGTCCGAATTCAATTCCGATTGGATCCCGCAGCTCGGCATCCGCTTCCATCTCGCCCTCGATGGCCTCAGCCTCGCGTTGCTCTTGCTCACGTTTTTCCTCGGCGTCATGTCAATCCTCGCATCCTGGACCGAAATTCAGGAACGCTCCGCTTTCTTCTATTTCAATCTGCTTTGGGTATTGGCAGGCATCACGGGTGTCTTTCTTTCCGTCGACTTATTCCTTTTCTATCTATTTTGGGAATTGATGTTAGTCCCGATGTATTTCCTCATCGGAATTTGGGGACACGGTCGTAAAGTCTACGCCGCCATTAAGTTCTTTTTGTTTACCCAACTGAGCGGCTTGTTAATGCTCGCCGCCATCATTTCCTTAGTCATCCTGCACCAACAAAGCACGGGCGCTTATACTTTCGATTACGAAGCCCTTATCAACACGCCACTCACGTCCGGCGTAGCCCGCCTGCTGATGCTCGGCTTCTTCGCCGCCTTCGCCGTCAAACTCCCCGTCGTCCCCGTCCACACCTGGCTGCCTGACGCTCACAGCGAGGCGCCCACCGCGGGCAGCGTCGTTTTGGCGGGCCTCCTACTCAAGACGGGGGCTTACGGGCTCATCCGTTTCGTTCTGCCGCTCTTCCCGCAACCTGTCCATGATCTCGCCCCCGTCATGATGACGCTCGGCGTCATTGGCATCCTCTATGGCGCGTTCATGGCCGTCGCCCAGCACGATCTCAAGCGCCTGGTCGCCTACACCAGCGTCAGCCACATGGGCTTTGTGCTGATCGGCATCTTCGCCGGCAACCAAATGGCGCTCACCGGCGCCTTCATCACCATGATCAGCCACGGCATCAGTACCGGTGCGCTTTTCATACTTGCCGGCGCGCTCCAGCACCGCATCCACACACGCGAAATCGACCGCATGGGCGGATTGTGGCAGACTATGCCGGCGCTTAGCGGCGCTGGACTCTTCTTCGTCATGGCGTCGGCCGGCCTGCCCGGGCTCGGGGATTTCGTCGGCGAATTTCTCGTCCTGCTCGGCGCCTATCGCGCCAACATCGGCCTGACCGCCGTGGCCACTCTGGGCATCATTGCCGCCACGCTCTACGGACTCAAGATCAGCTCGCAGGTCTTCCAGGGGCCAAATCGCCATCAATGGCGGCTCCCCGACCTCGCCCCTCGCGAATGGCTGATCGTAGGCTCAATGATGGCCATCCTGCTATGGATCGGCCTTTACCCGCAGGCCTTCATCCACATGTTCCAAACCACGCCTGTGCAGGACACGATGGCAGCTCTCCGGAGATAATTCGATGACCTCCTCCATCACTGCCTCGCTCCCCTTACTCATCCTGGCGCTCACCGCGGTCCTCGCGATGATCGGCATCGCGATTAAGCGCAGCCATACGGCCACTGCCGCCATTTCGCTCGCCGGACTCGCGCTGTCATTCATTAGCCTCTGGCGTGCGTCTTCCGTTACGCCAGTCCAGATAACTTCGCTGCTGGTTATTGATCAGTACGCTCTGGTCTATATGGGCATCGTCCTGGCCGCAAGCGCCGCGGTGATCTTGCTCTCTTTCCCTTATCTAGAAGGCCGGTCTGAGCATAAAGAAGAGTTCTACCTTCTGCTTCTTCTCGCCACTCTCGGCTCCATGACCCTCACGGCCAGCAGCCACATGGCTTCTTTCTTCCTGAGCCTGGAGTTACTTAGTATCTCGCTCTACGCTCTCATTGCCTACCCGCGCACCGAATCGCTCCCGCTTGAAGCCGGCATCAAATATCTCGTGCTGGCTGCATCCTCCTCGGCCTTCTTGCTATTCGGCCTTGCACTTATCTACATCGCGCAAGGAACCATGGAATTCGCCCGCATGTCGGCCGTTCCAGCAAACGCTACCGGCGGCTTCGCCTATCTGGCCGGAATCGTGCTCATGATCACTGGCATCGGTTTCAAACTGGCCGTTGTTCCCTTCCATTTGTGGACGCCGGATGTCTATCAAGGCGCACCCCTGCCGGTTACCGCATTCGTCGCTACCGTATCGAAGGGTGGTGTCTTCGCCTTCCTGTTACGCTGGCTGAGATCTGCGAGCGCCACCACCGATTCGCTCCCTCTGGTCCTCACCATCATCGCGATAGCCTCGATGCTCGCCGGTAACTTACTCGCGCTGCGGCAAACGAATATCAAGCGGCTGCTGGCCTATTCTTCCATCGCGCATATGGGCTATTTCCTGGTCGCGATCGTAGCTGGAAGCGATCTCGGGCGTGCCGCTGCCACTTACTACCTGATCGCTTACATCGTCACCATTCTCGGCGCCTTCGGCTCATTGTTAGTCCTGAGTCATAGCAGCCGTGAGACTGAAACCTTCAACGACATCCGCGGCCTGTTCTGGCGCCGCCCCGTCTTGGCGTCCATCTTCACCGCCATGCTCCTTTCACTCGCCGGGATTCCGCTAACCGGCGGCTTCCTCGGTAAGTTCTATGTCCTCGCCGCCGGCACCTCGGCATCCGCCTGGACGCTGATCATCGTTCTCATCGTCAGCAGCACAATAGGACTCGTTTACTATCTGCGCGTGATTGTCGCCATGTTTGCAGACCTACAGCCTTCCGAGACCGTTGTCGAGAGCGCCAGTGTCGGTATCACGTCCAGTGTCGCTCTAGCCGCCCTTACTCTCGCCTTATTTGTGCTGGGCGTGTATCCCGCGCCTCTCTGGGACGCCATTCGAGCCGCTGCCGCTGCGCTCGGTTAAGCGGAATTCAACGCGAACGAACCGCGAATTCCCGGCGGGCACCCGTCGATCCGGAGTCACGAGATACATCTCATCAGACAAGCCAATGCTTACCAATTGGCCCGGTACCCCTTCGAAACGGACTTCGACGCATAAGACTGCAGGGAACGGCCCCGATTCCGAAGTCTGCCATAACGGCCCCAGTACCTGCAGCGCCATGGCGGAAGCCAAGAAGTTGTTCCAAAGTTGCTTGTCATACTCCCGTGAGGGTACCTGCTGTAAAGGGATAATTACCTTTTCTGTTGACTTTCCCCGTTTATTCGCCAACACTAGTAATCAGAGGGGAACGGCGATGGCGCTAACGCGCAGACAGAAAGAAGTAATGGATTTCTTGTCCAGTTTTATCGAACAGCATGGATACAGCCCGAGCTACGAAGAGATCGCTCAAGGACTGAAGCTGGCGTCGCTCGCAACGGTGCACAAGCACATCCAGGCGCTCGAGACGAAGCAGTATCTGCGGCGTAGTTACAACCATAGCCGTTCGCTCGAGATCGCGGAGCGCTACTTCGCCGAAGAGCGGGCTCGCAGGCCCCGTGTTGCGGACGGCAGCATTCCGCTGCTAGGCCGGATTGCCGCCGGGTCGCCGGTAGAGGCAATCGTCAATCCCGAAGCGCTGCAGTTTTCCGATTTCGTGGGCAGCGAAAACACCTTCGCATTGCAAGTGCGCGGCGATTCCATGATCGACGATCACATCTGCAGCGGCGACTATGTGTTGGTCGAAAAATCCGATTCCATACGCAATGGAGAGATTGTGGTGGCCCTGGTGGATGGCAGCGACACCACCCTCAAGCGCTATTACTCGGAACCGGACGGACGCATCCGCTTACAACCCGCCAATAGCGCTATGGCGCCGATCTTTGTGAACCCCGAAGCATTGCAAATTCAGGGACGTGTGCTGGCCGTAATGCGAAAGTATTAAAGCGCCTTGGAAATGCTAAAATTCAAGTAGTGGACGAGAGCGGCGCAGCACCCGGCACATCGGCGCGAAGGCTCGGCAAACGGCTGATATTTTGGGATTTTCCCCGCGCCTCCTGGCAGTACGACGTGGCCGTCGGGCTGATTCTGCTGTTTCTATTCGCAACCCCGCGGGACTGGTTTCACGATCAGCCCAAAGCCTCCAGCATCGTGCTGATGACATCGCTGCACGGCGTAAACCGGGTGTTTATTGCAACCGACTTGCTGGAAGATACGCCCGAACAGCAGAGAGCGGCGCGCGCCGAACGGCTGATTCGGGACCGCACCGGCAAAACATGGCATGTGGTTCGCGTGGAACCGATCCGGGATGAAGCGGAGCAGGAGATAAAGGGCTTCATCGCGTACACTGCTCGTTAACCTTGCTCGTCATCTAATTCGAGATATGAAAATTCTCCCGGTTAGTTTTTGTCTGCTGGCGCTCGCGGGCGTCTTGAAGGCCCAAAACATGGAAGCGGCGTTGGCGCGCATGGACCAGGCGGCGCCCGGCTTTCGTGCCATGACGGCCGATGTAGAGATGAAGACCTATACCGCGATTCTCAGCGATACTACGACCGAAAACGGCACTTTAAAGATGCAGCGGTTGAAGACCGGCGAAGTGCGGGCGATTATCGATTTTTCGAAGCAGACGGATGCGCGCGTGATCGCATTCCTGGGCAGCATCGTGCGGATTTATTACCCGAACCTCAAGGCATATCAAGACTACGAAGTGGGCAAGAACAGCGATGTATTGAACCAGTTTCTGCTCTTGGGTTTCGGATCGTCAGGCAGGCAGTTGGCGCAAAGTTACAAGATCACAGCCGAGGGCCAGGAAAAAGTTGCAGGCAAGGAAACCACGAAGCTGCTCTTGATACCGAAGGATGAGAAGGTAAAGGAGCATTTGGCAAAGATCGAGATGTGGGTTCCCGATGATGCGGGATATCCGGTGCAACAGCAGTTCTATGAGCCTTCGGGGAATTACCGCATCGTAACTTACACGGACATCAAGATCAACCCGCCCCTTCACGGCGTATTGGAACTGAAGTTGCCCAAAGGTGTGAAGAAGCAGGGCGCGTGATGCAGCCTCAGTAACGTGAGTCGCACACTTAACGCCCTCTAAGCGCGGATGGCTGAACAGAAAAAAGAATCGGGACGGCTGGCGTTCATCGATTGGACGCGCGGCTTTGCGGCGGTGGTCATGCTGCAGGGGCACGTGTTCGATTCCTTCACGCGCAGCGACTTGCGTACCCATGGCCCCTTCATGTTCTCGCAATTCCTAGGCGGCCTGCCACCCGCGATCTTCCTCTTCCTGACGGGCATCACGTTCGCGTTCATGATGCATCGCGAAGAGAAGCGAACGGCCAGCGGGTGGAAGCGCATCCTGAGCGCACTCAAGCGCTCGCGGTACTTATTCCTGATCGCCTTTCTGTTCCGGATTCAGTTGTATGTGTTCGGCTTTCCCACCAGCCCGGCCGGTGAGCTCCTGCGCGTGGACATTCTCAATTGCATGGGCATGGCCATGTTGATCTTTGTTCCCATGGCGGTATTCACTACGCAGGAGCGCATTCGATTGTGCGTCGTGCTGGGCTTGGTGATCGCCGCGCTTTCCCCGGTTGTAAGCATGATCGACCCTGGCAGCGTGCCGTGGATTATCCGTTCCTACTTCTTCCCCAGCTATAACTACTTCGGGTTCTTTCCATGGGCGTGCTTTCTGGCGTTTGGAATGGCGGCCGGAAGCATCCTTCGGACGGTGAAGCCTGAAGATCTGGGGCGCACCATGTTGTGGATGCTTTCGATCGGCATCGGATTGGGCGCCGTCTCGCACGCGCTCTCAAACCTGGGATATTCCGTTTACGCGAAAAGCGAATTTTGGCTGAACAGCCCGGCGATGATCATGATGAAATTGGCCGTGGTGCTGGGTCTGCTGGGGCTCGCATATTTATGGGTAAATGTCGGGACAACCCAGCGGTGGAGCTTGTTCCGGCAGCTTGGGACGACCTCGCTGCTGGTCTATTGGGTGCATATCGAGATCGTGTACGGTCGCTGGCTGGGCATCTGGAAGGAAGCGTTGACGGTCACGCAGGTGATCGTCTTCACGGTCGCGTTGTTGGGCCTGATGACCCTGCTGTCGGTGCTGCGAACTCGAGGGAAATCGATCGGCTCGTTTTTCAAGACGGGTCCAGTGCCCGAACCGCGGCGTGCCTCTGGCGATTAGCCATGGGCTCCGTGCTGGAATGCAGGCCGGATAAGCAGGGGCAGGCCGGACTCGGTTAGACTTTAGGCAGCGGCAAAAAAACAAATCATGCGTGTACTGGTTGTGGAAGATGAGAAGCGGATAGCCGACTTTTTGTCGCGTGGGCTGCAGAGCGCCGGCTATGCCGTGGATGTTGTAAACACCGGCGGCGAAGCGATCGACCGGGTGCATTCGACCGAATACGACCTGGTGGTCCTGGATCTAGGGCTGCCGGATGTCGATGGCCTGCAGGTCCTGCAAAAGATCAAAAACCGGAAGACGATTCCTCCGGTGCTGATCTTGAGCGCGCGCGATTCGGTGGATGATCGCGTAAAGGGTCTGGAGCAGGGCGCCGACGACTACCTGGTGAAGCCGTTCGCATTCGTGGAGCTGTTGGCCAGGGCGCGCGTGCTATTGCGGCGCGGGCAGCCAACGCCGGAGCGGCTGCAAGTGGGCGACCTCTCGCTCGATTGCATCCGCCGTAAGGTTACCCGCGACAGCGAAAACATCGAATTGGCGCCCAAGGAGTTCAGCATCCTCGAATATATGATGCGGAACCGTGGCCGCCCGCTGAGCCGGACGATGATCGTCGAGCACGTCTGGGACATGGATTATGACGGCCTGACGAACATCGTGGACGTCTATATACGGCACCTGCGCAGCAAGATCGACGACAAGTTTCAAACCAAGATGATTCACACCGTGCGGGGCATCGGTTACATGCTCGATGCGCCCGAGGCGGTCCAACCGGCATCGGCCGAGCCCGTCACGGCTTAGAGGTTCGAGATGCGCTGGAAGAAGCTGCAGGATATCAGGCCGCTCTTCCGTACCCTGCGTTTCCGGCTGGCGAGCACGTTTCTAATTTTGCTTACGGCCGTGCTCGGGGTGGTAGGAGTAGTAGGCACTCAAACCCTGCGCACCATTCTTGAAAACCAGAGCGAGCAGACGCTGCATGAGCAGCTTTCCGCGCTCAAGGGATGGATACGCTTCGAAGATGGAGACCCGATCTGGTTCATGGACCCGGCGGACTCGGAGGCGGTGGCGGAAGTGTCGCGTCTCCAGACCGTCTACGTAGTAGCGGACGATCAAGGGCACATCCACCTGGGTTCTTCGGATCCCGCGCTGAAGGATCTCTACGACCGGAAGACGATCCTTTCCGAATTGGGCGAAATCGAGCTGACTAAAGAGCCGGTGATCAAGACGATTATCAGCAAGGACAAAATTCCGTATCAGATCATCAGCAGCATATCGATTGACGCCGATCACGACCGGAAATGGTATTTCGCGGAGGGTCGAAGCCTTGCCGGCGATGAGTTGATATTGCGCCGTTTTCGAAGGAATTTCTTCATTTTCTTGCCCATCGCGCTGGTAGCGTGCGCGCTCGTGAGCTGGTACTCCGCGGGGGCGGGCCTGCGAGGTTTGCAATCGGTCGAAAAGGCCGCCCAGGATATTACGGGATCGAATTTGGGCCTGCAGATTCCAAAGCGTGGGGCGAACGATGAGCTGGACCGGCTGATCGACTCCTTCAATCAGATGAGCGGAAGGCTGCAGGAATCGTTCGAACAGATACGGCGCTTTTCGACCGATGTCTCGCATGAGCTGCGAACGCCATTGACTGCGATTCAGGGCCAACTCGAAGTGGCGCTCTTTACTGCGACCCGTAAGGAGCAACTGCAGGAAGCGATCGAGAATGCACTGCAAGACGTGGAGCGGCTGTCGAACCTCGTGAGGGCGCTGCTGCTGCTTTCTCAATCCGAATCCGGCCAAATTCCCATGAACAAAGGCGTGCTGGATCTGAGCGAGATGCTGCAGGACTTGGTGGATCAGTTCCAGATTCCCGCCGAGGCGCACGATGTCAAGCTGGTGGAGACACATGTGGGGCAGGTGCTGTGTGAGGCGGACCGCACGCAGATAGAACGCGTGGTGACGAATCTGCTATCGAACGCCATCAAGTACACACCGGCGGGCGGGTGGGTTCGCGCCACGGTGGAACAAGCGGGAGCAAACGTGCGGCTGCTGGTGGAGGATTCCGGCGTGGGCATACCGAAAGATCACCTGCCGCATATCTTCAACCGTTTTTATCGGGTGCCCGATCCGAACCCGGAGAAAGGGCTGGGGCTGGGGCTCAGCTTCGTGGCCGCCATTGTGAAGGCGCACGGCGGCGAGATAGGCGTTGAGAGCGAGATCGGGAAAGGCTCGCGGTTCGAAGTGGTGCTACCCGCGGGCACGGTACGGGCAAGCAGCGAGACCGCAGTGCTGCAGGGCTGAGGCTTCCACACTTGCGGTCAACTTCAATCTCCAGAGCGGGCTACCCAAATTGTGGCGCAATCGTGTGCCGCTATGCGCCGATTAGAGCGACGGCTGGCTATTTGACTCAGCGCTCTCCGGCGGATTCTGTGTGTTCGCGTCGCTTGGCGAGCCTGCAAGTGGACTCGCCGGATTCTGTGGAATTGACGCCGTGTGCGGTGGTTGCGCGGAGGGGGTCGGCTTCGGATTTTTCGTGGTTTGCGTGGACTTTGTTTTGTCCCTCGAGCTCTTAAATTGATAAGTGAATGCGAACCCAAGACGAGCTGACCAGCGATTCGTCGCGGTTGGCGTTCCCGTGTTCGGCGGAATGACCTGTCCGTTCCTGTATCCGGATGGGAAATCCGCGAATTCGCCGAAGTGGTAACCCACCGTCACAATGAATCGGTCAAACAGATGAATCGAGGGCCCCGCAAATACGCCGAAATGCGACGTATCCGCTTTCCCGCTGCTGACGTCGTACACCAGGCCAGAGGATGCGGCGAGACCGCACTTGCACCACGCACCGGTAGGCGTGAAGTTGAAATTGAGGAGCGCCGTCAAAGCGGGCCGAATACCCGAAGCGTTATCCACTTCCAGGACATTCTGTGTGCCGGTACCGCTCGCATTCGGCACCGTTCTGCTGTTATATGTTCGCGCAGCCAGTGTCGTCAATAGAAATCCGCCCGAAGCAGTGTAGATCGTCCAGGAAGGTTTCAACTCGTAGGTCGCAGTGTTAGTCGTTTGCCCCTTGTAACTTTCCGTAACAGTTGTGACCAGATCTTCGGTACGGTTCAGTGAAAGGACAAAAGTGATACTTGGAGAAGTTTTCAACATCTCGTCCACGTTCGTTACAGCGTCTTCAGCCGCCTTGATTGCCTTGCTCATATCTTGACCGGCCCTGCAGGGCGGCGACAGCAAATCAAAAGCGGAAAGGTCAGCGTCCAACTTCGGTTTGACATTTGCTGTCCACCGGATCCGGGTTTGCGCCAGGGTCTCGCTGGGATACTTACCTTTCGGATCCGCCGGGGGGTACAGCGTGTTCGCGTCGTTTTCGAACGCCGTAATCGCTTTCGAGAAATTCGTCAGATCTGTGTTGCTGCACGCTCCGGCGGGGCTCAAAGAGCCTTGCTCTGAAAACATCTTTAATTTGACTTCATTCGTCGTGGATGCTCCGACGAACGCGTTTTTTAGTTGACCAATGGCTGCTGTCAGATCCGCAAGCGCGTTGGTCTGCTGCTCCACCACCTGGTTACTGACAGCATACGAGTACAGCGGATTTGTGTTCTTAATTGTGAAGCAGTAATTACCCGAGTGCGCGATCTGGCTAGCGCTCGCTGCCTCAGGAGCGTTCCAGTCAAGAGTAACTTGGTATTTAGATGTGTTGCTCGTCTCGCCGCAGATCGTGTTCGCGTTCAGCAATCCCGGAACAAATAACATCGAAGCAACCAGCGGAAGCAAGAAGCTCCGGCCAGCAAGAAATGTCCTCATATGATCCCTCCAATCGAGCGAGCTTAGAACTCGCTTACAAGAGGGAAAGCGCTATTTTTATAAGAAAGAGGACAAATTTTATTTTGGTCTTTTCGGCCAGCCGATCTTCTTTAGGAAATCCTGGAACGCGGGCGTCTTTCTAATTCCGTCAAAGTACGGATTGCATCCGGCTGTCAAGACAGTACTATCTTCGCGCTTGTATCCTTCGTTCAAGATGTCCAGCGCAGCGTGCGCATCATCCAGTTGCGCATAGAGCGCCGCCAGCAGCGCGCTTTCAAATGGCTGCTTGTCCCAATAGCGCCGCAGGGCATCAGCGATCTTGCGTCCCGCTGCCGCATTCCCTCGTGCGATTTCGATTGAGCTGCGGTAGCAAAGCGAGGTCTGTGTGCTTCTCAACCGGTCGGCCTCATCGCAACTTCGGAGGGCTTCGTCATACCGTTTCTCCCACTCCAGAGCGCGCGCTAGAACCAGGTGCGACCCGGCTTCAAAAGGCTGCAGCCGGACGAGTTCCCGCGCCTCGGTCAAGAATTCGGAAAACCGCCCCTCCCAAAAAAGCTCCGTCGCCAGTTGCTGGTTCAATGGCATTGACGAAGGCGCCTGCTCCAGCCCTGCTCGCAACTGCTCGAACGCATCCCGAGCCCGCGCCATTTTCCCCAGATATGCGCCGTACCATAGCCGAATCATGGGATCGCTCGCGTCGAGCGACACGGCCTTTCGAAAATATGGCTCGGCTCTCAGCCATTCATGCACATCGAGCGATAGAATTCGACCGTAAACGCCCTGCGCTTTCCCGGATCTGCCACCCAGCGCCACTGCTCGCGCGGCGGCTGCTTTCGATCTCGCCATTGCCTCGCGCGGATCGATCAAATCGAAGTTCCCGAGCGCGGAGTACGCATCCGCCAACCCAATCCATGCCGGCGAATATCCGGGTTCGAGTTCCACAGCGCGCTTGAATTCAACGACGGCGTTCTTCAGTCCCTCCGCATTACGGCGTTGCGCAAAATCCTCTCCGCGTTTGAAACTGCGCAACGCCTCGGCGCTGATGGGCTTTTCACGCAGCCAAAGGCGTGCCGAAACGGCGGCTCCGAGGCTTGCTGCCGCCGTAATCGCCACCGCTCGTCGCGAGATCCGGCCCAGCATAAGCAGGCTCAGAACCTGCTCGGCACTAGACGGCCGCCGTGCGGGATCGTATGCGAGGCAAGCCAGGATCGTCGCTTCCCACCTTTTCTCCAGCTTAGGAACTTCCGACCGTGGCAAGGGCGGCGATTCCCGCTGCCGCTCCGCCATCTCCAACGAATCGGCGGTTTCGAAGGGAAGCCTTCCCGTTACCATCTCAAACACCACCACACCGAGAGCGTAAATATCGGCGGCTCGACTCACTGTGCTCCCGTGCAACTGCTCCGGCGCGAGATAAGCAAGGGTGCCTTCTATGGCGCCTTTATACCAGGCGGGTTCATCCTCGATCGATCGCGCCAAGCCAAAATCGGTGATCAGCGCGCGCACCGCTCCCCCTTCTTCAACCAGCAGAATATTCCCGCTCTTGAAATCGCGATGAACAATTCCCGCCTGATGGGCTGCGTTCAGACCCGCCACCAGTTGCTTCACAATCGGCAAGGCTTGATCTTCCGTGAATCTGCCTTGGGTTCGAATCCGCTGCTCCAGCGTCTCGCCATCAATTAGCTCCATGGTTAAGAACGCGATACCCTGCCCTGAGGAACCCTCCAGGCGGTGCCAGAACAGGTCGAATACGCGGCATACGTTCGGATGCGTCACTCTGCGCGCGGTTTGAATCTCCAGTTTGAAACGATCCAAAAGCTCTACGTTTGAGGACAAGCAGGGACGCAACGTCTTCAGCGCCACATCCTCCCCTAAATCGAGATCCCTCGCTGCGTAGACCTCGCCCATTCCTCCCTCGCCGATAAAACGCTGGATTCGAAAACGGCCCGCTACCAACTCGCCGGGCTGAAATGTTCGCACTCCGGCCGACAGGTATTCAATGATCCGCTGTTGACTGATCAGCGGCCCTTCGAGCAGCGCCGGAGCCGAATCGTAATGCCGCACCAGGCTGCGCAAGCTTAATTCGAGCGTCGGGTCGCGCTTGCCGAGTTGTTGGAGGAATTCGGCCTGTTTGGCCCGATCTAATGCCAACGCCTCATCGAATAAGCTTTTCAACAAAGCCCACCGCTCAGCCGTCATGCCCTGAGGAGCGGCCACCGAGCTCTCCATGCAGCCAAGCTTTCGCCATTCGCCAATCGCGTTTCACCGTTCTGACCGAGACGGAAAGAACCTCGGCGATCTCGTCTTCGTTCAGCCCGCCAAAGAACCGGAATACCACAACCTTGGCCTGCCTCGGATCCCAACCCGCCAGCTTCTCAATGGCGCGATCTACGTCCAGGATGTACTCCGCATTCGCATTCGCATTCGCCGCAACCGGAAGGCCTCCCAATTCGATTCGGGCGGCGCCGGATCCCCGTTTTGCAGCTTGACGCCTGCGCCCATAGTCCACCAGAATTGCATACATCAGTTGCGCCGCGACGGCGAAAAAGTGCGACCGATTCTGCCAGACTTGTTGCTGTCCCGCAAGCCGCAGATAGGCTTCGTGTACTAAGGCGGTTGGCTGCAGCGTGTGGCCGGGCCGCTCCGCTCGTAATTGGCGCGCGGCGATTTTTCTTAATTCGGGATAAATCAGCTCTATCAACTGCCGCTCGGCCCCGCGATTGCCGCCTCGTACGTCATTCAGGAGCTTCGTAATCCGGGTTGTATCCATGGACTCCAATTATGTCGAAAAATCGGTGGCCCGCTTTTCTGCTCCATTGCGCTTACCTGTTTAGTCGTATCTCATCTAAGAAAGGATTCACCCATGAGGTTTGGAACAGAAATCATGACTAATTTCACCCCGCCCGTCTCGACCGACGTTGGAACCAGCGTCTTAGAGGTTGACGGAAACGGCAACCCGACCGGCACCTCCTATGTCAGCCGGGGCTGGACCACGATTTGCCGTCCCGCAGGAAGAACGGACGGCTGCCCTCAATGGATCAGCACCCTGATAGTGTCAGCTACAGTCGCCGGCGCTAACGCCGGGAACAGCTTGCTGCCTGCCGTGGCCACAGTTGCCAGTTCCTCCCCAAGTAGCCGGGACGTAACCGTTATTTACGTCGATACCAATGGCAACCAAATCTCCCGGTTCGTCAAGCCATTCTTATTCGTCCCGGACAGCACGCCGGACCCCTCAGGCAACGGCGATGAAATAGCAAACGTCATATGGATCTCGGACGTGCAAATCCAGACGCCCGCGGTCACCGCAGCCGAGCAGGCATGCAATGCAGGCGGCCCTGGTCCCTGCGCCTGAGAGCACTTCGCTGGGCCAGACCCGTTCGACGAATCTCGCAGTTTAGCCGTTTTTGTATATCATCACTGAAGCATAGGACTTACCATGGCAAACAAGAATCTGGACCCTCTACAGATGGGCACACCGGTCAAGGAAGTCGATGGAACTGGTAAACCTACCGGAAACCATTATCTCAGTCTGGGCTGGAGTACGCGGCCCCGCCCCACCAACAGAAAGGATGGCTGCCTGCAATGGATTGACGTTCTCATCGTCTCCGATACGTTCGCTGGCGCCAAGGCGGGCGCCGCCCTGCTTCCGCCCAGAACGAATGTCGCAAGTTCTTCCCCAAGCAGCCGCGAAGTTACGGTTTTGCACGTCGACAACAACGGTCAAACGATAACCGCACTCAGAAAGCCTTACTTGTTTGTTCCATCGATTACGAAGATCTCAAAAGCCGACGCGGACGGCATCGCCAATGAGATTTGGATTTCCGATACGCCGATAAGCACGCCCGCAGTTACTTTGGCGGAACAGAACTGTAACCCGGTCAAACCGGCTGTGGAATCGTGAGCCGGAAGGTACTTTCGTGTCCTTTGAAGACCGCGAGACAATTCGGATCGCCCCGCGCTGGGCTGCTCTGTGCCGCTCTGGAGATCGCCTGCTACTTTCGACAGAAGAGACAGCGCTCTGCCTCGATGAACCGGCTACGGCCGATGTTGCGGAAGCTCTCATCGAGACGCGCACAGTTTCACAACTTGAACGATCTCTCGCCTCACGTAGAAGCCCCGCGCAGATAGGCCAGGCGCTGGATGATTTAGACGCCCGCGGATTATTGCAAACGGGTCCCGATCCTCCGACCGCCCAATCCGCTTATTGGGACAGCGTTGGTTGCCCCGCTCCGTCGGCCACTGTTGCTTTCCTGCCGCTTTGTCAGGCCGGTCGCGGCGCTATCGAAACCGCATTGAAATCCAATGGCCTCAGGCTCGCTACGAACTCGGAATTCCTAATCGTCACGACCGATGATTATCTCTGCGCCGAGCTCGTTCCGTTGGCGTCCCGCGAACATCCTTGGCTGCTCGCAAAACCGGTCGGCCACACCGTGTGGCTTGGTCCGCTTTTCATCCCCGGAACCACTCCATGCTGGTCCTGCATGGCTTTGTGGATGAAACCTCACCGTTGGCAACAAATCGCCTTTTATGGATGCCACGAAGAAAATCTACCTCCACAGCCCTCCTTCGCTGCCATTCCGGCGTCGATAGGAATCGCGGCCAATCTCATCGCCGCGGCCGCTGCGCTTTGGATCGCTCGAGGCCGCCATTCCGAGTTGGAAGGTGCAATTCTCTCTCTGGATACCCGCTCATTGCGGTTCCATCGCAGCGTTCTTCGCAAGCATCCCGATTGCAAGCGCTGCAATCTCGCCTCACCCGTCCCGAAGCCCGCGGCACTTCACAGCTTTGTCAGCCCGTTGACCGGTATCCTTTCTGCGATTCAAGTGACCGACGAGCCCGTCTGCGGATTCTTTCACGCACTCGGCCACTTCGCTGCACCTCTTCCTGAACCAGCCGTGAGCCGCATGCTGCGAACGCAGCACTCGGTAGGCAAAGGCCTCACCTCCTATGAAGCTGAGGCCTGCTGCATCGCCGAGGCACTGGAGCGTTATTCGGTTCTTTTCCGCGGAGACGAGCCACGGGTCCGCGCTCGCATCGGCCAACTCGAGGCCGCCATCCCGCCGGAGGACGTGCTCCTTTTCAGCGAAGCGCAATATCGCGACCGCGAGCATTGGAATGACACTCACAGTGAGATTCAATGGGTTCCTGAGCGTCTCGATCCGAGCGTGGAAATCGATTGGACGCAAGTGCGTTCGCTGGCCTCCGGCCGTCCGCGCTTCGTTCCGACGGCGCTGTGCTTTATGCATTATGATTTCCGAAGCGACGCCCAGTTCTGTGCGGCCGATTCTAACGGTTGTGCCGCCGGGCCGACTTTCACTGACGCCACTCTCACTGCGTTGCTCGAGTTGATAGAGCGCGATGCGGTCGCCATCTGGTGGTACAACCGGCTGAATCTTCCGGCTATTGATTTGGCCGCCCTCGGGGATGCAAGAATCCTGCAGGCCGAAAAAGCTTTGCGTGATAGCGAGCGCTGCCTCTATGTCCTCGATATCTCTAGCGACCTGGGGTTGCCCGCCTGCGTCGCTATTGCACCTAAGCTCGATGGCTCAGAGCCGTGCTTCGGCGCCGCAGCCGAACTCACCCATCAGCGCGCAGCGTTCAAGGCCATCGCCGAGGCTTCGCAGGTTTGTTTTTGGGCTCGCACCGGCAACGGGTCGGAGGAGTTATTATCCTGGCTGCGCCACACTTGTATTCAAGACCACTCATATCTGCGTGCACACGGCACCAAGATCGCTCCGGCCCCAGTGGCAATGCCCCCGAGCGCTGCACTGGAACATACCGTGAAGCGCTTGCAGATTGCCGGGCTGGAAGCCTTTTCGTTGGACTTGACAAGGACCGAGACCGGTGTGCCTGTCGCTCGTGTATTTGTGCCCGGTCTCCGCCATTTCTGGGCGCGGCTCGCACCCGGTCGTCTCTACCAGACGCCCGTGCGGCTCGGTTTACTAGATAGCCGTTACGAGGAAGCCGAACTCAATCCGGTACCTTGCATGATTTAGAGGCATCTCCTTGCTCCGTAGCGCATCCGCGCCCTTTGCGCTTCTTAGCTCGCGCTCGCGTCTGCGGCGCGCTTTCGGGCGGCTTCTTGAGGATCGGTTATTATGTCGACCCACTTCGGGTCAGGCGTGGCCTCGGCGCCATAGTTGTCGTGCCAGTTCCACCACTTGTACGGCGGGGTCTGGGGGTAACCTTCTGGCGAGTCCTCCCAAGTCTCCTGACGGCCGAGCGGCGTGATGTCGAGATAGCTCCAGATGCTCCCCATCGCCTCGTCGCCACGGTTGTTGACGAAGTAGGTGCGAAAGACTTTGTCGCCGTCGCGAAAGAACACGTTGTGGCCGTGCCATTCATCGACGCCGAAGTCCACGTCGAAGCTGTCGGTGATGGTGTACCAGGGCATCTCCCAGCCCATCCGCGCCTTCAGGCGCGAGATGTCCGCCTGCGGCGCGCGTGAGGCGTAGGCGAGGGTGGTATCGCGGGCGTTCAGATGGGCCAGGTGGCAGACCTGATCGGCGCCCAGAGAGCAGCCGCGGCAGGCATGCTCGGGCCAGCCGAACACCCCCGGCTCGTAGAAGGCGCGATAGAGGATCAACTGGCGGCGGCCCTCGAACAAATCGAGCAAGCTTACTTTGCCGTTGGGTCCGTCGAACTCGTACTTCTTGTCTACGGCCATCCAAGGCATTCGCCGGCGTTCGGCGGCCAACGCGTCACGGGAGTGCGTGAAGGCCTTCTCCTTCACGAGGAGCTGCTGGCGCGCAGCCTCCCACTCCTGCTGCGACACGATCGGTGGTGTGTTCATCACTAGATGTCCCCTTTCCCTTCTTCACTGATCTCTTTCTTTGCTTGCTGCCATTTTATTTCTCTTTTTCGATCAGTCTGCTTTCGGGCGCAGATTTTGCTTCAGCTTCTTCTTTGATGCGTAGCAGATGGGTCGGAGCGAGGGTTCTACCGGGCCGTAGCAGCGCTTTGCGCCCCGCCTGCCCCACCCGCCTTCAGGTACTTGTCGTACCACGCAACATAGCGCTCCAGCCGGTCGCGCAGAAAACTCGGGCGCGTGAACTCATGAAATTCACCGGGATAAATCACCAGCTCCGTAGGCACACCCAGGGTTTGCAAAGCCTGATACATCTGCTCCCCGCCAATCAAAGGCACATTGAAATCTTTGTCGCCGCCCATGAACAGCGTCGGCGTGTGGATGCGGTCGGCGTGGAAGAACGGATACGACACCTTCATCCAGCCTTGCGGGTTGCGCCACGGCGGCCCGATCTCAATGTCGTACTGGAAAACGTATTCGTCCACTCCGTACATCGAGATCTGATCCGCGCTGCCGGCGCCGCTGATGGCCGCTTTGAAGCGCTGGTCGGATGCGATGGTGTAGTCGGTCAGAATGCCGCCGTAGCTCCAGCCGCCAATGCCGAGACGATCCGGATCGGCGATTCCCATGCTGACGACATGATCTACACCCGCCAGCAGGTCGGCCACTTCTTTATCGCCCCAATCGGCAAAGATGCTTTGGCCGTATTTTTCGCCGCGCCCCGCGCTGCCGCGATAGTTGATCGAAATGATGACGTAACCGTTCGCCGCCAGTAATTGGCGCTGGAAGCTGAACGCATGGCCGTCCTGTCCATTCGGCCCACCGTGGATGCGCAGCAGCGTGGGGTATTTCTTTCCGGCTTCAAATGATGGCGGCTTTGTGACGAGGCCGTGGACCTCCGTGCCGTCGTGGCTCTTGAAACTGATTTCTTCCACGGCGCCGAGCTGAATCCCGGAGAGCAGCGCTTCGTTGTGGGTGGTGAGCTTCCGCAGCGTGCCGCCATCGAGCGCGAAGACTTCGGAGGGTGCGGCGTCCGTGGCGCACAGCACAGCGGTGTGGCCGGCCTTCGACGTGAGGGCTTCGACCACAAGAGGCGAGCCAGTGAGGCGCTCAACCGCGCCCCCGGCGAGTGCAATGCGCGCCGGATATTCCGACCGGTCGTCGGCAACCACAAACAACAGAGAATTGCCATCGGCCGCAAACACGGGAAAAGAGACGCCGCGATCCAGGCCCTGCGTCAGTATGCGCGGAGCGCCGCCTCCGGCCGGAACCACCGCGAGGCGGTCCATATTGTAAGCCGTAAATTTGCTCTCGCTGCCCTGAAGATAGGCGATTAATTTGCCGTCCGGGCTCCATGCCAGCGGCCCGGAATCAGGACCGGAATAGGTCGTTAATTTGTGCGGAGTGGCGCCGGGGTGTGCATCAATGACGAACACGTCGGTATTGTCACTGCGGTCGGGATCTTTATCGCGGTCGCTAACATAAGCGATCAGGGCCCCGTCGGGCGACCAGGCTGGATTAGTTTCGTCGAAGGGCTGATCGGGCGTGAGCGGGTCCAGCTTTTCGGTCGCGATCTCGAACCGAAAAAGATGGTTGTGAGCCTTGGCGTCTAGGTAGCCCTCCACGTCTTCCTTGAAGTGGTAGCGATCGATGATAACCGGCTTCGGCGGTTTTTCTTTCGCGGCAGCGTCGGCGCCTTTCTTTGATTCCTCGTCCGGCTCCTCTTTCTTGCGCAGGACCAGCAAGAGTTTGGAAGAATCAGGCGACCATTCGTATTGCGAGATGCTGAAGTCCTTAATGTGCGTGAGCTGGCGCGCTTCCCCGCCCCGGCGATCGAGCAACCAGATTTGAGAACCTTTGGCCTTCCCCGCACGAGAAGAAACAAACGACAGATACTTACCGTCGGGGCTCCATCGCGGCGAGCTTTCCGATTCAGTGCCATAGGTAAGCCGCACGTTCTGTGACCCGTCCCAGCTCACCATCCAAATGCTGGTGACATTCTTGTCATCCTCGCGGTCGACTGTGGAAACGGTGTACGCGATCCACTTGCCATCCGGCGAGACTTGCGGATTGGCGACTTCGGCTAGGCGATCAAGGTCATCGACTTTCAGCAGGCCTTTGGCAGGGGTTTGCGTGAACGAGACCGCGCAAACGCAGAGCATCAATAGCGGACAGAATTGGCGGACAGGGCGCATCGCCCGCAGTCTAGCATTAGCTATACCGGGCGCGGTCACTGGTCGCGCCCGGTTACGGTCTCAATCTAGAACGCGAAGTGCAAGGCGAGTTGCAGAATGCGGCCGGGATATGTGGTCGAAATCTGGCCGAAGGTGCTGTCGTCGATGCTCGTGTCGGGATTCTCGAACTCCGTATGGTTGAACACGTTGAAGGCATCCATACGAAGCTCCACGTCCATCTTTTCTCTGACCTGGAAGTGCTTAGAGATCGCTATATCGAGATTGGTGAAATCAGGTCCGCGTAAACCGTTGCGCGGAAATGAGCCGTAAGTAAAGTACGGAAGCATGGATGCATCATTACTCGCGATGTTATCTAGCGCCAATAGCCGGCTATTGCTGAAAATCGCCGGATTGAAATAGTAGTTGCCCCCCGCGGTCGTACTGGAATTCGGATTCGTCAGTGACTGAAAATTCTTGGGATTCATAGTCACTAGAGGAGATACAATGTCGGCGTGGACGTTCCCCGCATCGCCCGCGCCTGAGGGGCCCGGATCGCTCCCCGTTGTGTTCAAGTCCGCGAAGACATCCAGCGGGAAACCGGTATGCCAGGTGAAGATTGGATACAAGCTCCAGCCCCTAGTAAGCAGTTTCGGGCCGCTTTCCCAAAGCTGATCAAATGGTAGCTGCCAACCGCCCGAAAAGGTGATGAGATGACGCACATCCGTGTCGCCTGACGCGTAGAATTCGCTGTGATCGTAAGCGGGAATGCCGGAGTTTCGTTCGCGGAAGCCGGATTCGTTATCCAGCTCGTGTCCGTAGGTATAGCCAAGCGTGAAGAAGCTGTTTCCCCACCTACCCATAGAGGCGTTGCGGCGCAGCTTCATCTCGAGAGCATTGTAATTCGCCCTCCCGATATTCTGAAATTCGTCTAAGTAGCTGTACTGGCCGGGAATAACTGCGTCGTAAATTCTAGTGTTTGTACCCAGAATGAACGGGTTTACGTCCACCAGGCCAGTCAACCCATGCGCGGAATAACCGAGGTAACCCGCTTCTAACATCAGGTTCGAAGCAAGTTCCTGCTGGATCGACAGATTGTATTGGTACACGTAGGGAGTGCGAAGATTCGGGTCCACGAAGAACACCCCGCCTCCGCCGAAAGGCAGGTATCCGGCCGCACCGAAATCGAGATTCTGGGTGGGTGGCTTCGAAGGAAACGGATCGGGCGCGGCCGTGCAGTTCGGACCCGCGGTCGCGTACGGATTTTGCAACCCGCTCGGCGAAGAGCCTGCCCCGCAGGGATAAACATCCGCAAAGCCGTAGAATGGCGCCTGTCCATTGAACTGCAGATTGTCTTCGCCCTTCAGGATGTCGTAGAACACCCCGAATCCGCCGCGCACCGAAGTCTTTGCATTGCCGAAAACGTCATAGGCAAAGCCGAACCGCGGCGCCCAGTCGTTCTTGTCTGGAAAATTGGCGCCTTTGGGCGCGCCGGGATCGCCCGGAAAAAGGAGCCCGTTCGGCGCGTTCACAAAGCGTTGCGACTGCAGGCCGGGAATGAAGGAAAATGAACGCCCTTGCGTGTCGAACTTCGGCTCGGCATATTCGTACCGCAATCCCAACGTGAGAGTAAGCCGCTTACTGACCTTCCATTCATCTTGTCCGAACCCGGCATATTGATGCGACCGAATGTTAGACGGAGCTTTACCGAATTGGAGAAATTCGTCGGGCAATCCCATCAGAAAGTCAGCCAAGTCTACGCCCGAACCGACGAACGTACCCGGACCGTAAAAGTAATACTCGCCATCCACGTAGAAGTCGTAAACCGTGTTGTCCTGATACGGCGAAAAATAGAAACCGTACTTGAGATTGTGACTGCCTTTCGTCCACGAAAGATTGTCGTAGAAGGTGTACGTGTTATCGATCTCGCGTGTGGGACCCTGCGGGCTGAATCCAAGCGATAGATTCGTGCCGCCCAGATCCACCCGCGGCGGTCCGGTCGGGTCGTCCGACGGAACGTCTGCCCCGAGCTCCAAAGCGGTGGGCTGCTTCGTAGCCGGAATCGCCTGCGTATGATTCAGGCGCTGGGCAGTAACGTGCAGTTCGTTTAAGAGAGACGGGGTGAATGTGTGCGTGTAGCCAACAGAGCCGAAGTAGTCAGTGTTCGAATAAGTTACTGGAAAACCCGTCACATTGTTGGGGCCCGGTGAGCTGAATGTCGGGCCCGTGTTCCCAAAGGGGTAAAGAATCGGATTATCGCGTGTCGTGAAAGTTCCGGTGATAAGGTCCTTCGATGTGAGATTGTAATCGAAGCGCCCCAAATACTCGTTGTAATTGCTTGTAGCCGCTGCTTCTGGGAATAGAATCCCGGTAGGCGATGTCGGAATAAGTCCGGCCGCAAAATAAGCCTTCGCCACCGGGTCAATAGCGCTCGGAGCAATGATGCCCTGCGCAGCCAGAGTAGGATTCGGCTGATATTGCGGGTTCGCCGCCAGGAATGTGGCTACCGTCGAGGCATAACCGGTGTTTGAGAAATCTCCGTTCGCTTCAGCCGGCGTGTAGGTTGTGACTTTGCCAGCGCTGGTGTCGAGCGCCGTCTGACGTTGGCCTTCATAGGAGAAAAAGAAGAACAGCTTGTCTTTGACGATCGGGCCGCCGACCGTGCCGCCGAACTGATTCCGCTTCAGGACGGGAACCGGCAGGTCCTGCTCGTTATTGAAAAATGTATTTGCATCGAAATAATTGTTGCGCACATAGTCGTACAATGTGCCTTGGAACTTGTTCGTGCCGCTCTTCGTCACAACACTCACAATCCCACCGGCATTGCGGCCGTATTCAGCGCTGTAGTTACTCTCGAGAACGCGGAACTCGGCAACTGCGTCAGGATTGGGATCGGCGACCACGTTATTACTTAATAGGTCGTTGTTTAACCCGCCATCCAGCAAATAGGTCACCGAGTCGGTTCGCTGCCCGCCGATGCTGTAATTTCCGGCGGCGCCCGAATCCGGATTGGTTGGCGTGACGCCAGGCTGTGTCTTGAGCAGATCGAGGGTGTCGCGGCCGTTCAATGGCAATTCGAAAATGGCTTGGCCGGTAACAGTCTGCATCAAGGTCTGGTTCTCGGTTTCCACTATAGATGCGTTGCTTTCCACGGTGACTGCATTGCTGATCCTGCCCACCTGAAGATGCACGTCGATACGTAGCGTCTGATTGATTTCGAGCGGAGTCTGCGAATCGACAGTGACTCGCTGGAACCCAGGAGCCTCCGCCGACACGCTGTAGAGGCCGATGGGCAGTTGAAGGACTTGGTAGGTGCCGGAGGAATCGGACGTGGTTTCACGTGCAGTGCCGGTGGCCTTGCTGGTAACGGTCACCTTCGCGTTGGCCACAACAGCGCCTGATGGATCGGTTATGGTGCCGGTAATCTTGCCGGTGACGTCCTGAGCGAACAGGGCAGAACAGGAAAAGGTCACAAATACGAGCGCAGCTACTACGAATTTGGATTGGTACATAGCAGTCTCCCTGAATGGGGCTAGGGTAGCACGACTGGCGTTAGCTCTGCGTTATGGAAGCTAGAATCTAGGTTGTAACCAGCTCATGAACAGAATGAAAACAGCAGTGGCCGTTAGCTTGTGGCTAGGCGCGGCGTGCCTTTCTCTTCGCGCAGCAGATGCCCTGAAGCCTCTGGACGGCTACACGCCCGCGGCTAGCCGGGCCGAGCGCGATTGGGAAACCAAGTTCCGCGCGCTACCCTCGCCGGACAAGCAGCGCGAATACATGCGCCGCCTCACCGCACACCCACACCACGTCGGTTCGCCCTACGACAAAGACAACGCCGAGTGGCTGCTGGCGCGGTTCAAAGAATGGGGCTTCGACGCGCATATCGAAACATTCGACGTGCTATTTCCAACTCCAAAAGAAGAAAAACTGGAGATGATTGAGCCGCGCCGCTTCGAAGTGAAGCTGGCCGAACCTCCAATTGCAGTGGACCGGACCTCCTCGCAGACCAGCGAGCAGTTGCCGGCATATAACGCCTATTCGATCGACGGCGACGTAACCGGACCTTTGATCTACGTGAACTATGGCAATCCCGACGATTACGAAGAGCTCGCACGCTACGGCGTGTCGGTCAAAGGTGCCATTGTTATCGCGCGCTACGGCCACGGCTGGCGCGGGACCAAACCCAAAGTGGCCGCGGAACACGGCGCCATCGGCTGCATCATCTATTCGGATCCTCTCGATGATGGATACACAGATGGCGATGTATATCCGCAGGGTCCTTGGCGCCCGCCCGCCGGCATTCAGCGCGGCAGTGTGATGGACACCGATTATCCGGGCGATCCGCTCACGCCCGGCATCGCCTCCGTTCCCGGCGCGAAACGGCTTTCACTTCAGGAAGCGAAGACCATCACCAAAATTCCAGTGTTGCCCATTTCCTATGGCGATGCGCAGCCGTTATTGGCGGCGATGGAGGGCCGAGTTGCGCCGCGCGGCTGGCGCGGTGGGCTTCCGGTCACCTATCACTTGGGACCTGGCCCCGCCAAAGTGCACCTGCTGATGAAGTCGAATTGGGACCAAAAGACGATCTATGACGTAATCGCGCGCATGCCGGGCTCGGATGTGCCGGGCGAATGGGTGCTGCGCGGGAACCATCACGATGCCTGGGTGAATGGCGCGGAAGACCCCGTCTCGGGCTTGATCGGGCTGCTTGAAGAAGCTCGCGCCTTCGGTGAATTGGCGAAGCAGGGATGGAAGCCCAAACGCACGATTGTCTATTGCGCCTGGGACGGCGAAGAGCCGGGTCTGCTGGGCTCCACGGAATGGGTGGAGGCGCATGAGGATGAGCTTTTGCGCCACGCCGTGGCGTACTTCAACAGCGATGTGAGCGGCCGTGGATTTTTCGGAGCAGAGGGATCCCACACGCTAGAAAAATTCCTCAATTCCGTGGCGCGGGATGTGATCGATCCCGAAAAGAACATCAGCGTATTGGAACGATCGAAGCTATACGAGATCGAGCATGCGGCTAATGACGAGCAACGCGATGAGATTCGCAGACGCGAGGATTTGCGCATTGGCGCTCTGGGCGACGGGTCAGACTACACGGCGTTCATTCACCACCTGGGGATTCCGTCGGCAGACATTGGGTTCAGCGGTGAAACGCATGGGGGCGTCTATCATTCCGCCTACGACGACTTCTATTGGTACACCCACTTTGGCGACCCGGATTTCGCGTATGCGCGCGTGGAATCGCAGTTGATTGGCAGCGCGGTTATGCGCCTGGCCGACTCGGATTTGCTGCCCTTCGATTTCACGGACTTTGCCGATACGGTCAAGACCTATGTGAGCAATGTGCAAGAGTTGCTCAAGACCCAGCAGGAGAGCCTGCGCGAGCGCAAACGCGAATTGGAGGAAGGTGTCTTCAGCGCAAACAGCGACCCGAGGCAGCCGCTGCTAGCTCCAGCTGCGCCGGAGGTTCCACCGTATTTCAATTTCGCGCCGCTCGAGAACGCCCTGGACGCTTTGACGCGAAGCGCGAATCGTTATGCCAAGGCGATTGCGAAAGCACAATCGGACGGTATGGATCTGCCCACGGCGGTCATCGCGCGAGTTAACGGATTGCTGATGCGGAGCGGGCCCGCGCTGACCGATCCGGCGGGGCTGCCGGCGCGGCCCTGGTTCAAGAATCAGATCTACGCGCCAGGTGCTTATACCGGCTACGAATCGAAGCCGTTGCCTGGGGTCCTGGAGGCGATGGATCGGAAGAACTGGACGGAAGCTGAGTCCCAGATTCCGCGCGCAGCCGCCGCGCTCGAGCGCGAAACCGAAATCATCGACGCAGCCAGTGCGGCAATTGAACAAGCGGCGCCGCAACCCTAAGTGCCACGCTACTTGGCCGCGCGGCTCGCTTGCTGCCGCTGCTTCTTGTATTCTTTCTCCAGCTCGAGCTCGTCGCGAACCTGCGGCATCTCGAGCGTCAACCGCTTCGCCTGGACGTCGATCGTCAGATGGTATGGTCCATCTCTGGTGCCGAACTCGTCGAAGAACTCCAGCTCGGAGCCATCGAGCTGATAGTTTCCATGCCGAGCATCAGTCTGCCCGTGAATATGGACCTGTTGCACGAACGTGTTGTCCGGATTCAACGTCAGCGTGCCGCTGCACTCTTGCGGATGCGGCTGGCCGTCAAAGCACGTGTGCTTGGTTTGTATACCCGCATCTTGGTCGCTGATGGTGATGTACTCCCAGCCGCCCGGGTCCTGCAGCATTTTCAATTCGTCTTGGTTCAGCGTGTCGCGCCCGCTTAGGCACGCCGCGAATCCGAACAGGGCAACGCAGCCGCCAAAAGCACAGCTCCACCGGTAGTGAAAGTTTGTCATGGAATCAATGCGTCATCGCGTAGACGACATAGTTCACTCCCAACCGGATTCCGAGCGCCGAGTATTGCTCCGGATACTCGGGATCGTCAGCCCATTCCCAGGAGTCTCCCAGATCGGAATTGAACGCCATTGCCACCATCAGGCGGCCCTTGTTGTCGTAAATTCCGCGCCAGTGCGCCACGTATCCGTCGTTCCTGTAAGAGGTGCCGGTGCGCACCGCCCACGCACCTGGAACCTGATATCGCCCATCCAGATCGTAGACGGTATGAAAGATGGGATCTGAATCCGGAATCTCAACCACGGGCTGATCGGGGAAGATGCGCTTCATGCTGTGGTCGAAAACCGACCAATCGACTGTGCCCCAAAAATCGTCGCACATCAGAAAGCCGCCGCGCTCCAGGTAATCGCGCAGAATCTTAGCTTGCGAGTCGGTCAGGTCCCACTCGCCGACAAATACCGCGTAGAGCCACGGGTAATTGTAGACGTCTCCTGGGTCTTCCAGATTCACCGGTTGTTCCACAGACCGCGCGTGGATACGCGTCAAGCGCCGGAGCGCCTGGGCGAAATGACGGTCGGCTCTGGGGTAGTCATTGGTCCAACTGGAGTGTCCTCTGGTCCAGTCCCATCCCGCATGGTGGAAGTGAGCCTCGGGAATGGAAGGATACATCAGGCGCGCGAATGCCCATTCCGTCTTCTCCTGATAATCAGGCGGCAGCGGAATCTGGCCTAGCCGATATTCGTCGCCAGGGTATTCGCGGAAGGGCTGAAGAGGCCGCTGAAGAGCGTAGAGAGCGCCCAGAACGACAAGTCCGCAGCTCAAGCGGAAACCAAGCTTCCAGACACTCATCCGCGGACACTGCCCTCGACCCGAGCATATCATCGCGGACGCGACCGGCAGCCGCGTTCACGCGCCCGATGCGGCTGATTGCTCCAACTTGGCGTCCAGTACGATCTCGGTATCGTAAAGCTTCGAGACCGGGCATCCCTCTTTGGCGGCTTGGGTCGCCCGATTGAAAGCGTCCTCCGACGCGCCCGGTATCTTCGCCGTCAATTCCAGATGGCTGCGCTTGATGGCAAACCCATCGCCGTCTCTATCGAGCGTGATGGTGCACGTCGTGTCGATACTATCCGCCTTGAGGTGCTGCTTCGCCAGCTCGGCCGACAGCGCCATCGAAAAGCAAGCCGCATGCGCCGCCGCCAGCAGCTCTTCCGGATTGGTCCCGTTTCCTTGCTCGAAGCGGTCCCGGAAAGAATACGGCGTGCTCGAAAGAACTCCGCTCGCCGACGATATCGTTCCTACCCCGGATCTCAGATCGCCTTTCCACTGCGCCTTCGCTTTGCGGTCCATTCACTCTCTCCTTTTAGGGGATCACATTCATGCGAGCCGTGAAATCGAGGCCACCATGCGCCCCGGATTCTCCGGTTCTCGCCGGTACGAAAAGAACTGCGCGGTCTGGCACGTGGTGCACAAACCGCAATCAAAGATGCGGCTGGGATCGATCCCAGCGGTCTCCATCTGCTGCCGGTTCGCGCGCGCTAGATTGAGGCGGTGTTTACCGCTTGCGCCACCGGCCCTTTGCACAGAGCTGGCTTCAAATTGCTCCGCGACGTCGCGCCCCACTTCATAGCAGCACCCGCGAATGCATGGCCCCACGGCGGCGTAGATATCGCTCGCGTTGGTTCCAAAATCGCTGCGCATGCGTTCGATCGCGCGCATGACTACGCGCGCCGCGGTTCCACGCCAGCCGGCATGCACCGCGGCTATCGCCCGGTTCGTGGCGTCCAAGAGCAGAATGGGAACGCAATCGGCCGTTCGCACGCCGATGCTCCTGCCAATCTCATCGGTCACCAGGGCATCGCCTTCGCGCTCTCTGTTACCCAAGCCGTTTGCGTTCACAATGCGATCGGAATGGATCTGCCGCAGTGTGATATCAGCACCCGGATTGCCTTCGCGCGTTCCGAATCCGTGCTTCTGCCACACAAACTCCTGAAAGCCCTCGCACCGGTAGATGCCGTCTGCTCCAAGGCGGAAGCTTTGCTGGATTAATGTCTGCTGCACGGCGGGCTTCTACCGCCAGTCTAGCGCCCGCGCCGCTCGCCGCTCCGCCCCGCCGCAGCCAGTTCTTTTCCTTGCAGGCTGGCGCGGTACCACTCCAGCGTCAGGCGCAACCCCTGCTCAAAAGTGAAGCGCGGCTGATGTCCCAGCTCACGCACCGCAGCCGTCGTATCCGCTTGCGAATCGCGAACGTCCCCTGGGCGCGGCGCGCCGTAATTCGCGGGCAAATTTACACCTTCAATCTTCTGCAGCAATTCCCAGGTCTGGTTCAGGGTATATCGCCCGCCATTGCCCGCATTGAAGACTTTACCGGAAACACCCTGCGCTTCCGACGCTTTCAGCATCAAACCCACTACATCTTCGACGTAAGTGAAATCGCGCGATTGTTCGCCGTCGCCGTAGATGGTCGGACTGCGCTGCTCGATCAAACACGTGAGAAAAATCGAGAGCACCCCGGAATAGACGCTCGTGGGGTCCTGCCGCGGGCCGAACACGTTGAAGAAGCGCAGCGAGACTGTCTCGAGCTGAAAGCAATCCGAGAAAACGCTGGCGTAGTATTCGCCCACCAGCTTTTGCACGGCGTACGGAGACTTCGGGCGCGGCGTCATGGTTTCTACTTTGGGCAGCACCGCAGTATCGCCGTACGCCGACGACGAGCCGGCGTAAATCACCCGTCCTGCTTTGCCTTCGACGGCCGCTCGAAACACGTTGAAGGTTCCATCGATGTTGGATTCGTGGCTCGGCACCGGCTGCAGAATCGATTTTGGAACGGACGGAATAGCCGCCAAATGAAAGACCCGCTCAGCGCCCGCGATCACCGGCGCAATGCGATCATAATCGCGAACATCGAATTCATGGACCGTAATCTGGTCGGCGACTTCTTCCAGGTTGTCAAGATGGCCTGTCGCAAGATTGTCGATAACGTGAACACGCCGGCCTTGCGCCAGCAGGGCGCGAACTAGAGCAGAGCCGATAAATCCTGCCCCGCCGGTAACGATGTATCGGTTCATATAGCGTGAGATGCCGCCGCCACCGGCGGTGCGCCTTTCAAGGAATGGATTGCACGCGCCGCAACTTCGTGCGCATCGCGGCTGAAATCGAATGCTTCCACCGAAACCCAACCCGGATAATTCAGCTCATTGAGTGTGGCGAGCAAAGTCTTAAAATCGTAGTCGCCGGCGCCTGGCTCACGCCCGTCCATCTCATTGACGTGAACGTGTTGGATATAGGGCGCGTATTTGCGCAGCAGCTCAACATGCGGCTCGGTTTCGTATTTGGCGTTATGCGTGTCGAACATGGTTTGAATAGCGGCGCTTCGAATCTGCTTTACAATGGCTACCGCATCCGCAAGGCAGGTCACCACGTCTGTTTGATCTGGCGACAAAGCCTCAATCAGAATCATCACCCCGCGGCTCTCCGCGTGCGGCGCAGCATGCGCCAGCCCATGCGTGAGCACGTCCCCTGCCTCCCGCGGGCTCATCCCCGCCTCGGTCGAGCGCTGCTTGGGTGACCCAAAAACCATCACGCTTTTTGTGCTACTCCTCGGATCGGCGAGATCCGCACAAAGATCGATCAGACTGTCCACGTAATCCCAAGTGCGTTTTCGGACGCGCTCGTCTCGTGCCGTTGCGTGAAGACCAGGGGGAGCGGCTAGTAGCCAATGGAAACCTACGAAATCGAGCTTATGGTTGGCGAGGGTTTCTCTGAGGTGTCGCCGTTCATCAGGATTCAGCGATGCCGGATCGTCAGCCAGCGTGAAGGGCGCGATTTCCAGCCCATGATATCCGAGCGCGCGAACTTGCTGACAGATTTCGGGCAGCAGAAGCTGCTGAAACAATTCATTGCAAATCGCCAAGCGGTGCTGGACGCCCATCGGCACCAGTGTAGCTGGCAATAGTCATCAAAAAAGGACGGCACTTCATCAGTGCCGTCCCTCGTTACCGCACACAGTGTTGGTGTGTTGTGCGGTTTAGGTCGATCAGTTGACCCGCGAGTCAACTAGAGAAGGCCGTCTAGAGCTTGCCGGTACTGGCCGTGCGGGCTCGGGTACCCGCTGTGGTTGCATCCAGATCCGCATTGGTAGCGGCCGCCCACTCATCGGCTTCCCGTTGCGCTTGCTCCCGCGTGATTCCATATCGCTCTTGAAGTTTCCCTACGAGTTCGTCTTTCTTTCCGCTCAGCGCCGTGACGTCATCGTCGGTGAGCTTGCCCCAGCGCTGTTTCACATTGCCTTTAAGTTGTTTCCACTTTCCTTCGAATTGATCGGAATTCATGTCCGAAACTCCTTCCAGTGTTTACGTTGCAATCACCGCTCCAAAGCGGCTATGCAACTGTTTACAGGCCAAACAGGAAGTTTTACGCGCAAATTCTTCACGCTACTCCGTGGCTTTTTTTCCGAAGCTTCGAAGACCGCCGTAGTCTCTGGGATACTCAGAAATAGCTATGTGCCAGGACGAGATCCTGCTTCAAACAAAGCTCCCGCTACCGCTGTTGACGCGTGGCAAAGTTCGGGATATCTACGATCTTGGCGATACGCTGCTATTCATTGCTACGGACCGCATTTCCGCTTTCGATTGCGTTCTGGCGAGTGGCATCCCGTGCAAAGGCCGCGTGTTGACACAAATGTCTGTCTTCTGGTTCGATTTCCTGAAGCCGTTCGTCCGCTCTCATCTGGTTACCGCATCCATTGGCGAATATCCCAGGAAGTTGTCGAAGCACCGTGGCGTCTTGGAGGGCCGCTCGATGCTGGTCAACAAGGCCCACATGGTTCAGGTTGAGTGCGTCGCACGCGGTTACCTGGCGGGCTCGGGTTGGAAGGAATATAAGGCGCAAGGCAAAGTATGTGGCATTCCCCTGCCGCCGGGGCTGCGCGAAAGTGACCGCCTGCCCGAACCCATCTTTACGCCGGCCACCAAGGCGCAGACCGGGCACGATGTCAATGTCCCTTTCCGGTATGTCGCCAACTTGCTGGGCGTCGACCTGGCCGGCCAACTTCGCGATCTGACACTCGAAATTTATCAGCGCGCCGCAGCTCATACGCTTGAGCAGGGCATCATACTGGCCGACACTAAGCTGGAATTCGGCTTCGTCAACGACGAATTGGTATTAGCTGACGAGGTGCTAACTCCTGATTCCTCCCGTTACTGGCCAGCCGATACTTACAAAGCCGGCCAGCCGCAATATTCATACGACAAACAGTATGTGCGCGACTATCTGGAGACGCTTGCCTGGAACAAGAAACCGCCCGCGCCCGCGCTCCCGGACAGAGTCGTGCAGAGAACAAGCGAAAAATATCTAGAGGCTTACTCGCGGCTAACAGGCCAACCGTTACTTGCGCCGGCCGCTAAATAACAATCTTATGGCGTTCAACTGGTTCGATGTCGTGCTGGCGATAATTTTATTGTGGTCGGCGGCCACGGGATTACGGGCCGGATTTGCACGCGTAGTAGTAGGGCTTATTGCCACCGTAGTTGGACTCATCGCCGGTTTCTGGTTCTATCGAATCGTCGCTGCGAAGCTCATGCCATGGTTGAAAACTCCGGTCGTCGCCGACGTGCTCGGATTTCTGATCATCTTCATAGGTGTTGTGCTTGTGGGGTCGCTGATCGCGGCGCTCTTCTCGCGCTTATTCCGGTGGTTTGGTCTTTCCTGGTTCAATCACGTGCTCGGCGGTGTTGCCGGATTTCTGCGTGGCGCTCTGATTGTCGCCGCCATGGTGGACGTGCTGATAGCTTATTCGCCTTCTCCCACGCCCAATTTCTTGGAGAGTTCGCGCGTGCTGCCGTACGTGAGTGAGCTTTCGTCGTGGCTCGTGGACCTTGCGCCCCGTGAGCTGAAGGATGCCTTTACCGAGCAGATGGAAAACCTGAGGCAGCTCTGGCATCACACGCACCCGCACGTCTCGCAGGAAGTTTAGGCCTTTCGGTACCGTTCTGCGCGCTTAAATAATGGAGGAGCCTGCACGCTTGCTGATCATCTTCGATCTGGACGGGACGCTCATCGATTCCGCCAAGGATTTGGCGATCTCTATGAACGCAACGCGGGTACATTTCGGCTTGCCCGCTATCGACGCCGATCTCATCTATTCCTACGTTGGAGACGGCGCCGCCGTTCTGGTTCAACGCGCCATGGGCGGACACGTTCCCGAGGAGCGGCTGGCCGACGCGCTCAAATTCTTTCTCAAGTTTTACCGCGCTCACGCGCTGGAGCATACCAAGCTATATCCCGGCGTGCGCGAGGCTGTCGTGGCGCTCTCACAAGCCGGGCATCAACTTGCGATCTTGACTAACAAGCCGGTGCGTATCAGTTCCGATATCGTCGCCGCGCTGGGACTTGCTAGTCATTTCCTGCGGGTCTACGGCGGCGATAGTTTCCCCGCCAAGAAACCCGATCCCGCCGGGGTCCTGGCGTTGATGGAGGAAGCCGGTGCATCCACCGCCGCCACGTTGTTAGTCGGCGATAGCCGCGTGGATGTTAAAACTGCGCGTAATGCCGGGGTGCGGAGCTGTGGCGTCGCTTGGGGGTTTCAGCCCGATAGCTTTGAGTTAGAACCCCCCGATATGCTCATTCGCGAACCCGGCGAGTTACTCGAACTGGTATAAGCCGCGCCAGACTAATCAATGGCTCCGTTCGCCTGAGGGCTCCGCCATCGGGATGCCTAAAGGCGCCGGCCGGCCGAAATTCGGCGTACCGTCCGGATTCCATTTGAAAGACTGTGCGCGCGTCGAGCGCATCGCCCCGCAACCCTCGTTTGGCCCAGGATTCGCATGATAGATGATCCAATCCTGTTTCCCATCGGGTGACCGGAAGAACCCATTGTGCCCGACCCCGAATGCGCGCGCCTCCTGTGATTCGACAAATACAGGTAGCGGCGATTTCTTCCATGAGTCCGGGTTCAGAAGATCGCTGTTAGCGGAGGCTGTCAGCATGCCCAACTCGTAGTCGTCTGTCGAGCAATGGCTGGCCGAGAATACCAGAAACAGTTCGCCATTGTGTTTCAGCACCTCCGGCCCTTCGTCCACTTTTACGGGTCCGTGCTCTTCCCAATCATGGTCCGGCGTGGAGAGCAACACGCGATGTCCTTCAATAGTCCAGGGGTTCTTCAGCCTGGCTATATATATGTTCTGCACGCCATCCGCATCATCCGGCCAGCCGGACCAGACTACGTACCACTTGTGTTTGTCTTCGAAAACGGATGGATCGATGGCCCATTTATCCGAGGGATCGGCAAGTTCTCCCTTCATCACCCATGTACCTGTCGTAGGATCGCGCGCAGCATTCTCCACGACCCAAATACGATGTGTGTCGTTATGCTTATCCGCATCGCCCGCGAAATAGATGTACCACTTCCCGTCGATCGAATGCAGTTCGGGCGCCCATATATCAGTAGCGTAAGGCGCAGTTCGCGATGGCGGTTTCCAGACAATATGCGGTTCCGCGTTCTTTAGGCCGCCGAGCGTTGACGATTTCCAAATCGTCAGGTTGTCGCCGGTTGTCGTCATCAAGTAGTAAGCGCCATCGCGATACTCGATCCAGGGATCGGGCCCCGAATCGCGGATCGGGTCTGTGAAAGTACCTTGAGCGATCGAATAGCACGTTACTGCGGCAAAGATCGCCAGTAGCCGAGCGGCGCGCCGGGATCCCCTTCGAGTCAAGCGTTTCTTCAAAACACCTGCCCCGCTTCTGATTGGATGGCACGAGAGCACGAGCATAATACGGCGCGTTTTGGATTACCACTTTTAGATCGGGCTAAATCCCAGAGTGTTACGTGCCTCGATTGCATCAGCACAGGATAAAATCGATACCGCAAACACTTTCATGCGAAAAACATTCACCCGGCTCCTCACAACCGTTTCGCTATTGCTACCTGTTCTGCTCCTGGCACAGGAGCCCGGGCAAGTAGGGCACGAGCGCTGGACCCCCGAAGCTGCAAACACATGGTACGCGCACGAGCCTTGGTTGGTAGGAAGCAACTATATCCCGTCCTACGCCGTAAATGAACTTGAGATGTGGCAAGCCGAAACCTTCAATCCCAAGCGCATCGACACCGAGCTCGGCTGGGCCCAAGGGCTCGGCATGACGACCATGCGTGTGTTCCTGCACGACCTGCTCTGGCAGCAGGACAGCGAAGGATTCAAAAAGCGCATCGATACGTTTCTCCGCATCTGCGACAAGCACAAGATCAAGCCGCTGTTCGTGCTATTCGATTCGTGCTGGGACCCCAACCCGCACCTCGGCCCGCAGCCGAAGCCAAGGCCGGGCGTTCACAATTCCCGCTGGGTGCAGAGTCCGGGCGCCGCGGCGTTGCAGGATCCTTCTCAGTATCCCCGGCTGGAAGCGTACGTAAAGGGCGTTATTGGCGCTTTCGGCCACGACAATCGCGTCCTCGGTTGGGACATCTGGAACGAGCCTGACAATACGAACGACTCCAGCTACGGCAAATTGGAGCCTAAGAACAAGGTCCAACTCGTGTTGGCGCTGCTGCCACAAGCGTTCGCCTGGGCGCGTGATGCCCAACCGCAGCAACCGCTCACCAGCGGAGTGTGGCACGGCGACTGGTCCAATCCCGCTCAGCTAGAGCCCATGGCAAAAGAGCAGCTCGAGCTATCGGACATCACATCGTTCCACAACTACAGCGTCCCGAACAATTTTGAGACGCACGTGAAATGGCTCCAGCAGTACGGCCGGCCGATCATCTGCACCGAGTACATGGCGCGCGCCGAAAAGAGCACCTTTGAAGGCATTCTCCCCATCGCGAAAAAATACGATGTGGGCGCCATCAACTGGGGCTTCGTCCAAGGAAAGACCCAAACCTATCTGCCTTGGGATTCCTGGCAACACCCTTACGTATATAGCCCGCCCACCGTCTGGTTCCACGACATCTTCTACCCCAACGGCAAACCCTATCGACCTGCCGAAGTGGCTTTCATCCGGAAAATGACCGGCAAGAGCGCGGAGTAGGTACGCTTCTATGCATAGGCCGGTTCCAGTTCTTCCGCCGCGCTGAAGTATACGCAATCCGGGTGATGGAACACTAGAGCGGAAACGCTCGCTTCCGGCTCCATCATGAAGCCTTCAGTCAGTTGTACACCAATATCTTCCGGCCGCAGCAACCGCCACAGTTTCGCTTGGTCTTCAAGGTTCGGACACGCTGGATAGCCAAAACTGTAACGCTTGCCGTGATAGCGCGACGTAAAGCGCTCCTGCATAGTCAAGGTTGGCGGATCGGGGAAGCCCCAATCTTCTCGAATGCGGCGGTGCAGCCATTCCGCGCACGCCTCCGCCGTCTCGATGCCCAGCGCCTGAATGGCGTGAGCCTTGAAGAATTCGCCGCGCGCCTTCGCCTCTTGAGAGTGCTCAATCACTCCTTCTCCCGCCGTAACCACAAACAACGCAATGTGATCGCGACGGCCATCTTGCGCGTCCAGTGCATAGTCGCTCAAGCACAAACCATCCGATTTCGCCTGCCGCCCGAAGCGGAAGCTCTCGATCGGCGTATCGCCCCCAGGCGCGAATAAATGCAGCGTGTTCCCGTCGCGCTCCACTTCGAAGAACTGCCACACCGCCCGAGCGCGCATAAAGCTAGAAGCCTCTCGCTTCACCTCTTCCATGTTGTGAAAAAGCTCCAGCGCCTTGGCGTCGCGCTCGCTCAGCAGCTTCTCGAAATTTCCCTTGAAGCCGAGGTGCCGCCCATACAGCATGAACGGATTGATGTAGCTCCAAATCTCAGTCAGGTGTGGAATCGTTCGAATCTTGCGGTCCAGGTAGGGCGCCGCCGGAATCGGAATATCCGTGTGTACCTTCGGACTGCGCATCTCGCCCGGCGGCACGGTCGCCTGCTCGTGCACCACCGTCTCGGCTGGCACATCGCCGAACACGTGCGATTCAAGCACCTGCTCGCGCGTCCCCGGATCCATGATCTCGTTCATCAGCCGCAGACCGGTCATTGCATCTTTCGCGTAGAACGTGGCCGCCGCGTAGCTGGGGCCGATCTTGGTTCGCGTGAATTTCTCTGAAAGTGCAGCGCCGCCCACCAGCAGCGGCACCGCGATACCCGAGTCCTTCAGGTCGCCCGCCGTGGTCACCATCTGCTGAGCGCTCTTGACCAATAGCCCCGAAAGTCCGATCGCATCCGGTTTGTGCGCCTGGTACGCCTTAATCAAATCCTCCGGCGGGACTTTGATCCCAAGATTCACCACCTCATACCCGTTATTGCTGAGAATAATCTCAACCAGGTTCTTGCCGATATCGTGCACGTCCCCTTTCACCGTGGCAAGCACAATTTTGCCCCGCGACGACGACGCCGATTTCTCCATGAACTGCTCCAGATGGTTGACCGCCGCCTTCATCGCCTCCGCTGATTGCAGCACCTCGGCTACGATCAGTTCGTTGTTGTTGAAGAGCCGCCCCACCTCCGACATGCCGGCCATCAGTGCGCCATTAATGACGTCGAGCGGCGCCATGCCCTCCCGCAGCTTCAAATCGAGATCCGGAATCAGCCCGTCTTTCGTGCCCTCGATGATGTAGTTCGCCAGCCGTTCATCGAGAGGCAGGTCCGCCGTCGCCTTCTTCGTTCTCCCCGTCGCACCGCGGAAATGCTCCGCGATTGCGGCGATATGAAACTGATTCACCGCGATTTTCTGTTCGCGCGTCTGCTCGCGCCAGTCCTCCGGCACGCCCTCGAAGACGGCCGCATCCGGATGCCCCGCCGGCACGTTTACCGGAGGTTTGTTGGCCAACAGCGCTTCTGTCAACCGCCGCTCTTCTTCCGGAATGGACGCAAAACGCTCGAGCTTCTCCGCGTTCACAATCGCCAAATCGAGACCGGCCTTCGTGCAGTAATGCAGGAACACCGAATTCACCACCTCGCGTGCCGCCGCCGGCAGCCCGAACGAGATGTTCGAGATCCCAAGCACCGTCTTCACATACGGAATCTTCTCTTTGATCAGCCGGATCGCCTCGATCGTCTCCACCGCTCCGCCGATGTAGTTCTCATCGCCCGTTGCGCACGGAAACACCAGCGGGTCGATGATGATGTCCTCCGGCGCAATGCCGTATTTCCCTGTGAGCAACTCCACCGAGCGTTCCGCAACCGCCAGTTTGCGCTCTCTGGTAAACGCCTGCGCCTGCACCGGGTCTTCATCGATGCATCCCACCACCAGCGAGGCCCCATATCGCCGCGCAATCGGGCACATGCGCTCGAATTTCTCTTCGCCGTCCTCCAGGTTGATCGAATTAATGATGCTCTTGCCCTGGCAATATGTCAGCGACAGCTCCACCGAGCGCGGGTCCGTCGTATCGATCATGATCGGCGCTTTGATCTTGCGGATCAGCTTCTCGTAAAACAACGGGATGTCGTTCAACTCGTCCCGATCGCTCGATTGAAGGCACACATCCACCACGTGCGCACCATTGCGGATCTGCCAGCGCGCAATTTCGGTCGCCTCCTCCCATTTCTCCTCGGCGATCATCTTCTTGAACAGCCGCGACCCGATCACGTTGGTCCGTTCGCCGACAATCAGCGGACGGTTGCTCTCCTCCGCTTCAATCAGCTCGATGCCCGAGAAATAGGTGCGATGGTTCCCCGCCTTTAGCTGGCGCGGCCTCTTGCCTTCCACCATCTGCGCAATGGCCCGTATGTGATCCGGTCGCGTGCCGCAGCAGCCGCCAACTATGTTCAACCAGCCATGATCGATGAAGCGCTCGAGTTGCGCGGCCAAGCTAGACGGAGTCTCCAGATATTTGCCTTCTTCATCCGGCAGCCCGGCATTCGGATAACACGATACTCGCGTGGTCGCCAATTCATGAATCGATCGGATGTGATCGGTCATGAACTCGGGCCCCGTCGCGCAGTTCAGTCCTACGGAGAGCAGGCGCGCGTGCAAGATGGACGTGTAGAATGCATCGGCCGTCTGGCCGGCCAGCATTGTACCCATCGGTTCAATGGTGCCCGACACCATGGCAGGTATTAGATAATCCAATTCACGGCCGAGCCGGTCAATCGCCAAGAGACCGGCCTTTACATTCCGCGTATCCTGGCAAGTCTCGAGCAGCAAAACATCGGCTCCGCCTTCTATCAGCCCCTTGGCCTGCTCGTAGTAATTTTCAACCAACTGCTCAAACGTGACACCGCCCGTCACGGTGATGGCCTTCGTCGTGGGGCCCATTGACCCTGCCACGAACCGCGGCCGTCCGGAGCTGGAAAGTTCCTCGGCGACTTGCCGTGCCAATTGGGCCGCTACAAGATTCAATTCGTAGGCGCGATCCTGCAATCCATATTCAGCGAGCACGATCCGCGTGGCGCCAAAAGTATCCGTCTCGACCAGGTCGGCGCCCGCCTCGAAATACGCCCGGTGAACATTCTGAATTACGTCCGGGCGCGTAAATACCAGATTTTCGTTGCAACCTTCGAGCGCCGCGCCGCCGAAGTCCGCAGCGGTTAACTGGCTTTGTTGCAGCATCGTACCCATGGCTCCATCGAGCACAAGGATACGGCTGGCGAGTGCGTCTTCAAGCGCCTGGCGGCGCAACTTCCGATTATTCATAAGAAGCGGGGACGTCTTTTAATTGTACCGACGGCCCCAAGCTTCTTCTAACCGAGTTGTCCAACTGCCCGTTAGGTATGCGGACCGCTCGGGCCGATATCTTCCGCTGTGTTGTTCGGCTTTACGGGCGCGGTGTGAGGCCCGTTTGGACCGATAAGATCTTCCTTCTTAGGTTGTGCGGCCGCACCGCCGGTTGATGCCAGGTGTGGGCCTGCCTCTTCATCCGATCCGTGTGGACCTGTAGGTCCGATTGGATTTGATCCCATGTTCTTGCCTCCAGTACTCATCTTCGAGAAGCGCGACGAAATAGCATCACGTCGCTGTCTGCTCGCCCGCGGATGTATGCAAGTTTAGTGCCACTTGAATTCCATGCGAAATAAACGATCCTGTCCTCGGCGGGTCGCGTGAGCTGACGCGGCGCTCCGCCGCTCAAAGGCTGACGCCAAATGTTCGACGAACCGCCCTGCATAGCCACGTAATCTAATGCCGAACCGTCCGGACTCCAGCGCACAGGCGTGGAGTTGGGACTGCTGATCGGCAATTGCGGGAACTCCTTCAGCACCGCACCATTTGTCAGAGCTAGAATCGCAACGTGCCAGATCCCGTTAAACTCGCGAATCTGACACACAATCTGTTTCCCGTCCGGCGATACAAACGGGTACTGCGCCTGTTGTGAGGAAACTTGCACCGGCGTACCGCCGCTGACCGGCACTTTCCACACGGATGGACTGTTGGACGGCCAGGATGTATAGACAACCCACTGCCCGTCGACCGATACATCCGGCTCGTTGTCGTAATTAGATCCGCTCGTGAGTTGCACTCGTTTGCCGGTCCGCAAATCCAACCGCCACAGATTGAAATCGTCACCTCCCGTGGCACAGTTCGAGGAATAAATCACACCCGGTCCCTGCGTTAAGCTCACGGGCTGTTTCTCCACGCACCGCTCCGGCGTTGCAAGTGTCTCAACATTGCCGTCAGCGCCGATGCGTGATAGGTTCACGTTGCCCGTACGCGAGGAGGGGAAAATAATCTCGTCTCCTGACCAAGCCAGCGACCTGATGTCTTCAGCCTGCGGCATTAGCATGTGCGGTTGATCGAGACTGCTCGCATCCGCGATCCAGATCGACGATCGCTGGTCCAAGCTAACCGCTGCCAGAATGCTGCTGTCTTTGGTGGCGCTGATACTGTCGAAGGCCAACGCAGAGGGCAGCTCATGAAACTGTCGCGTTGGGATGTGCAGTTGCTCCAGGCGGCTCTGCTCCGCCCCTTCGGCAGTCCCTGAAAGCATCAGAGAAGACCCGCCATCCAGCCAGACCGGGTAGCGAAGCGAGCGAAGATTGCGGGTAGAAAACTCGCCCCGGATCCGTTTATCCAAGGCAAACAGATACACAGCCGGCCGTGTGGGTGCATCTATTTGTGGCGGGAAGACAATGGCCGCAATCTCATCGCCGCGTGGCGACCAAGCCAGTTGTTCTCGCATCTGCGTGTTGCTTTTGCTCACCATGACGCGAGCATCCGCCGGATTCTTCGTGGACGCCAAGAGGATTGACGCCACGCTGGACCCGCGCTCCTCGGCCCGTCGCACGAATGCAAATTGTTGTCCGTCTGGCGAAAACGTCACCGCGCTGTCGACGTTCTCCAGAATGAGGCTCGGGATGCTCGTCGGCAGCTTCATTCGATACAACCGTCCCAGCTCTTCTTGGGGATTCTTCAAAACGTAATACAACGCTTGCGTGTCCGGCGAAAACGTCAACCCAATGCACCGGTTTTGGGTAACTGAGACTCGCGTTTCTGTGTTGTCGGCCAGCCGGCGAAGGTGCAACAGTTCATCGGGCCCGTTTACCGAAGCATAGGCAAGATAGCGGCCGTCGGGGGAGATCGTCCCGATATTCACGTTGCCGTCAAAAGTGACCCGTTGCGTCGATTCGAATTCAAACCAGTCGGGGCCGAGGAATTGATACTTGCCGCCGAAGCCCCACCACCAGACCGCCCATCCCAGCAGAAGCGCTGCCATAAGGCCGCCCGAAAGGCCCAGCCTTCTTCTGGCGCGGCCCGGCGTTAAGAGCGTCAGCGGCCCAGCAATCGTAGCCGGACTGATCGCCGTATGCAGCTTCCTTAGATCCGAACACATCTCGCCGGCCGATTGGTACCGCTTTCCCGGATCTTTCTCAAGCGCCTTGTAGATAATGCGCTCAAGCTCCTGCGGAACCGGCGGTGTCTCAGGCAGCGGCGGCACCGCTTGGTCCAGGATGGCGACAATTACATGGCTGTCAGTCTGCCCCTCGAACGGCCGCTTGCGCGCGATCATTTCGTAGATGATCACACCCAGGCTCCAAAGGTCGCTCCGGCGGTCCGCCTCTTCGCCCCGGGCCTGCTCCGGCGACATGTAATGCACCGTGCCCAATACAGAGCCCGGTTGGGTCCACGAGCCGCGCGATGATCTCCGAACCGGCATCTCCACCAGCTTTGCCAGCCCGAAATCGATCACCTTCACATACCCGTCTTGCCGGATCATGATGTTACCCGGCTTCAGATCCCTATGGATAATTCCGGCGGTGTGCGCCTGCGCGAGCGCTGAAGCTACTTGCGTCGCGATATCCAGAGCCCGAGTGGTGTCGATTGCGCCACGATTTAGAGCCGTACGCAGCGTGACGCCATCGATGTACTCGCTCGCAATAAAGTGGTCGCCCTCGATCTCCCCAATATCGTAGATCGTCAGAATGTTCGGGTGATTCAAGGCCGAGGCTGTTCGCGCCTCCTCCTGAAACCGGTGCAGAATCTCTTCTTCGGTGGTGAGTTCAGCGGGCAGGAACTTCAAAGCTACCCGTCGGCCCAGGCGCGTGTCGATTGCCAGGTAAACGTCGCCCATTCCGCCTGAACCCAAGTGCTGTTGGATTTGGTAGGGTCCGAACTGGCGGTTTTCCCGCACACCGGGCCGAATCACAGTGTCATCACTCGAAGGGGAACGTCGGCGCGGATCACCGCGTCTACCCAGTCGTCGCAAACTTCTCGTGATTTCTTCGCGCAGCCTAGGCATGCCGAGAGCGGGCCACTTTCAAATTAAGGTCGTGCCTTAAATTGTCGCGCACCCAACGGAAGATTACCACTCCCGCAAGCTGCTAAGAAACCGCTGCCGTACTACTGTTGCTTCACGTGCAGGCTGTTGTGAATCGCGTAAAGTGCCAACTCAAGCCGGTCGGAAACGCCTAGCTTATCGAAGACGTTGTGAAGATGATTCTTTACCGTCTGCTCCGTAATGAACATCTTCTCAGCGATCTCTTTATTTTTGTATCCTTGCGCGATCAGCACGATAATTTCCCTCTCGCGCTGACTCAGTTGAGCCCGCTCCCGGTTCGTCTTTCCATTGGAGTGCGCGGCCGGAAATTCCGCCGGAGAGGCAAACTGCCGTATTACCGCTGCGGTGGTCGTCGAGTCCAGCCAAATTTCGCCGGCATGTACCTTGTGAATGCTTTTTTCGATCAGACTCGTCGAGGAATCCTTCAGCAGGATGCCGCAGCATCCTAGTTTCATCGCCTCCACAAAATCGTCTTTATGGTCGACCGACGCAAACAAAATCACCTTTGAACGAGGCGCGCGTGCCTGAATGCTGCGGAGAACCGTCAATCCGTCCACTTTCGGCAGCTTTACATCCATCAGGACCACGTCCGGATCTAGCTGAACGGTCCTTTCGATCGCGTCGATGCCGTCTGCAGCTTCAGCAACGATCTCGAGACTGGGTTGACGATTTAAAACGGCCCGTAGACCTTCGAGTACTATCGGTTGTCCGTCGGCGATTAACACGCGGATTGGCGTTGTTGACATCCACTCTTCCCTGAGCTTGGGTCGTCGACCCTACATGGTACCCCCTGTACCAATTATCTAGAACTAACGTCGTGTTACGGATTATAGTGCTAAACGGGAGCATTTCTCTAGCCAAAACTTCGATCTCCTTAGCCCCAGGGCCCTCCTGAAGTACTATTCGGCTTGAATCGAAAGTTTCTGCAGAGCTTTCTGTCACCTTTCGACCCGCCTCGCCTTGCACCAGGGTACCGGAATTTTCCGACCTCCCGGCACTGGCACAACTCACATGCTTCACGAACTCTCACTGACCGCGCAGAACGGCACCAAACGGCCGGTGCGCTCCAGGCCACCCCCTCTCGTCCCCTACAATGGCTGAATGGCAAAGTTGTCCATCAAAGATCTGGATCTCAAGGACAAGACGGTATTCATCCGCACCGACTTCAACGTGCCGCTGACGCCCGATGGCAACCAGATTACTAGTGACAAGCGCATCCGCGCCTCTCTTCCCACCATTCAGTATGCAATTGAGCACTGCGCCGCAGTAATCATCGCGAGCCATCTTGGCCGACCTAAAGGTAAGCCCAATCCCGCCATGAGCCTGGCGCCGGTCGCCGCCCGTTTGGCCGAGTTACTCGGCAAGCCCGTACCCCTCGCGCCAGACTGTATCGGACCCGCCGTCTCCAGCATGAAGCCCCACCCGGGCGAAGTCCTGCTGCTCGAGAATCTCCGCTTCCACCCCGAGGAAGAGGCTAATGACACAGAATTCGCCAAGCAGCTCGCCTCCCTCGCCGACGTGTATATCAATGACGCCTTTGGCACTGCCCATCGCGCCCATGCCTCTACCGTCGGGATGATCTCCTTCGTGCCGCTCGCAGCCGCCGGCCTATTGATGGATCGTGAGCTCGAATGGCTCGGCCGCGCAACCCACAGCCCGGAGCGCCCCTGCGTCGCTCTTTTGGGAGGGGCCAAGGTCTCCGACAAAATCGAGGTCATTCATAACCTCATCACCGTGGTTGACAAGCTGCTGATCGGCGGCGCCATGGCTTACACCTTCCTGCGCGCGAAAAACGAACCCACCGGAAAATCTCTGGTTGAAGAGGACAAGATCGATCTCGCCCGGCAAGTCTTAGCCAGTGCCGGAAGCAAGCTGGTCCTCCCTACGGACCATGTGGTCACCCACGAACTGAAACCCGGCGCTGCCTCCGAGGTGGTTACCAGCATCCCCGCCGATCAGATCGCGGTCGACATCGGCCCTCGAACCGTGGAACAATATGCCCAGATTATCCGGGGCGCCAAAACCATCATCTGGAATGGTCCCATGGGCGTGTTCGAAATGCCGCCTTTTGATCGAGGAACTGTGGAACTCGCCAAGGCGGTTGCCCAATCGGGAGCCATTTCCGTTGTCGGCGGCGGCGATTCCGAAAAGGCCATCAAGAACGCCGGGGTTTCGGACAAGATCACCCACGTCTCTACCGGCGGCGGCGCTTCGCTGGAATTTCTCGCCGGAATCGAATTGCCCGGAGTCGCGGCCCTTACCGATAAATCCGCGACCGTCGCCTGAAGCGCACAGGCGTTCGGTGCCGTTGTGCGCGATTAAGAAAAAATCTATTCGGTGTTCTGCGTGGAGGCGCGCTTCACCATCGGCTTCAAGATATCGTCCAGATAAGCAGGCGTTTGCGCTTCGCGCACCAGGTGCGGGTATTTTTCGCCGCCGTGATAATCGATCTTCACCACTTTGAAGAAGCCCGTGTTCTCCACAATCAGTTCAACCCCGTTACCCCCTTCTTTGGTCTCCCGGATAGCCTGCCGCAGTAATTCCTCGGTCGCGCGGCGGCCATTCACCGCCACCAGCCTCATTCCCGGCCCCAAGCCAGCCTGGTAAGCAGGCGACCCCACCAGCACGTCCTCAATCGTGTTATCTGCCTCCAATATTCCGAGCGAATACCAAGCGTTCACCCCGCGATCTCGAGAATCCGCGGCGCGCAAGAAATCGTTCGGCTCTTCTGTATATTCAATCCGGTAACCGCCGTTCGCGATGCCCTCTAGCGGCGCGTGCGGAGACTTCGATGTCAGGCGTTCCTTCAGCACTCGGCTCCAATCGTATGGTTGAATCGCATTCAGGTTCGCCGCCACATCGTCGAACGTATAAGTCAGCGTTATCGGCGGCGTGTTGCCGCCCACGCCCAAAAATCGTGCGCAGAAATCATTCAACGATTTCTTGCCGCCTGACAGCTTCCGGATCGTGGTATCTACCTCCAGCCAAACCAGCTCGCCCTCCGGATAATAATCGACCGATCGCCGCCAGTTGTCCCACTGATCGCTCGCCCCATACAGAATCTGCGCCGATGTCGCCGTATCTTGCAAATCGCGCCATGTGCGCCCCGGCCGATGATCCAACTCCGCTGCCGATTCCGCTAGATAAGAGCGGTATTGCTCCGGCGTCCAGATGCCGCTGCGAGCCGCCAGCACGTCGCCGAGATATTGCGTCAGCCCTTCATAGACCCAGAGCAGATCGCCTTTCATCGGGTGCTGAAAATCTGTCGTGTACAGTCCGGCAGGCCGGCGATACTTCCCATTCCAAGAGTGTGTGAATTCGTGCGGTAGCAGATCGCCGTTGAGCATGCTCAGATCCTCATCCAGGAAGTTTCTCGCCTCCACGCGGTCGTCGCTCGATTGGTGATGTTCCAGCCCGAAATGCGCCACGCTATCGCTCAGCGTCAGCAGAAAATGATAGCTCTCGTAATGCCGCGAAGCATACAGCGCTCCCGTCTCGCGAACCAGATTGCTGAATGCGCCGCTCAGATCGCTGCTGATCTTCAGGTCTTCCGGACCGTCCGCGGCCATGTCCAGAAAATGCTTGGGCGTGACTTCTTCCGCCAGCGGTATTTCTTTGAAGAAACGCCCAGCCAGCACCGGCGAGTCCACCAGCATATTCAGCGGCACTGCACGGAAATGCGTGATGCCGCCTTCCGAAGACGCAGCCGTGAGCGCCGTTCCAAACTTCCACCCGTCGGGAAGTTTTAGCGACGGCTCGACCATCACCTGCGCAGAAGCTTCGCCGGCAGGATAGAGAACCATTTCGTTCCAGCTGAGAACCGCCAGGTTAGCGCTTGTCGATGCACCCGCCGAAAAACCTGTCGGCGCTGCGGTTGCCAGAAAATCGACGTGCGCATCCAGGGTGGTCACCTCCGCCGGCACAGTCAGGTGAAACGCGAACATGTTCACGTCATCGCGCTGCCACGCAACTGCCTGTCCGTTCGCGGTAAACGTCACCCCCGCGAAATTGTCAATCGGCCCCGTCGGCCCATGCTCGCCTGGTATCCATTGCGGATACACCAGAGTCAACGGCCCCGGCTGCACCGGAATCGTGAGCTGCGCATGCAGAAACTTGCGCGGTGCGTCGGTCAGATCCACGGAAATAGAAATCGGTCTCCGTGATTGCGCACCCGGCTGCCCGAATAGACAAGTTGCAGTGAGTGCGAGAGCTAAGAAGCAGGATGTTCTGGTTGTCAATTACCATCATAAAGGCGGAGCAGTGCGGAAATGGCTCGAGAAGACTGGACCTCGGTGAATAACTTCGGCCAGAGCATCCGTAACATCTCCGTCCGCGCAACCGCTCTCTGGCAAAGCCTTACCGAAGGCATAGCCTTGAACCAGCTTTGGGAGGATCTCAAAGCGGACGCGCAAGCAGGCTACAAATTTTATTCCCGGGACGTCGATTGGGCTTCCTTCGAACAGCAGAAGAAGTGGAAGCGTCGCCTTTACGCTGCTCGTGCGCTCTCATGGGCAATGCTGCGCAAGCTCTCTCCGGCGCGGCGCATGTTTTTGCTGCTGATCATCGGTTTCGTGATCTTTGCCCTCATTCAGAGCAAGGGCGACCCAAGTATTATCGTGCTGGCGGTCGCATTCCTCCTGCTGCTGTCGCTCGAATTGGCGGATCGCGTCACCATGAAGCGCGATCTCGAAATCGCCCGTGATATCCAACGTTGGCTGGTGCCCGCATCTCCGCCGGTCGTCGAGGGCGTCGATATCGCGTTTGCCACCCGCCCAGCCAACACCGTGTCTGGCGATTACTACGACGCCTTCCGTCGCGATCATCCAGGCGGAAACAAGCGGCTCTTGCTGATCGTCGCAGACGTCGCCGGCAAGAGCATTCCTGCGGCGCTGCTCATGGCCACCATCCAGGCCAGTCTTCATTCGCTCGCCGCCTCGACATTATCGCTGGGTGAATTGTTAGCGGGATTGAATCGCTATGCCTGTGCAAACAGCCTGGCGGGAGCGCGCTTCACCACCGCATTCGTCGCCGAATGGGATGCCGCGTTGAACACCCTCACCTATATCAACGCCGGCCACAACGCGCCCATAGTGAAGCGTTCCTCCGGCGTCATCGAGCGGCTGGAAGCAGGCGGCCTGCCGCTCGGCATTTCGACCCAGCGCCAGTATGAACAGGGCCAAGTCACGTTGCACTCAGGCGACCTGCTGGTCGTGTTCACAGACGGCGTCGTCGAAGCCGAAAACGAAACCGAAGCCGAATACGGGGAGCCCCGCCTGCTTGCATGTGTATCCGCCATGCGGCCCGCGACCGCTCAACAAGCGCTCACGGCGATCATTTCTTCGGTGGACACTTTCGTCGGCCACACCCGCCAACACGATGACATCACCGCATTGACTCTTTTGGTCCGTTAAGACTCCGCCCGTTAGTATCGCCAGCTCGTCAAATCCGCCCCAGGAGGCGCGGTCTTCTGAATTCGTTCCAGAATCTGGGGCAAATACATCTGGTTATAATGCAGCCGCGAATACCAGTTCGGCTTCGTCGGGTCGCCATTCCAGCAGTGCTCGGCGCGCGGCCCATAGCGAACCTCACCTTCATAAGGCACACCGTGTCCCGGCGTTCCGGTCTGCTTTAGAAAGTCTTCCATCAGGTACACCGCGTCATTCAGGAAGTAAGTGTCGTCCGATCCCACATAGAAATGCAGCTTGCCTTGTAACTTCGGCCCAAGCGTGAGCCAGTCACGTTGTAACATTGCGTCCAAGTCATAGTGCTCACGCCAGTACTCAGCTGTCTTATGATCGATCGCGCCCGTACGCTTATCGAAGATCGGCTGCGGATAGCCGTCCTCTCCAGTTGGCGAATAGACCGCCTGCCAGATATCGAACTGCTCGCCTGACCTGCCGCGATCTCCCAGCGCCGCTTCATACGCGATGTTGTCTCGCATCGAGATCAGCGTGTGACCTAGATAGTCGCGCATTGCCGGCTGCTCGACCCTCTTATTCGCGCCTTGAAGATAGAACATATTGTCCTGCTTATACAGGTCAACCGTCATGTAAGCGTGGAAGTCGACCGGGTCCGGGCAGGCGACGAATGCCCCATTGTAATCATCCGGATAAAACATCTGCACCGCAAGCGATTCCCAACCACCGGTCGACCCTCCGTACACGAAGCGCGCCCATCCCTGGCCGATGCCGCGAAACTTCTGCTCAATCGCCGGGATCAACTCGCTCTCGAGCGCATCTCCGTATGGCCCCAGATTGGCCGAGTTCACCGCATAGGAATCGTCGTAATAAGGATTTGCATGCTGCAGCTTCACGATCAACACGCGCGGCGTGCCAGGCGCAATCCACGCTTGGTAATTCTTAAACGCTTCTTCCTGCATGATGCGGTTATATCCGGCAAGGTGAAACCGCTCCGAGTAATCGGGTTTCAGGTTCGCATCCGGCGGCCTCTCACGAAAATCGTCGAAGCCCGTAACAAAATGGTCATGGAAGACAATCAGCGGATAATGAGCGTCCGGATGCGTATCGAAGCCCTCCGGCACCAGCACCACCGCGGAAAGATAAACCGCCCGGCCCCAAAACTTTGTCAGCATCTTCGATTGAATCCGCAGGTGGCGAATATACTTCGTATCCGGCTCTGGCGCAATCGGCGGGATCACTTGGTCGAGCGAAACGGCGATCGCCGGAGCTCCGGGACCGATGTGTACCCGCCGCGGTATCGACAGCAGATTCCCCGGCGCGAGATTCCAATGTTGCCCTTCGCCGCGATCTGGCGCCAGCTTGACCGTCTTGCCCTCCGGCTGAGCGCACTGGCCATTTGGTGGCCCTTGTGCGCGGTCTAAGCAGCGGTGAAAGGTCTCGTAGACATTCAGCACGGCCTGGATCGTGTACTCTCCCGGCGGCACATCTCGCAAGCTGGCCCGCGGATAACCCTGCGCGTTATCCCCGATCGTCAGCGCCTCACCGGCCTTCCATCCGTCGACCGTGACCCCGAAGACCATCTGTGACTTCGGCGTGTCGTCGATCTGCATGCGCGGCTCGGCACTCGGGTCGTTCGAGAGCAGAAGCAGCACCCGCCCATCCAGCGGCTTCACCGACCGCGCCGTTGGAAAGCTCACCGTTATCGTCTGACCCCAGGCGCCGGCCACGGACACTAACAAAGAACAGACACAAGCGCACAGGCCGTTTGGTGCCCGTTGTGCGCGTTTGGAAGAAGGACGCATACCGTGATATTCTCTCCGAAGCCCACTATAGGAGACCACATGGCGCTCATCGGCGCTCACATGCTGCTCTATTCATCCGAGCCGGAAGCGCTCCGGGCCATGCTCCGCGACGTCTTCGGCTTCCCTTTCGTCGATGCGCATGCCGGTTGGCTGATCTTCGCGCTGCCTCCCGCCGAACTCGGCGTGCACCCTGATGAAGGCCCTAACTTCGAATCCGGCATGCGCCACGAGATCTCCTTCATGTGTAAAGACCTCGACGCGACTATCCTGGATCTGCGCGCCAAGGGCGTGCAGATCGATGGCGAGCCGGAACAACAGAGTTACGGCACCACGATTATGATGACCCTCCCCGGCGGCGTCAAAGTCATGCTCTACGAGCCGCGGCACAAACTGGCCATTACGCCAGGGAGATGATTTTCGCGAATTAAGGGCGCTCAAAATCGACACGGGCTGGGTATAATTGGACCGAATTTAATGAGTCAACAGCGTTCGGAACGCGACGCGAGCGGACGGTCGCTTGATCCAGATATTTAATTTCAGTTCGAAACCACCCCGCACCAACAGCAACGTGCGCGCCCATAACCGAAAGCCACCGGCAACACTGCGCGCTCTTCGAAAATAGAAGAGTGCAGGTGCAGGCTCTGACATCTACCAGCTATTCGAAATCTCTGCGATCACCGCCGCCGTCACTATGCTCGGCTGGTTTGTCGTCAATCTGGCCGGCGGTTGTTTCGCGCGGGGATGAACTGCTCGGTGAGCATAGCCGGATCCGCGAATTTCTGAACCGAAAGGAATGTGCCGGGGAGTGTTGCTGAAGCGCTCCCGCAAGTCACCGGAACCGGCGCTCCGTCCACGGCCGCGTCCAAGCGGTCACGTCCGGACCGTCCCAGATGCGCACCGTGATCTCAGTCCTCCTTTAGCCGTTGCGAAACGACAATCTGCGCCTGGACAAGCTCACCGCCTCGTATGAGCTGCGCCGAAACAGCGCGGCCCACGATATCGCCGCGCAGAATGGCTTGCAATTCTTCGATGCTGGACAGGTGATTCTTGTCGAGCGAGATGAGAATGTCACCCAGTTGCAGATCGGCCTGCCGGGCCGGCGAATCGCCCGCCACGCTCAACACAATCAGGCCGGTCTCGGGTATATCTCCCAACTTGGCGCGCAGATGCTCTGGAATCGCGACCGGTTGCAGGCCCACCCCGAGGTAGCCGTGTCGAATCCGGCCTTCTTGCAGCAGTTCCTGCGCGACGCGGTTCAAGGTGACCAGCGGGACAGCGACCGCGGCATGACGCAGCAAACCGGGTGTTGCGAGACCGATGAGGCGGCCTTGCGCATCCACAACCGCGGCGCCGGATTGTGAGGGATAGAGATTCATATCCAAGCGAAAGAAGTAATCCAGGGTGCCGCTGCGCCAGGTACGCCGGGCGCCTCCAGCAGCCCCGATGATGCCGACGCTGGCAGAAGGACCTACATCGGTGGTCAACCCAACTACCACAGCAAGCGAACCGGACTTCAGGAAAGCCGGATCGGCAGCAGGCAGGGGCTTCAACGAGACACCCTCCACTTTCATAATGGCGATATCGATACTGCGGTCGCGTCCCAGGATGCTGGCGACTGCTTTCGTACCATCTGCCAGTTCTACTGGAATGCTGTCTTTGCGGCGCAATGTGTGATCCGCCACGGCGATCAGATTTTCGCTGATGCTCACTCCGCTCGTGACCCGGTAAGGCGCGGCCTTGACGGCAACCACCCCCTGCGTGGCGCGCTCGATAACGGCTACAAGCGAGTCGGAAAAACCGGCCAGATCTAAAGAAGCTTCATTGCTCATAGCTTCAGCTTGAGCGCGCACGGGGCATTGCGCATCCGCCGTTCGGGCAGGTTGGCTAAGGCAAGAACCTGGAAGCGGGAAATTCCTGTATATCTAGGATATTTGGCGGCAATTAAAAATATTTCCCTAATTTTATCAACCATTTCCCACTTGAGGGTGGTGTCTTCGTCGTTTCTCGCCTTGCGCAGGCATCCGGACCCGTGCTAAATCTCACAGACATCGAGGTAATCCATTTGCATCATTCGAATGCTTTCCATACCGCCTGCCAGCGATTCGCCTCAGTTTCGCTTCTGGCGTGCCCTCTACTTTTCCATACCGCGGCCAGCGCACAGACCGTGCATGCTGCACCGCGCCCTATGATCACCGAAACCATCGACGATACAAAGCTGGTGACGCTGCATGGCAACACACGTTCGGAAGCGAATGCAGCCAATGACCGCGGCCGAGTGGACGACGATTTCGCGATAAACCACATGCTGCTTCAGTTGCAGCGTTCGCCCGAGCAGGAGCAGACTCTCGATCGGCTGATCGATTCCTTGCATGACCGCACCTCGCCGAATTACCAGAAATGGTTGACCGCGGCTGAATTCGGTAAAGAGTTCGGGCTTGCACAGGAAGACCTGACCGCGATTACCAATTGGCTGCAATCGCGCGGATTCAGCGTGAACGTGGTTTACCCGAACGGCATGCTGATTGATTTCTCAGGCACTGCCGGGCAGGTACGCGACGCCTTCCATACCGAGATCCATCACCTCAGCGTCGACGGCAAGCAGCACATTGGGAATATGAGCGATCCGCAGATTCCGGCGGCGCTGGCGGGCGCAGTAGCGGGCGTAGTTTCGCTGAACGACTTTATGCCTCATCCGGCGAACAAGCCGCGCACGAACTACACCTTCAGTTCGGGGGGCAGCACGTATTATGCCGTTGTCCCGGCGGATTTGGCGAAGATTTACAATTTCAGTCCGCAGTTCAGCGCCGGCATCAGCGGTACGGGCCAGACGATTGTGGTGATCGAAGACACGAACGTGTACAGCACCTCAGACTGGACCACGTTCCGGTCGACGTTCGGGCTCTCCGGGTACACGTCGGGGTCCTTCACACAGGTTCACCCAGGCAGCAACTGCACGAATCCGGGCACGAACGGCAATGACGGCGAGGCGATTCTGGATGCAGAATGGGCCAGCGCAGCCGCGCCGAACGCGGCGATCGAACTCGCTTCCTGCAGCGACACGAGCACCACCTTCGGCGGCCTGATTGCCATCCAGAACCTGATCAACGGCAGCAATCCACCGCCGATTTACAGCATCAGCTACGGGGAGTGCGAAGCGGAAAACGGCGCGACTGCGAACGCGGCGTATAATTCCGCGTACCAGCAGGCGGTTTCCGAAGGCTTGTCGGTATTCGTTTCTTCGGGCGATGAAGGCGCGGCAAGCTGTGATGCCGATGAGCCGTACGCGACGCACGGCATCGGGGTGAGCGGCTTCGCCTCGACGCAGTACAACGTTGCCGTCGGCGGCACCGACTACAGCGATACGTACTCGGGGAGCGATAGCACCTATTGGAATTCGAGCAATGGCAGCTATTACGAGTCTGCAAAGTCTTACGTGCCGGAGATTCCCTGGAATGACTCGTGTGCGAGCGTGTTGATTGCAACCATCGAGGGCTACAGCACAACCTACGGATCCAGCGGGTTCTGCAATAGCACGGTGGGTAAAGACGATTTCCTCACCACGGCGTCCGGCAGCGGCGGTCCCAGCGGTTGCGCGAGCGGGAAAGCATCGACGAGCGGAGTGGTAAGTGGAACTTGCGCCGGATGGGCCAAACCGTCCTGGCAATCTGTACTCGGCAATCCGAGCGACGGCGTACGCGATCTTCCCGACGTCTCGCTGTTTGCCGCAAACGGCGTCTGGAGCCACTATTATGTGTTCTGCTGGTCCGATAAGCGCGAAGGCGGTACGGCTTGCACGGGCGCGCCGAGTGGCTGGTCGGGCGCGGGCGGAACCTCTTTCGCTTCACCGATTTGGGCCGGCATTCAGGCGCTGATCAATCAGAAGAAGGGCGCCAAACAGGGCAACCCAAATCCCAGGTACTACGCGCTGGCGAGCAGCGAATATGGAACCGGCGGCAGCTCCACCTGCAACTCCAGCAATGGGAGCGGCGTAGGAAGCACCTGCACTTTCTATGACGTGACGCTCGGGGACATGGATGTTCCGTGTACAGGGACGCACAACTGCTATAAGCCCTCCGGAACTTACGGCGTGCTTTCCACATCCAACAGCTCTTACCAGAAAGCCTACGGCACAACCACCGGCTGGGACTTCGCGACCGGCATCGGAACCGTGAACGTGAACAATCTGGTCAATAACTACTAGCATTTTTATTTTTGCCCGAAGCGCTTCTGAATCTGCGCGAACGGTTTCGCGGGTTCGGAAGCGCTTTTTTTTGCGGAACGAGCCGCTCGAAAAGACGGTAGAATAGCGACACAGTGAAATCTGGCTCACTCGCCCGCAGCTTATTCGCTTGCATGGCATCGGCCGCAGTAATGTTGCCACAAACAGTAGCGCCGGCGCGCGATGCGAATGGACCGGAAATCAGCTCGCAAGATACGGCGGCAACGTTCAATGCGAAGGTAAATCTAGTGATGGTGCCGGTTGTGGTTCGCGACCGCGCAGGGCACGCTATCGGGAACTTGCAGCAGCAAGATTTCCAGCTATTCGATAAAGGCAAGCCGCAGGTCATCACGAAATTTTCGGTTGAGAAGCCTGGAAGCCGCTCGATCCAGGTGAACAATGCCTCTGGCGAGAACGCGGCAAGTGCGGAGGAGCCGAACACGAAATCGGTTGCGCTGCCGGACCGCTACGTCGCCTACGTTTTTGACGATCTGCATATCGATTTCGGCGATTTGATGCAAGTTCGAAAAGCGGCCCAGCATCAGCTATCGACACTGGCGGCTTCCGATCGCGCCGCCATTTTTACGACTTCCGGTCAAGGAAACCAGGATTTCACGGACGATCGCGACAAATTGCAGCAGGCATTGGCGAAGCTGATGCCGCGTCCGATGCAGACACCTCGTGGGGGGCTGGATTGCCCGGATCTGTCTTATTATCAAGCCGATCAGATTGTAAACAAGAACGATCAGCAAGCGTTGACGGCCGCGGTATTGGAGGTGACGACCTGCATGCCGAACACTCCGGCCAGCGCCGCCCAGGCGTTGGCAACTTCAACGGCGATGCAGATCGTGAATATAGGAGAACACGACGCGCTGCTCAGTCTCGGCGTTTTAGAGGATATAGTGCGCCGCATTTCGGCCATGCCAGGCCAGCGAACGATGATTCTGATCTCTCCGGGATTCATTACTCCCGATCCTATGGCGCTGGAGCGGATTACGGATGTCTTGAATCGGGCCACGCACGCGAACCTGATCATCAGCGCGTTGGATGCTCGAGGACTATCTACAACCGACGGCGACGCGAGCCGCGGATCTATCAACCTGACGGCGACCAGAATGAAACAGGAGTTCGATCGCGAGGCGGCGCGCGCCAACGAGGACGTGATGGCCGAGTTAGCGGATGGGACCGGAGGGACTTTCTTTCACAACAATAACGACCTCAATGAGGGCTTGCGGCGCGTTGCAACCGCGCCGGAGTATTACTATCTGCTTGGTTTTTCGCCGCAGAACCTGAAATCCGACGGCAGTTTTCACAGGCTGAGGGTTACGGTGAAAAACGCGGCTGTCGCGCAAGTGCAGGCCAGGCGCGGATATTTCGTTCCGAAGCACGCCGAAAGCGAGGCAGACGCGGCGAAGCAGCAGATACAAGATGCGATCTTCTCGCGCGATGAGATGCACGATCTGCCGGTTGACCTGCATACGCAGTTCTTCAAGACGAGCGCCGAAGATGCAAAGCTCACAGTGCTGGCGCACGTAGACGTGCAGCGCATTCACTTCGAGAAGGTAGACGGGCGCAATCGGAATAATTTGACCGTGGTGGCGGTCTTGTTCGACCGCAACGGAAATTACATCTCCGGGCAGCAGAAGCTGCTGCAGATGCGATTGCGCGATGAAACCCTCGGAAAACTGAGCTCCGGGATTACAGTAAGAACAAACTTTGATGCGAAGCCGGGCAGTTACTTCATCCGGCTGATAGTACGGGATACGAACGGGCAGATGATGGCGGCGGAAAATGGGGCGGTGGAGATTCCATAGGGGAGGGTTTTCAATGCTGCGGAGCGTGCTGATTCTGATAGGCATTGTGTGGATAGCGAATGGAATTGGGCGTGCGCAACAGCCGAGTGCCGCAGCCCCGGAACAATCGAGCACTATTATTCGGGCGGAGACGCGCCTGGTGCTGGTGGATACGGTCGTTACGGACAAGAAAGGCAACTACATCCGCGATCTTACGATGAAGGACTTCCGCGTATGGGAGGACAACAAGGAACAGCAGATCAAGACCTTTTCGTTTGAGGCCGATCCCGCAGCTCCGGTTAGGGATCAGCAACATTACTTGGTTCTGTTCTTCGATAACTCGACCATGAGTTACGGCGATCAGGCATACGCGAGGCAGGCGGCGTTGAAATTCATTGATGCGAATGCGGGTCCGAACCGGCTCATGGCGATCGCGGACTTCACAGGCAGCTTAACCATCGCGCAAAACTTCACGGCCGATGCCGAACGCCTGAAACAAGTCGTGAATGGCGTTAAGTTTTCCTCGGTTTCGCCAAACACCGATCTCGCTTCCATCGCCACGCCATCGTTAGGACACGCCGCCGCGGATTTCGGCGCGCGCGATGTCTTGCTGGCCTTGCGAAGCCTCGCGAAGAGCTTGGGTACTGTGCCTGGCCGGAAGACGCTGGTCTTTTTAAGCGAGGGATTCACACTCGATTTCGAGCTGCGATCCGAGCTTACGGCCGTGATTGACACTTGCAACAAGGCGAATGTGGCCGTATATCCGATAGATGTTCGCGGGCTCATGGCGCGCAGAGAACCTGGGCCTCTTGATGATTCGCAGAAATTTCGATTGGTGCTCGCGTCCTATAGTCCACAGCACGGTGGCGGCTCGGCGGGCGGTGGCGGAGGTCACGGCGGCGGTACTGCTGGCGGCAGCTTGGGAGGAGGGCGTGGCGGCACTACGGGAACTGGCGCTTCGGGAGGTAGAGGAGGCAGCACTGGTACGAGCGGCATGGGAAGCCTAGGGCAGCCCGGACTCAACAATCCATATAACCAGGCGCGCAACATCGTACCGCAGCTTCCGCCTAGTCCGGTTCCGAATCAAATGGTGTTGTACGAGTTGGCGAGTGGTACGGGCGGCTTCGTCATCGTGAACACGAATGACCTGCTGGGTGGATTGCAAAAAATCGGTAGCGAGCAGAACCAATATTACGTGCTGGGCTATTCGCCCGAGGAGGAGTCGAAGGAGGGCACGTGTCACACCCTAAGGGTCAAAGTAGAGCGTGGCGGAACGAGCGTTCGATCACGCAGCGGTTACTGCAACGACAAGCCGCTGGATCTGCTCGCGGGTACATCGATTGAGAAAGATTTGGAGAATCGCGCAGCCGGTCAAGCGGCCGGAAACGTGGGCGCTTCCATGGAGCTTCCGTTTTTCTACACCGCGCCCAACACGGCGCGCGTCAATGTGGCGATGGAGATATCGCCATCTGGGTTGAAATTTCAAAAGGTGAAAGGAAAGTTTCACGCGGAAGTGAACGTTCTAGGCATTGCGTATGCGGCGGGGGACAATAGCCCAGCGGCGAAGTTCAGCGATACGGTGAAATTGGATTTCGACAACAAAAAGGCGATGGAAGAGTTTCAAACGAAACCCATGCACTACGACACGCAATTCGACCTGGCGTCGGGGCCCTACAATCTGAAGGTCGTTTTCAGCTCAGTCGGCGCGAACTTTGGGAAGGTTGAGATGCCGCTCAGCATTGACGCCTACGACAGCAAGAAGTTCGGGCTGAGTGGCATCGCACTGAGCAAAGATATTCATAAAGTTTCGGATTTGGACGTGGGTCTCGATGCAGTGTTGCTGGAAAACAAGACGCCACTGGTGAGCAGCGGCATGGAAATGACGCCGTCCGGCTCGAGCACATTCAAGAAAGAGGGGCCGGCCGCACTTTACGTGGAGATATACGATCCTCTGCTGACCGGCAAGGATATACCGAAGATTGGTTTGAAGCTACGAATCGTAGACCGCAAGAGCGGGGAACAGAAGCTGGACACTGGATACATCAGTATGGCGAACCATGTCCGGGCCGGCAACGCGGTCGTCCCCGTTGGACTGAGAGTGCCTGTCGAGACACTAACCCCTGGTACGTATCGCGCCGAGCTAAAGGCGATCGATACGGCGGGAAACGAGTCTATCACTCGCACGACGGATTTTGCGGTGGAATAGTTCGGGCGCGCCATGAATGATCTCAACTCCAATAGGCGAGGTTTCCTACGGGCGGGACTAAGCGGGCTGGCGGGGCTCAAGCTTGCCACCGCCCAGCGCAGGGCTGCAGGCGAGCCGCAGACCTCTTCGCCCCAAGGGATGCCGCCGCCCAAGACAGCTAGGGTTACGTCGAGCGTGATGCTTTGGACCCTCAAGGGTTCCATGGAGGAGCGGCTGGCCACGGCTGCCGAGGCTGGAATTCAGTCCGTGGAGCTGGTCAGTGAATACGTCGATTGGTCCGATTCGGATGTTGAGAAGTATAAGCGCCTGGCGCAATCGTATGGCTTGGGTATGGATGCGTTGTTATCGCAGACGGACTGGGTGCATCGGCCGGTGACGATGGTGAATCCGGCGCATCGCGAGGCGTTTCTGAAAGATGTGCGGGACGCGACGGTATGGGCAAAGAAGCTGAACGTGCCTCAGGTGATCGTGTTGAGTGGCAATGAGCAGCCGGGGATGACGCGTGAAGCGCAGCACGCGAGCATGGTGGAAGGCGGGAAGCAGGCGGCCGCGATTGCAAACGATGCGGACGTGAAGCTGATACTCGAAAATCTAAATAGCCGCGTGAATCACAAAGGCTACTTCTTGACTAGCGCGAAAGAGGCGCTCCAGGTTGTGAAAGAAGTCGATAGCCCGCACTTCCGGTTTCTGTTCGATATTTATCACGAGTACGTCCAGAACGGGAATGTAATTCCAACGATCATCGAAGCTGTGCCTTATGTAAGTGTTTTTCACGTGGCAGATGCGCCGGGGCGGCACGATCCGGGGACCGGAGAGATGAAATGGGATGACATCTACCGGGCGCTTGGGAAATCCGAATACGCTGGCTACATTGCATTGGAATATGAGCCGAAGGGCGATGAAGTGCAAAGCCTGATGGCCGCGGTGACGCAGATGCGAAAAGGGTTGAATGTGGGAGCGGCGAAACCGGAGCCGCCGGAGAACGCGAGTTAGTCGCGGACAGGGAAGTGATCGTATCCTCGCGGCTCGAGTAGACGGCTTTGGAACAGGATCCTCCCTGGAGAGCCTGGGGTGATTACGCCGATCTTCGTGAGAGGGACGGCGGCGACGCTTCGTGGGATGGGACGCGACGTAGTGAAGAGAAGTTCGTAGTCTTCGCCGCCGTGGAGCGCTTGCTCGGAGAGATCCGCGGTGATTTCAGCGCTGACGTGGGATGCAAGGCAGAGGCGGTGCAGATCGAGCGAGAGACCATCGCTTAAATCCATCGCGGCTCGAACACCGAGGCGGCGAATTGCAAGGCCTGCTTCGATGCGCGGATCGGGACGTTTATTGCAGCGCCAATCTTTTCCAAGCTGGCCTGTGAAGTAGATGCTATCGCCGGGCTTCGCGGCGCTGCGCAGAAGTGCTTTGCCGCGCGGCACGCGTCCGCAGCAGATCACATCCACGGCAATTTTTTCGAAGCGCGCAAGGTCGCCACCGGCAAGCGCGATCTTATATTTGTCCGCGAGCGCGAGCAGGCCTTTATAGAAGCGTGTCAGCCACGAACCGGTGAGATCGGCCGGGATAGCGAGCGAGACCAAACAGAATACGGGCGCGGCTCCCATGGCTGCGAGGTCTGAGAGGCTGCGCGCAAGGGCTTTATGACCGATGTCTGCGGGTGAATGAGTCTTGCGAGTAAAGTGGCGATCTTCCAGAAGGAAATCGGATGTGAAGACAAGGTCCTCGTTCGCGGCGGGGCGAAGGATGGCGCAATCATCGCCGATGCCTTCGATCATTCTGCGACCGCGCAAGCCGTTCGCGGCAAGTTTGCGAATGCGATCAATGATTTGGGTTTCGCGCATACTGCGCTAGACCGGTTGAGGCGTAGCGAGAACGAGACCGGCCGGGAGTTCTTCGCCGAAAACGCGGCTGGAGGCGACGAGATCTCCAGGCTCGCCGGAAAGCTGGCGGAGCAAATCCGCGGCATGCGGAGATGGCTCACATGCGCGACGAATCGATTGGAGCGCGGCGGGTGGTAGATCGCGTGCGACGTCGCCGGTGATCTGCCCGATATGGACGACCGCATCGAGAAGCGCAGGCGTGTGCTGCAGCCGTAAGAGCGTGTCAACCCAGCGGCTGGCGACAGTAGACGACACCACGAGATTGACAGGCCCGCTAAAGAGCTTTCGCGCACCCAGACGCGAGAGGCACCAGAGACCCGCGTCCAGCATCTCACCGCGCTTGACGATTTCGAGCAATGTGTCGCCCAGTTGAATTTTGGTCTGCTGTGGAAGCAGCTCGAGGCTTGCGGCCGTGCGCCACATCTCCCGATAGAGGGCCTGATTCAAGCGTTGCTTGCGCTTCTGCTTCGGTAGCAGCGTGGGTGAAAGGCGCTGGAAAATGTCGGCTTGCTGATTGCGGTTCAGACCGCCGGCGATGCGGCCGCAGAAAATCCACCAATCGATTTCGCACTGGATCTGGTTTCCGAACGTTAGACCCGATGCGTAAACGCGGCGAGCTTGTTCAATACGGAAATCGTCGCCGGGAAAACCGAAACCCGGACGCAGGCAAAAGCCGGTGAGATTGAGCCAACGTGCTTCGTGAGCGGCATTCTTACGGCGGCCGGCGGCATCAGAGAGAAGCTTGTCTGCGAGCGCGCGAATGGTGGACAGAGGCCACGATGCGCGGCCGAGTGCGAGAGCTTGTTCGAGACGCGCCGGGAGCTGCTCGGGAGGCAGCCCAGCGCTGGATTTTCCGAATACTTGTTCGATGAGCGACTCAGCGTTCGTCAGCGCGTCCACGCTGATAACTGCGCCGGAGCGCACGCCCACGGCTGCAGCAGAAGCCGGTTCCACCGTATCGGTCGATTTGCGCAGTTGAAATTGCAAACGCCAGCGATGCTCGCTCACTTTCGATTCGGCCCAGGTTTCAAGCGTGCCGACTTCGCTGAGGCGAGCACCGAGCGTCACAGGCACGAGCCGCTCACCACCTTTCCCGAAGCGAATGACTGCGCGCAGAGGAGCATGGAGACGCGGGTCGCTGGCGGGGTCTAGCGTGTCTTCGCTGGGCGTAAATGAAACCACATCGCCCGCCGCATCTTCGGTGCGGCTCAACGAGCTATAGAGGCGAAAGGCTACCGGCGTGTTCGCGATGAGTTGCAACTCCGGTTGCGCGAGCCTGATCTCCTGGCCTTCTTCCGTGCCGCGGGGAACCAGACAGACCGTGCGGATGGAAGAGGAACCGGCGTCCTGCAGCCCGAGAAAGTATGCACGCGGCAAGCCGCCACGCACGAGCACGCCGCTGCCGCTGGCGCGAACATACGAATAGTAAGCAGCGCCGATTGCAACCGCGAGATCGAGATCCTGATTTTCAAACAGCAGCGGCCGGCGGCCGAACCAATGTTCGACCACATCGCGGACGCGCTCTCGAAATACTTGCGGGATGAAGAAGCCGCCGTTAAACAGGATGGCGTCGACACCGTGCTCGCGCGCGGGCGAGTTGTTCAAGAACTCGGCAAGGTGGCGCGTGATGGCGGGATCGGACACGTAGGGTAGACCGAGTTCACGAAAGACGCTTTGCTTCTCCTGTTGCGGCTTCTCGGCAAGCTCGCACGGAGGCAAAAAGCCGCCGAGGGAGAGCTCGAGAACTTCGTCCCGCGTGATGGAGGTCTTCAGCGTTCCGCCGATCAGCGCTGAGCCGGTGCCCACCACCGTGACATCGACATTTGCAGGGCCGTTTGGCGCGAGCATCTGCTCCTTGGCCGCGGAGCACTGGCGACGTAGAGCGCTACGCTGCCGGAGGGAAAGAGTTTTGCCGAGCTTCGATTCAGCAAGCCACGAGAGTGTAAGGTCGAGATTGTCGCCGCCGAGCAGAAGATGGCGGCCCACAGTGGTGCGCGTGAATTGCACCCGATCCCCTTCGCGATCCACGCGGACCAACGTGAAATCGCTAGTACCGCCGCCGACGTCGCAGACAAGCACGATCTGGCCATCGAACAGCTCCTTATTCGAGCGCGCAAGGTGACTCGCGATCCAGGCGTAGAAGGCGGCGGCGGGTTCCTCGAGCAGCGTGAGGCTTTCGATGCCGGCTTCGCGGGCGGCTTGTACGGTGAGCTCGCGAGCTTCCTCATCAAAGCTGGCGGGCACTGTCAGCACCACCTGTTGCGCCGACAGAGACGAGCGCTTGTCGCGTTCCCACGCCTCACCCAGATACGCGAGGTAGCGGGTGGACGCTTCGACCGGCGAGAGCACACGGCCCTCTTCCTGCGAATCCCAGGGAAGAATCTTCGCAGTGCGGTCAGCCTCTGAATTCGAGAGCCAAGATTTGGCGGAATGAACGGTCTTGGTCGGAACCAACGCGCCCTGATCCCGCGCGTAAGCGCCGACCACGGGCGGCTCGCTCAAATAAACAAAGGACGGCAGCGTGCGGAGCGCGGCGGTGCGGTTGGCATCGATTTGTTGCTCGATGGGCAAGGCGTGAATGGGCGGGAAATCGGCTTCGGCGGCTTCTTGCGGATCGATGTAGGCGAGCGCCGAGTTGGTCGTCCCTAAATCGATACCGATGTTCATGCCGCTGCCGCAACCCGCTCGCGCACGTTGAACTCGAGCTTCCAACGGCGGCCGTCGGCGGCGACGCACCAGAGCTCGAGCATGCCGGTTTCAGTGACGTTGCTTTCGAGCGTGACGGGGACGATCTCTTCGCGCGAGCCATCAGTGTGCGGCGGCAGGAAGACTTCAATGGGTGAGAGTTCTTCGAGGTCGTCGGGAATCTCTTCGATCAGAGAGCCGGGCGAATCGCTCTTGCGAGCGAGAGACGAGAAGAAGCGGAATTCGGCGGGCTCGCCGACAACCAGGGCGAACTTGCGCTGGGGCAGCTCGACTTTAGAGCCTTCTTCCAGGCCGAACGGCACGACGGTCAAGGCCTTCATGGGCGCAGGGAGGCCGGGAACGGCTGGCAGAGAGCTTTCGATTCCGACATAGTAGGTGCGCGGCACGCCGCCGCGAATACGTACGCCCTTACCAGTACGGGCCAGACCGTAGTAGGCCGCGCCGTGGGCCACCGCATGCATCAAATCGGCGCGCTTGGTCTCGTTCTGCAGCTCAACAACAGGTTTCCCACCGGCCTCTTGAACCCATCTGTTCAAGACTTCAAAAATGCGCTGCTCAATCGCGCCGGCCTGCAGCACGCCGCCGTTCAGTAGGAGATGAGTGGGACGTGCGCCACCGGCCTGCCGCAGGAATTGCGCCAGATGTTTGGTAACCGCGGGATCGGATGCGTAATTTAGCCCGACTTCCATCAGAGCGGCGCGGCGCTGGCGCTGAGGAGCGGCATCGGATCCAACCACTGGAAAGAAGCCTTCGAGCAATAGCGCGTATACATCCTCGCGGCTAATTTTACCTTTGATCGTGCCGCCCACGAGTCCCGTGCCCCGCCCCAGAATCGTCAATGGCTGGTCTTTAAGCGCTGACTCCGCCGCAAGCAGCACCTCCTTGGCAGCGCGGCATTGCTGCCACAGCGAATGGAACTGCATCGCATCGAGCTTGTGTCCCTTTTGCGCGAACTGCTGCTCTGCGAAGCGGGCCACGGCGAGATCCATGTTGTCGCCACCGAGCAGCAAGTGTTCGCCGACGGCTACGCGCTCGAGCTGCAGCTCACCGGATTCTTCAGTGACCGCAATCAGCGTGAAATCGGTGGTGCCGCCGCCGATATCGACAACCAAAATGAGATCGCCCGGCTTTACTTGCTCGCGCCAATCCTGGTTGCGTTCGATCCAGGCGTAGAACGCGGCTTGCGGCTCTTCGATGATGGTCACTTCGGGATAGCCGGCCAGCTTTGCGGCGCGTTGGGTGAGATCGCGCGCGGCGGCATCGAAGGATGCGGGTACTGTGATCAGAACGGATTGACTCTCGAGTTTCGCGTCAGGGTGGGCGAAGTCCCAGGCGGAGCGCAGATGCGCCAGATACTCTCGCGAAGCGTCCACCGGCGAGATTTTTTCGACGCCTTCCGGCGCGGCGATGGGAAGCAACGGCTGACTCGGATCGGCATTCTGATTGGAAAGCCATGATTTCGCGGAGCTCACCAGACGGCCGGCGTTCTCGACGCCGCGCTTGCGCGCAAGCTGGCCGGCGAAATAGCGCAGCTGATCGTTCCAAGGGAGGGCCAGCGCTCCTTCCACAAACTCGTTTGGCCCGGGAAGATACAACGACGAAGGCAGCAGGTCGAGTTCCGCCACTTCGCCTGGGTTCACGAGTTGCGTAACGTTGAACAACCGCACTTCGGGTGTCTCGCCGTAGCCGGAACCTCCGGCTGCATAGGCAAGCGCGCTGTTCGTGGTCCCTAAATCGATACCGATGATGTACTCGGGCATGACGCGAGAAATCTATTCCACTTCCAGTTCGGCGGGAGCGAGCACCGAAACGTCTTGTTTGCCGAGGGGCGGAAGAGTGACGGAGGAGGCCAGCCATCCGCGGTGACGCAGAGTGCCACCAGCCACTTTGCCGCTAGCAGGGACATTGCCGATCAGCTTGATGCGATTCGGGTCGGGCGCTTTAGAAGCGTCGAGTTTTTGATAAGTTCCTTCAACGCTGTCGATAACGGGGGCGAGCGTCAGGTGGCGGGTGAGACTGGCTTTGCAGTCGTTATGAATACTTCGCACGGCGGAACCGACCTGGTCGTCTTCATAGGAGGTGATGTCTTCCATCAGGAAATCGATCAGACGTGAATCGCGCTGAAGAATGTGAAGGATTTGGAGGGCGCCGTCGCTAGCATTGATCTTGGGCGGCTCAGGAGCTTTCACGGGCTTGGCGTATCCGAAATGAGTCGCGATGTCCGCGGGCAAGACGCCCGAAAACAGAATGGAAAAGAAGCTGCGGAAAGCGGCTGAGAGACGAGACAGATTGGACCTCTTAAATAGTCAGGATAACAACCGGCGGCTGTTGGGAGAGCTTGTTGAAAGCTACGTCCGCCCGAGCGCTAGGCATGTAGGATCTCGGTTGTTTCCTTTGGTAACGAAGCGCCGTTACTAAGATACTCAGCTTCGATCATCCGAAAAACTTGCTCGAGTTCGGATAGAGCTTCCATGCGTGTGGGCATGAGCGCATAACAGCCGGGAATGGATGGAACTTCAGCAACCCACCCGGAAGGCTGGTTACGGTAGAGCACGACTTTATAGTCGTCGAAATCCATTAAGCCACTCTGATTTTAGTCGACGGCCCGAGCGAACGTTTCACTGAAACGAATTCGAGTAACGTCGTCTCCAGTGAATAGAGCAGTAAAACGTTTGTTTGAGGAGAATTGATGCCTACCAAGAAAAAGACGAGCTCCGGTTCAGGTCCGAAATCGAAGCGAACCGTCAAGAGCAAGATGAAAAAAGTGATGCATGAGTACAAGCATCATGAGCTGAAGTCCGGCCAAAGCGGCAAGCCCGTCAAGAGCCGGAAGCAGGCCATCGCCATCGGGCTCAGCGAAGCCCGGCGATCGGGCGCCGACATTCCGGAGAACCCTAAGAAGAAGTCAGCCAAAAAGAAGGCTACCAAGAAGAAGAGTACGAAAAAATAGCCCGTTCGGGGATGAGCCGAACGGGCCAAGGAACCAGGTAGCGAGTCTACCTTAGTAATCCATGTCAGGGCCGTGGCCGCCCGGACCAGCCGGAGGCGCGGACTTCTTCTCCGGGATCTCGCAGATCATCGCTTCGGTGGTCAGCATCAGAGCGCTGATAGAAGCGGCGTGCTGCAGAGCCGAGCGGGTGACCTTGGTCGGATCGATCACACCGGACTTCACCAGGTCTTCAAAGTTGCCCGTTTGGGCGTTGAAGCCGTAGTTGTTGTCGTCGTTCGAGCGAACCTTCTCCAGGATGATCGCGCCCTCGTAACCCGCATTGCCAGCGATCTGGCGCACGGGCTCTTCGGTTGCCTTACGGATAATGTCGACGCCAATCTGCTCGTCGCCTTCGGCCTTCAGATTCTGGAGAGTCTTGCCGGCGCGAAGCAGCGCCACGCCGCCGCCCGGAACAATACCCTCTTCGACAGCCGCACGGGTTGCATGCAGAGCGTCTTCGACGCGCGCTTTCTTCTCCTTCATCTCGGTTTCAGTGGCAGCGCCGACCTTGATGACGGCAACACCGCCAGCCAGCTTGGCCAAGCGCTCCTGCAGCTTCTCGCGATCATAGTCCGAAGTGGTTTCTTCGATCTGATTGCGGAGCTGTTTGATGCGCCCTTCGATGTTCTTCTGCGTACCGGCGCCATCCACGATGGTGGTGTTGTCCTTGTCCACGGTCACGCGCTTCGCGCGGCCGAGATCTTCGAGGCGAACACCTTCCAGCTTGATGCCGGTTTCTTCCATGATGGACTTGCCACCGGTGAGAACGGCGATGTCCTCGAGCATGGCCTTGCGGCGGTCGCCGAAGCCAGGAGCTTTCACCGCGCAGGCATTGAGTGTACCGCGCAGCTTGTTGACAACCAGCGTTGCAAGCGCTTCGCCTTCCACTTCCTCAGCGATCACGAGGAGCGGCTTGCCGGAGCGAGCGATCTGCTCGAGCAGCGGCAGGAGATCCTTCATGTTGCTGATCTTCTTCTCATGGATCAGGATGTAGGGATCCTCGAGAACAGCTTCCATGCGGTCGGGGTCGCTGACAAAGTAGGGCGAAAGATAGCCGCGGTCGAACTGCATACCGTCGACGGTCTGCAACTCAGTCACCATGGTCTTGGATTCTTCCACGGTGATAACGCCATCCTTGCCGACCTTCTTCATCGCCTCGGCGATGATGTTGCCGATGGTGGAATCGCCATTGGCCGAGATGGTGCCGACCTGAGCGATTGCATCACCGGAGACCGGCTTCGAAAACTTCTTGACTTCCTCGACTACCGCCTCGACCGCTTTCTCAATGCCGCGCTTCAGAGCCATCGGGTTTGCGCCCGCAGCTACGCTTTTGACGCCATCGCGGAAAATCGCCTGGGCCAAAATGGTCGCGGTCGTGGTACCGTCGCCAGCAATGTCGGAGGTCTTTGAAGCAACCTCGCGCACCATCTGGGCGCCCATATTCTCGAGCGGATCCTTGAGCTCGATTTCCTTAGCAACCGTGACGCCGTCTTTAGTGATCGTCGGACCGCCGAACTTCTTCTCGAGAACTACATTGCGGCCTTTCGGGCCGAGCGTCACCTTCACGGCGTCAGCGAGTTGATTGACGCCGCGCAGAATCGCCTGACGCGAATTTTCGCTATAAACAATTTGTTTTGCAGCCATTTATTACTTGCCTCCCTTTGCGGCAGAAGCACCGTTACTGAACACGCCGAGAATTTCGTCCTCGCGCATAATCAGGTACTCGTTGCCGTCCAGCTTAATGTCGCTTCCCGAATACTTGCCAAAAAGAATGAGATCGCCCACTTGCACATCGAGCGGCAGCAGCTTGCCTTCTTCGGTGCGCTTCCCCTTGCCCACAGCCACTACTTCACCCTTTTGGGGCTTTTCCTTTGCGCTATCCGGGATGTAAAGACCACCTTGCATGGTCTCGCTTTCTTCGATTCGCTTGATCACGACTCGGTCGTGTAGCGGTCGAATGTCCATACTTCAAACCTCCAGTGAATTTACAACTAGCCTTGACTTTTGGATTTTAGGATCGGGCTATCGAGCTCGACCTGCCCAGAGCCTGTTTTAGCACACTCGACCTAAGAGTGACAAGGCCAAAGTTTACCGCATTGATTCTAAAGGGAATAGATGTTTGGCACTCTTTAGATCTGATAATGCGAGGCTCAGATCCTATGCCTCTGCCGATCACCGTTCCGCAGCTCTCGGGAAGACCTCCGGGCTGCTATCCTGAAGGAAAATCGATCGATTGGAGCCGATGCGGCGAATACCTGTCTTACTTGCTTGCGCAGTGGTGTGCATTGTGGCGGTGGTGGGCTATACCTATAAACTGCGCCTGGATAAGGTGAAGGATGCGCAAACGCTGCCAACCCCGAAAATCCGTACCGGCTACGAAGCGCAGGCCCCCAGAGGCTGGCAATACCGAAAGGATGATCCGCAGACCGGCAAGCCAGTAGTGCGTGTGACTGCGAAATCCTTCCAGGCCACGCACGATCCTTCCACATTTGAGCTGCATGCGCTAGCTCTGCGGCTCTACGATAAGGCCGGTTCCTCTTACACATATATCAAGACGGACAGGGCGCTTTTCAACGAAGGGTCCGGCATATTGACGGCGGACGGTCCGGTGTGGATCGTCATGAACGTGCCTTCCGACAAAGACGCTGAGAACAAGGAGGAAGCAGCCAAGCGCGTTCGCGTCACCACCTCAGGCGTGACTTACGAGACCAAGACTGGGAAGGCAACGACAGATCAACCGGCGTCATTCATATTCACGCAAGGGGACGGGCGCGCGGTGGGCGCCGATTACGATCCGAACTCGAAGATCCTACACCTCAAATCTCAGATTGCGCTCGATTGGATTGGCAATGGGCCGCCGGAAAAGAAGATGCACATTGAGACGGCCGATCTGGTTTACAACGAAGGCGAGCAGAAGGTGTATCTGTCGCCGTGGTCCAAGCTGCAGCGGCAGTCGACTACGATTCAGGCGCAGAACTCGATTGTCGTGTTGCAGGACGGGCGCCTTCACCAAGTGGAAGCCGAGCATCCGGTGGGCACGGATGACCGCGAGGGCCGGCATACAGATTATTCGGCCGACCACATGACAGGCTTTTTCGATGAAGACGGAAACCTGGTGCAAATAGTCGGGGAGCAAAACGCGCGCGTGGTTACGAACGAGCCAGGGTCCCAAACCGTTTTGACAGGCGACCGCGCGGATCTCCGCTTCGGGTTGCAGCCGAAGGAGCGCAACGGCACGGCCACCAACGACAGTGTCCTGCATCTGGTTCTTGCCGATGGCCACGCGGTTGCGGAATCTGTGCCGTTGCCGCAGCCGGGGGTGCAACTCGCCGAAACACGTATTTTGCGCAGCGAACATATTGAACTCGAAATGAAGCCGGGCGGCCAGGAAGTGCAGGAAATTCGCACGCCATCGCAGGCGCAGTTGGAGTTCAAGCCCAACCGACCGGATCAATCGCATCGTTTGGTGGACGCTTCACACCTGCGCGTTGTTTATGGCGCCAGCAGCTATGTAGATCGGTTCCTTGCCTGGAACGTCGCTACCCACACCGACAAGCCTGCCTCGGCTGTCAAGAATTCCGCGCCCAAAGACGGCAAGGCCGCCGGGCTGGCCGTACCGGCGCTGACCTGGAGCGATCAAATGACAGCGAAATTCCTGCCAAACACGAACCAGGTGGCGACCATCGAGCAGGCCGGTAACTTCCGCTACGAAGAAGGCGCCCGGAAGGCATGGGCGAAGAAGGCATTCCTGGAGCAGACCATCAATCGCATCACCCTCATCGATAACGCGCGGGTTCTGGACGATACCGGTTCCGCGATTGCTGACAAGATCGTTATGAATCAGGCCAACGGCGACATGGACGCGCTGGGGCACGTCGTCTCGACCCATCAGCCAGACCCGAACCAGAAACCTGGCACGTCGATGTTGGACGACAAGCAGCCGATGCAGGCTAAGGCCGACCAGATGCAAACGCGAGAGAACAATACGAAGGTGTTTTACGAGGGACACGCACTGATGTGGCAGGGCGCCAGCCGGATTGCGGCGAACGTCATCGCGATCAATCGAGACGAGCAGTCGTTGCACGCAAATGGAGACGTGGTGAGCGAACTGGTGGATAACAAGCAGACCGCCAATTCGCCGGCGAATGGACCTGCGCCGGTTCCGGTTTTCACCATCGTGCGGGCGCCGGAGATGTTTTATCGTGACGATACGCGGGTAGCACTCTATACCGGCGGCGTGAAGCTGACACGCGACAAGATGACGGTCACGGCAAAACAGCTCAAAGCATTCCTCAATCCGAAAGATGAAAAAAATCCTGGCCAGAGCTCGCTCGACCACGCCTTCGCGGACGGAAGCGTGAACATTTTCGAAGTGGTTGAGCCGGGTCGCACGCGTACCGGAACTTCGGAGCACTGCGAGTACTACACGAAAGAGGACAAAGTAGTGCTGAATGGCGGCGCGCCGCAGATGGTGGATACCTATAAAGGCTTGACCAAAGGCCGCCAGCTCACCTATTTCAGCGGCGACGACCACCTGATTGTTGAAGGCGAGAACAAGCAACTGGCCTATACGCAGATGAAAAAGCGGTAGTGACGCCGCACGGCGGCTGAGGCGGGCGAGTTCGCGAGTTGGCCCTATCGATCGTCAGCCCGATATCTTTGTAGAGGCAATGACCAATGCTGAATTTGCCCCGATTGTCTTCACGGCTGCGCTGCTGGGTGGCTTTGTCGGATCGCTGACGGGCCTCGGCGGGGGCGTGATCATTACACCCGTTCTGACGCTGTTCCTCGGCGTCGATATGCGCTACGCGATTGGGACGAGCCTGATTGCGGTCATCGCAACTTCGTCCGGAGCGGCGGCGGCCTACGTGCGCGATGGGTATTCGAATATTCGAATCGGGATGTTCCTGGAGATCGCGACCACGATCGGGGCGCTCTTTGGCGCCTTTCTCGGCGCGCACGTGCCCACGCGCATATTGGCAGTGGTGTTCGGCGTCATGCTGCTGCAAGCGGCTTGGCAGGCAGCGCGCCAACACAAACAGCCTAAAAAGCCGGTGCCCCCTGATCCGCTTGCCGAACGCTTGCATTTAAACGGGAGCTATCGCACACCCGATGGGCCGCAAGATTACGACGTTCATCGCGTGAAAACTGGGTTCGGTCTGATGTTCGGCGCGGGCCTCGTTTCCGGATTACTCGGAATTGGCTCGGGATCTCTGAAAGTGATCGCGATGGATCAGGCGATGCGAATTCCATTCAAGGTTTCGACCGCGACCAGCAATTTTATGATCGGCGTCACGGCGGCAGCGAGTGCAAGTGTGTACCTGAGCCGCGGCTATGTGAATCCCGAAATCATCATGCCGGTGATGCTGGGCGTACTTGTCGGCTCCATGATCGGAGCTCGCTTCCTGGCCCAACTTGGCGTGCCTCTTCTTAGAAAAGGCTTTGCGGTGGTAGTCGGATTGGTTGCCGTGGAGATGATTGTGAGCGGCATTCGAGGAACTATATGAGCACGCCGCGGATTTCCGACGAAAGCATCGAGCGGATGGTCAGTGTGGTATTGCGCAGCGGTGTCCTGCTTTCGGCCTTCGTCGTGCTGGCGGGAGGAGTCTATTATTTGATCCGGCACGGCGAAGAGACCGCGGATTATCGGACGTTTCACGGGCAGCCGAGTATCGATCGCATGGTGGGACAAATCATTCGCGGCGCAATCGATTTGAGGGGGCGGTCGATCATTCAGGCAGGCATCTTGTTACTCATTGCCACTCCCATTGCGCGGGTTGCCGTCTCACTCATCGGCTTCGCGTTCGAACGTGATGGCAAGTATGTTGCGATCACTGCAATTGTGCTTGCGATCTTGCTCTATAGCTTGACCGGCGGCATGATCGGCGGTTAGCCATCTCCCCAGGTCAGCGAAATTGCGCTTCCAGATCGTCGAAACGCTTTTTTAATTGATTGAATTCCGCACGAAGTTGGCTGAGTTCCTGTTCGAGTTGCGCGACGCGCGTGGGCGGATTTGATGCTGGCATATCAGCCGCTCCAGCCTCAAACGAAGGCTCTCCCGAGAGCAGGTGCGTGTAGCGCGCTTCCTTCTGACCGGGTTGGCGGGCCAGCTTTCTGGCCAGCGGCATACCTGGCCACTCGGCGAGTTTCTCGAGAACGCTTTCGGTCTCGCTTGGATCTGTGAACGAGAACATCCGCTCGCTGCGGTCCTTGACCTCGCCCAGAGTTTGAGGACCGCGCAGCAGCAGGGTACACAGGACGGCCAGCTCGCGCCGGCCCAGATTCAAGGTCTCTGAGATGCGCTGCGCGTATTTATTGACACGCCCGCTACCTGTGATGGTCACTGCAAGCTTCTTTTCCCGCAAGCGGTTCACCGCATCGTAAACGGTATCCTCGTCGTAATCGACCACCGGATCGCGATTAGATTTCTGATTGCACGCATTGACGAGCGCGTTCAACGAAAGCGGATAGTACTCGGGCGTGGTAGCCTCTTTCTCGAGCAGCGCACCCAGCACGCGCACTTCAGCCGGATCGAGTGGTTCCATTTCGAATAAGTCGGAAGGGCAAAGATCAGAGGTCGAGCGGATTTCGCAGCGTAAACGTGAGCCGCGTTTCCGCGGGAACCTTGACCTTCTGACCAGAGGTTGCAATCTGGGCGGCTGTTCCGGCAGCCGCTCCCGCACCCGCTCCCACGGCCGCGCCTTTGCCCCCACCCGCCGCAGCACCGATGATAGCCCCTAGCGCCGCAGCGCCACCGATCACCTTCGCCGAGCGCGCGCCTCGTGAACCGCTGGCTTCTGCTACGCCGGTGGTTGCAAGGTCGTACGTTCGGCCGTCGACCGCAATGTACTTTAGATCAAGAGTGAGAACCGTTTTCCCTTCCAGCTTGCCGGATTTCTGCGCATCGATGAGCGCGACGGTTGCGTCGGCGCCGCGCGGGATGGCGGTTTGGCCGTTGAGAACGACGTCCTGATCGACACTCGCGCGATAGGTTTCGCCGACATTATCGCGTTCTGAATTGACATCGTCGATCAGACGAACGACGATCTGAGTTCCGGCGGGGAGTTGCAGATTGGTTGCTCCGGCGGCCGGAGGCACGCTCGCTGGAGCGGCTGCGACGGGCGTACTCTGGGGCGCGGTTTGCGGAGAATTTGGCGATGCAGCGACAGGCATTGGCGCAGGAGCCGGCATATACCCGCCGGATTGTTTGTTTGGAGTCTGCGAGGTATCAACCGGCGACGGGTCGTTGGTTTGCCCGCTGCCGAAACGGATGGATTCGACGTCGGTCAGTGAATAGTTATTGATCTGACTCCCCACTGCGAATCGAACGGCGTGATTGCCCCCGTCGATGAACGTACCTTCCACCCTGTTTCCGTTTCGCAGGATCAAGGTATCTGCGTGCAGAAGAAGTGTGGCTGTCACTAACAGCAGAAGAATGCGTGTGGACATGGCCGCCTCCGGTCAACAGACTGGCGCCGTCTCGCGCCAATCGGGTTCCCTCGATCTTATCGCCGCGGCTGCGTGAGCGCCGGAGCCGGGATGGATTGAGCGGCTTGGGCCGCAAATTTTGCGGCAACATCCGGGCGCAAATAACTCAATATGCGTTGGGCGACTTTCTTGCCCTGCCGGAACGCCTCGGCATAGAGGCGGTCGCGCTCGGCCCGGGTGTAAGTGAAACCGACGCTGTAGTAATGATCGAGCGAAAGGCCAAGGACCTTGGTGCCTGCGTAAGCAATGCCCGCTTTGGCAATAAGACCACCGCCGAACGGAACCTTGCCGACAAGTTGCCGCGCGAGCGCCCGCCAGCCGAATGCGCTGCCTACCACTGTGGCAATCTCCGGCTTCTGTTCCAGGTAGCCGACCTCTCGATCGCTGGCTGCGGCGATGATGAACGCCATTCGCACTTGATTCATGGTGAGAAATGCGGTGTCGGACGCAAACTCGGCCACCGCCCAAGGCAATTCAATCAGATTCGGAATCACATCCGGCAATGCAGTGGTGATAGAGAACATGGTATTCTCGCGCGCGGTTTTTGCGATCACCCGTTCGATGAACGGCCGGCGGAACGGCAGGAAGGATCGGGCCAGCGGCACGCCGAGATCGTAATGCTTATCGAGAACGCGGCTGACGATGTGCTGAGGGCAGTGGTGTTCGAATACCAGCGCATGCGTCGGCGCGGGCAGGCCCTCATCATAGATGACCAGGTCGTAGTTTCCACCGATGGCGGCGCCACGCGTTAGCGAGTAACTCGATTCCCGCCGGCGCGCCGGGCTCAGATCGCGCAGGAAAAAATTCTCCATACGCTGGTAACCTTCCGGGCTGGCGGCATTCAGCGCAATGCGCAGCGACCGCTCGCTCAGCTCCCGAACCTGCTTGGGATTGAGGGTGGAAAGCGCTTTCTTGATACCCAATAAACCTTGAAACGTGCCCATTAACAACTCCCGTGAGAAATAGGGGCATCCCCGCCCTTTAATCGCAACACAACTTTCAGATTGTGCCGCCAATCCGAATTGACGCCCACACGTTCGACTTCAATCTCGGGAGAGAAGTAACGCAGGATAGAGGCGTTCGACGAATGAAAAGACATGGCCGGAGCGACGAGCAATAGTTTGGGTGGTACCGGCGCCAGCGGCACGGCTGGAAAGAGATGCTGCAGCTCGCCACGTTGGGCGTGCCATCGGATACGCATCCAGTAATCTAACGCCTGCAACGGGAGATGAATGTCTTCTGATGCCTTCAGTTCGAGAACGGCGAGGCGTCCCGAAGCGGAGATAGCGAGCAGATCGATAAGGTCGCGATCTCCGGCCGCAAAGGTGAGGACCTGGCCATGAACCGGACTGGGCGCCAGAGATGGTTCAATGACCGCTGGATTCGAGCGCACCAGCGCTTCGAGCGAACGTTCCGAAGAATCGATGAGCGGGGCCGCGGACCTGGCGAAAGACGGCACCTGTCCAGTGTGGCATGCGGGCGTGGCAAGCCGCGTCTGCAAATTCCCGAGATCCTGAGGATCAACTTCTCCGGCGGAGCCGTGCGCATTGTACCGGAAGAGGCGCGCGTCCAAAGACTGGCCCGTCAGCCAACGGAGGCGATGCGAGGTCAGGTTACCAGCGCCATCCGGCAAGAAAAGTACTAGAGAGATCTGCGCGCCATCGCGGCTGTGAGCGCAAAGGTGCTCGTGCCAAATCAAAGCAGAGGTCAGCATTGCAGCTTCCTCTTGATGCGATGGGCAGGCCAACGCGGCAATCTGCCGATTTCCGCAGGTCAGGTGCGCACGCGGGAAGACGGACGAAAACGAGCGTTGCAGGTCGAGGCCGCACGAGAGCGTGGCCACGTTCCAGCGAGGGAACTGCCGGAACAGCATGCGGCGGAACTGCTCGGCAAAGCTCTGCCGCATGCCGGAATGAGATTTGTGGGCGGATTGCGGCCGATCGAGATCCAGAAAGCTGAGCTTGCCGGGTTTGCCGCCGAAGCGATGCACAGTACAGTCAAGGATGCCCGGGGCGTGACGCTCGATAGATAGAATACGGCGCGAGATGCTGCGCGTTTCGGTCCAGGCCTCGATCCACAACCTCTCAGCACGCACTTCGAGCGAGTACTCGCCAGGCTTCAGCCGTACAGCGTCCTCCCCGTATTCAAGGAGCGCAGGATTACGGCAGGTCTTCAGAAAAGTGTCTACTGCTTCCAGCAGCGTAGGGGCTGCTGTGGGTTGGGCGGAGTGAACGGTATTTTTATGATAGAGGTTTGCCACTTGAAGCATCCAGTTTTCAAGCCCGTTTGTCCAATGTGGAAGGCCGCATTCAACGAGCCGTGGAACGAAGCGGACGGAGGCGTTCGGACTTAACGTTAGTGGCGGTCTCGAAGAAATTTTCTGCGGACAGCATTCGGGTGGCGTACGCAGCCGGGCTGCGGGAATTCGGGGAAAATTACGTGCAGGAGTTTGCGGGGAAACAGCCGCAATTACAAAATTTGACGGGCGCGCGCTTCCACCTTATCGGTCATCTGCAATCAAATAAAGCCCGGCACGCGTGCGAGCTGTTCCAGGTGATTCAAACCGCGGATTCGGCAAAATTGTTGAAGCGCCTCGACGCTGCGGCGGCGGAGCAAGGCGTGGCGCTAGAGGTGTTCTTAGAGGTCAAGCTTTCCGGTGAGGAAAGCAAGACCGGCGCCGAGCCGGACCAGTTGCCGGAGTTGTTGGACACGGCCGCAGCTTGTCCAGCCCTTCGAGTGACTGGATTGATGACCATGCCGCCCTGGTCGGAAGACGCGGAGCAATCCAGACCATATTTCAAGCGGCTCGCTGAGTTAGCGGGGCGCTTGGGGCTCAGTCAGCTTTCCATGGGCATGTCCAACGATTTCGAAGTGGCGATTGAGGAAGGCGCCACTTTAATCCGAGTAGGAACAGCGCTGTTCGGGCCAAGACCCAAGCCGCAGAAGGCCGAATCGCCCCGCTCATGAGCACTCGGTCAGGAGCATGGCTGGCTCGCAACCGCCTCTTGGTCCTCGGCTTCTTGATGGCGACCGGGCTGCTGGCGCAAGTAGTCAAACGCACGCCGCAATCGGATGTAATCCAGCAGCTTGGATTGGTGGTTCCGATGCGCGACGGAATTCGTTTGGCGGCGGATCTCTACCTGCCGCACGCGGGCAGCCGCTACGGCACGGTCCTGATTCGAACTCCGTACAATCGAAAATCCGGTGCGCTCGGCACGTATCAATTTTTCACTCAGCGCGGATATGCGGTGCTGATTGAGGACGTACGCGGCCGCTACGCCTCGCAGGGCGTTTTTGGACCTACAGAACAGGAAGGCCCGGACAGCAGCGACACCATGAACTGGATCTCCCAACAGTCCTGGTCGAACGGGCGCGTCGCGATGGCGGGCAGTTCGTATCTGGGAATGGTGCAGTGGTGGGCCGCGGTTCAGGACAACCCGCATCTGGTGACTATCTCGCCCATGTGCTCAGGCGATGACGAATACCTCGACCGATTTTATTCCACCGGAGGCGCGCTGAAGCTGGGTCATCGGCTTCTCTGGCTGGCGCAGAATCTGACGCCTCCTTCGAAGGTGCGGCCGATCTTTGCCGGCTACATCTGGCACCTTCCGGAGCGAACGGCCGATGTCGCCGCCATGGGCGCGCCTCTGCCGCTCTGGAGAACGGCGCTCGATCATCCTTCTTATGACTCCTATTGGAAGCCGTTCAGTCTTCGCGAGCAACTCAAGCGCGTGGCGATACCGATCCTTTCTCTCGGAGGCTGGTTCGACAACTATGCGGAAAGCGATCTCGACGCATTCTCACGTCTTTCGAAGCGGCATGACAGGATCGAAACCTGGATCGGCCCGTGGGCGCACAATCCGGGGCTCAGGTTTGCCACACGGAATTTTGGTCCCCAAGCCGTGGTTCCCATACGCCTGAAGCAAGCCGAGTGGTTCGACAGATGGATGAAGGGCGAGGCGAACGAAGAGGATGAGGCAGCCGAGCCATCGCTTCACATTTTCGTGATGGGTCCTAATGTGTGGCGAGAGGAGCACGAGTGGCCCCTTGCTCGTACTCATTACACGCCGCTCTATCTGAACAGTAAGGGCCATGCGAATTCAGCTTCCGGCGATGGCAGTTTGGCATGGTTACCAGTGCGTAAGTCGCAATTGGACACTTTCACTTACGATCCGAAATATCCCGTACCCACTATGGGCGGCGCTATCTGCTGCGATCCCAAACTGTTGCCGCCAGGACCGCTTGACCAAACTACTGTCGAAGCACGGCAGGATGTGCTGGTCTATACATCTGCGCCGTTGACTGAAGAGATAGAGGTCACCGGGCCCGTGCGCGCCGTCCTGTATGTAGCCACCTCCGCGAATGACACGGACTTCACAGCCAAACTTGTCGATGTGCAGCAGGACGGGCGGCCCATGATTGTGACCGACGGCATCCAACGCTTGCGATATAGGCTGTCGCTTGAAAAACCGGTGTTCGTGAAGCGCAACACGGCGTACCAGGTTAGTATCGACGCGGGCGTGACGAGTTATGTCTTTGCGGCCGGACACCGCATCCGGCTCGAGGTTTCAAGCAGCAACTTCCCACGCTTCGACCGCAATCTGAATTCCGCTCTGCCGGTCGCCGATGAAACGAAAATAATCAAGGCGAAGCAGACTGTTTTCCATGAAAAAGGATATCCCTCGGCCGTGATCCTGCCGATCATTCCAGCAAGAACGAGCGGGGCCAAGGCGAATGCGAAGCAGGCTGAGCCGCGCCGCGCCGTAAGCTGAAGCAAGACAGACTTATCCGATGGAGCAAGTACCCGACGCTGGTACTTACCAAATAAAATAATAGCAGTCCGGATGCACTTGTGTGGAGAGAGGAAACATGATCCAGTCATTGGAGATCGAACTTACTGCAACCGACATCGTAATTCTCACCGATCTGATATATGAACAGGTTCCGCGGCTTTGGATCGAGGGCGAATGGTACTGTCCTCATTGCCTCGAGTCGAACAGCAATGCATTGGGTTTAATCCAGAGCTATTACAATCGCGCCCACAACGATGAGGCCGCCGCCGAGAGCCTTGCCCCATGTGAGTCTCTCGCCAAGGAATATCGCGCCGCACAGGATTACGAGTACAACGCTTAACTTGTCAATAGGAGCTACTCGCGACGCGGGTCCGATTTGTAGCGCCCGGAAATAACACAGCCACGAGAGACCGGTCGCCAGCCCGGACAGCGTGAGGAAGAGCCAGGTTCTCGTACTTGGCGCCTGAAATGTACTCGGTTGGCGCGCGACATAGGCGATGAGCCAAGTGAAGGCGACTACCACGCTGGTGCGAATGGCCGCAGCGAGGTTCGCGTCAACGCCTTCCACGCCCAACTTCGCCAGAATCGCAGTCGCTGCAGCGAAAAGCGCTGACAGCAATGCCCAAACCGGCCAAGTCATGCTCCCAGTTTCGCAGCCTCGGGTGGGCTTTCAACTAATGAAGCGTTCCGTCTGGTTCAAGCCAGCCCGCGTTCCACTGCATAGCGCGTCATCATGGCAGTAGAGTGAAGTTTCAACCGGTCCATAATGGCGGCGCGGTGAAATTCCGCAGTGCGCACTGAAATGTTCAAGCGGTTCGCAATCTCCTTCGCTGAACAGCCTTGAGAGATGAGGCGCAGAACTTCTGTCTGGCGCTCCGTCAGCACGTTTTCCTCCGGCGACTCTGTTTCTTCACCGTTCTGCGGCCGTGGCCCCACATAGGTGCCGCCCGCTAATACCGTGCGGATCGCGAGCATCAGTTCTTCCGCAGAGGCGCGCTTGGAAAGATATCCCTTGGCGCCTATTTCCATCGCTTCTCGCACGAATTTCAATTCGGTATGCATGGAGAGAAACATCAGCTTCAGATCGGGGCGCTTCTTTAGCACACGACGCGCTACTTCGAACCCGCTGCCGTCCGGCATCCGGACATCCAAAATACCGAGGTCGGGCGAGAATTGGTCAACGGCCGCTTCGAAACCGGCCGAACTGTCTACGCCTTGCACTTCATACTCGGACCCGGCCATAAAAGCAAGCGCGTCCAACACGAGATGATGATCGTCGGCAAAGAGAAGTTTAGGCCGGGTAGGCGCATGGGAAAACGCAGGTTGCTGGGCTGTCATCATAGTGAAACTCCGTGCAAATGAAATTAGCGAGTTGACCAGGCACCGGAACGAACCACTGCCGAATGCCCGTCAATATACTGGATGCCTTTTGAAAGCTCTCAGACACATTAAAGCTTGGTAACTAGGGTGAACCATAGGGCTCCGGACGAATATTTCCAAGAGGCTGAAGAGCGCCTCCGTTCCATGTACATTGAGCAGGCCCTTCAATTATACGAATGGGCGGAGCGGGCGGGCTACGATGCCGATGCCTGTGGCGGTGGACGTTGGATTTGCCACATGCTTCTGGGAGACTTTGAGCGCGCCTGGGCTGAAAGTGACGCGATTGCTGACCGCGGGAACCCCGACCGTCATCGATTCTGGGACGGACAGCCTTTTCACGATCGAAAAGTCCTCATTCGCTGCCTGCATGGTTTGGGCGATACCATCCAGTTCATCCGTTATGCACCGCTGATTCGCCAACACGCACAAGCTCTGACCATCGAAGCGCAACCAGAGCTCAAGTCATTGATCCAGGAATCGCAGCTTGCTGATACTGTGATCACCTGGGGCGAGCCGGAGCCGCCGTGGGATCAGCAGATCGAAGTGGTTGAGCTGCCGCGCATCTTCAGAACGACAGTGGAAACCATCCCAAACAATATTCCCTACCTTGATGTTCCGTCTGCGCGTGTGATCGATCCCTACGATAGAACCCGTACGCTGCGGGTGGGAGTGGTCTGGGCATCGAGCGGTTACAATCCGGCGCGCTCGGTTCCACTCAAAGAGATGGCCCGCCTATTCGGCGTTCAAGGTACATCGTTCTTCAGTTTGCAGGCCGGCGAAGAACGGGCGCAACTGAAATCCTTGTCGGAAAGCGTCGTGGACTTGCAGACCGATCCCGCTTGCGTGCGGGCAATGGCGGAAACCCTGAAGACTCTGGATCTGATTATCACGGTGGATACGATGATGGCTCATCTGGCGGGCGCCATGGGACGGCCGGTCTGGACTCTTTTGCCGTTCCAGTGCGACTGGCGTTGGATGATGGCGCGAGAGGATTCGCCGTGGTACCCGGCCATGAGTCTGTTCCGGCAGCGGGAGCCGGGTGATTGGCAATCCGTCCTCCACCGCGTCCAGCGCGCTTTGGAGAATTTAGCCGCCGGCGGCTAATCGGAAGAGTTGCCACGCTCAGCGGAACCAGGCAGGGTGAAGAAAAACGTGGACCCCCGACCGGCTTCCGAATCGACCCAGATGCTGCCGCCCGCGCGCGTGACAATTTTCTTACACGTCGCCAGGCCGATCCCGCTTCCCGCTATTTGAGAGCCGTGCGCTCTTTGCATGGGTTGGAAAATTCGTTCGAACCATTCGCGCTCAATGCCCATACCGTTATCGGTCACCGAAAACAGCCACATTGCTCCCTGTCGCACCGCTCCAACCCGGATCACCGGCGGCGCCTCAGCCCTTCGATACTTGATTGCATTCGAGAGCAGATTCTGAAACAACTGGTTGAGCGCCTGCGGCTCCATCTGCACGTCCGGAAGCTCATCATGGCTGATCGTGGCGCCTGAGGTCTCAATGTGCTGCCGCAAATTATCAATCGCCACATCCAGCGCCTCCTGCGCAGGCACGAGCTCTGAGGTTCCAATCGGAGTTCTTCCCACTTGGGCATGGGCCAGGACGCCCTCCACCAAGTCGGCCATGCGTTCCAGGCCTTGTGATATTTGCTTGATGTACGTCTGGCCCTGGGCATCCAGTTGATTGCCATGCCGCGAGGAAAGCAGATCGACCAGCCAGCGCGTGCTGGTAAGCGGCGCGCTCAGGTCGTGCGATGCAATGCGCGCGAACTCTTCCAATTCTTCGTTGGAGCGTTCGAGCTCCTGCGCCATACTCTTCAAGCGGCCATTGGCAGCTTCTAATTCATTCTGCATTTGCAGCCGCGAAGTAATGTCGGTGTGAGTCTCGATGACACTCGGCGGCTCCTCTGAGCTATTGGGCAGCAGAACCCAGTGGGCGGAAACGAAGATCCGGTGTCCATCGCGGCACACACATCCCAGTTCGCCGTTCCAGACTCCGGAGCGCAGTAAATCGTTCTGAATCTGCGCGAGCGGAGCAGGAAAAGTCGATTTCAGCAGTTCGTGGACATTCTGTCCAACCGCCTCGTCGGCTATCCAGCCATACAGCCGCGTGCAACCGGCGGTCCAATTCCTGATGATTCCGTCCCAGCCGCGAACCAGAACGGTAGACTGATCGAGCGCGCCCGCCAGCACTCGCAGGCTATCCTCGGCATCCTTGCGCTCGGTGACATCGCGCAGCACCTTTCCGAAGCCTGCCAGCCGCTCATCCGGACCGCGCAGCCCGATAGTCACGCCCTCAGCAAGCATCTGCTGCCCGCTTTTCTTGGCCAGCCACCGGGTGTCCGAGGCCCGCCCGCTATCAGCCGCCGTTTCCAACTCCAGGCGCACGCTCCGTTGCGAACGCTCTGCTGGCGGAAGCAGTAGCTCCAGATTTTGGCCGACAAACTCATCCCGTGAATAGCCAAACTGCACTTCTACACCGGGATGCCAGGAGGTGAAGCATCCCTCCGTGTCGAGCAACACGATGACAAACTCGCTGAGCCGCGCTACTAAGAGATCGAGGAGATCTTTTTTGCTCAAACTTGGTTCGTCAGGCATGATTGCGATCCTCTAGCGCCGCGACAGATTCATAAATCCGAAAGACGGTCCGCCGAAAAAGTTTCATTCATGGTGCGGACACGCAGATCTGAGCGGCGGATCAGAATCTCACTCACCGAAGCCGGAGCGGCCTCAATCCTCTGAATGTGATCGATCGACATTCCCAGCACTAAAAGTAACAAGGCGCGAATCACATCGCCGTGGGTGACCACTGCAACAGTGGGTTCCTGAGCGTGCGCATGGCGGTCGAGAATTCTCGCGATGCCATCCCAGGCGCGCGATTGCACATCCATCATCGATTCTCCACCTGGAGGCCGGGTGGTGGCGCGGAACCGGTAGTAGCGTTCCCAGAGCTCTACGTCGTGCAGCTCGGAAAACGGCTTGCCCATCCAGTCGCCGAAATCGATCTCGGTAAAAGCTTCGTCCGGAAGAACCTCCAGCCCATGGATCTCGGCAATCGGACGCGCTGTTTCGAGCGCTCGATCCATAGGACTCGAAATCACGCCGTCCAGGCGATAGCGTGCTCGCAAGCCGTGAGCGAGAGCCTGCGCCTGCTGAACTCCCGCGGAGTTCAGGTGCACACCCGGCATGCGGCCATACAGCACGCGGCCAAGCAGATCGGTCGCGCCGTGGCGAATGAGTAAAATACGAATCATAAAAGGGGAAGAAGGATCTTCTTGGGAACTAGCCTCACGGTCCACGAAATCGAGAGCAAAGTAACCGAACTAGGACCATGGTTTCATAACCTATCTTTGTCGGGTGTCCAAACAGCGCCCAATCACTTCCTGGGCGATTATCCCTCCGCAAAATGGCAGAACTTTCAGCACGCGATACCGCGCGATTTGACGGGCATGACGGTACTCGATGTGGGATGCAACGCCGGATTTTACTCCATTGAGATGAAGCGACGCGGCGCAAAGCGCGTGCTGGGCATCGATCATGACGAGCAATATCTGGAACAGGCTCGTTTCGCAGCCCAGGTGTTAGAGCTCGATATCGCGTTTCGGCAGATGTCCGTGTATGAAGTTCCGCGCTTGCGCGAGCGCTTCGATCTAGTGTTGTTTATGGGCGTGTTCTATCACCTCAGATACCCACTTCTCGCGCTGGACCTGTTACGGCGATACGTAACAAAAGATTGGTTTCTGTTTCAATCAATGTTACGGGGAAGCCGCACGGTCGCGGAAGTTGCCGAGGATTATCCGTTTCATCAGCGTTCGATTTTCGATAAACCCGGATTTCCTAAAATGCATTTTATCGAAAAGAATTATTCCCAGGATCCAACTAATTGGTGGATACCGAACCGCGCCTGTGCCGAAGCGGTCCTGCGCAGCACCGGATTCAGCATCGAGAGCATGCCCGAGCCCGAAGTGTTCCTGTGCAGGTGCGACCGATCGGCTTACCTGCATGAATTGCCGCCTCAGTTTGCGCCGGAAGGAGCATAGGCGGCGGCAGATCCTGCGAGCACCCGCAATAACAACACATGCTGGAAGCAGTGATGTTTTGGAATGAGCCCAATAATCTCTCGCATTGGGATTTCGAAGTGGATCGTGACTGGTCAGTCTACGCGGAGATGGTGAAGCTTGCGGCGCAAGCCGTGCGCGCAGAAAATCCCGGCCTGCTGCGAGTTCTGGGTGGAATTTCGCCCATCGATCCCGCGTTCATTCAACGTATTGACAGATTGGGAGCGCTGGATTATCTGGACGTAGTGGCCCTACACGGATTTCCACTCGACTGGAATCATTGGACCATTCATGAATGGCCCGAGAAACTAGCGGAAATCAGAACGGTGACCGCTAAGCCGATCTGGATTTCCGAAGTGGGCGCTTCTTCCTTCGGGGCGGAAGAAGTGCAGGAGTTCGGGCTGAAAAAGACGGCGGAGCTGCTGATTCCGGAATCGGATCACGTGTATTGGTACAGCTTGTTCGACCTGCCGCGCGCATGGCCGGCGACCACCCGGCACCGCGAAAGCGAGGGCTCCTCCTACTATCGACACTTCTACATGGGATTGTTTCGCGAGGATGGCGGAGCCAAGCTCGCCGCGCAGCATTTTGGGGACTATGCTCCCGCTTTGGGTATTTGCCAGTGGTTCCATTTCGAGGATCATCGCCTTGAGACCGCAGTGAAAGCTCTCCGTGACTTCGGAGTGCGAAAGCTGCGCACCGGATTGAGCTGGGCTGATTTTGAGAGACCGAACGCGCAACGCTGGTTCGATCGTCAGATGCGTCTGCTGGAACAGTTGGAGCTCACCATAACTTTCTGCTTTACGCCGGAGCGGTGCGGAGTGAAGCCGCACCATACCAGTCCGCCGCGGAACCCAGAAGAATATGCGGCTTTCTGCGGTGAGATGATCAGGCGCTACGCACCGCGCTCGTAGAAGTACATACGTACTCTTGCCACTCCCTTGAGGCAGTAGAAACAAAGCCAACGTACAAAGCTTCTTATGTAAGGGTGCTGTATGCCTTTTCACTTATCGCCCAACAAGTGTGTCAATTCGAACTTAGCTGGTAGATTTGCCTAAGGGTTCTTCTGTATTCGCGTTGAGCGCTGGGACGAGTAGCGGCGCAATTTAACATCAGGAGACGCAAGAACAACAATGAAGGGAACGGTTCTTATTACGGGAGGGGCCGGATTTATCGGTTCCCATGTTGCCTCGGAGCTTTTGAGAGCTGGCTATCACGTACGCGTGCTCGATAGCCTAGTTACTCAAGTGCACGGAGAGATGCCTGACCGCCCAAGTTATCTGCATAAAGACGCAGAGTTCATACTGGGCGATGTGAGAAATCCGACGATTGTCGATGAGGCTTTATCGGGCGTGGATGCCGTTTATCACTTCGTGGCGCTGGTTGGGGTCGGGCAGAGTATGTACCAGATTGCCGAATACACAAGCGTTAACAATCTGGGAACAGCCGTATTACTGGAGCGGCTTGTTAAACAGCCGGTCAGTAAATTGATCGTCGCTTCTAGCATGAGCATATATGGTGAAGGCGCCTACGTAACGCCCTCGGGCGAACCCTATAACCATGCCGTCAGGACGGTCAAGCAATTAAAGGCCCGGCGATGGGAGATGTCTACTCCCGAAGGCTTGCCACTGCTGCCTGTTCCCACACCAGAGAGCAAGCAGCCATCGCTCGCTTCGGTCTACGCGCTTTCGAAGTACGACCAGGAGCAGATGTGCCTGATGGTTGGGCGAGCATACGGCATCCCCGCGGTCGCTTTGCGCTTTTTCAACGCGTACGGGCCTTATCAATCGCTTTCAAATCCATACACGGGCGTGCTTGCGATATTTGCTTCACGTCTCCTGAATGGAAAGCGTCCAATTATCTTTGAGGATGGACAGCAACTTCGCGATTTTGTTAGTGTTTACGATTTGGCGCGAGCCTGCCGTTTGGCGCTGGAAGTAGATCAGGCACAAGGTCAGATTTTCAATGCCGGCAGCGGCCGTCAGACGACCATTATGGAAGTGGCTGATAAGCTAGGGAAGATTCTGGGAAAGCGGCTAGAACCTGAAATTACAGGAAACTATCGCGTCGGAGATATTCGGCACTGCTATCCCGATATGACTCTCGCTCAGCGCGTCCTCGGTTATGAACCGATGGTGAGCCTGGAAGAAGGTATGCGGGACTTAGCCGAATGGCTGGAACAACAGACCGCGCACGACCACTTCCACGAGATGCAGCAAGAACTCGCCTCGCGCGGGCTTGTGGTTTAAAGAGCTGTAATGCGTTTTGCACTTGTCAATCCGCCCTGGAGCTTCGAAGGAAGCATTTACTTTGGATGCCGCGAGCCTCATCTGCCTCTGGAGTTCGGCTACTCCAAAGCACTGCTTGAGAAAGACGGGCATGAGGCGGCCATCTTTGACGGTCAGCTAGATGGACTTACATACACCGGAATTTTCGATCAAGTAAAGAACTTCGGCGCAGATGTTATCGTTGTTACAACTGCTCCCAGTTACTTGTTTTGGCGCTGCCCACCCCCGGAGTTGAGAATCCCGCAGCAATTGTGCCATATGTTGCGCCAATTGCCAGCCAAGTTGGTGGTGGTGGGACCGCACGGCTCGACTACACCGAGGCCCGTATTGACAAAACTCGGTGCTGACGCGGTGGTGCTTGGCGAGTGCGAAGAGGTTTTGCCGGAGCTTGCAGGTGACCTATCGAGAGCTTCATCCGTAGCGTATCGCGATGGGGAAAACATTGTGGTTAACGGTCCTAATCGAGCCGCCGATATGAAGCGGCTTCCCGCGCTTCAGTGGCCTGCGGAAACCGTTTCGAAGCACCAGCACCATCACCATCGCTTCGATGCCGAGCCGGTTTCGCCCGGAGCTGAAATGGAAGCTTCGCGCGGCTGCCCTTATCACTGCACCTTTTGCGCCAAAGACAACTTTCGCAATAACTACCGAAAACGGCCGCTGAATATAATCCTTGAAGAAGTTGATCGTTTTATCGAGCAAAGAGTCGAGTACATCTACTTTATTGATGAGATCTTTCTTCCGGATGCGCAGTTGCTGGCGGCGCTCGCCGACCGCAATATTAAAATCGGGGTACAGACGCGCATCGATCTCTGGAACCACGACGCCATTCGGGCGCTTGCTCGTGCAGGTTGCGTCTCCATCGAAGCCGGCGTAGAGAGTATTACGGAGGCCGGGCGCGCGTACTTGGATAAAAAGTGCAAGATGACCACCGAAGAACTGAGTCAACGGCTCATCTTTGCCAAGAGCTTAGTTCCGTTTGTACAGGCAAACTTACTCGGCATAACGGAAGATGATGCAGAGGCCATCGAGAAATGGCGTCGGCATCTGGAGGGCAACGGCGTCTGGGCTAACAAGCCGGTGCCGTTGTTTCCATATCCGGGATCTCCGGAATACACCAGGATGTGGGGCCCGGCCGACGACATGGCGTGGGAGCGGGCACACGAAACTTACCTGCGGGGTTTCGATTCGTTCAGCGACATACAGGAACAACGCCCGCAAAAGCTGGTCGAACTAGAACTAATGGCGCCGCGTGGCACGAATTGAAAATGACGGCTGGCACCGCGAGCTCGCGCGACCATCTGCGCGTCCTGATGACTACCGACGCGGTAGGAGGTGTGTGGCAGTACGCGCTCGATCTCGCTGCGGGCCTGGTTCATCATGGCGCCCATGTGCTGCTCGCAACTCTCGGACCGCGTCCCTCAGCGCAGCAGAAACATCGAGCGCTTGAAATCCCGGGAATCACTCTGGCTGAGAGCGACTTTGCGTTGGAATGGATGACGAATCCCTGGACGGATGTGGACGCGTCGGGGGAATGGTTGTCAGCGTTAGAAGTCGAGTTTGGCGCCCACGTCATTCATCTGAACGGATATTCGCACGGCGCTGTCATGTGGCGGAAGCCTGTGATCGTGACGGCGCATTCGTGCGTGTTCTCCTGGTGGGAAGCCGTTCACGGTTCGGCCCCAGGGCCCGAATGGAGCGAGTATCAGCGTAGGATTCGTAGCGGTCTGGCTGCGGCCAACGCGATTGTGGCGCCATCGGCTTACATGGCCGGCGCACTCGAGCGTCACTATGGCGTGGCCAGGGAGAAAGTGCGCGTAATATATAACTTCAGCCGCGCAGCCCGATCTTCCAGGCGCCTGAAGCAGCCGTTTGTGCTATCGGCAGGCAGGCTGTGGGATGAAGCGAAGAACATCGGTTTGTTGAACGGCATTGCGCCGAAACTCGATTGGCGCATCCGGGTCGCGGGCAGCGAGCGAGGGCCGGAGAATTCGGCTGGCCATGCCAACAACTTGCAGGTCTTGGGCGAGTTGCCGCATGCGGACCTGATCCGGCAGATGGATCGGGCCTCAATCTTCGCGCATCCGGCATTGTACGAGCCGTTCGGTTTATCGATCCTCGAAGCTGCGCGCGCGCATTGTTGTTTGGTTTTAGCCGACAGTCCAAGCCTGCGTGAGCTTTGGAACGGCGCGGCTGTATTCGTGGACCCGCGCGATCCCGACGCCTGGCTATTCGAGCTGAACGCGCTTGTGCGCGATCTACTCAAGCGCCAGGAACTCGGACGGCTGGCACACTCTCGCGCAGGCCAATATCGCGCATCCTCATCCCTTGGCGAGTATTGGAACCTCTATCGATCACTTATCGAATCCGCGCGTCTCGACGGCAAGGAGGTGGCGGCCTGATGCGCGTAGCGATGTTCTATCATTCGCTCGTTTCGGACTGGAACCATGGAAACGCACATTTTCTGCGCGGGATCGCTTCCGAGTTGCAAGCCCGCGGCCATGACGCTAAAGTTTTCGAACCCGAAGATAGCTGGAGCCGCGAAAATCTGCTGCGCGAGGCCGGTGAAGACGCGATTAACGCGTTTCGTCGAGCGTTCCCACACTTACACAGCAATCGTTATCGCGTGGATGACCTACGCGTTGACGAATGGCTGGACGGCGTGGATATCGCCATCGTGCATGAGTGGAATCACCCGGCGCTAATATCGGCGATCGGCCAGTACCGCAGCAGGAACCGCGATGTGCGCTTGCTTTTTCATGACACTCATCATCGCGCACTTACCGCTCGCGACGAGCTGGCGCGATTCGACCTTGGCCATTACGACGGCGTGCTCGCCTACGGGGCCTCATTGAAACACACTTACGAACGGCATGGCTGGAGCAAACAGGTTTTCGTGTGGCATGAGGCCGCCGATGTGCGCACCTTCTATCCGAGGGCTCACCAGCACAAGCGCGGCGACGTCGTTTGGATCGGGAATTGGGGCGACGAGGAACGCACCCAGGAGTTGCGCGAGTTTTTCATTTCGCCGGTAAGTCATCTGCGCTTAAACGCCCAAGTATTCGGCGTTCGGTACCCAGAGTCGGGATTGCGCGATTTGCGAGATGCGTTTATCGCGTATGGCGGCTGGCTGCCGAATTTCGAAGTGCCGGGCGTGTTCGCACAGTTCAGGGCAACCATGCACATACCGCGGCGGCCTTACACAAAAGAACTGCCGGGCATTCCAACCATCCGGCCTTTTGAAGCGCTGGCCTGCGCGATTCCGCTCATCTCCGCACCCTGGCGCGATACCGAGGGACTTTTTCGCGAGGGGCAGGATTTCCTGATGGCGCGTGATGGAGCTGAGATGAAACGGCATCTGCACGACGTACTGAGTGATCCGGCGCTCGCCGCTAGCTTGTCAGCCAGCGGGCTCGAGACAATTCGTGCTCGCCATACCTGCGCGCATCGCGTGGATGAATTGCTTGCGATCTACACGGAGATGAAGCCGGCGTCGATGCACCAACGAGGGCACAGCGCGATGGAATCCCCTTGTGGGCGATCCATACCGGAAACGATGCCGGTTGAGGTCTAAGTATGAGGATCGGTTTTTGGGGTTCAAGTCTTGTCTCGGCCTATTGGAACGGCGCGGCGACATATTATCGCGGAATTTTGCGGGCGCTCGCGGCGCTGGGGCACGAGATCAGTTTTTTCGAGCCGGACGCCTACGATCGCCAGAAGCACCGGGATATCGCTGATCCTGAATGGGCGCGCATTCTCGTGTATGATCCTGATAATGCCGAGCTGGTGAATCGCTATCTCGCCGGCTGTGAACAGTTGGATGTGGTGGTGAAGGCAAGTGGAGTGGGAGTGCTGGATCGCTTCCTCGAAGCGCGCGTCGCCGCCATGCCGCCGCCGGTCTGCAAGGTTTTTTGGGACGTGGACGCACCCGCAACCTTGGAGCGTCTCGCCTCAGATGAGAATGATGCCTTTCATGAGGCGCTTCCGCATTTCGAATTGGTTCTCACCTATGGTGGAGGCAAGCGCGTGACTGATGAATATCAGCAGATTGGGGCACGCCAGTGTTTCGCCATTTACAACGCGCTCGATCCGGACATTCACCATCCGGTTTTGCCGGACTCCCGCTTCAGGTGCGATCTCTCATTTTTGGGAAACCGCTTGCCGGACCGGGAGGCGCGCGTGGATGAGTTTTTTTTAAAGGCTGCGGCCTTATCCCCTGACAAACAGTTTCTCTTGGGAGGAAGCGGCTGGGCTGACAAGCAAGTTCCAACAAATGTCAGATACCTGGGGCATGTCTACACCGGGGATCACAATGCACTGAACTGCTCCTCGGTAGCGGTGCTGAACATCAGCCGCGAGAGCATGGCGCGCTATGGCTTCTCACCAGCTACCCGCGTGTTTGAAGCAGCCGGTGCGGCCGCCTGCTTGATCACTGACGATTGGGAAGGCATCGATTCTTTTCTGCAGCCGGGAACCGAAACGTTAGTCGCGCGGCAGGGCACCGATGTCGCTCGCATCCTTCAAGAGCTGGAAGTGGATCGTGCGCGCGCCATTGGAGAAGCTGCACGCAAACGAGTCCTCGCGGAACACACGTATGAAAAGCGGGGGAAATTAGTGGAATCGATTTTGCAGGAGAACATTTCCGGCACACGATCGCTGGCTGTGGAGATGCAGGCGTGAGCCAAGCTCAACTGGATTGCGTTTTCCTCGGCTTGTCGATTACCTCGACCTGGGGCAACGGGCATGCTACCACCTATCGGGGTCTGCTAAAAGAGCTGGCGCGGCGCGGGCACCGCGTCACATTTCTTGAACGCGACGCGCCCTGGTACGCCTCAAATCGCGAGTTCCACGAATTGCCATATTGCACCGTCCACCTCTACGGCAGCTTGGACGAATTGAAAGACCGTTTTCGCCGAATAATCCGGCAAGCGGATGTAGTAGTGGTCGGCTCCTATGTTCCGGAAGGGATCGCGATTGGACATTGGGTTACGACCGCTGCGAAAAACATAGCTGCTTTTTATGATATTGATACGCCAGTTACTCTCGCTAACGTAAGAGCCGGATCTTGTGACTATATCTCGCGGGATCTTTATCCGGCTTATGACATTTACTTTTCCTTTACCGGCGGCCCAACCCTGAAGTATGTAGAGAAGACTCTCGGTTCCAGGTGTGCACGAGCGCTTTATTGTTCGGTTGACCCGGCGCTCTATTATCCGGAACGCCGTCCGGCGAAATGGGATATGGCCTACCTTGGCACCTATGCTGCCGACCGGCAGCCGGCCTTGCAGAATCTGCTGGTGGACGTGGCTCAGAAGAGGCCCGAGCGCAGGTTTGCTGTGGCCGGTCCACAGTACCCGGATACGCTACGCTGGCCACCCAACATCGATCGAATCGAGCACTTACCCGCGAGCGACCACCGGGCTTTTTATAACTCCCAAAATTTCACGTTAAATATCACACGCCACGACATGATTCGCGCCGGTTATTCGCCAAGCGTTCGCCTGTTTGAGGCGGCTGCTTGCGGAGTTCCCATACTAACGGACACATGGCGAGGTCTCCAAGCGTTCTTCAAACCGGGGCTAGAAATACTTCCGGTACTCAACAGCAATGACGTCACGTCTTACATGCAGATACCGTGCGATCAGCGTCTCGAAATAGGCGAGCGCGCTCGCAGGAGGACCCTCCGCTTCCACACTGCGGCTGTAAGAGCGGCCGAGTTCGAAACGGATGTTCACGCAGCCTTAGACCGGCACGCCTGCGCAAAGGGAAAGAGCAGGAGTGCACTGAAAGAATCTCCGACGGCTGCTTTGATCTAGAGAAGGATTGTTATGAAAAGGACGAAAGCGTTTGCACTGGCAGGATCGGCCTGCCTGATTGCGGCAGCTATTCCGCTTTTTGCAAGGCAGGACGCCAACGCCTCGGGAGTGCCCGTCAGCGTGGTAGTTACACTTGAACCAAGGCGAGGAAAAACAATCCCGCCGGTCGAAGCACAAGATATTCTAGTGCGCGAGGGCCGGGACCGCAGACCTGTTACCGGATTCACTCCTCTGCAGGGCCAGCAAGGCAGCTTGCAGTTAATGCTGTTAATCGACGATTCGGCGCGCGGGACGTTCGATACCGAAATCAACACCCTCAAGCATTTTGTCAACGCGCTCCCGCCGGACTCCGAAGTGGCAGTCGCGTATATGCGCAACGGCATGGCGGATATTACGGCGAACTTCACGCGTGATCACGCCGCGGCCGCCAACGCCATCCGTCTCGTGATGGGGCCGGGCGGCGCGGACGTCAGCCCTTACGATTCCCTCACCGACGCAGTCAAAAAATGGCCGAAAACGGGAGCCGAGCGGAAGGAGGTCGTCATGATTAGCAGCGGCATCGAGGCGCTGGGTGGCGGCTACACAACGGACAATCCGTATGTAAACGCGGGCATTCAATCCGCAGTGAAAGCCGGAGTGGTAGTTTACACCATTTATGACCCCAGCGTTGGGCATCTCGGCCACAGTTTCTGGCGAAATTCCTGGGGACAGGATTTCTTATCGCAACTGTCGGATGAAACTGGTGGCGAATCCTACATCATCGGTTTCGGCTCGCCGGTGTCATTCGGCCCATTCCTCGATTCAATTCTCTTCAACCTAAAGCATCAATATCGGTTAACGTTCACGGCCCGCGCGGAAAATAAATCGGGTTTCCAGCCGATTCGCGTGTCGGTTACCGACAAAGACGCCAGCATCGCAGCGCCTGATAAAGTGTTCGTCCGCGCTGGGATGTAAGTCGGCGATTTTATCCATGCGAAAGCTCCGATTGGAAGCGGCGTAAAGATTGCTTCCAAAGCCTGCCACGCCGAGATAAACTCTACTTATCGGGAGGCTGTATGCGCTGGATACCCGTGCTTGTTCCTTCTGCTCTGCCATTCTTGCTCTGCCTGCCGGTTCCCGGCCAAGAGGTTGTTTCCGCTTACTCGGGAACCGTTCATTACTTTGAAGGCGTGGTTCTGCTTGACGATCGCCCCCTCGACCATAAACCGGCCACTTTCGAAAACTTGAAAAATGGATCGGTGCTCCGCACCCAAGCCGGACGGGCTGAAGTGCTTCTTACTCCGGGCGTGGTCCTTCGCATTGACGAAGATAGCTCCATCCGCATGGTTTCGAACACCTTGACCGATACGCAAATCGAATTTGTCCGCGGCTCTGCGATCGTCGATTCGACGGAAGCCTTGGGAACTCCTCCGGTTGCGTTGAGCTATCAACATTGCACGATTCGGTTCCCCAAAGCGGGCATTTACCGGATCGATTCCGACACTGACGTGCTGCAGGCGTACAGCGGCGTGGCAAGAGTTGTCGCGCCGGAAGGCAAGACCTCCGACGTAGATACCGCGAAACTGTACTTCTTCGATCTCGGCACACTAACCAAGAAGTTCGGCGAACCGAATGAGGATGAGTTCTACGACTGGGCCCGAGGCCGCGCTGACACGATTTCAGCGGAGAACCAATTAGCTTCCCAGAGTGAAGGCGATGCCGGCGACAGCGGTTCCAACCCGGGCATATTCACCGCGCCGCTTCCTTCCTACGGGACCTATCCTGCATACCCGGCGATAGACGCTTACGGATTCAGCGGTCAGTTCTTTGACCCCTTCTTCGGCTTCAATGCAGGAGGCTTCTTTCCGTACAACCCCCTGCCCATTGTTGTGGTGGAACGATATCGAAACTGGCCTTCACACTGGCCGCACCGAAATCCCTCTCCGACTCCTGGGTACGTGGCCAATCGGCCCGTGCTAACGCTGACACCCGTTCGAACGCCGGTTTATATTCCGCGTCCTGCTTCAGGTATGGTTGGTGGCGCTAGAGTATATCGGCCAGCGCCGGTCACTCCGCGCCCAAGTGCTCCAGTAGGCATTCACGCCATCGGTCACTGACGTAAAGTCGCGATCACAGCCCTACTGGGCCGGCGCGTAGTAACCCAGCCGCCAGCGCGCCTTCAATGTGGACAAACCGGGGGGAGCAGTCAGTTTCACTTCCACCTTGCGGTATTTCCCATCCCGGTCGTGCTTTATTGGCGAGTACGCAAGCACATACTGGTTCCGCAACTCGATCGCAATTTTCCTAGCCACCGCGGGCAACGCACTGAAGCTGCGCGCGGGAAACGTACGGCCGCCGGTTTGTTCGGAGACTTCTGCCAGCAACCGCGGCCCTGACAATTCAGGCTCACTAAGGGCCAGATTGGAGAACGGCTCAAATACACCCATCGCATAAACCTGCACATCCGCTTCGCGAACCAGGCTCTCAATCTCCTGTGCCGTGTAGCGGCTGTTGTTGTCTCCGCCGTCCGAGATGATGAGCAATGCCTTCCGCGGATTGCGAGCGTTCCTCATCTCTTTCAGTCCCATATCGATGGAATCGAGCAACGCGGTCAGACCCTGCGATTCCACTGAGCCAAGTTTCTCCTCGATTGCGGTGAAATCGCGAGTGAACGGAACGGCCAGTTCCGCGTGGTCGCTGAACTCGATCAGAAACGCTTCGTCATCTTTATTCAAAATCTTAAGAATTTCCGAGACGGCTTGGCGGGATGTCTCCAATTTCGTTCCCATGCTGCCGCTCGTATCTACCAACAGCCCGATGGAAAGCGGCGCATCCTCCGCCGCGAACTGCGAGATGCTTTGCCGAACACCATCTTCAAAGATGGAAAAGTTCTGCTTTTGCAAGCCGAGGACAAAACGATTTGACGCGTCCGTGACGGTTACCGGAATCACCACCAACGTGGTGTTCACACGCAGGTTGACATCCGGACGCGCTTCGACCTGCGGCGCCGACGCCTGTAGCGCGCATAGCAAACAAAGCGCGATAAGCATTCGCACTATTCATAGCGCAATGATATGGTCGGATCCACTCGCGTCGCTCTCAATGAGGGCAAGTAACACGCGCCAAGCCCGACGAGGACGAGCAGCGCGACCACTCCGGTGAGAGTTAACGGATCGTAAGTCGTTATGCCGGAGATCTGACTCTTCATGAGCCGCAAGATCAAAAAAGCGGCCAGCAGTCCTACCGCCAGACCGACGAGAATGAACCGCATGCCACCCACCATCACCAGCCGAAGCACGTTACTCGCGCTCGCACCCAGCGCCATTCGAATGCCGATCTCGCGGCTCTGCTGGCTAACCGTGTACGAAACCACGCTGTAGACCCCGACGGTCACCAGAATCAGTCCAACCGTTGCGAAAACCGAAAAGATCTGCAGCCCGAAGCGCGGCTGCGCGTATTGAAACTGATTCAGAGCCTCGTCCAGCGTCATCGTCTGCTGCGGGCGAACACTCTTGTCCACGTTTAATACCTCGCCTTCCAGCATCTTCGCTAGCGGCTTCGGATTCCCGGTCGCGCGGAGAAAGACCAGGTACTCGCCAAAACCTGTGATGGTCACTGGTCCATAAGCTTCGGGAACGATTGGATCGCTCACTCCATGATTCTTCACGTCCGAGCTGACTCCTACGATTTCGAACCACGGGTTCGCCACCGGTATTGGGGCGTCCGCCAGCCGCATCAACTCGATCTGCTTGCCGATCGGATCCTCGCCGGGAAAATATTTCTTTGCCAGGGTCTCGTTTACCACCACTATCTTGCGTTTAGCCTGTACGTCCGCTTCGGTCAGAAAGCGACCCCGTAACTGCCGCATGCCGAGGGTTCGGAAGAACGCCGCATCCACGAACCCCATCTGTCCGCTCCACTTCTCTGCATGGGTCTTGCCTGCTATTTGAAAATCCGTATTGATCCCGCCAAACGGCGGGAAATCGAGCGCACCGGTTGCGCTGACCACGCCCGGCACGTTCTGCAATCTCGTGATCAACTCGCGCAGAAAGCGCGACTGCTGATCGGCCGTTTGATATTTCTTGCCCAGCGCGATGTCGGTAACAACCAGCCTCTCGGGAGTGAGCCCCAGATCGGCATACCGCTCGATGAAGAAGCTCCGCATCATTAGTCCTGCGCCGCTCAACAGAATCAAAGACAGCGCGACCTCACAGACGATCAGGACATTGCGCAGGCGGCCGCGCCGAAACCCGCTATTACCACGTCCCCCGGCCTTCAGCGGCTCACTCAAGTTATGCGAGAAGGAGCCGAAAGCAGGCGCCATGCCGAACAGCAGGGCAGTGAATACCGCGACCATAACGGTCGCCGCCAGCACCCTCGGGTTCAGGCTGATGACCGCCTCATCCGGAAACGTAAATGTTGGCAGCGCCGCAACCAATGCCTTAAGTCCGCCCCATGCAAACAGGCATCCAACCGCCGCACCCCCTAGCGCCAAGCCGATGCTCTCCACCAGCAACTGCCGGATGATCCGCACGCGGCCCGCGCCCAGGCTGTTGCGAATAGCGAATTCCTTTTCGCGAACTGTGGCTTTGGCCAGCAGCAGATTGGCTACGTTCGCGCACGCAATCAGCAGCAGAAGTCCCACGGCGGCCAACAGCGTAAAGAGCGTGTCTCGAAAGCGGCCCACCACGTTGTCAGCCAGGGTAATTAGGTGAACGTCGAATTTCTTCGGGTACAGTTTGGGATAAACCTTCGCAAGCCGGTGCGCCAGGATGGCCAAGTCCGGTTGAGCGCTCTTGAGCGTAAGCCCCGGCTTCAGATGTCCTAACAAAAAGAAAAAGTCCGCATTCGGGTTCGTCTCACCGTGGTCTGCTGACGCCGGCACCCAAAGGTCGGCGCCCCACCAGGCGAAGCGCTTAGGCATGATGCCAACCAGCGTCCGAGGCGTATCATCCAGCGTAAACGTCTTTCCAATAATTGTGGGGTCGCCAGAAAACCTCTTTTGCCAAAGCTTATAGCTCATGACGAACACCGGTGGTGCACCCGGTTTGGCATCAGCGGGTGTTGCGTACCGGCCCAGCAGCGGCCCTACGCCAAGAAACTCGAACGTGTTCCCGGTCACATGCGCGCCGTTCCACGATTCGGGCGCTCCTTGACCGGTCCACAATATCCGGCTTTGATAAACACCTATCGAGCTGTCGAACACGTGGTTCTGCTGCTGGTAATCCAGAAACTCCGGCTGGGAGAATACTGGCCGGCCGCCGGGGCCGTTTTGCACCGAATCGTGAATCTGGACAGAGATCAGCCGCTGCTGGTCGGTGTAGGGAAACGGCTCCAGCAGAACATTATCGATGACGCTGAATATTGCGGTTGTCGACCCGATGCCGAGAGCCAGGGCCAAAACCGCCGTGATGAGGATGGCGCGATCTTTGAGAAGAGTTCGGAATCCGAACTTAGTATCTTGCCAAAGCCAATCCATGGAGAAAACTACGTACCACGGCCCCGAAAGGCGCCTCAAGTTTTTCTCAATTAATTCTTAGGAATGTGCCGGGCGGCGATAACGCTTTAAATTACCCGATCGTCGGGAGCCTTGGTTTCAATTGCCGGGTCGATTTCGCCCGCCGTCAGTAAGTTGAATGCGATCTTGGAACGCGACGGAATGAAGCGCCACAGCTTGTCGGCGGTCTCGCTTTCCTGAGCCTGGATTCCGCGCGCCAACTCCTCAGTCACCGGATCGCCGGCCGCCACTGCCGCGGTCGCAAGCGCCTCATACATCGCGCATTCGCTCTTCTCCACCGCGAACGCCACTATGAGATTTTGCACCAATTGCTCTTCCTGAGAACGGCCGATCTGAGTAGATTTCGGAGTAAACGAGAACAGTTGGTCGAGGAAACTCTTTACGGCGGAGGTCGTTCCGCCGAGTGTCTGCAGACGCGCAGCCAAGCGCTCGTGATGCGCGCGCGTCTCTTCTGCGTGCGTCAGGAAGACCGCCTGCACCTCTGCGTCATCACCCTCCTCGGCGAAGCCGCGCAACCGCGTTTCGAAGCTCTTCTCCGCCGCGATTGCATCCTCTATATAGCGCTTGATGAGACTGCCGCTGGTTTCGGCCACCGTGGATGTATACGAGTTTCGCCTGGGGCTACCGTTAGGCCGCAACCTTTTGCGAAGTCGAATTTGGCCAGATGGCCAGTTCAATGAACTCCGCCTCGAAACGCCCCTGCTCCTTCGGATCCTGGGAAGGCCGGAGTTGCCGGCAACAGTCGCGCATTGCTTGCTCTAACGGACGGCCGGCCGCTTCGTCGCCAAGCACAACCCGGATCAGTTCGCGAGCCGCCCTGCGCGCCGCCTCAGGAGACTTGGCAAACATCAAAGCACCGTAACGTTCGTTGATCAACTGAGTGTGTCTATTCATCGGGCCCTCGACACATTGGATGCGGGAAAAGCGATTTTCGGTGCGAAGTCCGTGCAACCGCTTGGGGGCAACCACCGGGCGGCGGCTTCGATTCTCAGGCATCGTCGCTGGCCCGTTCCTCAGCACTCTTCCGGGCGGCTTGTTCCAAGAGCTTACATACTTCTGCATCAGTCACTTGCGCGAAATCCTCATACCACAGCCCCACTGCTCCAAAGGGATGCGGCGTAGCGATGCAAATGACCTGGTCCGCCTCTCGCCGGAGCTCGTCGCAGCTCTCTCGCGGCGCCACCGGGACCGCAATAATCACCTCTCGCGCGCCGCTCGGTCGTAGTGCTCTCGCTGCCGCCAGCATCGACGCGCCGGTTGCCAGGCCGTCGTCTACCAGCACCACCGTCCGGCCTTTGATCGGCACAGGCGGCCGGCCCTCCCGATACAGCAGCTCGCGCGCCTCTAAGACGCGTTCTTCGCGGGCGGTCACTTGCTGGATCGTCTCTTCGGAAAGCCTTAGGTACTGGATCAACTCGTGATTGAGTACTCGCACTCCGCCGCTTGCCAGCGCCCCGAGCGCCAGCTCTTCCTCACCCGGCACCCCCAGCTTCCGCACCAGGAAAACATCCATTTCCGCGTGCAGCGCCTGCGCCACTTCGAAACCGACTGGTACGCCCCCTCGCGGGAGAACCAGAACCAAGATGTCCGGCTGGGGAACTGCGGATTTTACCTGTTCGGCTAAAGCGCGTCCCGCTTCGCTTCGATTGCGGAAAAGTGGAATATTCGCCTCCTCTTCCCATGCGAGCCGTTCTCACGCGGAGCGCGGTGGCGGGAAAAGACGCGCGGAGGCGCTCAGCACAATCTGCTTTCCTGTCTCGCGATCGGGAACCACGTTGGTAGACCGGTCCAATCGATACGCCATGAGCGCCGCCTGCGTTTGCGGAATATTTTCCGGCTGGGGCACTATGCTGGCGAGCTTAACTAATACTCGCTGCAACGGACTCAGTGGTTCGTTTGTCACTACCTGGGTCCCCGGCGCCGCCGCTGATACGGTCTCCGGTCCCAGGTTGAGATTCGGCGCCGAAAGCGTCAAAAATCCACCTAACCCTGTTGCCGCAGCTTCCCTTTGGCTCAGCGCGCCACCCTCGACTCCGAACACGCTGCGAACCGTACTCAGGATGGACGTGTGATCGTACACCGGGCCCGACGTGCCCGTCTGTGTTGCCGGAATATACGGGGAGCACAGCACGGTGGGCACACGAACCCCATAGCGATCAAAAGTGAACCCGTCCAGGTAAGGGCCGCCCGGCGGCGGCGCGGATCCCGGGTAAAAACGGTCGTAACATCCGCCGTGCTCATCGCAAGTAATGATCAGCAGCGTGTTTTCCCAAAGGCTCGAGCCCCGCAACGTGTTATAGACCTGCGCCACCAGCATGTCGCCCAAAAGCACGTCGAACGGTGGATGCATATCGTTCGGCAACACCAGGTAGGAAGGCTCGATCCAGGTGTAAGCCGGCAAATCGCCGTTCTTCACGTCTGTTTCGAAATCCACGAACCAGCGGAAATTCGAAAAGCTATAGGGCCACACGTCGGCCATTGCTAGCGTCAGGGGGAAATCGCCAAAGTAAACTCGCCAATCGACGCCGCTCGTCGCCGAAATCTGGTTGAAAATGGTTGTGCCGAAATATGGCCCATTAATAATCCTGGTCCCATCCGGAAATACGGTTTCGTTATCGACAAACCCGTTCGCTGTACCAAGCTGCGCAAAACACCGGTTCGGAAGCGTCTGACAGGGAGCAGAGGCGTAATACGTTTCGACCGCAGTGAACGCCGCGGCGAGCGTCGAGAGCGCCTGTACCTGCGCCGCCGTAAACGCATGCATAATGTTGTTGACATTCGAGGTGGTCACGCCCGGAATCGTCAGGTAATTCTGCACGAATCCGCCCATTGCGCCCAGCGGGCCGGGAGCAGTGGGCAACGTGCCACCCGGCGGAGTCGTCAGCAAACCGAAAATCTGCTGATTCATCTGCTCGAACAACTCCCCGGGATCGGGATTCGGAATCGTCATGGTGTCCCAATCTGTGCCCGTATTGCTCCAGGAGCCCACCGTCGTTGTAGGTCCGTTCGGAGGCGGATTGTAGTACGTATTTCCGTTGCTGGAAGTTAAGCCGTATTGCCAGCCCAGCAAATTATCGAATGAACGATTTTCGAGCATCAACACAACGATGTGCTGAATATTCCCCAGCGAAGATCCCGGCACGAAGGCTCCTTTTGATCGAACTACAGCCGAAGCTAGGGTAGAGCCTTGGCGGGCTAAATGCAATAGCGTATTTCGCTGACCCTCACTCCTGCCGCAGCGCCACTGTGGGGTCTATCCGGCTCGCGCGGCGCGCGGGTGAGGGCGGCATGTGTCAAAACCTCTACCGGTGCTTTACTTCAGCTCCAGTAGTTTCGATCCAGATTCCGGCACTGGACGGCTTCGGCTACATGCTTGGCGGCGACGTGCTCGGCATGGTCGAGATCCGCAATCGTCCGTGCTACCCGCAACAAGCGGTCATGCGCGCGCGCCGAGAGGTTCATGCGACGGACGGCCATTTCAAGCGTTCGCTCGCCGCTTTCATCCAGCGCACACAGCACCCGCAGTTGCGAAGCCGGGATTTGAGAGTTGTAGAAACCGCGTTTCCGCTGCGTCTCGCGAGCACTGTCGACGCGCTCGCGAATCTGTGCCGATGTTTGCCCATCCGTCTTGCCGCGCAAGTCTTTGTACGGCACAGCCGGCACTTCAATATGTAGATCGATACGGTCGAGCAGAGGTCCGCTCACCTTGGCAAGGTAGCGTTGAATAATCCCGGGCGTGCAGCGGCACTCGCGGGTGTTATCGCCGTAGAATCCACACGGGCACGGATTCATGGCGCCAATCATCATGAAGCGCGCCGGAAACGTCAGCGTGCCATTGCTGCGCGCCAGTGTGACCGATCCTTCTTCGAGCGGCTGACGCAGTTGTTCCAGAACGCCGCGTGGAAACTCGGGCAGCTCATCGAGGAAAAGGACGCCCTGGTGCGCCAGGCTCACCTCGCCTGGCCGTGCGCTGCCGCTTCCACCGCCTATCAGCCCGGCGTCGGAAATGGTATGGTGCGGCGCCCGGAATGGCCGCGTCCGAAGCAGCCCCACGCCAGCCGGCAGCACTCCCGCCACGCCGTGCACCTGAGTCGCCTCAAGCGCCTCGCGAAATGTCAGCCTTGGCAAGATTCCGGCGAGCCGCTTCGCGAGCATCGTCTTGCCGGACCCGGGCGGTCCAATCATCAGCACGTTGTGATTCCCGGCCGCTGCTACTTCGAGCGCGCGCTTCGCCATCGTTTGCCCGCGCACATCGCAGAAGTCCGGGCCGTCGCCGCCAGCGGCTTCGGCGTTAGGAATCACCGCAGTGGTCGGGGAAAAATCGCCGGGCTCGTTTAGGAAATGCACCACCTGCGTCAAGTGCCGCAATCCAAAAACTCGAATCCCTTCGGCTACGGCCGCCTCAGCCGCGTTGTCCTCCGGAACCAGCAGGTTGGGAATGCCCTTGCGCGCCGCGCATACGGCGATGGAGAGTGCGCCACGAACCGGGCGCAGACTCCCATCGAGCGACAGTTCCCCCACCAGCATGTAATCGTCAGTCCGCCCGACCGTCCCCATCGCGCCCAGGATGGCGGTGGCCATCGGCAGGTCGAAACCCGCGCCTTCCTTGCGAACATTCGCCGGCGCCAAATTGATGGTCACGGACTTGCTTGGATAACCAAATCCCGAGTTGAGCAGTGCCGACTTGATCCGTTCCCGGCTCTCTTTCACCGCCGCATCTGGCATTCCGACCGTCACGAAATCGCGGCTGGTGCCCGCCGGGTACATGTCCACCTCTACGTCAATCACATGGGCGTCGATTCCCTGGATAGCTGCGCTGAATGTGCGGAACAATGCCACGAGAACCTAGTATCGGAACACTTCTATGATTCTCAAGCGCAGATTTGGAAACTGGCTGGGGTTTTGGGCGCGCTGCTTCCACGTTGATTAAAATAGGTAACTAAGCCCTCTAGGAGTCTGAATCTCGCAACGGATGCGAACTTTGCCGGGTAGTCGCGCGCCCTTCGTCGAGCGGACAGCCACGCGCGCCGCGCTCGCCGTAACCGCCGGCATCCTGCTGTTTGCGCCCGGCTTGGCGGCTCAATCGAGCGTTCGCGAAACCTATAACTTCGCCTTCGGCAAAGACAACATTTCGCTCCCTGGCAACGCCGCCACCGAAGGCAACAACTTCATCCCACCCAGCGCTTTCCTCAGCGCCACATACTGCGCCCGTTGCCATCCCCAGGCTTACAACGAATGGCGTCAGGCCCTGCATTCCAACTCTTTCCGGACACCCTTCTATCGCACCAGTGTCAACATTCTCGCCCGTACTAAAGGCATTGAATTTACCCGCCACTGCGATAGCTGCCACAATCCCATCGGCGTCGTCTCCGGAGCCCTTACTCAGAATTCCAAGGTTGATCGCAGCTTCGATCAGGACGGCATCACCTGCACCGCCTGCCACTCTATTCAAAAGCTCCAGCCCACCATGGGCAACGGCAGTTTCGTCATGGGCGTCCCCTCCGTCATGGTCGATGAAAAGGGCAATCGCATTCCCGGTGAAGTGCCGGACGAAGAGATCAGGCAGCACCCCGAGCGCCACTCGGCCGCCGTCATGAAGGATTTCTATCGCGGCCCCGAATTCTGTGCCGCCTGCCACAAAGCCAACCTGCCGAATTCTCTCAATGGCTACAAGTTCATCCGCGCCTTCACCGTCTATGATGAGTGGCAGAATTCGAAATTCTCCCAGCGCAACCCGCTCACCTTCTATTCAACCGACTTAACCACCTGCCAGCGCTGCCATATGATGCGCGAACCGGCTTTCCCCGACGAATACGGCGCCAAGAAAAAGACCTTCGCCTCGCATCGTTGGCTCGCAGGCAACACCGCCGTCCCGTTCTATTACGGCTACGATGACCAGCTCCAGAAGACCATCGAGTTCCTCAAATCCGGCATGTACCTGAACCTCGATTTCTTCGGAATCAAGAATGGGTCGGCCGATACAGTGATCGCGCCGTTGGGCGCCGTTCCGTTCAAGCTCGCTCCTAAAGAGACCGTCCAGATGATTATGGTCGTTCAAAACAAGAACATCGGACACTCGCTCATCCCCGAAGTGCGCGACTTATACGAAGCCTGGGTCGAATTCGAAGTGAAGGACGCCGCCGGCAAGGAGGTCTATCACAGCGGTTTCCTCGAGCCCGATGGCATGCTCGACCCCCGCGCCCACAGCTTCACCAACCGGCCCGTCGACAGCGATGGCGAATTCGTCGACAATCACAAAGTCTGGACCATCCACTCCGTTGCCTACGACAACACCATTCAATCCGGGCGTTCGGTGCTGGTGCGCTACCAATTCCGCATCCCTGCCGATGCGAAAAGCCCGCTGACCGCGACCGCGCGCGTCAACTATCGCCACTTTCGCCAGAGCTATCTCAACAACGTCTTCGGACCCGATCATCCCGCCTACCCGGTCATTGAAATCGCCTCGCGCACGCGGAAGTTCAGCCTAGGCGACAATGCTCCAGGTGTTACCGATCCGCAAGATAATCCCGAGTGGATGCGCTGGAACAATTTCGGAATTGCCTATCTCGATCAGCAGCAATACGCCGACGCCGACGCCGCCTTCAACGAAGTCGTGAAGCTCCGCCCCGATTACGTCGACGGCTATGTCAACGTCGCGCTCACCAATATCGAGTGGGAAAAGTACTCAGCCGCCCGGCCGCTGCTCGAAAAGGCTCTCACGATGAAGCCTAACTATGCGCGCGCACTCTACTATATGGCCCTGGTCGAACGCCGCGAAGGCCACTGCGATCAGGAGATCGCAGATCTCGAAAATGTCGTCTCGCAATATCCCCAATCGCGCGATGCGCGACGCGAGCTCGGCATCTCTTATTACCAGCAGCACCGCTACAAAGATGCGCGCGAGCAGTTTGAAGCGCTGCAGGCCATCGATCCCGACGACCTCGCCGCGCACTATAACCTCGCCGTGCTGTATCGCCGCATGGGCATGAAAGATAAAGCCGCCCAGCAAGCCGCGCTCTTCGCGACCAAGCAGGTTGATCCCGGCGCGCCCACATACTCGCTCAATTACTTGCGCAAACACCCAGAAATCTCCATCGAGAGCTCACCCTTCCACGTGCATACCGATATTCCCGGCGCCGCTATCATGCAGACGCCTAGCAGTCAACAATGAAGAATCGCCGCCGCTTCCTTCAATCCCTCAGCCGCACCGCGCTGGTGCTCCCGTTTGCCGATCTCGCCGCGCTGGCCGCGCAGCAACTGCCGGGTCCCGTTGAGCGCAGCTACAACGCCCCGGCGCGTCCCGCCGAAAAAGGACCCAAGTCGCCCATCGAAGGCACTCCCTTGGGGGTCAGCTTCGTCGATGTCGTGAAGGAGTCCGGTCTCGCAGTCAAAACTATCTACGGCGGCGAAGGCAAGAACAAATACCTTCTCGAGACCACCGGCTGCGGCCTTGCTTTCTACGATTACGATAACGACGGCTGGCTCGACGTGTTCCTGGTCAACGGCTGGCGTCTCGAAGGATTTCCTTCCGGCCAGGAGCCGCACTGCCATCTGTTCAAGAACAATCGTGATGGCACCTTCACCGACGTGACCAAAGGTTCCGGCCTGGAGCATCGTACCGGCTGGGGACAAGCCTGCTGTGTCGGCGATTACGATAACGACGGTCACGACGACTTATTCGTCACTTACTACGGCCAAAACGCGCTCTATCGCAATCACGGCGATGGCACCTTCACCGACGTCACGGAAAAAGCTGGCCTGACTCAGCCCGGTCCCAAGACGCGCTGGAACACCGGCTGCACCTGGGTCGATTACGACAAAGACGGCCACCTGGACCTGTTTGTCGCCAATTACGTGGACCTGGATCTCAAGACCGCGCCTCCACCCGAAGCCGGTCCCTGCACATATAAAGGCTTGCTTGTTGCTTGCGGCCCACCCGGCCTGCGCGGCGGCAAGAACATCCTCTATCACAACAACGGTGACGGCACGTTCACCGATGTCAGCCAGAAAGCTGGCATCTGGAACACAGCCGGCACTTACGGCCTGAGCGTCGCCGCCTCCGATCTCGATAACGACGGCTGGCCCGACATCTACGTCGCCAACGATTCCTCCACCGCCACGCTCTATCAGAACCAGAAGGACGGCAGCTTCAAAGACATCGCCATCGAATCCGGCGCCGCGCTCTCGCCTGAAGGCAAGCCGCAGGCCGGCATGGGCGTGTCCATCGGCGATTACAACCGAGACGGCAATCTTGACGTGGTCAAAACCAATTTCGCCGGCGACACCGATTCGCTTTACACCAACCTAGGCGACGGCTCTTTTGAAGACCGCACCTATCCCAGCGGCCTCGGAGTCAACACACGCCTGCTCGGCTGGGGCGTCGGCTTCTTCGACATGGATAACGATGGCTGGCTCGATATTCTCATGTCCAACGGCCACGTCTATCCCGAAGTCGACAAATCCAAGACCGATCTAAAATACGCCGAGCACAAATACCTTTACCGCAATCTGCAAAACGGCCATTTCGAAGAGGTTACCGACAAAGGCGGCCCGGGCATCATGGAAGCAGCCCCGGCACGCGGCTGCGCCTTCGGCGATTACGATAATGACGGCGATATCGATGTCGCGGTGAACTGCGTCAACACGATTCCGCAACTTCTGCGCTGCGATTCCACGCTCAACCGCAACTGGATCAAGATCAAGCTCGTCGGCGTCAAATCGAACCGCACCGGCATCGGAACCCGCCTAATCGTCACCGCTAAAACCAAGCCCGATGCCGCGAAACCGTTGGCGCAGATGGACGAGTTGCGCAGCGGCGGCAGCTATTTCTCGCAAAACGATCTGCGCATGCACTTCGGGCTCGAGCACGCAACAAAAGTCGAATCGGTCGAGATCCGCTGGCTCAGCGGTCGGATCGACAAGCTCGAAAACCTGGACGTGAACCGCCTGTACACCATCCAGGAAGGCGGCAAAATCCTGAAGTGCGAAGAGCTCAAGGCCGCGAAGAAGGCCTGAGTGCGCCACGTAATTTTACTTGTTTTGATTGCTGCCGCCGGTCGCGCCGAAACCTCTTGCCCGTACCTGAACGCCGCCACCGCATCCGGAATCCTCGGCGGGCCGGCCGCCGCACAGGTCAGCGGCGACACCTGTCTATTCACCCACGGCTCCTCAGAGCTGCGCATCGAAGTCCAAACATTAACTCTTCCGTACAAACCTAGCTGTGGTCTGAATCCCACATCTGTCAAAGCAATCGGCAATGAGGCCTATGCCTGCAGCGGTGACGCGAAAGACGGAACGGCCGCCGAGCAAGTCGTGGGACGCGTCCGCGACCGCGCCTTTCTTGTGAGGCTCGCCTCCCGCGGCATCCCCCGGGCCGCCCTCCGCGAAAAAGCTCGCGCAGTGGCCGAACAGGTGGCCGGCGCCCTGTTTTGAGCCCCCTCACATTATTTTGAAGCCTTGTCTTGATAGTATTAGTCTTATCAACCGCGGAGGTATACCCTGAAACTTCGACTATGTGTTTTCGGCACAGCATTGGCAACCTGTTTCGCCTTAGGCGCATCCGCCGCAAGCATTGATCTAGGAATCAACGGCGAAGTCCAGGTTTCCTCCTCGGCAATCTCTTTCGGGCAGTACCCCACCGGCGCCCCCTATGCGCCAGCCCCAGGTTACGGAACCTTCGAGGTCTCTTTGACGAATTCCGGTGTTTTCCAAAACGGCGGAGTCAGCACCGGAGAGTTTGGAACCATCCAGAGTCTCAGCAGCGCCACAACACCGGTTGGCGTAAACCTCGATCCGACACCCGGCTCATCGCTGCCCTTCATGACCTTCGATGCGGGCGGTTCGAACCTTCAGCTATATCTGACCGAACTGGTACCCGGCACAACTTCCGGTCCCTACACCATGACCGATACGGCTAACGGGGCCATCATTGCGTTCAACGTGGATGGCTTTATCTACAACACCACCACCGGCTCGCGGACGAACTTCACGGGCACCATGTCCGCGACGTTCGACGGGATGACCTCGAGCGAACTGATTGGTGGAACCGATCCGAACACTCCCTTTACCGGCACTTTCCTCGCATCCACGCTTGTTCCCGAGCCTTCATCGCTCCTGCTGTTCGGTCTCGGCGCGGCCTCTGTCGCGCTGATGCGGCGCCGTACCCGCCGATAAGAGTACTCAAACGCCGCCTTCGCGGCCGTGCCTTTTGGTCCGGCTTACGTCCAACGATTTTTCGCGGACGACTTTCGCGAACACGCCCGCTCGGCCGCTAGAATTCTTTTTTGAGCGCAAGCGCACAGGGCGTCTTCGCTTTAGCGCGTGGGTGCCCGTTGTGCGGGATTAGAAGGAGACTCAGCATGCAATTTTTGGCGTCTCTGTGGCAAGATGCACGCTACGGCGCCCGCCTGCTCCTCCGCAGCCCCGGTTTTGCCGCCATCGTCATCCTGACGCTCGCCCTCGGCATTGGCGCCAATACTGCCATCTTCAGTGTCGTCGACAACGTCTTACTGCGGCCTCTGCCCTATCCGCAGCCCGACCGGCTGGTGCGCGTCTGGGAAAACAATCTCGCCAAAGGGTTTTCGCGCAACGTCGTCAACCCCTTCAACTTTCTCGATTGGCGGGAGCGCAACCATAGCTTCACGCATATGGCCGCGATTGAGGGCGGCAATGTCACCATCACGGGCGTCGGCGATCCCGTCGCCGTGCCCGCCATGCAAGTCTCGCCAGAATTCTTCTCCATCCTTGGCGTGCCGGCATATCTCGGTCGAACCTTTCTCCCCGAAGAGGGCAAACCTATGCCCGTCGGCAGCGTCATTCTCAGCTACGAGTTCTGGCAATCGCGCTTTGCCGGCGATCGGAAGGTATTAGGAAAAACGGTTGTGATCGAGGGGGAGAAGAACACCATCGTCGGCATTATGCCGCGCGGCTTCTCATTCCCCAACATCCAAGCTGACATGTGGATGCCGTTCCCGATTACCCGTACGAAGGCTTGGCAGGACGGCCGCTGGATTGGAGTGATTGCGCGCTTGAGGCCGGGTGTGACGCTTCAGCAAGCGCAAGACGATATGAGGCGCGTTGCCGACGGGCTCGCGCGTGAGCGCCCCGACTCCGACAAAGGTTGGAGCGCGGAAGTGATCCCGCTCCAGCAAGACGCGACCGAAAGCGTCCGGCTTCCGCTCGTCGTGCTGCTCGCCGCGGTCGGGTTCGTGCTGCTCGTGGCCTGCGCGAATCTCGCCAATCTCTTGCTGATGCGCGGCACGCGCCGTTTGCCCGAAGTGGCGGTTCGCGCGGCATTGGGCGCGGGCAAACGACGGCTGGTGCAGCAGCTCCTTTCGGAGACTCTGGTGCTGGCTCTTGGCGGCTGGATGGCTGGAATATTGGCCGCCTACGCTGCGCTCAAGGGTCTGCTTGCTCTGATTCCGCCGGGCAATGCGCTGCCCCGCATGCAGAGCATTCAGCTCGATAGCCGCGTGCTCTTCTTCTCGTTTGCCGTTGCGCTTGTCACCGCGCTCCTGTTCGGCCTCGTTCCCGCGTTCCGCATCGCTCGCGCAGATGTTCAGGAGGCATTGAAGCAGGGTTCGCAGCGCACCAGCGTTGGCATCAATCGCGCCTTCCGCTACGGCTTTGTCATCACTGAAATTGCCCTGTCGCTGCTGTTGCTTGCCGGAGCCGGCTTAATGCTCCGCAGCTTCGCTCACCTGCTGGCCGTCAACCCAGGTTTCTCCACAGACCATCTGCTAACTATGAATCTCTTCACCGCGCCATCCAAATTCAAGGAAGCGGCCACACGCGGCCGCTATGTGGATCAAGTGCTGGACGAAGTTCGAGCGATCCCCGGCGTCGAGGCCGCAGGCTCTGCGCATTTTCTTCCTATGACAGGCATGATGTCGGGATCCTGTTTCTCCCGTATCGGCGAACCGCTAATCCCGAGTTCCTCTCCCGGAGCCGATTTCCTCATCATCACCTCCGGTTATCTCGCAGCCATGCGCATGCCGCTTCGCGCCGGCCGCGACTTCTCTCCGCAAGATACGTTCTCGTCCCCCAGCGTGGCGCTCGTCAACCAAGCCTTCGCGTCGAAGTATTTCCCGAATCAGGATCCCGTTGGCCAGAAGCTGAATGTTTGCTGGACCGTCAAGAGCCCGGCCCAGATTGTCGGCGTGGTGTCCAATGCCCGGCAGACCGATCTCGAAAGCGCGCCCGAACCAACCATTTATCTGGACAACTCCCAGGCGGCCATGTACTTTGCGAATCTCGCCATTCGGACCAACGGCGATCCCGAGCGAATCACGCGCGCCGTGCTCGCCGCCATTCATGGCCTCAATCCCGACCAGGCCGTTTCCGAAGTGCGAACCATGGACGAGGTGGTCTCAATTTCTGTCGCGCGCCCGCGGCTAGAGCTGATTCTGCTTGCGACTTTCGCGGGCATGGCGATCCTGCTTGCCGCCCTTGGCATTTATGGTGTGCTGTCGTATTCGGTCGTGCAACGGACGCGGGAGATCGGCCTTCGGGTCGCACTTGGCGCATCGAATCACGATGTGCTCGGCATGGTCCTGGGAGAAGGCCTGGTTCTAGTCGTGATCGGTGTGGGCGTGGGTCTCGCGGCTACGATTGTGCTGACGCGGCTGCTCAAAACGCTGCTCTTCGAGGTGCAACCCAACGACCCGTCTACGTTGTTCTTGGTCACCATGCTTCTGATCGCGGTGGCGCTGATCGCGATGCTCATCCCAGCGCGCCGTGCGTTCGGCGTGGACCCCATGGAGGCGCTACGGTATGAGTAGCGTCAATGCTATATTCGTTTCGTGGCGTCATTCGCCGCCACATGAACCCACCGGAACGGGCGCGTAGCTCAATTGGCAGAGCAAGTGACTCTTAATCACTAGGTTGTAGGTTCGATTCCTACCGCGCTCACCATTCCGACATACCTACGATCTCATCGTGGAGACCTATACGCCCAACCTGGAAAACCTCAGAAAACAGGCGAAGCTGATATTGCGTTGGCATCGCGAACGCCACTATCCCGTCGCTGCACAAATCCGCAAGCATTCGCCTCGTTTTCTGAATGTGTCCGACTCCGAGATTCTTGCGGCGAGCTTTAAGCTCAGCGATGCGCAAGAAGTAGTTGCAAGACAGCAAGGCTTCGATAGTTGGCTATCCCTGAAAGCTGGACTTTTGAACACGCCGCTTAAGGTGAACCCACCACCATCCAAAGCAACTATTGTCGGTGTAGAGCCGCAACTCTTCGTTACCGATATCAAGAGATCATGTGAATTTTTCTGTGAAAAGTTAGGCTTTACGCTTGTATTCAGTTACGGCAAACCTCCCTACTATGCACAGGTGAGTCGCGACGCGGCCCATCTCAATCTCAGGTGCGTCGAGCAAACAATAATCGAGTCGACTGTCCGTAACCGGAAGCAACTGTTGTCAGCATCCATGACCGTCGCGACAGCAGACGAGATCAAGCTGCTGTTTCTTGAGTTTCAATCCGGTGGTGTTGCCTTTCACCAGACGCTGAAAAAGCAGCCTTGGGGCGCCAGGAATTTCGTCGTAGAGGATCCGGATGGGAACCTGCTGCTGTTCGCCGGACCCGCAAACTAACAGCTGCCATGCCGAACTGTGCTGATCGAAGATGCATCGTCAGGCGCAAGGAGCCCCGGTGTGGAACCGCAGAGCACCGCTCAGGTCAGCAACAAAGAACACGGGACGCGTGTACCACCGGTGAGTGATTTGTTCTTCACGGCTGTCTTGGTCATGTCGCTTCCCGAGACGCCTGAGCGTGCTGCTCGTCCCATTGGTGGACCGGCATCACTCAAGTGGCCACAACGAGGCCGCCTGCGGCCCGAATGACCTCGCCGGTGATCCAGGCTGATTCGTCTGATGCTAGGAACACCGCCAGCGGGGCGATATCATCCACACGACCCAGCCGGCCTAAGGGGGTTTTCTCCGCCAGAACAGTACCGGCGCCACCCTCAAATGTCCCGGCAGCTATATTGCCTTCAGTTTCGGTGTGACCGGGAGCAATGGCGTTGACACGGATCATGCGTGGGCCGAGTTCGAGTGCCAATCCCCGGGTCAGCGTTTCGACTGCGCCTTTTGTGGATGCGTACAGCAGGGCTCCGGCCACCGGATGGGAACCGACGATAGAGCTGAGGTTAATGATGCTTCCTCCGTTCGCGCCGAATCGCTTGATTGCCTCCTGCACCATGAGAATCGGCCCGAGAACATTGATGTTGAAGTGGAGGTGAAAGCTCTCTTCGGTAATCTCCGCAAAGGCGCCGAAGCGGAATACCCCGGCGTTGTTGACCAGCACGTCCAGCCTTCCGAATGCAGCATCCACTTCTTTGAACAGCCGCGCGACATCTGCGGCCTTGGACACGTCGGCCCCAACCGCAATTGCCTCGCCCCCGTTATCGATAATCCTCTGAGCGACACGTTCGGCGCCAGTCCTATCGGAGGAATAGTTCACCGCCACGCGCGCACCTGCCGCAGCCAACGCGGTTGCAATCCCAGCGCCGATGCCTTTGGACGCGCCCGTTACGATCGCCACTTTGTTAGCGAGCCTGCTCATCTTGACGCCTCGTAAGCCCGCACTGCACCGTTGCCGATGCGCCTGTCAATCCCTTCACCGGGCTAGCCGATATAACTCTCAAGAGGTCAAGAGGTCTTGTTTGAGCATATAGAAAGATACAGCAAACAGAACCCATCCTGATCAGCGTTTGGATAAGAATACTCATGTTTTCACTCCTTTATTCAACGCGCCGAAGCCCTTGCTGACGCCCCGTCGGTAACGTTGTGCGTTGACGCTGCTGATGAAAACAAGGCTATGAGCCCCTCGACCAATGTCGGATGAGTCAGGATAGCGTCGCGCAATGCGGTATAGGGCAGTCCTGCAGCCATTGCAATTTGGACAGATGACAAGATTTCACCCGCGCCCACACCAAAACCGGTGAATCCTAGAATGCGATCCCCGTCAGTCCCGACCAGAGCCTTCAGGAACCCCCGTGTTTCCGATAGCGTGGTCGCTCGCATTACCGCTTCCATCGGAATCTTGAACAAGCGATAGGGAATGCCTTGCGCATTCGCTTCCTTCTCGTTAAGGCCGACTCGCGCAAGCTCCGGATCTGTAAAAAGACAGAAGGGAATTAGTCTTCCCGTCGTCACGCGTTTACCACCAGTAAGGCTGTCGTGGACCACGCGGAAGTCGTCTTCGCTAACGTGAGTAAACGCCGGGCTGCCGGCTACTTCGCCGATCGCCCAAACCCCAGGCGCTGTGGTCTCCAGGCGCTCACTCACCTTGATGAATCCGCGAGGAGTTACTTCAACTCCAGCTAACCCGAGGCCAATATTTTCTGTGTTCGGTATTCGGCCAGCCGCGGCCAGTAGATGAGTACCCTCCAGCCTCTTTTCTTTACCGTCTTGTTCGACGACAACGGTTACTAAATCGCCTGATTTCCCCGAAACCCACTTGAGGCGCGCGTTCAAGACGGCATTGATCCCTTCGTCTTCAAACAGACTGCCGAGAGCTTCGGTCACGTCGTCGTCCTCTCTGTGCAGCAAGCGGTTGTTTCTGTCGATGACAGAAACCTTGCTACCGAAGCGACGCATTGCCTGAGCCAGCTCCAGGCCGACATAGCCGCCCCCGATCACAAGAAGATGTTCGGGTACTTCATCCAGTTCGAGCGCTTCGATATGGGTGAGGGGTTGCGCCTCAACCAGACCGGGAACGCGATCCAGTGCAGCCCGCGTGCCGGTATCAATAATTACGTTATTTCCTCGGAGCAGACGCGTTGTGCCGTCAGGGAGTGCGGCCTCGAGCGTCTTTGGGCCGGTGAAGCGCCCCGAGCCGAGGATGAACTCCGCACCACTGCTCTTGTAATTGGCCATATAGGCATCGTTCCAGTAGGACACCATCCTGCGTTTGCGCTCGCGAACACCGCGCATATCAACGGCGAATTCTCTATTCGGAATGCCGAACTCTTCGCTCCTGCGAAGGTAGGAGGCAACCTTCGCGCTGTGAATGATGTTTTTGCTGGGCAAACAGGCAATATTCGGGCACGATCCGCCAATGTATTTGCGTTCGATAACGGCGACGCGCTGTCCTCGCCCGGCAAACGTCCAAGCAGCGATCGTCGATCCCGTGCCGCCCCCGAGAATCACCAGATCGAATTCTTCTATGTGCGGCTTAGGCACCGGTGGGGATGAATTATTGGCCGTGCCGTTCATGCAGATGTCCTTTTCCGAGCGACAGCTTCACCCTTCGCTCGGATCGATTTCGCGAGATCCGCCGCCGAGGCTCCTTCGAGCGCCAGCCCGTAACCAACTTCTCGCACAATGCGCTCCTTCAAGGGTTGAATGAAGTGGACGCGTGTGTCGCGGCGCGTCACTTCCGGAGCCTTCAGGTACAGCTCGGCCAACTCCCGTGCCCGGCTGAGCGCTTTTCCGTTCGGCACAACTTCCGCAACCACTCCCCATTCGTATGCGGTACGTGCCGGCAGCGGCTGTGGGTTCAGCAGGAACGCCTCGGCTCGTCCCGCTCCAGCGCGATAACTCCAGGTGGTGAAGATTCCGTCACCGGGCACAACACCCGCAGCGAAGTGGGCAACATCCTGGAAGGTCGCACCATCCGCCGCCACAATTACGCTGGCAAGTAGCGCGTAGTCTGAGTGCACATGCGCGCGCCCCTCGATAGCCGCGATGACCGGGACGCGTATGTTGGCTATGTTTTCCAGAGCCTGCACGCCTTCGTCGTGAACTTGGCTCCAAACGCCGGGATCGGCGACATCGCCGAAGGAAGACCAATCGACATCGGTAATGAACTCCCCACCTGCGCCCGTGAGGATTACGATCTTATTAGCGCGATCTTGCGCAATCCGGTAGAACGCATCGACAAATTCCGTGTGAGCTGGCGCGCTCATAACGAACGGGCCGCCGTTGTTGTGGAACTCAGCAACCAGCACGCCATTGGCATCGCGCGTCAGCTTTAGGCTGCGATATGCGGCGAAGTAGTCATCTTGATGTGTTTTCATGGGAACCTCCTGACCATCCAACGAACGCAATCCTCGTGCCAGCTCAAGATTTCCGGTAAAAGATTGAAATTCAAGGGGCGGCGAAGCACAAGCAGTCACGGACTGCCGGATAAGTGTCAAAACTGTCAAAAAGAGATTGACACTCACGTTCCCTGGCGTTTACGAGCAAGTTGTCTTAAGACCTCCTTCATAAACACGCCACACTGAAACTGGACCTTCTCGTTCATTAAGTCCAGCAGCACGCGTTCTCCCTCTGGACTGATCGCTGTTAGGCTTGTCAGGTCGACAATGAGTTGACGGCCTTGAAGGTCTGCTCTGGCCGCTTCGCACGCGCTCCTCAGCTCAGCGGCCCACTGCGTCATCAGCTTACCTTCCACGATCACCCGGCGCCGGCGCGGATTCTCGAGAACCGAGATCTTCAACATGCACAGTTGTCCCTGACTATCCACAAAGCAACACATCCGCCAAAATTTTGGGCTGTAAGTCTTTGATCTTTTGGTGGGAGATTGAAATCAATCGTGGAGTGTCAGGGCTGTCAACGCGATGCTGACAGTGCGCAGTGACTATAAGTAATACTGCCGGGGGTCAATGCCAAGTTTCCGCATTCGGGCGAGGAGGGTTGTTCGATTGATGCCCATTCGCGCGGCGGCACCATTAGCTCCTCCAACGCGACCTTTGCTTTCAGTGAGTGCGCGCATGATCTCGTCGCGCCGTATCTTTTCACGGGAGTCAGTAACGCGACTTTTGCCACTCAGCGCCTTGATCGTTTCTTCCACAATGCGAGAAATGTCTTCTTGATTGCCTTGCTGCCCCTCGCGCTTGTATTCGTCTACTTTGAACTTGCGCAGCTCTGCGAGCGGCGCCTCAAGCGATTTGCCGCGCGTCAGGATTACCGAGCGTTCCAAGAAATTCTCCAATTCGCGGATGTTCCCCGGCCATTCCCAGGCTGTGAGCGCGTTCATTACGGCCTTCGGAATTCTTTCAATATCCTTCTGCATCTGTTGAGCAAATTTCTGGACAAAATATCCAACCAGCAAAGGAATATCTTCCTTGCGCTCCCGGAGCGGCGGTATTCGGATCGGGAAAACATTTAGGCGATAGTACAGATCACGACGAAATTCGCGGTTCGCAACCATCTTCTCCAGGTCGCGGTTGGTCGCCGCGATCAAGCGAACACTGACTTTCACGGTACGCGTGCTCCCCAGCCGCTCGAACTCCTGTTCCTGCAGCGACCGCAAAAGCTTTGGTTGAATGTCGAGCGGAATGTCACCCACCTCATCCAAAAAAAGTGTTCCGCGGTCAGCGAGTTCCAATCGTCCGATTTTTTGGCTGATAGCGCCGGTGAATGCTCCCTTCTCATGTCCAAACAACTCGCTTTCCAGCAAGCCTGTTGGAATAGCGGCGCAGTTCACTTTCACGAATATGCGCTCCTTGCGCCGGCTGTGCTCGTGTATGGCCCGCGCGATCAGCTCTTTTCCCGTTCCGGTCTCACCCAGCAGCAGAACACCAGAATCTGTGGGAGCGACCGTTTCGACTAGTTTCAAAACTTGCTTAAGTGCTCGGCTGTTTCCGATAATCTGATCGAAATCCATTCCGCCGCGGATTTCTTCTTCGAGGTAGAGTTTTTCCTGGGCGAGTTTCTCTTTGAGTTCGTTTATTTCGTGATACGCCAGCGAGTTCTCAATGGCGATCGCTATCTGCCCTGACGCCTCGGCCAGGAAGTGGATCTCCTCAGGCATGAAGGAAGCGTCTGAGGTCCGGGCGATCGCCAGCGCTCCGATCGTCCGACCCCGGTTCACAAGTGGTATTACGCATTGTCGCTTGACTCCCTCCGCGACCAGCAACTCGTGGTACTCAGGTGGGAACTCGTCTCGATCGGCTATGCTTCTTACGGTCGGCTCCAATTGTTCAAGGGCTCGCTTGACACCGCCGATCGGCGTGATCAGCATCTCTTCTTTAACAAAGCCCTTGCCTTCAGGAAAATCCAATGCGTATACCCGGAATTGTCCAGACACCACATCGGGCACTGAGATGTGTACTGCGTCACAATGCGCGACTTCACGGATATTGGCTGAAATCGCGCGCAGCACTTCCCGAAGCTCCAGGTTCGAGGTGATCTGGTTCGTAAGCTTCAGGAGTAGCCGGAGCCGGTCATTCTGTCGTTGTAATTCTGCCTGTGCCGCCTCAGCTTTTCTGAGATTGAAGTTGTCGTCAATTGCAAATGCGACGACGCGTCCAATCAGCCGCAGAAATCCAATGTCATCGCTGCTGTAAACGGTTCCGGGAAAGCCGGACATGCCCAAAGCGCCCAACTGCCGGTGCGGCGTCGTTAAAGGAACAAAAACCAGAGGACCGATTTCCAGCCCTTCGGCTGCTATCCCTTCTTTAAGCCGCGCCGGAACCCTTTCATCCGTGTTCCAATCGGCAATGTGGAACGCTTCCTGCGTGGAGTACGCGCGCCACGACGGCCGCTCTTGGACTGGCACATCCGCATACGCACTTATGAGGCTCTTCTCTGAGCCCAGCACGGCCCATTCGACGTCTGTGGAATTTTCTCTGTAGACAATAATGTAGAACTGGAAAAACTCAAGGAATTCCCCCAATTGCTCCGAGAGGGTCTTCGTCAGCTCCTCCGGCTCTCTACAGATAGAAAGCGCCTCGCTTAGCCGAAGCACGGCTTCGTAACGTCGCGCGCTGCTTGCCACGGGTTTTGAAAGGCTAGTGCCCATTCTTCGCAAAGCCCAAATCCCGGATGGTCGGAAGAATTGTATCCACCAGAAATGATAATCAATCAACCACCTGACGTCATGGTTCCGAATCCTTCCGCCTGCCGATCGTTTGAACTGTCAAGCGGCAAGCTAGGCATCGTGGTTCTCGAAATCCCGCCCCGGTTCTCCGGCTGCTCGTGCCTTGCTGCTGCCGGGCGATATTCTCATCGGTGCTGCCGCCCGTGCCTTCCAGTCCCTGGACGATCTTCAATTCGCGATCGACGCTGCGCCCGAGGCGGTAGATGCGCCTCGATTTCTACCGCGGAGGACAATGGAACTTGCGGCACGTGGCAGTGCGCCTCGCGCCTGAGCAGGTGCCGGCCGCAGCTTGATTCGCGTTGCCATCTATGCCGATACAGTCTCGCGCGCGCAATGGCTTGCAAAGCTGCTCGCCGAAGACGAGCGCCTGGAGGTCCTTCAGGCTCGCGCCGCCATTCGTGTCAGCAGGCAAAGCCCAATGACCGACGTGGTGGTCGCCGCCGGCTTGCGCGCGGAAGATCTGTTCGGCGAAGGTCCCCCCGTTGTTCTGCTCAGCCGTGAGCCGCCGCACCAGGCTGCGTTTACCGGCCCGGTTCGCGCGTGGCTGCCCGACGACGCGCTACCTGCGGAGATTTCCGCGGCCGTCATTGCAGCAGCACAGGATCTCACGGTCCTGACCCATCGCCAGGTTCGCCGCTGGCTGAAGAGCGCAAATGAAGACGAGCAGACGCCAACCGAGGCGCTGACCCCGCGCGAGCTGCAGGTCTTGCGCATGCTCGCCGATGGCCTAGGAAATAAGCAGATCGCCGCGCAGCTCGCGATCTCGGATCACACCGCCAAGTTTCATGTGGCGCAGATCCTCGCCAAGCTCCGCGCCGTCAGCCGAGCCGAAGCCGTGGCGATCGCCATGCGCCGGGGTTTGGTGCCGATCTAGCGTACAGAGGAAGTGCCAACGAGGGCGCGAGTGGCCGCCCTACGACCCTCCGGCCAAAAGCTTCTTCCAGCGCTGCCATGCCTCCGCCCGCGCCTTCTTGTTTGCCTCGGTCGCGTCCGGAGCTTCGCCCGCACGCATGAAGCCGTGGCCGGCGCCTTCATAGGTGACCGGCTCGTAGGTCTTGCCGAGTTGCTTCATCGCTTCGGTCGTGGCTGGAATCGTCGCGTCAATGCGCTCGTCATTGCCTCCGTAGAAGCCGTACACCGGTGCCTTGATGCGGCCCATTGCGTCCTTCTCAGGCGGCGGTCCGTAGAAGACAAAAGCAGCCTTCAGATCCGGGCGGTTGGTCGCGAAACGGAAGCTCTGACCTCCGCCCCAGCAGAATCCTGCTACGAACAGCCTGCCGTTTGCAGCGGGCAGTTTCAGGCCGTAATCGGCGGCAGCATTCAAATCCGCCGTGATCTGGTCCGGGTTTAAATCGCGTATGGCCTTTATCGCGTCATTCTGAGTGAATTTATCCGAGCCTCCGCCCTGCGGCCCCGTCCCCGATAGCAGATCCGGCGCGACCGCAATGTAGCCCGCCGCCGCAACCTGATCGGCGACGTCCTGCGCCCAATCAGTTAATCCGAAGATCTCGTGGATCACCAGCACTACCGGGGTCTTCTCCTTCGATTCCGGATACACGATTAGCGTTTGAACCGTGCGGCCATCGTGCTTGATGGAAGCCCACTCGCGATGCCGGGGTGATTTCTCAAGCTCCTGGCGCGCCCAATCCTGAGCGCTGACAGAAAAGGCTGCTAATAGCAGAAGTGCCAAAATTCGGGTCATTCCACTGTTGTACTACCACGTTAGCTGTGGGATGGCAAAATCAGTGCTATCCTCCAATCGAAGGCAGCACGCATGAAAATTCGAAGTGCCTGGTTTGTGTGCTCGTGCGCTGCGATCTGCCTCGGTAGCGCCTACGCCCTGGACCGCACGCTGCCGCGTCCTTTTCGCCAGTATCCGGGTGTCGAATACCGCCTCGGCAGCATTCCCTTGCCTCCGGATTATCAAGACAAAGCAGAGTGGGCGTTTGCCCGGCTCATGTATCCGCCCGGCTGGAATGATGGCTACGCAGGACGCTTCGGCAACGGAGACTGGCGTGATGGCCTGTCGCTGTGGACTCAGGATTTCCCGCGCGCCGATCGCCACTTCTCCGCGGCGGTCCGCCGCTTGACCCGCATCCAGGTTCGCTCCGTCGAGCAGTGCGTCAATCTCGAAGATGGCGACGACATCTACAACTGGCCTTGGCTGTACGCCGTGCAGGTGGGCGAGTGGGGCATCACCGATCGAGAGGCCAAGAAGCTGCGCGATTACTTGTTGCGCGGCGGCTTCTTCATGGCGGACGACTTCCATGGCACCCTAGAGTGGCAGGTCTTCGAAGAGAGCATGAAGCGCGTCTTTCCAGACCGGCCCATTGTCGACATTCCCAATAGCGACGCGATTTTCCACACGGTCTACGACTTGGATGACCGCTACCAGATCGTCGGGGCCGAACATCTGGCGGAAGGTCACAAGAAAGACGGCTATGTGGCGCGCTGGCGTGGCATTTACGACGACAAGGGTCGCGTAATGGTCGCCATCTCTTTCAACTCCGATATCGGCGATTCCTGGGAGTGGGCCGACGAGCCGCAGTATCCGGAGAAGTATTCCGCTCTAGGCGTTCGCGTAGGAGTAAACTACATCGTCTACGCCATGACGCACTGACCGAGCGTGATTTAACGCTTGGCTCGCGGCGCAGCTTGTAAAGGTTTTGCTGGCGGCGTTGCAGGTTCCGGCTTCACCGGGCCCCAATAAACGGTGCAATCTAAGACATCGGCCTTGTGCGGAAAGATCTGGTCGAGTCCCAGCTTGTCAATTGTGTCATCGTTGCAGCTCTGTACCGTCGCGAACTGGCCGGCCTTGACCTGCTGCGCCAACTCCTTTTCCGAAACGATGTGATAGAGCTTTTCTTGCGCCGGCGGCAATTCAAGCTTGTGCGCATACGAAAACTCCATGCCCGGGGGCGGAATACGCTGCAGCAGGAAATAAACCAGTTCGTCTGCGTACAACCGTCCGTTAGCCGGAGTAACCGCGGCCACCTTCTTGGCAATCTTTTGATAGTCGTACCAGGTGACCGAATCGCGATCGTCAAACAGAGCCCTCCCGAGGGCCAAGGTAACGATCAACATCAACGCCGCCGCCGGCCAGCGGAAGCGGTCCGGTCCGAACAGCCGCGAGGAAACGTCATAGAGTCCCACAGCCGCGAGAATGCCAAGGAACGGGACCACGAACAAAAAGTAACGTTCGAAGGTCGGATGCGCCGTCGCGATATACGCGGTCAACGCCACCGTCAGCCAAATGCAAAGCAGGAATTCGGCCCGGCGTTCGCGTTCCCAGTTCGACCGCTTCAGGATAAACACGCTTCCCGCAATCCCTAGCAATCCCATGAGTAGGCCCTGGCTTGAGACCAGCCACGCGCTCAACACATCCACATCATGCGGAGTTGCACCGGTCCAGTTCACGCGGCGGTAGATCGCCTGGTACTGGATAACGTTGAAGAAGACTTGGCGGGGTGCTTCCGCGAACAGCCAAAGCACCGGCGCAAACGGAATCGAAACACCCGCCACAAAGGCGGTGAGCTTGCGCCACCGATATCCCTGACGGTTGTAGAACAATAACCAGATCAGCAGCACGGGGGCTACCGGAGCCGTGAGCAGCGAGCAGGCGGCTGCCGTCCCCGCCAGTATCCCGCTTGCCAGTGCGGACAGAACACCCTCGCGCCGCGCGGCAACCACCGCCATCCGAAATGCCGCCACAGTCAGGAACAGGCACATGCCATAAGCCTGGCCGACCGGACCGAATTCCACCACATTCGTGTTCAATCCCACAAAGAACATGGCCACTAAGGCACAGGCCAAGCGCCAGCGCTCCACGCCGAAACGGGCGAACACGAAATCGGCCGTCAGGAACATCGCGCCTGCGGTAGCAAGTGCTGCAAACACGTGCACTACACGCCAGCTTTCGCCGAACACGCTCATCCAACCCGCGTTCCAATACGCATTCAATGGCGTTTGGGGGAAGCAAAAATCGATGTACGGCCGCTTGCCCGCAATAATTAACTGCGCCGCGAGCAAGTGAAACCCTTCGTCCCACACGAACGCCATCGTCTCGGAATAGACGAGCAGTCCAGCCGTGACGAGCAGGGCGGCAGCCGCCAGTAGGAGAAACGCTCTTCGGCGTGGTTTTCTGCGCTCGGGGTAATCCGCCGCGAGTTGTTCGATAGTTGCGGGAAATCGATCCATTGCGTCCCGATCAACGCGGTGAAGCCGCGCTTCCAACATAGCGAAATCGAGGCTTGTTTCCTAGCTACTACCTGGGGGAAATACCCTCAGGGAAATCTGACCATCTACGTCTGAGCGGACCAGCCCAATTTCGAAACCCGAGAAATGAACGAAATCGCAAGCAGAAGTAGGATTTACCCGGCGAGGCTAGCAAACCTGGTACCGTGACCAGATTTGTCTGAGGCCCTCAGGTGTGTTTTCTAATAGTTAGCTTGTCAAGTGGGTCCCGAGGCTATCCATGCCCAGTACTTGAGGTTATTGAAATAATTTCCTATGCAGCTATACTGCAACTAATTCGTGACGCCGCTTCCTTTTATTTCAAGCGGCGAATACATGGAAAGGAGCCGATAACCGTGAAAATCAAGAAGAGCAATTTGAAGGCTGGCCAGTGCGTTTGGGGAACTTAGTCCTCTTGGCTATTTAAGCCTATCGTAGAAGATAGGTTTCGTGGGCCGCCCCGCCTCGAACGAGGCGGCCCAACTTTGCAGAAGACATATACCCCTCAAGGGCTATAGCATCAGAATAAACCGACCACCTCGAAGGTCAATAAGCACGAACCAAGCCGTTATCATAAGTATCTGTAAACTAGGCCTGCTTGTGGGCTACGCCTAAGTTTATTTAACTTTCTGGTACGTAGGTGCCTTCAAACATTCCGCAACGGAGTTATACTGCCAGTAACTTGAACTGCTTATTCAGCCAAATAAGCAGCCCTAACTATCAAGAAAGGAGCCAAGCCATGAAAATCAAGAGCAATGTCAAGGCCGGCAAATGCCTCTGGGGCGCGTAATATCCTCTTCGGCAGTTTCCGAGGCAATTTGAAAAGAAAAAGTGAGCCGGTCTGATTTTTTTTTGGAGCGGCTCACTGACAACCCACCAGCTAACCGGATGGCCAATAGTTTCCATCGCGTCAGTCAGTCGCTCCGGCGGGACAGCGGCACGCCGTCTACGATGGCGCTGCTCATAGCCGCCATTTTGGTTACCGCTTGGCTGGCCTGGGCCTTCCAATCGCGGATCACGCGCTACGAAGTTTCTGATTCCGCCCGAGTTGAAGTCGATCGTGCAGCCTATCCCGTGCAAGCTAGCGCCTCCGGACGCCTGGTCGCGTCAGCCTTAGTCCTGGGAGCGGAGGTTCACGCGGGCGATGTTCTTGCCGAGCTGGACAGCAATCCCGAACGTCTCAGCTTGCAAGAACAACACACCCGTTTGGCTGCACTCCAGCCGCAGCTCGCCGCCTTAGAATCTCAATTGGCTTCCGAAGATCGTGGCCGAACCGACGAACGCCATCTGCTCAGCTTCTCGCAAGAGGGTGCGCGCGCAAGGTATCAGGAGGCCGAATCCCAGGCCATTGAGGCCGAGCAGCAGGCCGCCCGTGCTGCCCGCCTGCAGAGTGAAGGCATTTTGGCGGCAGCCGACGCCGAGCGCGCCAAAGCAGAGGCGCAGAGCAAGCGCGCTGCCGCCGAAAACCTAAAGATTGCAATTTCGCGCCTGGAACCCGAACTGCGCGTGCGCGAGCAAGACCGTGACGTCCGGCAAAAACAGATTCTCGCCGATATCGCGAAGCTCGAAGCCGACATCGCAACCTCTTCGGCCGCCATCCAGCGCCTCCAATACGAAATCGATCGCCGCCGCATCCGCGCTTCCGTCTCCGGCCGCTTGGGCGAATGTGCGTCTCTGCATCCAGGATCTGAAGTCGCCGAAGGCCAGCAGCTCGGAGTCATTTTGCCCGCCGGCAAAATGCAAATCATCGCGGAGTTTGAGCCTGCCGCCGCGCTCGGCAAAATTCACCCGGGACAGCGAGCCACTCTGCGCCTGCAGGGATTTCCATGGGCCCAGTACGGAACCGTCTCCGCTCAAGTGTCACGAGTGGCAGCCGAGATCCGCGATGGAAAAGTTCGGGTGGAGCTGGCGCTCGATCCCGCCGCTCACCCATCCATTCCGCTGCAGCATGGGTTGCCCGGCTCAGTCGAAGTGGCAGTCGAGCGCGTCTCGCCCGCCGCCCTGCTGCTTCGCTCGGCCGGCGCGGTAGTGGGTGCCCATTGAGAAGCTTCTTCGCACCCGAAGTCGTTCAAAGCTCCAATATGGATTGCGGGCCCGCGTCACTCAAGTGCCTGCTCGAAGGCTTCGGAACACCCGCCAGCTATGGCCGTCTGCGTGAGGCCTGCCAAACTGGCGTCGACGGCACTTCCATCGACACCATGGAATCGGTAGCCAATCAGCTCGGCCTTGAAGCCGAGCAAATCATGCTGCCCCTCGATCATCTGCTGCTCTCCGTCTCGAAGACCTTACCCGCGATCGTGGTCGTCCGCCTGCCCAGCGGACTGACTCACTTCGTAGTGGCTTGGCGTCGTCACGGAAGCGTGTTGCAGGTTATGGACCCGGCGGTTGGCCGGCGCTGGGTCCCTTGCGCTCAATTCACGCGCGAGGTCTTCAGCCACTCGATGCCGGCGCCCGCGGCCGATTGGCGCGAGTACGCCAGCTCGGATGATTTTCAAGCCGCGCTACGCGAGCGCCTCGGAAACCTGAGACTTTCGCGCGCCGCGATTGGCCGGCTCTGTGCCCGGGCGCTAGCTGACCCAAGCTGGCGCGGATTGGCTGCGCTCGATGCCGGCGCCCGCTTGCTCGCCGCACTGAAGCGAACTGATGGCGTACGCTCCTCGCGAGATTGCATGCTCCTGTTGGACCGGCTATGCGCGCACCCCGAACTGATCCCGGCGCGTTACTGGTCCGTCCGCCCGGGCCCAATGGATGACGAGGGTCAAGAACAAGTTCTCATGCGCGGCGCAGTTCTGGTTCGGGTTCGGGGCAAGCGGTCCGAACCAGCGGCCGAGCCGCTCCTCCCTGAGTTAGCCGCGGCGATCCAGGAACGTCCCCTGAGCCCTGCACGGGAACTGCTGCGCGCCTTGCACCAGAGCGGTGTCCTCTCTCTCGGCGTTCTTATCGCCGCGCTCGCCATAGGAGCCGGTGGCGTACTCGTCGAAGCAATACTATTGCGCGGCATTTTTGATATCGCAGATGGGCTTCACCTTGCCGGTCAGCGCCTGGGCGCAATGGCGGCGATTCTGCTCTTCAGCTCCGCCTTGCTCCTGTTCGAAGTTCCGCTGTTTGCTGGCGCGCTCCGCTTCGGCCGTCAATTGGAAAATCGCTTCCGGCTGGCTTTCTTCTCAAAAATTCCAAGAATCACCGACCGCTATTTCCACAGCCGCCTCACCTCCGATATGGCCGAGCGCGCGCACGTGATCCACCGCCTCCGGAACATGCCCGGCCAGGTCCGCATGGCCCTCCAGGCGATCTTCGGCCTCTGCGCCACGGCCGCTGGCATCATATGGCTGTCACCCGGGGCCGCGCCATTCGTCGTACTCACGGTCGCAATCGCCCTGCTGCCCGCGTTCAGCGCACAGTCTGTATTGATCGAACGCGACTTGCGCGTACGCAGCCATCTCGGCGCGCTCGCCCGCTTCTACTTGGATGCCATGCTCGGACTGTTCGCCATCCGCGCTCATGGCGCGGAGCGGAGTGTGCGCCGGGAGCACGAAAAGCTGCTCGGCGAATGGGCCCATGCCGCTCTGCGCCTGCAGCGCACTGTAGTCTCTATCGAAGCGCTCCAACTGACCGCCATGTTTGGCCTGATTGCGGCCTTGTTCTTGCTTCATCCATTGCAAGGTGCCGATATAGGCCGAGTCCTGTTGGTGGTCTACTGGGCCCTCAACCTGCCCGTGCTAGGGCAGGAGTTCAATGCGCTGGCGCGCCAGTATCCCAATCACCGCAATACCGTCATCCGCCTCCTCGAACCACTGCGCGCGCCGGAAGAGTCGTCGGCCGGTGCCGGCGATGCTTGCGTCCCGGCATCCGCGGCTCCGTCCATCGAATTCCATGATGTCTCGGTCGAGGCTTCCGGCCACACGATCCTCGAAAACATCAACCTTCAGATAGAGGCTGGCAAACACGTGGCTATCGTCGGCCCTTCGGGAGCGGGCAAATCTAGCCTGGCCGGTCTTCTGCTCGGCTGGCTTAAACCTAGCCGCGGCCGCATTCTGACCGGCGGCCTGCCGCTTGATTGCGATCGCCTCCGCTCGCAAACCGCATGGGTCGATCCCGCCGTGCAGCTCTGGAACCGCAGCCTGTTGTCAAACTTGACATACGGCTCACAAGCCGATGCCGGCCGCATCGGCCGCTCCATCGATCTGGCCCTGCTTCGCAGCGTACTTGAAAACCTGCCGCAAGGCATGCAGACTCGGCTCGGTGAGGGAGGGGGCCTAGTCTCGGGCGGAGAAGGGCAGCGTGTCCGTCTGGCTCGAGCGATGCTTCGCGCAGACGTTCGTCTGATCATCCTGGACGAGCCTTTCCGCGGCCTAGATCGCGAAAAGCGCCGTCATCTGCTGGCTCGTGCACGCGACCTTTGGCGCGATTGCACGCTGCTGTGCATCACACACGATATCGAAGAAACCCGGGATTTCGACCGGGTGCTCGTAATCGAACAAGGCCGGATCGCCGAAAACGGCACGCCGCACGAGCTCTGCGCGTCCCCTGGTTCGCGCTATGCCCAATTGCTGGAAGCCGAAGCCCAGACTCGCTCGGGTCTGTGGTCGCGCTCCATCTGGCGGCGCATTCGCATCCATTCCGGACGAATCGTCGAAGAGATGCCGGAACCGGTTCCAGAAAACGTGCCCCAAACCGAGGTTGCCTGATGACGGTAAACTCGGCTCGGCTCACGGCTCTTGCCTGGCCGGCTACGCGTCTCGGTGACGCCCTGATCGCTCTAGCTCGGCACAGCGGTTTGACATCCACGACGGTGGAAACGACGAACCCAGCCAGTCTGAGCGGCATGAGCACGGACGAATGGATCGAATCCACAGCCAAGCGACTGAACTGTGAGGCCGAGGCGATCGAGAGCAATCATCGCGACCTCGAAGCCGACCTTGCCTTCGCTTTCCCCGCATTGCTGCGTATCTCCGACACACTTTTCCTGGCGGTCATAAGCAGCCGTGGGCAGAAACTCCGCGTGCTTGCCCCGAATCTCCACTTACCTACCATCGGCATTCGCGAGGTCTGCGATACGATTCGCGAACCGTACGAACGAACCGCCCGGCCCGAGTATGAGCAACTGCTCGCCGGCGCTGGCATCTCGACATCGCGCCGGAACAGCACCGTTTCGATGCTGCTCGCCGAGCAACTCGGCGACAAGCGCTTCGATCAATGCTGGATCCTACGCCCGAGCCCGGGTGGAGACATGGTCCCGTCGCTTCACAAAGTGGGCGCCATCCGAAACGGCATCGGCCTCCTAGCCGCTCACACTGCGCAATATCTGCTGTGGTTAGCCTCTTGGATCATTCTGGGGCGAGTTTCGCTCCAGGGGCGCATGGATCGCGGGTGGCTGCTCGCATGGGCGCTTCTGCTGCTGACCCTGGTTCCCTTTCGCGTGCTGACCACCTGGAAACAAGGCCTGCTTGCCATAGGCGTGGGCGGCCTTTTCAAGCGCCGGCTCCTGTGCGGCGCACTGCGTCTCGGAATGGAAGAGATGCGCCATTGCGGTATCGGCGGTTTTCTCGGCCAGACCTTCGAAGCCGAACTCGTAGAGACCTTCGCTTTAAGCGGCGGCATCGCAAGCCTGCTCGCGATTATCGAATTAGCGGTATCTACATTGATCCTCGGACGCTTGGCCCTTCTGCTGGTCGCTTGGGCGGCGCTCGCGCTTTTCCTCGGCTGGCAATTTCTGCGCCGTAATCGCGTCTGGACTGGCGCACGCATCGACATGACCCACGAAATGGTCGAATCCATGGTGGGCCATCGAACGCGTCTGGCTCAACTGCCCCGGCGCGAGTGGCACGAATCAGAGGATCAGGCGCTCGACAACTATATTTGCGTTTCCGGTTCACTCGATCGTATCGGGACCGTGCTCATGGCGGCCATTCCTCGCGGCTGGCTGATCGCGGCGCTCGCGTGCCTGGCTCCCGCCATCGTCGCGGGACAAAGTTCCGACACTCAAACCGCGGTAGCGCTGGGAGGCATTCTGCTGGCGTTCACGGCCCTCCAGCGCCTGGTCAGCTCCTTTACTGACATTGCCGGCGCAGCGGTGGTGTGGGAGCGAATCTCTCCTTTGTTCCGTGCCGCTGCCCGTCCCGAGGAGTTGGGGCAATCGCTGCCCGACGACAATGCCAGCCCTCCGCCGGAAAAAATCATCGAGGCCGACCGCCTGACTTTTCGTTATCGCAAAGAAGGCAACCCGGCTCTGCAAGGCTGCGGGCTGGCGATTCGCAAGGGCGACCGTGTGCTGCTCGAAGGACCCTCCGGCGGCGGCAAAACCACCTTCGCTTCTCTTCTCTCGGGTATGCGGCAGCCGGAATCCGGGCTGCTGCTGGCCGGCGGCTTAGACCGGCACACCCTCGGAACCGAGCGATGGCGCAAGCGCGTCGCGGCCGCGCCGCAATTCCATGAAAATCACATCTTGACCGAAACACTGGCCTTCAATCTTCTGATGGGCCGCCGCTGGCCGCCCACCGCGGCCGATATGGAAGATGCAGAGCTGCTATGCCGCCAACTTGGCCTCGGTAACCTGCTCGACACAATGCCGAGCGGCATCTTACAGATGGTGGGAGAAGGCGGTTGGCAGCTCTCGCATGGCGAACGCAGCCGGGTCTTCATCGCGCGAGCGCTGCTGCAAAACGCCGATCTGGTCATCCTCGACGAAAGCTTCGCCGCTCTTGATCCGGAAAACCTTCGCACCGCTCTCGAATGTACGCTCGAGCGAGCCGAAACGCTTATGGTGATCGCGCACCCGTAGCTCGATCGATGTGTTGCAGCCAGCGAATCTGATCCTCAAGCAGTTTTTTCGGCCAACTCGGCGTCAGCACGCCTGAGCCGTTCGAGCAATTCCTCAGGCATCGGATACTTCTCCTGTAGCTCTTTCCAGAGCCGTTCTTGATCGCGCAAGTACTCCTCAATCGTATCCGGATGCTCCAGAATGAACAGAAGAGCGCCGTATACTTTGGCCAGAGGCTTTATCGAAGGAAACGCTCTCGAGATATCTTCGGCGCACTCCCCACGACGAAATGCATGGACCAGGTTATCCAGCCCGATTCGCGTTCCGGCCACATAGTAGCCGCCGTTTCGGATCTCCACATACTCGTTGGTTGGCCATTCAGACATCTTGTGCTTCCTTATCCAGCCTATCGCAAAACTCGCCTTCGCTAAACTGAACTAGGAGTTTCATGCCAGAGAAATCAACTGTTTCCGGTCCAGCCGCCCACGGCGCCTCAGTCAACATTCCGCAGAAGGACAACATCTACGAAGCCGAATATCTCGGCAGCGGCACTTTCAAAATTGTCAAGCCGAAGCGGCAGGACCGCAAACGCCGCCAATCGGCCCTTAAAGGAACCACCCGCGGCGCGCGCAAATAATTTCCGACCACTAAAGCGTCTGCGTCACCTTACTCAGAGTCCGCGGACGATCTGCATCCAGCCGCTTCACCTCGGCAAGACTTGCCGCGAATAGCTGCCCCGGAATGATGTACGGAATCGGTGTATAGATCTCTTCCGGCAGCGTTCCTGCTCTGCCGATTTCAGCCGGAATCGTCAACGGCTCCTCGGTCAATCCTTCTGCACCGCCCACGTGTGGATTGCTGCGATCGGTAATCGCCAGCGTCTCGGCGCCTATCGACTGCAGCTTCGCAAGCAGTTCGCACATCGGCTTCCACGTTACGCCCGGCGGACAGAATAAAAACGCCGGGAACGATCTTTCGAGCATCGCAATCGGCCCGTGCAGCAGGTCTGCCGGCGAGAATCGCTCCGCCACCACGTAGCACGTCTCCATCAACTTGAGTGCGAACTCAAAGGAGTTCGAATAGTTCAGCCCGCGGCCGACGCAAATCGCATGCTGCATGAAGCAATAACGCTCCGCGCGTGTGCGAATCTTTTCCTCTAAGAGCAGCGCATCGGCGGTCCACTCCGAAACACGCTGCAAATCGCTCAACTCAATGGCCGCTCCAAGCGCATGCGCAAGCAGGTAGAAACACAGTAGCTGGCCGGTGTATGTTTTCGTGGCGGCCACGCTTCGCTCCTTACCCGCGCGCACCAGCAACGCGTGCTCGGCCAAGTGCGCCAGGGCGCTTTCGCTCTCGTTCGTGATTCCGATAGTGAATGCGCCTGCAGCTCGCGCCTCCTCCAAAACCAGATTGGTATCCGTCGATTCTCCCGATTGCGAGATCGCCACCACCACCGTATCCTTCAACTGCACCTTCGCCCGGTACAGCGTGAAAACCGAAGGCGCGGCGAGCGACACCGGAATTCCCGTCGTGATCTCGAGCAGATAGCGCCCGAATTGCGCGGCGTTGTCGGATGTCCCCCGAGCTGCCAGTACAATCAGGCGCGGCGGATTTCGCTCGAAGTGCTGCCGCAAACTCCGGGCATGGACCCATTCCTCCTTCAACGTGCGTTCAAGCGTCTCCGGCTGTTGCCGAATCTCGTCACGCATGGTCGACATGCCTGCAAGATACCAAAGCGAGAGAGGATTATGGCAAGGCCACGGGTGCAATGACGCGCATGTCAACCAAAGCGCTGACGAAGAACTGAAACGCAATTGCGGTAAGCACCAGTCCCATCAGCCGCGTTAGAACGCGAATTCCGATCTCGCCCAGGATGGCCTCCACCCGGTCAGCACTCGCGAGAACGAAATAACAGATCGCAGAGGTAATAATGATCGCAACCAAAACCGGAATCGCATCGCGCCACGATGGCGCTTGACCAACCAGCACCATCACGGTAGAAATCGAGCCCGGCCCCGCAAGCATCGGAATGCCCATCGGGATGATGCCGACATCTTCAGTGCCGCACGCGTCCGTCTGCTCTTCCGGTGTCTCGCGTGTTCGAGAGCGGCGCGCCTGCAGCATGTCGAGCGCGACCAGCAGCAGCAATAATCCACCCGCCAACTTGAACGCCGGTAGGGATATGCCGAACAGCCGAAACAGGTATTTGCCAACCGTGGCGAACACACTCAGGATCACCACGCAGGTGAGCGAGGCGCGGCGAGCCATCTGTTCGCGCCGCACCCGGCTACAACCCGCCGTCATCGCCAGGAATGCCGGCGTAGCGGCGAACGGATCAATGATAAAGAACACCGCGACGAGCGCGGTCAGCCACTGAATGACAATGGCGTGCAGATTTCCTGCCATAAGAGCGCTTCTTATTGGAGCCGCACAATTCGATCGGGCATCGGTGGTGTCTTCCCGACCAGTTCTAGCAGAGTCGACGCAAAATTCAGACTGTCATACGGTTCTTCGATCCGCTGAGTCGGAACTCCGGCTCCGGCCATCGCCCATACCGAATGCGTGGAGATCCGAAAGAAACTGCCGTGATTTCCGCCCGGATTGAAGTTGCGAACGTTGAAGTTCCAATGATCCGCCGCGAAGACGTGAAAATCGGCTTGCACTAATTCCCTGCGCCGGCGCTCGTACCGAAGCAACACCGGATCGATTCCCGGCGGTCCGGGCACATTGTCCTCCACGGGTGAGAGTTCCTCGACAATGCCGATCACGCCATCAGAATACCGGCAGCGATGAATTGCATTTAACCACTCGCGCTCGCTATGCCACTCCGATAGCCACGTACCGCGAGCGGCGCCCTCCGGCGGATCGAGTTCTGCATCTTCGAACAAATGCAGTGGAAGATCGGCCTCCCAGTTCTGCTGAGCCCAGTGAACTTTCCCGTTCGCATCCTGTGTCAGACCTTGCACGGGTCGCAGCGCAATCCTCCCTTCGCTATCGGTCAAAATCAGGAGCTGTCTCTGCTCATCCCCGTAAAGCCAATAGGCGTGCTGGCAAGCGGCGTCTTCGTTAGAACAAACATCGTCGGGCAGACGCATGGCCGTAAAATCGATCGGTTGCGCCGCCAATGCCGGCTGCGGATTGTTGCGCACTCGCTGCGCTGCCAAAAGCGAAAAGTAATTGACGAATCGAAAGGATTGCGCTTTATCCAGTTCGCCCGTCGCATCTGCCACTAGCCCTCCCGCCGCTGGCCCCGCGACATAATGCTCAAGATCGCCAACCGTGTTGCTATCGCCCAGCGACATTTCCGGAATGAGGCGGCCGATGCTCCCTCGAAACGCATGCTCGCTATCAGGTTGAAACTCGAGCAGCGCCCGAACGTGCGCAATATACGTCGTGTATTCGGTGTGTTCTCGTTCCCAAGACTGCAGTTCGTCTTCCAATCGTCTCCAGCGCTTGTCCTCACCGCGGTCGTGCTGTTCCACGGTCGGTTTTTTGGGCAATTGTGCAACAACGATCTTCCTCTGTTCGATGGCTCGTTCCAGCGCTTGCATCTCTTCTTCTAATTCGGTCACGGTCTTGACCCACGTTGTACGATGCCGGTCAATCGTCGCCTTGATGCAAGCAGCCGCAGCCGCCCGCAACGGCGCGGAAAGATCCGGCTTCGCCATTTGCAGCAATAAGATATGGATCTTGTTTAAGTCGCTGTTGCGCAGATGCACGGCGGCGCGCTCATTTCCGTCCAAATCGAGCCACGCGGTAGGATACTGCGCCGACTCTCCCGCCAAATAAAATGACGCTGTGCTCGGCGTGATCACCCGGCGAACCATCGGGTCGAGGCCGCTGATCTTGAACTCCTGCAACTGATGCCGGTTTGTCACCACATGATGCGCCCCGCCCGCGGGGCTGTTCAACAAATCGGGCAGGCTGAAGCTTTGGCTGTAAACTCCCGGCACATTGTTCATGCCGTGGTCCGAAACCACCACGAAAAGCGTCTGTGCGGCCAAAGGACTCGCCTGGATCGCCGTCCATAGCCTTCCGGCAAGCGCATCCAGCCGTCCCAATACATTCAGCAGCGCGCCCGGCTCGTTGGTTGCGTGTCCCTCGTGATCCACCTCGCCGATATAGTCATCGAGATAAAGGATTCCCGGCTGCTTCAGGCCGTCAATGAGCTCCTGCTCGGTCTGCTGACCAAGCAACTCATCCAGCGACGGCGTGCCCGCGCTCTCAATCATCGAAAACAGAATCTTCGAAGAAAATCGCCGCTCCAGAACGTGGCTTAAGGTCGTCCAACGCACACCTCGCTGGAATAATTGAAAGCTTTGGAATCGTTGGGTGTAAGAGAAGGCGTCAATCAACAGCGGAATGCCGGCGCGATCCAACACCTCAACACCCGGCATGTCCACTTCCCGGCTGCGCGCGTATCCCAGATAGAACGGAAAGAAATTCAGATAGTCGTAAACGTGGCCGGTGTACCGGTCGTATTCGACATTGCCGCGGATAACGGTGTGATGCCCGGTATCGAGCATGGACCACGAAGGCGCGGAGAGGCTGATACCCCGTGTGTAGAAATTCTCGAAGACCGTCCCGTTCTCATCGAAGATATATGCGAACCACGGCAGCCGTGACTTTCCCGTTGCGGGATCCTTTTCGCGCATCGTCCGATACAGCAAATCGGCGTTCAAGCCATCAACTTTGAGGATGACCAGCCGCTTGGCGTTGGGCTGCACGTCCGGCGCTGGCGTCGATCCGCGAGCCGCAACTCCTAGGAGAAGAGCAAGTAGGCCTACTTGCCGGTTCACTTCGCGGCTGCCACCGACGAGGCAACGAACCCGGGCGCAGTCGTGGCCCGCACCGGACCCGTATTCAGCTTCAGAGCCGCCAGTGCAAAAGAACAGTCGTCCTGCAGTCCGGCATCCCTCGATATCTTCTGAAGCTGCTCGATGGTCACGGCGGCATGCGCCCGTACTGCTGTCGCACTCACTTCGGGTAGCAGGCCGCTCAATTCATTCACAGACGCCCGTATGCGCGAACTTTCATAGGCAACCTCCGGATCGGTCCCGGCTTGTACCAGCGAATCCAAAAAGTTCAGTTGATACTGGATGCGCCGGTCGCGTTCGAGAGTGACCAGATTCGTACCGTCACTTCTTGCTCGACGGTTATACAATCCGAAGGTCGCATCGTGTAGCACGGTCTCTGCTACCTTGGCCTTCTTGCTTTCTCCAAATTCGGCTATCTCCGCACGCCGCTCTTTATCGATGCGCTCCCCGAGAGACCCGCCGTCTTCAGCTTCGGCTTGCAAACGCGCATATCGCGCAATGGCCACCTGCATTTCACGATCTGGCGCCCCCTCCAGGGGATTCACGGCAAGAGAATTAGCGCGCCGCTGGATATCGGCCCTGAAATCTGCATCCAGCGAGTGATCTAGCGCCAGCTCGACGCGAAATTGCGAGTAAGAATCAAGCCTTGCTGCCTTATCCATGGCCCCGCCGTGCCGGCTCGTAACAAAATCGTACAGGTCCGCCGCAACATAGTAATACCAATTTGTGAAATGCGAGATACCAATCACCCCGCTGGTGATTTCATTGATAGCGCGCTGAGTCATTTCGTGGCGGCGTACGTGTAACTTGTCGCGGAAATCCACCAACAATAGCGGAAGCTTAGGATAATTGAGCCCGTAGACGGCAAGTGGCGCCAGTTGTACTTGCTGAGCGCCCGGAGTATCGCGCGGCACGAGCGATCCGCTTGCGTCAAGCGTCCTCGTGTATGTGTTGCCGTGCCACGTTTGCAGCCGTTCGTCGTCCCATGGACTCTTGATATTCAGCAGCTTCCAAACCGGGTCAAGCGATATGCCGTTCGACGGCGGCGTTGCCCCCACGCGAAACCACAAGACCGCGTATTGGTCTGATGTTCCCGCAAGGTTCAGTGGCTCGAACAGCAGCCCGGTTCTTTCCGCACATTGGCGGAGAAGCTCCCAATTCCGGCTGCGGATCCGCTCTTGCTCAAATCCGGCTTCCGCGCCGAATTGCGCTGCCCGCCGCTCCGAAACCAGGCCTCCTAGCAGCCGCTTTCGCAGTTCCAGCCGCGCGATCACTGTATCCAGCTCCGTCTGGGTAAGCGCAGACTCCGTTTCGGATACCGGAGCCTGCCGCAGATATCCGATTGCTTCTTCCAAATGTAGACGCTCATAATCCACAGCGTTTGTCCGGTAGGCCCGTGAGCTCGCCCGCACCGGCGTGGTTAACGGATCGAGTATCGTCCACTGAAAAATATCGCGGCTCAATTCCGACAGCACCGGGTGCTGCGGCGTTGTCAAATCCATCAGCGGACTGGTGTCCCGCCCTGATCGCGACCCGTCGCCCACCCGCCAGTAGAAGAATGGCACTGCCGAAAGCAGTCGCTGTCCCACGTTCAGACGCGCATAGCTAAGAAGCCAAACGTATGTGACCCGATCGTTCTCGGCATTGCTGTCGCCCAGTGTGTCTCTCAGGACAGCAACCAGCGGCACATCTTGGTCCGTCTTGCCGGCCCGGCACGACTTGCAAAATAGCGTCAGCAGTTGAGCCGTTCCGTTGACGGAGGTCCCTTGCCAGTAATAGGTGGAGCGGTTGTTTTCACGCACCATGGCTGTCTGCGGCCGCTCGGAAGGCACGTCCGCCGCGAAACCAACAACTGCGCCGCAGATCGAGAGCGATATCAGCCTACTAATCAGTGAATGCATGCGTGCTGTCCCGCTTGCCGGGCTTTGTACTCCCCTAGCAATTGAGACTCCAAAGGTCTACATCGGTTACGCTCCCACAATGCATTAGCTTGATCCACCAGTAGGCCCGATGCCTTCCAGTCGAGACGGCGCAAAAACACATGCTACGGTAAAAAAGAGTGCATTTCGAGACGGCCCTGAATGTAGCGTGGCTTCTGCTCGGCCTTGTCGCCCTTGCCTGCACTGCTCACGCCGCCTTCCGCCAGAAGCGGGAACAGGGGCGTGCCCCGGCTTGGCTTCACATCGTCGGCGTCGGCCTTATCGTCGCCGCGCTCTTCCCATACATTTCCGCTACCGACGACATCCTGCGCATCGAACACTTCAGTGCGCAACAGGATTCTCACCGCCAGCGAAATCAGACCAAAATCGATGATCTCATCCGGCTGTACGAAGTGATGGACTCGCCTTTGGCCTGTCGAGTCAGTCAGGTCACGCTAACCTTCTTCTTCTTTTCGCTGGTATTCGCTCCTTTCGCCACGTTGATTGAGCGGATCGCGCCCTTCGAAGCGGGCCGTTCGCCGCCACTCCCTCCCGCGTAATTCGACCTCAAGCAATCGACTGAATTAGGAGGACAGATGGAGCGCCGCCATGGGCGTTTGTCTATTGGTCTCCTGCTTGCCGCTGGATGTATGGCGCAGTCTCCCACGCAGCCGCGAACACTTACTTGGCAGGAGGCTCAGCAGGAGTTCAGAACTAATAATCCGCAGTTGCTCGCCGGGCAAGTGACGATCGATGAGTCGCGCGCTGACGAGATCACGGCTTATCTGCGCCCCAATCCCGACATAAGCGCAACCATCGATCAAATCAATCCATTCACCACCCAACCGCCGCCGAATGGAGGCTCTCCTACCTATAGCCCCTTCGCGTACGCGCTTCCCTCCGGCTCCATCAGCTATCTCCACGAGCGCCGCCATAAGCGCGAGCTGCGGCTCGCCAGCGCTCAGAAAGCCACCGCCATCGCCATCTCCGCGCAATCCGATCTGGAACGTACCCTGACGTTCAATCTACGCGACGCCTTCGTCCGCGTTCTCCAGGCGAAAGCGGTTTCCCGCGTGGCGAAAGACAATCTCGATTACTACGACAAGGAAATCGCCATCAATCGTGAACGCTTCAAAGCGGGCGGCATCGCCAAGGTTGACTTCCAGCGTGTTGAGCTGCAGCGCGTGCAGTACGAGTCTGATCTGGCCACCGCCGAGGTCGATCTGCGCACTGCCAAAATCGATCTGATTGCCCTGCTCCGCGAGCGAACTCCGGTTGAGCAGTTTGATGTCACCGGAACGTTCGATTTCAGCGAGACAAACGTCTCACTCGAAGACCTTCGCACGACTGCCCTGAACACGCGGCCCGATCTCAAGGAAGCCGAGCAGTCGCTTGAAAAAGCGCGGACCGACCATCAGCTTTCTGTCGCAAACGGCTCCACAGACCCGACCTTCAGCGTCGACGTTGCACGAAACCCTCCCATCCCGGCGTACGTAGGATTTACCGTATCCATTCCCTTGCGCATCTTCGACCGCAATCAGGGTGACAAGCTGCACACCCTGCTGGACATCGGCCGGAACCAGAAGCTGCTTGACCAGGCCCAAATTACTGCCCTTCACGATGTCGACTCCGCCTACGCAACTCTCCAGAGCACTGTTCAGCTCTTGCGGCCTTATAAGCAGTTGTACTTGAGCGAAGCGGAGCAGATCCGCGAGACGGTTTCTTTCGCCTATCAGCATGGCGCCGCCTCGTTACTCGATTTCCTGGACGCTCAGAAGGAGTATCGCGACACGGAACTCAATTACGTGAACCTGGTCGGGTCGTACCTTTCCGCCGCCAATCAAGTGAATTTTGCCGTAGGACGTGAGGTGATTCGATGAGACGGACACAATATGCGTTCGTCAGCTCGATCGTTTTACTGAGCTTGCTGCTTGCCGCATGCGGCTCGCACGAAAAGGTGGATGCGGCCGCTGCCGCGCCCCCGGCTGCCAATGTGCAGGAAGAGCCCGACCTTAATCTCATCAAGATCGATCGCCCGGAACGCTTCAAGCTCGTCGCTGCCGGCCGCACGGAGGAGCTTCCTCAGATCCATGCGACAGGCGTCGTGAACCCAGACGTGGAGAAATCCATCCCTGTCGTTTCGCTCGCCTCGGGTCGCGTGGTCGGCATCTACGCCAAGCTCGGCGATGACGTCAAGAAAGGGCAACTGTTGCTGAAGGTCTACAGCCCCGACATCTCAAACGGCTTCCAAACCTTGCGCCAGGCTCAGGCCGACGAAGCGCTCGCGCTCAAACAACTGGAACGCGCCAAGCTGCTCTATGATCACGGAGCGATTTCGCTCAACGATCTTCAGGTGGCGGAAGATACCGAAGCCAAAGCCAAGGCCAGTCTCGATGCCGCCGTTCACGCCATTCGAATTCTCGGCGGAGATCCCAGCCATGAAGATCCAGTGGTCAACATCACCGCGCCTGTCTCTGGAACAATCGTCGAGCAGAATATCACCGCCGCCGCCAGCGTGCAGAGCAACAATCAGCCCAACCTGTTCACCATTGCCGATCTCTCTCGCGTATGGGTGATCTGTGATGTCTATGAAAACGACCTGCCTTCCGTGCGAGTGGGCGATACCGCGGACGTAAAATTGAACGCCTACCCGGATATCAGCTTCCACGGCCGAATTAGCAACATCGGCAAAGTGCTCGATCCCGACATCCGCACCGCCAAGGTCCGCATAGCGCTGGCGAATCCCGGAATGATGCGCGCCGGCATGTTCGTCACAGCTACTTTCTACGGCCTGCACGGCCGCGTCTACGCCACCGTTCCCAGCGGAGCAGTGCTGCACTTGCACGATCGCGACTGGGTCTTCGTCGCCGCCGGCCAGGGTCAGTTCCGCAGAACGGAAGTCACCGGCGGCAGAATCATCGACGGCAAGCAGGAGCTGATCGCCGGCCTTTCACCCGGCCAGCAGGTGGTCAACGACGCTCTCGCTCTCAGCGCCGAAGCCCAGCAGTAAACCACATGATTCGCGCATTCGTCGATTATTCTCTTCGCAACAAGCTGCTGGTCCTGGCGGTCGGGCTCCTGTTGCTCGTGTGGGGCGCTATTTCGTTCCACAATCTGCCGGTAGAAGCGTATCCCGACGTCGCCAACAACTACGTCCAGATCATCACGCAGTGGCCCGGCCGCGCCGGCGAGGAGGTAGAGCAACAGGTCACCATCCCCATCGAAATCGCGATGGCCGGCATTCCCCACCTGGCCAACATTCGCTCCATTTCCGAATTCGGCCTTTCCGTCGTCACCATGAATTTCGACGACGAATCCAACAACGATTGGAATCGCCAGAAAGCTCTTGAGCGATTGTCGAACGTCACGCTTCCTGAAAATCTTCAGCCCTCCATTGGTCCCGACTACAGCCCCGTCGGCCAGCTCTACTGGTACACGCTGAAGAGCACCAATCCGCAGTACGACCTGATGGAGTTGAAATCGCTCGAAGATTGGGTGGTCGAGAAGCAGTTGAAGTCTGTTCCCGATGTGATCGATGTTTCGAGCTTCGGCGGCACCACGCGCGAGTATCAGGTGCAGTTAGACCCGGACAAGCTCATCGCCTACGGCCTTGGCATACCCCAGGTGGAGCAATCGCTTTCAAATAACAACGTGAACGCCGGCGGCAGCTTCATCCAGGCCGGCGATCAGCAGGTCAATGTGCGCGAAGTCGGCCTGTTCCGCGACATCAAAGACATCAGCAAGACCGTTCTGAAGGCGCAGAATGGCACTCCCGTCTTGGCCAGCGACATCGCCTTCGTCACTCAGGGTCCGAAGATCCGTCTGGGGCAGATCGGCAAGGCCATACATCGCAAAGACGGCGTGATTGTCGACGATCCGGACACGGTGGAAGGCATCGTTCTCTTGCGTAAAGGCGCGAACGGAGACGCGATGCTTGCCGCGCTGCACGAAAAGGTCGCTTACCTCAACGACCACTTCCTTCCCCCAGGCGTGAAGATCGTACCATTTCTCGACCGTAGCGATCTGGTTCACTTCACAACGCACACGGTGATGCACAACCTCACCGAAGGCATCCTGCTGGTCTCCATCATCCTGTTCTTGTTCCTCGGCAACATCCGCTCCGCGCTCATCGTGGTGCTGACCATCCCCTTTGCGCTACTGTTCGCATCCATTTGCCTCGATTTGAGCCACGTTCCGGCCAACCTGCTTTCGCTCGGCGCTTTGGATTTCGGAATGGTCGTCGACGGCTCGGTCGTAGTCGTCGAAAACGTTCTCCGCCACATCAGCCAACAACACGGCGGCGAGCGCACTATCATGGACCTGATCCGCGAGTCCGTTCACGAAGTGCAGCGGCCCGTCTTCTTTGCCCGCGCCATCATCATCACGGCTTATCTGCCCATCTTCACCTTGCAGCACGTCGAGGGACGCTTGTTCCGTCCCATGGCGTTGACGGTTGCCTGGGCGCTCTTGGGTGCGCTGCTGTTTTCGCTATCAATCCTTCCCGTACTCGCGCTGATGCTCTTTAGCCCCAAAACCAAAGAATGGCGCAATCCCATTCTGGTCGCCATCATCAATGGCTATCGCCGGTCGCTCGAATGGGCCATGAGCACTCTCGGCCGCCGCCTCATCGTGATCGGCACTGCGGCCGGACTGCTGCTCGTCGCGCTCTATCTCATGGTCAGCGGCGTTATTGGTTCCGAGTTCCTGCCGCACTTGGATGAAGGCGCCATCTGGGCGCGCGGCACGCTTTCGCCGAGCACCGGTCCGCAAGAAGGTGAGCGAGTGATGAGACGCGCTCGCCTCCTCTTCGCCAGTTTTCCCGAAGTTACTCAAGTGGTGAGTCAGGTGGGTCGCCCCGATGACGGAACTGACTCGGCGCTCTTCTCCAATACCGAATACTTCGTCGACTTAAAGTCGAAAGAGCAATGGCGCCCTGTGTTCCATCGCAATAAAGAGGAACTGATTCGCGCCATGGATCGCGAGGTCGAAAAGATCCCTGGCGCCTTATGGAATTTTTCGCAGCCCATTGCGGACAACATGGAAGAAGCCGTCAGCGGCGTCAAGGGTGAGCTCGCCATCAAAATCTTCGGAACCGATCTCAAGGAGCTTGAAGGAAAGGGTGACGAAATCGTGCGCGTCATGCAAGGTATCCGGGGCGTGCAAGACCTCGGGCTGTTCCGCGTCATCGGCCAACCCAACCTGAACATCACCGTCGACCGCGAGAAAGCAAATCGCTACGGCCTGAACGTCTCCGATATTCAAGATGCCGTCGAAACCGCGGTAGGGGGCAAAGCCGTCGGCGAAGTCCTCCAAGGCGAGCAGCGCTACGATCTTGTAATCCGCTATCAGCCCCAGTACCGCACCACCCGGGATGCCATCGAGAACATACGGCTGCTCGCGCCCTCCGGCGAGCGCGTCGCGCTCGACCAGGTCTGCATCATTCAAATGCGGGACGGCGCTTCTCAAATCTATCGCGAGGACAACTCGCGCTATGTCGCCATCAAATACAGCGTGCGCGGTCGCGATCTCGGAAGCACAGTCGAAGAGGCCATCGCGAAAGTCAATCGCCAGGTGAAATTGCCTCCCGGCTACTCGCTCCAATGGGCCGGTGAATACGCCAGCGCCAAGCGCGCCAATGCCCGGCTGGCTCTCATCGTTCCCGTCACAGTGGCCGTCATCTTCTTCCTGCTTTACTCCATGTTCGGCTCATTTAAGTGGGCCAGCCTCGCCATGGTCAGCATGGGCTTGTCGCCCATCGGCGCGCTCTTTGCGCTCTATTTCACCGGCACGCATTTCAGCGTCTCTTCCGGGATCGGTACCTTGGCGTTGTTCGGAGTCGCTGTCGAAACCGGAGTCATCATGATTGAATACATCAACCAGCTCCGTGCCCGCGGTTATGGCATTCATGAAGCGGCGGTCGAGGGCGCCGTTCTTCGCCTTCGTCCCATCATGATGACCATGCTGGTCGCCACACTGGGCCTTCTGCCCGCCGCCATCTCCACCGGCATCGGCTCGGATTCGCAGAAGCCGTTTGCCATCGTGATCGTCGGTGGTTTAAGCGCCACGCTACTGCTCAGCGTCTTCGTTCTGCCAACCATCTACACGTGGATCGCCCGCGACACAGACGTGTTGCCGCCCTATGAGCCCAATCTCGCGGAGCCGCACACCGGACCCGGCGAAGGCGCCGTCTAAGACTTGTTTCCTCCGAAAATCCGCTGGAAGAACTGCTTCCAATGCCATTGCCGTTCCTGGCACTCTGGCGACGGCGCAAATCCAAGCGAGTGATTGTCGCGTTCAACCGCCAACGACTGCAGCTCCGAGCCCTGCGCCTGGACATTGATCGTCACAAAACTTCGGCAGCCATCCACCGAAGCGATCTTCCAAGGCGAAGAAACCTTTTTCGATGGTCCCCAATCCTCCAGGAAGCGATTGTAATCGTAGTTCTTGCACGGGTGCTCGCTGGTGCAGCCCCAATCGCGGTACGCCTGGTCAAGACGGCCGCCGTTGATATCCGCCAGGAAATGCCGCGCTACCTGCTTTTCCGGGAAGTTGCGAAAGAACAAATAAGCCGCGATGGCAACCACTACCACTACGATCGCCGCCAGAACAATCCTCTTTATGACCCGGCCGCGCTGTTCGTCGCCTTTTCCGTATTCCTGTAGATAGCTTCCCATGACATCTTGTTTGATGCCGCTTCACGCAACCTTATTTCGCCGGGTAAGCTTTGTCGTACGCAGCAGTCGCGTCGGCCGTGATGTCCAGCGCCGGCCGGTAATAAATCGTATTGGTTATATCGATCACCACGTCGATCCCGCGGCCCTCCGCCAAATGCTTCACCACGTCCGCCATCTGACGCCCAGCCCGCCCCAAAATATCCTGCCGTTCGGCATTGACATCGCTCTGTAGATCTTCACTCAACCGCTGCAACTGTTTTTGCTTCTGGGTGCCGTCGGCTCGCAACTGCGCTTCCTTCTCCGGCGTCTGGTTCGGCGTGTTCAATTGCTGTTGAATCGATTGCAGTTGCTGCTGCAGGCTCTGAATCGCCTCTTGCCGCGGCCGGTATTTCGCCTCCAGCGTGGTTTGCGCCTTCTTGATCTCCTGCGTGTCCGCAACTGCCTTTTGAGCGTTGATAATGGCTATATGCGCCGGCGGCACCGCCTGCGCTCCAGCGCCGGTTACGAACAAACCTGCAAATGTGGCAAGGAGCAGAGCGCTCCGGAATCTAGGAATCATGGTCGTATGCGCTCAGGCTAGCATGCATGGTCGTTGACATCTTGCGCTGGGCGCTTGTAAGTAGTCACCGGCCGCATTCCGCTTCAAGAACGCGAACGACGGACATCCCACGCCTTGTGCGCTCAAGCGGCGGCATTTTCTTCAGCCCAGGCCGCGAAGAGGTCAGGCTCGATTTCAAGCGCGCGCACCTCGACTTGCTCCAGTGAAAATTCGAAGCCATTTTCGTCGGGTTCCCAGAGGTGGTGGCGCTCTTCATGGACGGCGACGATGTATTGGCGGGCGGCTTCGGTGAGACGCTTCTTCTCGTGTTGCTTGCGGAGTTGCTGTAGTTCGCGGAGTGCGGCAGTGTCCTTTTCGCGCTGGCGGCGGAGGCGGGATTCCTGAATAGATAGGTTGTTGAGCTGGCGCTGGTAGGTGAGGAAGATTTTGGCTTCGATGAGATGGGTTCGGGCGGCGGGATCTTCTTGAGGGAACTCGGCGGCGAATTCGAGGCGGGCGACGGCATAGATGCCGTATTCAAGTGCGGGAATGCGGAGCAGGCGCCATTCGGTGTCGGCTAACGATTGGACGAGATTGCGTTCTTGGTCGCCCATGGGTTCGTGGCGGGCGAAGAAGCTGGCGATATGGGTTTCGTAGGCGGCGGCGTCATCACCGGGGAGCAGGACGGTGCGGCCGGTGAGACCCGTTTTGACAGCGTTCAGAGAGGATTTGGCCTTGCCTTCGGGCGAAGTGGGGCCGGTTGAGAGTTGGGCGTTCTTCTGATTGGCCGCGACTTGGGCGGGCGTGGACATGGTTCGGCTCCTTGAAATTGGTAACCGCTCCTTCACAGTCGCGGCTCGGTTTGCAGAAATGGCTCACGAGCGCGTCGCGCTTCGTGAGCCTGCCGGAAGATAGCACGGCGAAGGGCGAAAACGAACTTCGGGGTTGTGGAAAAAGTGGGGTAAACGGATGATGGAGATAGGGATAGGAAAATTGTGAAGTGCCGTGATCGCCGGATCAGGGTCGAGGGTTGTCGGGCGTGGGGGTAGGCTAGGCGGTTATGCGACGGTGGCGGCCGGTGAGTGGGAGAGGTGCGTTGCGGGCGCGTTTATCGTTCCCGATCCGCAGAAGATGTTGGATGTGCCTGGCTGGAAAGGAGCTCCAGAGGTTCCGGAACCAGAAGGAACGACAGCGCGTGATAGGTCAAAGTGGTACTCGCCGTGGGATTGCCGGGTGCCGTGACACTTGGCAGAACTGATCCGAAGCGCGCGAATTCCTGACGGCAGCGTTGGTGCAACATAAAACCGGTTACGCTGATCGTGAACATCGTCGAGGCGCCAGTCCTCGGCGAACAGACCACCCGGCATTCGGCACAAGCGTCTGGGAGGTCCGGCTGCCTACTCCTGTGTCACAGCCGCCTGCCCGGAAACGCCTCCAGGAGCGACGAAACTGAAAGGATCGAGCCGGCTCCTAGATGGGGTCGAAGGACTTCCACAGTGGACGTTCTGGAGGTTAGGAGCATATCCGTCGATCCTTTTTCCGATCGGCTCGGACGGGTTTCGCACAGGAGCTAGAAGAGATCGTTTAAGCTGTTGCGGAGGTGATCGAACTGATGTGAACCCCCGCGTCTGTTGCTGCGATTCGAGGCAACCACCATACTTGCGTGTTGAGAAAAAGCGAGACCCGTACAAAAGCAATGATGACCGAAGATGAAATTCAACAGGCACTTGAATTAGCTCTCGTCCAGTCGGACTGGCATAAAAAGATCGCCGGGCAGGAGAAGCTTGCGACAGTCGCCGCAATGCAGTCGCACAAGTTCTTCCTGCCATCTTTCCCCATCGATTACCTAGTCCGCAAACGTCTCGTTAGCGCTGCCGCCCATGTGCTGACGCGCCTGAACACCGCAACTGTAGCAAGCACAAGCAAGTCAAACGTTTCGCTCACCGCTCCGTCTGCAACCTTCTATCCGGATCTCGTCCTGGTAGATGAGGAGCGAGCTCAGGTCATCATTGTTGAGTTGAAGAAGAGTAAGCAGACGGAACGGCAAGCGTTAACGGAACTTCTAGCGTACGAGCATGAGATCAGGAATTATGTTCCTTTTCTCTCTAATCTCGAACTGTCCTTCGTTCTCGTATCTACGGAGTTCTCGCCGTTGCTTGAGCATTCGATCGCGGCTCTAACAACGTGGGAGTCAAAGCAAATTCTCTGCCTGAAGGCGGAGACGACTTCAGGACTGACGTTGTCAATTCATCTTCCGGAGCCATGGGCCGCCATCGGTCAGCACGCATTGCCGGACAATGCAATCCCTACGCTGACGCTGCGTCTCGATTCGTCCGATAACGAGGCCGACTCGGATCTTCTGTTAAAGCTGCTCGAACCAGCCATCCAGCTTATCGCTCGGGAAGGCGATCGGGTTCGATCGCACGGATTCGCAATGCTTTGGCTCGACTCCTGGGCTGGTCGCGTTACCGCGAGCCGGTTCTGCATAACACTCGGCTTCCTGAACCCGTATGTGTTTTTTCCCGATGCCATTAAGTCGGGAGTCCTGGCGACACCCAAGACGGCCTTCGGTGAGTTTCTGCTGGACGATACCCGACGGACCGGACTGGAACACGCGTTCGGCTCCTTCAGCGCGATCGCAGAGAAGGCAGTTTTGTTGCTGCGAGAATACTCGCGACCGAATTGGGAGCTTCCAATGGACTGGAAGAGTCTACGTCAGTTCTCAAGCCCGTTGCGCCACAGAGCGATTCCGCTTTCGTTTGAATTCTGGGGCAGCCTCGGCGAATATGCGAGAGAGCTCGTCGTGCATCCCGCGGCCAGGCAGGGTTTCATGCCGGAGCTACGGCGACGAGCACTGACATGGAGTGATCGAGCGGTAGCTGTTCCGCTCTTGGATCAGATCGGGGGTGTCAGCCTGTTCGACGCGGGCGAATTTTGGTGTTCCGATATCTACTACTTGGGCGCTCGCTTGGGCGCGCTTGCTTCAGCGTGTTCCACATTGCAGCAAGATCCCCAGCTGTTAGGCACGAATATCGAGGCTCTCTTTGAGTGGGCGAAGCTCGACGTTGTCGCGGCACTTCGAGAAATAAGGTATCGATATGTAGCCGCGCGTGAACTATCGGTGCCACCTCCCACACTAACCCTCCGGCCAGCGGATCAGGCCGGAGATATCATCCCAGAAATCGAAGCCCTGGCGAATTGGGTCAATGGGGAGTTCCTCGGTCCTGAAAATGAAGTGCATCGGAGGTTCTTTAGCCTTGGCCTCGCAACGTTTCAGTTGTTGGATGAGGCTTTCCAGAGCGAAAGCAATGTCGCGTTGGTTCGATCTGGACAACAGGAAGCAATTTCCGCTTCTCGGGAATTCTTGAGGTCTTTGGCGGCCGACATCGACAATGAGCAGCTTGCTCCCGGAATCGCAGCGAAGCTTAAGGGCCTTCTCGTCACCGCATTCAGTATTGAGCACGCCGGTCGGCCACTAGCGAGCTCTGTTTCGGAAGCGCCTGACGATCTCTTCCTCAACAGTTTTCCGACGGCGATGTTGGCAGCTGCCGACGAACTCTTTCCTTCAGCATTGCACGAACTCGCCTTGCCAGCCTCCATGGAGGTTGTCGATTGGGAGTGGCTGAAACAGCAGGTCGAGAAACTGCGTTTGCAAGGTGTGAAGTATCCCGCGGTACAGTTGAATCCTGATGGGGCCTTCGTCACGACAATCGTGGACGAGACGAAAGGCAGCCTACTCAGGCCGATTGACGAAGAGACCGAGGTGTTCTTCATCAACAACTTCTCCGGTTTCAGCATTGGCATCATCACAACCTGGAGTGAATTGACTACGGGAGAGGTCCTGAAGGACGTCAACCAGCGCTAGCTCCGTTCCACCCGAACTGCGATCGAGATTGCAAGGCATCTTGCGGACGCTCACGCATAAACGCAAGTCACTGACCCTACAATGATTCTGAGCGCTGCCCAGAATCAGTCTCGAAAATGCCGCAGTCCTCTGGAATCCACTTGGACGTAAAGACGGCAAACCGTAGAGTGGTTTTCCGGATTAGTCGCGTTATGTGAACATCTGGCTACTATGGCTCTGCGGCGTGCGGGCGACGGGCCGGAGAACTTTAGACGCTTGTATCAGGGCGGGCGAGAGTACAGGAATCCTGTACAATGTGGAAGGAGCGCCCGGTGCCCACTGAAACAACATACACGAGTCTTCGTGAAAACCTGGCCAGCGTTCTCGATGAAGTTGTGGACCAGCAGGAAACGGTGATCGTTCGCCGCAGAGGAGCCCGCGACGTGGCTCTTGTTCCCGCTGCCGAGCTCGCTGGACTCATCGAGACCGCTCACCTTCTACGCTCCCCTCGGAATGCGCAACGGTTGCTTGCTGCGCTGCGGCGTGCGAAGCGAGGAAAGCAAAAGCCGACAAGCTTAGCAGCGCTGCGGCGCGAAATATTGGGTGCAAGGGCAAAGTAAGCGAGTCGCCATTTTTCAATCGGAATTCCGCGAGGATTTGCGATTTTGGGTAAAGTCCGACCGCATCACGGCTCTTCGGGTGCTGGATCTGGTTGAAGCGGTGATGCGCGACCCGTTTGAAGGTCTGAGCAAACCCGAGCCTCTGAAATATGTGCTCGCGGGATGTTGGTCACGCCGCATTACGCAGGAGCACCGGCTGGTATACCGCGTCACTGACGAAGCCGTTGATTTTCTTCAGGCTCGCTATCACTACTGATGCCGCGAGCCCGCTCGATTTTTCCGTCGCGATCAATCCGCAACACCCGGTCCCGCCAGCGCACCGTTCTTCCCGCATAAGACGTAACCCAAATTCCGAACGCGTACAGATCCCAAAACGGCGCCAGCCAAAACAACCGGCACGCGATTGAGCTGCGCAACACCAGGCAGCCCGTCACGAAGGCTGAAGCGATTCTGGCCCCGAACAGGACCGCCGCTGGAGCCCACGCTCCGAGTCCGATCGCCAACAGAATCCACACCCCCGCGTGCGTGACCGGTAATCCCGCATGACCCGCACCCTTCGTGACGCGAATAGTTCGCGCCCAGCGCAATTGGTGCCGCCAAACGCCTGCCCAGCTCGCATCGGCAAGCGCCGTCTCAACCGTATATGTCGAAAGCAGCGCCCGCTTCCCTAACCCGGTGATTCGTTTCGCGAGCTGATAGTCGTCCGCTATATAATCGGCCAACGCTCGAAACCCGCCCGCTCGCTCCAGATCCTCTGCGCGAAACGCCAAGGTCGACCCAAACCCGAACTCACGCACGCCTACCAACTGTGCCACCAAGGCGCTTGGCATAAAGTCGGTTGCAATGCCTAGCGACTCCCACCCCGAGGCCGCCGTATGCGCGTTAGCGCGATAAGGGCAGGTGACGACTCCCACCGAAGCATCTGCCAGCGGCGCCACCACTTCTTCGAGATAGCTCGGCGTAACCTTAATATCGCTATCGTTGATCACCCAAATCGGATAACGGGCATGCCGCGCAAGCTCCATGAGCACGCCGACCTTTCCGTTCGGCGCATCGACACTGCCGACGATCAATCGAATCGAAGCGGCCGGGAACTCGCTTTGCAATCGTAGGACTTCGGCCACCGCCGCATCGCCTTCATCCCGCACTCCGAACAAAATCTCGAACTCGGGATATTCCTGTCGCGCCTGCGATACAAACGCCTCATAGGTGTTCGGATCCAGCCCGCGCAGCGGCTTCAGCACGGAGACGGGAGGGCGGAACGCGGAACGGCGGCGCTTATCGTTCCGTCGTTTGCGCAGATGCCGCAGCCCTGCCGCAGTAGCTAATAATTGATATGCCGCGGCGGGAAGAAAGATCAGCCACAGTGCTTGCAATCCATCTCCTAAGCAACAGCCCGGCAACGCACTGCGCGATGGCTTGGCCGGAGCGGTGGAGTTGTTTCCCTGTGTTGACCAAGCATCGCTTGGCTGCCGGGCCAGTTAGCGCGCCAGCAGAAGCACGCCGCCCAGCACCAGCAAAGCTCCCGCGGTCCGGCGCTTTCCGACGCGTTCCTTCAAGACGAACTTCGCCAGCGCTGTCTCCAGCACAAAAGTAGCAGCCGATGCCGGCACCGCGAAACTCAGCGGCGCCACCTGCAGCAGCGCCATAAACGCGAAGAAGGAAACCGCCATGCACACGATGGAAAAGAACAAATACCGCCGGCTGACGATTAGCCGAAGCATGCGGCCCAGCCCGCGCGCGTTCACGCTCTGTTCGCCGCTGCGCTTCATCTCATAGCTTTGCAGCAGATCGCTCAAAACCGTGGCGAAAACGATGATCGCCAACAGCGCCCACCTCATCGCGAGACCTCGCATCGTAGAGCCGTCTGCTGCTGCGTGCTTCCCACCATCGCGGTTCCGGCAAAAACCAGAAACGTGCCTATCCAATGCGCCGGGGTGATCGATTCGTTCAAGAACAGGTGGCCCAAAACTGCGTTCAGAATATAGCCTAAACCGGTCAGCGGCAGCACGAAGCTTAAATCGGCCCAGCTCAGCAGCGCCATCCGGCTCAGCAGCCAGAGAATCAGTACCGCAATTCCCGCCGCCACGAACGGGTTCAGCATCGCCCGGATATAGCCGAGCGGGTTCCAGGAAACCGCTTCAGGAAAGTGCTTCATTCCCCAGGCCATCAGCAGATTCCCACCTGCATTCAGCAACACCACCGCCATAACCAAGGCGAACGTCCTCAGCTTCGACGCGCTGGCAGGCCCGACGGGAATTCCGCTCTCCTCGCTCAGAATCCCAAGTGTCGATGTGTCTCCCGCGGCCAGACTAGTCTCCTGCGCTCATTGCCGCGGCGTGCTCTTTCTGCTCCCGCTGATCTTTCACGAACCGCTTGCGTTTGGATCGCAGCGCCAGATACTCTCGCGCTTCCTTATAAAGGCGCCGCCGCTCGGCATTGTCGAACATCGCCTTCCCGATCAGCCGCAGCGCCACCTTCGGCCTGAAATAAAACTCGCCATAGAAGCGCTCCACCCAATCCACCAACTCCCCGCGGTCCAAGCCCGGATACTGGTAATTCGGAAGTTGATGTCCGGCGTCGTCCGTCATCACCTCATCAATCGTGATCAGCCCGTTCTTCTTGACGTGATCGTAAAACTCCGTGCCGGGATAGGGATGGCCGATCGACACCTGAATCGTCTCCACATCCAGTTCTTTCGCAAAATCGATGCTCTTGCGAATCGTCTCCCGCGTCTCGCCCGGCAGACCCACGATGAAGTCGCCGTGCACCACCAGACCCAGCTTCTTGCAGTTAGCCGTGAACCGCCGCGCCATGTCGATCGTGGCGCCCTTCTTGATGTTCTTCAGGATCTGCTGGTCGCCCGACTCATATCCCACAATCAGGAGCCGGCACCCGGCCTCCTTCATCGCCTTCAGCGTGTCGTAATCGGTCGTCACGCGCGACGTGCAGCTCCAGGTGAACTTCAAATCCTTGAGCTTCCTGCACAGTTCGATGGTCCGCGCCTTCTGGTAGTTAAAGGTGTCGTCATCGAAGAAGATTTCTTTGAGGCCTGGGAAATTCTCCAGAGCCCAGCGGCATTCGTTCACCACGTCATCGGAGGAACGCAACCGCCACCGATGGCCCGAATGCGTCTGCGGCCACAGGCAAAACGTGCATTGCGCCGGACAGCCGCGCGTCGTGTAGAAAGAGATGTACGGGTTCAACAGAAAAGGAACGTTGTACCGCCGGAAATCCAAATCGCGCTTGTAGATCTTCGTGGCCCACGGGAGCTCGTCCAGATTCTCGATCGCACCCGCTTCCGGGTTATTTTGAAATCCGCCGTTCTTGCGAAACACCACGCCGGGAATCTCATCGAGCGGCTTGCCCAGCGCGTAGTCGCGGATAGGATAATCGAACTCGCGCTTCACCACGAAATCGATCGCGCTCGACCCGCGCAGTGTCTTCTCCGGCTCAATCGTCACCGGCGGCCCCACGAACGCCACTTTCAATTTCGGGTTCGTGTCCTTCATCATCTCCGCGATCTTGACATCCACCTGAAAGCCGGGCGTCGACGTGAACAGGACCAGCAACTCGAAGTCGCTCGCCATCGCAACCGTCTGCTCAATCGAGACCTTATGAGGTGGAGCGTCTACTACTTTGCTGTCCGGAATCATTCCCGCCGGATAGCAAAGCCAAACCGGGTACCAGTACGATTCAATCTCTCGAGCGGCTGGCCAGCGCGAACTGGCGCCACCGTCAAACCCTTCGAAGGAAGGCGGGTTCAGAAATAGCGTTCGCATTTATTCTCTTGACGTTAACCTTTAGGTTACTTGGTTTGCATACGCCGACTCAACCCTGGCCGGCCATAGGGGAATAGAAGAATGTCAGAAGACCCGTACCCCGGGCGAATGGCAACCCCGCCTCTATGGTAGCGAACACGCCGCTGTTTCAACCGCTTCGCTTGGCTCCGGCGGGTTGGGCGTCACCTCGATGGGCGCGAAATTGGAGTAGCTGACATTCAGCTCTACCTTTCCTACTAGCCGCGTGTCGATCGTGCTCGCCATGTACGCGGGTACCGGAACGCCGTCCTGGATGCTGTATGTCCGCTCGAAATCCACTTTCTTGAAGAAAATGCTAGGATTCTTCACCAAACGGCCCTTTTCGTACACCGGCAGGTAGCTGGTCGCATCCAGCCACATCTCGCCCTTGAACAGCCCTACTCTCTTCTTGCGAGGCACTAGATCGAATACATAGACGCGCCCGTCGCCCTCAACCGCCCGCTCGCCTCGGTATTTCAGCTTATAATTGCCCGGTGTAATCGCCAGATCTTGCTTGCCCTGAGTCTGCTGCTCCGCTTGCAAATAACGGGCAATTACCTGATTCTTGACAGAATTGTCGCCCTGAAAACTCAGCACCCGGTAGTTGCTGCGCCCCATCTTCGAAATCCGCCGCAGCGCGTGCAGCCTGCCCGTCTTGTTCAAATTGGGAACCGAGGCCTCGATCTCCACCTCCATCGACGCGCCATCGAGTGCGTACTGATGGCTTTCAGCCTCGAGATATTTATCAATGATGCTGCTCGAAGGCTCCCTACCCTCGTCGCTGTCGACATTCGCCCACATTTTGCAGGCAAACACCACAATCGCCGCCGGTACAACGATGTATCGCAAAAACTTGTTCAATTTTGTGACGCCCCTTAGCTGTTATCGTTTAGATGAAGACTGGATCAAAGCAAGTTGCAACCAGCATCGGAAAGATCTGGTACAACATCCAGTGCAACTCGGATGCCAATCGTTACGGGGTGTCTTTAAATTGTAATGGCAGACAAGCGTTTTGAAGGGTTGGAACTACGCTTCCGCGCGACTCAGCTCTATCAGAACCGCTTCTGGTGGGCAGTTGTAGCGAACCCGCACAGCCGAGCAGCCTACGCCTGCCGTGGTGTAGCCCTGCATCCTCTGATGGGTCCAATGTCCGAATGAATATTCCCGCGGACTCTTTGAGTTGTGCTTGATACTCCCAACCAGCGGCAAACGGATCTGGCCGGCGTGCGTGTGCCCGCACAAGTAGAGATCCACGCCCGCGTCCGCCGCCTGCTTGAACCGATCCGGCGTGTGAGCCAGCAGGATCTTGAAGGCTTTCGACGGCACATTCGCCATAGCCGCCCCCAGATCGTCGCACCGGTAATCGAACGGATCGTCGATGCCGGCCAGCCAGACTGATCCATTTCGGTGCCGGATCTCTACCGCTTCGTTGACCAGCATGCGCACTCCCAACTCTTCCAGGCCGAACGCAATCTCGGCGGCATCGTGATTCCCGAGTATGCCCGTAATGCCGTGCCTAGCCGAGATGCTGGAAATAACGCTGCGCATCGGCGCGTAGACTCCGGCGCAAGAGCCTTGAATGTCAAATCGGTAATCGCCGGTGAACACGCAGACATCCGGTCGAAGGCGGTTGAGAACGGAGGCAAGACGCTCGGCCAGCGCCTCATTCCCGTCAATATGGAAGTCCGAGAGATGTAGGATCTGAAAACCGTCGAGCCCCGAAGGTAAGTTCGGGAACCGCAGCCGCATCGTGCGAACGACCGGCTTGAGCGCATTCCTGACGCCGCGTCTGTAAAGCCCGGCCGCTTGCAACCCGAACTGCAAGATACGCGGCTCTACTTGGCGCTTGTACCAAAGCCCAACCCGTCCCCGCCTATACGTCCGGCCGCTCTGCGCAAACCATCTCTCCACTTCAAGGCGCGGCTCCAGGCGTTCGGAAAGCGACCGCTCCTCAAGGCCTTTGTTCATCGGTGGGAAAGATGAGGTCAATGAAATGAGTGATCGAAGTACGAATAAGCTCTAAGGCTTTTTCCGGCAACGCGCCGCACAACGCCTCATGAATCCGGTGCTACTACAATGCTACTGCACACCCGGCCGCCGTCTTGCTGGCGATGTGTTCGCGTCCTCTTGCCTGCGATCACTCGCACCGAAGCACTGCCCTTCGGCCCATGAACAGGCATATCGAGCCGAGCCTCCCCCAGCCGGTCTCGTCTTCCTGAATCGTGCCGTCTGTCAACCATCCTGGTTGGACGGGATGTCCCCAGTGCACTTATCACGTCGGGACTATGTCGAAGTCTGTCAAGAGCAATCTGTGCTAACGAAGACCTCAGTGGCGAACGATAGTAGCTGTTTACAATCAGGATGGCGCTCAGCAGCAGTAAGCAGACGAAGAGCAAACCTAGCCGTACGCCCTTCTTACACCAGAATGGGGCAGATTTCGAATGCCCACATAACGGGCAACGCCGCCGTGCTTCTCCGCGTCACGAATCGACGCTTGCAGAACTTCATCGACGGCGTCATTTATAGCATCAGAGATGCCAACCGCTCCCATTTCTGTGCCGCAACCACGGCATTTCACTAGCGCCTCCTATTCTGGGCACGCTATGCTTATCGGACATTTTGCGCTCGTCCGGTCCGAAAGCACTCTCGCTCTGCCGCATTTGGTCGTTATGCAGTTACGAATCGCTTTACTCAGCCAGTACCCAGGCCCCCGGTAGGTGCTCGCATCAACTCCTCGCGCCATTCAATCCGATTATTGTTATTACCAAGTCCTCACCGCCATCAATCACTCGGCGCCGTCTTCACACGCTCCTGTGAGAGCATAAGCGAGGTTATCTAGCCGAAAAGCAAACGGAGGAAGAATGGTCGCGAGGTCGGTCCCGAAGCTATTGGTTGCGATCGCGGTACTACTCGCTGCCGCGCAGGTTGGAGCTGAAGAGGTCGGGCCGGGCTACGACATCGAAATGAGCCGCATGATTCCGATGCGAGACGGTGTCGAGCTTGAGGCGTGGATTTTCAAACCCTCCCACTTAAAGACCAAAGCGCCGGCAGTGCTGACCCTGACTCAGTACGACATTGATGGTGGCCGCCGCGGTAACGTCGCGGTTTACACCCGGCGTGGGTATGTTTTCGTGCAGGTGTACGTGCGGGGGCGCGGCCGTTCTGGCGGCGTAAAGAGCGACAACCTGGGCCTGCAGGTTGGGCGCGACGGCTACGACGTGGTGGAGTGGATAGCGGCCCAGCCCTGGAGCGATGGCCGCGTCGTGATGTTCGGAGGCTCGTTCGTCGGCATGACACAGTGGCGCACCGCCGCCCAGCACCCGCCTCACCTTGCCGCCATCGCGCCTTACGTTCCGATCTATCCGGGATGGGACGTGCCCAACACGAACGGAATTCCGCAGGCGTGGTCAGCCGTGATTCTGGGCTACACATCGGGACGCTCGCTGAATACGGGGTTCCTGGCGAACCAAAGCTACTGGTCGGGAAAGATGCTCGAACAGTACGCTAATTATCGTCCCTTTCGCGAACTGGATGATGCCATCGGGATTGCTCAGGACGACTGGTGGATGACTGACGATCGCGGCCAAAAGATCTCGTTCATGAAAATGTGGCTTGACCACGTAGGCGACGAAGCCTTCAATCTTGCGGCGGAACCGAAAGCCCAAGACTATGCTCACATGAATTTCCCGGTGCTGACGGCAACCGGCTATTTCGATGACGATCAGCCCGGAGCGTTGCGCTACTATCGAAGCCACGTGAAGGCTGCCCCGGCAGCAGCCGTGAGCCGGCATTATCTCGTGATCGGTCCCTGGGACCACGGCGGCACGCAGAAACCGGCTAAGGAGATCGACGGCTTAGCCATATCCGACGCCGCCGTCATTGACATGGACGCGCTGCACGCGAACTGGTACGACTGGGTGCTCGGACGTGGGCCCAAACCTGCGTTTCTGCATGACCGGGTTGCATACTTCATGATGGGTGCAGACGAGTGGCGATACGCCAAGAGCCTGGAAGCCGCATCCTCGGGGAAGGTTTTGAACTTGTATCTCTCCGACCCGGAGGGAACGCCGAGGGACCTATTCCACTCTGGCTTGCTTTCGCAAAACTCGCCTGGGCAGGAACCGCAGGCCACTGTTACCGATGATCCACACGAATTACCCGAACTTGAAGTCGCTAAGTATGCTGAAAACGAAGATCTCAAGAGCCAGTTTCGCGGTTTCGAGAAGCGAGCCATCAGCTTTCACTCCGAACCCTTTGAACGAGCTATCGAAGTAGCAGGTCAGATGCGCCTGAGATTGCTGGTGGAGGCGGACGCGCCCGATTTTGACTTATGGGCTCAGGTATTGATGGTTCTGCCCGATGGCGCCACCATCAAGCTTGGCGAAGATATCCGGCGCGCCCGATTCCGTAACAGTGCGTTCCAGGAGGAACTGTTGCAGCCGAATGAAATCGTGGAAATACCCTTCGAGTTTTACTGGATGGCGCGAAGAATTCCAGCGGGCGCGCGGTTACGGCTCACCATCGCCCCGCTCAATTCGCCGAATTTTCAAAAGAACTACAACACCGGCGGCAGGATTGGCTATGAAAAGCCGGAGGACATTCGGGTTGCGCACATCAAAGTCTTCCACGATACCGAACACGCGAGTCAATTAATCCTGCCGCTCGCGGCGCACGTCTCCCCGCCTAGCGGCCAATGAGATGCCGATGAGACGATCGTCGGTTTCACGTCGTGAATTCCTTCGGCGCGCCGGTTCTGCCGCTGTGGCTGCCCCGTTTGTCCTCCGCGGCCGCTACCGGCTTTTTGCCGAAAGTAACGAAGAATATCCCGAGCGCGTAGTGCGGCTGATCCGCGAGGAGCTGGTGATTGACATGCTCAATCAGTTCCTGTACCGCAAGGATAAGGAGAGCGTGCTGAATGACTGGCTCTCCCAGCCTGGTGCTTTCAAACACTCCGATTTTGAGTTCTTTATGAACTCGGGAGTGAATGCAATCAACTTCGGTCTTGATGCATCATCCCTGGATGGGGCTGAAAAGCTCTTTGCAAAGTGGAACAGCTTTCTCCTCGACTACCCGCAATGGCTGGCGCGGATCAATTCCGCCGATGACTTTGAAAAGATGAAGAGCCAGGGTCGATACGGCATTATTTTTGGATTGCAATCGAGTGCGCAGTTCGAAACTTTGGATGCCGTCAATGCCTGCTATGGCTACGGTCAGCGGATTTCACAGCTCAGCTACAACTTCCGTTCCGTGGTCGCGGATGGCGCGTTCGAGCCGCACGATGCCGGAGTAAGCGAGTATGGCCAGAAGGTAATTGAACGTATGAACCAGGTCGGAATGGCCGTGGACCTGGGACACGCGAGCGATCGCGCCAAGCTCGACGCTTGCGAGATGTCCAAAGCGCCAGTGATTCTGTCGCATGGGAACTGCCGCGCACTGAATCCGGATGCCCCTCGCACCTCGACGGATGAAGCGATTCAAAAGTTGGCCAAGCGAGGCGGAGTTATGGGAATTACCTGTATCGCGTTCATGGTGAAAGGCACGGAGCCGGTGACCGTAGAGGACGTCGTGAACCACTTCGATCACGTCCGCGACCTGGTGGGAGTTGAGCACGTGGGAATCGGATCCGATGCAGGGATCGAGAGCAATGACCTGGGAGCTCCTAAGATACTCAGCGAGATGTTGACGAAGGCTGATCGGCGCTACCACGTTCATGGAACGCATGAAGTGGTGGCCGGCCTCGAAGGACAAAAACGAATCTACGATCTCACCGCCGCTTTCGTCAGGCGAGGATACACTGACGAGCACCTTCGCCTGGTTCTGGGCCAGAACTGGCGCCGAGTGCTGGGAGAAATCTGGCGGGCCTGACACTCCCACAGCGATTTGGGCTCGCTCCCAGCAGTTGGCGCCGTCGACCTCTTAGAAGTTACCAGTGCGAGCGCGAACAATAGCCGCCATCACATGAGTTCCGGCGCGACCAACCATTCCATTACTCTAACGACAGTACGAGAATGGTCGTATCATCAAATTGCTCTACTCCGGCAGCCACTCAGCGACCCTCTCAGAGAGGAGCGTACAGATCGCTTTCGCGTTGGCTCCCTTGGGCAACGAGTTACAGTAATTCAGGAGCCGCGCCTCACGGAACTCCTCTCCATGCGAATTCAGGGCATCTGTCACTCCATCGGTGTACACGACGAGGGCACAAGCGTTTGACAGAGTAACTCGAAGTTCCTGATATTTGATTTGAGGAAACAAGCCTACGGGTCGGTCGCCCCCCTGCAAGTTTCGTCGCTTCGCCTGCTGCGGAAATCAATATAGGCGGACAGTGTCCTGCATTGGTGTACCGTAGCACCTCGCTTTGCGAGTCAAATTCTCCGTAGAAGAGGGTGGCGTATCGATTGTTTGCGAAACGACCTCGAAGATCCCGATTGAGCACCGTCACAAATGCGTCGGGTGCTGGTCGTCTGTTGTTCCCGTCCAGAGGAAGTAACCGCCCGTGCGCGAGCTTGCAGATGCGCCATCATCAGCGCGGCAGAGACGCCCTTGCCACTCACATCCGCGCGTAGCAACCCGACTTCGCTTTTACTGAAGGACAGGAAATCGTAAAGGTCACCACTCACCATGCGAGCGGCGTCGTCACCGCCCAGACGTTCGCTCCTGACAAGGAGGGCGTGACGCGCGGATAAAGATATTGCTGTACTTCGCGGGCCAAGGCTATGTCCCGCTCGAGAACGGCATTTTGTTTTTCTTGCTGGCGCAGAGTTTCAAGATCGCCTGTTATTTCGTTGAAAGAGGAAGCCAGCATCCCGAGTTGATCTTGCTGCGAGTCTGACCGAGAAATCGCCCTTGCCGACCTGGCGGGCGGCGTGACTCAAACCATCGATCGCAGCCACAATACGTTGACTCAGCCGGACGAAGAGAAGCAACCCGAATGCGTAGACGAGCAATAGCGCAACGGCAAGGGCCCCGACGAGAGACACCCAAGTTGCGGTTCGCATTCCCACGTGACTCAGGTCTGCCAACGTCCGAGCATAGCTTGGGCGGACTTTACAGAGCTCCCAGTCCTTGAATAGCCCGGCCTGCCAATTCCGCGCCGTGACTACGACACCAGCAGATCGGCTTGATCCCAGCGCCGCTCCCGTAACTGGCGTAGCTGTTCGACGCTGCCTTCAATGGCCTTGACGGCTGATGCTGCTGCGCGACACGCCCGCGGTTTCTGCCATCTCCGGCAGCACTTCTGCGTATTCGCGTGTCGAAACACCGCGCAATAGGGCGCCCATCATCCGCTGCGCTGTCGCACTATTTTCCTGCAGGGACTCATACGCGGGCACGCTCACTTCGCCTTCCTGCTTGTGGCGAAGCCGCGGACGCTTCACTTTGATCTGACGATCGGCCAGACTCACTCGTCCCTTTTGCGATCCGTGCCAGCGAATGTCGCCGCTGCTCTTGCCCGGTGTGCGCGGCCCGGCCACTTGCTCCGCGCTCAAACTCAAAATAGTCTCAATCGTTCGCCGGCCAATGCTGTCGACCACTTCATACAGCCATTCGAGCCTGAGCGATCAGTAGTCACGCTCGAGGTCACGAACCTGAGAAGGTGGGGCCGGGAGCAGTTTGAACGTGCCGTGAAAGGCGAGATCGTAGCGAGCCCAGACTGATGGATAGAAACGCTGCTTAAACGCAACCACACAGACCGGCACGGGCGGACAGACACGAAGCGGATAACATAGCGCAATCCCGCGCCGCCTGACGCTGCCCGACTCTACGGCCTCGCCTCAAACACCAAGTTGAACGGCGTTTCAGTGGCTCTGCGGAACCGCGTAAACCCACCCTGCGCCACCACCTCTCGAATCCGCGCTTCACCCGCCTGCGCGCCCAGACCTAGACCCACCTCCTGGGACAGCGATGCCGGGACGCAGATCACCGCGGACGCCGAGTAGTATATGCGACCTACGGGATTGAGGTTCGAGGAGACGTCGTCGCCCGCAAATGGTTCGACGATCATCCACGTTCCATCCGGAGCAAGCGCCTGCCGAACGTGCTTAGCGGCGCCGGCCGGATCGCCCATGTCGTGCAAGCAATCAAAGAATGCGACGAAATCATAGCCCATCCCCGGGAAGCTTTTCGCCGGCGCAACCTCAAACGTAACTCGATCCGCCAAGCCTGCTGCCTCGGCCTTCTCCCGCGCCCGCTCGACCGACGCCGCGTGGTAATCGAACCCCTTGAACTCAGATGCTGGATACGCCTTGGCCATCAAAATAGTGGACGCGCCATGGCCGCAGCCCACATCAGCGACTCGCGCTCCGCGCTTCAGCTTCTCCTCGACACCCTCGAGCGCCGGAATCCAATTCGCCGTCAGATTGGCCAGGTAATTCGGCCGGAAGAAGCGCTCGCACCCTTCGAACAAACCCTTCTCATGTTCGTGCCAGCCGAAACCCTTGCCGGTACGGAAGGTCTCCACCAACTTCTCCTCGTCTTTCATGCAGGAGGCGACCATGTGGAAGAAGCCAGGCAGATGCACCGGCGTATCGTCCAAGCCGAGAATAAACGCCTGTTCCGGCGTCATCGAATAAGTTTGCGAATCAGGATGGTACTCCAGGTACTTACTCGCTGCATTCGCGTTCAACCACTCGCGAACATAACGCTCCGCTGTGCCCGTTCGTTCGGCGAGTTGCGCCGCAGTGACCGGCTCGCCATCGGCCATGGCGCGATAAAGGCCCAGCTTGTCACCAATGACAATAAGAGCCGCGTGCAGCGCCGCGCCCATATCTTGAACGGCCTGACCGAGTAATGCGTTGAGTTTGTCTCCGTCGATTGAACGTGCTTGGGTTGCGGTTCCCGTATCATCCCCCTCCTGTGTAGGTCTTTCCGTTCTATAAGAAAGGCCGGCGCTTTGTCAACGGCCACGGCCGATGCGTTCCACTACCGCTTCCAACTCGTCCAGGGCGCCGGCAAAAAAATGATCCGCAGCTTCCACCCAATCCAAGTGCTTTGGATCCGGCACTGAACCGTAGAAAGGTAGGAAGTCAATTCGCGGTCCAAACTGGTCGTTCGTGCTCTGCACAAAGTATTTGGGCGCGCGCACTGCATCCAGGAAGCTGCGCTCCGCGATCCGCGTGGGAAAGCCCGCCGCAATCACGCGCCGAATCGCCTGCTCCTGAGCAGCCAGCCGAAGCGCCACGCGCGAACCAAACGAGAAGCCAGCAGCCAGCACCGGCAACTTCGGGTAGCGGCTCTCGAGCTCACGAAGCGCGACGCGCGCATCCTCCGTCTCGCCGATCTCGTGCGCATACTCGCCTTCGCTTAAATTCACGCCGCGGTAATTGAAGCGCAGCACCACGCATCCGGCTTTGCGCAGCCCGCGCGCCAGCCGGTAGACCACTTTGTTGTGCATCGTGCCGCCGTGCTGCGGATGCGGATGGCAGACTAACGCCGCCTCGACAGGCGTCTCGTGCTCCGGCTCCTCGAGCAGCGCTTCCAACCTGCCAGCCGCGCCGGCGAGAAAGAGCGTCTCGATACGCCGAGCCATCAATTAGCGCCCAGGGCGTCTGGTGCCCGTTGTGCGCGACTGGAGCGGTCTCGCGACATCAGTTGGTCCGGTAATTGGTGAACTGCATATCGATGCCGAAGTCTTTGCCTTTCAGCAGCGCGATGACCTGCTGCAGCGTGTCGCGGTCTTTTCCGCTGACCCGCACCACGTCGCCCTGGATGCTGGCCTGCACCTTCACCTTGCTGTCCTTGATGATCTTCACCACCTCCCGGGCCTTCTCGATCGGGATGCCCTGCTGCAAGGTAATCTCCTGTCGCACACTTCCGCCCGTCGCCGGAGTCACGGTGCCGAACTGCAGCCCTTTCAGCGGCACGTTGCGCTTCACTAGCTTCTGACTCAGGATTTCGGTGATTGCCTTCAGCTTGAAGTCATCCGAACTTGCCAACTGAATCTCGCGTTCTTTCTCATTCAGCTCGATGGAGGACCTGCTGTCCTTTAGGTCATAGCGCGTCTGAATCTCTTTCGACGCCTGCTGAATGGCGTTCGAAACTTCGTTGAGGTCAATTTTGGAAACAATATCGAAGGTATTTTCAGGCATGGCGATGAATCTCCCCTATAGTTAGGATGCATGCGCATCAAATCCGCGCACCGGCTATCGCAGCAGCTCTTCCAGCTTCGATCCTCTTACAAACATCGTCTCGTTGCGCTCCGGGCCGTTTGAAACCGAGCCGATCTCCACTCCGGTTTTCTCTTCCAGAAAATCGAGATAGCGCTGGGCCGCTTCCGGCAGATCGTCCAATCGGGTAATGCCGCGCGTGGTCTGGCGCCAGCCCGGCAGGTACTCGAAAATCGGCTTAATGGCCTCCATCCCCCGGGTGCTGGCGGGCATCTGAGTCATCACTTTTCCATCCACTTCGTAGGCCACGCAGACCGGGATCTCAGCCAGTTCGTCCAGTACATCCAGCTTCGTAATAATGAGGCTATCGAAGCCATTCACTTCCGCGGTATAGCGCAGTAGCGGCACGTCGAACCATCCGCAGCGCCGTGGTCGTCCCGTCACCGAGCCGTACTCGTTGCCGGCGCGCCGGATCTGTTCTCCTAACTCCGTCAGGTCCTCGGAGGGAAACGCGCCCGCGCCCACCCTTGTGATGTAAGCCTTGGACACGCCCACAATTCCATCGATCTTGGTCGGCGCGACGCCCGTGCCGGTGCAGGCGCCGCCCGCGGCCGCACTCGAGCTCGTGACAAAGGGATACGTGCCGAAATCGATATCGAGCATCGTGCCCTGCGCGCCCTCAAACAAAATGCTCTTGCCCTCGCGAATCATCTGGTTCAGCAAGGACGCGGTGTCGCAAGCAATGGGCCGGATCTGCTCCGCGTATTGCTGGTAGCGGTCAAGGATCTCCCCGAAATCGATGCGGTCCGCAATATGGAATGCTTCCGCAATGACCTGCTTATCCTCTGCCAGCGCGCAGTAGAGCTGCTTGAAATCCACATCCACCAGGTCGGCAATGCGAATGCCGCGCCGCGCGATCTTGTCTTCATAGCACGGCCCAATCCCCCGCGAAGTGGTGCCGATGGCGACGCGGTTCTCCCGGCCTTCGGAAATTTTTTCGATGATGCGATGAAAAGGAAAAATGACGTGCGCGCGGTTGCTGATCCGGAGCTGCGACTTCACGTCGATGCCGGCGGCTTCGAGGCTTGCAATTTCTTCGAGCAGCGCCGCGGGATCCACCACCACGCCGTTCCCGATAATGGCCAGCACGCCTGGCCGCAGCACGCCGCTGGGTATCAGCTTCAGGACGAACTTCTGCTCCCCGATGAAGACGGTGTGACCGGCGTTATGGCCGCCCTGATAGCGCGCTACTGCCTGGAATTTTTCCGACAGCAGATCGACAATTTTGCCTTTGCCTTCGTCGCCCCACTGCGCCCCGAGTACGATCAAATTACTCATGATTGCGGCGCCCCCGCCTCAAAACTCCCCGATTGTATCGCAGTCGTTGAACATCCTTCAGAATCATGAAGTTGCGCGAGGACTCCCGCGCCGCCTCCTATGTTACGCTTGGCACGATGCGGATGTGCGATGTCTTCCGCGCGCTGGGTCCGGACGTTTTTCATCACTTGGTGCGCGGTATCTCGATCGGCAAACTCAAAACTTATCAGGTCTATGAGCGCTTTAAGCTGCGCGCGCGCTTAGTCAAGTTGAACTCGGAATCGCTCCGCAAGGCAGAGCCGCGTTTCTGGGCGCGGATCGAAGCGGGTGAAGAAGAATTTGCCACCGACCTTTCGCAGGTGTTCCTTCTGTCGCATCTCGCGATGATCGTGGACGTGCTCAATTTTCTCGGCATCCCCAACGAGGAGGGATTCTTCGACAAGGAATTGAAACCCGAACAATACCTGACCGAGGGTTGGCAGCAGCGTGTCTTCCAGCAGTTCTCCGGCAAATATGGCCGCGAGATCCTGCTTTTTTATATCAATCATCTCGATTGGGAGCTCAACAAGACCGAGCAGGTTTTCGTGCCGGCGGCGTAAACATGACCGATCTGAAAGCCTTTCATGAGCAAGTGAAACGCGGTGATCTGGAGGCCGTGCGCGCGTCGGTGAGTGAGGATGCCTCGCTGCTTGATGCGCCCAACGAGAGCGGGCAGACTGCGTTTCTGCTCGCCAAATATTACGGGCAGGAGGACACGGCGAAATACCTGTTGAGCCTGGAACCGAAGCTGGACGTTTTCAACTGCTGCGTAGCCGGCCGCACCAGTGACGTGCTCGGAGAGGTGGATCGAGATCCATACGTCTTGCAGGCGCACTCGAGCGATGGCTGGACGCCGTTGCATCTGGCGGCTTTCTTCGGCCAGGCGGATCTCGCCAATGCGCTGCTCGATCGCGGGGCCGACGCCAACGCGCGCTCGACCAACGGAATGAAGAATACGCCGCTGCATGCGGCAGCCGCAGGCGGTAAAACGGAGTTGGTAGAGCTGCTTTTGAAACGCGGAGCAGACGCCAACGCGCGCCAGGAAGGCGGTTTCACAGCTTTGCATTCGGCGGCCCAGGCGGGCAACCGCGATATGGTGGCCGTGCTGCTGGCTCACGGCGCGGATGTCAACGCGCGCGCCGCTAATAATCAATCACCGCTGGATCTGGCTCTCACCAAGGGCCGGGCGGAGGTCGCAGCGCTGCTCGAAGAGCTAGGGGCGAAGCTGCAGTAGCCGATGGTGGAAACCAAACTCGAGGAATTGCGCCGCGCCACACTGGCCGCCTTCGCGTCCGCAATTTCGCTGGAACAACTCGAAGAGTCGCGTGTCGGGGCGCTGGGCCGCAAGGGCACTCTCGCGCAGATCAGCAGGGATTTCGGGAAGCTCGCGCCCGAGGAGCGCGCGCGTGTTGGCAAGCTGCTCAATTCGGTCAAGCAAGATCTTGAAAGCGAGTACGAAGATAAGAAACGGCGCTTCGAACAAGCTGAGCTGAGCGAGCGCTTGGCGAACGAATGGATCGACGTGACGCTGCCTGCCCCCGGCGTGCGCCCCGGAAGCCTGCATCCCATCACGCAGCTTCAAAACGAAATCGAAGATCTGTTCACTTCGCTTGGATTCGCCGTTCTCTACGGCCCGGAGGTAGAAACCGAAGAGCACAATTTCGACGCGCTCAACATCCCGCCGGCGCATCCTGCGCGCGACATGCAGGACACGTTCTGGCTATCGGATGGCAACCTTTTGCGCACTCACACTTCCCCCGTGCAGGTGCGCGGCATGCGAACACTCGGACCGCCGCTGCGCATGATCGCCCCGGGCCGCACCTTCCGCAACGAAGAAGTCGATGCCTCGCACGAGCACACGTTCTATCAACTCGAAGGCATGATGGTCGATCGCGAAGTCTCGGTCGCGAATCTGATCTATTTCATGAAGACCCTGCTCGGCTCCATCTTCCACCGCGCCGATCTCCCCGTCCGCCTCCGCCCCGGCTACTTCCCCTTCGTCGAACCCGGCTTCGAGCTCGACATCCGCTGCCTTATCTGCGATGGCATCGGCTGCTCGGTCTGCAAGCAGAGCGGTTGGGTCGAGTTGCTACCCTGCGGTTTGGTGCATCCCAACGTTCTGCGCATGAGTGGAATTGATCCGGAAGAGTGGTCCGGCTTTGCCTTCGGACTCGGCCTTACGCGCTTAGCCATGATGCGCTATGAGATCGACGACATCCGCCTGCTGCAAAGCGGCGACCTCCGCTTCCTGACGCAGTTTTGATCGGACTCGATGAAGTTCTCCTATCGATGGCTCGCTGAACTTGTCCCCGGCCTTGCGAACGGTCCGCCCGCGCCGCGTGACCTTGAACAGCTCATCACCATACGCACGGCCGAATGCGAAGGCATCGAGCAGGTCGAATCCGACTGGATCATCGACATCGATAACAAGAGCCTCACGCATCGCCCCGATCTCTGGGGCCACATCGGCATGGCGCGCGAAGTCGCCGCCATCACGGAACGCGCCCTGCAGGATCCGGTCAAGCTGGATTTGCTGCCCGCAGGCGAATCGCCCGTTCGCGTCGAAATCGAGGATTACGCGCTTTGCCCGCGCTACAGTGCGTTACTGCTTGAAAATCTCGTAGTCAATCCAGCCGAACAGTGGATGCAAGCGCGCTTGGAAAGGATTGGTCTCAACTCGATCAACAACATAGTCGACGTAACCAACTACGTGCTCGCCGAGCTCCCTCAACCCATGCATGCATTCGATGCCGATAAGCTCACCGGCGACACCATCTATGTTCGGCTCGCCCGTCCCGGCGAGCGGTTGCGCGCGTTGAACGATGAGACCTACGACCTGAGCCCCGAAGATCTGGTCATCGCAGACGGCTCCGGCCCCATCGCGCTCGCCGGCGTCAAAGGAGGCGCCGATACCGCCATCTCCGAATCGACTACGCGCGTCGTTCTTGAAAGCGCCAACTTCAACGCGACTCGCGTGCGCCTCACTTCCGCGCGCTATAAGCTGCGAACGGACGCCTCGGTGCGTTTCGAGAAAGCGCTCGATCCCCAAAACACTGTGCGTGGCCTCGCCCGCGCGCTTGAGCTTCTAGCAACTGCTCGCCCGCTTGGCGGAGTCGCGGATAACCACGGCCCCGTGAAAGGTATTCCGCTGATCGTCCTGCCAAGTGAGCTCGTCACCCGCAAACTCGGCATCGAAGTCCCCCCACAGCGAATCTCCGAAATCCTGCGGGCGCTCGGCTTCACTGTGGAAGAATCCGCGCCCGGCACGCTCACCGTTACTGTCCCAACTTGGCGCGCGACCAAAGATATATCGCTCAAAGACGACTTAGTCGAAGAGATCGGCCGCATGATCGGCTATGACCACATCACGCCCGTCGCGCCGCTTGCCGCCTGCGTGGTTCCACCGGCAAATCTCATGCGTGCCTTTCTGCGCCAGGCCCGGAATCAGCTTGCCGCGCAAGGTTTCACCGAGGTCTATAACTATTCGTTCGTGAACCAGGCGAATGTCGAGCGCTTTTCGTTGAACATCTCCGAGCACGTCGCCGTGAAGAACCCAATCGCAAGCGAGTTAACCCATCTACGGTGCAGTTTGCTGCCGGGTCTGTTCAGGAACATTGTCGATAACGTCCGCCACTATCCGTCTTTCCGCATCTTCGAAATCGGCAACGAGATTCATCCCAAAGCGGCCGGTTTGCCGGACGAAGTTACTCACGCCGTGGCTGCCATTTACGATGCGCACGGAGACGAGCAGGATTTTTTTGAGCTCAAGCGTGTCCTCGAATGCGTTTTTTCCGGCGCGCGACTTACTGCTGCCGAGCCGCGCCCCTATGAGCACCCGGCCCGCACTGCGGAAATTCACTGGTGCGACTCTGTTGTCGGCCGCATCTTTGAGCTACATCCCTTGCTGCTGCAGCAGGAAGGCTTGGAAGGACGCGCCGTTCTCTTCGATGTCAACCTGGATCTCGCCCAGGAGCTCGCCGCGAAGCGCGTCCTTAAATACACCGCGGTCCGAAAATATCCCACCAGCGGCTTCGATCTCTCGGTAGTGAGCGACGCGCGCACGCCCGTCGAAAAGATTCAGGATGCGCTGGCGCGATTGGCCGGTTCGGATCTCGCAGCGATCGAGTTCATCCGCCAATATGACGGCCCTCCTCTGCCGCCCGGGCAAAAGAGCGTTTCCTATCACCTCGAAGCCGGCGCGCTCGATCACACCTTGAGCGCTGACGAAGTCACCGAGATCCGCAATCGCATTATTGAAGGCATGCGCGCGCTCGGCTACGAGCTGCGCGTCTGACCCCTTTACAGCACCAACTCCGGCCTCTGCCGTATCTCTAAACACCCTTTCCCCGTCGGCAGCACCTTGCCTGGATTCAAGGCGCATCCCGGATCGAACAGCGCCTTGAATCGTTTCATCAGCTCCAGGGTCTCATCGGAAAACAGATGCGGCATAATCTCCATCTTCTCCATGCCCACGCCATGCTCGCCGGTGATCGAGCCGCCCACGGAGATGCAGAACTCCAGGATCTCCTCGCCCGCCATTTGCGCGCGCTTCAGATCGCCGGGTTTGCGCGGATCGAACGGCAGGATGGGATGCATGTTCCCGTCGCCGGCGTGAAACACGTTGCTGATCGCAATTCCGTGCTTTTTCCCGATCTCATCGATGGCGCGTAGCGTTCGCGCAATCTGGGTGCGCGGCACCACGCCGTCCTGCACATAATAGGTGGGGCTGACCCGTCCAATGGCACCGAATGCATTCTTGCGGCCTTTCCAAAGCAGCTCGCGTTCGGCATTCGTTTTCGCTACGCGCACCTCGCGTGCCCCACAAGCGCGGCAAACCTCTGCGATTTCCTCGGCCTGCTCCTCGACCGCCTCAGTCAAACCTTCCAGCTCGATCAGCAACACGGCGGCAGCGTCCAGCGGATAACCCGCGTGCGTGGCGGCTTCCACCATGCGCAGCATGGGCCCATCCAGCATCTCGAGCGCCACGGGTGTGATTCCACGCGCGGTCAGTGCGCCTACGGTATTGCCGGCCTCGTCATTCGAGTTGTAGATCGCCAGCATTGTCTTCACGGCTTCGGGCATGCGCATCAGGCGAACGCCGATCTTGGTGACCAACACCAGGGTGCCTTCCGAGCCGGTGAGCAGGCCCACCAGGTCGTATCCGGGCGCATCGGGTTCCTTGCCGCCGGCCTCGAACACTGTGCCATCCGGCAGCACCGCTTGCAGGCTCAAAACGTGATTCGTGGTGACGCCGTAGGCGAGAGTGTGCGGACCGCCCGCGTTCTCCGCCACGTTTCCGCCGATGGTGCAGGCGCGCTGGCTCGACGGATCGGGCGCATAGAAATATCCGAACGGTTGAACCGCCAGCGTAATGTCCAGGTTCACCACACCGGGCTGCACGACTGCGCGTTCATTCGGAATGTCGATTTCGAGAATGCGGTTCATGCGCGCAAAGGAGACGATCATGCCACCTGCGCGGGCGATCGCTCCTCCGCTCAAGCCAGTACCCGCGCCGCGGCCCACGATCGCCAGATTGTGCTCACGGGCCAGTTTCACCAGCGTCACCACATCTTCTGTAGTGCGCGGAAAGACCACAACGTCGGGCAGCGATTTATCTACGCCGCCGTCGTATTCATATAGCTTGAGATCGCTCGGCTCCGCAAGCACTGCCGATTTGCCGATAGCCGCCGCTATTTGGGTCAGAACTCGCGCTTCAATCACAGCAGGCTTTGAACGTATTGCGTGATGTCGTCGCTGGTCCAGTCGGCGGCATTGTCGAACTTGCGCACGATACGGCCGTCTTTGATGATGTAGCTCTCGGGAAATTGAAAGGTCCCATATTCGGTCGCAATGTCGGCCTTCGGATCCCGCGCGGTTTCAAATGATACGGGAATACGATCTAAGAAGCGGCGATATTTCTGATCGCTCTTATCGACGCTGATCGCTACCACCACCACGCCCGAGTTCGCGAACCGTTTCTGGAATTCGTTCAACGACGGAATCTCCTGCACGCACGGGGAGCACCAGGTGGCCCAGAAGTTCAAGACCAGCACCTTGCCTCCGAACGACGTTGGCGTCACGGTTCGATTCTGGTCTGTGGTGATGGAAAACGCCGGTGCGGTGCCGCCCTCTTTGGCCGAGGTGTCGCGTAAGTTGAAACCGATCAGGCCGATAAAGGCCAGGGTTAAAACGGCAAGTAGCGAACGTAATGCGTTGTCGGTCTTCACGAGCAATGGACAATTCCAGTATCTAACGTGCAAGCCCTGGCATCCTACTAAATAGGATGTTTGTCACCCGTAAGACTGAGTTTTCCGCCTCTCATGTCTGCCGTATTCCCTCCTTGAGCGATGCGGAAAATTATGAGCTCTTTGGGGCTGAGGCGAACCCGAACGGACACGGGCACAATTACGTCCTCGAAGTGACTTTGGAAGGCGATCCCGATCCCGTCAGCGGCATGGTGATGGATCTGAAACAGCTCAAGGGCATCCTGGAGGACGAAGTCGTCGCTCCCATGGATCATCGCTTCCTGAACTACGAAGTTGCGCCGTTCGACCGCGTCGTTCCTACCGCCGAAAATATCGCTCGCGAGATCTGGCGCCGCCTCGATCCTCGGCTCGCCGCATCGGGCGCCAAGCTCTCGAAAGTTCGTCTTTTCGAAGGCCCCGATCTCTACGTGGATGTGACGCCGTGACCACCCTCACCCGCTTGTACCGGTTTTCGGCCTCTCATCGTTTGCACTCTGTCAGGCTCGGCGAGGATGAAAACGAGCGTATCTATGGAAAGTGCAACAACCCCTTCGGCCACGGCCATGACTATGTTCTGGAAGTAACCGCAACCGGACCGGTCGATCCGGCAACCGGCCTCGTTCTGCCGATCGGTGCGCTGGATCGGCTCGTCGAAGAGAAAGTTCTACGAGCCTTCGCGAACCGCAATCTGAACCTGGACATTCCTGCATTCGCGGAACTGGTGCCAACGAGCGAAAACGTTGCGCTCGTGATCGCCCGCCTGCTCGAGCAGCACTGGACCGATTATCTAGGCCGCACGCCCGCGCGTTTATCGCGCATACACGTGCAGGAGACAGACCGGAATGGGTTTGAAGTTCTCCTGCCTGCGCCACAGTCGCCGTCTGCAACTCATCTTGAAAACGAAAGGCTCCCTGTTCATGCCTAAAGCAAAGCTAACCTCCATCCAGTCGAAATTACCGAATGCATCCATCGCCTCGCATATGAAGGAGATCATTTCCGCATTGGGCGAAGATCCCGCGCGCGAGGGCCTCGTCCGCACGCCGGACCGCAGCGAAAAAGCTCTCCGCTATCTCACCAGCGGCTATTCGGCCGATCTGAATCAGATCGTCAACGGCGCGCTCTTCGATGTCGAATATGACGAGGTGGTGATTGTTCGCGATATCGAGTTCTTCAGCCTTTGCGAGCACCACATGCTGCCCTTCTTCGGACGCATGCATGTTGCGTATTTGCCGGACCGAAAAGTGATCGGCCTGAGCAAGATTCCGCGGATCGTCGATGTCTTCGCCCGGCGGCTGCAAATCCAGGAGCGTCTCACCCAGCAGGTGGCCCACACTCTTCAGTCGCTCGTAAACCCGCGCGGAGTGGCGGTGATCTGCGAAGCCCACCACTTCTGCATGATGATGCGTGGGGTGGAAAAGCAGCACTCGGGCGCAATCACAAGCGCGATGCTGGGCGCTTTCCGCGATAATCACGAGACGCGCAATGAGCTGCTTTCGCTGGTCAAGCAGCGATCCGGCGCGTTTTAAGAGCGGCCAATGACAAGTCGGCAGCCGGTGTGGGATAGACTGTGGAATGGAGTCCACAATGGAGACGATCCAGGTCGTTTTAGACCAGAAACTGTTACGTGCGGCAGACGCGGCAGCGCGGCGAACCAAGCAAAATCGTTCCGCACTCATTCGCGATGCGCTTCGGGCACATCTTCGAAAGCTGCACATCCGCGCCCTTGAGGATCAGGAGCGCGCTGCCTATACCCGCCAACCTGCGTCATTGGAAGAGTCCTTGATGTGGGAAGGCGAGGCTGCTTGGCCGGCCGAATAGCGCGCGGAGACGTTCGCCTTTATCAATTTCCTCATCCCGACAAAAGGCGACCGGTAGTGGTCCTCACTCGCGACAGCATCTTGCCCCACCTTTCGACTGTAACGGTCGCCCCCGTCACCTCCACTATTCGCGGCGTCGCATCCGAGGTGGTCCTGGACGAAAGCGATGGCATGAAGGCGCCGCGCGCAGTCAATCTGCACAACACAGTGACCGTTTCGCAGCAGCACCTGGGCCGACGCCTCGCTCGACTGACTTCTTCTAGAATGAGCGAGATCTGCACCGCCCTGCGCTTCTCGCTCGGTTGCGATGCGAGCGACTGATACGTGAAGCTAAAAATCTGGATCTTCGATGAACCACTTCGATGAGGGAGTGTGACCCTCCGCGATCGCTCTAACACAGAACGAAAGAGTGTCCCTTAGCGCCCTTTCAAGCGCGGCCTTCTCCGTTGCCGAAAACGGCGAAATAGTCGAATAGGGATCGGCCTGGCCAGGAGTTTGGACGAGGTGGCTGATCGTATAGGTGAACCGATCGCCCCCGTACGCTGTATCCGTCTGTTAGATCCTCACGCGAATGTTGACCCGGGGAGTCGTTTGATGCGAAATGAGTACTCCCCGACAAGTGAATTAAGTTCAAAAATATTCTCGTTCTGAACTATCGCTGGATCAATCAAGGTTGCTACTCCGAACGCGATTATCTCATCTCGCACCATCCGAGCTCTACATTCCCTCCCGCATGCTAGCATCGGGTCATGAGTGACCAGAGCCGTCTATTCCAGGCGGGTCCGGATCCCTTCGGACGCATGTGGCGAGTCCAGTTTCGCTGGCTGCAAACGGCGATCTCGATCCGGCATGCCGATACCGTCGACGTGAAATTTTGGGTGTCGACCGGCGACGGTGAGCCGGAAGAAAAAGTGATCGCTTTGCCGCAGGCGGATCTGCTGAAGCTCACTCAAAACGGCCGTACCCTCACCGACCCGCTTTGCATGCGGCTCGCGGCGGCGCATCTCAGGCAGATGATCGAAACCTCCGAGGATTTCGACAAGACTCTCGTCACCCTCAGGCCCGAACAGTTGACCGCGCATTACCAGCAAGTGCACCGTGAAACAGTTCCCGAGTCCCGATGATCCATTCGGGCGTATAGTCTCCGCCCCGCGTGCTATCCATAGGATTTGCACCCCGACTCTTGGCCTGTAATCGCTAACTGCAGAAAAGGAATAGTTTATGGTTAGTTGTCCCAAATGTGACGCCCCTATCGATGTGGAAGAGGAAGAACTCGACGAGGGTGACGTTCTCTCTTGCGATGAGTGTGGAGCTTCCTTGACAGTCGCCAGCGTCAACCCCGTTGAGCTTGAATCGGAAGATCAGGCAGACGAAGACGAGGAAGACTTCGACTACGACGAGGACGAAGCGGACGAAGAGGAGGAAGACGAGGAAGAAGAGGAAGAAAGCTGGCATTGACGCCGGACCTCGCGAGCCAAAGCGAGCCACTTGCTCCCCAGGTGCGCGCCGTGAGACTTTTATTGGCAGCCGCTGTTCTGTGCGCGTTCGTCCCGACCTTACCAGCGCAGGTGCAAGCCCCTGTGATCGGCCAAGCGGGAACAGCCCGTACGCGCGCTATCGAAGGAATCGTTTTTAGCTCTGCGGGCGCGCCCGTTCCGGGAGCAATCGTGCTGCTAAAGGACGCCAAGACCCTTCAAGTGCGTTCCTTCATTGCGCAGCAGGACGGCAAATATCATTTTTATGGGCTCAGCACGGACGTAAACTGGCAGCTCCGCGCGGAAGCCGATGGGATGACCAGCAAGACCAAGACAGTAAGCGTGTTCGACAGTCATAGCAAGGTCCTGCTCAACCTCAAGCTGGACAAAAAGAAGAGGAAGGCGTGAGCGCTCCAAGTGTCAGGCCCGCATGCTAAGTCACAGCGAAATTCTGCGCCGAATCAACCAGGTCGCCGTCGTTCCCATTGTCCGGACACCAACTGCCGAAACCGCCCTCGCCGCAGTGGAAGCTCTAATCGAAGGCGGCTTGGAGTGCGTCGAAATCACCATGACGGTGGAGAACGCTCTTCATGCCATAGAAGCCGTTGCCGACCGCCACGGCGATCGCGTGCTGCTGGGCGCCGGCACAGTTCTCGACCCCGAAACTGCGCGCGCCTGCATGCTTGCCGGGGCGCAGTTCTTTGTGATGCCCACTTTCAACACGAAAACTGTCGAAATGGCTCGCCGTTACAGCCGGCCGGCTTTTCCCGGCGCGCTAACGCCAACTGAGATCCTGACCGCCTGGGAAGCTGGGGCTGATGCGATCAAGGTTTTCCCATGTAGCGCCCTGGGCGGAGCAAGATACATTAAAGCTCTGAAAGCGCCATTTCCGCATATCGAGCTTTTTCCCACTGGTGGTGTAAATCTGGAGACGCTTTCTGAATTCTTAGCGGCAGGTTCCTTCGCGGTGGGCGTTGGCAGCGAACTCGTCGATACCAAAGCCGTAGCCGCAGGGCATTACCACGTGATCACTGAGCGGGCTCGCCGGTTCCGCGAAGCCGTGGCTGCGGCACAGAGCAAGCGGACAGCACCGTAGAAACCGCTCAGTAGCGCGGTACCTGAGAATCGATTTCGCGACTCCACTGATCGATGCCGCCAGCCACGCTAAAGCAGTTTTCGATGCCGTGCTCCCGTAACCACGCCACCACCTGGAGGCTACGCACGCCGTGATGGCACAGAACGATTAAATCGCGTTCGTCCGCCAACCTTTCCAGTTGCTGGAGTTCGGCCGGAACTGATTGCATAGGAATGAGTTGTGCGCCATTGATGTGAGCCAGCGCAAACTCCTCCGGCTCCCGGACATCAATCAGGGCAGCGGCATTCGTACCGGTAAGGCGCGATTTCGCCTGGGCCGCGCTCACTTCTAAGGTATGGGACATCACCAAGTGCTCTCCCCGCTTGAGTCATTCGGGCTATGCCGTTTCACGTTAGCCGTCTTACTCCGGGGCATAGTAGTACTGGGAACATCTACAGTACCCTTTCGTCGCAGAACTTGGTAATGCGTGCAATACTGAATCACTAAGAAAGCATACCTTAATGGCGCAGTCCGGCGACCCGATCGCCCGCTACCACAAGCTCCTGGATCAGGACAGCTATCGCGATCTAGCCTGGGCGGACACGCTTCAGGAGCGCATGCGACAGCAGCAGCTCACCGAAGCGGGCCGATTGCTGGCGCCCGTCTTGCGCCCCGAGTTTATCTCCGCCCGTCAATTGGAGTCGCTCTGCCGGGCCGCCGAGCACCTTGCCTCCATCCTCGATCAGCTCGAAGCGGTAATGCTCGATTGCCCTTCGCTGCTGAGCCGCCTGCAAATGCTTCCCGCGGAAAAGATGCTGGCCGCTGTGCCCCGCTGCTACTCGCGGCTCAGCGTCGCTTCGCGCATAGATGCCAACGTGGAAAACGGATCGCTCAGCCTGCGGGGCTTTGACGCCTCGAAGTCCACCGGTTTCGCCCACTCGGAGCCGCTGTCGGATCTGTTCCTGGATCTCCGCATAGTGAAGGATTTCAAGCGTGGCCGCTACAAAGTCTCGAAGATCGGGGGCGCAAAGCACCTGCTCGCCGCCATGCTCCAGGCATGGAAGGAGTTCGGTGGCCGCCACGCTCCCCAGATCGCCATTCTGGAGGTCGCCCAGCCATTCGGGTCCAATGGCGCCGAAGGGCGCTTGCTCGCTGAGCTGTTCCAGCGGGCCGGTGCCCGTGCCCGTGTGGTTTCACCGGAACAGCTCGACTACCGCCACGGCAAACTCTGCGCGGGCGACTTCCAAATCGACATCGTGTTCCGCCGGGTTCTCACCCGCGAGCTGCTGGTTCATTGCGATCTGTCGCATCCGTTCCTGCTCGCTTATCGCGATCGCGCGGTGTGCGTGGTGAATGATTTCCGTTCGGAACTGGCGCAGCGCCGGGTGCTGTTTGAGCTCCTTACAGATGAAGCCGTCACGGCGCGTCTTCCAGTCGCCGACCGCAAACTCATCCGCACCTTCGTCCCCTGGACCCGGCTCGTGACCCAGAGGAAGACCAAATACAAGGACCAGGACGTCGATCTGCCTGAGTTTATCCGGCGCAGCCGGGAGCAACTGGTCCTCCGTCCCAACGACCATGAATGTGACCAGCGGGTGTTTGTGGGGGCGGAGATGACCTTGCCTGCCTGGGATCGAGCCCTCCGACTTGCACTGCGTACGCCTTATGTGGTTCAGGAGCGCTTCTCTTGTGGGCGCCAGATTTTCCCCATCTACCAATACGGCGAGTTACAGATGAAAGAGACCGAGGTCTCCGTTCATCCTCACGTCTTGAACGGTAAAGTACAGGGCGTCTCGGCGGCCCTGGCGACCTCTTCCGGCGGCTGCTCCACGCCGTTGGCGATCGCGCCCGTCCTGCTGCTCGAGCCGATCTGATTTAATAAAGCCCAAGGGTCCCGTCATGACGGACAACGTAATTGCCGCCATCATCAACTAAAAACCTCCTCCGCGCCCTTCGGCAATCCCTCCGCACTCACGCCGATCCCGCCAAAGCGCCGATCATGCAGACCTACATGAAATCCGAAATGCCATACCTGGGCATTCAGACGCCCGAGCATCGCCGGATTTGCCGAGCCGTCTTTCGTGCGCATCGGCTGGATTCTTTCGAATCGTGGCGCGATACAGTAATGACCCTCTGGCGCGAAGCCCGCTATCGCGAAGAACGTTACGCCGCCATCGCGCTCGCCGGACACTCGTCCTATCGAGATTTTCGGACGCTTCGTACTTTGCCCTTATATAAGGAAATGATTACCACCGGCGCTTGGTGGGATTACGTCGATGCTATCGCCACTCGCCAGCTAGGCGACATCCTGCGCAAATCGCCGAAGCAAATGTCGGCGATCCTCCGCAAATGGGCCACTGATGACAATATCTGGCTGCGCCGCAGCGCCATTCTCGCCCAACTCAACTTCAAATCTGAAACCGACCTCACGCTCCTCTACGACTGCTTCCGCCCTTCCCTTCAACGCCCCGAATTCTTTCTGCGAAAAGCGATCGGCTGGGCCCTCCGCCAGTATGCCCGGACAAATCCCCAGGCCGTTGCCCAGTACGTCCAGAACTATCGTGCGCAACTCAGCACGCTCACCATCCGAGAAGCTCTGAAACATCTGTCCCAGTAGGAGATAATGGAAGAGTGAACCGCTTTGTATAGCGATGTCCACAGCGATTCCCACAATATATTGTGTTCGCCACCGAGAATCTCTATTGACGACACACACAAATAGGTGTTGAATGATCTTGCTGGCTTCTGCCAGCATCCCCATTAGAAAGGCTCATCCGCATGGGACAGCTCAGTGTCAATTTAGCCGTGAAAGTGAAGGAGTTGCATCGCTCGCTGAAGAAAGAGGAACGGACCGGCGTGTCCTTCCCGCGCTTCTTCACAGCCAAACTGGAGGAGGGCGCTACTCCCTACGACCAGATCGCGTGGGAATCGCGCACCGCCACTATCGGCAATGACCTGGGCTCGGTGATCTTCGAGCAGCGTGATGTCGAGGTGCCCGCAGACTGGTCGCAGACCGCCACCAATATCGTCGCCAGCAAGTATTTTCATGGCCGCATGGGCTCCCCCGAGCGCGAGACCAGCGTCGCGCAGCTCGTCCATCGCGTGGTGGACAGCATCGCGGATTGGGGCTTCGCCGGCAACTACTTCAAAACCCGTGAAGATTGCGAAAACTTTCGTCACGAGCTCGCCCATCTCATGCTCACCCAGAAGGCCTGCTTCAACTCGCCCGTCTGGTTCAACGTCGGCGTGCGCGAGTCGCGCGGCTACGGCTTCTATTTCGATGAATCCGAGCAGGTGGTCCGCAAACTGCTCCCCGGCGAGAACCACCCGCAGTGCTCGGCCTGCTTCATCAACTCGGTCGGCGACACGCTCGAATCCATCCTGGATCTGGCGAAGACCGAAGGCATGCTCTTCAAATGGGGCTCAGGCACGGGCACGAATCTTTCGGCCATCCGTGAAGAAAATGCGCATCTGTGGGGCGGCGGCCGTGCTTCCGGCCCACTCAGCTTCATGAAAGGCTTCGATGCGTTCGCCGGCGTCATTAAGTCCGGCGGCAAGACGCGACGCGCGGCCAAGATGGTGATTCTCAACTCCGACCATCCCGATGTGGAAGCTTTCATCTGGTGCAAGGCCAAAGAAGAGAAGAAGGCGCACACGCTGATCGATGCCGGCTATGATTCATCGCTCGATGGCGACGCCTACAGCTCGGTCTTTTTCCAAAACGCCAATAACTCGGTGCGCGCCACCGACGAGTTCATGCAAGCCGTCATAGACGATTCCGATTGGTGGACCCGCAGCGTGGTCGGCGGCCAGCGCGTCAAACGCTACAAGGCCCGGGAGCTGATGCAGCAAATCGCCGAAGCGACCCATCAGTGCGGCGACCCTGGCATGCAGTTCGACACCACCATCAATCGCTGGCACACCTCGAAGAAGACAGCGCGCATCAACGCTTCGAATCCCTGCTCCGAATATATGTTTCTCGACGATTCGGCCTGCAACTTGGCCTCGCTGAATCTTATGAAGTTCGTCGGCCCCGACGGCAACTTCGATGTGGAAGCCTTCCGCCAAGCGGTCGATACCGTAACTCTCGCGCAAGAGATCATCGTCGACAATGCCAGCTATCCGACCGAAAAGATCGCCAAAAACTCTCACGATTTCCGGCCGCTCGGCCTGGGCTTTGCCAACCTGGGCGCGCTGCTGATGTCGCTCGGTATCCCGTACGATAGCGATCGCGGCCGCGACTTCGCCGGCGCCATCACCGCCATCATGTGCGGCCAGGCCTATCTCACCAGCGCGCGTATTGCCGAAGCGGTCGGCCCGTGCCCTGGTTACCCGGAAAACGAAGATACATTTCTCGATGTCATCCGCATGCACTGGAACGCGGTGAACGGCATCGATAGCAAACGCGTCCCATCCGAAATGTTTAAAGCTGCCGAAACCTGCTGGCGTCAGGCTTACGAACTCGGCGCGCGCACCGGCTATCGCAACGCCCAGACGACCGTGATTGCGCCCACCGGCACCATCGGTTTCATGATGGATTGCGATACCACCGGCATCGAGCCTGACCTCGCGCTGGTCAAGTACAAGAAGCTCGTCGGTGGCGGCGTTATCAAGATCGTCAACAACACCGTTCCGCAGTCGCTCATCAAGCTCGGCTACACTCCCGAGCAGACCGAGCAGATCGTCACCCACATCGATTCCACCGGCACCATCGAGGGCGCGCCCGAGCTCGATCCCGAGCACCTGCCCGTCTTCGACTGCAGCTTCCGCCCGCAGAACGGCACGCGCTCGATTCAATACATGGGCCACATCCGCATGATGGCGGCCGTTCAGCCCTTCATCTCCGGCGCCATTTCGAAGACCATCAACATGCCCGAAGAATGCACGGCGGAAGATATCATGGAGGCGTATCTCGAGAGCTGGAAACTCGGTCTCAAGGCGGTGGCTATTTATCGCGACGGCTCCAAGCGCGTTCAGCCGTTGAGTTCCGGAACCGGCAAGGGCGAGAAGAAAGCCACGCCGGGCCTGCCCGCGGCCCAGCAGCCTCAGACTGTGGAGAAAATCGTCTACCGGCCGGTCCGCCGCAAGCTTCCGGACGAGCGCGCCTCAGTTACGCACAAGTTTTCGATCGGCGGCCACGAAGGCTATATCACGGTCGGCCTTTACGAAGACGGGGCGCCGGGCGAAGTCTTCATCAGCATGGCGAAGGAAGGCTCCACCATCTCCGGCCTCATGGACACGCTCGCCACTTCCATCAGCTACGGCCTGCAATACGGCGTGCCCTTGAAGTTCTTCGTCGACAAGTTCAGCCACGTGCGCTTCGAGCCGAGCGGCTGGACCGGCAACCCGCAAGTGCCTTACGCCAAGTCGATCATCGACTACATCTTCCGCTGGCTCGGCGCGCGCTTTCTAGGAATTACCGAATCGGTGGAAGCGGGCGATGCGGTCAAGCTCCGCCCCACCGAGCCGGAGCCGCAGCAGGCGCTACCCTTCGACGCCAATCTCATCAGCGACGCGCCGCTGTGCTCCGAATGCGGCAGCATCATGACCCGCAACGGGTCATGTTACAAGTGCGAAAACTGCGGCGGCACCAGTGGGTGTAGTTAGCGACTCCCAGAAGGAAGCTATGAGTTACAGAAATAAGACGTACGTGATCTTTGATGGCGATCACGATATCTATGCCTATGGGTTCATGCGTGGGTGGAAGTCTCTCGACCACCTGGAGTTCGATTTTCACGACGCGCATGACTTGGGTGTACAGTTAACGGACCGCGCGTCAGAAGAAACAGTTAAGCGGTGTCTACGCCAGCGATTCTCGTCGGCCAAGCAGGCGATCGTGCTGATCGGGCCGAACACTCGGAATCTATATCGATTCGTCAGATGGGAGATTGAGGTCGCGCTCGACTTAAGTTTACCGATAATAGCTGTGAATCTAAACCAAAGGTCTGGCTACGATGCCAATCTCTGCCCGCCGATCCTGAGGAACGTATGCGCGATTCACGTTCCGTTTAAGATGAAAGCGATAAAACTCGCAATGAATAACTTTCCCGCTCAGCACGCACAACAGGCCCGTCTGATAAAGGGGCCGATACAGTACTCCGCCGAACAATATAGAAATGTAGGCATTCCAATCGACCAGCGCGGGTACGCCCAGTAACACGTCTTGAATAGTGGGCTGCACAGGAATACCTTAGGCTCTCGACTGTAGCAATGTAATCTTCGATCCGAATCGATTCACATCCAAGATATGCGAGAGGTAATCCTCAACACTCCGAGGATCAGTCATAAGGCGCGGCTCGCCGCAACACAGCCTTCGCCGAACGCGTAGACGATTACGTTAGTGTCGATGAACGGCCTACCGCCGGTTCTTCACGATCAAAGGTAAAGCCCGGCGGGAGCGGCCGCGCCAACCGGCGAATCGTCTCCATCGCCTTTTCCCGGCTGCGATCAAGCTTCACATCGAAATTGCGCTGCCCCGCGATCCGGATCTCGATCTCATCGCCTTCCTTGAGCTTCAGCGCCTTGACTATGGCCGCGGGAAGCCGAACGGCCAGGCTGTTTCCCCACTTTGATACCTGCATAGATATCCCCGTAATATTGTATATCCAGCGGCGCCCGTTCGGCGGCCGATTATTCCGCAGAAAACAAATTGCTCTCAACAGCCAATCCATCGTGTACCCGCGCTCCCTCGGAAACGCCCATTCGACCAGACCCCTTACACGTTTGTCTGCCGTCAAGCGGATCGGTCGCAAGGCTGGCTTTTCCAGCACCCCGGCCCGTGGTTACCTCCGATAAAAGCGGGCGAGGCTGCTGAGATGCGGAAGTTGGGGTCGTCGATGTTGAATTTGCTCATTGTAATTCCCGTCCTTCCATGGGTGTCATATTGTAGCTATCGGTCGGACCCAGAATCGGCTCGGGCATGTAATTATCGTTGACCTCAATCGAGCCATCGGCACGCACTACGAGGTATTTACCTTTCATTACTGTGTAAGTCTGCCCCGCCACGCTCGTGAATCGGGCTTCGCCATTGAACACCGTGAGATAAAATTCCTTACCGCCCTTTATATCTTCAGCGTTCATGAATTCTATATCCGTGCCGCGGGTGGTCATGATGCCGCATCCAGGCACTTTCCGGCATTCAATATGCAGGGCGTGGAGACCGAGAGCATTGGAAAGTTTGCTGTCCACGATACGGATGATCCCATCGAATTTGTTGAGTATCATGGACGAACTCATGGTGTTGGGATCGTAAGTAAAGTTCGAGAACTGAACCTTACCTTCAATTGAAATGTCGTGGTGATTATCCGGCATTGTAAAGCGCACGGCTGTATGTTTCGCGGTGCGAAATTCCACTCCATGCATGACGTGCACTAGACGCATCTGGCTCATGTCGAAAGACTGTCCGTTTTGATCCAACACCGAGAAACTGCCGCCAGATGAATAACGGAAATTACGAAGGGTCCAATCCGCGCCATTCATAGGTTTGAGAGGAACGTATGGGTATGAATCATGCGACATGTTCGGATTTCCGACGCAGGCTTTGCTGTCCATACCCGTCCACGCAGGCGGTCGTGGGCAAATACGGCCATGCCGAAATTGGAGGTTCCATTGCGACCATTCAATGGCGCGACGATCCGCATCTGGAAGGTCCTTGATTTGTAGGGTTTGCCTGAACACCCCCCAAGCAATCTTGTCGTACTTCCATTGCTCAGCTTTACCGACTGATGGGTCCTTCCCGATCATGCTGGCGCAAACAGCAATGTTGTTTCGCCACTGCCAAACGTCCGTCTGCATATCGAGGGCACGACTCCACAGTTGGATCGCCTGCTTACATTCATTGTGGTGTGGGGGCGTGTCCCTTTGCAAAAGATCGTACGCTTGATCGCCGAGATCATACGCCTTTTTACGGCGCTTCGCTACTTGCTCCTCAGCTTTTCTCTCTCGATGCTGTGCATCAACTTAAGCATTATATTCCGCACGTTGGCGATCTCTTTCTTGAGCTTCACGATGACGTTCTGCACGGCAATCCGCATCACAGCTTTCAGAATCGGGATGACGTTCGATATGGCAGTCTACACCAAGCTGTTCACATGCATCCTGTGCATAAGAAAAAGGCAACCAAATGAGCAGCAACCCGGCTAATCTGAGAAAGTTACGCATTTTTTTCACCAGTCTAACTATCACCCAATCCAAAATGCTATAGTCCGGGCGACTTAGTTAGTACGGGTGAGTTTATGCGGCCTCAAAACCGCATCCGGCAGATCACCCCGCAAACCCCGTCCCGGCGTCACACACCTGCACTCTATTTTCCCTTCCCTTTCAATCACTTACGGCCACCCTCCTCCCCAACTTTCCCACCTGCACCCCACAATGGCCGCGTATGGCAACTCCTGCGCAAGTCGCCGCCAATCAGGCGAATTCTCAAAAATCCACCGGCCCGAAGTCGCCGGAGGGGAAGGCTCGTTCCAGCCGCAACTCCTTCAAGCACGGTCTCTATTCCAAAGACCTCGTGCTCCCCAACGAAGATCCAGCCGAGCTCGATCAACTCCGCGCCTCTCTCCGCGCCGAGCATCAACCCGCTAACACCACCGAAGACATGCTGGTCAACGATCTGGCCGAAAACTTCTGGCGTCTGCGCCGCATGCGCGAATTTGAAACCCGTGCCATGCTCCCGGAAAACATCGTCGACTGGCACCAAACCGGCCTCCTCGCCGTCGTGCAGCGCACCATGGCCTCCGCCGAGCGTGGTTTCCACAAAACTCTGACCGCTCTGCGCCGCCTGCAGAAGGACCGTGGCTTCGTTCCCCAACAATCGCAGTCACCCGAAGGCGATCAGGAACCCGTCACGGAAAAACTTGGCTTCGTTCCCGATCTCTCCGATGTTGCTGCTCGCGAACTCGCCGCATTGCGCGAAGAAATGCGTCCGTTTCGCGACGAATCGGGCTCGATCAATCGTGAAAACTTCCATGCCTTCTCCGAGCACATGAAGAAAAAGTGTCTGGCGCAGCTCGATCGGCTCCCGAAGGCCGCCTGATCGCAGCGTATTGCCCGTTGTGCGCGATGGGTCGATGTTCTTTGACAACCGAATAGACCCCTCGCCCTCGGCGCACCCGAAGTGTGTGCCGCCGGCCCCGTTTCCGGCCTCTCGTGCGCTCTGGAATATGTCCAACCGGTCTTAGTACGGCTTACACCTTTCTAAACCGGCATCTACGCACTTACACTGGGCACAGATCGGAGGAACATTTGAAAAAAGGTTTCAGTTTTTTTGCATTGACTATAGCTTGTGCGTTGCCTTCTCTCGGGGCCAGCACTTATGCAGGTTCTGACACGGCCTGTTTCTACGGAATTACAGATAGCAGTTGTACGCTAACCAGTTCCAAATCGAGCATTGGCATAGGCACGGGCGGTCCGCTTCTGGCCTATACGCCGGGCAGTTTTACGGCACCCGCCACCGGCGGCGTCATCGATCTCGGAACGTTCAACGTCAATCGTGAGCTGGGCGCTATCGAGGCAGGCACGTTTGACATCGATGTTACGTTCACCGCTCCCCTTGGCGCCGGCGGCGAGACCTACTCGGCTACTACGCTCGGCGCCGTTGTTCTCGGCTTCGGCGGCGTGGAGATCACCTTTGACGACCCCACGACGCAGGTTTATACATACCCCGGCGGCAGCTTCGAGCTTTCGCTCCCCAGCTCCACAATCCTGATTGGCGCAGGGGATTCGCAAGATCTCTGCGCGACCATTACGCCCTTGGCAGCACCTGAGCCCGCATCTGCCGCTGTGGTGGGTGGTGCTCTTGCGCTGCTCGCTTTGATCCGCCCGCGCTCTCGCAGGCCGGCGCAGATCAAGGAGTCGTAAATCCCCTCGCAGTTTCAGCGCTTAATCGCCGCGCTCACTCACTTGCCGGGGTGTGCGCGGCTCCTCCCAAATATTTGTTGATTAGAGCCGAACGCACGCTACTGTGGCGCCTCGGCCTCTGCGTCTTCCTGCTTCGCAGGTTGCAAGCGCATCTGCTGGTAGATCTCGCTGAGCCGGCTTTTCATCTTCTTGAGCTTCTCGAACTCGGCTAATTCGCGGCGTGAATCTTCAGCGCGGCCCAGCTCCCGATAGACTACGCCCAGGCGGTAATGCGTCGCCGGGTCAAACGGTTCCAGTTGCGCGGCCCGCTCCAAAAGAGGCTCGGCTTTCTGCGGCTCATGCATCGACATCAGAATCTTCGCCATCCCAAGATTGGCGCCTGGATCGTCGGGCTGCATCTCCAGCGCGCGTGCATAGTACGCAGCCGCCGCTTTGGAATCGGAACGCCGCATCGCGATATCGCCTAACCTGCACTCCGATTTCTCATCGAAGGGATTCTCGGCAAGCGCCGCTTTGTACTCCTTTTCCGCCTCGGCCTGTGCGGCGGTGGAAGACTGCGTGTACAGCATTTCCGCAAGCTCATAGTGAAGATCTGCCCGTTGCGGATCTGTCTTCAGCGCTGCCCGGTAATTTGCAATCGCCGCTTCATCCTTTGCCTGCCTCGCCAGTTCGTGAGCCATAAGCTGGTGCATGCGTCCGGAATCTGGGGCTACCATGGCAAGGCTCAGCATCGTCTCGTCCGACAACTCTGAATAGATTCGGTGCGCCGCATATAGGATGTCCACATTGGTGGGCTCCAGGCGCCTAAGTACGTTCACCACTTCCGCTGCCTTGTCCAAATTGCGCTGCGCATAATCGACTTCCACCAGCTCCAACCCGGCCTCCACACGAAGCTTCTGCTCCTCGAGGTGAGGGAAGGCCTTTTCTAGATCGGCCTGCGCCTTGGCATTATCGCCGATCCGTTTCTCGCTCATTCCCAGCAGTGCCTCGATTTTCCATAAACTGGGATCGGCGGCAAGCGCCGCACCTAAGTCGGACGCCGCCTTCGCGTACTGGGCTTGGAAATACTCGAGCACGCCCACATTCCCGCGTGCGTCTAAGTTCGCCGGATCAATCGCTAAAATAGCTTGAAATTCATTGATCGCCAGATCAGGCCGCTTCTCCGCAAGATACTGCTGCGCTTGCCGCAAATGCGACTGGATCTGGTCCTGTTGGTCGCCGGCGGCGCGCACCACCGTGCACGCCGCGAAGGCGCAAATCATCGCCGCTCGGGTCATGCGGCCAGTGTACGGAATGTGAAGCGACGCTCTCGCCTTCAGAATGAAATTCGCGCGCCGAGCTGAATGATGCGCGATCCAAAGCTAGGGTTGGTGGAATTGTAGTTACCCGTCGTTCCGGTAATTATCCCTGCGCCGCTAGTTCCGACACTGGTATTCGGTAAATCGAAATTCGGATGATTGAGCGCGTTCTGAGCGTCAAAACGGATCTGCAGATTTCCGGTTTCATGCGGAAGCGGGAATCTGAAGTTCTTGCCTAGCGATAGATCCACGTCCTCGATTCCAGGGCCCTGAAGAATGTTGCGGCCGGCCGTTCCGAATGTGCCAGGCGGCGGGACAGCCCAAGCGGGATTCGTACAGCCCACCGGGAAAGTGGTGCCATCGGGGAGTACCGTGCAGGTATTGAACCAACCATTTACTGAAGGATTGGCTATATGGGGATTGCCAATAAGATTTGGGTACCAATTGCCGGATAAGGCTCCGCTTTCATTAGCCGTTCCGACTTGAGGGGTGAACGGCAAACCGGATTCGAGAACAAATGTGGCTCCAAGCTGCCAACCGCCCAGGACCGCGTCGACAAAGCCGTTATTGTTTAAGAACGCTCTTCCTTTGCCAAACGGCAGGTCGTAAACCAGATTGCCCTTCAACATTTGAGGTATGTCGAAGTTCGAGAGCCCGTAATTCAGGCTTGGGTTGTATGCGTCCTGCCATAACTGGCCTCCATCGCGGCTGCCCCAGCCGGAGGAATCCTGATCGTCCAGCATCTTCGACCAGGTGTAATTAACGTTGAATTGAACCCCGTGGCTGAAACGTTTTGTGAGGCTGAGTTGTAGAGCATCGTAATTCGAGATGCCGTCGTACGCATTACCGCCGATGGTAGTGTATTGCGGGAATGGGCGCAGATTCTGAGCATTAGAAGAATTGGCGACGCTTTGCATGAGTAAGCTAGGGGGCACCTGATTGGGATCGTTAGGGAAGGACAAATTCGTTCCATGGTTGCCCACGTAGGCAGCCTGAGCCATCATGCCGCCACCCATTTGGTGTTCAATGCTGAACGACCACTGATAAGTTCTCAATATTGGAGTGTTTCGCGGATAATACGGCGGACCTTGACCATTGAAGGAAGCTGGATCCGTGTTGGGGCCGTATATGTAGCCTAAATTGGCATAACTAGCTTGCGAGAGCACGAAGACTGGATGGATCTGGTCGTTCGAAGTCAGACTTCCATGGCTTTGGGTACCCAACCCTTCGGCGCCGCCGGCATAGGTATCGAGGCTCCAAGGGCCATCGTAGATACCGAAGCCTCCGCGGAAAACCCAATTATTTCTGGGGGACCAGGCAAAACCGACGCGAGGAAGGAAGATGTCGTAAATCGTGTTTTCCAGGTTCGTGCGATTGTCCTGACCACCGAACCACATGGAACCAGGGGTGTTTGTCACGGGATTGATTAAAGTTGGATCGAAATCGCCGATGCGATTATCGATTTCGTGCCAGCCTTGCTGGATCTGGTAGCGCAAGCCCAGATTGAGGGTTAGATTGGGAGTAACTTTGAAATCATCCTGAATGAAAAATTGAGGGACTTTCTCGCGGAAGCCTACGATCGGCGTATTGCTGGCGTTCCACTGTTGTACTTGCCCTAGCAGAAAATCCGCATAACCGAGGCCGCCCGATCCGTTTGGCGCGTTCTGCGTGAACACACCACTAAACGTAAAGTTCCCCGCATTAATGTTGCCCCACGGCGTGGAGTTGTCCTGATAAGCGAGAATTTCTCCGCCGAACTTGAGAATGTGCCGGCCGCGAATCAAAGTGACGACGTCGGAAGTATCGAATCCATTTTCGACATAGATGGCGTTGGTGGCCGGCCCGATCCCGCTAATCCCAGGCGTTTCATTGATAGTGAGAGTGGGGGGCAGGTTAGCCTCGGCATAGGCCCAGCCCAGATTTTGAGGATAGTTCTTGTTGAGGCTGAGCGGTTCGAACCAGTTGCCCTGACGCGTGAAACCAACGCGGAGTTCATTGACGGTGTTGGGACTGAACGTGTACACATCGGAAACCTGTGCGTTGTAGCGGTCTACGTCGCCGGATTGGTTACCAATGGGTTCCGCGGCCGGATATTGAGCAGGATTGTCGCTCTGGGTGATCGAGAAAGTGATCCGGTGCTTGTCGGAAACGTTGTAATCCAGGCGACCGAACCATTTCAGGAATGGACTTACATCTTCGATGGTCTGGTTCCAGTTGTTGGAATAGCCCGGTAGGGTGGGAGCAGGAAACAGGGACTGAAATTTCAGCGCGAGCGGGTCAAGCATGGAAGCCGGAATGGTGTTATTGGGGAAAGGAATGCGGCCTCCGCCTGGGCCTTGGCCGAGCGTGTTCGGCTCATAAATGGTCTCCGGAAACTCCGCCCGGTTCGAGAAGTTTCCGGCCCGCATGTCGGCCGTTGGGAACGTACTGATTTGGTCGTAGGACGAGTTGTTGATGGTCTTGTCGATGTTGAAGAAGAAGAAAAATTTGTTCTTGAGGATCGGGCCACCGACCGTACCTCCGAAATTGTCGAATCGCTGAAACGGGACGGTGGCGGAGAAGAAATTCCGGGCGTTCAGGAAGTCGTTCTGAAAATATTCATAGGCTGAGCCGTGCCATTCATTGGTTCCGCCCTTGCTGATCTGGTTGAAGACCGCCCCTCCGACGCCATATTCGGCCGAGAACGTCGAGGTGTTCATCTGCACCTCGGCGACATCTTCAAAGACCATCTGATCGAAGTTTGCGCTGTGGGGCAGCATCACGTTGGCGCCGTCGGCTAGGAAATTGTTGTAGTAAGGCAGGTTGCCGTTGACGGCGACGCCTGTTCCGGAGCCCGCGGCCCCAGGCAGCAGTTTGGTGAAGTTGGCCCAACTCTGGTCGACGTTGGGGAGTTGCTGCATCGTTTGCGCATCGAGAGTAGTCGATTGCTCGCCGTTTTCGGTCTGCAGCAGTGGCACCTCAGCCGTGACGCTCACTTCCTGCTGAGCGGCTCCTACCGTCAACTGCGCATCAACCGTGCTTAGCCCTACGTTCAGATCGATGCCTTTTCGGAGCAGCTTCTCGAAGCCTGGTTTGCTAAAGGTCAGTTCGTAATGCCCCGGCAGAATCGAGACGGCGTCGTAAATGCCGGCGTCGTTGGTGGTCACATCCTTCGATACGCCGGTGTCCGTGTTGAGGACTGTGACTGTTACGCCGGGGACAACGGCTCCACTCGGGTCTGTGACCGTTCCGCGGACTTCACTCGAGTTCGTGTTCTGCGTGAAGCCAGCCTGTGGCGCCAAGGCCAACAAAGAGGTAAGCAGAAGAACGCGTGGGAATACTAAATTCGTGGTGCGCGAGTACATACTGGGGACCCCTCCACTAGAAGCAAAGGATGTGATTTAACACGGTTATGTTACTCGTTATTCGAACCTATATCCCCGCCAGCCGGTCATGCAAGTCCACAGGCGTACGCGAAATTTGCGGCGGGAAAATAGGGAAGGTCGGGTGCTATAGTAAGCCGTTGTTTACCGGGCGGCTTGGCTTCGTGCAGAGAGCGTGTGCATTGGCCGCGCTGCTTGTGTCCTGCATGTACTCCTCTGCATTCGACTCAGGAACGCCGCCTTACGCAGGCCCCGAGGTCTGCGCGAAGTGCCACAAAGAGATCGCCGCGGCACAAAGCGCCACCGCCATGGCAAACACGTGGGATGCCGCCTCTTCACTGCCGTTGCCTCCCGGCTTTCACCAGGACAAAATCGAAGGCCCTGATCCCGCTCTTACCTATGAGGTGCGAAGCTCGGGCCCCAACCTGGAATTCTCCATCACCGATCCGACCGGAAGCAAACTTGTTTTGCCGGTAGAAGACGTGATTGGCGGAAGACGTCACGGCGTCAGCTTTCTAGTCCGAATTCGCAACCTGGATGGCACCCCCCTCGCGCGCCCTGCTCTGATCGAAGCTCGGTACGCTTACTCGCCTCATGGCTCACTGGTGCTCTCACCCGGATTTCAAACCGAAAAACCAGCCAGCTTGGAAAGAGCGCTCGGGCGTGTGCTGAGCCCCACCTTTGAACAGAGATGCTTGACCTGCCACGGGCAGCCCGGCACGTTAGGCGCAGGCGCGCATGGCGGTGTTCGCTGCGAAAGCTGCCATGGACCCGCAGCCGCTCACGTTGCGTCCATCACAGCTGGTGGTGTCCAGGCCATTCGGCTGGCAACACTCGAGGGCTCGAAAGCGATGGCGGTATGCGCCCAGTGCCACACCGGCCTTAGCAACATCAATCACGCAGATCCGGTCCCCGGCGATCTTCTGGTCTCCAGCCAAGTTCCCGCTCTTCAGCATTCCGAATGCTTTCGGCAAACCGGCGGGGCGGTCACTTGCACCAATTGCCATGACCCCCATCGCGATGCGACCGACGTTGCGGAGCGCGCGGCCAATACCTGCCTGCACTGCCACTCGGCTGCCAATCCGGCGCACGCGTCCATCTGTCCGATCAATGCCTCCTCCGGCTGCACCGGGTGCCACATGCCTTCCATTCCATTGAACGGATTCAAAGTCGCGGATCACTGGATTGCGGTTCATCCCGAGCAAAACATAAAGTCCGCAAAGATACCCGACGCGAATATGCGCTCGCTGGTGGCGCCCAAGCGCGAGTATCTGGAGCTTATTGCCACCGGCGACCGCGCCAAGGCTGGAGGCGCGCTCCATCGCCTGGCCGGAGGCGAATCGTTTTACGATGTCGCGCATGAAACGTCGATGGAGCCTACTGCGGCTGCCGGCGGATACGTAGGCGACGTGCAGTTATCTGATATGGACCCGCGTCTGGCGGATGCCGCCGCCCATCTTTGGTACGGAGAAACCAGCGGCATTATCGAGCAGGGAAGCCGCTACGTGATCCTCCACCGTCTGCCGCGCGATTTCAAGTGGCAAGCGAACGAGTTGTTCCTCGAGGCCATCCGGCTGCGGACCCTTGGCGATCGCAAAGCGGCCATGGCTAAAGCCCAAGCGGCGCTGAAGGTCTACCCCTATTTCTTGCGCGCTCATATCTTCATGGGTACCCAAATCGGCGAGACAGGCGACGCCGGACGCGCCGCGTATATTCTGGCCTTCGCCGCCCAATCCTATCCAGCCGATGCCTTCGCGGAATTTCAGTATGCCCTCACCTTAGGCAAGCAGCCCGGCACCCAGGCCGAAGCATTCCGCCGCGTAATCGAGCTCGAACCCGACATTGTGGCCGCGTATGAGAACCTCGGCGCCACGCTCCTTGCGCAGGGCGACATGCCAGGCGCGATTCAAGTATTTCGCCAAGGTCTCCTTGTCAATCCGCTCTCGGCGGCTCTGAACAACTATCTGGGTCGAGCGCTCAGACAACAGGGCGATGAAGCCGGCGCAAAACAATGCTTGGCTCTGGCTACCAAGCTCGATTCTGCTATTGCCAGTCGCGTTCCCGGCCCTGCCCGGTAAGTCTGCCCGTAGTCTGCAAGGAGAGCTTCTATTGCGCTTCGGTTTCCGGCTGCGGGACGCCCATGATCAAGGCCTGGTCGCGTTCCAAATAGCTCTTACGAAGCTCTTGCGAAAGCAGCAACTCGCGCTTGGCGCGCTCCGGCTGGCCGAGCTTGCGATACGCAACGAACAATTGATAGTGGACATTTCCGTAGTGGTCTGAAGCAGCCGCTTTTTCCAGTTTCGGGATGGCCTTCTCAAATTGTCCGAGCCGCAAGTAGGCTGTTCCCAACAGGCTGTTTGCTTCAGCCAGGTCGGGCTGAATGCGCAGCGCCCGTTCCAGGTATGGCAGCGCTTTTTCGTTTTCCTTCGTTTCCACATACACGCGGCCCAGCAGATACAACGCGTGCGTGCGCGAAGAATCCGCCGCCAGCGTTTGCTCCAGTTCCGCGCGCGCGGAGTCGAACTCATTGTGCTCCAAGTAAAGTTCGCCAAGAGCTTCATGCAGCTCGGGTTCGTTGGGGCGCAACGCCAGAGCCGCATGAAATTCCTGCAGAGCGTCATCCACGCTCCCACGCAGGGCGTAGCTTTCGGCCCGCAGTTGATGCGTGCGCCAGGAGTCGGGAAACGATTCCTCGAGCTGCGCATAGGTCTGGGCTCCCAGGGCCTGATACGTCCGTTCCAACCAGTAGCTGGCTTCCGCATTCTCCCGCGCCGTTCCATGCACTTGGGCGAATGCATCGGCTGCAGCGCCGTAGCGCCGCAAAGCCAATCGCGCTTTTCCGAGTGACAGCCATTCGGAATCGGTCAAGTGCTTTCGAGCTTCGAGCGAACCGATGCACCGAGAATAGCGGTGCGACTTACAGGGGTCCTGATCCGTTTGGTCCCGCGGAGCTGCGTTCGTGAGCTGTTGCCGCCAGGACGGGAATGCGTCCTGAAGCGATTGCCATGGGAACTCCCGTTGCACCGCCAGGAACTCCGGAGAGATTTCCTGCACCTTTTTGAGATTCTCGACGGCGGCCGCGGCTTGATTTTGAAGCAGTGCGAGGTTTGCGAGACCCAACCATGCCTGCTCGCCGTTCGGATCCAGGTCAAGCTCGCTTCGAAACTCCGGTTCGGCCAGTTGGAATTTTTGAGCGTGTAAGTAGGCTTGGCCGATTGCCGCGTGCAAGCCTGGCTGTTGCGGGTCGCCGGTGAGCGCCTTCTGATACTCCCCCACTGCGTCCTGCCAACGATCGCGCTCATAAAGTAAATCGCCCAGAAAGCGGTGTCCCCATGCTGAGTCCCGATAGAGATGCGCTCCTCTGTAGGCCAAACGGGCAGCCAAATCCAGATACTCGTGCCCGAGTCTGAAGCACGCTTCGGATTTGTCGGGATCGAGATCCGCCATACGGCGGAACTGTTCCGCGGCGCTTCCGAAGTTATCCTGCGCCAGATAACTGGAAGCCAAGGCCTCGCGAGCGTCGCGATTCGCCGGGTCCAGCTTTAGCGCCGCCTCCAAGAACGGAATGCCTTTCTCCGGAGAGCCCAGCTTCAGGTAGTCCATTCCAACAATTACGTTCGGTCCCAGTAGATTCGGCCGTTCGCGAAGAGCTTTTACCAGATAGCGCGTGGCTACGTCGTATTCTAAGAGTCCTTGATAAGCAAGTCCTAAGTTAACTTGCGCCTCGAGTAAGGCTGGATCGAGCTGAAGAACCCTCTTGAAGTATTCGGCCGCGCGGGCGAATTGCCCCTGCTGCAGATCCATTTGACCGGCATGAAATGACTGTTCGATCTGATCTTCCGCGGTTTGGGATCCTGCAACACTCGACGCGACCGATGAAACGATAACGGCCGCGGCGAGTACAATGGCGCGACGATGCCTCAGAAGCTCAATCTTAACGCGAACTGGATGTTGCGCGGAAGATTGTATTGTCCCGTTACCTGACCGAAGCTGGCTCCACCACAACAACTGGTGTTAGGCGGATTGAACTGCACCCGGTTGAAGGCGTTGAAGAACTCTCCACGGAACTGAAGATCCATCCGATCCTCTGGCCCGAACTTGAAGTTCTTGAAGAGTCCGATATCGAAGTTCTTCACCCCATCGTCGCGGATATCCGGCTCCGTCCGTGAATCGTTGCCATAGCTGTAGTCCGTAGGGGCGACGAAAGTGGCAGGGTTAAACCAGTGAGCTAGCCGGGCGTCCAGCGGACCTGTGGTCAGACTTTCAGTCCCGATCCTGTCCGGAAGGGCGCAGCCGATGTTCGGGATACCGGAGTTGCTGAGCAGGCCCGGGCACCCGCCAATGATGATGGGGAAGCCGCTCTGAAACGTAATGATCGTGTCCACTCCCCATCCGCCGACCACGGCATTAGCGACTTTGTTCATATTAGCGCCAAACTTCCGGCCCCGGCCAAACGGCAGATCGAGAACGGAGGCGATTACCAGCCGCTGTGGCACATCGAATCCGTCCAGGCTGCGCGCGCTGTGAAGGTTATAAGCATTCGAGTCGCCCCAAGTGGGAGAAGCGGCCTCCAGCCAGTTGATTTCGGAGTTGGTGTCGTCGATGAGTTTAGAAACCGTGTAGGTCGCCAGAATTTGGGCTCCGCCAGCGAAGCGTTTCTGAACTTTTAGCTGCATGGAGTGGTAAATCGAATCCCGGTCATCGACCTCGGCCATGGACACGTCGTCATATTGAGGGTAGGGCAGCAGTAACTGAGCTGCTTTGATGGTAGGGCTGGTGCTGAGGCTGCCCCCGTTTTGCACGATGCCATAAAACGGGTTCGGAACCAGAGCCGTAAGTGCCGCCACTTGCGCCGCATTCGTGGGTACGTATTCCGGGGGCAACTGGTCCAGGTCCTGGCTATGCATCGGCAGATGAGTGCCTTTTGAGCCGGCGTAGGCAATATCGACCAGAGTCCCTCCCGCGAATTGGCGCTGAATGTCGAAATTCCATTGCTGGACGTAGGGAGGCAGGTAGTTACTCAGCGGAGCCGAATTCCCGCCTCCCTGCACGTTGATGAACGCCTGGCTACTGTTCGGCTGAAGGACTCCACCCGGAAACGGATTGGAAATCGGATTCTCCGGTGTAACGCCGTTAGCCTGTGCGGGAACCCAGTTGGTGTTGATGGAGTTGATGAATAGGTTGTGAGGCGCGTCATCCCAGCGGTCGTCGAGCGGTGTATAAAATATTCCGTACCCGGCCCTGATAACCGTATTCTGATCGACCTGATAGGAAAGTCCTACTCGTGGGCTGACGGTATTCCAGGATGGAAAGGCGGTGCGGCTCGGATGATTCGCTGAAGCTACCAGATCGTACGCGCCCTGCAGATTGGGTATGCCTACTTGGGCCGCAATGGGGCTGGGTTGCGTGGGGTTGAAAACCACGATTCGGTTGTATCGCTCGGTCCAATCTCCCTGGAAATCGCCTCGAACTCCCAAATTGAGCGTTAATTTCTTGGTTGCCTGCCACGTATCGTTCACGTACAACGCGGCGTATTTGACCTGATCCGCCGTTTTCGCAGGTTCGGTCGTGCTACTGCCGTTGGTAGCACTTCCGTACCCGAGAACGAACGAAGCCATTCCGATACCGGATGAGACCCCCGGCTGGCCATTATTGGGGTTCGCCGCTGTCATGCCGGCATCGAACTGGAATAAGCCGGCAGGATCGTTGCTCTGGTAATAGTTATTGCGAAGCAACCGGTATTCTCCGCCGAACTTGAAATTGTGAGAGCCCCACAGGTGGGTCACCATCGGCTCGAGGCTGTACGTATCATCATTTGCGCCGATGCCGCTGCCGGTTCCGTCCGGACAAAAACTTCCGCCGCCCCAGCGGTCGTCCCCTGGAACCTGTGAAACGCAAGGCGTGGGGATGTTCGTGTAGGTCAAGTCTGGCGTTAACGCAGCCCAGTTGGGGCCGAATTTGTCGAGGTTGATGCCTTCGCTCAAGGGCGTCCGCAAGTAGACGTAGCGGGTGTAGCCGAGGTGCAAGTCCAGCACGGTCTTAGGTGAAATCAGAAATGTGTAGCCGAAGCCGGCTTGATTCGCGACCGTGTTTTCCGTGCAACGGTCGCTGCATATGTCGTTAAACTGACTATCGGGAAGCGACAACACATGTGAACGCGTATAGCGCGCAAAAATCCTCTGGTTCTGGTTGATGTCATAGTCGACGCGCTCATTAATTTGGTTCACGTTGCCGCCAGTCGGGTAATTCTCGACGAAGTTACCGGAGGGATTACCGAATGAGTTCGGCATAGGGAAGTAGCTCAGAAGGGCTTGCGCCGTCGGGTCGAGCCGGTTCGCGGGAATCACATTGCCAGGGAATTGAGTGCGACAAGCGGCGACGCCTGAAACACAATTCGCACTGGTTAATGGATCGTAGATCGGCAGGACCGTGCCGGTGCCAATGGAGCCGACTCCCGAGAAATTTCCAGTGCGTTCCGCGGCAGTGGGCACCCAAGTGGTCAGCACGTTCCCCTTGCGTTGCCGGAAGCCTTCATAGCTCGAGAAAAAGAACAATTTGTCCTTGATGACGGGTCCTCCCCCGTTGACGCCGAATTGATTCTGGGTGAAGGCCGGACGCGGGTTGCCGGCTTCGTTTGAAAAAAAGTCATTCGCATTCAGGAGTTTGTTGCGCAGAAATTCGTAGAGAGAACCGTGAAAGGAGTTGGTGCCCGACTTAGTTGCCAGATTAATTACACCGCCTGCGAAACGCCCGTACTCAGGCCCAAGATTGTTAGTTTGGACTTTAAATTCCTGAATGGCGTCCTGCGTAGGAATGACGGTCACAACATTCAGGTACGCTCCGTTGGTCGGCACGCCGTCGATCAGAATCTCGCTCTGTCCTGCCTGCCCTCCGCCGATTTGGAAATCTCCGGCAGCGAAGGGATTGGCGCCGACCGGATTCCCGGTTGAGGAATTTCCGGCCGAAGGTTGACCTTGTGGGACCACTCCTGCCGTTAGAGCCACTAAAGCCAGCGGATTCCGGCCGTTCAGCGGCAGCTCAGTGACGCTGCGCGACTCCACCACCTGCCCCAGCGAGCTGGTTTCCGGCTGGAGCAATGGCGCCTCGCCCGTCACCTCCACCGTCTGATTGACTGCGCCTACTTGCAGCGCGATATCGACGCGCAATCCACTTTCAACTTCGACGACAATCGGCTGACGGATAAACTTCTTGAACCCGGTCTTCTCTACCTCGACCTTATAGCGGCCGGGCAAGATATTCACAAACGTATACTCACCCGAGCCGGTTGTGAGCATGTTGTGCGTTTCTGCCGTGTCCAGGTTTGTCAAGGTGACGTTGGCGGCTTGCACGACGGAGCCGCTGGCGTCCGTGACAGTTCCGGCGATGGAACCGTATGTGTTTTGAGCGAAACTGGCTGGCGGCGCGAGAGCCAAGGACACCGTCAGCAACAAGCCCAACCGCGAGAAACCGCGAATCATGGCGTTCCCCCTACTATCTAGTGGATTTGATTTACAAAACCCCGGCTCAGCGGATTATAACCGCAAGCGTAAGGTTCGTCAAGCCCAGAACTTGCGAGAAACTTCAGCCCAAGAAAAGACTTACGCGGTGTATCCCTTCACGCTAAGCATTCTCACTCGGAGGTACTCTACGGGGCTTTACGCCGGTACTTGCCGCTTGAGTCGAGCTAAGACGGGCGTACGAAACCGTCCTTACCAGAAATAGGCTGCCACGACCGTCGGGGGACCACTTACGCCGGATAACACTTGAGTAGAGAGTACAATCTGGATGTTTTTTCGATACCAGTCGCTGGGAGCCTGTTTTAAGGCTCTGTCGAAGTAAATTGGGTTGGTTACGAACTCGGCTGCCGCCTCGGTGCCGTATTGCGAAATACCTCCCAAAATGACGATTGTTCCCTCCGTTGTGCGATTCACAACGCGAGTTACCAACGCGTAGTCCTTGTTTATGTCCCTCCCAGGAGGCCAGGCATCGACCAGGTTCCAACCGGTGGCGGCGGGTTTTTGTCTGTCCCGGATGATTTGCGCGTGACGCTTATTGTCGGTATCGAAATAGAAACGAAGTTCGCCCACAAAACTGAGCGCCCAATCATTGTCGAAGGCTCCGACAAGAATCGACGGCCTTCCACGCAAGTCGGCTAGAGATACGGATCTCTCCCCGCGGAGATCCAACTGCTTGCGGTTTCGGGCAAAGTGGTTTTCGAGGCGCGAAAACGATTGCGCGTCCGCCAAGGACACGGAGCTATCCCACATAGGAACGACTTCGCTCAAAGGTACTGATGCGACCGGGGGCAGACCTCGGTGATCTTGTTCGCCCGCAAACCAGGGATTGAGAACACGCGCAGTGCTCGGATTGAAGATGTAGAAATGCGGCTGCCCCACGCAGACCAGCACGCTGTCGCCCGTCATCAAGGGCGCCCAAAAACGGTCCAGTGAGTTCGGGCGAAAGACCAGCCAACAAGAAGTTGCCACTGCAGTGCATAGAACAAACAATCCCAGGACAAGGGCAAGCCGATAGCGTGGCTTGACAGACTGGGGTCTGATATCCGCGGCGAGCGTCTTTGCTTGGATGTACTTTGCATGGTCAGGCGCAACGTAATGCGCCTCCGGTATATACGATCCGGGTGGAAGGCCGAATCGAAGTTCGCCGTCTCGAGCCTCCAGGTAGTACTGTGCCAGCCGTTTCCGGACCTCACCGGCTGTGCCCCGGACGATGGGGTCCTGATTGGTGTCGTAGTGCGGCTCCCGGTCGAAAACGTCGACACCAAGAGTGCGCTCCTTCAGGCAATCAAACCGGCCAGCGACGGCAGCTTCAACAATATGCCGCAGGAAGCGGCTGCACTTCTTACTGGTATGAAAGTGATGGCTTTCAAGAATTCTGTCGAGTTCGGCTAAGACTTCAGCTTTCGGCAGGTCGGACCAAGCGGCCGCCACGCCGACACTCGAACTTTGAGTGTTATTCAGCGACCCCACTGGTTCGTAATACTACCATGTCTGGAAAGAACCAGATGTAGGGGGGTACTGTGCCGTAAAGCACCTCATCCGCGACGCCCCGGGAACCTACCTTCACAAATGTTGCTCGCTTCCGCGAGCGGACGCTAAACACCCTTTTGAACACGATGGACTCAGTCAGCCGGCGAAGTCTCCTCCAGCTCAGTTCTCTGGGATTATTATCGGTCGCCTGGAAGGGCTCGGCTTCCGCAATGTGGCGGGACGAGGCTTCAGCGCAAGATGGTATCCGCGTTCGGGTCACGACCGGAGCGCAAAGGTTTGCCGAGGGACAGTCGCTTGAGTGGCGCGCCCAGACCACGTCGCAAGCAGATTGCATTACGGTTGAACCTGGCGCGACATTTCAAAACGTGCTAGGATTCGGGGCGGCATTCACAGACGCTGCCTGCTATACGTTCAACCGGCTTTCCCCGGAGGCGCGCAACGAACTATTCAGGGAGCTTTTCCATGCGTCGAAGATGGGGTTGAGCGTGTGCCGCCTTTGCATCGGAGCGAGCGATTACTCGACCAAGGTATACAGTTACGACGAGGGCGGCCCCGATCCAGAGCTAAGCCGGTTTTCCATTGATCACGACCGCGAGTACATCATCCCGGCACTCCGGGCAGCTCGCGCCATCAATCCGAACCTCTTTCTGTTTGCCTCGCCCTGGAGTCCGCCCGCCTGGATGAAAGTCAATAACTCGATGCTCGGAGGGCTGATGGAGAAGAAGCATTTCGCCGCTTATGCGAAATACTTTGTGAAATTTCTTCAGGCCTATGCGGAGGCAGGCGTCGAGGTGAATGCAGTCACGATACAGAACGAGGTTGATACCGAGCAGGATGGCCGCATGCCGGCTTCTCTCTGGGGGCAGGAATACGAGACCGGCTTCGTTGCCGAGCACCTTGGACGCGCTCTGGGCGATGCGCGGCTCAACACGAAGATCTGGATTGTCGATCACAATTACAATCTCTGGGGCCGTGCCATAGCGGAGTTGGATGACCCGGAGGTGAGCCGGTACGTGGACGGGGTCGCCTGGCATGGCTATCTGGGAGAGCCCTCAGCCATGACCCGCGTTCATGCATCTCATCCCGACAAGAACATGTATTGGACCGAGGGCGGACCGTCTATCAAGTCTTCGGCCTATGCGACGGATTGGGCCGAGTGGGGAACAACGTTCGCGGGCATTCTGCGTAACTGGTCGCGCTGCGTCGTAGGTTGGAATCTGGCGCTCGACGAAAATGGGAACCCGAATATCGGGCCGTTCGATTGCGGCGGAGTGGTTACCGTTCACTCTAAAACGAAGGAAATTACACGAAGCGGCCAATACTGGGCGTTCGCTCATTATGCCGATGCGGCTCGGCCCGGAGCAACGCGGGTCGAGTCATCAGGTGACCTCGAAGAGGTTTCTCACGTGGCCTTCGCGCGCGCGGATGGAACAAAGGCTCTTGTTCTTACTAATCGTGGTCCGGACAAACAGACCCTATTGCGCGTGCCGGGAAACGAGACGCCGGTCATGCTGCCGCATGATTCCGTTTTGTCGCTCACGTGGGGTTGAGATTAAGTGGCGAGTAACTAGGGATCTATTGCTTCCACATCCACAGACACTTTGAGGGTATGATCGCGACCGCCCAAGATCAGGCCGCGCAACGGACTGACGTCGCCATAATCCCGGCCCCATCCGACCGTGACATGGTTATGGGAGGGCACGACATTGTTCGTTGGATCGACGTCTAACCATCCAACGCCCGGGCAGTAGGCGGACAGCCAGGCGTGCGAAACATCCGCACCGATCAGCCGCAGACGTCCGGGTGGCGGATAGGTACGTAGATAGCCGCTTACGTATCGAGCAGCCAGATTCAACGACCGGAGACAAGCGATTTCAAGGTGTGCAAAGTCCTGGCACACGCCGCAGCGTTTTCGAAAGACTTCTTCCGTAGGAGTTCGCACATTGGTCGCCTTTGCGTCGAAACGAAACTCGGTATGTATCCGGCTGGTCAAATCCAAGAGCGCCTGAATAAAAGGCCGCCCCGGTGTAAACGATTTCAACGCATAGGTGGCAAGCTGCGCGCTGGGCCGAATGCGAGGCGATTCGAATACGAACTGATAGGCTTCGAGCGACTCCCGGCTGTAATCTCTCGAGAGAGTTTGGGCCGCCTCTTCCCATGTGATTGGCTGCTCCGGGGAGGGGGTCTTGTGCTCGTCAATGACAACTTCGCTTCGTGCTTCCACGATCAATCGCCTATGCGGCTGTTGGATGGTGAAGAAACTGAGCTGATTCCCGAAATAGTCGGTTCGCCGGGCTAGTCGTGCAGGAGGATTGATCCGCAATTCGTGCTGAATACAGCGATGATACGGGAGCGATCGTGGCGTAAGACAGGCCACGTGATTTCCTACCGAAACAGGGTACTTATATCTGTAAGTGGTTTTGTGAACGACTCTATAAATCATTCGCCAATGGTGATCGGTAAAGTCCGGGCGTGGCTAAAATAAGTATGCGATATGTTATTCGACCAGGAGGCAAGAAGCTCCTCGAACTCGCGCAAGGTTCGCTTAAGCCGATCCCGCTCGCCGTAATTGCCCTCTACAGTAGTTGATCCAGGTAAGGCATAATGCAGAGTCTGGAGATTAAAACTGCGCAGTAATTTCACAACATTCGTCATGGCCAGCAAGTCAGCGGGCGTGTGGCGCGGAAGCTTGCCATAGAGATCTGCAACATGACTTAGCTGAAAGTCCAGAGAGCGCGGGTTCGTAGTGTCCATCATCAAGACATCCAATACGGCTACGGGCTGCAGCGTCGTGTAATATCGGGACCGGTATGTTATGGAGCTATCCGCAACTTCGAGTAGATACTCCAACAATGGCCAATCGGATGGCCCGAGCGGCTCAGTCAGTTCTCGTAGTTGCCTGGCCAAAGAGATAGCCCGCTCCAGCCGCCGGCCAAGGCTGAGGAAGAGCCATCCAGGCCCCCGAGTAATGTTTTCACGCTCAAGCCCGGAGAACGCGGACAATAACTCCAGACAACCGTTCAACAGCGCCGAATATTCAACGAACAGCATATATTCTTCGATGTGTACCGATTCGGTGAGCTCGCCGATGAGGCGGATCATATCCGTAGACAGCCGCTCCCGAACCGTCCCTCCGACCCGGTGAATCTCGGCAAGGGTGCAGGCTAAACTGTCGTCACGCTTGGCATCGCTCATCAGCGAGATGAGTTCCTGCTCGAGTTCGACAGGAGTTGCCCGTCTCTTCTTCGGTAACTTGCTGTGCCGGGAGTTCAAGCAGGCGTGAAGGCGGAGCAGGCAACCAAGCTCCTGGTCATCGACTCTTCTGACGCGGTTTATCAAAGTTCTCAGAAGCCGCACCGTGTTTTCGGCGCGCTCGGCGTAACGTCCCAACCAGAATAAGTTATCGGCAACGCGGCTGGGCAGATCCCCAGCTCCGCGCCGCAGCTCCACCGGCTGATCGCGCGGAGGACGCATGCTAAAGGTGTCGACTGGACCATTCCAAAGGACCCACGCATCTTTGCTGTGGCCGCCTTTTTGCATCGACACGACGGGACCGTCAGAGCCGGCGACACGGACTAACCCGCCCGGCATGGTAATCCATTCGGTACCGGTATTCAGCACATAGGTGCGCAGCACGAGGCTGCGCGGATAAATATGGCCGTGGTCCCAAACCGGAGCAGTAGACAAAGCGACTTGCTCCTGGGCCACGAACTCGTACGGCCGTGAGCGCAGCCGATCAGTGAAATGCTGCTTTTCCGCCTTCGCAAGCTGCGCTCCAAAGACGGGTTCCATGCCGCGCGAGGGAAAGGCCGGCTTCACCACCAGGCGATCGAGACGATCAAGCACTTGCTCGAGCGCGTAATCCTGTCCGCACCACCAAGTCGCGACGGAGGGAAGCTTCAAGCGTTCGCCAAGCAGGTGCTTGGATAAGCCTGGCAGGAAGGGCATGATCGCCGCGGTTTCAATTAGCCCGCTGCCCAGAGCGTTGGCCACGTGCACGTTTCCGGCAGCGACCGCTTCCACGAGCCCAGCTACGCCGAGAAACGAATCAACCCGCAACTCGAGAGGATCGCAGAAGCCGTCATCTACACGGCGCAAAATAACATTCACCGGCTGGAGGCCTTCTACGGTCTTGAGGTAGACACGGCGTTCGCGAACCGCCAAATCCGCCCCTTCGACCAAAGCGAATCCAAGATAGCGAGCCAGATACGAATGTTCGAAGTAAGTTTCGTTCAAGGGACCTGGAGTGAGCAGAACGACGCGGGGATTATCGCAGCCCGCCAAAGCGATCAAGGCTTCCCGTTGGGCCCGGAAGAAGGGGGCCAGCCGCCGAACATTGGAATCGCGAAAGAGGTCCGGCAGAACATCGGCGACAATAGTCCGATTTTCAAGCGCGTAACCGGCTCCGGAAGGCGCTTGGGCACGATCAGCAAGTACCCACCACTGCCCGTCGGGCGAGCGCGCCAGGTCTACGGCCAACAGATGTAGATAACTTCGGTTCGGGGGCAGGAGACCGGCTACGGGCCGCAGGAAGGCCGGATTCGCGAAAAGAAGCGCGGCTGGAAGGCGCCCGTCGACGAGGAGCTTTTGCGATCCATAAAGGTCTTCGAGGAGCAGTTCCAGCAGTCGCGCCCGTTGTATGATCCCGGCCTCGATTCTTGTCCACTCTTCTGCAGAGATGAGAAAAGGGATCAGATCGATTTCCCAAGGACGATTCGCGCCACGCGGATCACCGTAGATGTTATAGGTGACGCCGTTCTCGCGAATGCGCCGCTCGGCTCGAGCCCAGCGGGTCGACAACTCCTCGGGCCCTAGGGTATGAAGCGACTCAATGAGCCCCCGCCAATGAGGCCTGGGGTTTACGCCGTCCGCAGACAACTCGTCGTAGACGGTTGGATCGCGTAGGGAAATTTGAAGCAGATCCGCAATCATCGTCTGTTCAACTTTCCCGAGGGTAGCAGGTGATGGCGGCGCGGCTGCGACCTGCAACCTCGGGGCATACTAAGGCTATGTGCTTTCGGGCTCTGTGCTTTAGAACCCTCGCCGCGTTCCTGGTCGTCTGCGGCATCTTGCTGGGCGACTTTACGCCTAAATGGAATCAGCCGATCACGCCTTATCGAGTGGCCTCAAACCTCTACTATGTGGGCACGAATTATCTCGCCTCATTTCTGATCACCACGCCACAGGGGCATATTCTGATCAACCCGGACTATGAGGAGTCCGTTCCGGTCATTCGTCAAAGCATCGAGAAGCTTGGATTCCATTTTCGTGACGTCAAAATTATTCTCATCAGCCATGCTCATGACGATCACGCAGCCGGTTGCGCACTCGCCAAGAGGCTGAGCGGAGCCAAGCTGATGGTGATGGACGCCGACGTGAGCGAAATTGAGAGCGGCGGAGCCAACGATTTTCAATACCACCAGCATTGGACTCCGGTAAAGGTCGATCGGATCCTGCACGACGGGGATAAAGTCACACTCGGCGGAATGACGCTGGTGGCGCATCTGACTCCCGGCCACACAAAAGGCTGCACGACGTGGACGACCGACCTCGAGGATGGCGGACGCCGTTATCACGTCGTGATTGTCGGGAGCCCGAATGTAAATCCCGGATACAAACTAATCGGCAATAAGCAATATCCGCAGATCGCAGCGGACTACGAAAAGACTTTTCGCGTGCTGGCGAGTCTTCCTTGCGATATTTTTCTAGGAGCGCACGGCGTTTATTACGGTATCGATGATAAACTGAAACGGCTTCGGGCGGGTGAGGGGAACCCGTTTATCGATCCGGCTGGCTATCGAGCGTATGTTAAAGAGCGCGAACAGGCGTTTCGTACCGAGTTACTGGCACAGCAACACGCCGCAATGTGAGAGTTACACGGTTATTTGGCTTTCCTACTTAGCCCGCCTGATGAAGGTGCCGTCTTGCAGGTCAGCCATCGCCTGCCTCAGTTGAGCCTGCGTGTTCATTACGATCGGGCCGTACCAAGCCACCGGCTCCTCGATCGGTTTGCCGGATACCAACAGGAAGCGGATTCCGTCGGGGCCGGCCTGTACTGTGATCTCATCGCCTCGATCGAAGAGCACCAGCGAGTGATTTTTGACATCGTATACGGGCGGCGCGTCAGGCTGAACGACCTGTTCGGTTAGAACCGCTCGTGGGTCCGAGGCGTCGTGGAACCTGCCGGAACCTGCGAACACGTATGCGAAGGCATTGCGCGTAGTCTCGATCTTCAGCCGCTTTCGCTTACCGGGCGGAACAGAAATATCGAGGTAATTGGGATCTGCCGCAACGCCTTCTACCGGTCCGGTCTTACCCCAGAACTCGCCGCAGATGACCCGAACGTGGGTGCCGTCGTCGTCGGTAATCTCGGGGATCGCGGCCGATGGAATGTCCTGATACCGGGGATCAGTCATTTTCAATGCGGAGGGGAGATTAGCCCACAATTGGAAACCATGCATGCGGCCCTGGGGGTCTCCTTTGGGCATCTCCTGGTGCAGGATGCCGCTGCCGGCGGTCATCCATTGCACGTCGCCGGCGGTCATTTTGCCCCGATTGCCGAGGCTGTCACCGTGCTCGACCGAGCCGGCGAGTACGTACGTTATGGTTTCGATTCCGCGATGCGGATGCCAGGGGAATCCAGCGCGATAGTCGTCCGGGTTGTCGTTGCGAAAGTCATCCAGCAGCAGGAAGGGATCGAAATCCTTCGTTTTGCCGAATCCAAACGCACGCTGCAGCTTCACCCCGGCGCCTTCTACGGTGGGCTTGGTTTGAATGATTTGTTTAATCGGGCGTAGCGACATATAGCTTCTCCTGTTGCCGCGACGGTTAGGCCGCGGCGGCTGCTTGGGATTTGATGGCAGAAACTTCGAGTTCAATCTTGAGGTCGTCACCGACAAGGAGCCCGCCTGTTTCGAGCGCCGCATTCCAAGTCAAACCGAAATCGCTACGCTTGATTTTTGTGGAAGCCGATGCCCCTATTCTGATGTTCCCGTACGGGTCCTTCCCTTCAGGCGTAGGGCCCTCCACGTTCAAGACAACTTCCTTGGTCACGCCGTGGATCGTAAGGTCGCCGGCAATTTTCCATTCTCCATCGCCAGTTTTAGCGATCTTCTTGCTCTTGAAAGTGATGGTTGGAAATTGCTCGACATGCAAAAAATCCTGGCTCTTTAGATGCGCGTCCCGCTGCTCGTCTAATGTGTTGACCTTGCTGGCGTCAATGACGACATCAAGGTGGGAGTCCTTTGGATTATCGGGATCATATTCGATAGTCCCTTCAACCCCGCTAAAGCCGCCGCGAACATTGGTGATCATCATGTGGCGGACAACGAATTGCGCACTGGAGTGCGCCGAATCGATTTTGTAGACTGTTTTCACAGTGTCTCCTTTTCCGGCTGGATGTGCCAGAATATATCTTGATATCAAGATAGATGTAGGGAGCAATCAAAAAGATTCATGCCGTCCGGCCGTAATTCGAAACCTGGGAACGATACAAGCGCAACACATGTATGGCTAATTTTGTGGAAGGCCGCGCACGCCGTGGAGCAGAACGCGACCCGCAGCGTCTCCGGGCTAGGGCTTGGCCTATCCGACTTCGCGGTGTTGGAAGTGCTTCTCCACAAAGGACCGCAGCCGATCAATGCCATAGGGAAAAGGGTCTTGCTGACGAGCGGTTCGATTACAACAGCAATCGACCGGCTGGAATCCAAGAAGCTGGTCCATAGAACGCCTCACCCGGAGGATCAGCGCGCCCGGCTTGTAGAACTGACCGACAGAGGCAGAGGCCTGATCCAATATGCCTTCCGGCAGCACGCGCTCGATATGGAGGAGACAATGGCCGTGCTGACGACGAAGGAGCGTCTTGAACTGACGCGTTTGCTGAAAAAAGTGGGCCTATTTGCAGAGGCGAGGCTCGAATGATAGTGACTACCCGCGCAGCATCTGATCTAATCTGGATACATGGGAGTTTGGCCGCGAAGTGCGGTCGCGCTGCTTGCGCTGCTGCTACTTTTCAGCACTGCGGAGTGCATGGTGACGTGCGCCGTTGTTCCCTGTCAAGGTTCGCACGGCAACCTTCCCCCATGCCATCGACATCCTGCTCCAGCGAATGATGGTTCCCGGCCCTGTTCCCATCCGTTCGTGATGGCGAGCGTGCGGCAGTCCTCAAGCGCGCAGGTTAGTTTCGGCGATTCGGTTGCGTCGATACTTGTTTCTGTAGCTTGCTTGCCGCATTCCCGAGTAGCTTCTGGGCACACTCGATCTGACAATCCGTCTCCGCCCGGCACTATCGCCCTCTCTACTATTGTTCTTCGCATCTGACATCCACTAGCCTGGCCGCGCTTGTTCCTGCATGTTGAGGCGGGCGTTTGAATCGCCCGGATAGGAGATGCGGTGCTTCAGAGGCGTTCGAGGAGCTTTCCCTGCAGAGAATTACTCCTGTGGGGGACCTTGCTTTATGCCGGAGTTACTCCGGCATGTTGGGCACAAGTTGGAGCGAATTCTGCTGCTCAGCAGGGCTCCATGACGGGTATGTCGATGCCTGCGATGCAGATGCCAGATATGAACGCGGCTGGCATGTTCCTGATGAATAATATGTCGGGGACCGCTGTTAACCCAGCGGCTTGGCCAATGCCCATGCTGATGAGACCTCTTGGATCATGGAACACCATGTTCATGACCCAAGCATTTCTGGTAGATACTCAGCAATCGGGGCCGCGAGGCGGAGACAAGCTTTATTCGGCTAACTGGTTTATGGCGGATGCGGAGCATCGCGCGGGGAAAAACGGTGCGTTTGAGTTTCAGCTTATGCTTAGTGCGGAGCCTGCGACTATCGCGGACCGGCGTTACCCGTTATTGTTTCAGACCGGAGAAACTGCTTTCGGAAAACCAATCGTTGATGGGCAACATCCGCATAACTTCATCATGTCGATGGGATTCCAATATGCCTTGTCTCTCGGTGAACATTTTATGCTGGAGCTTTATTTCGCGCCCGTGGGAGATCCGGCGCTTGGACCGATCGCATACCCGCACCGCGCATCGGCAATGGAGATACCACAGGCGCCCATTTCTCATCACTTAGAGGATTCAACGCATATCTCCGACGAGGTTCTAACAGCCGGCATTGCATACAAAAAGGTCCGACTCGAGGCGAGCGGTTTCTACGGTTCCGAGCCTGGGGAAAATCGCTGGACCATCCAGACCGGGCCTATGAACTCCTGGTCTACACGTTTCTGGTATTTGCCTAGCCAGCGTTGGGCCGCGCAGGTCTCGGTTGGCCACTTGACGCATCCAGAGGCGCTCGAAGCCGGCGATCAGACCAGAGCGACGGCATCACTTGAATACTCAAGACCGATGCAAGGCGGAAGCTGGTCCTCGAGTTTGATATGGGGCCGGGTTCATAACACTTATACAAAACGCAACCTCGACTCATATACGGCCGAGTCAGTTCTGCCGATTCATCGAAGGAATTTCATTACGGGCCGAATTGAGCTGGTTGATAAGGACGAATTGTTTGCCGGACAGCCGGAAATAGAGGACTTCTTAGACATCTTCTATGGCAGCACTTTTCGTATCGGCGCATATACCATTGGGTACACGCGCGATATTGGGCTCTTGCCTGACATTGAAACAGGCATCGGGGCCAATGTGGAAGCTTATTCGCTGCCCGGAGCTATTAAACCTTACTACGGAGACCGGCCAATTGGTGGAAATGTGTTTATCCGGTTCCGATTGAAGCCGCATGGCAATTAGCGGGCGAGGTCTATAACGGCATAGGTCTTCAATTCGGGAACTGTAAATTCGGTGGCGTCCGATTGCACTTCATAGTCCAGCAATTTCTCACCGGGGCTGTCAAAGGAAGAAATTTGCGATTTTGGATAACGTCCGAGTACGCGCACGCGGAATCCGCCAACTCGAATGTGGGCGGGTGCTCCATAATTCAGCAGGTGCAGGCGTGGCTTGTCCGGTGCCCCCGTTAAATGAACAATTACCACGCTGGTCCCAAAGAGGCGCACGGTCCGCTTCGAGTCCGTGAGATTGGCACGAATCTTATGAACAATGGAGTCGGCATCCTTAACGCTAGTGAGTGGATATTCTTTTGATGCAGGCTTGACCAGTAACTTGTGATCTGATGACGATGCCGGAACGATCTGAAATAACAAATTGTTTCGTACCATGAGATTCATCACCTCGGCGGAAGCCGCCGAACCGTCGTCGATGAAGCCAATATCGGCGAGCGGCTTCGCGCCGTCAGAGTTGATACTTTTCAGAAATTGCAACATCTTCGCGAGCGGCTCGATTCCGTTCAGATCGGTATGAATTAGAGCTTCGCTCCCGTAGCAGAATGCCTCGGCTGCGGCCAGCGTAGCTGTATTGGCTGGCACATCGTAATAGAAGTGCGCGTTCGGCTGACGCATAAACCGCCAACCGTTCGATGATAGCCACGGCACCCGCGTCGCAGAGGCTTCGTCGAGATGTAGAGTGACACCTGGGTTTCCGAGCCTGATTGTTGCCGTAAGATCGACCGGATGAACTGAAATCCCGGCAATGGTGTTCCAGTTCCCGGACTCAGAACGGGGTACCGCAACCTGGGTAATACCCGCGCTTAGAAGTTTTGGCCCCGTGTTGACGCCTTGCGTCCAGAACAACGTTGGCAGGACGATAGCGAATAGCGGCACCATCACAATTCGATGGTCTTAAGCTTGATCCTGCTCGAGTCGTAGACGCCCAAACCGAGTTCCGATGCGTACTCGACATGGCCGGGCTCTCGAATATAGTGATTGAATTGTGGATTGGCATTGTCGGGTCCGATGTGGCTTGGAGAACGATCGAAGAGCGATGGAGCGCCTTCGGCTTTTCGCTTTGCCTCGATCAAATCAATGAGCACGTGATCCATAGCAACTGGATCGGTACCAAAAAGAATCTGCTTCGGATAAAAGCGGAATTGGGGATATTCGCTGAACGGACCGGCATGCCAGACGGCGCTCAGTCCGTCCATAATATTCAAAACCGTGCGGCTTGGGATAGGCTCGACAGAGGCGAGGGTGCCAATAAATGAGTAAGTGTTCGTCTTTGTGAAGCGGTGCGAACGATCCATATTCGAGAAATCGCCATAGGAAATATTTTTTAAACAACCGGTAACTCCCGCGGCTTGATGTTCTTTCATTTTGGGAACATTGATGATTTTTGTGAACGTATCCGCTACCGGGCGTGTCATGAACGACCGGGTATCTTCCTCTCCAAAGAAGTTGACTTCTACATAGATGTCGGGATCGTAACCCAGCACGGATGTTCTGAACTTACCCTCGGCAGCCCAGATGTGAACGCCTTTGGGAACGCATTTGTCGTACCCGACGCTCTTCAATTGAGATTCGAAACGCTCGTAGATCCAAATTCGCTCCGGTGGAACGCCGATCGCAGTAAGATTCTTGACGATAGCGGCCACGACCTCGGGACTTGACATAACGTGAGGCGCGCCTGAGCAGTTTACTTTAATGCCAACGATATCCAGCGGCGAGATGAAACGGGCCCAGCAATCTTCATCACGTGTGTCGCCGGTGAGCGCGCGCATGCCTCGCGAAAGCATGTTCGTGACCACGGTTTGGTTCACTATGCCTGAGCGAGCGTCGATGGAAGCGTCCGAATGAACACGTACTACCTCGCCGCTGTATGGTCCGGGCATGCCGCGATGAGCCGATGGCTTAAACGGGGTGACGACGCGATAAGAAGGTAGCGGCGCAGTTGGTATCCTGCCCAGGAGCGGCGCAGCAGTCGCCGCGCAAACAAATGTGCGTCTATTCATTCGATCCACGAACATGGTTTCCCGGTGCTATCCTCGCACATAAAAATTCGAAAGCCGCGGCCTTTGTGCTGCTGAGCCCAGTCATGGCCTAGTATGAAGTACGGTTTGGCCCAAGCTTCGCTGTCGATGGTTTTGGGCGCAATGACCGAGACTGAGAGCATTCCGGTTGTGGGTTTTCCCGTGCGCGGGTCCATGATGTGGCTCCATCGCTTCCCATCGGCAACGAAGAATTTTTCGTAACTGCCGGAGGTAGATAGCGATTCATCGCGAAGGCAAACTGTAGCAGCGGCAATGGAAGAGCGCCCGCCACCGTTCAGCTTGATTGGCCAGCCGTTTTCGCCCGGAGGCGCACCGAGCGCATATATGCTGCTGCCGCCGGCTGAGATAAACGCCGTGCGAATACCATCGCGCCGAAGTAATTCGACCATTCGATCAACTGCATAGCCCTTGCCGATGCCGCCGGGGTCGAGCTCTACGCCCTTCTTGGCGAAGCGAACCGTTAGTGTGCGCGGATCGAGAAGCACATTCCTGTAGCCGACGAACTGCATCGCCTCCGCTAGTTCGGCGGGGCTCGCCATATGACCTGTGCCTTTGTAAAATCCCCAAACTTTCATTAGCGGCCCAACAGAGATGTCAAAGGAGCCTTCACTTTGGCGACTGAAATTGAGGCATGTTTGAATTAGCTCGAACAGCTCCTGAGAGACATGCACAGGCCTGTCGGCTGCGTCGCGATTTATCTCGCTCCACTCGCTATGCGGTTTGTAATTGGAGAGCATGGCATCGAGCCTGCTCGCCTCATCGAGGGCATGCGTGACAGCTAAGCGCACCGGCTCTGCAGAGTCGCCGTATGCGACCACGCTGAAGACGGAGCCCATCGCATCGATGCTGCCTTCTTCGCGAACAGGCGCCCCGGCAATGCACTGAGCGCAGAAGAATGCGGCCGCAAGCAGGATTGTAATCTGCCGGAGCACGGAGAACAGTGTATCGCTGGCCGGTTCGCGCCAACCGAGCCGGATACAATCGGATGCCATGGTGACCTTCGGTTGTGTTTTACGCGGCTCGGCGACCGCTGCGCTTCTGTCGGTTTGTGTGACAACTGCTTTGGCACAAGTTCAATACGATCTGCTGCTTCAAGGCGGCCATGTGGTGGACGCGAAAAACCACCTTAGCGCCGAGCGCGATGTGGCGATTCGAGATGGAAAGATTGCTGCTATTGTAGAACATATACCGGCGTCTTCCGCGCTGAAGACGGTAGACGTTAGCGGGCTATACGTTACACCGGGCTTGATCGATATTCACGTCCACGTTTACGCGAGCCCGGGCGAGCGCAATTCCTATGCGGGAGACAATGGCGTGTGGCCGGACGGATTCACGTTGCGGTCCGGAGTAACTACGGTAGCGGATGCCGGCTCCTCGGGATGTCGTAACTTCGAGGATTTCAAAGATCACATCATCGACCGCTCCAAGACGCGAGTGCTGGCGTTTCTGAACATCGTCGGGGCTGGAATGCGAGGCCCCAAATATGAAGACAATCTGGCGGATATGCAGCCGGAACCAGCGGCAGACATGGCGAAGCGTTATCCAGGATTAATCGTTGGCATCAAAACCGCCCATTATTCCGGACCTGAGTGGACACCAGTGGAGCATGCGGTGGAGGCAGGAACTCTGGCCAATATCCCGGTTATGGTAGATTTCGGTGCGAATCGGCCTGAGCGGCCGATCGATATACTACTAACGCAAAAAATGCGACCGGGCGACATTTACACGCACTGTTACTCAGGGTTGAGGAACGAGTTACTACCGGATGGCAAGGTCAATCCGGGAATGTGGGCAGGGCGCAAACGAGGAGTGATCTTCGACGTCGGACATGGTGGTGGAAGCTTTGCGTGGCGTATCGCCGTGCCTGCCATTCAGCAGGGCTTCTTGCCTGATTCAATTTCGACAGATTTGCACATCGGCAGCATGAATTCCGGCATGAAGAACATGCTGAATGTCATGAGCAAGTTCCTGGCAATGGGTCTTTCGATCGATCAGGTGATCGCCTGGTCGACGTGGAATCCGGCACGCGAGATTCATCACGAGGAACTGGGTAATCTTTCGGCCGGTTCCATCGCTGATGTAAGTGTATTGCGAGTCGAGCACGGCAAATTCGGTTTCACGGACATGTACGGGGCACGTATGGACGGCTCACAGAAACTCATTTGCGAACTGACGATAAAAGGCGGAAAGGTGGTGTACGATTTGAACGGCATCAGCCGTCCGGATTGGCGGACGCTTCCGCCGAATTACACGAACGTCGGCGATCCAAGGTGGGATGCTTTAAATCCTGCCCGGCAGCCGCACTAATGTTCAAATACGGCCGAATTTTGCGACTGCTTCGCGGATAGACTTATATTTTTCAATGAACGGATACATGCTGTGCTCGGTGTTGTCGAGCTCTTGCGCCCGCTTCAGCACGGCGGCTGCATGTTCAATTGGAACTACAACCACGCCGTCCAAGTCGGCGACGACAATATCGCCTGGCCGAACTTGGACGCCGGCACAGGTGAGCGCGATATTCTTGCCGGCGAACCGATAATGGTTCACGGTGCCGGATGGCACCACGCCGCGGCTAAAGACTGGAAATTGAACTCTCGCAATTTGGGCGGTGTCCCGGACGCTGCCATCCACGACGGCGCCCGCGAAGTCCCGAAATTTCATTGCGGTGCTCATGAGGCCGCCGATGCCTGCGTAGTCCAATCCGTCTTCGACGGCCATGACATACACCGAGCCCGGGGGCGCCTCGTCAATGGCGTCCAGGATGCCTTGTATCGCCGGCGAACCTTCCTTGTTTTCTTCTTTTTTCATGAGGACCGTAACGGCTGGACCGGCGAACTTCGTGGGCGCGAGGGGGCGCATGTCGTGCGACATATAGGCGCGCGTACCGTAGAGTTGTTCCATTGCGTCCGAAACGGAAGCAGCTTCGACGAGCCGGAAACCCTCTACGATGCTGGCCGGTGGACTGCTGACAGTAGCTTGTCTGAATGCGAGTGAAACGAGCAACGCGGCGCCTGTGCACGATGCGAAGAATAGCTTTCGAAGAAGGGATTGGCGGGCCATCGCGCCTCAGATATAGGCGATCACGTCGATCTCGACGAGCGACTTCCCCGGCACTCCGGCTACCGATACGGTTGTTCGCACTGGTGGTTCGGGTCCGAAGCGGCCCTGAAATACCTCGTTCATGTCCTGGTAATCTTTCAAATCCGCAAGATACACTTGCGCCTTCAGAACCTTATTCATGGACGAGCCGCAAGCTTCTAAGTTCTTTTGGATCTCATCGAGAACGTGTTTGGTATGCGCCTTGATGTCACCTTCGAAATGCGCGCCGACCCCCGACAGAAATAATAAGTTGCCGTAAGAGACCGCCCCGCTGAAAAGGGGCGTTTTTTCGGGCGCTTTTCCATCGTGCCACCATACCTTCTTAGTGGGACCGGTTTGCGCTTCGGCTGTTCCGCTCGCCACGGTAGCCGCAGCAGCGGCCATCGCGCTCTTACCGAGAAAGCTCCTTCTATCTGGCTTTGCCATTTCTCTCCTTTTTTGGATTTATAAGTGTGAAGTTACTTCAGCTACGTTGTGGAGTCGCTTGATACTGATGCCGTTCGGCGCTCCATTCCGCCTCGCCGTATTCGCCAAGATTAACTTGGCCACTCATTTTATCGCCGTTAACCGTTCCTATGAAATCGTAGGATAATGTCTGCCCCTGGATTCTCTGAAGCCCATGAAACCGCACGTGGTCGCTCTGGACTTTCCCGGTCAGATCGCCCGAGACGAACTCACCGTGGTGCGTGCCCAACAACTCGCTTCCGTGTTGTTCCAGGATCAGCGTGTGCATTGCCGATCCACGGACGAACCGGAGTTCGAGGCTCCATTGACCGGCGACCGGCGCCGTCTCACCGGTTGGAATCGGCGGATTCTCGAACTTTGGAGGATGGGATAGGGTTGCGTAAAGACGCTCGGCGACAATTTCCGCATCGCCAGCCATCATCATGTAAGGGACGACGGAAACGCCGCTCGCCATTTTGTCAGGACGGTGTCCCGAGCCTCCCGCGAGCGCGATGCGCGGGTCCGTATCGAACAAGAGCTTACTAAGTTCTTGGCCGGTGATGCCAATCCGGGCCGCGTCCCATTCGATTCGTAGCTCCGGAGTGCGGTTTGAGAGCCCCTCCGGGTCGGTAACGCGGGCCGTGACTCCATTCACCTTCTGAACAGCCGTTGAAATCGTCTGCAGCTCAGCGAGCCACTGCCGCCACTCGGCATCGTGGTCTCGGGCCTTCCAGCATTCGACGGCCGCCAGCATCCCCATGATCTCTTCCTTGCCGGCCTTCAACGAGCGCCCGAACGCGTGATGCGGCGCGCTGTTGGCCCAGGCGGCTTGCAAGAAGTTTTTGTCGCCGAGGACCATACCCGCAGCCTGCGGCCCACGAAGGCATTTGCCGCCGCTATAAGCAACCGCGGTGGCTCCTCGCTTCAGGTGAACGTTCGGAATCGTCAACACTTCGGCGGCTGCATCCACAAGCACCGGGACATTATGGCGGCGCGCGACATTGGAGATCGCTTCCGTCCCCAGCGGGCCATCGTCGCCAGGTCCCGCGAGGATGTATACCATCGCGGTGCGGTCGCTAAAGGCGCCCTCAAGCTCCGAAGCTTGACTGATTTCGATGATCTTCACGCCGATCATGCGCACGGCGTGGTCATATACGTTGCGCGAGTAGGCTGGGATGATGACTTCGCTCTTCAGGTTGGTCAGATCGGGCAGGCGCTCCATACGTTCCGGGTTTGTGCCTGCCACTGATCCGGCTGTGCAGTTCGTGAGTGCGGCCGCGCAACCTGCCGTGACGATGCCCCAAGGCGCACCGGTGAGCTCCGCCAGCCGTTTGCCTACTCCGTCCATCAGCTCGTCCATCTGCACGTAACTGCGCGACGCCAGGTCCATCGCCTGTTTCACTTCGGGCAGAGTTTGCGAACCGGTAATGATGGTGAACGTGCCGCGCGCGTTGATCAACGGGCGAACGCCGAGAGATTCATAAAGCTTCGCGCTGTCAGCGGAGGCGGCAGCTTGGGTGGTGCGCGTGGGCTTTGCGGCTGCGCCCGCGCCGGCGAGACCCGCCAATGCTGCGCTTGATAGAAGACCACCGCGGCGAAACAACTCGCGCCGGTTGCATCCGGTTTGACGAGTAATGAATTTATAAAAGAACGGCATCGAGGATGGCATGCTCTTTCGTCACTATACTCTGGAATGCGGACTGGATGGCGCCTTCAGGTAAGGGACGAAGCCATGGGTCTTTGTTCTGATCCGGTAAACGGAGGTGGTTGCCGTGATGTATAGAGTTTGATAATTGCTATCGCCCCAGGCAAGATTGGCGGGCTGCTCCGGCGTAACAATGGTGCCAAGATGTTGGCCGTGCGCATCCCACACCCAGATTCCTCGCGGACCTACGACAAAGAGATTGCCCGCTTGATCCACTTTCATGCCATCCGGGACTCCGCCTGCTCCTTTTTCATCTCCAAAGAGACGCTCATTGCTCACAGTTGCATCGGGATTGAAGTCAAAGACGCGAATGTCCCGGCGGTCGCTGTCGTCCACATACAGCCGCTTTCCGTCCGGTGAAAACGCAAGGCCGTTCGGCTGCGACATATCTTTGATAAGCAAAGTTACTTGGCCGGTTTCACTCAACCGGTAAACTCCCTGAAACGGAATTTCCTGCTTCTGTCCCGCCACAAGATCCAATGTCGGGTCGGTGAAATATAAGGCGCCATCGGGGCCGGGCACGACGTCGTTGGGACTATTGAATCGTTGGCCTCCGAAGCGGTCCGCCAAAATTGTGTACTGGCCGTTTGGCGTGATGCGAATGATGGCGCGCAATACGCTGGCGCAATCGATTAGCCTGCGTTTACTATCGAAGGTGTTTCCATCCGGGTCTCCCAATGAAATGATGGATTCTTTCTGTCCATTCGGATAAACGCGATAGATCTTGTTCTGTATTTCGTCACTGACATAGAGAAAACCCGATTCGTCCCAAACCGGACCTTCGGTAAATCCAAAACCGGAAGCGATCGAGCTGAGCTGAGCATGAGGGTCGATGAGCTTCCAGAATTCCGGCGATTCTGCCACAAGCTGGAACTGTCTTGTTTCGTTCTTCGTTTCCAAGGCCGAAGCCAGTGCGGCGAACAACAGCGCTGCGACGGCCAAAATTTTCAGCATAAATTCTAAGCCTGAACGGCTTTCGATAAGACTTCCCGCAGCCGGCGCGCCACGATCGTGTCTTCGCCGGGTTGAAGCATCCACACGCCAACCACGATCGTGTTCTCATCGGATTCGATGCCTTTGCTGCCTTCTCGCCTACCAGTGGACGGATTCAGTTCGATGGCGGGCGTTCCTTTTCTCAGCTCCCCGGCGACCTGGAGGGGAGAGATTCGCACACGCTGCTGATCGTAAGTCAAGAAAAGATGCGGGACATGGTTTGCAACCTCAGGAACAAGGATTTTATATGCGATGGTAGGAATGCCGCGTAAATTTTCCGCGATTTGCTCGGCTCTTCGATGAAACTCGGCTTGCATGCCATCATCTGATTGCTGAAGAAACCAATCGACTGCAGCCACCATGCCGACTATTTGCTCTTTTGCGACTTTCATGCCGCGCCCGATGCCTTCATCGAAGGGATTATTCGTCGCGGCGGCGGCTGCAATCAGATCTTTCCTGCCAAGCAGTAAGCCGGCATTTTGCGGTCCACGGATACCTTTGCCACCTGAAAAGGTTACTAAGTCAAAGCCCATTTTGGTGTAATTCCAAAGGTTGGAAATGGGCGGAACGTCGGCTGCCGCATCGTTGAAGCACGGAACGCTGTTCCGATGCGCTACCCGAATCCAATCCTCGCGGCTTATCTGGCCGCCTTCGGCAGCGTTGAAGAAGTGCGCCATCACTGTTTTGGCAGTGAACGCGTGCTCGTAGTCCGCCTCGGTCTCCACCTCGATGAAGCGGCATCCACAGTTCTCGATGGCGTGATCGTATCCGTAGCGATGAGCCTTCTGGATGATTACTTCATTCTTCAAGTGACCCATTTGAGCGGGCACAGCCTGGATGGGCGCATTATTCATCACGTCTATGCAGGCTGCCGTACCTAGCGTCAGCGCTCCGGAAGCTCCGGAGGTGACCACGGCCGCGTCGCATTGCAATTTCCTAGCGAGATATTCGCCGGCTTTCGCCTGCAATTCGAGAAGCCGTACCGGGTTCTTAGCTGCCAGCGCGACGGCAGCCTGGACCGGCGGCGGCATGATTGAGGCGGTCAGGATGGTATACGTGCCGGCCGCATTGATGATCTTTGCGACGCCCAGTTTGTCGTAGTAATCCTCCCCGGGGTCACTCGTTTTCGGTGTTTCGCTCGCATCGCTTCGCGCTGCAGCAAGGCCGGTAATCGCTAGCGCATTCCTGGCATGCTCGAAGAAGTTGCGTCGAGTCGCATTTCGCTTCATAGTTTCATCTCGTGAACACCAGCGTCCCAAAATGCTCCGGCACGTGGTTGGAATCGCGCTTTCCCGCACAGGTGGGCTGCCAACACATAAAGTGTCTTTGCGGATCTGCGCCGACGCCATCGATGCGATAGAGATTGCCGCGCCACTTCGTGCCATCGTGCACGGGTTCAGGACTGACGGACGAAAGCGGGATTTGCGCGGCCGCATACCAGACCTTTCGTGCTTCGTCAATCCGAGCCATCGCGTGCCAGCCTGACCTCCAGGTATGGTCATAGCTGTTGTGATCCAGGTCGATCGCGAGATCGATCCAATCGCCTGTCGGCGCGATCTCGAATTCACGGTAATGCCGAATGTGAGTCCAGTCGTATCCGAGAAACATCTCGACCACATCCCGGTCCCACAAGCCGACGTGCGGCTCAGTGTTATTAGCCGGCAGGAACAGGTTTAGAACTGTATACGGACACTTGAAAAGCAAGTACAAGTTGGTGTCTGTCCAGAACGCGCGTACTTCAGTCGCGAGGTTCTTGTACTCAATCACGCGGCCACAATCCTTGTCCATCATCTGGGAGGCAGCATCTTTCCAGATCGCGGCGTCCGGGTCAAGCGTGAGCGCGGGATTGCCGCTGACGTGCCTGATGGTAAACGTCGCTCTCGGCTCGTGCACCTCACATAGCTCTTGGCCTTCGATGACAAACGAAGCTATTGTTAGACAACCGAACGCCGCGATTGCCAATTGAGCCTTACTTGCTTCAACGGTTTTCATGTGACATCGATTTTATGGCAACGCGAAGCTGAAAAGATCGCTGCCGGAAGCGATCGCAACGTACTGCTTGTCTTCGACGGCGTAACTCATCGGCGAGGCGTGCATCGTCTGGCCGGTTGTGAAGTGCCATAGCGGCTTCCCGGTTTCGGCGTCCACGGCTTCAAACGCTTCTGCGTCATCACCAAAAAAAACCAGGCCTCCAGCCGTGGTCATTGTTCCACCCCATGAGCCGCCCGAGCCGATTTGCGGGTAGCGCCATGCGAATTTTCCGGTCTCCGGATTGAAGGCCAACAGAATCTTTTGAGCGATGTCGCCACGGGCGTGTTTCGACCCCGTCGCGTAGTATTCTTGACCCTCTTCGAAGTGTTGCGGCTTAAAGAAAAGCAACTCGCATTGTTCCAGGGCCATGAAGTAGAGCAAATGAGTGGAAGGATTATAGGAAGGCGAAAACCAGTTCGTCGCGCCGATCATCCCAGGGCAGGTGAGTGTTCCGTTGACCGAAGGCTCAATACCGGTGCGGATGGGGCGGCCGGCCGCGTCTATGCCGCTGGCCCAATTGAGCCGATCGACAAACCTGGTAGCAGATAGGAACTTGCCGTTGGAGCGGTCGAGCACATACAGAAATCCATTTCTATTTGCTTGGACAAGTAACTTCCGCGGCGTTCCATTATAGATGGCGTCGATCAGAACCGGAGTTTGGGTCGCATCGTAATCGAACAGATCGTGCGGGGTGAACTGAAAGTACCATTTCAGCTTGCCGGTTTCGGCATCCAGCGCCACAACAGAGTTAGCGTATAGATCGTCGCCAGGGCGCGGGGCGCCATCGAAGACGGGCGAAGGATTGCTAGTTCCCCAATAGACAGTTTTCAGTTCCGGGTCATAAGTTCCAGGCATCCAGGTGGTGGCTCCGCCGCGCAGGTACATGTCGCCGGGCCAGCTTGACGATCCGAATTCGCCCGGCCCCGGAATGGTCCAGAACCGCCAAATCTCCTTGCCTGATTCGGCATTGAACGCGGCCAAGAAACCGCGGACGCCGTCGTCGCCGGCTGACGTTCCCACCAGAACCTTGTTATTGACGATAAGAGGCGCGCTGGTGGCTCCATAATTCTTGTTGCCCTGAGCGTATGAAACGTCCCAAATGAGATGTCCTGAACGAGCGTCCAAACATAAAAGATGGGCGTTGTCGGTCTCTATATAGACATGTGTTCCTAACACGGCAACGCCGCGATTGTGGTGAGCCGAAGCGTCATCCACCAAGCCTTCAGTAACCGGGCGCGAGTAGTGCCAGATAGCACGTCCGGTTCGAGCGTCGAGTGCGAACGCATCATTCGCCGAAGTCATCAAGAGTATGCCGTTGATCACCACGGGCGTTGCTTCGAGTAAGCTCGAGTTCCGCGAATGAAATACCCATTGCGCCCGCAGTTGATTCACATTTTCGCGCGTGATCTCCGCAAGACTGCTGTATCGCTGCCCGCTATAGTCGCCGTTATATGAAGGCCAGTTGCGCGCGACCGGATGCACCAGCAGTTCGCTCGGAGTGACGGCGAGCATAGCGCCCACATCCGAGTTTGCGTCAAAAGCTGCTAGCGCCATCCCGCATCCACAAAGAATAGCTGCGTACATTAGCGGTCCGGCGCACGCGCACGCCGCGCCTCGAAGTGTAGCGATTTTCAATATTCAACAGGATAGTCATTCGCATCGGCAGTTTCCAGCGCTTCGCTGCTAGACTTGCGTTTTCAGGATGAGCAGCGGGGCTTCAAGAATGCGCATCGCGATCGCTCTGGCAAGCGCTGTGCTTGCGCGATCGCCCTTACAAGCTCAGCAGGCAGGTCAGGCGTTGTACCAATCGAATTGCGCAGGCTGTCATGGTTTAGATGGCCGCGGCGGTGAGCATGCGCCGGACATCGCCACTGTGCAGAGGGTGCAGCAGTTGACGGAACGGGACCTTCTTCGAATTATTCGCGACGGCATGCCCGCGTCAGGCATGCCCGCGTTCGGGTCGCGGCTCAATAGCGAACAGCTCTCTACCGTTTCGGGTTATCTGCGCACTCTGCAAGGCGAGCGAAGGACGGCGCCGTTGCCCGGTAATCCTGCAAGAGGGCGCGATTTGTTTTTCAAAGAAGCGGGCTGTTCTGAATGCCACATGGCTGGTGGTGAGGGTGGCTTTATCGCGGTCGATCTGTCCTCATATTCTTCCGGGCATTCGATTGAGCAGATACGCGAGTCAATTCTAAACCCAAATGATAATCTTGACCCGCCTCACCCACTCGCGACGGTCGTGACCGAGAATGGCCAGCAATATACGGGAGTCATCCGGAATGAAGATAATTTCTCGATGCAGTTAGAGGGCCGCGATGGCATCTTTCACTTGCTAGATAAAGTTACTTTGGTGAGTATCAAGCGAGAGAAGCGATCATTCATGCCAGCTAACTACGGTTCAAAGCTCAGCCCGGCCGATGTCAATGATCTGATCAGCTTCCTGATGCAAATCGCAGCCTCACAACCCAAGCAAACAGAGGACAATTCCGAATGGTGACAGTCAGTTTTCATTTCGCAGCGACATGCGCTTGTGGCGGGTGGCCCAAAATTGGGAATGGGGCCAGCGGCGCTCTTGGGTGTAAAGAAAGTTGCGGTTCGCTGTGTACGTTTCGAACTCGCGTCTAATGGAATGGTCAAACTCCTTCCAGGTGCCCCGGTCCGAATGGACCGAATCTGCCACCGCATCTGCCGCACGAAGTGCATCGGATAGCGCCTTGTGAATTCCTTGGGACGAAATTGGGTCGTAAGCAGAGGCAGCGTCCCCGACAGCGAGCCACGCGGGCCCCGCCGCACGATCCAAACGAAAACTCGGCGCCGGGCGCACAATCAATTCTTCTGGAAGAAAACGGCAGTTATCCAACTGCGCAGCTATTAACTTTGTTCGAAGGAGATAGGCAAACCAGTTATCGCGCCGGTGTAACATCCGGGAACGAATTATTTCGGGATCGGTTGCAATCGCAACAGCGACGCGCCGCTCCGGGAGGCCAGCGAAATACCACCACCCATCCTGAACAGCCTCGAGCATCGTGGGCTTCGAGCAGCGCGCCGAATCGACCGGCGACTCAAAGAAGCCATAGACAAACACCAGATGATCCAGAAATAGACGATATGAGCCGGCATGCCGCGCAAACACCGAGCCGGCGCCCGTTGCGTCCACAACAAAGCGGGCGGCGAGAAACTCTTCCTGGCCATCGGTCAAGCGGAACCGCAAGAGAAACCCGCGATCATGCAAGGGTTCGCACCCAATTAACCTCTTTCCAGACTCCCAACAAGCTCCGCTTTTGATGGCTCCTTCAGCTAGCAAGCGGTCGAAAAGATTCCGATCGAGATGCCAGCCGCATCCATGAGGGTTGAGCACGAAATCGTTGTATCCGACCTGCTCGCTGCCCCAGAGTGAACAACTCCCGAGACATCTTTGGTGTGCCTGGCGGAGGAAGGCATCCCATATTCCGAGCTCCTGAAGAAGCGTACGCGTGTCGGGTGGAATGCTCTCGCCGACGCGCTTGCCATCAGCGCGAGCGGCGCCAATTACACGGACGTTCCGAACGCCCTTCCGGGCGAGGGCAAGAGCAGTGGCGAACGCCGCGACGCCATCCCCAACAATGACGACTTCACAATTGCCGCTCGCCTGCATGGAGGGTCGCTAGTGAATTGCTCCCATTCCCAGGATTTTACCCGTTGGATGCCTGTCGCGCTTGCTGCCGAGAGCATTCAGCCTCAAGGTGAGAGGCAACACGTCTACCAACGGACACCCGGACTTTACCCAACGCACTGCGACCTCCCGGCAGGTGCCGGAATTCGGCGGCTCGGCATCCGTGTTGAATACGGGGCCCATGGGGCCGGTCGGCGCGATGAGTTCGGTAATATAATTACTCGCCTCCGGATTGCCAGGCACGATCAGACCATTTAACGGCAAGATCAGCGCCTCCATAATCGCTCGGGTAGGTTGCTCGAACCACCACGCCATGGTATGCACTTCGCCTTTCGCATCTGCCATTACGGACTGCTGATGTCCAAGGACACCCCGCTGTACGGGGCGTAGTTGATCGATCAAAGCAGCCATTGCCCGCGCTGGCGAAATGACGGGTGGAACAGGAGGCGGCACCTTACCCATGGAGTTTGTATAGTCGGCCCACAACTGAATCTCGTCGTCGGTGAATACGCGATACATCGGTCCGGTCTGAAAATTCATGAGAGAACGGATCTGGCTGTTCTCCCAATCACCGGGAGTAATCCAGCCGTGCTCGGCTAGCGCCTTCAAAAATCCAGGCGGATCAGCGAACCACTCATTGATGTAAGTGCCGCCGACCATATGTTGCTGGTGATTGGAACTGCCATATTTCGCCTTTCGCCGGATCATGTCGAGCATGCGTTGTTCGAGTGTCGGCTGATGCTGAATGAGTCGCCGCAAATCCTCGCCTAAGTTACCTACATTGCCGAAGGCCACGAATCCGTTCCAAATGCGCCGCCATTCCTGATCCACCTGTTGCTGCCCACCCATTGCGCGTGCATTTTGGAGATAGATCTTGATAGCTTCCACCGCCCGCTGCCCATGGCCGTTTACGGCGTTATCGATACCGATGTGCATCACATAGTAGTGCGAGTTGACGTTGAAGTAATCAAATAAGTCCCGCGTCGTTTTCGAGTCTACAATCTCCCACTCGAGCTGGAGTGTCATCCCTAAGATCTCCGGATAATAGTCATCAGTGAACTGGGAAATTGCCAATTCGAATGCCGGTACTGTGAATGCGCTGTCGAGAAATCGCGGATCGTACGCGAACTCCCGGCTATTGAACGGAAATGGATAGAAACCGACGGAATGACATAGGTCGAGATAAATGTTGCAGTGGTTCTTCGAGACGTCGCCATCGCCGAGCTCATCCATGAGGATGGAGTAAATCAGCGCGCGAACTTCGTCAATCGGACCTGTTTTCCCGACATTGCGCAACCAGGATCCGTCGGTCCCGTTGAAAGGCGCAAACTGGATGATTCGAATAATCAGGTCCTGCCGCGTCTTGAAGACGGGATTGGTGGCTGGGTCGCTGGTGTTTGAATCGTCCACCAGTTCCTGATAAATGAAATCCAGCCGTTCCTGGAATGCATCTTCGGTGTATGGGAAAAATAGTTGATCCTGAGGCGCCTTGGCCGGATCATTCGAAAAGTCTTCGGCCCATTTGAGCCAATGGTTGGTATAGGCTCGCGCTTGCTTCAGTGTCTCCTGATCGGGCGATCTATCGCTCATCAAGCGGAAGAATAGTTCGCGCTCGTCGAAGATGGTCTCGAGGTAGTTCGGGAACGGCTGCACCTGGGGATGGCTCGTCTCGATCAGCAAGCTTTCGGTTTCAAGAAACCAGTTCTCGTCCCCGACTGTGACGCCGTCGCTTTGAATAGCTGTGTTCTGGAGGATCGTTCCGATCTTGTTCCAGTTTTCCAGGATCTGCCAATTATCCTGGTAACGCCCCCAATTCTGCGGCAGCGCGGATTCGGTCCCCAATCCTCGGACAGACCAGCGCTGGTCCCCCAATTCGGGCGCGGGCTGGTTGGTATCCGGATCGATCTCTATCGACACATCGGCCGCGGTAAAGACCGCAACCGGACGCTGAGCCGGCCAGGACCAGAACAACGTCCTGTTGCCCGGAGGATTCGGAGAAGGCGGATGAGTGGCGCACGAGTTGTAATCGGTGTGCCACGGAATGGCCATCCATTTAGATAGGTCGCCGGGCTCCAGACCGTCCTCGACATGCCGGGGCACATATCCACCCGAGAGGACTGGCTTGCCATCGACGATGGCGCCATAGTTAAGGGGCTTTGCCCAGACACGGAATGGACCGCCGCCCGAGTTACGCCAATCCTTGATGTATAAGTTCGGTTCGCGTACGACAAAAGTCAAGTCTATGCCGGGAGAGAATCGGCCGCCCAGGCAATTCACAAACGTCGCCTTGTCCAGCAACTCGCCGGGACCGAACGCGGGCCCGGAGCCTTTCTTGAACTGACCGCTGTTCCATTTTTCCAGGAAGAAGTACTGAGTCTTTCGAAGCGCCAGCATGGACTCATTCGCTCCGCCCAGGTGTAGAGGCATGAGCGTTAAATCACTGAACTGATCCTTATTATTCGGATTCCGGAAGATCGCGGAAATTCCGGACAGCAACGTGGATGTAGGATCGGTGTCGCCCGTGATGCTGCCGACCTGGTCGTGAGCCGAGCGTCCCTGGGCACTTAGATTCGTGGTCCACTGCTGGAGAGCAGCCGCCTGAAAAATCGGAAACACCTGATCATCAAATGTGGGCTGATAACTCTGCTGGAACTCGTTGCTGTAAATAGCGGGAGCCAGGTCAAGTTTCCGCACCCACGCGTCATAGATGTCGTCCCACAACGAGACAACGTTGAGAATTTGCGGGGCAAACGAAGGATCGGTGGCAGTGACCCAGGCTCCATGGACATCGGCGGCCGTATCGTCTTCGAACACGAGAGCAGCCATAACCGGACCATCGGAGGAGTCGTCGAACCATTGATCGTTGTTCACGTCCTCATCAAGAGGAACCGTCCGGCCATTCACCTTCCAGCCGGCGGCGCGGCCATAACCGCCGGTAACAATCAATCTTCCGTGCTCGTCGGTGCGAATCTCTCCCAAGGTGTCGATCGGTCCGCTAGGCAGGTCCACGTCCACGAACGAATCCTCAGGAAAGGATTTGGGATAGTTAGGGACTGGGACGGCAGCCCGCCGGATCGCATCATAGTAAGAGGCCTGCGTTTTTCGATCGAATCGAACCTGTGGCGCGTTTCGGCCCGAAACGGTGCGCGGTCCCGGGTCGATGGTGAACCGTTTAACGCGCGTGGCATCATTCAGTACGGCTAGCTTGTCAGGCGGCTGCGGCGCTGCTGCATCGGGTGCAAGTGTAGGCCAATTCCGAATGGGCGGAAGGCGCCCCTCTTCGTAGCCTGAGATGCCCTGTGGCTGGTCTTCCGTTTCCACTAGAACGAACGTATTGGCTTTCTTATTCGCTAAGTGGACAGTCCAGATGATATCTTTTACTATCTTGCCGTCTACATTTGTGCCGATTTGTACTTCCGAACCTTTTCCGCTGGGATAAGCTTCCTCTTGTCCACCCGGGTAATGAAAAATTCGGAAACGAGCGCCCTGCCTTTTGAGGCCGCCGTTGTCATCCCGCAGATCTTTGCTGGTTACATGATCGGACTCCGTCCCAGGACGGATGGGGAGACCGCCAACCACCTTCGGATCTCCAGGAACCGGCAATCCGGCCATAGTTTCCGGAGCAATGTTATATTCTTCGCTATTTCCCACCCGAGCAATACCAATCGCTGGGTGAATACGATAAGACGGTCCCGGCATCAGCTAAGTCTCCCCTGCAATATTTTCAGAATGCGAATCTAGGTGCACAAATACAAACAGGATTTAGAAGCGTCGCCAGTATAACGCCAAACTGATTTGGTCGCAACGCCTATTTACGATTTTCCGCTGATATCAGCTAATTTCGAATGAAAAGATAATCTTTCGCTATTATTGCGATTGCAACAATTGCATCTCGAGGGCGAGCGGCGCGCCTGTTTGGGCTGAAGCGCAGCACGTCTCCGCGCCGCTGCTTTTTCGTACACTGCCTCGTACAATACGTCTTGAGCTGCGTTCGCATACGTGTGCACCAAACGAGGTTGAACATTCTGGCCAAACGAGCATTCGCAAGTACATCGCTATTCTTCCTGATGCTTTCTTCCGCAAGGGTCGCAGCAACACAGACCGCTAACTCTACGCCGGCGGCCCCCGCGCCGGGTGCGCAGACTCCGGGTGCGCAGAACGCTTCACCACCGAATGAGCCTGCCCGCAGGGGCGGGTTCGTGGAAGGACAGAGGCGTCCGGCGGAAAATTCAGAGCAAGTTGCGCGAGGCAAATTGCTGTTTGGCATCGACTGCCGTGGTTGCCATGGCGCAGATCTCCGAGGCGGGGATTTGGGAGGGCCGAATCTCCTGCGCTCGCAAGTCGCGCTGAGCGATCACAATGGTGAGTTGATCGTTCCAATCATTCAAGGGAGTCGTCAGAAAATGGGCATGCCAGCGATCGGGCTGAGTGACGCGGACGCCAAGGCGGTGGCCGCTTATGTGCGCAGCGTGGTCGAGACGATCGAAGGGCAAGGCGCGCCGCCGTCAGCCGGCCGACCAGCGCCAAGCATTCTCGTTGGAAATGCAAGCGAGGGTAGAGCCTACTTCGTGACGAAGTGCAGCGGCTGCCATTCCGCGGCAAACGATCTCAATAAGATCGCAAGCCGAATTTCCGATCCGAAGCGGTTGCAAGACGCTTGGCTTGCGGGCGGCACCGAAGAAGAGGAGTCGGCGGACGGAGCTGCAACAACTGCCCGCACTGTGACGGCCACGATCACGCTGCCTTCGGGAGAAATCGTGGAAGGCAAATTGGTCCGGGTTGATGATTTCTTAATCACGCTGACTCTTGCTGACGGAATCCAAAGAACCTTTCGCAGAGCCGGAGATACGCCGAAGGTAGTCATTCACGATCCTTTGAAGGTCCACCGCGATCTGCTATCGCAGTACAGTGACAAAGATATCCATGACGTGACCGCCTATCTGGCGACCTTGAAATGAAGCTCAGCAAAATCTTTTTCGCAGCCTCTTTACTTGTTACGCCGCTTCTTGTTAACGCACAAGGGAACGGCTTGAATCCGGCTGATATTCTTAAGCCGCTCGTGGATTCCTGGCCGACTTACAACGGCGACTATTCCGGTAAGCGTTACAGCGCACTCAAGCAGGTGAATCGTTCCAACGTCCAGCATCTGACGCTTGCCTGGATGACCCAAGTGAATCCTGGAACCGATGAAGGAAGCGGACATCGGCGGAGGCATCATCACGAAAGTACGCCGGTAATTGTCGGAGGCGAGGGCCCCGGCGATATCGATATTCAGGGTGGCACTATCAAAGCGTCGGTGCTCGAAGTAGATGGGACGCTCTATTTCACCATGCCCGACAACGCCTGGGCCGTAGATGCCCGCGATGGCCACGAACTGTGGCATTACTTCTGGAAGACCAAAGGCGGCACGCACATCGGGAATCGCGGTCTCGGCATGTGGAACAACTACCTGTTTATGGAAACGCCGGATGATTATCTCGTCTCTCTCGACGCCAAAACAGGCAAGGAGCGTTGGCATAAAGTGATCGCCGATGTGGACGACGGCTATTTCTCGACGCCTGCCCCCATTGTTATAGGCAACCACGTTTTAGTCGGAACGGGAAACGATATCGATGCTCCCGGGTTTCTCGATTCATTCGATCCGGAGACCGGTGAATTGCAGTGGAAGCATTACACGGTGCCGATGCAGAAGGGCGATCCGGGTCTCGATACCTGGGCAAGTCTCGACGCCGCAAGACACGGAGGCGCCGAGCCTTGGGTTCCCGGCGCATACGATCCGGAGACGAACCTCTACATCTTCGGTACGGGTAATCCCACTCCAGCCTTTACAAATGGCACGCGCGGCAAAGGCGATAACCTTTACACTTGCTCGCTGATCGCTGTAAATGTGGACACGGGCAAGATGGCCTGGTATTTCCAGACCTCACCTCACGACATGCATGACTACGACTCGGCGCAAACGCCCGTATTGGTCGACGCAATGTTCGACGGCAAAATGAGGAAACTCGCGCTAACGGCGTCACGCAACGGATACTATTTCACCCTTGATCGCACGACGGGAGAACATCTTGTTACCAGCAAGTGGGGCACGCTAACCAATTGGGCTGAAGGCGAGAACAAGTTCGGCGGACCGAAGGTCAACCCCGAGAAGGATGCGACCGTAGGCGGCTCACTGGTTTCACCTGGATCCGACGGCGTAATCAACTGGGAGCCGCCGGCGTTCTCTCCGCAGACAGGCCTGCTGTACGTTTCCGAGCACAACTCGTTTTCCGAATTCTATCTGACCGATCTTGATCCGCGCGGCTCTATGGGCCTCGGCGGTAAGGAAGAAGATGAGATCGGGTCAGGCGGAACCTACTTGACAGCCATCGATTACAAAACCGGGAAGGTCGCGTGGCGACATCGCTATTACAGCGACGGTGGCGGTGGCGGTGGACTGTTGGCGACCGCCGGCGGACTGATCTTTGCCGGCGATGGCGCGGGAAGCCTCGTTGCTCACGACGCGGCAAATGGCACGCCTCTGTGGAACACTCGGATTGGCTACGTCAGCAACCCGCCGCAAACCTACTTGCTCGATGGTCATCAATACGTGATTGTGGCTACTGGCGATACGCTCTGGTGTTTCGTGATGTATTGAGTGCAGGCGGAAACCTGCGAGTCGAACCGCCACAAAGCGTGCAGGGCGGTTAATCGATATACTGGCCTTCGCACAGGTACCTTATGAATCTTGTTCGCATAACCGCTTACGCCGCCCTCATGGCGGTTGCCTATATTCCATCGGTTCACGCTCAGGACACGGCCAGTTCTCCACTTCCGAAGCGGCTGATAGGCGACTACGGATACTGGAGTCGAACCCAGGTTCCTCCCTATGGCGCTGCGCAGATTCCTTTTCGCAAGCTCACGCACATCAACCACGCGGGGGTGAGCTTTGGCGCTAAGGGCAATCTAAAGGTTCCAGATGGATTCCTGGAACCGGAACTGATCGCGAAAGCGCATGCCGCGGGCGTGAAGGTGCTGCTCCTATTGGGAGGCGACTTCGGGGGGCTGGAAACAAATAGTGCCGCGCTTCCTAATCTGATCGCCAAACTGCAAAACTTTCTTGCGGAAAATGACTATGACGGCGTCGACATTGACTGGGAGTATCCAGCCTCGGAGCTCGATCAGCAGACCTTCTTTGCCCTGATGAAATCCCTTCGCGCCGCATTCCCGACGCCGCGCTATGTTCTTTCGGCCGACGTGGCGCCCTGGGGAGGAACGGGATACGACTTTCCGGATGTTACGCCGATTGTCGATTACTTCAACATAATGACTTACGATTGCGCCGGTCCCTGGACGGACGACGGGCAACTCAATTCCGCTATTTTCCCGGATCCGACTAACCCGGAGCCATACGAGTGCGAGCCGGGAGGCAGTGTCCAAGAAGCAATCGACATTTATGTTAAGCAGCTCGACATTGCGCCCAGTAAACTTAACATCGGCACGCCGTTTTACGGCTATTTCTATCAGAACGTCGACAAGCTGTTCGGGCGCTGCACCCATTGCGGCAAGACCGTGCTATCGGAAAACTACGGTACTTTTATCAAGCAGCGCATCGACCAGGACGGGTGGCAAACTTTCTACGACACCTACGCACTCGTCCCCTACATGCTCCGGGCCGACGGAAAACCCGGCTACATCACCTACGACGACAGCTTCTCGACTTACTACCGCATCTGGTATTCCGACTGGCAGCGAGGCCTTGGCGGTTCGTTCATGTGGTCCCTGGATGCCGATTATGACGGGCAGTCTCAGGATCTATTGGACGCCATGTATACGGCGACGCTCGAAAAATAGAGATGCGGCGAAGCGTCGCCCATATGCGTTAACATCCGATCGCGCTGCGGCGAAATAGTCGGGCCGTGGCGGCGGGCAGCCAGTCGTAGAGCCAACTGCTAGCCTGAGTGTTTCAGCTTGGAGCGCATGGATTTCAAACGGCGCGAGTTCGTCGCGTGGCTTATAGCAGCTCCTCGATTACTCGCAGCGCAATCATCTACAACGCAAAAAGAACCAGATCTGCCGGGCCCTCTCGATTGGACCTGCCCGATGGATCCTGACATCCATATGGATAAGCCGGGCAAATGCCCGCGCTGCGGCATGACACTTGTTTTGAAGGTGCCAGATCGTGCGGAATACGGTTTCCGTGTCGATGTTGAGCCGCCCGTCCTGCACCCGGGCGACGAAGCTTCCCTGACGTTGCGCGCCTTTGACCCCGACGGCAAACCGGTCACGAGCTATGAAATAGTTCACGAAAAGTTGATCCACCTGTTCGTAGTAAGTGAGGATCTCGAATTCTTTGCGCACATCCATCCGATCTTTGACGGCAGTGCCTTTCATATTCGCGTTCGATTGCCACGGCCCGGAATGTACCGCCTGCTTGCCGACTATTACCCATCTGGCTCGGTTCCACAACTTTCAGTAGCAACTCTGTTCGTTCAGGGTCCTGAGTCTCGGCCGCATCTGACCTCTTCGGTCGCTCCACAGAAGTGCGCCAATCTCACAGCAAAGCTGCGGATGGAACCCGAATCGCCTCTGGCTGGCCTGGAGACGCGCCTTTTCTTCGATCTGGATCCATATGAGGGACTAGAGCTCTATTTAGGCGCGTGGGCTCACATGTTGATCGCAAGCGAAGACTTAGTGGACCTCATTCACACGCATCCGTTCCTTTTAAGACCGCCCGCTATCCAGTTCAACGTGATCTTTCCGCGCCCGGGATATCATCGCATTTGGACGCAGGTTCAGCGGCGCGGCGTCGTCAATACCATCGAGTTCACAATACTTGTGCGCGGCATCTAGCGCGCCCCTTCGAGTACGAATTGAGCAGGCGCATCCGCTTCGACAACCGAACCGGCCGGTAGCGGTATGGGCGTGCGGAACCGGAAAGCTTGCCTCCATTTCGGATCGTAATGGAAGAGCCACACCAGCGGCAGGGTACGGCCATTGGGTAGCTGCGCGACAATGCGTGCCGATGTCAATTCGGACACGGCCTCCGGCCGAATACCCGCAAGCAGAAAACTATGCGCCAGCTTCTGCGATTGATTCACATGCAGGCCTTCTCGCAGTGGCGCAAGCTGGATTGCTTGTTCCGATGCCGCAGCCGCGGGCAATAAAGCGGGATTGCCCTCCGGCGCGCCGCCGACCACCCAGGCCGCAATAATCAACAGCTCCTCTTCCGTTAATCCCTTATCGGGCGCGAGATCGCCGAAACCCTTCACGGCTCCCCAAGGCGGCATCTGGCGATTGAGAACCTGCTCTTTGATGTCGACCGCCCACGGCCTGACCTGCTGGTAGGAAGCCAGAGGAATCGACGCTCCGTTCCCATGACAGCTCGTGCAGCGCTTGAGGAAGATGCGCGAGATGTCGCGCGAGTAGGTAAGCTTGGTGGTAATCACATCGTGCGCGCCATTTGGCATCACGAGTAGCAACGCAACGAGGAGCAATATGAAAACGGGCGTTGCGCGCATAAATCAGAGTCCATGATATCTTCAGAAATCGAAGACTTCCCCTTGTTTATTTTGCGCTGCTTGTTATCGATGGGTCTCGCCACCGCGGCTCTCGCTGCGCAAGCGGCCAATCCTCCCACCTTCACGAAAGACGTAATGCCGATTCTGCAGAAGCGGTGTCAAACCTGCCATCGTCCGGGGGAGGCTGGGCCGTTCTCGATGCTCACTTACGAGAGCACACGGCCCTGGGCTGCTGCCATGAAAGAAGCGGTCAAGATGGGCAAGATGCCGCCTTGGTTCGCCGATCCGCGCTATGGCAAGTTCACGAATGGAAGCGTTTTAACCGACGCGGAAATCAAGACCATCGCTGACTGGGCCGATGCCAAGGCTCCGGAAGGCGACCCCCACGACATGCCGCCGCCTGTCAAGTGGGTTGAAGGATGGCAGATCGGCACGCCGGACAAGATTTACCAACTTCCCATCCCGTACGATATCCCGGCGACGGGTGTGATCGATTACCAGCACATCATCGTTCCCACCGGATTCACGAAGGACACCTGGGTGCAAGCCGCGGAAGTACGCCCGACAGATCGCGCGGTGGTGCACCACATCATCGCCTTCATTCGCGAGCCGGAATCCAACTGGTTCAAGGGAGAGCCGGCCGGACAATTTTTCATCGCGCCACAGGTGAAGACGAAGGAGCAACCCGACACCAGCGCGCTTCCAAGCGACTTCCTGGTTGGCTACGCGCCGGGGCAGCCTGCCGAGATCCTCCGCCCTGGACAGGCCAAGCTGATTAAAGCTGGTTCGGATATCATCTTTCAGGTCCACTACACCCCCAATGGCCACGCCACGCGCGACCAAACACGCTTGGGCATTGTCTTCGCGAAAGAGCCGCCGAGCGAGCGCGTGCTCACTCTTTCGGCGACTAACGGCACGTTTCTAATCCCGCCGGGCGATCCGGATTATCGGGTAGATTCGACCTTCGAGGTAGCAGCGCAGGTGAGCCTCACCGGTCTTCATCCGCACATGCACGGGCGCGGCAAGGACTTCCTCTACAAACTTGTGTTTCCGACCGGCGAAACCCAAACCATTCTGAGCGTGCCGCACTACAACTGGCATTGGCAGAATTGGTACACGCTTCAAGAGCCCATCGTCCTGCCGAAGGGGACCAAGATCGAGTGCACGGCTCATTTCGACAACTCCCCGAACAATCCCGACAATGCAGATCCCAAGCGCGCTGTTCCATGGGGCGAACAGAGCTGGGATGAAATGATGGTCGGCTTCTTCAATCTGGCTTTTCCCGCGGACATGCCGGTAGAAAAAATCTTGCCACCGAAAAATGCCGCGGCAATCGCGAGCCGTTGACGCAAATGCTTTCGTTACTGAAGATATTCGCCGCCGGTGTTCTGCTTGCGGCGAGCAGTACGGCGCAAACGCCCGCTCATCGCAAGCAATTGCTGGCGATCGGTGAAGAGAAAGGCTATCGGCATGAGGCCGTGTCGCACGCGCTCGCGACGATTGAGCGCCTGGGCCGCGAGACCGGCATTTGGGACACAACCATTCGCACCGATACCGAAGCCCTTACCAAGAAGAAGCTGGAATACAACGCCAAGAATTTAAATAATTTCGATGCAGTCCTGTTCTATACGGGCGGGACGCTGGAGATGGACGATCAACAGAAGAAAGATTTCCTGTCATTTATCCACGATGACGGCAAGGGGTTCGTCGGCGTCCATAGCGCTACCATTACGTTCACTCAATGGCCTGAATACGGCGAAATGATTGGCGGTTATTTCGACGAGCATCCCTGGAAAACGTTTCAAGCGCCGATCATCGTGGAAGATCCGAACTTCCCCGGCATGTCGCAATGGCCACACGAGTTCACCATTACCGACGAGATTTATCAGATCAAGAAGTTCTCGCGTGAGCGCTGCCGCGTGCTCATGCGCCTCGATGCATCGAAGCTCGACCTCAACAATCCACGTGTGCATCGCACCGATCGCGATTTCGCAGTGACCTGGGCAAAGATGTATGGGAAAGGTCGTGTCTACTATTCGACGCTCGGGCACGTTTCTGAAAATTGGGACAATCCAAAATTTCAGCAGATGTATATCGAAGCGATCAAATGGGCGCTCGGCTTAATCGACGCGGACGTAACACCTCGCCCTGCTCAGCAACAGGAATCGGGCAGGTGAGATCTCTTACCCGGCGCTCGTTCGGCCGGTTGGCAACTGCATGCCTCGGCGTCGCGCAGATTCCTGCGGCACCGGGCGTTTCCACAGACTCCTTCCACCTCGATATTGGAGTCGGCACGTTTTCCTATCATCTGCTCTCGCTCGACGACATGATCGTCCAACTAAAAGCCAATAAGGTCCGGGAAATCGAAATGTCGCGTGGCGAATTCATGCTGATGAAACCGCCGGCACAGGAAATGGTGGAAACAGCGCGCCATAAACTAGACGCCGCCGGCATTCGCTGTGTCTCCTATTACACCGCAACCATCAAGAACCAGATGGATCTCGATTTCGCACTGCGGTATGCCAAAATATTTGGCGCTTCGAATGTTTCCGGGGACGCGACCGGCCCCATTCTTCACGAGATCGATCGCCAATTCACCCGCGCCGGGCTGACGTTCGGGATCCACAATCACTGGTTTCCGCAGAGATTTCCCTATGAGAGTGCGGACGACGTTTTGAGGGCGCTTTCAACCGTTTCTCCGACGATCGGGTCTACGCTGGACGTAGGTCAGATGGCTGCCTGCGGGCATGATCCCTTAGATGCCATTCGACGGCTTCAATCACGACTGAAGCTGGTCCATCTGAAAGATGTGCAGGCGGTTGGCGCGGAGCATAACGTGCTGTTTGGAACCGGCATCGCAAATATTCCGGGCGTCATACAAGAGCTGAAGAGCATTCGCTTTGCACATCTGGTCGCGATCGAATTTGAGAAAGACACAAATGATAACGAGGACATGCGAGAACTACTCACTTATGCCCGCAAACTTGCATAGATGGGCCGCAAGTAGCGTGAAGAGCTTTCTTGCTTGCGCGATCGTGCTCAGTGCCGCTGTTTCAAGCGCTACCACGCAGGAATCGCATCCAACGCTCACGATCGGTTCGCACGCGCCGGATTTCGATTTGCCAGGCATCGATGGGAAGATGCATAAGCTGGCGGATTACTCATCCGCCAAGGTTCTCGTGATCGTGTTCACCTGTAATCATTGCCCCATCGCTCAGCTCTATGAAGACCGCCTCAAGCAATTAACATCCGAGTACGAAAGCAAGGGTGTCGCATTGGTGGCCATACAGCCAAACGATCCGAAAGCAATCCGCATCGACGAACTGGATTCAGCCGACATGAGCGACAGTTTGGAAGAGATGAAGATCCGTGCCGCGTATCGGCACTTCAATTACCCTTATCTTTACGACGGCGCGACGCAATCGGTAGCGAATGCTTACGGGCCGAAAGCGACGCCCCACGTCTTCATCTTTGATACACAACGCATCTTGCGCTACGAAGGCCGAGTGGACAACAGTTATCGCAAAGAGCTCGTGAAATCGCGCGACGCCCAAAACGCAATCGAAGCGCTTCTGGCAGACAAACCAGTTCCGGTCACCCACACTGGCGTATTTGGCTGCTCGACCAAGTGGAAATATAAGCAGGAAAGCAGCGAAGCCGAGGAAGCCAAGCTGAATGCGGAACCGGTGACCTTGGGGGCTGCGGATGCATCGGAGCTGAAAAAACTGCGCGGCAATCCAACCGGCAAATACCTACTCGTGAATTTTTGGGCGACGTGGTGCGGCCCGTGTGTTCATGAGTTGCCGGAGTTGGTCGATACTTACCGGATGTACCGTGGCCGTGACTTTGATCTGGTTACGGTTTCCGCCAATATGCCCGATGAAAGGAACAGCGCACTCCAACTGCTGCAGAGAGTGCATGCTTCCAACCGCAACCTGCTCTTCGCGTCTGAGGATACGGAAGCTTTGCAGAAGGCATTTGATCCCAATTGGGAATCGGGTGTGCCCTACACGGTCCTGCTTTCACCGGCTGGAGAAGTGTTGTATCGCAAACAAGGCGACTTGGATATTCTCGATCTTCGCCGTCATATTCTTGCTAGCCTACCAACCGACTATGCAGGCTTTCAGAGGTACTGGGTCAGCCCCTGAACCCCTTGAAGGGCAAACACTCAACTACTTAAGCGGTCTCGCATGGGGGATTCGGGTTTAGATCCGACGTTCCTCATTTTTTTTTGAACGCACCACATCCTGTATTTGCGAGCGTTTGGCTGACATCACCTGCTTTTCGGGCTAAGCTTGCCCTCCAGAAAAACACGCTTAGACCGATAAGAAAACAGGCAGTGATGCAAATCCAGTGTTCATATTCAATTGCGGTGCAGAGGCACTCACAGGCGCCCCAGAAATTAAGCCGCTCGCGTAAAAGGTAATACAGTCATGACCAATTCATCTGACGTTCAAACGACAGCCCCAGTCGGAAATTCCTCCTCCGAAGGAACTTCTCTGGAAAGCACATCTTGGCTCCCCAACGGGCAGGCGTGCAGGCGCCGATCCTGCGTAGCCCATCTGGTGATAGAAGCAGCAACCGCTAATCCTTTTGCCCCGGCGCTTTCCGACAGCTCGAACATCATGACCTATGGGGAGTTAGCCGAGCGCTCGCGCCGCTTGGCCAGTCATCTCGTCTCGCTCGGCGTTAGACCGGATGTGCCGGTGGCGCTCTGTTTAGAACGTTCTTTCGATCTGATTACCAGCGCCTTTGCCGTCCTTCTAGCGGGCGGCGCTTATCTGCCTTTAGATCCCGCGTGGCCTCCATCGCGGATCAATCAAATTGCCGACGACGCTCAAGCTCGCCTGATGATTTCTCGCGGAGCGTGCGCCTTCCGCGCCTCCATCAATGGAAACCGGGTCATCGACCTTGATACCGCTCAGAGCGTCATCGACGCGTGCGATCCGTTGCCGGACCCGGTGGCGGTCACGCGAGAAAACCTCGCCTACGTGATCTATACCTCCGGCTCAACCGGTAAACCCAAGGGTGTCGAGGTTACCCATGGCAATCTTCTGAATCTCATTTTCTGGCACCGGCGTTTCTTCGATGTCACTGCGGCCGATCGCGCCAGTCATCTGGCAGGCATTGCCTTCGATGCGGCTGTGTGGGAGATCTGGCCCCATCTCACGGCTGGCGCAACACTGGTTCTCGCCGACGAAAAGGCGCGCCATTCCGTCGACGCGCTTCGTAACTGGCTGATTCGGGAACGGATCAGTATCGCCTTCGTGCCTACCGTGCTGGCCGAGCCGCTGCTTGCACAGGATTGGCCGGCCGGAACCGCGCTCCGCTACCTATTGACCGGCGGCGATACGTTGCATCGCGCTCCGTCGCCCACTTTCCCCGTCGCGGTCGTCAATAACTACGGACCCACCGAATGCACCGTGGTGGCAACCTCCGGAACGGTCACGCCCGCTGCCAGGGATCTGCTTGCGCCCGCTATCGGCACGCCCATCGCACATACCAAAATCTATCTTCTAGACAGTGATCGAAACCCCGTGCCGGACGGCGAAATCGGTGAAATCTACATCGGCGGCACCAGCGTGGCCCGTGGATACCGCAACCGTCCCGATGCCACGCAGGAACGCTTTCTTCCGGACCCGTTCAGTCCGGTGCCCGGCGCCCGTCTTTATCGCACGGGCGATCTCGGTTGCCTCCTGCCAGACGGGCAAATCGCTTTCTGCGGCCGCGCCGACGCGCAGTTGGAAGTGCATGGACATCGGATCGAACCGGACGAAATCGTCTCTGTGCTCAGCGGCCATCCCGGCGTTGCCGCCAGCGCCGTCGTGGCGCGCGGGGAATGCTGCAGCCGACGCCTGGTCGCCTATATCGTGCCCCGCGACGGCCATACGCTCTGCGCATCCGATCTGCGCGATTTCCTTTCCGAGCGCCTGCCGCAATATATGGTCCCCTCGTGCTTCAGCCAGCTAGACGCTCTACCGCTGAACTTCAACGGCAAGCTGGATCGCGACGCGCTGCCCGATCCCACCCCGGAGAACCTGATTCGCGATGTGGGCTACCGGGCCCCGAACACCTCGACGGAAGACCAACTGAGTCGCATGCTCATGACGCTGCTCGGCGTGGACCATATCGGCATCGACGATAACTTCTTCCTGCTGGGCTTGCATTCGCTTCTCGCTACCCAGGTCGCCGCCCGCGTCTACGAGCTCTTCGGAGTGCAGCTCGCGCCGCGCCATCTCTTCGAAGCCAAGACCATCGCGCGCCTGGCCGCCGAGGTCGATCGCCAACTCGTCGCGCAGCTCGAAGCGCTCAGCGACGAAGAGGTAAGGCGCCTGATCGCCTGATCGGGGGCTACTGGAATTCCATGGACTCGTCGCTAAGCTTGTGCCGGCTTCTCGAGCCGGAGATCATGGCTGCTCCCTACCAGCTCTACCGCGAGTTGCGTGAATCGGACCCGGTGCATTGGGACCCGCTTCTGCATGCCTGGGCGGTTACGCGTTATGCGGACGTCGTCACTGTGCTCCAGCGCTACTCAGCGGACCGTACGCTCAGCTCAGAGCAGTTGACAAAGATGGGTCTCGCGCCGCTGGTTCCCATCGTCGAAGTGACCCGACGGCAGATGCTGTTCCGAGACCCGCCTTATCATTCGCGCGTACGAAGCATCTGCGCCAGCGCCTTCACTCCGGCGCGCGTCGCCGTTCTACGCGCCCACATCCAGGATGTGGTCAACGCCCTTATCAATCGCTTCATCGCCGACGGAAGCGCCGACATTGTCGCCGATCTGGCCGAGCTCATGCCCGCTATCGTGACCGCCAAGATGCTTGGCGTTCCGGTCGAAGACCACGAATCACTCAAAAAATGGTCGCTCGATTTCGCCGAAATCCTCGGCAACTTCCAGCACAATCCGGATCGCATCGCGCGCGTGCTCGAAAGCGTAGAGGAGATGACGGCTTATTTCCGCGACGCCATCCACAGGCAAAAAACAGATCCCCGAGAGGGTCTCGTCAACGCGCTCACTGCCGCCTCCGCCGATGGCGCCTACCTGACGGAAGAAGAGATCGTCGCCAACTGCATTCTCACGATGATCGGCGGCCAGGAGACTACCACCAACCTCATTGGCAGCGGAGTGCTGACCCTGTTGCGGCACCCGGAACAGATGCAGCTCTTGCTCGATGACCCATCGATCATGCCTTCCGCGGTCGAGGAGCTATTGCGCTTTGAGAGTCCCATCCAGCACACGGCTCGGGTGGCGCACGACGATCTGACGCTTGGCGGGAAGCAGATCCGCCGCGGGCAATCTGTGATTGCCGTCATTGCCGCGGGCAATCGCGATCCGGAGCGCTTCCCCAATCCCGATACGCTCGACGTGAAGCGTACCGACAACCGCCATCTGGCATTCGGCTGGGGCGCCCACTACTGCTTCGGCGCACCGCTGGCGCGGATCGAGGGGCAAGTCGCTTTTGACACGCTGTTACGCCGGCTCCGTAATCTGGAGCTCGCCTCTCAACGGATCATTTGGCATGAAAATCTGGGCCTGCGCGGCCTGGCGCATCTGCGTGTGCGTTTCGATCCCGCCCATTGCGTCCCGGTCGATTCCAAACTCGAATTTCTGAACGAAACGGCCTGTCTTACATGCTGACAAGCTCCGAACTTCGGCGGGACGCGCTCGAACGCTTGCGCAGAGGCGAGTTGCGGCCCCTGAAAAAAGAACCCGAACCCTCGATCCAGCCCGCACCGGGTGAAGAAATTCCTCTTTCCTGCGGACAACAGCAGATTTGGCTGCACTCAGAATTCGCGCCCGGCGCGCCTATTTACAACGAGTCGATCACGGTCCGCAAAACAGGACCACTCGACACGGCCGTGCTCGAATCCTGCTTCAACGAAATTATTCGACGGCACAGGATCTGGCGAACTGCCTTCCTCGATTCGTCCGGCAAGGTCACTCAAGTGGTTCTTCCGAGCATGCACGTGCCGCTGCCACTCATTAACCTCAGCCATCTCCCCGCAGACGCCGCCGCCCGCGAAGCGATTCGGCTGGCGAGCGACGACGCGAAGCGCCCATTCGATCTCAGCCGTCCACCGCTGCTGAGAGCGCGTCTGGTTCGTCTCGCCGAAGACGACCACCGGCTTTATCTGACGTTCCATCACCTCATTTTCGACGGCGTCTCTATTTACCGCGTCTTTGTCCCCGAGCTTGCCGCGCTCTACCGGGCCTTTTCAGCCGGTCTGCCATCGCCTTTACCAGATCTGCGCATCCAGTACGGCGATTATGCTATCTGGCAGCAGCAGAAGCTCGCAAACGGCGATTACGCGGCTCAACTCAGCTACTGGCGCAAGGCGTTGGGAGACGATGCGCCCCAGCTTGAACTCCCGATCGAGAATCCGCGTGTCGCTGCGCCCGGCTGGCAGGGCGACATGGAAACCTTTGGCATGCCCGCCGAGCTTTCCAGAGCGATCCGCCAGTTCAGCGCCAGTGAAGGCGCGACCCTTTACATGACGCTGCTCGCCGCGTTCCATGTTCTTCTCTACCGCTACTCGGCTCAAGAGCAAATCACAACCGGCGCGGTGGTCAGTACCCGCAATCGTCCTGAGCTCCAACCATTACTCGGCTTTTTGCTGAATACGGTCGTGCTTCGGAGCCGCGCCCATTCCTCCGTTTCTTTCCGCGAGTTCCTGAATCAGGTTAAGGAGCAAGTACTCGAAGCGCTCGCCAATAGTGACGTACCGTTTGACACCGTGGTGCGCGAGCTTGCGCCGAGACGCGAATCGAACCGCAACACACTGTTTAACATTCTGTTTTCGCTTCGGCCCTCTTCGGAGTCACCCCAAGGATGGGAGCTGAGCGAGCTCGATGTTCACAGCGGCGCTTCGGGATTCGGCCTCTTCGTCGATGTCATCGACCAACCCTCGACTTTCACCGGCCGTCTCATTTACAACTCGGAGCTATTTGAGGCCTCGGCCATTGCGCGAATGATCTATCATTGGCAGAGGCTTCTCGAAGCAGTTGTCGAGAACCCCGATCTGCCCATCGGCCTGCTGCCGTTGTTGACCGCAAACGAGCGCCAGCTTCTATTGACCGCCGCAGCGGGTCCGTCGATCGATATTCCGCCAGTCACCATCAGTGCTCTCGTCGAAGCGAAAATCGCGCAAGTTCCCCAGCGCACCGCCGTCACCTTTGAAGATCACCAACTGACGTTCCACGAACTCGACTGCCGCGCAGCCAATTTTGCGAGAGAGCTTCAGGCGGAGGGAGCGAAGTCGGGAATGTTAGTTGCAGTTTGCATTGAGCGCTCGGTCGAAATGCTGGTTGCGCTACTCGGAATACTCAAAATCGGCGCCGCCTATCTTCCGATCGATCCAAGTCTTCCCGCGGAACGGCGCGATTTTCTGCTCAGCGACGCCAAACCTCACTTCTCCGTCACCTCTAAGGCTCTAACTATCATCCAGCGCCATGCTGAACGCTCTGGCCAGTACGCCGGCCTCGCATATGTCCTTTACACTTCTGGTTCCACGGGCGTTCCAAAGGGTGTGGAAGTGCCTGAATCCGCTGTGGTGAATTTTCTTCGCTCCATGCAGCGCGAGCCCGGCTTCTCCTCATCCGATATTCTTTTGGCCGTCACTACACTTTCCTTTGATATCGCCGTCCTCGAGCTTTTTCTTCCTCTGATCTCCGGCGGCACGCTGGTGATCGCGTCTCGCCAGGTCGTGAGCGATCCGACCCGGTTGATGGAGGTCATGCGCGATTCAGGCTGCACCGTCATGCAAGGCACGCCGGCGATTTGGCGCTCGCTCATTGATGCCGGCTGGCGTGGAAATTCCCATTTGAAAGTCCTCTGTGGAGGCGAAAGTCTCTCGCGCGGGCTTGCCGACAAGCTAGTCGTCCGCAGCGGCGAGTTATGGAATATGTACGGCCCGACCGAGACCACTATATGGTCGACCGTGCAAAAGGTCGAACCCGGCCAGGGCGCGGTCCCAATCGGACACCCTATCAATAACACCCAGGTTTACGTTCTTGACGCGCAATTACAGCTAGTTCCCACTGGAATAACGGGCGAGCTGTACATCGGCGGAAATGGCCTCGCACGAGGCTACGGGGATAGGGCGAAACTGACTGCCGAACGCTTTGTGCCTTCTCCGTTTGCCTCCGGTGAGCGCATGTATCGCACCGGCGATTTGGCTCGCTGGCGCCCGAGCGGGGAGTTGGAATGCCTGGGCAGGGCAGACAACCAGGTGAAGGTGCGGGGATACCGCATCGAACTCCAGGAAATCGAAAACGTGCTGGCGAAAGCTCCCGGAGTTCACGGCGCCGCTGCAAAAACATGGCGCGATGCATCCGGCGAAAACGGGTTGGTGGCGTATATACAAGGAAGCTTTGTCACGAGCAACCTGCGCGAATATCTATGCCGCAGGCTGCCGGAGTACATGATTCCGTCGCGCTTCGTCGAACTGCCGGCTCTCCCCTTGACTCCAAACGGCAAGCTGGATCGCAAAGCGCTGCCCGACCCAATCCATGAGGGACCAGCCACACCCAAAGGAACTGCCCCGCGTAACGACACCGAACGGCGCCTTTCCGCGCTGTGGACCTCCTTGTTGAAGATCGCTTGTCCCGGCATTTACGACGATTTCTTCCATCTCGGGGGACATTCGCTGCTCGCAGCCGAGTTGGCGCGGCGCATCCATGCGGAATTTGGCAAGAAGCTCACTTTGTCCACAATCTTCGAGCACTCAACGATCGAGGCGCTGTCTCGTTTGCTCGATTCCGAAAATAGTTTTGCGAGTGCAGTCAACTTACTCGAATGGGTAAGTAATTCTGAGCAGAGGTACCTTCACTGGATTTATGGCGGCGTCTTTTTCAAGGCATTGGCTTCCCACTTGCGCCCTGCATATCAATTCCATGAGGTCTGGCTTCCGCCCGAAATCGAAGAAAGTATCCGTCCGTCTGACCGGTTGGAAGATGTCGCGCGTTTGATCATACGTGAATTACAGAACCAGCCGCATAACGGACCGTATCAGCTTGGCGGCTGGTGTATTTCGGGAATTCTCGCGTATGAAGTGGCGGTTCAGTTAGAAGCGGCTGGCCAGGAGGTGGGGCTGGTGGCGTTGTTGGGTGCCCCCAATCCCCAACATTACAGCGCGATCCCACTCGGCGAGAAGCTCAAAAGCAAACTTCACTATCACTGGGACAAAATCACCCGCCTGGATTTAGCGGGCGTGTTTCGTTATCTCCTGGAGCGGGCTCGCTACCACGCCGGCGAGCACCATGCCGCGCGATCCCGCAAATTCGCCCATGTGCTTCTGGAACTGGCTCTCCGCTACCAACCTAAGCCTCTGTATGCCCGGGTGGCACTCTTCCAAGCCGAAGACCGGCCCGGAATCGACTATGCTCCGGGTTGGACGGAAGTTGTGAGGGGCGAATTTGCGGCCTACGAAGTTCCCGGTGATCACGAGAGCTCTCTGGAGGAGCCAAACGTCGCCGTTCTTGCCGAAAGACTGAGAGGTTGCCTTCGTTGATTCCGTTGCCGCAAAAGCGGGTTCGCGCCCGTCGTTCTGCAACCGTAAACGTCTCATTATTTTCAGCGGTCTAGCATTTATTGTTCCGTACGGCCGATGTAGTGGAGGTCTGGTCGGGGCGGTGCGATTTTGAACCTGCGAGCTTCTGCGCCCAAGGCTGGCCCTTGCGGTTGGCTATCAGTTGTCCTATAATCGCTCACACGCCGGTAATGGCGTGAGTACAGTCAATTAGAAAGGGCGGATAATGTCAAATCAGCCAGAGGATCGTCATACCGCGCTCGATACGGACATCGATGCGTTTCTTCAAGAACTCCCACCGCTTAACCCGGCGCTTGTTCAGGGCAATTGTAACGTCGCGCCTTTGCCACACAGTCAGACGCAAGAAAGAATCGCACCTCCCATCGAAACCGAGTCGGAGCCGCTTTAGTAGCGGTTTGCCCGCTTGCGACTCACCTCTGGCCTACTCGACCGCTGACCATTTTTGGCTAGGAAAACGCCTCTTCGTAGTTGTTGTCGGGGCCGAAGAAGTGCTGGTTTAACGGTCCGCCTTCGAACTGATCATGGCGTGCCCTTCATACGATGAGCCAGAACGTCCGCAGGACCAGCGGTTTGTCGTAAACGAGTTGCTTGTCTGTGGATTCTATCGTTCTCCGAGGCGTACCCTTCTATTTGACCTCGGGGCAAAGACGAGTTATGAAGTTCGCACTCCCCACATGATCGGCCTACTTGCGTACGCAGTGGAACCGCGAAGGGATTGTGACCTCATCAGTTTTTTGTGTGCGGGAACCCGTGTCAGTAAAGAGAGCGCGTCTCGGTTAATTCAATTCTGCAAGGAAAAGAATCTGCTCCGCACCGAGACCAACGCCGACGCTGATCAGGTCGCAGAAGCTAGGAATCAATGGCGGCGTTATGGTTGGGACGCGGCGGCCGTTTACCACTTCTTTACTCGCGACTTTCCGTTTCTCGACTATAGCCGTTCGGAAGCATATACGGCCGACCAACGGCTGATGAGACAGTACAAGGGGAGCTGGGAGGAACCGTCTCGTTTTAAGGAATATCCAAACTCTCCGCTCATTCAGCTCGGGGTCTGCGGAGATTCGCTGAAAGGAGTCAGTCTGCACAGGTTGCAGGATGCGCTCTTGGCAAAGCCGCCGGCGTCTCCGATCGACCGGGGACGTTTAGGAACGCTTCTGTTCTACACACTCGGGAAGACGGGCGGAATTCGATACCCGATTGTGGAGCCTCTGCTGCGCCGGACCAGCCCTTCTGGCGGAGCCAGACATCCGACGGAGGGGTATCTCGCGGTGCTGGAGCCGATCAACGACATACCCGCCGGCTTATACCATTACTCGGTAAAGCAGCAGGGCCTGGAACAACTGGCCGAGGGCAGTTTTTCGAAAGAGATTTTCCCGGCGCTGAACACGATCTCCGAGCGAGGCGAACTCAAGCCGCGCGCCATCGTATTCTATACGTCGGTAGTAGAGCGAAACATGTGGCGTTACCGGGAGCCCCGCACCTATCGAGTGATCCACATGGATCTGGGGCACCTGACCTGGACATCGTACCTGGTGGCGCTCGGATTGGGCATAAGCACCTTTGCTCACCACGGAATGGACGAAGCCACCATAGAAGGACTCTTCGGACTGGACGCAGCGCGTGAATCGGTGTATTGGTATATGGCGCTTGGTTAGAGTGGAGCCTGGAGCGGCCGCGCGCCGCTCTGAAAAATGATGAAGCTGTCCGATAAAATCGCCCTTCGTGATTTATCCTTCCTGGAATTTGCGGCTAGGGAGGGCGATTACGGTGTAACACTGGTCACCCCGCCGGGGGGTCAGCGTTTTGCGGTGAAGTCTTTGGCGCTTTTGGAGATCCTGGCCACTGCGACAGCACCGACGCTTCGGTCCGAACTGGCTTGCCGTTTGAGTAGCGAGCTGGACCTGCCGGATGGGGCGGCGGAGCGCTTACTCGATTCGCTCCTCGACCGGGGTGTGCTCGAGCCGGTTGACGAGAATGCAGACACTTCGGCGATCGCGTTGTGGCAGCAGTACAACTGGGAGGCTGCGGGCCTGTATCACTTCACGGCGAGAGGGACCCGCTTCGCCGACATTGACCGCGCAGACCAGTGCCCCATGGAGCTCCGCGAACGGGTCGTGGCAAACTATCGCCGGAAGGACCCTTTCCCTTATCGCGAGATAGCTGCGGGTTCCTCATCCGACGAAATCGTGGCGTTGCCAAATGCCTTGCGGGACGTAAACTGGCCACTTGGCCCTACGCTGCTGAAACGACGGACCCTCCGCACGTGGACGTGCCGCACGCTGCCGCTTCAGGAGCTAGCGAATCTGTTATGGTACGGCCTGCGACCGATCGGAGAGAATCGAGCGGTCGTCGATGCAGATCCCGCATTTACGCAACTGACTCCCCTGATGACGCACTTCGCCCACCTCGGCGTATGGGTGCTGCCGATTCGAACGGAGGGAGCTCAGAACGACACGATCTACCGGTACGATCCAGTGGGACACCGGCTGGTCAGGAGAAATTCATTCGAGGGTGGGCTTTCACTCGAGTCGCTCTGCGTAGGACAAGTGCCCTTACGCGACGCGAGCGTGGTGGTTATTCTGAGCGGCATATTTACCGAGTTTATGTGGCGTTATCGCCACAATCGCGCTTACAGCGTCGTGCTGTTGGAAGTCGGACAGATGATGCAAAACCTGATTCTTACAGCAACGGCCAGTGGCTTACGACCGTTCATCACTCCCGCCCTGCGAGACAGCCGCGTCGACCAGCTACTCATGATCGACGGGTACGACGAAGGGGCGCTTTACCTTTCGGCGTTCGGGTAGGCACATGGTGCAGGCTCGTGATGTCATTCGTGCGATTCCTATTCGAGGCGAAGCCCACCGGCACTGGGAAAACCGTGTGGCTCGCGGTCGCCTTGCGGTGCTGGATCACCATCTGCGCAACAGCGGCTTGGGCGGACGGACTGACGCGACGTTCTCCGATCTGGCAAACCGATTCCTTGCCATTCCGGAACCACTGCGGCTCAAGGTAGCGGCGTCTCCCGAATTTGGAGCCTGGATCGCCGAGATCCGGGACGCATTCGAACGCGGAGACCGCGTTCTGGTTGAAGGAGACGCACAGGCAATTCGGGCGCGGCTCGCGCCGTTCCTTATATACCCCCTTCTTCTGCAGGACCCCGGGGCCACAGTTTGCATTAAGGTCTCCGCGGTAGACGGCCTTGTCGCGGTGCCGGGCACTCCATTGTTCTTCAAATTAGGGGGCACCGGCCAGGAGGCGATCTGTCGGATCGAAGACGGCGGCTTGACGTTCACAGCAGAGGGAACGGGCGTCATTCGGTTTGCCCGGAACGAGGTTGCGGCGTTGCTCGACGGCGACGGCACCGCGCCGCGATCGGTCACGGGCCTGCCGGTGGGCGCCTACAGGCTGCCGGAACTCAGCCTTCCGGGAATGTATTTGGGGCTTCCTGTTAACAGGATGTTAACGGCGAGCCGGATTCGGATGGCGCAGGCGCTGGACGCGGGGAACGCGCCGGATACCCTCATGACGTTCGCCGTGGATGCTTCGCGCTTCGTCGACGAGGTAAACGGAGCCCTGTTGACGATTGCCGAAGTATGGCCGGAAATGGGCGAGGCATTACCGCTTCATACGCGATTCGTCGCGCCGATCTTTTCGGATAGGGTGTTCAGTTATTCGGAAATGAGTTCGCCAAACGCAGTCTTCCTCCGGGCGGATCCGCGCGGTCCGCTCTGGTATGTGGAACTGCTGGTCCACGAAACGTGCCACGTGTGGCTGGCCAGCCTGATGGAACTGATTCCGATGATCGACTCCGACCAGACGCGGCGGTTTCCTTCGCCCTGGCGCGCCGACCCGCGGCCGCTGATCGGAATTCTTTTCGGAGCGCACGCATTCGCGGTTGTGGCGCGGTGCCTGTTTCTCCTGCTGGAACACGGCACGCCGCACGAAGACGTAGTTGCGCGGCGACTTGCATTCGAATCTGAGCGGGTGGAACGCGGCTGCAGACTACTCGAGCAGCACGGCTCGTTTAGCAAGGCAGGGGAGATTTTCATGTCGGACCTGCGCCGAGTCGTAGAAGAGGTCACGGCGGGCGCGTGTCGAATGCGTTACACGTCGGTGGCGAGCGAAAGCACCGCTCTCGATCCGATCTGGCCTACGGCCGCATAGTGCGTGGCAGGACTACAAGGAGGTTTGATGCGAGTTCTTCTCATAGCACCGGATTTCGATCCCGATTCCCGTCTGGAACGAAACGCCAAGTTCGCCAACCACCATCAAGGCTCGGTCGCACCGCTGGGGTTGGCAACTGTCGCCGCACTCACGCCCGAGGACGTCGAAGTCGACTTATGGGACGAGGCCGTGCGGTCGCCGATTCGAGAATCGACGGTTTTCCCCAAACAATACGACCTGGTGGGCGTGACCGGGTACGACGCTCACATCGAGCGGGTGACGGACCTCGGCCGCCTGCTCCGGAAACGGGGATTTACGACAGCGGTGGGCGGTCCCGGCGTCTCCGCCGCCCCGGAGCAGTATCGAAACATTTTCGACATTCTGTTTATCGGCGAAGCGGAGCAGACATGGCCTCGGTTCGTTGCCGATTGGAAACGCGGCAAGCACCGGATTGAGTACCGGCAGGTCACTCGGATTGACATGGCGCATTCTCCCGTCCCTAGGTGGGATCTGATCGCTGCGGATTTGCCACGGTATCGAACAGCCGCCGTGCAGACCACGCGGGGGTGTCCGTTCGATTGTGAGTTCTGCAACGTCACCTATCTGTTCGGCCGCACAGCACGGCACAAATCGGCGGAGCAGGTGGTCGAAGAGGTGAGGCAACTGGAGCGGCTCGGCGCAAGAAAGATCCTGTTCTGCGATGACAACCTCATTGGCAATCCGACCTATGCGAAGGAAATGCTGAAAGCGCTGATCACTTTGAATAGGACGTTCCGCCGTCCCATGCAGTTCTTTACCAATGTCACTCTCAACGTTGCCAGAAATAAAGCAATTCTGGGGCTTCTCGCCGAAGCGAATTTCATAGGAGTCTACATAGGAATCGAATCGGTGAACGTCGACAGCCTGATCGAGACGAACAAGCCGCAGAACTACCGGACCGATATGGCGGCGGATATAAGGACGATCCAGAGTTACGGGCTGCCGATCGAAGCCGGAATGGTCGTCGGGTTCGATCACGACGACGCCAGCATATTCGAGCGGCAACTCGAATTCCTCGAGCGGAACGGAATAGCGGGCGGAACGCTGAATATGCTGAATGCGCCGGTAGGGACAAAACTGTGGACTCGATTGAAGCACGAGGGCCGCGTGGTCGATACGTCCGGCCTCGATGCTTCCGGCGAGACGCTCGGCCTGGCATCGGTGAGAACCAACATCAATCCGAAGCAGATGACACGTACAGAGTTACTTCGCGGCTATCGCGATCTGCTGGCGCGTTTGCGCTCGTGGCCGAGCTTTGAGCGGCGGATCAAGGGAATGGTGGCGCAAGTGAGCGCGGAGGCCGAGGGTCCAATTCGCCTCGCGCGGCAGCAGCGGTTCGAAGAGTGGAAGGCTATGATCCGGATGACCCTGGATGTGTTCCGGTCGACAGATTTCCGGGGTCGGGCGGCGACCTTGCGCATCCTGCTGCACACGTGGCGGCAGGCGCGGTTCATGTTGCCTCGCGTGGCGGGACTGATCCGGCGACACGCGCACCAAGTGAGCTGCAAGCCGGCCCTACTGGCAGCCATCGAACGGGAGATCGAGAGGGAAGGCAAAAGAGGAGCGGGATGGGGCGTTCTGCAAACGGCGGCAACACCGGCCCGCCTGCGGAAAGCCTATAGGGACTGGTTCGGCCAGGTGCATGAACGAGTGTCCGAAGGATTTGACGGCCAAGGCCGCGACCACGAGGTGCTCGTCCGGATCGCATGTACGTTCTTTAGCGACGCGGACGACGCCTTGCCGGACGAGGATCTTCGAGCGGCGCTCTTCGAAACGGCTGAACGAGTGGTTGCGCAGGAGGGCGGCGCGAGACCGTCATCTTCTGCGACGGTCAGCGGATTTTCTCGCCCGAGCATTTCGTTGCCTGCTGAGAATCCTCAAGCCGCACGATTACAATTCGAACTTCGTAGATTGGCTGATGACGTCATACGAGAGGCTGAGAAGGATTTGAGACGGTCGGCGCCGGTCGGCTCGCTTTCCTTGTTCGTGATTCATAACGCGACGTCTTCGCGCACTGGATGCGAAGTGGAGACGGAATCGTGAGGCTATCCGGTGTCGGCCTGCTCGGTCGACGCGGAGTGTTCTCGGTCGAGTTCGGCGGCGGCCGATTGTTACGGGTTGAGCCAACTGCAGCGAACGCGCCGAGGAACGGCTTTTTGCTCCTGCCGGGTCTGATCGACGCTCACGTGCATTTAGCGTTCCTGCCCCCTTCGGCAGGCGCGCAGTTCCTGAACGCGGGCGTTATGGCGGTTCGCGACGTGGGAGGGGAGTGCCGGCGTGTAGCTGCCTGGAGAATCGCAGCCCGGACTCCCTTGCGGGTGCTGGCGCATGGCCCGCCTCTGGATGGTGTTCCGCCGGAGCCGCGGGCCTTGGCTTTCGGCGCTCGTGGAATCCGTTCGCGGCAGGAGGTGGACGCACATCTCGATGAGTTGGCGCGGGACGGGGCGGCCGGACTGAAACTCTACTTCGGCTTTCCGGTCGATCTGCTGAGTCATGCGGTTTCCGGCGCCCACGCGCGGGGATTGCGGGTGGCCGCACACCTCGGGTCGGGGACCATGCCGAAGTTCAGCTCCATTTTTCCGGGGGCCTTCGGTAGGGCCGGCGGTGATACTGTCGAACACGTTCACTCTTTTACGCGGGAGGTGCTGACCTCGGACCGGCTTGCAGAGATGACGCGCGTTGAGAACTTGCCTCCGCTGAGCCGGGTGTTTTTGGCATGGTCGCGATGTGATCCCGACGCGCCGCACGTGCGAGAAGCGATCGACAGGTTCGTCGCAACCGGAGCGGCGCTGGTCCCTACCCTTTCGATCTTGGCCCAGATGTCACGCGCGATCGTCCTGCCCGGGGCGGACAATTCGGCTTGGCGCCGGAATATAGAGGATGCGCGATTCGCGTACGTTCGCGATGGATTTGAGCGAATGCTGGCATTCGTAGCGAGGTTCCACGATCGAGGTGGAAAACTCGTGGCAGGGACCGATTTTGCGGCGACGCAGGAAGGGATACTGCCAGAGCAGGCCCTCGCGTTAGAGCTCCGGCTTATGCGGCGCGCCGGATTATCGGCCGACACGTTGCTACGGATAGCGACAGAGTGCGCCGCCTCGGCCCTAAAGGTCCCAATCGGACGGATTGAGCGGGGGCTTGCGGCGGACATGATTTTGGCGCGGGCAGTCGACGCCGAGGACTTTCTAAATACCTGGCGCGTTGAAGCCGTCATTCAAAATGGCGTGGTCATCCATGGCGCCATTCCTGCCGATGTGCTCGAGGAAAAGCCAATGAACGGCCCCGAAGGAAGCGTGGTGCTCACGGCCTCTCCGCGAGTGAAATTCCGAGCTGCAAACGGCGTCATTGAAGGAGTCGCCTCCAGGCTTCGAGAGTTCGCCGGGCGCTTGGCGTTTGGACCCACGACGAAAAGTTTTCCCTGTACTCTGCTGTTCGCGACCCCGGACACTTTGGATCCAATCATGGCCGCCGCATCGGAAGCGGTGCTGCCGATTCTTGCCGTTGGCCCCTACTTGGCAATCGGCCCAGTGCAGACCGGGTCCGATTGTAACGTTTGCAGCGGCTGTTTCTTTTATGCGGCCTTCGGACGCAGTGCGCGAGAAATGGACGCGCGGCTCCACGGTGAACTGGAAGCCAACATGCCGCATTCAGAACGCCTGTATCGGCTTTTGGCTGCTTCTCTCCGTGCCGCGGGCGGAAATGAGCGGCCAGTCTACATCTTCGATACGCGCACCGGGAAGCGGAGATTTTTCAGGTGGGAGCACGCGAATCCGTGCTGTGCTGCCCATGCCCGCGCGGCAAGCGCACCCGTGGGATCCGGCGTGATCGAAGGTCCTTTGAAAGACATCCGGGAGCCGAAGGCAGAAACGAAGTTTCATTGGCGGAGCTTTGTCGACGCGCGCTGCGGGATTGTGAGGCGCATCGAGCGCCTTCCGGTCTCGCTCGCGAATCCGGTCGACCCCAGTGGCCCTGCGCTTTCTCTTTTCGCGGGCTGGCGCGCGCGCCCGCTGGTGCGTGGAGTCGAGGTCTGTATGGGGGCCGATGTCGATCCCCGGAAGGCGCGCATCAAGGCGGCAATGGAGGGCATCGAACGTTGGTGCATAGAGGCTGCGGCCCCTCGAGCAGTCTGGGAGGGCCGGCACGAGGACGTTCCAGATGCAGTGAATCCGCGGGATCTCCACCTGTATACGGAAGAGCAATACGCGTCCCCGGCTTTTCCTTACCGTCAGTGGATGCCGGAAGCCCGGATTTGGTGGACCGAGGGATATGACGCGCTAAAAGGAAGACTGTCTTGGATTCCTCTCGAATTGGTGAGCAGCGTCTGGCCGGACGGGGCTCCCACTCCTTTGTGCCAGCTTACTTCGATCGGTTGCGCCGCGCGGACGTCGTACTCAGCGGCCGCCCTGGGCGCAGTCCTGGAGCTGGTAGAACGGGACGCGGTGATGCGCTGGTGGTATCGGCTAACCCAGCCGCGCGCCGTATGGAAATCGATGCTGCCGGACCGGCTCGCACACAGCACCTTGCCGGGCGGCTCGAGCGCAATCACTGTGATGGAAATCGGCTGGTTGCCCGAAGTTTCCGTGTGCCTCGCCGCGATCACCGTCGATGGCGGTGCCTCACCCCGCCTCTCGCTCGGGGCGGCGGCCTCCCTACAACAAGGCGAGGCCATCCAAAGGGCGTGCTGCGAGGCGGCGGTGAACTTCCTGGGGTTCAGCCGGCAGCATGGCGCTCCGCCAACCCTTCGGCGCCACATGGAACCGCGCGAACATGGAGAATACTATGCCCGGGATGCCTTCGCGTCCCATTTGGTTGGGGAGCTGATACCTACAGCCGGAGCGCCATTGCCGGAGCAAGCGACGGCAGTGCCGGATTGTGCCCCGCAGGTTGGATTGAGTACGGTGTTTCGAGCGTTAGAAGCACAGCAGTTTCAGGCTGTACTGGTGGACCTCACGCCTGCAAGCATGCGCCGGCGAAATGTGACCGTAATCCGCGCAGTGGTCCCCCAGTTATTACCGATGAGCTTCGGCTTAGGGCAGGATCGTTGGGCGCGCGTTGTGTCCCGAATCGACCCCGCTTGGCGGAAGCGAATTCAAGGCGTTGTTCACCCGTTCCCGTAGGGTGATCTAGCCCCAGTTGAACTCGCCCTCTCGTCCAGAGATCAGTTGCTGCGGAATTGCTGGAATGAAGAATAGGACCAACAGGGTCGTCGCGGCGTTGAGCCATATCAAGCTATGGAACGTGAGGTGATAGTTTTCGAAGAGCCACGATCCGAGCACGTCTGAGACCGACATCCCCAAGTTCCACACGCTCATCATGATCGCGTACCCCAGCGACTCCCTTCCTCTGGGCGTCGCCCGAGCCGCAAGATCGAACAGCGGAAGTTGCGCTAGGCCGGCTCCGAAGCCCGCGATCATCTCGATCCAGATCGCAGAGGGCCGGGAGTGATACGCCAGGTACGGGACGGTCGTCAGAGCCGTGCAAATGATCGAGTAAATGAGTAATAGACGGAGGCTTAGCATTTGGCAGGCACGCATATACACGGCCGCCGCGAGAAGCGCAAATACCCCATATAAGACTGCGAGTCCGCCGATGAACGTACTAGTGAAATGCAGCGATTCCGTCTGGACGTAGAACAGGGGAGTGCCGAAGCCAGGCTCAATGTGAACGAGGAACAGCATGCCCGCGGTGATCAGCAGCCCCCGCGACGTTCCAGCGACTTTGAATTCGCGATAGAGGGATGAGAGAACTCCGCTCTCTCGATGGGCCACGTCCTCTCTTACGGCTAGTGCGGTAAGAAGCGCAAGGGAGCAGTATAATCCTGCAGCGAGTCCGGTAGTCCATCCAAATGCGCGGGTCGCCAGAAAACCACCGACTGGTCCGGCAAGCAGCATGGCGCCGTTCTTGACGAAGACCCTCATCGAGGCCAGTCGTCCGGTGATTCCGTGCAGACAACCCTCATAAACGAGGAGACCACCGACGACGGCGTTCGCGGCCATGATAAAACAGTTCAACAAAATGCCGATGCCCAACAGTACGCCGAACCGCCGCGGCGCAAGCGCCATGCCGATCCAACATGCGGCCGCCGCCAAGGCGCTGAGAATGAGGTAAATTCTCCGCCGACTGCCTAAAAGGGGTATGCTGTCAGCAACCATTCCGAAGAGCGGCTTTGCGTACCAGGGAATAAGGATAACGGCCAGAAAGAGGGCCATCTCGTTGGCCTTGACCGAAAGCTCATCCTTCAAGATGAACTGAATGGGCAATTTAGCCAATTGACCCGTCTGGCAGAACGTCGTAACGAATAGAGCGAAAGTGATGAAGCCGATTCGCGAATTCTGCCGCTTGCTTTGGGATGGCACAGGCGCAGCCCTCGGAGAAACGGAGGCTGGAGCGCGCACGGGCTGGGTTGATTTAGCCATTCCTGGTGCTCCCGGCAGCGGTCAAGCGCGCGACCGGCCGGCACCTACAAGTAAGTGAGCAACATCGGATAGTTTGCCGGGGCGTGTTCGCGGCTCAATGCTTCTAAAGTCATGACCGGGCGGTTTGGCGCCTCTTGCGCCGCCCCGCTCACAGCGGCCACGGCTCCATGAAATCGAACAGCACACCGAGCTGCCATCCCCAGTCGCGACCCCGCGGCGTCTTCAGTGGTGAGCTGGCTTCGAGCACCGCGTCAGGCACGGCGGCGCCGAACGCCCGCCGTAGGAATGCGAGCGGATAGTACAGCGATGCTCCCAGCTCGTAATCGACTGCGAGGCGCTCCACACGGGTCCAGTCGATCGCATCGCCCAGCGCGGCGATAACATACGCCAGATCCCGCAGCGAGCGCTTGGCCTCAGCCGCCACCTCAATGTAATAGCGGCTTGTCGTGGACCAGACGAGATCAGTGGCCGTCATCGATAGCGCGGCGCCGCACGTGCCGGGGTCAGCGGCGGCAAAAAAAGGCTCGCTGGGAAGGTTCGCCGCGACACCATGATGGAGGTCGACGCAGACGCCCAGGAGCCATCCGCCATCGCTTTCACGCAACACCGGGAGCCGAACCCTCTGAAGCCGCAGCAGCGCGGCCTCCCGTACCGAGACGTGAAAACGCTCGACTCGCATCAGTTGTGCCAGCTCGTAGTGGTCCGCCTCGTGTGCGGCAATCTCCTGCGGCGAGAACCAGTGAATCTCGGCCATCCAGTCTGGGTGGCCTTCCCGATTCAGGCGGCCGTGGCGATAGCCAAGACCGTGTAACTCAGCCCGGGCGGCCTCAATCTGAGAGCGCCGCACCAGGATATCCACGTCGCCCATCCCGCCGAGCGCGTAGTCGAAGTAGCGCAGATGGATTTCAGCTCCCTTGAAGGTCAGCGCCTCGATGCCTCGTCGCTCCAGCGCCGTCATCGTCTCGACCAGTGCGGCGCGCTGGCGGTCCCAGATTCTGTTATATAGCGAGCGTAGTGGGTTCTCCTCGAGCAGCGCGTCGATCTGACGGTGGGCCAGCCAAGCGAACCCCTGGCTGCCCGGTGGCGCCGGCGTGATTTGTTGTTTTGCACGCTGTTCGCCCGCGAGCCGTGCGAGGAGCAACAGGCCGCGGTGAGCGTCAGGCGTCAACCCGGCTCGGCCGAAAAGCGATTCCTCCCCTTCAACGGAATGTAAAGCTACGTTCCGGTTCAGCACAACAATCGGCGGCTAACGATTCGCGGCCAGCGTGAAGGGACCAAAAGCGATGATGCGACTAGCCGAACATGGCAGGTCGCCGGTTGAGCAGCAAATCGCTCGTACCGTTAGCGTCGAGAACCCAACCGGCGGCCTAATGCTTAGGTTCGGATTGATCTCTGTTCCCTGCACGCCCACCGTACCGGACGGGTGCGGCGGAAGCAGCGACTGTTCCGGCTGGCTGAGGCTTGCTCGATAGGCGGGATTCACCAAAGCCTGCCGCATGTCGACCGCAAACAGCAGGTTCTGCAGCGCCTTCTCCCATAGATAACCCGCGTTCATCAAGTCGTCGATACCCTCCGGGCTGTCGGCTTGCGCGCGAAACAGTTTAGTCAAAGTATTCGCACCGTGAAACGCGGAGCGCTGGAGCAGCAGGAAACGATGCCGGTTCAGCGGCCGCAACTGCCACCCGAGCGCTTCGGTCAACACTTCGACAAGCACCGCTGCCCCTCCGTCGGCCGGTCCATCGAACGGCCAGCCATTCGGCGCGGGAGCGACCCCGAACGCTCCTCCCACGGTTGGCGTCTGCAACACGTGGATCGCGTTGACGAACATGGCTTGCGTTTTGCTTAGGGCGACGGCAAGACCTTGACTATCGAGCGTCTTCAAGTATGCCGAGGAGGTCGCCACCGCATCAAGGAACGCACTGCGGAGCGTCTCGTTAGACGATTCCTCCGGCTGCTCGGCGAGCGTGACGGCGGCGCTTCGGATCACCCCGCACGCGCCCTCAAACGAGCTGCCGAGCAGGGGCGCGTAGAGCTGCGTCCGTTGGGCCGCGTTAGGCCATTCCGCATCCGTGCTGACTTTTGTCCGGAAGGCATCCAGGATACGGCTCACGTCGTCGGGAACGCTCTTATATCTAGACGGGTTGGACGTCACATCGCTAGCGAGTCCGATCGCTATCTCGATAATTGAATCCAACGTCGAGACCGCGTAAAGCCGAGCGATTGGTTGCCACAATTCAATGGCGCGGCTGAGTCTGGGTTCTGAGGCGGGCATCGTACCTCCTTAGAGATAACTATTTCTTGACGCGAAGCAATTATATCTATCGCGTCATCAACAATGCAATGCTCGTGAACGAGGCATCCCGGCATAAACCGCCCGGCGAGGTTTACCGGATCCATACGTGTTGGGAAAGGAACTTGCAGTGTGGTTCGAGTACGAATATGCGGCACTAACGAAACCGAAAAAGGAGAGCGGCTTGATGCTCGTCATCCGTATTTATCGCACCTCCTCAGCAGGAAAACATTCACAGGGCGGCGCGAGCGCCAGCACGGACGGTACACGGCGCGGTGCTGCCAGCCGTAGTAATCCGTACCCGATGCCAGCGATCCCGGTCATCAGCCCAGGCGACTCTATGTCCAACGGGATGCCGCAGAGCCATCCGTCTCGCCGAAGGCTCTCAAGCACGAGGGCGGTAGCCCGGTGCCGGGCGTTGACGAGCGCTGGCGTGGACGCGCGCTCTTCGGCTTGGATCAGCACGTCGAGGTTGCCCAAATCGCCGTGACACAGCGAATGGTTGTCCCCAAATCCCTCGGCGATCGTAGTCGCAATGGCCGCCTCAACTTCGGCTTGCATCGCAGTTTCGTCTATGCCCTCGCGCAGATAATGTAGCCGGGCGAGAGCGATGCCTGGAGCCCCGTGGCACCAGGCAGTCAGGAACGCCTCGGGTCTACCGGGCAGAGTGGCTGGCCGTCGGCCATTGCGCAGGTCTGGCCAGTTGCGCTTAACCGGATCGAACAGGTGGCGTTCGTACTCGACAGCTGCTAAGCCGCAATCACGGTAGCGCTCATCGCCGGACAGCGTCGCGAGTAGCGACAGGGCCCACGCGATTCCCGCCGCTCCGTGGGAGAAGCCGGTCAAAGCGCGTCCGCCGAAATCAGCGTTGATCCATCCGGCGCCACACGTCATCGGTGTCGCGCGGGCGATGAGATGATCGCCACAGCGTCGGGCGATGTCTAGCGCGGGGCCACTGGGATCGATTGCAGCCAAACTGGCCAAGCCCGCGATAGCTCCAGCGGCGCCGCTGACCACATCGAAACTCATATCGTTCTCGACCCTGCAGCCCACCACAATCGCAAGTTCCGTCGCCTCCGCTATTAAGTCCGGTCGTCGCCACAATGCAGCCAGGTGGCTGAGGACGTAGATGATGCCGCCCAGTCCGTCGAACGCCCCGACAGATCGCATTCCGGGTGTGTCCGCGAGCTGTCGGCAGACTGTCCGAAAGGCGGCATGCGCAAGCGAAGTATAGCGGTCCTGCCTGGTGACTTGGGCGAGATACGCAAAGAACAGGGCAATACCAGCCGTTCCATCGTACATCTCCGGCCCAATAGGCGCTACTGACCATCGTGCGTCGTCGGCGAGGCGCAGTCCGGCCCACGCGACGTCACCCCCGTCGCTCCGCACCGCGAGCGTCTCGAGCCGATCACCGATCGCCACAGCGGCCGCGATCGCCTGTCCGGGATCCGCATCGCCGACATCGACGAACTCGGGAAGCGCCCGCCTGGGCCGTTGGATACCGAGTCCCGTGCACGCCGTAACGAGCGACGCGCGGATCAGCCACGTCTGTTGCTCGAGGTCCTTCGGCGTCAGCCGATTGATATTGCGCTGTACGCTATCGAGCGGTGATTCGGAGAGGAATTCGGAAATGCGGTCGCCCGAGCAGGTCCAGACATCCCTCGACTCGGCACGCGTGACGAAACGAGGCACGTCGCCTCTCCACAGCGCCCTTTGCTCTGCGGCGATCACCCGCGCAAAGGCCGGCTGGTCTGTCACGGACAACCAAAGGCGGCTGAACAGCCAGTCGCAATCGAGCGCGTCCCGTAGTACGTCGGGGTGCAGGGACCCTTCGAGCAGTAGTGCGTAGGTCCGCGTTGAGCGCAATATTACTCGCACCTCTTCGCCCTCGAGCCCGCGCAACGGACCCTCAGGCGCCAGCAACTTGTCCCTGTGGCTTAATAGCATACGGTAGGCCTGCCTGAATCCGTCGACGATCGCATCCGCATGCAACACCAAGTCAATCGGTTCGCCATTCAACGTCGGGCGGTGATGGGTACCTGATACGGCCACCGGCCGGTGGACGAAACGCATCTCGTCGGTGCCGACGTTATCCCACTGCCCCACCGGGAAGGGCGTCGGCTGCCCTTCAATAGCGCCGAGGCCACTTAGATCCCCGGCATCCGGGCTCGTCTGCCCCCAAGGGATCGGCAGCAGCCCAGTGCGAAGCACGGAGTTGGCAAGCGCGGAATCGACAATACCAGCGCTGCGCGCAGACTTGGGCTCCGGTATCGCCGCTCCCAAAAGGCCTTCCAAGTCGACTAGCACGGGTTGGTCGCCGGCGGCGATCACGTTCTCGTGGTGGAAGTCGGTGGCGCCGAGCAGATATAGCAGGGCAATGTAGCCGCCTTGGCGCTCATAAAAGCGCCGGACCTCGTGCGGCGACCGGCACGGGCGCGTTGCCACGAATTCCATCCAGCCGTACTTCTCGCGTTCGACGTACCGTACAGTGCGAAAGCCCGGAGCGAACCCGTTTTGGCCGGACCAATCCAGCAGGGCGTTCCAGTGCCGACCGATTCCCAAGGGCCGCGGTTTGTAGACGACGCGAGCGCCGGAGGTGAACAAAAGAATCCGCACAGACCGGCCGTTGCCGTGATGATCGCCCAAGTCGGCGCTTACTGACTGCAGTGTCCCTAGTGTCTGGCCCGGAAAAAACTCCGCACGCAGCGCCTCGCTATCAGCGGCCAGGCGTTCGAGGATCTCGGCACTCGCCTCCACCCACTGCTGCACGCAACGCGCGAGCCGCCGCTCGAGCACGGGGTAATCGCCGAGCAGGCGGCGCAATGCGCCATGCTCGCACAGCCCCTCGACAAAGCTGCGGAAGCGCTCTTCGGGCGTGGCACCAGCGAGTTTACCGTCGAGGCGCGCGACATGGAGCTCAAGCACCAGAGTGCGATTGAGCATCTCCAACAACCGCTGCTGCAGCTGGTTATCGAACAGGGAATCGACATTGCCGGGATCGAAAGGTAGAGACGTTCGTTGAGCCACGGTATCCGCGACCCGTGCTCGCAAGTGCTCGCGCGCCACGTGAACGAGCGGCTCAACTACTGCTGGTTCAGGCGGCGTGGATGACCGGAAGGCGTCGGCATCAACATCCCACAGCGCGTCAGACCACCGAACGGCGGAGGCCAATACGTCCGCCTGAGCACTTAGCGCGGCGACGAACTTCTTCTCGGTCGTACCGAGCGACGAGAGCTGGGCCGCTACCACGTCAACATCGTCGAAGGGAGGAATCCCGCGCCAGTGGTCAAGGCGTCGCCGCACTTCCCACTCATCTAAATGGTCAATGCAGTCTTCATCCTCAACGGCTGCGAGGCGCTCGGCCAGCGTCAGCGCCCGCCACCGGCCATGAGCCGACAATCGCTCGGCCCGATCCGTCATGCGCCCGCCCCACACCACCCATCATCCCCGCTCGTCAACTCGATCATAATGACGCACCAAATCTGGCGGTACCTCCCGGGGTTGAAGGGTTTCGATGAGCGGCGCCGCAGCCTGCCGACCCCGAAGTGCCGATGTGACAATTGTCATAAACTCAGAGACTTTGGTCAGAACTATTTCCTGGAGTTATTCGCCTACGGCGTTAAGAAGCGAAGGCGCTACGACGCCGTTGACTGCGTACTCCGCGCCAAATTCAAGACGATACACAGGTACGTTCGCCCCAACCTTGCGGATCAGGGACACATCCTGTTCTTCAGCATGGATATCTCGACGAATATAGTGAGAGTGGCGGAAGTTGGCTGGCAACTCAATTACATTGTCTTGTAGGCAGCGAATCGCGTCATCAACAGTAAGGCGCTCTAATCGTGGTTCAGAACACGCTAAATGCAATTTCGGGATCAACACTCGAGACACCGCCGCGGGACCGTAGTGCGGAAGTCCAAGTAATTGCTGAATCTCGCGTGCTGTGAGCGCTAGCTTTACTTTCGAGCCGAATAATAAGGTACTATCCGGCTGTGACGCCGCGGCAGACTTATTCAAGTCTTCGTGCTGTTCTAAGTAAAGCGGCAGGTGATTATTAAGAACCGGGCCAAATCGCTCGAGCCTTCGCGCAGTCGCTACTCCGATCCTGCATCGCATAGGAACTGGATAGGCGACAATACCATGGCTCCCGTGCAGCAGAACAATATTGTCGTTTGCTAAGAAACCATTCCCCGATCGCTGTGCCATGGCGAATATCAGCGTTGTCTTACCAGCCGCGTGTGGGCCAATGACTACGACCGCACCATCCTTATGTACGTATGCGCCACCATGGATTTTGGTACCGCCTAACTCCGCTAGACATCTCAAGTACAGTTCAGATACCACCCGCAATAAGTGTGAGCGGATATCCGCGGTAACATCGTCTGCGACAATCGTGAATTTCTTACGAGCAAACAGTATTAACGGGCTCCTTTTCTGATCGGAATGCACGAACACTCGCTTATCCCGCCACCGGAACATCAGGAATGTTTCGTTGGCCCAAAGTGTCCTGATTGTGGTAAACGACTTGCCAACGGCCCATTCATGAAACGCCCTCACAACATTTGCATCTACTCGGGTGTCCACTCTAAACTCAGCGCACATTTCCGTCGCGACGGTGTTCACTACGGGCGGCATATATTGTTCGATAATCGCTATGTCTTCTTCCCGCATTAGCTGAAAACGAAAACGACAGGGATTCCAGTCAAGAACTGTCGATCCAGACTGGTGCAGGAAATGGTTAATCGGCTCTCCGCAAGGATTCGTAGAGAGCGGCAACCTACGCGACGTTCTTAATTTGCTGAAAAGCGACGTAGTCGGCATTGGTAACGGCCATGCGCGTTGCTTTCAAGAGTAGGTAGCGCATGTTTTTTAGCCCCGTCTTCGGTTGATCAGCATGCGGATGTTCCTTAATGGCCCCAACGACCACAAAGCGCGCCTTGGTCCGGCGTGCTGGATTAAGGTGGAACTTGTCATAGAATATCGCATCACTTCTGTTCTCAAGCCGCCGTTCCATAGATCGCCTTCTCTCCGGGGCATTCTCCGCAAGGCAAAGGACACGTGGAGGGAATTTCTCTGTGCTCTGGTAGGCTTTTTCCCCGACCTCGGAGCACCCAGCCGCGGTGTTGGCGCTCGCGACCGACCGCGATAACGAGACTACCTGCGTTCAATTTGGTTATTTCCAAAAAGAATTTAGCGGGAAGAGATATACAAAGTCCGCTTACCACCCTCGTTCTTCGAAACTGATCCAGGATTAGACAGATCTCCAAATGCTTTCTTGTATGCTAAACAAGAAACTCGGCGATAATCCTTTCTACATCCGGAGGGTCGTTGGTCTTCGACGGGCGCGCACTAGATCTTCGAGCATTTCTGACACCCGGCGATTACTTTCGGGACGCCATTGTTCGAGACGAAGCGCCGAGTGCCTGGACGGTCGTTTTCACTCGGAGTGCCGGATGAGCCCGTTGCGAAGAAGGGCGATGCAGCACCCAGCCGAGATCCAATGTGCGACCGGGCCCCTGCCTTTATTTCGTCCCGAGGTGCTTTCGAAACAGGAAAGGTTCTTCGGCGAAGTCCTTCTTATTCGTCCTTTCTCTTTCGCGCTTCTGGGATATCTCGCCATTGGGGCGGCTGCGTTGACGTATTGTGTTCTTTTCTTCTGTACCTACACGGAGACGATACCTGTTCGAGGCGTTTTATTGCGCGTGCCCACGGTGAAAAGCTCGCAGTTCACTGGCCTCGAAGACGAAGCCTTCGTGGCAGTTCCCTACTTGCACGTCGCTATCGAGCCGGGTGAGCATATCGCAATGAGGTGCTTACATTGCGCCAATCCAAGTGCTCAAATGCCGGTGATCGCCCGCGGCGTCTCAAATCTTGCGGCTTCGGCAGGAAAAGCCGGTTCCAACGCGCGCCAAATCGTGGAGGTTTCCTATGAAGCCTCTGCCGCATCCTCGTTCAAGCAATCCCTAGCGCCTGGCGCCTCAGTGGAGCTGGCATTGCCGGTCGGACGCCGGCGTCTCTTCGAGTTGTTTGAACCGTCTTCCGTTCGCGAAAAGTCGCAGCCATGATCTTCGCGAATCAGCCGTTCCTTTCCAGGCATCGTTTACCGCTGATCTTCCAGACTGCGGCCGCTGAGTGTGGACTGGCTTGCCTGGCAATGGTTGCCCATTATCACGGGCTCCGCCTCGATCTTGCCACCATCCGGCAACGCTTCTGTGTTTCTCTACGCGGCACAACCTTAGCCCATCTGCTGCAGTTTGCCGCTGCACTTCGCCTATCTGGCCGACCGTTACGAATTGAACTTGAGGATCTGCCGAGCCTGCAAACTCCCTCCATCCTGCACTGGGACATGGAGCACTTTGTGGTGCTGCGAAAGGCCACCAAGAAATATATTGTTGTACACGATCCGGCCCTGGGGCTTCGAAAACTCAACTATGCCGTCGCCAGCCGCCACTTTACGGGTGTGGCGCTGGAACTAACGCCCACCGCGAACTTTACTCCGGGCGGCGAGACGCGCTCGTTCGGGGTCAAGCAACTGACCGGTCGTATCGCAGGGCTGAAGCGCTCGTTAACAAAAGTCTTCGTGTTGGCGGCGATGTTGGAGTTGCTGGTTCTGATCAGCCCGTTATTCCTCCAGCTTTCGGTGGATAAAGTCATTGCGGCACACCATCCGAGCCTTCTGGTTCTGCTCGGCTCAGGCTTTGCGCTGGTTGTGGTGATGCAAGCGTTGCTCGGGGGTTTGCGAAGCTGGACAACCCTGTATTTCGGGACGTCGCTTAAGCTGCAATGGTACACAAATATCTTTTCCCATTTGCTGAAGCTGCCGGTCTCGTTTTTTGAAAAGCGCTATTTCGGCGACATTCTCTCGCGCTTCGATGGCGCGGAAGCAGTCCAGAGAACGCTGACAAACAACTTCGTTGAAACGCTGCTCGACGGCATCATCTCGGTTTTCGTGTTGGTCGTCATGGCGTTGTACAGCATCAGTCTGGCCTTGATTGTTTTGGGGGCCGTGCTGCTTTACATCCTCCTGCGAAACCTTGCGTATAGCACCTTGCGCGGGTTGTCCGAAGAGCAGATTATCCGGATGGCAAAGCAGCAGAGCTTTCTCATTGAGACCTTGCGGGGCATCCGAACCATCAAGGTATTCGGCAGGGAGAATCGCCGCCAGACGCTGTGGATGAATCTGGTGGTCGACAACACCAACGCACAGATCGCAGCCGAAAGAGTCGGCATTCTCCTCAAGTCGGTTAACACCTTGATCTTTGGATTGCAGTGGGTGGCGGTCGTCTGGTACGGTGCCGAACGGGTGCTGAATGGGCAGTTCACCGTCGGAATGTTGTTTGCATTCGTTGCGTATCAGGGGCAGTTTACAACCCGAGTCTCTGCATTAGTGGATCGGCTGTTCGAGTTCCGGATGCTTTCCCTGCAGATACAGCGGCTGGGCGACATTGCGTTGGAAAAACCGGAGGCGGCGGCACGCGAGCTTTCCCCCGCGACCACACAAGAAGCGGCAATAGAGGTGCGCTCCCTGTCGTTTCGCTACTCGGATACCGATCGGTGGCTGCTTGAGAATGTTAGCTTTTGCATTCAGCCGGGAGAATGCGTGGCCATTACGGGTCCGTCTGGCACCGGCAAATCCACATTGTTGAAGCTGATTGCGGGCCTTCTTGCGCCGCAACAGGGCACTGTCGCCATTGGCGGCCGTTCGCTTGCCGGGGGACTCAATGCTGTTCCCGGCAGAATCGGATTCGTACTACAGGACGATTCCCTATTTGGGGGCACAATCGCTGACAATATTTCATTTGCGGCAGACGAAGCCGACATGTCCAGGGTGGAGGCGTGTGCGCGAATGGCTTGCCTGCATGATGAGATTCAAGCAATGCCGATGCGATACAACACGATGATCGGCGACATGGGGGGAGCGCTATCGGGCGGACAGCAACAGCGCCTCTTACTCGCCCGGGCGTTGTACAGTCAGCCTTCGATTCTAATCCTGGACGAGGCCACAAGCCATCTCGACATCGCCACGGAGCAGGCCATCGCCGCTATGCTGGCGGACTTGAAGATCACACGGGTATTCGCCGCGCACCGGCCTGAAACGGTAGCCATCGCCAGCCGGGTGATTGCGTTGGATAATGCTGCGATGTTTCGCGCTCGTACAAGCGCGTCTCCGGTAATAACAGAATCTGCGCGAAACGCGGCGGAAGAATTTGGGCCCTTGAACGACCCGAAATTTGAAAAAGGAGCAATGTATGTCAACACCTGAGAAGAAGGGTAACGAAGGGAGAGTCCTCGCACGGGTGGGAGCGAGGGAACTTACTCCGGAGGAAATGGCTCACGTAGCGGGCGCTGGTCCTCAAATCACAAATGTCATCACGGTCAATCCCAAGACCGGCCAACGCGATGGCGACGGGTAAGGACAGCGACATGAAAGAACTTACCGGGAGAACCGCGAACAATCCTGAAAGAGTCCTGGCTCGCAGGGGTGCCCGCGAACTTACGGTTAGGGAAGCCGAAGCCGTGAGCGGAGGCGGACCCCCTATTTGTACCGACGTTGCATCGTTAGCCAGTCTGACCATTACCAACACGGGCTGCGGTGATAACGACGGCGGCCACGACACGGACACCACGTTTTAGCAAATGCGATTAGAAAGGTGATTACAAGGAGAAACTAATGAAAGAAACCAATCAAAAAACAGCCAACAAATCGGATAGAGTACTCGCTCGCAGAGGCGCTCGGGAACTCACTCGGGAAGAAGTCGAGGCGGTTAGTGGTGCTTTTGCCCACACTACAAATTGCACAGGGGCCTTCGCAACCCAGACGCACACCGGCATTGGCGATGGCGACGGCTGTGGCGACATCGACAGTAGCCTTTATTAGGAGGCTCATTCGGTAACCCGGTAGCGGGCGTCCTCGCCGAGCGGCGCCCGCGCTTCCGTTTTTCCATCCGTGCTACAGGAAGGAACGAGATGAAGATTCTGATCGTTGCGTCGGAAAACGACAATCATGCGGCACCCTTGAAATGGGCGTTGCAGCAGGCAGGATTCGGCGTTGCCTGTTGGGCCGGCTTAGGTTGGGCCCAAAAGAGACAAGCCGCGATCTCACTCTCTAGCACTAACCTTGTTCAATTGGCTGAGTATGTGCTTGAACCCGGAGACGTGGTATGGGTGAGGCGGCCCGAACCTCCGAAGCTGAATCCGCAAGCCGCTCCCGAGGACCGGAAGTTTGCGGTTGCCGAGTACCGCTGGTTCTTCCACTCTGTGATGTACCTGCTGGAGACGCTGCCGGTTCGCTGCATTAATAAGTATTCGGCTTCTCGATTCATCAACAACAAATCGGTTCAGCTTCTGCTTGCCAAAGCTTGTGGGATGAAGGTTCCCGCTACCTTGATGACAAACTCGCCGGAAGCGGTGCGTAACTACTTCCAGCAGACCGCGGGCCGGACGATTTGTAAGGCGTTCTTTCCGCATATTTGGCAGAAACAGGTGCAGACTTCTGTCGCCGTAACGGAAACGTTCGAATTGACCGCAGAGATGCTGCCGGCAGATGAAGTATTGACCTACGCGCCTGCAATTTATCAGGAGATGGTGGTCAAACAGTTCGACGTCAGGATGGTGCTGCTCGGAAGCGCAGTGTACTCTTATGCGCTCCACAATCCAACAGGAGCGATTGATTGGCGGCAGGATGCCGGTCAAGGCCTGGTGCAGGTTCAATCCATCGACACCCCGCCTGAAATAGAGGCGGCCGTACTTGCGTTCGCGGCTCGATCACAGATCGCATATGGCAGCTTCGATTTTGCGGTAGACAATAACGGCCAGTGGTGGTTTCTCGAGGTCAACGAAGGGGGTCAGTTTTTGTGGCTCGACGACTTCAACGCCGGCCTTCACGTGCAGGAGAAGTTTTTGGCGTTTCTCACCTCTTCGGAAGGGTCGTCGAAGGAGATCCTCGAAGAGAGGCAGTTGCTGTTCCCATCCTGGAAGGATTATCTGGATTCCCCGGCAAAGGACACGCAGCCGCCAGAGGAGGCCGACCCCGAAGCCGCATTCGTGTCGGTTGAAGCTTAGAGTGGGGTCCATGGGGTATGACAAGCTGGTTGCTGTTGACATCAAACTCGGGACGCCGAGAGGAAGCAATAAAGGGAGATGCTTGCTGGTCTCAGGGTTCGATTACCCATGCTTCTTAGTCTTATCACTGTGATTGTACTCACGTCGTATAAGAGGGCTTATGGCGAATTTGCCGCGTGCGTTCAGATGAGCGGCGGTCTCGAAGAGCTAACCGAAGGTTCCGCTCCACATGATCAGACCATGCTCTCGGCGGCGACCGGCAACTGGCGTTGGTCTCGACGCATGGAAAGAGGCGGGTTCAGGACAATCGACCGAAGTCTGCGGCGTTTGGCGAGAGCGAAAAACCGTGTTCAGTCGATAAGAAATGTGGATGCCGATCGACATCTTAGTTAGAAAAGGACTCCCGCAATTAATAGCTATCGGGATTCTTCTTACGCCAAGTCACCTGAAGTCACAAGAACCTCTCGTGAGACTGAACATGGCCGTTCTCAAAGGGCGCGCGGCAACCGTCAGGCGGCTCCTCGGCGTAGCGTTGAGCGGCGAACTCCAATACCTCCGGACTGCCGTAGTTGATCATGACTCCGGAATTGGGTCGATCGGAATGTCCATGAGCTGTAAAAAATCCCGGAAACCGATTCGTAATCTCGGTGACTCGGGGGCAACTTTCGTGAACGATACAGTCGTTATCTAAATAGACCACATGGTAGCGCTCATGGAGCGCGAGCATGACCGGGATACGCAGCCACGCGGCGCAATGAGCATCCAGTCGCAAGCCTGTAGTCGTCTCGGTCAAAAGGCGATGTGAGGCCCCGTTCTTGCCAGCCCACTGCACATGCGATTGGAAATAGGCGGTCTGTTCATAGTCGATGCAATTGAACATGACTGTCAGGACCGAATGTGCTTTGTCCGGCAGCAGGGATGATGTCCGCCTTGGGCGATTGCGATCGCAGAGCGCCATTATTTCTGCGGTTTCGGGCGAAGGCACTCGGCGACTCCCTTCGATAACACCACAAGCTTCAATACCCGCAGTGTATCCGTATTCGTCTCTAATTCTCCGGTAATTTGTACTTGATCGCCCACATGATCTACAACTGCCCTCGGATTGGCGATGCGAAACAGTTTTCGATTTTTGGGGTCAATGAGCACAATTGGACTGCCGGCCGACACGCACCTCTTGGCGCATTCGGGATTCGTGCCGGTAAAAGTGTCGTTTTGTGCTCTGCCGGAGGCACAATCCTTATCTGCCAACCAGCCTTGCCGGACCTGTCCCGCCATGTTCCCGGACTGCTGGGCCGCAAACGCCACCAACCCAGACCACAGAATCAACTCAGTAAGAAGTGCTCGTTTCACGTCTCCAGGCCTCCTTGAAAAATATTAGACCCCTGGTGGCTCGCCGGCATCGCACTATGCTCGACATGCCCCAGTTCGCGCTTGTTCCTTAATGAAGTCGGCCACCCGAAAGCTGTTCGCAAGAATTGTCAATGTCGCGGGCACTCCACCGGAAGTCGGCATAAAGCTTCCATCTACCACAAACAAATTGGGCACTTCGTGGGACTGGCAGAATCGATTTAATACTGAATCGTTCGGATTGCTACCCGCGCGGCAGGTTCCGCATAGCAAGTGGCCGTTGATGGCGCCATACCTTGTATCCCATATATCCGATACCCCCATTTCTTTGAGAATTTCCAAACCTCGCTGACAAGCCATCGGCCCGCTCCCTGCTCATGCTTGGAATATCTAATATGAAGCCTGGCGACCGGTAGTCCCCACTTATCGCGCACGTCAGGATCTAATTCGACGTATGATTCAGGATTCGGCAGGCAATCATGAAACGCCTCAAATTCAATCTGGAAATTATGTTCGCAGCATCGGTCAAGTGCTCGATTCCATTCGCGCGTTAGAAAAAACCGTGGTTTCGCTAAAACTCCCTTTGGCGGTGTTCGCACCAGTTGAGAACTCGCCGACGGTAGTACCAGTGGCAGAAGCCATCGGCGGCGTTATCGTCTCGCGAGTATCTCAACAAGGGTGGCTGGCAGCTAGAATTGAAATAAGCCCCGTTCCAAACAAAGACCGCGCCCGAGTTGTCGTCCTTTCCTATGTTGGATGCACCGAGCTCCCGCTCGATCGCAGGCGCCGAACCTTCTTTGGACCCATCTGGAAGCCTTGCCGCTGAAGTACAGCCGCGATCCTTCGATAGAGTAGACCACGTGCCATTGCGGCAGAGCGATTCTGAAATTTTTCGGCAAGCGGCGGAGCAATCCAAGTGCGCGCCAGGGAGGCTCTCATCGGTAAACAATCTTGTTGCTTTATTGGAGAGCACGGGTGACTACGGGGCAGCCGAGGTTCTCTATCGCGGCTCACTTGAGGGTAGACAGTGTGTTCTAAGGCCCGAACATCCCGATTTCTTCCATACCGCTCGGCAACTTGGCCGCGTTGCTCGAACGTAGAGGACAGTTAGCTGCCGCGGAACCCATTCAACGCCGTGCCTTGGAAATCCGCAGCGCGCTCTCGGAACGGATAACGCTGATGCGCTCCTATCTGTCAACAATCTCGCCGTGCTGCTCCGGAAAAAAGGTGAGAACTTCGAAGCGGAGCGGCTGTATCGTCGCGCAGTGGAGAGTCGCGAGCGGCAATTCCGGGCACGTGAAACGAATCCCAGTCCACGAGTTTGGCTTGTGGGGGATCTTGAGGTGATGCCTTCAACATCCTGAAAAACCCGTGTCGGTAGTTTGTTTATCTAGCCGCGACGCAGCCTCGTAGTGTGTAATGATATTCACACGAGATTTTCACTTGGATCACGTGCAGCAATGAGCAAACGGATCAATGTGATGATTGATGAGGATACCTGGAGGTTCCTGGGCCGAGTACCGACGGGGGAGCGCAGCCGCGCTATCAACGAGGCGTTGCGCTCCTGGGTCGCCCGCCGCCGGCGCATTGACGCAGTGCGTGAGATGGAGGCGCTGCGCACGCAACTGCCGAAAATCAGCACGGAGGAAGTGACGAATTGGATCCGCGAAGATCGGGAGCACGGCCACCAAATGCCAGTGCCATTATTAGTGCCTGATGCGTCGGTCCTGCTCAAATGGGTGCTGCCATCAGAGGACGAGCCGGATGCCGACAAAGCGCTGCTCCTGCGCGCCGCGATCCGTCACGACCGACAGCAGGTATATCAACAGGGTTAAGGAGCCCGGATCGGTGATAGCGCTCAGTGAGTGGGAGCCGCCCCCAACACCACGGCCTCGCCGTCGTAAGTCAGGACCGAGATTGTGAGCGAAGCAGCAGATCTGTCCGTATCGCGCAATTCCAACAACGGTCCCGCGGTACGCGGTTCGCAGTCGAGGGCCTCCCGGCTCGACAAAGCTACAGACCGCGGCAAGCTCAAGATCGGCGATGACTGGAACGCGATCCGCATCATCGCGCTCTCGCAGAGCAATCCTTTGAAGGCGATCGCCGAGTTCGTCGAGAACAGTATCGATGCGCACGCAAAAACCGTCACCATCACACGTGGCCGCGAGCACGGCGAGCACTATCTCTCGATCAAGGATGACGGCGATGGCGTGCCACGCGACGATGAGGGCAAACCGAATTTCAAATACGTTGCGACACACATTTGCGACTCGATCAAACGGCGACTGAAGGCGGAAGGAGTGGGAAACGGCCTGCAAGGAGAGTTCGGGATCGGACTGCTATCTTTCTGGACGATTGGCGACCAACTCACGATGATCTCCGCCGGCAGCGATCAACGCTCTTACCAAATGATGATGCGCAAGGGCGATCCTGGCTATGCGGTGAGCCCACGCCGAGTCCTGTTCGCTGAAGGCGGCACGGAACTTCGTATCAGCCCGCTGCTTGAGGGGATTCGGATACTCTCCGGCGAGAAGATCCAGTGGTATCTGGCCTCGGAATTGCGTGACCGGATCCGAAGCGCGGAGGTTCGCGTGACGGTCATCGACAAGCTTGCACGGAAGCAGTACGAGGTCGAACCGCGCGCCTTTGAGGGCCGGCTGCTTCATCAATTGCCGGCGATCCGCACGCCCGTCGGCGATGCATATGCCGAGCTCTATCTCGCGGAACCCGCTGACAGTTGCCGGGTCTCGCTCACTCGCGCGGGGACTCGAGTCATTGAGGATCTCGCGACACTTCCCGGGCTCGAGCGGGCACCTTGGTCCTCAAAGTATCTGCAGGGGCTTATCGACGTGCCGTTCCTCAACCTCACACCTGGCACACGGAGCGGCATTATTCACGATGAGCGCTACGCAGCTTTGTTGGAAGCTCTGCAATCACTTGAGATACATCTGAATGGGCTCATTGAGGCCCAACGGCGGGCCGAGGAAGAACAGGCGAGTCAACAGTCGCTGCGTGCAATTCAGCGCGCTTTTCGCGAGGCGCTTCTCGCTCTCCCACCGGAGGAGTACGACTGGTTCGATATCCAGGCGCGTGCCCGCCACGAGAGCGGGCCGCTGCGGCCAAACGTCGGCGAGCTCGGTCCGGCAACGGGAGAGGACGGGCCCGCCGATTTCGGCGTAGCGGAACCCAGCCTCGACAAAGGGGTACAGAAACAGTTTTTCGATTATGCAGGGCCGCTGTTCAGCGTGCTGATCTCACCCGCCTCCAGCACGATAACTGTTAACGAACGACGGCACTTCCGCGCGCTACCGCGGGATCGATCCCGTCGGCGGGTTGAGGAGGATCTGCGGTTCTCCTGGGAGATCGCCGAAGGCGGCGGCTCAGTCGAGAGGCCGGTCGACCAGGAAGTCGAGTATCTGGCGCCCTCTACACCGGGTCTTGCACGCCTGACGGTATTGGTCAGTCAGCACGACATCACCTGCACCGCGGAGGCTTTGGTAACGATCACAGCCAGTCTCGAGTCCTCAATGAACGAGGCGGTCGTCAACACGCGTGGACTTCCGGGCTACACATTCGAACGCGCCGCGGGCGAGCTATGGAGATCCCGGTTCGATCTCGAACGCAATCTCATCATTGTCAACAGCGGACATCGTGATTTCGTATTCGCAACAAAAAATCGTGCCCTGCAGTTGCGCTATCTGGTGCGCCTCTATGTCAAGGAGCTGGTGCTGAGAAACTTCGCCGGCATTTCGCAAGAGCAACTGCTCGAGCGCATGATCGAATTGTCGCTGTATGCCGAAGAGAAGCTCAAATCAAGTTGATGACCAGGATCCGCTATGAAGTATCAAGAAGAAGAAAGATAATTTGAGGGGCTGTAGTGCAGTCGTTTTGTGCTTAAACTTCGGATTCTGGGTCGCTAGGCAGCTTACCGGTAACCGGACTCAAATGGTACTCAAAGGGAATACCTCTAAGTGGCACGAAATCCGTCTATGATTCTTTGACCGACTCACTACTGGGCGATTTATCGAGACTATTATTTACCACAAGCCCGTTTCTCCGTTGCATTTTACAGGCGCGCTGCCGGAAACTGGCAAGCCGCTTCCTACGCCAAGTGACCCGGCTTCGTTATTGCGGGTTCGCCCCTGGTGGCGCTCGGCCATACGCTCTATGCCAGGAGGGAAGAGATCGCCACCATGTGGCGCTTCACCTGCAACAACGCCATCACCGAAGGCTTTCACAACAAAATGGAGGTGCTCTCGCGGCAGGCTTACGGGTTCAGAAGTTTTCCAGAACTACCGATTGCGGCCTTGGAGCCAACGCGAGAAACTCGCGGCGCGGTATCCGAGTATTCATTCAAACTGAGCAGATTTGATACGCCTGCTCGAGGCTTTTGATCGGCGGTGTGTGCACGGGGATGAACTCGTGGGAAAAGAATCCAGTGTAGCCAGTATCGGCGATCGCACTCGCGACCGCGTGCCAGTTAACTTCTTGCGTATCGTCCAGCTCATGACGGCCGGGATTGCCACCGGTATGAAAATGTCCTATAAACCCGATGTTCTCGCGAATGGTGCGAATCAAATCGCCTTCCATAATCTGCATGTGGTAGATGTCGTACAGCAGTTTCACCCTCGGCGAATTCACGCGCTTCATCAGCTCCACGCCCCATGTGGTGTGGTCCGCCATGTAGTCCTTGTGGTTCACTTTGCTGTTTAGCAGCTCCAGAGTGATGGTGACGTTGTTCTCTTCTGCGTAGCCTTTGATCTTGTTCAACGCGATGGCGCAGTTTTCGAGGCCCTCCGCGTCCGGCATGCCGCCGCGGTTTCCTGAGAATGTGATCACGTTCGGAACCTTGGCCGCCGCAGCCAACGTGATGTCGTTCCTCAGGCTCTGGAGGACGGCATCGTGGTTCTCCTGCCGGTTCAACCCAATCGGAATCGTGTTCGGCTTCGCGCCGGAGGTCATCGACGGCACCAATCCATGCCGCTGGACGACGCTGTACTGGTCCGGCCTTACTAAATCAATTCCTTTTAGCCCGATCCTCACCGCCTCTTTACACAGCTCGTCCAGCGTGAACCACTTCTGGTACGTCCAATAGGAGACGCCTTGTTTCAATCTCCCGCCGTTGGTTTGAGCATCCAACTGCCCTCCCGACGCCAAGCTAAATGCAGCCGTGCCGGCCATTGATGTGAGAGCCTGCCTTCGGTCCATCATTCGACCAGCATCCTATCAAAAGTCTTCAACTTCCCTGTGTAGAATTGAGGCGTTTGCTTGGTTCACATCATCTCGGCACCAATAGACCTACTCGCCTCTGGCTGGCGTGCATGGTCAGCGCGCTGCTCTCTGCAGTCGCCGTTTTCGCACAAGCACCCGTGCTCCCGGACGCCCCCGGTCGCGATACGCTACAGCGAGTCTGCGCGGGGTGCCATCCCGCAACCGTGGTTCTGGGGCACGGCATGACGAGAGAAGGCTGGGGCCAAATCGTCGCGACCATGATCACCCGCGGCGCAAAAGGAAGTGCGGCCGATTTCCAAACTGTAACGGATTACCTCGCGAAAAATCTCCCGCCGACCAGTTCTATTAGCAATAGCGCTTCGCCTCGCCGCACCGCACTTTCGGCCGGTCCACGGGATAGACAGATCATCGATTCCAAGGCAGCCGAACGCGGCAAAGCCATCTACACACCCGATTGCGGCAGTTGTCACGGCCCGCTCGCACGAGGTACATCAAACGGTCCAGACCTGGTTCGATCCAGCATCGTTCTGCACGATCGCTATGGCGATAAAATCGGACCTTATCTGCTCAACAGCCAGCCCGCATCTGGCGCCGAGCCGATCGCTTCATTGGGAGCGAAGCAAGTTCAAGACATCTCGCATTTCCTCCACCAGCAGGTGGAAGACACTCTTCGGAGCGGGCCATATACGCAGGTGCTGAACGTTTTAACCGGTAATGCGCAAGCAGGTGCAGCCTATTTCAATGGTGCGGGAGCATGCGCGACCTGTCATTCCGTAACGGGTGATCTCGCCGGTATCGCCTCTAAGTACGACCCGCCAACGCTACAACAGCGTCTCCTGTTTCCACGCACGGTCGCGTTCGGCCGCGGCCCCGTGACCACCCCTAAGCCCGTCACGGTTACGGTCACGACCGAAAATGGCGAATCGGTATCCGGCACGCTCGTCTACATCGACGATTTCAATGTCGCGTTACGAGACGCCGAAGGAAACTACCGCTCCTGGACACGCACCCCGCAGCTTAAAATCGAGCGTCACGATCCCTACGCCGCACACGAGGCGTTGCTCGACAAAATCACCGACAACGATATTCACAATCTCGTTGCCTACCTGGACACTTTGAAATGACTCTGCGTTTGGTCTTCTGCATTGTAATCACCGGCTGTATGCTGTGCGGGCAAACGCTCGATCCGAACAAGCTGCTACAACCTCCCGTAGACACTTGGCCCACTTACAACGGCGACTACTCCGGCCGCCGATTCAGCACGCTATCGAAGATCAACTCCCAAAACGTGCGGTCCCTCAGCCTCGCTTGGATCAATCGCACCAGCCACGCAACGGGAACATTAGGGAACGTCGTGAAGTCCACTCCGCTGATGGTCGATGGCGTCCTATACTTCAGCATTCCCGACCACGTTTTCGCCATTGATGCTCGCAGCGGCCAGCCAATCTGGCATTTCAGTTGGGCTTCTAAGGGCGGCTGGCACCTCGGCAATCGCGGCGTCGGCATGTACGGCGATTGGCTGTACTTCGAAACGCCCGATTGCAATCTTGTCTCCCTGAACAGCAAGGATGGAACCGAACGCTGGCACAAGCCGATCTGTGATCTGGATCAGTTCTACACCGCTACCGTCGCGCCCGTCGTTATAGGCAATCACGTCATCGTGGGAGTGAGTGGCGATGATCTTGACATTCCTGGATATCTCGAGTCACGCGATCCCGAGACGGGCGATGTTCAGTGGCACTGGTCTTCTGTACCTAAACCCGGTGAGCCGGGTTCTGAAACCTGGCCCAATGCCGAAGCGATGAGTCACGGCGGCGGTATGACCTGGGTGCCTAGCACTTATGACCCCGATCTCAGGCTGCTCTATCTTGGTACCGGCAACCCGCAACCTGTCATCGCCGCCAAAGCACGCAAGGGCGACAACCTTTTCACCGAGTCCATCGTCGCTCTACATATCGATACCGGTAAACTCGCGTGGTACTTTCAACCTTCACCTCACGATACGCATGATTGGGATGCAGTTGAAACCCCGGTTCTGATCGATGGGGAAATTGACGGCCACCCTCGGAAATTACTTGCGCAGGCCAGCCGGAACGGTTACTTCTTTGTTCTTGACCGCACCAACGGAGCGCATGTGACAACCGCCGAATTCGTCAAGACTAATTGGTCAAAAGGCGTCAACGCCAAGGGCCAGCCGATTCCCAATCCTGCCAAGGAGCCGCAGGTGGATGGCGCGCTCGTCTCTCCAAACCAGGGCGGCGCAACCAATTGGCCGCCACCAAGTTTCAGCCCCGCAACCGGCCTATTCTACGTCAATGCGAATCGCGCTTTCAGCGAATACTACATCTTTGACGACAACGAAAAACCCGAAGGGTGGGGTGGCAACGACCGTGGCGGTGGTGGCGAGTCCATGCTGCAAGCGCTCGATTACAAAACCGGCACGATCCACTGGAGCCATAAATGGGAAGGCCCGGGCGTCCGCTCAGGCGTGTTAACTACAGCCGGCAACTTACTCTTCACAGGCGACGCTTCGGATAACTTTGTGGCTCTCGATCCTCAAACCGGCGCCCCCCTTTGGCATGCCAATCTTGGCGCAGCCGTAAGCAACGGCCCCATCACTTACGAGCTCGAGGGCACGCAATACATAGTCGTCGGAGCCGGTGATACGCTCTTCGGTTTCATTATGTTGCGCGAGAAGTAGTTCGGACCGCTCGTGTTGCCGCCAACGAAAATAAAGTGGTTTGCTTCATTGCTTTGGACAAACGAGCACAATGACTCCGTACGCTGTATCTATAATTCAGGACCGGGAGTTCAGGGCACTCGCGTTCCGGCGCCTCGCTAACTTCGCAACCGGAAACCGATGCGATAAGATGCTTCCGTCAATTCACTTGGGTCCGTCGACAGCGGTCGACGGCGACTGCAGCTCGAATCAAAATCGGGAGTGATGATGCGCTGTTCTCTCTTCCAAACCTCTGCGCGGATCTCTAAGCCTGTCACGGCGCTGTTTGTCCTTTCAGGAATCGCCGTGTTCTTGGGAGGGTGGTCTCCAATTGATTCACATTCACCAGTGCGCCGCATCATCCTGGGCACGGCGAAGTCTGAGAGCTTGTACGCCGTCACGATCGCGGTCAAAGACCCCGCCCGGTTTCAGGGCAAATCGATAGAACTCTCGGTTGCGGACGTAAATGGCGTCGTGGCAAGGAAACGTTTGCATAGCCAGGATCTCGATCTCTATGTAACCCTTCGCCCCAGAGCGCCCGGCCCGATCACAGTTTCTCTCGAAGCGCAGTCCGGCGGAGTTCTGCCGGAGCTCATAACGGCGTTCAATCGAATTTCTACCGGAAAGCCCAGTCCGGGCGTGATTGCAGCGCTCCCGAACGATACCTGGCAAAGTGCACAACCGTTCGAATTCGGTCAAACGATTTATGGCGCTTCAGATGAGCGGCCTTATTCGCCCGCTGTAGATGAAGATCGCTATGCCGCGCTTCTGAAAGGCTTCCAGTGGTTTCGGTTCACATTTCACGGCGACAAGCCCACACTGGCGTATTTCGTCTTAGACATCACCGACCGCGAAGTTCCTGTCGATGTGGATGTCTTCACGCTGAACCAGGATCTCGGCGGCCAACCGGACGTAAAACCATATACGAATGGCGCATCGATCTATCAAATCGAAGCGACGCAAAATTATCCCGGGCTCTATAAATTCAGAACGCGCATCCTTCAACCGAACCAGACTTACTACATTCGCGTTGCCGCCGATCATCCTTCTTATCAGCTACGCACGCTTGCCTATCCTGTACCGCCGTACAGCGATCCTCAGCAAGCGATTCGCACGGGCATGGATTTTCTGATCAATATGGGTGATAGCTGGTTATCGAATACGCCTCGACGTGGGGCTATCGCCTTGCGGAGTACGATGAACCACGGCGATACGCAGCAATGCATCGCATGTCATCCGACGCAGTTTACTACGCGGGGTTACCTGACCGCCATTTCGCACGGCTATCCTCCTACCCAGAGACCTGCCCTCGAATTTCTGACCGACCGCATTTACAACAACGAAAGACCGCTCTACGGTGAGCCAGGCGCCGATTGGGTGCGTGTGATTTACACTGCTCGCACGGTAGCGAGCCGTCTGCCTTTGATTGAGCACCTGTACGAGACAAACGTCACCCATGATGCTCCTCGCACCGCCGATTTTACGATTCCCTATGCGAATTTCCTGAAGATCCATTACAAGGACCGCACAGTGATGCCGGGCGACGAATCGGACGGCTGCGAACCCGATGTCAGCCCGTTTGAAATTGCCTCGCAGAGCTGGGACACGTTCAACAATCTGTACGCAGAGACGCACGATCAACAGTGGTTGGGATACCGGAACATGGTCGAGCGGCTTGCCCTGCCGTACAAGCCTCAGAACATAATTGACCTGAATTGGAAGATTCATATGCTGGCGAGCATCGACCGGCAGAAGTACGCATCTCAGCTAAAGGAACTCATTCAGCAGCTCTATGAATACGAGCAGCCCAACGGAATGTGGCCTTACCCGTTCGATAAGAACGCGAAAACAGCGGATTTCATTTCTTATCATTCCGTTCTTGCTCTGGCACTAGCAGGACACCGGCCGGAGACCGACCCCAAGATGGCTTTGGCCGTTCAGGCCATGCTGAAGGCGCAGCGGCCCGAAGGGAGCTGGGAGGGCGATCCTGTATATCAGGGCTTCAACACGCCGTTTCGAGCTACGCAGTTCGCCGTGATGGCGCTGTCAACGCTATATCCCGGACCCGACCGTAAGCCTGCGCAGCAAAAAGGCTGGGGCGACGCATTCCCGCCGCCTGCTAAGAATCTTGCGACAGATGACCTCCCACTGCTGCTTAATGAGTTAGACCAGTTCTGGGATCGAGCGCCCGCTTCCACGCTCAAGCAGATTCACAACATTCTTTCGCGAAGCGCGCAGCCGCTAGCACGAGAAGCAGCCGCACGAGCGCTCGGTCACATGGCAGATCCCACATCCATCGATGTTCTCGTCGCGGCTCTCGGCGACTCGAACAAGATGGTGCAACGCACCAGTGCCTGGGCTCTCCGGATGATCCTGGAGCGTCGTCCCGAAGATGCGGTTGAAGGGCGGACGAAATTGAACGCGGCGCTCCAGTCCCAGAATGCGCGCGTACGTTGGGGGGCAACACAATTATTCAATCAACATTTCAAGTATCTAGCCGGCGACGCACAACTGCGAGCCTCGTTGATCAAGAATCTCAGCGACCCTGCGCCTGCCGTGCGGCTCAATGCGGCGCGCGGCCTTTGGCAGTGGTATTACTGGAAAACTGATAACCGCGAAGCCCGCAACGGCGTTCTGGAAGCGCTTGCGACGCGATTGAATACCGAATCAGATCCAACACTCCAGCGAGCCATTCACGAGTGCATCTATGACGTGCTTGACGAGAATACCGGATATCTGGAGGCGTGGGTACGTGCGGCAGCGACTCAACAGGATCAGGACCGTATTCACGAGGGTTATGAAGCGGTAGTGCGCGACCAGGCTCTCGTCTTAGCCAAGGTTCTGAACTCAGCTACGCCGCTTGGACGCGAAGGGATTCTTGAATCCCTGTGGGACTTCCACATTCGCCACTACTCTCTGCCCGAGCTGAAGAAGGGACAAGTTGCCATCGCGCTACCGGCAGTGTTTACGAAATATGTTACCGGTGTCCCCGATCTTCATCTGCCGGGCTACATTTATCCGCCGTACCGTGACACGATTGACTTCCGCTACGATGTGCACAACACCTTTTATCAAACACGAATCGGCAACGATAGCGACCTGATTCATTTCTTTAAGAGCTCCGGCCCCGAACTGGAAGACGCCTTGATTGATTGCCTAAAAGGCGCGGACAGCAGCATGAAAATCGAAGTGCTGAAAGCTGGAAGCGCGCTCAGCGCAGCAGGTGACGCGCACTTCGCGAACGCAGCCCTCGAACTCGCCTTGGATCCGGATAGAGAGGTTCGCGAAACTGTCAGCTACGTCTACGAGAAGGGACAGCGGGGCGTGTTGAATATCAATACGCCGGGGAAGCCAGATCCGGGCTTAGTTCAGACGATCACAAGAATTCTCGAACGCGGAGATGAGACCGCTCAAAACACCGTTCTTCCGCTCCTTGCCGCTCTTCCCCCAGAGTCACCGCTCACCGCTCAACCGGCGTTGATCTCATCACTTCGCACTCTGCTTGAGAGTCAGCCTCGTGTGACCAACTACGCTCGCGTACTCACTGCCAGTGCGGCCTTCCCGGATCTGATGAAAGAGCTAAAGCTCCGCAACCAGGTGCTTGCGGCCTTGAACGATTCCGACGCCGATGTGCAGCGCGCGGCCATCCAGATCGCGCTTCAGAGTGTGATTGATCCCCACGAAACGGTTATCAATGGCGATGTGTTCGACAAATTCGGCAGCTCGCAGCGCAACATATTGATCGAAGAGGTGAACGAACCCAAGTTCTTGATAACGCGTCTCGGCGTCTCGGGCGGTGCGCTCTCACAGGATCAACGTTATTTTCTCGGCAAGAATGCGGCCAACAGCCCTCCCGATCTTTTGGCCGAACCCGTTGTGTTCAAAGCTGTACTGGCGGCGCTGCAGGATCGGGATGCGAACGTCCGGGCGGCCGCGCTCGACCTGCTGCGCAAATCGAAAGAAATCGAGCAGAACTCCGAATTTCGGGCCGCGCTCGAGCGGATGCAAAACGATCCCAATCCCCGGCTCAAACTCATCGCACAAAATGTCCTTTCGGGAAAAAAGCTCGGTGATGCATTGGCCGATGTAAAGCCTGGTTCAGTGCTTGACTTCAACTATTTTGTCGATAAAGTCGAGCCCATTCTCGCCACCACCGGAGCGGATGGAAAAGCTTGCGTAATGTGTCATGCGTCGCACGTCATTTTTCGGCTCCATCCGCCAAACGCGGAGGGTCAATTTTCGCCGCAGGATAGCGAAGACAATTACAAATATGCGATGCGCGTCGTCGATATCAACGATCCGTCGCACAGCCTTATACTGATCAAGCCGACGCGGCCCACCGACTCGGCGGGAGACGTATCCGATTACCTGGCCACCCATAATGGGGGCCAGCGTTGGGCCGGTAACGAATCAAGCTGGCAGTACAAAACGATTCTTCAATGGATCCGCGGCGCCAGATTGCAAGGCCTCAATTAGGCACGCAGCTATAGGTATCTTATGTGTCACGGCCGATCCGTTTTGGGTTCGTCGGTCATCGGGAAACAGACCGCGCGAGATAATCTTTTCGATGACGCGGCGTGATTTCCTGGCTGCTACTGCGCTCGCAACATTTGCTCCAGTGCGGCTGAACTCGGAGTTGGCCGTCGAAGGCTATATCTTTCAGCAGTACGCTCAAAGGCAAAACAAACCGCTCGAGGCCGTGCTGCCTGAGGTTCTCGCGATGCCGCGAGCTGCCGGCTTCACAAGCATCGAACTCAACAGCGGCTTCTTCCCTCCAGGCGGTCGCGAGCGAATCCTGTCCCTCATTCGAGCGCACCATCTGCGGATGCCGAGTTTGTACGTCGGTGGCGCTCTGCATGAAAAAAGATCTGCAGACAAAACCATCTCTGACGCTCTCGAATTCGGCGATCTCTGCCAGCCGTTCGGATGCAAGGCAATCGTCACCAATCCCGACCCGAAGCATGGGGATGTGGAAAAAACCGATAGCGAACTGAACGTGCAGGCCGACTCGCTCAACCGCATGGGCCGCACTCTTGCCGAACATGGCTTTCAATTGCGAGTGCATCACCATACACCGCAGTTAATTGACAACGCTCGCGAGTGGCGCCACATTCTCGTGCACACGGATCCCGAATACGTCTACATCTGCGTAGATGTCGATTGGGCGTACGAAGCCGGATTTGCGCCTATCCCGTTTCTGCGTGAAGTCAAAAACCGTCTGCGCGAAATCCATGTTCGCAGCTCACGCAATAAGATATGGCTGGAAGATCTCGAAGACAGCGATATCGATTACCATGCAGTCGCGACCTACCTGAAACAAGCCAACCTCCACCCATTGATTGTCGTGGAGTTGGCTTACCGGCCCAACACGCTTGTAACTCGCTCACTGATAGAAGATCTTCGCTTGAGCCGTCAATATGCGGAACGAGTTTTTGGAGCGTAAGCAATGCTTGATTCGTGTTTGACCAGAAGAACATTCCTCGGCGGAACTGCTGCGGGTTTTTTGCTTCGCTACGGCTTACGGGCGGCGCAGCCAGCCACGTTGAGCATCGGCGTGACTGACTGGAACCTCCACCTGGGCGCGGACCCGGCCAGCGTTTCCAAGGCTGCCGAACTTGGTTTCGAAGGCGTGCAGGTCTCGTTTGGCCGCAATATCGTTGATGGCAAAATGCCAGCTGATCACCCGGAGATCATCGCGAAGTATTTGGAGCTCTCCAAACAGACGGGCGTCGGCATTGATGGAACGTGCGTTGACAGATTGCACGATAACGGTTTGAAGAGTGATCCTCTCGCGCTCGAATGGGTGTCGGACTCCATTCGCCTGACTCACGACCTGAACACAAAAGTGCTTCTCCTGCCGTTCTTCGGACGCTGGGCTCTCAAAACTAATGCGGAGATGGCGCGCGTCGGCGACGCGCTGCGCGAACTCGCCCCCGAGGCCGAGCGCGCAGGCGTGATTCTAGGGCTTGAGGATACAATCTCCGCTGAAGACAATGTCCGCATCATGGATATGTCGCGATCAAAGAACGTCCTCGTGTACTATGACGTTGGCAACTCCACCCAAGCGGGATTTGACGTTGCCAAAGAGATCCACTGGCTCGGCAGAGATCGCATCTGCCAGTTCCACTTCAAAGACAATCCGCATTTCCTCGGTGAAGGATCCATCCATTTTGATTCGATCGTGCAGGCCATTCGAGGTGTCGGATGGTCAGGCTGGGCGAACCTTGAAACGGACGCGCGTCCTGGCTACTTAGATTCCGATATGCGTAGGAACCTGACCTACATCCACGGAGTCATCAACGAAGTCTACGGCTGACGATTCGGCTTCGATACAATGGCGCGGGAGAAAACCGCTACGTTTACCGCAACTGCTGATCTGATACTACCAAGTACCACCACGGGCTCTTTCCCGCGCCCACGCTGGTTTGACACATGCATGTGGGGCAAGCCTCTGGACACCTGCATGCTGGATATACGCTTCCGTGAGAAATTCCAGGATGCGTTGTCGGTGGTGATCAGCGATCAAGAACGCGCCGGGCTGGACGTCCTGACACATGGCGATTTTCACTTGGATGAAGACCTCGCGGGTCGCGCGTGGCATCACTATCCGTTGCAGCGGTGGACCGGCTTTGAGGGAGATCACCTGCAGCCCGAAGAAACCACCGCGCCTTGGCTGCATTATCCATCCGGGACGCTGCTCAACGAGATCTATACTGGCTGGCGCTGGCCGCACGTTACGGACAAAATCGAGCATCGCCCGCTCGATTACCCAAAGATATGGCGTCTTGTCCAGGCTCGCACGTCCAAACCGGTGAAGTTCGGAACATGCTCGTCACAAGTAATGGCCCTGTTCCTCGACATTCACACGCCGAAGTATAAGGACAAACGCGAGGTGGTTTGGGACATGGCCGTTGCCATGAACAAAGAGCTCTTAGCCTTACGCGATGCCGGTTGCCGCTGCATTCAAATTGAAGAACCCACATTCCATTTCATGGCGAACACCTACGGCAAAGACCACGCCGAAGTGAAGTTCATGGTGGATGCGTTCAACCGTGAAGTGCAGGATCTCGATGACGTGGAACTCTGGATCCATACGTGTTGGGGCAATCCGAATATGCAGCGGGTCATGGATGACACCAGCTATGCGAATTCGATTGAAATCTATCTGGAGCGCTGCCGCGGTGACGTTTGGACGCTGGAGATGAAGGATCGCAATCAAAGGGATATCGAGTTATTCGCTGCGTTCCGCAACGATCTTCGAAAGAAAATCTGCATCGGCGCGGTTAGTCACCGGGTTCTTCAAGCCGATCGCGCCGAGGATGTCGCCGCTGAAATTCGAAAAGCGCTGAAGTACATTCCCGCCGAGAAGTTGATCGTTTCGAGTGACTGCGGATTCGGCCGGCAAGGCTGCAATCGCGAAATCGCGTTTTACAAATCCAGTGCCATTGCCCAAGGCTGTAACATCGTGCGTCGCGAGCTCGGTCTCCCCGTCATTGACGTACCAGCCGCGGACCCGGTGCTGCAAATCGATGTGGTTCCCGGACGAGCGCCGTAGCGTTCTAGCGTAGCGCCCGCGCGCGGATAGATAACGGCCGACGACCGAGCTTTTGGCAATCGTGGCTTGCAGGTCGCCGAGCCGGAAAACGGCCTTCGTTCGGGCCGTGACTACCTGGTGATTTTGAGGGTTCGGCTTGTGCTCTCTATCGCCCCTTTTGCGGTGCAGACTGTGCCACGAACGAACACTGCTTCCCAAGACTGAACCGACGCGCGTTTAATACACCAGCGTGGGTAGTAGGTAACCGACGCAAATGGGAAGGGCGAGTAATGTGCATTGCAGGAGGTAAGTCTGCCCTTCGCGGGTGGCCTTGGAAGGGAATATCTTTGCACTCGTTGTTTCGAAACATCCAATACAGCTTGCGAATGCTGCGGCGGAATCCGGGTTTGACGAGCGCTGTCGTGGCGACTCTGGCGTTGGGAATTGGCGCCACTACCGCCATTTACACCGTGATCTATGCCACTTTGCTATCGCCGCTGCCCTTGCCTCACCCTGAGCAGTTGGTAATGGTGTGGTCGAAGGTCCAGGGCAACCGCAACGGAATTGCTGCAGGCGATTTTCTCGATTGGCAGCGCTACAGCACTTCATTTCAGAGCCTCTGTGCGTTTACCGGCGGCAACTTCAACTTGGGAACAAAGGACAAGCCGGAGCAGGTGGAAGGAAGGCTGACGTCGCCCGGTTTTTTTCGCATGATGGGCTTACCTTTCATACTGGGTCGCGATTTCCTGCCGCAAGAGGGGGTTCCAGGTAACGACAAAGTTATCATTCTGACGCACAAACTCTGGAATAAGTTGGGAGCAGATGAGCATATCGTTGGCAGACAACTCCGAGTGAACGGCGGATCGTACACGGTGGTGGGTGTTCTGGCAGCAGGCGTCGCCGATCGTTACGATGAGCAGTTGAGCGCGCCGCTCGCGTTCCGTCCGGAACAGATCAATCACGATTACCACTGGTTACTGGCAATGGCGCGACTGAAGCCGGGCGTAAATATCAAGCTGGCGCAGGCGGACATGAATCGAGTGACAGCGCGCATCGCCGAGGAGAACCCGCGCAGTGACAAGGGCTGGGGCGCTCTGGTTGAGCCGCTACAAAACGATTTCATGCCTAAGGACCGCATTCAGACGCTATGGCTGTTGCTTGGGGCGGTTGGATTCGTGCTGTTGATCGCGTGCGTGAACGTGGCGAATCTGCTGCTTGCGAAGAGTACGTTCCGGTGGCGGGAAGTAGCGATCCGAAACTCAGTCGGAGCATCCCGACGGCAAGTCTTTGAACAGTTCCTGATTGAGAGTGTCGTACTGGCCGGCGCCGGCGGATTGGCGGGCGTGATCTTGGGCGTTGTTCTGCTTCGCTGTATCGTGGCGCTTATGCCACCAGGCACTCTGCCTTCCGAAGTGTCTCTGCAGTTGAGTCTTCCAATACTGAGCGTTACCGCCGCGGCAACTATTCTGGTGGGAATCTTGTCGGGTTCCGCGCCTGCCTGGTATGCCTCGCAATTAGATCCGGCGTTGTCGTTGAAACAAGGAGGGCGTGCTGGCGAGAGCAAAGGACACCACACGTTACGTCGCGCGTTGGTTGTGGGCGAGTTGGGTCTGGCGTTAACGCTGCTCTCCGGCGCCGGTCTCGCATTGCATAGCTTTTGGAATTTGACACAGGTCGACCTGGGAGTACGTACCGACCATGTCTTGATGTTTTCGTTACAGCAGCCGGACGGACGGTTCCGCGTTGCCAGTGGGATCGAACCGTATTACAAGCAAATGCTCGAAAAAATCCATGCGTTGCCGGGCGTTTCCGCAGCGGCTGTAGTGACCGGAGCGCCTTTGCTCGGGACGAGCGATGGGATGCCGTTCACAGTGGTGGGTACAACCGTGGCCGACCCTTCGCAGAGACCGGGCGCTGGATTCCAGTCAATTAGTCCTGAGTACTTCCGGACGTTCGGCATTCGGGTCGTGAAAGGCCGCCAGTTCAATGACGCCGACACCGCGACGAGTCCCCGAGTCGCCATGGTCAATGAAGAGTTTGTCAAAGAGTATCTGAAGAAGCGTGATCCGCTGAATACGCGGTTATCGATCGAGCAAATCGATCCCACCGCGCAGAAGCTGGGAGCTGCCGTGGAGTGGCAGATTGTGGGCGTTTTTCATAACGTCCGGTCATTCGGCATACGTGCCGACCAACCTGAAATCGATGTGCCGTTTCCGCAATCGCCCTTACCAAGTGCCACGATAGGCCTGCGGTCGATGAGCAATCCAGCGGAATTGAGTGCGGCCGTTACCAAGGCGATCTATTCCCTTGACCCGGATATCGCAGTTTCACATCTGAGCACCATGAGTGAGGTCCGAGATCAACTGTTCATCGGCGACAGGTTCACGATGATGCTGTACAGCGGCTTCGCGTTCGTGGCCCTGGCGCTTGCCGCTATTGGGGTATACGGTGTGATCTCGTTTGGCGTCTCCAGGCGAACACAGGAGATTGGCTTGCGCATGGCGCTGGGCGCGGAGAAACGAGCCGTGGAGCGTCTGATCATTCGGGACAGTTCGGTTCTCACGCTGATCGGCTTGGCACTGGGCATGCTGGGAGCCGCATGGCTGGGCCGCCTGATGCACGGAACACTGTATGGCGTAGGGGCGTTCGATTCGACAGTGCTGCTCGGTGTGAGCGGGCTGCTCTTCGGAACCGCTCTGTTGGCGGCCTATATTCCGGCACGGCGAGCGGCGGCGATTGATCCCATGCGAGCACTGAGGACGGAGTGATTAGCGCCGGCCATGTCCTGACGGGGTCTTGCTAACCAGGTGCTTTCTCATCCGTATTGAAAACAAGGCCTGAAGTGTGGCCGGGCAGGCGGCGTCGCCAAACGCGTGGATGAGGCCGCGCTTCTTCAGCGAGCCGAAGACATAAAGAGAGGAAGGAATGAAATGGCGGATTTGCAGGAAGCGCTTCGGCAACTCAAAAAAGCACCCGGATTGACCACTACGGCGGTGGTCACGCTCGCCTTGGGCATTGGCGCCACCACTGCCATCTTCACCCTTGTTCACCAAGTGATGCTCAAGTCTCTGCCGGTTACGCGGCCGGAAGAACTCTGGCGCGTGGGCGACAAAATTCGCTGCTGTAACTGGGGCGGGTACACGCAGGATAGCGATGGCGATTTCTCGCTCTTCTCCTACGAAGCCTACAAAAATCTCCGCGAACACACGCCCGAGTTCGCCGATCTTGCCGCACTGCAAGCCGGCAATGCGCCGCTCGGAGTCCGGCGCACAGGATCGCAGGGTCCCGTCGATACGCGCAATGGAGAATTCGTGTCCGGCAACTTCTTCCGCACCCTCGGCGTTCGTCCCTGGATCGGCCGCCTGATGAGCGACGCCGACGATCAGCCCGGCGCATCTCCCATCGCTGTCATGAGCTATCACATCTGGAGCGATAAATACGGCTCCGATCCCTCCGTCGTGGGTGCGAGTTATCAGATCAACGGCCATCTCTTCACCGTGATCGGCGTCGCTCCGCCCGGCTTCTACGGCGCCAAGCTCGATGGCTGGGGCATGCCCGATTTCTGGATCCCCACCAACACCGAACCTTTGCTCGATGGCGATGCCCAGCGCATCAAACGCCCCAATGAGAACTGGCTCGACATCGTGGGCCGCGTGCGGGCCGGCGTCAATCCCAGTTCGCTCGAAGCCAGGCTGCGCGTCGAATTCCATGACTGGCTCGCGAGCCATGTGCCCGACATGGAGCCTGGCGAAAAGCAGACCTGGCGTCAGCAGACTCTGCATCTGATTCCCGGCGGAGCCGGGGTCGCCGCCATGCGCGATCAATACGAGGCTGGATTGAAGCTGCTGCTCATCGCAGCCGGTTGTGTGCTGCTGGTCGCCTGCGGCAATCTTGCGAATCTCATGCTCGCCCGCGGCTTGAAGGAGCGCTCGCAAACATCTCTGCGCGTCGCTCTCGGCGCCTCACGCGGCCGTCTCGTGCGCAAAGCGCTCGTTGAATCCACCCTGCTTGCCGTCATCGGCGGCCTTCTCGGAATCGTAGTCGCGTACGGGGGCAGCAACCTGATTCTCTATCTCGCCTTCCACAACGGTGGCGGCCCGGCGAACTACGTCCCGGTCAATGCCTCGCCCTCCTGGCCCGTTCTGCTCTTTACGCTCGGGGTATCGGTGCTCACCGGAGTCCTTTTCGGTATCGCTCCCGCCTGGATGACTTCGCATGTCGATCCGGTTGAAGCTCTGCGCGGCAGCAACCGTTCCGTGCGCGGCGGCGGCTCCATCGCGCAAAAATCGCTGGTGATCGCGCAAGCCGCGATGTCGCTCGTTCTGCTCTCCGCCGCTGCTTTGCTCGGCCAGAGCCTGCGCAATCTGGAGCACCAGAATTTTGGCTTCGAAATCAAGGACCGTTATCTGGTCTCCCTCAATCCAACCCTCGGCAATTACAAGCCCGAACAGATGGAACCGTTCTTCCGGCGTCTCGACGAGACCCTCCTGGGCGTACCCGGAGTGCGCATGGTCGCGCCGGTTCTCTACGCGCCGATGAGCGGCGATAGCTGGAATGAGGGCATTCGCATCGCAGGCCGTCCAGAACCCGGGCCCAAGGAAGACACTGGCGCCGGTTGGGCCCGCGTCATGCCCGGCTTCTTTGAAACGATCGGCGCAAAAATTGTGCAGGGCCGTTCCATCCAAGAGCAGGACGCCCCTACCACTCGCCCCATCGCCGTCGTCAACGAAGCCTTCGTTCGACGCTTCTTCAAACACCAGAATCCCATCGGCCAGCATTTTGGCATGGATCGCATCCAGTACGCCAGCAAATTCGAGATCATCGGTGTTGTCCGCGACATTCGCTATATGACCTGGGGTTTCAAGGAGCCGGTCCGCCCTATGTTTTGGCTGCCCGAGACGCAAAGCGTTAAATACGACGATCCACAATTTAACACCTTCGACCTCTTCTCCCACTTTCTCTCCAACATCGTCATCTGGGCTCCCGGCAATCCCCCCGGAATTGAAGCCGCAGTGCACAAAGCGATTTCTAGCGTCGATCCCAACCTGGTGGTCTACGGTGTCGAGCCGTACTCGAAAATTCTGGTCGGCGATTTTCAACAGGAGGACATGATCGCGACCCTTACGATGCTCTTCGGCGTGCTCGGCCTCGTTCTCTCTGCGGTGGGATTGTACGGGGTGATGGCCTATACGGTCGAACAGCGTACCAGCGAGATCGGCGTACGAATGGCGCTCGGCGCTGATCGCGCCAGCGTGGTCCGCATGGTTCTTCGCGGCGCATTTTCCCAGGTCGGAATCGGGCTCGGCCTCGGTATTCCGCTCGCCATCGCGGGCGGCCGGCTCATGACGCGTCAACTCTTCGGCGTCTCTCCCTGGGATCCGCGCATGCTCACTCTCGCGACATCCTTGCTCTGCGCCGCCGCGCTCCTGGCGTCCTGGATTCCCGCTGCCCGAGCCGCCAGTGTCCAGCCGATGGTCGCGCTCCGCACAGAGTAGCCGTCACGCGCTCAATCCGGGCAATGCCAACAGGCCGCGTTCTTTCCTCTTAGCGAGCAGCCCGCTCTTCTCACTTGAAGGGTAGTGACATAGTGGTTCGTACGGCCTCGCTGGTCGGAAAGGACGTGTGAGTGAGCTCCTGAAGCACCCGTCCTATTACATGTCGAGGACGACGATGCCACAGCCTACTGTTTCGCCTCGCCCTGCGTGAGTGCAACGTAAAGCTTGACGTCTTCCGCTCTTGCGATGGGGAAAATGCGTTCTCATTCCTGAAGCGGCAAGGGATCTTCAAACACGCCCCGGCTCCAGACCTGGTCGTTCTAGATTTGAACTTGCCGAAGAAACATGGTCACGATGTTTTGGCAGACATTCGAAAGGAATCAGCTCTCCAAACCCTTCCGTCATCATGCTGACGTCCTCGCGCCTAGCGGCCGACCGGGAGAGATCCTTATCGCTTGGTGCGAACGAACACTTGTTAAAACCGAGTACCGTGGAAAAGTTTAGCATCATCGTCGAACAAATTCTCAGATATACATGTTGAGTTTTGCGCTACGGCGGAGGGGTTCATCAGGGCTCGCGCTCAGGTTTCGGGCAATTCGCGAATACGCCACATCCGCCTCTGGAAACTCGAGCGATAGCATACCTTTCGCTTTCATTCGTCGTCCTCGCGCATGCCGCTTCAGCAGAAGCGGCGTGTTCGGCGGAAATCGGGAGTTGTCGAAGTTGGTACCTTGAAGGCGACAACTGCCCACCAAGAGTTCAGAGTGTTGCGGCGAATCTTCAGCGTCGCCGTGAAAAAGAAACTCCTTCCGACGAATCCATGCGCTGCAGTTGAGTTTCCCGTGATGGTGAAAGGTCTGTTTCGGCCGCACTACATGACGTGGTCGGAGCAGGCAATCATTGAGCAAAATGCGCCGGCATATCTTCGCAACGTGATCCGTATTATCACCGAAACGGGTTTGAGGGCTTATAAGGAGCTTGCTTGCATGAAGAAGGAGCAGGTGGAGATCGCCAACAAGATGGTGTTCATCTCGGATTCCAAGACTCCTACGGGGATCTCGGAAGTTCCGCTAACCGAGCTGGCTACTACAGCATTTCAGGAACAACTGGACTTGGCTGGACCCGGACCGTGGCTCTTTCCCAGTTCTGATCGGCCCAATGAACATCAACAGAATTTCAAGAAGGCCTGGCAAGGCACCCTTCGTCGCGCTGGTGTGCCTCACTTCAGAATCCATGACCTCCGGTCCACCTACGCAACCCGTCTCAGCGCTGGAGGTGTCGCGGACGAATGGGTACCCAGATGCTGCGTCAAACAGATGCCAAGGTGTTCAAGAAGTACTCGCAAATGAAGTTGCAAATGAAGCGAGAGGCTCTAAAGAACTTGAACCGAAGGGCTGGAGAGGGCGGCGGGAGTTTTGATACGGGAGGCGACGAACGAAGGCGTTTTGATACGGTTCTGATACGTTTTAAGGTTATGACAAGCGAGTAGCGAGTTCGGATATGAGGAAAGTATTGAAAACAAAGCCAACTGATGGTGGGCGGTGCAGGGATCGAACCTGCGACCTCCTGCTTGTAAGGCAGGCGCTCTAACCGGCTGAGCTAACCGCCCCAACGCTTCATCTTCTCACGTAGCTGGCGTTGCCACGCGGGCTACGGCGCGAACTGCCTCACTACCACATTGTCGTCTTCGTCGAAAACGCGGACGGCTACCATTTGACCTGCCGGCGCCTCCATTGAGTAACTGAGCGCTTGCGAGTCGGTCACTTTATTGACTGGGTCGAGCAGCGTCCACTCGCCGCCATCAATCGAGTATTCAGCTTTGTCGATCCAACTGAGCGCGTCTTTGGCGGTGAACGCGATCTGACGATTCGTGCCGTTAGCGGAGATCTTCACCTCCAAAATCTCGGGCGGCGTGTTGTCGATTGTGAAAGGTTCGCTCTCAAGCGATGAGGTCAGCGTGTCTGCCGGGGTATTGCCTGGCGCGTCGCTCGCGGTGACGCGAACCACGTATTTTCCGTCCGGGAAGGCCGCGCTGTCGAACGCGTAGTAGCGATCCAGCAGCTTGTCTTTAAGAGTCTGCCAAATCGAATCGTTTTGGCCGCGAAGCTCCACTTTGTAGAGGAGCGGGTCGCCGTTCGCATCGCTCGCGCTCCAGCGGACGGTAACGTAGCCTTTGTTGTACTGCAGGGTTGCGGAGCCGGAGGCGGGCTCCGGAGCTGCAGCCGCTGCGCCGCCTTTGTGTTGACCCAAAGCCGGAAGCGCCAAGGTGGCCGGCGAGCCCGATGGCATAATCGAGCGCTCGAGCGAAAAGGACGACGGCGCCTGCCGGTAATTGAAAGGCGCGATTTCTACCTGGTGAATGCGAGGCGCGATGTTGCGCGGCAAATACGCGATATCGACAGCGCTCACCTCCGGCGAGTCGTCTTGCGAACCGCAACTGAGCGTCAGCCGGTACTGAAGAAAACGCGCGGGAGGCGATTCGATCTGGCCGCCTAGCGGCGTCAGAGCCACCTTGGTCCAGGGGCTCCAGTTATTTTCAGGATTGTTGAGATTCCCGCTGCGGGTTTCGAGACTCGCGCCGCCGCCGTGCAGAGAAGAAGTGAGGTGCGCCTTGCCCCAGCGCGCGAAATCGTTGGCGTCAAGAACCTCGCTTTCGAGCGTACCCGACATCGCCAGACTTGGGCCGATGGAGTATAGATTGCCCACGTTGCCGGTGGCCGCGTAGATTTCCCCATCGCGGCCCTGCAGAAAGGCGGTCACTTGCGTCGGCGGGGCGTTCAGAAGCTCGGTCGAGAGCTGGTCTGAATCAATGCGGTATACGATGCCTTTGTTGCCCGTCCCGATCAGCGGTTTCCCGCCGGCATCGAACGCAATGGCATAGATCAGATCCGTGGTCGAGTGCCAGATGCGCTCCGCGAAACCATCCTTGTGAATCCGGTACAGATCGGAGCCGCCACTGATAGAGGCGCTCAGTGAACCAACTGCGGGAGGCAGCGTGGGCGGATTTGTGCCACTATGGGGAGCGCCGGTGGAGGCAATAGGCGGCGGATTCGATGGAAGCACCGGCGCAGGGCCGGATACCGTCGCAGGCTTGCTGCCGACGGCTGCGGCGTAGATGTCGCCATTATGCTCGGCCACCGCGGTGACTTCGCGTTTGCCGGCCTGATACAGAACGAAGCTCTGGCGGTTGGGGCTGATACGAAGGATGAGGCCACTCGGTTCAGTGCCGACGATGAGATTGCCGGTATCGTCGATGATCATGCTGCGCGCATGCGTTTCGCCGGTGTTGAAAAATTCCGAGCCGTTGCCGTCAGGGGTGACGCGGTAGATCAGCCCCGAGTCGCCTGTCGCCACGAAAAGATTACCGGCGTGGTCGAACACCATCGCCCAAACGTATTTGCATTTGGGATCGAAAAAGAGCTGCGGTTTGCCGGATTTGTCGATGCGATAGATCTTCGAATCGGGCAGCACGGCTGCGTAAACTCGATCTTGCGAGTCCACTGCAAGGGCGTGGATTTCGAGACCCGTGACTTCGGCAAAGACCTTAGGCTTGCCGTTGCGCGGAAGCTCAAAGACTTTAGCCGTCGCGGCTGTGGGCGCGCCGCCCGCGTAATAGAGAGTGCCCTTGGAATCGCTTGCCACGGCCCACAGATAGGGCACGCTGGTGCTGTCCAGCTCTTTGAATTCGGGCGCCAGGCTCACATGGCCGTCGCTGCGGATGGAAAGATTTTTCGGATTGCCGCGGGCGAAGTCGCTTTCCTCGCTCTGCTCCCAGATATGCGTATCGACGGCGAGACAGAGGGGAGGCGCCGCCGCAAGCAAGAACAGAACGGCGGCCCGGGACCAGCCGGAATAAGTACTCATGAGGTGATGATCGGAATCCTTCAGTTTACGTAGATTTTGAGCGAATAATTGCCGGTGACCACCACGTCGAAGGGCACCGAAGCCTGTTCGTGCGCGCTTTCCGGCGAGCTGACGAACTCGTGATTGGTGGCGCGCCCGCTTTGCATGACGTTGAGGACGGACGCAGGCAGGCTCGGCAATACTTTTTCGTCGGAGTAGACCGTCGGCTGCGATCGAATGAGCGAGACATAGAGCCGATTATTGCTGCGCTCTTCGTTCAACATGGCGACCGTCTGCGGAATATCTTCGATGCGGTTCAGAGAGCTGGCAATATTTTGGAAGCGGCTCAGCGTGTCGGCGTCGCTGAACAGGATTTCATGCTCGCCGCGATTAGTGCCGGCGGGAATCTTGATCTTGACCGTGCGCTCTATGCGCTCCCCGCGATAAGGCCGCAGAAACACCTTTACCGGGACTTCGGTGCCGGCCATGACTTTGTTATCCGCAATCCAGGCCGATTCAATTTGGGCGATGCGCCGCTCGGGGAGCAGGTCGACCGTAACATTCACCGCGTTCAGCTTGGGCAGCTTGGCGGAATTGACGAACAGGCGATTGAACTTGTCGCCCCACCATCCCGCGAGCAGCATGGGCGTGGGAACGGGCGTCTCAGCCGGTGCCTGCATGGTGGTCAGCTCAATACGCTGCTGCCCTTCTACCTGCAATTCACCGTGCAGGCGATAGGTCGCCTCTTCGGAAAAATCGTTGAGGTTGGAGAGTGAGTTAAAAAGCGTGGCCATCATCAGATAGGGCGTCCACTTTTGGTCGACGAAGACGTTGAAGTGGAAGTCGCGAGTGCTGCGAACGCTGTTGTCGCGATTATAGGAGCGCACGTGCATCGCGACGGGAATCATCTGGGCGGTCGCCCCGAGTTCGCCTTCGATGCCGCTGTGACGATCCTGGCGCAGAGCGCCCACTACCTCTGAAGCGTTGCCCATTTTGGTGGGTTGGTAGGCGGAAGCGAGCGTGAAGATAATGTCGTCTTTCGCAATGGGCATATCGACGGGACCGAGATTGAACATGGAATGCCCGAACGCGAGAATGCGCTTGCCGTCGTTGTAAGTAACGGTGCCTCCGCCCGTCATGGTCATGTCGCCCGAAACGAGAACTGCCGCGACCCCCTCGCCCGGCTTAAGCGAGCTGGCCCAGTCTTTCGCGGGCGTGGCGGAATTGAGCGCACCGCCAGAGCCGCCTTGCGATACCGCCAGCCCAAGCTGGCTGAACACCGGCGCGAATTCGCGGACGGCGTCATCCGTAAAGCCGGACAGCGAGATTGGGGTGGCGATGGGCGTCATCATCGGCGTCTCAGAGAGCGAGCCGGAAGAGCTGGCGGCCATCACACGAGCAAGCAGGCCGCTGGGGAGCGGCACAGATTCGCTGGCCCGTTGAATTTTGTCTGGAGTTCGGCTCGTCGCGGGGCGGGATTTATCGAACTCATTCACCTCGAGCATAAGGTGAATCGGCGTGATGCCGCAGATTGCGTCGGGCGAGAACGTGCTCAGACGGAGAGCGATCGCGCCAACCAGCTTGCCATCGATATAGACTGGGCTGCCGCTCATGCCGCCGGCGACGTTCGTGCGGATGGCCTTTCCGCCCATTTTGGCGAGGATGATGTCCTGGTGAGGGCCCCACATGTTTTGCCAGACGCCGATGATTTCGATGGGCACGGGTTCGGGGCGGCTGCCTTGAAAGACCGTCCACGCGACCCCTTTCATGCCTGGTTTCAGAGCGCTTTCCGGAAAAAGCGCGACCGGGCCGCTTTGGGGCGCCACAGTCATATTGGGGATGGCCTGCGGCATATAGTTCTCTGCGGCTCCTACCCGATAGGAAAACGAGAACGAGAGAAAGAGAGAGTATAGGATCGCTCGATGGAGCATGAAAGTACCTTATTATCCCGCAAAACACACGAGGGATGGCGACGTGGGTAGAGACCTCGGTGGAGACGGCTACAAAAGTTAGACGAACCTGGAGTGAAATGAAGTTTCGCTGGCGTTAATCTCTCTTCATACGGAGATTTCGCCGGCTCGACGCTGTAGACTGAACTTCAAGAGCCCGAAGAGGGCGGGAGACACTCAAGAATGATTCGCCAGACAATCGCGATTGCAGGTTCGGCTGTACTATTTGCGGTGCTTGGAATAGGTGTGGCGGTGGGGCACAAAGCGCAGAAGGGCGATCCCGCCAAGGGCAAAGACGTATTTGAGCAATGTCAGGTCTGCCACAACACCGACACCGACGAAAAAAAGATGGGGCCGTCATTGAAGGGGCTGTTCAAGCGCAAGACGCTGCAGAACGGCAAGCCGGTCAACGACGAAAACGTGCTAGCCCAGATCAACAACGGCGGAAATGGCATGCCGGCGTACGGGGACATGTTGTCGGCCGACGATAAGGCAAACCTCCTGGCATACCTGCATACGCTGTAGCCCAGACCTTCTCAGAGAAGCGCCGGATCGGGCGTTCGGCTCTGTTACATTGAGAGAGGCTTGACCGCCTCGAGTAGCGTCCCCATCGTCTAGCCCGGCCTAGGACACCGCCCTTTCACGGCGATAACAGGGGTTCGAATCCCCTTGGGGACGCCAGAGAAGACGTTGCTCCCACAGGTAAAGGGCATCCAGGTAGATGGAGAGACAAGGTGCGCCCACTATCGCACGCCGCTCGATATCATCGCGATCAAGCTAAAGTGCTGCGGCACGTATTATGCCTGCAAAGACTGCCATGAAGCGTTGGCCGGTCATGCAATCGAAGTTTGGCCAAAGCACGAGTGGACCGAAAAAGCGGTTCTCTGCGGCCGTTGCCGCACGGAATTAACCATCAACGAGTACATGGCGAGCGGCAGGCGCTGCCCGGTGTGCAGTGCTGAATTCAATCCCCGGTGCGCGAAGCATTATCGCTTCTATTTCGAATGACCGGCAGGCTGAGAAGTGGATCATCCTTTTATCGTGCTGGCGCGAGCCTAAACGGAGGTTCGACCTGTACGACCTTGACCGGACCTGAGGCCACCACCGCATCGCCACTATTCCGATAGAGCACCTGCAAGTACATTGTTCGGTCAGCGATGCCTGGAACAGTAATGGTGCAAGTGCTTGCGCACGCGATCCCGGTGACCTTATCGGACGCGTATGCAAAATCTGTCGCGCCTTGATTGCCCTCAACGCACGCTTCCTGGCGGGATGTGCAGTGGAATTGGTTCGGCGCGCCGAACTCCCCGTAGCCAAACTGCACGACGGCGTTCGTGACGCCCGAAGCTCCGGCGGGAACGATTGCGGGAACCGGCACCTGCAAGTAATCGTTGCGCGCCAAATTGTCGGACACATAGGGCGGGATCTTGACCATGTAAATTTGGTTATCGGGCTGCCCATTGGGATACGGAATGTCGAAGGCGCTCCAAACGGGCTTGGAATTGCCAGCATCCGGGTTCATAGACCATTGGTTCCAGAAGACATCCTGCAGGTGATAACGGCTAAAGCCGTGAGATATGAGCCGGCTTGTAGCTCCGGTCGAGTCGGCGCGTGTGCCGCCCATTTGCACTAAGCCAAAAGTATAGGCTCCGACATTGCCTACGCAGATATCTACCAGATCGGGCCGGCTCAATGCGATGCCGTCATAGTTACAGTAGCGCTGCTGAACGCCCGGGCAGTTTACGTAGATATCGCCCACTTGCGAACCGGAAACGCACTCCCCCGATTTCTTGGAAACGCAGTACTTGTAACTGTTGGCTGTGGTCCCATTGATTGTTGAAGACGAGCCGCTGGTGTCTTCGAGGACGTGTTTACCGCAGTAAGCCATGACCGGCGAATGTTTCGGATCGAGAAGCACGTCTTGCACCCCGCCGCTGTGTCCGCCGTAAGCGCTTGATGTGAGTTTGTAAAGCGTGCCGCCGACCACCGAGGCCGCGTGTGGCTTTCCGTCGCTGCTGACGGTGAAATTATTATCGGGCCGTGCGTCCGTAAACCAAGTCCCCTGGTAATCGCCTGGATGCACATCCACCGAATTCCCATCGCCGACCGCGTCCTTCACACCATGGAATAGCGGGTTCTCACTGACGGTGAATGTAGGCTTCTGCGCCTCCCATAGGGCGGGTACGCTGCCTTGCCACAGGTCATATCCTGGCCGCAGTAACGTATTTGCGCTGGCCTGGCCTCCGTGACCCGACGGATGCGCCTCCAGGACCATGCTGACGGGATTTTGCTGCCAAGGATCCGCAGCCCAGTTCCAATGCGCATTTCCATAACTCCAGGCAAATCCGCATTGCGCGGAAAGCTGCTTACCGGTATGGCTTGACACATAGTGCAAGTCCGGGCTTTGCGTATCGCGAAACCAGCCGCGGAGCACGGTCCATGTGAGGCCATTGGTGCCGCTGCGCTGCAAAAGACGCACGTCCTCGTCGTCGATGTGGAGGAAATCTCCCACTTCGAGCTGCTGCGTTTGATAGTCCTTTGAGTTGGGTATCGCGCCATCGTTTAGGATCGGATCGTGGTTTACCGTGAACGTCGAGCAAAACGTTTGCCCGGCATAGGACTTCAGATAACCCGGAATCGTCTTGTTGGCAGGACATCGGGACAAGGTCTTTGGTCCGCCCAGTGAGCCGGTGACAATGTCGGAAGTGTAGGGGCCCATCCCGGCGCCATTGCCCGGCATTGGGTCAAACGTGGGATCTGCCCAGCCCGGGTTATACCAGCTTGGATTGAATCCGTGCATGGTGCACCAGCGGCAAGCGCCTGCCCCGGAGAAACTATTCATTGCTGCGACCACCTGCTTTTGCGCAAAGTCATAAACGACTACCCACCCATAGCTGTTCTGATTGCCGTGATTTATCCAGACGAAGAGTTTCCCGTCACTTATGAAGCCCACCGTCAAGCCGCGGCCTTTGGCCTCGGGAAATTTGGAGGCCACTAGATCTTGAATTGTGGAGGGAATCATTTGGGTCATCTTTTCGCAGGGTGACTGGCCGGAACCGCACAGCGGCAAGTTACCGGTGAAGGGCGTGTAATTCCCTTGGTACTGGAGCGTGATCGGAAGCTGTCCCTGGGAACCATCGGCGTTAGCGCCGGAAGCCAAGACGACAACGCTGCCCGGAACATTGGAGTCGCTACCAATATGGGGCGTACTGCTGAACTCTTGATTAAGGCCCCACGGCCAATTGCGGTAGCCGTAGACGAACGGCGTTCCAAGACGATTTACGTCGCCCGTCGTTGAATTAAGAAACCAGAATCCGGCCCCAAAGATACAAACGTTTCCGGTCTGGCCGCTTTCGGTAGTAATCGTTGCATCGCAAAAAGAACCGCCCCCGGAAGCGCCGGTCGTATGGCTGCCAGGGTCGCTTGGAATGGTGAACGGCCGGATGAGCGCGCCCGTTTGGGGGTCGATGTAACGCCGGGCGCGGTCATTAATATCCATGGTGGGCCAAGCGTAGCCGCCTGGAACGTTCGGATCGGCGGCCAACGGATCGTTATACGTCGCGCCAAAGGGGATGTTCGCTGTATGGAATGCGCCGCTGTATTGGCTTGAGCCGCAAGTCACCTTAAAGTAGTGCGGCGTGTAGGCTTCGAGCGCCCGCGAGTAATAGTTGCCGTCCGCCGCTTTTTCAGCGGCCCGTTTGCCGACGACGAAAACCCGCGCAGTTCCACTCGAGAGATTACCCGGGCGGCTGTCCAAATTGGCTCCCGGGAAGAGCGCCGGATCGACGTCGTAGACCAGCGTTGACAGGCTCTTGTTTTCGCTCACTTGAACTTGGCACGGCTCGTTGTCGGGCGCCTGGTAGGTCAAAATCGCCTGCGTGGCGGTCGTGCTCAGCGGCGTAACAGTAAGCGCCCAAGCGTTCGAGGCGACGAACGCGGATAACGAAACAGACAGGAGGCTTACCGGATTGATCGGCGACAACTTCGGAGACATTTGCACAGATGACATGTTGTAGCGGATATTGGAACGAAAAGCGGCGTACTGATCCAAGTATGCATCGCTAGTGCTAACCATCCACACATGTCCCTACGCGCAGGGAATGCTCTATCTGTTCCCGTTCGGTTGGAATACGGGTATCCATTCGCCCGAGGGCGTCAGGATGTAGTCTTTGACTTCCTCCACGTGGTGAACCAAAGTCCCGGCGCTGCTTTGCGAGACGGGCACCACTTTGGCCATGGTCTGCACACCAGATACGACGCGCGGTACAAGCCAATAGTCCATCACTCCCAGAGAGTTGTGGTGCACCACCACCTCGGGCGGCGCTACTGAGGACTCAATGGGCGGATGATGGTGCCCTCCCATCGGAATCGGCGCAGCGTCGGCTTCCTGCGGCACCGTGATGATCGTCGGCGTTTTCGGCTCCGGTGCTAATGCGGCCGGCTCTCGAACCAGCGGCGCGCGAATCTGTTGTAAGTCACTGCCCAACCGGTCCAGCATGTCCGGAATTGCCGCCGTGCGCCTCGAGTTGGACGCTACGACTACGGCCAACCCCTGCAGCGAATCGATCATCGCCGAAAACTCCTTCTTCTGATCGCCGATGCTGGCGGTCAGGCTGTCTATGGAGCGCGATTGATGGTCATCTCCTTTGGGAACCATCGTTTCGCCGTCGATGTATTTGACCAACAGTACACAAACGATCATCGATAGCGCCCAAAGCAGAGACCACAGCGTCCGAATTAAGGTAGTGTTCCGAGTCGGAGGTGCCTGCTCGATCACATAGGTCGGCTGCACTCGCGCTAGCTGGCGCGCCTCGACTTCAGCGAGCAGCTTCTGCAGTATTACAGACTCGATCGATGGCAGCGTATTCGTCGCTTCCAACCCCGCCGGCCCTAGCGCTCCCGAAGTCGGTGGAGGCGATGCCCCTGTGAGCGCCGGCCGCCTTCCAACTTGCCGTTCGCTCGGATGCGGGAAAATGGTCAAGATCGTCGATCTCATCTGCGTAGCACTTCAATGGATAAGTCGGCGTATTCGCGACAAATCCGAAGGCCTAACGCTTGGTAATTGGCGATTTTAGCCTAAGTTTTTGCTGAGCCGGGCTTACCCTCACGCAGATCGGGACGAATAGGGGGCGAAAGTCTCAGCCCCGCGCGGTTGACAACCGCTGCACCTAAGCCGAAGCTACAAGCGCCTCTTCGATCTTTGCGGCCGCGGGCGCATCTTGCTGGCGCCATGCGCTGGCGCACAACATAATTCCACGCACGCTGCACACGGCCGTTAGCGCGAAGAAAAGCCCGAACACAATATGCAGGAGCATGCAAGTGCAGTATGCAATAGCGACCGCGGCGCCGAAGGCGCCCTGTGCCAGAGGCTTCACCGGCGTTGTACCGGGATCGGTCAACATATAGAACGTGAACAGAATGAAGGCAACGCCCGTCATCGGCATCAACGCTCCCGTCAGTGAAGCACCCAAAAACAAATGCCGCAACATCGCCTGTAAGAAGAAACAAGATACCCAACTTACAAGGAGGGGGATTTTGCGTGTGAAGCGCCAGTTGAGAAACGTCCCGGAGAAAACTATGATGACCGGCAGGATCCAACGCCCCGCGGGAGGCAGATTCTCAGTAAAGTGATAGGGTGGCGCAATTCCAACCCATGGAAATAACAACAAAGTTACTGTAATTCCTAAGTTGGAAGGATTGAATATGTGACGGCTTCCCCGCCCTGAGGCCAGACGAAAGATTGATTTGGAAGCAATGGCCGTGGCGGTAGCAAATACAATTACCCACAGCCGGTCATTCGCGTATAACAGCATCGCAACCGCCAAACCAGTGATGTGGGCTGCCAACAGGAAATTCACAAGCGGCACAAAGCCGCCCGTATACGCGGGCTTCCGCCTGTTCACGCGGGCGTCGAGCCACTCCAGACCAAGCTCGGTCCCATAAGCAGCCGCGAGAGAGACAAATAACTGGGCCCAGGATTCCTCAAATCCAAACCAGAAATGGCCGAGCAGGTTGAACACCGATATCGCGACGGCAAAGCGCCGGAGCCCGGCGATCCGCGTTTCCCTGGACCAGCAAGTCTCAGTTGGCATTTCCCAGATCTTCCGTGTGCCAGCCTGGACGAAGCACAAGACGTCTCTCATGAATGCCGCTCAAATCGCGCCAACGGACCGTGACGTTCAGAGCCGTATCCGCCGGAACCTGCCCGAGCCCAAAGTGCACGTCGGGACTGCGTTTCCCCGAGTGGCCACTGCCGCCATCTACCTGCGCGATCATCGTATGTCCATTAGGTAGCTGCACGGCAGCCGACGCGCCAATCGCCGGCCGGTTGTGGATGCGCAGCCTGAGTCCCAGGAATTGACCCACCTTGGGGCTCTCGTTGTGAACGAAAAACGACGGCTCCCACTGATTAGCGACGGCATAATCCAACCGTCCATCGCCGTCTACATCGGCAATCGCTATCCCCCGGCTCACGTGCCTTTGGCCAAGTCCGACGTCCCCAGCCAAGTCATAGTACCTGCCATCGGAAGCGCGCACGAAAAAAGGATTATGATTGTGCCCACTTAGATCGTCGCCCGGCCGGAAGTTATGCCAGTTATCAGGATTAGATAGTAACTCGTCGTTCCCCATGGCGATTTCGTGCAGCTCCGGCCAGCGGTTAACGTTGCCTTTGAGAAAGCCAACCGCCTGCAAAGCTTCGGGAACGCCATCGTTGTTCAGATCGACAAGGCGGCAATCCCAACCCCAGCCTCCCGCGCGCGATACGCCCAGCGGCTCGCTACGATCCACATAGGGGGCAATGCCTTTCTTCATCAGATCGATCCGCCCGGTACTTACAAACAACAGATTACTTTCCTCCAGCGCGTAAGGAGCGGAGATGTTACTAACGAAAATATCGGGCCAGCCATCGCCGTTTACATCGCCGAAGTCGACGCCCATCCCTTTAAACGAATCGTGCCCGAGCACCTTCGATTCTGGCGTGCTGAAATCCTCGGCGCCCTCCAAAACCTCAAATCTGAGCTTCCCCGGCGTGGATAAATTATGGAGAAGGCGGTCAGGCCCGAAATCATTTGCGAAATAGATCTCCGGCAAGAGATCGCCATCCAGATCCTGTGCGCCTACCGCCAGCGTCCACCCATGATTCACGTTTTCGGGCAGCACGCCTTTCACTTCCTTAAAGCAGAAAGATCCATCCCCGGCGCCGGACCATAGAAAGATGTGCTTCTCCCCGCTGTTCAGGGCGCGGGACATGGAGTGCTGCATGGATTCATGTTGCAGGCTGGCAGCGTCGAGGATGTGAGCTCCATCCTGGAAATAGTTCGCGACAATTAAATCCGGGTGGCCGTCGCCATCCAGATCGGCAAACGTCGCTGCGTTCGTAAACCATCGTTCGTCGGGAACGATCTCCGTCGCGGTGAAAGTCCGGTCGGCATTTTGCAGGAAGGCGAGCGGGGTTCGACCCCAGTAATAAACCAGCAAATCCATGCGGCCGTCCTCATTCATATCTCCAGGCAGGCAGCCCATGGGAGCCATGGTTGAGCGATCGAACAGCCGCGGTCCGGGGTCCAGCGCAAACGGCTTATAGCGATACCCGGTCCCCGGAACCGGAGCGACAATGACTTGGTCGGTGCGCACGTCAACGTAACAGAGATCGTTCGGCAGTCCGTCACCATCAATGTCGGTGAGCGCTACTCCCGCGCCGACCGTTGAAATCCAGCCGGCAATGTGTTGAATGCTGGGATTTACGGGCCTCACCATTCGAATTTCGGGGCCTGGAACCACAGGGAGCGGTGTTTCGACGAACCGGAATTGCGACGCCAGCCGGGCGCGCTCGGTGCTGGAAATCGTAGGCAGCCGTGCCGCCAGGTAAAAGGCGCAGATTAATCCGCACGCCACCGCGCGTTTTGCGTTTCTGCGAAAAAACTGGTCGAACATCTGAATCGCCTCGAGCCTGCTTGAGGCAAGTGTGGGCCGTGCAGAAATTCTGACTCAGTTTATGCCAAGTGTCAAGAAATAGCCGCGAATTTACTGATAATCGCGCGCTAAACGCCGTTAATGGCTTTGGATGTCGAGGCCCTGCGCCATCGTCTTTACCAGGGTGGCGTTCGAATCATCGTCCTTCAAAGCCCAACCGAAGGCGCCCGCGAGGCCACCGGCGCGAAGCTTGGCGTAAGCCATCTTGTATGTGACGGTTGCAGGATCGTCGTAGGTCCAGAAGGTCAGCGACACCGGGCTGTAAAGCCAGTCTGCGTAAGAAAAATAATCACGATGCCAGGCGTAGCCGCTGGTGCCGGGAAATGGCTCGAGCGTCCGGAAAGTAGCGACGCCGTCCGTCGCTAGCGTGTCGCCGGCTGGAGATGGCGCTGGGCCGGTAGACGGCTGATACAGCCCGTAACGGGCATCGGGAACTCCCGTCCAGCCACGGCCATAGAACGGAATGCCGAGCAGCATTTTGCCTGCCGGAACGCCCGCGGAGAGGTAGGCGGTGATGGTTGAATTAACATCCAGACCCTGGCCGGCAGCGGGGTCGAGCGGAGAGTCGATAAGCGGTGCTGCGTGATTCGTGGTGGTTTCCCAAGTCCCGTGATAGTCGTACGTTTCCATATTGAGGAAATCGAGCTGCGCCGCGACTGCCGCAAGTTGCATGTTGGAGTAATTCTGGGAGCCCGCCGGCGCGGCGATGCTCAACAGGTAGTGCTTATGATTTGTGACGCCGAGAGTATTCAATTGGCGGCGGAATTCGGCCAGTAGCGCGGTGAAGTTCCGTTTGTCCGTAGCGGTGGGAAACTCCCAATCGACATCGATGCCGTCGAAGAGCTTTCCAGTCGAGATACCCTGCGCGACGTTGCCCTTGATGAACATGTCGATGCAGGAAGCAGCCAGTTGCTGCCGCCCGCTAGAGGTTGCGGCAGCGTTGGAAAAATTCGTTGTATTCGTCGCGGACGCGCCGCCAATGGAGATCATTACCTTCAATTGGGGGTGAAGCTGTTTGAGCTGTTGCAGCGCGGCGAAATTTCCGTAGAGCGGCCCCGTATAGGGCTGGCCGTTCACGGACGGCAGATAGGGCGTTTGGTAATCTGCCCAGGAGTCCGCGATGGCGCATTCGCCATTCGTCGAGACGTTCGCAAAGGCATACAGCAGATGTGTCAGTTTGGATGCCGCGCCGCTGTTCTGAACATCGGCGATATTGTAATCCGCGCCGTAGATGCTCCATTCCTCGAAATAGGCGCCGAGCAACTTGCCGGGGGCGCCGCTATCGCTCGCGAACAGTGTGTTGCTCTGCGCCAACAGGAACGCTGCTGAGAATACAATGGCAACAGTCCGCGATGTGCGGATGAAGACAGAATTGATCATAAGGTAAGCGCGTCGATTATACACCCCGGCGCGCGAGAGCCGGCTCAGCCTCTGAGATATTGATCGGTCTTGGCGAGCCAATCGGCGCGAGGGGGTGTGAAGATGTCGATTCCCACAAAATCTTCGAGGGCCAGGGCGGAATGCGGCATGTGCGGAGGAATGCACAGAAATTCGCCCGCGCGCAGGAGGATTTCGCGGCCATCGATGGTGAATTGAAGCGCGCCCGATTGCGCGTGGGAAATCTGCTCGTTGAAATGGCTGTGCATCGGAACCACGGAGCCTTTCTTCAGAAGAACCCGTGCAATCATGATCTGATCGCCCACCACCAGTTGCCGGTCGAACAGGGGATTCACAGTTTCAATCGGGACGTCCTCCCACCTGATGTGCTTAAGCTCGGATTTGGATGCTGCGCTCGCGGTTGCTGGATCGCTCATGCTGCATATCTTAAAGGAAGCGGGAGAACGGATGGGGCCGAAACTTCGACTCGCGAGGGAATCCGACGCCGATCAGGTGCTCAACATCTATGCGCCAATCGTGCGCGAGACGGCGATCTCATTCGAGCTTGCGCCCCCGGGCGTGGACGAAATGCGGGAGCGCATTCGAAATATTCTGGCCAGCCACGCTTGGCTGGTGTGCGAGGACGCGCAGGCGATTGCCGGATACGCCTATGCAAGCAAGTTTCGGCCGCGCGAAGCATACCAATGGACGGCGGAGGTGACAGTCTACGTGCATCCGGCTCAACAGCGAAAAGGCATCGGCACGGCACTGTACGGCTTGCTCTTCGAAATTATGCGGCAGCAGGGTTTTTGTACCGCCATTGCGGTTATCGCTTTGCCGAATCAGGCGAGCGTGCAACTGCACGAACGCCTTGGCTTCAAATCAATCGGCATTTTCGAGCGCGCCGGCTATAAGCTCGGGCGTTGGCACGACGTAGGATGGTGGCAATTGGAATTGCAGAGCCATCCTTCAAATCCGAATCCGCCGCGATCGATTGCCGAGATACTTGAGGTGCGGCCTACTTGAACTGCATCCCCCGAAGCGCGCCGTCTGCGGCCGCGTGGTTCTCGAAGGCGGCATACTGGATTGCAACCTTCCTTCCGTCCTCTGCGCCGCAGACGAACTCTGGAGCGCCGCCACTAATGAGGACGCGTGCCGGATCAGGCAATGTGACTTCAACAGCCTCGGACGCAGTCTCCACTCTGAATCCTGTAATCTTCCCGGAGACGCATTCCACCTTACGAAGCTGGCCTTCTATGTAACGGATGTGATCGCCAGGCTCGATAAATGGATTCCAGTCGTTAGTCCCATGTGGCTTCCGCGTTGTAATCATCTGTAAGTTCCCATTTACATCATGGGATAACTGAACCGCTAAGTCTGTATCAGCAACATACGCCAATCGGGCGGCGGAAGCGCGCTCCTCCGCCGTTACTGCGTAACTCATCGCTTTGGCCGCCGCATCCTCTGCCTCTTTGCGCTGATCCGTCTCAGTGAATGCGGACGCCATGGCTGTCCAATACCCATATGCTCGTCCCGCTGCCACCGGCCGCATGGCGCGAAACTGCTCCAGCGCCGCCGCATAATTTCCGCGGTTCGTCTCCAGCAGTCCGAGCTTATACCTGGCATCATCAAAATCGGGCTTCAGTTCAATAGCTCGTCGCAGTGCCGCGCTAATTTCGTCCCGCGGCACGCCGGCATCTTCCGCCAAAATCGCGTAACGGTAGCACAGCCTCGCATCTTGAATCCCCAAATGCATGGCCCGCTTCCATTGATCGCGCGCCCTGTTCCGATCGCCTTTCAGAAGCGCAATGGTTCCTAGCGCTGCTGCTATCGCCGGGTCATCGGGCCGCTCGTTCGCCAGCCTCTGATACGCCGCCTCCGAACGGTTCAAGTCCCGGGACGCCAGTAGCAAATCCGCCAACAACCGGTCCGAGTCAAACCTGGCCAACTGGGAAACCTCAACATGGAGACCGACGCTCGGAATACCTGGAAGCGCCACACCGGCTCTCCGTCTCGGCGCCCAATCGCGCAGGTCCGCCATAATGCCATCTATCGGTTTGTTGTAAATGCGAGTAATCGTCCCGATCTCAAACGCTCCGGATGCGGCTGCGTCCAACAACTCGCTAAATTGCGGCGCATATTCCGGCGAGAGGATCAGCATGCTCGTTAATGCCCAACTCTCCGCATAGAAAATGCCCGCTTCCTTTCGATCCGCTCGCATTGGGGAATTCGGCGGCTGCGCGAGCAGCTCGGCCAACGGAATCCAAGGCGTCTGCCGCAACTCTAACGCGCGCATTGGTAGAACGCCTCCAATGACGCATCCCTGTTGACATATGCGAACCGAAGAAAAGAACTCTGCAAGCCCCTCAGCCAACCACGGCGGAAGCCGCACTCGAATGGAATGCAAAACGAGGTGGGCATATTCGTGCGCGGCGATTCCGAACTCGTCCGGACCCAGCGTTGGCATCACAATGTAGTCGGCGCCTTCTCCGCCAACGAAATAAGCGTCCGCGGCGGGCCGTATTTGAAACGGCGCATACTCCTTCGCCGACTGGAAACCGATCACTCGAACCGGGCCATCGCCGTCAACGCCTACGCCCGATTGCTTATGCGCAATGGGATCAAAGAACGCCCGCAACTGCTCAAACCAAAGCGCGGCAGACCGCCCGTCGCGTTCGCCTGTCTGGGAGTAGACCTCAAAATGAGAACTCCGGACCAGCGTCCACTCCCTATCTGAAGCCGCGCACACAACCGGCAAATAGATCGCCAGTAGAACCACCGCTGTGCGCTTCACGCCAAAACGATAACAGATCCAGGCGGGAATGCGCCGCAACTCGCGCTCGCCGCTTACTGAATTGGTCTAACCGGCCGCACCGGTCTGAACCGCGACAGCCCAAGCTTCTTACGCACCGTCTCCAAAATCTCCTTCGCATCCTTTTGCAGCGCGGCGGAGCGCGGGTCCGCTTGTGGCGAGCAGCTTATATCCGGCGAGCGGTCGCCGTTAAACTCGACATACAAACTCGAGCCGAACGAGACACTCTTGGGACAGTGCTGCTCCGGCAGTGCGCTCAGCGTACCAGCGGCTTTCACATCGCGCATGAGCTGTTCGCACAACTGGGCGTCGAGCTTGGTCGTCTGCGGTTCGGCGTTGCGCTGCTCGACCGTGGCATTGCCGGCCTCGTCAACCGTGATCGTCGCACCTGGCCGGTTCGTCGAGCCGGAATCGATCACCGATACCTGCGCCGAACTGGCTGGCAGAGTCATAGGCAGACAGAGAAGAACGAGCGCGCGTGCAAAGAAAGTTTGCACAATTTTATTATCCCCCCCGCAACTGCCACCGCGCCATCGCGGACCAAAGATTCCATCCGCACGCCTACTGTGCGGCGAGCGCAAATCGCACTGCGGCTTCTACGTGGAGCGCTAGCGTATTGAACATCGGAAAATCGGGACGGTCCGATTGCGCGATCAGCAATGGGATCTCTGTGCAGCCCAATATGACGCCCTCAGCTCCGCGAGCACGGAGTGCATCGACGCTATTTAAATAGAATCCCTTCGCATCTGCCGTGAAAATTCCGCGGCAAAGCTCATCGAAGATAATGCGATCTAACTGATCCCGCTCGTCTTCGGGAGGAACTAAAATGTCGATTCCGAACTTATCGACATAGCGGCGCTTGAGAAAATCGAAAGACATGACGGGCTTCGTTCCGAGAAGCGCGACGCGCTGCAAACCCTGGGCCCGGATCGCTTCGGCTGTGGGATCGACAATGTGCAGAAAGGGAATGTGGACCGCCGACGCATAACGATCGGCCACCCGGTGCAGCGTATTGGAGACGCAGAGCAGCAGGTCCGCTCCGGCTCGCTCAAGATTTTGCGCTTTTTCGGTGAGATACGCTGCCGCTTCGTCCCAGAGATTGTTGCGAACGAAATGCTCGCTGGTCGCAAAATCCATCGAGTAAAGCAGGATTTGGCCGGTGTGCCATCCGCCGAGCCGCGCGTTCACGGCCTTGTTGATGCGGCTGTAATATTCAGCCGTCGCTTGATCGCTGCTTCCGCCCAGAATGCCGATCGTCTTCATGCGGTTATGCCCACGATACGATAAGCGCTTACTCATCCGCCATGAAAATCAAACCCGCACTCCTTCTTCTTTTCGAATTTGCATTCGCAGCAGCCGCGGCACAGGGGCAACATTGGGTCGCGACATGGGCCGCGAGCCCCTCGCCTCAACTAGCGGACGAAGCGAAGATACGGGCGGACAAACTGGAGTTTCAAAACCAGACGCTTCGCGAAATCGTGCACACCAGCATCGGAGGCGACACCGTCAGAGTTCGGCTCTCCAATGCATTCGGAAAAACGCCCGTCGAAATCGACGCGGTCCACATTGCTCAGCGCGCCGAAGGATCGGCCATTGTCTCGGGGTCCGATCGCGTTCTAACATTCAGCGGCCGCCCGGCAGTTACAATTCCGTCGGACGCTCCGGTCCTGAGTGACCCCGTGAAACTGACCGCGCCGGCAGCGGGCGATCTAGCTATCAGCATCTTCCTCGCGAAACCGGCTGCCGGAGCCGGCATTCATTACTCGGCGCAGCAGACATCTTATATCGGAAACGGCGATCTCACCGGCGCTGTATCGATGGCCCAAAACGCCACCATTACGTCCTGGGTATTTCTGGCGGGAGTTGACGTACTCGCACCGGAATCCGCAGCCACAGTGGTTGCGTTCGGGGATTCGATAACCGACGGCGCGCGTTCGACAATGGATGCCAATCACCGCTGGCCGGATATTCTCGCCGGCCGCTTGCTCGCACAGCATGGGCGTAGGCTCGGCGTGGTAGATGCCGGCATTGGCGGCAACCGGATTCTGCACGACGCCTCCGGTAATGTTGAATTCGGCGTCAATGCGTTGGCGCGCGTTGACCGCGACGTGCTCGCGCAACCAGGAGCCAGGTATGTGATCGTGCTGGAAGGCATCAACGACATCGGTCACGCGGGCACCTCGGCGCCGGATTCGGAAACCGTGAGCGCGGCGGACATCATCGCAGGACTCAAACAGATCATTGAGCGCGGCCACGAGCACGGCCTGAAAGTGTTCGGTGGAACTCTGACCCCCTTCGCGGGCACGATCTTTCCCGGATACTACACGCCTGAGAAGGACATCAAGCGTAAAGCGGTCAATGAATGGATTCGCACGAGCCACGCTTTCGATGGCGTAATTGACTTCGATAAAGCCATCCGCGACCCCAGCAACCCGGATCGCATGCTGCCGGCGTACGACGGAGGCGACCACCTGCATCCGAGCGACGCCGGCTATAAAGCGATGGCCGATGCGATCGAGTTGTCGCTGTTTCGTTGAGGTGGCGCTGCGCGGCGACTGGCGAATTCGCATATAATGCTGCCCAGGGAATTGCATCATGAAAGAACAAGAAAATATTGCGCTGGTTCAGCGGATGTATGAAGCCTTTGGCCGTGGAGACATTCAGACCATCGTGGAAAACCTGACAAGCGATGTCGAGTGGATCGCGGAAGGCCCATCCTCGGTTGCCTACTTCGGCACGATGAAGGGACCGGCCGAGGTGAAGTCGAAGTTCTTCGGCGGCCTTGCGGGCACCCAAGAAAACATGAAGCTCACGCCCGAAGACTTCATTGCCCAGGGCGACGGGGTGGCGATGTTCGGACGCTATAGCGCGAAAGTAAAGACTACGGGCAAACGGTTTGACGCTACGCTAGCGCACTTGTTCAAGATTCGTAACGGTAAGGTTTCGAAGTTTGTGAACGTGGGCGATACGGCCGCGGTTGCGGAGGCGTATAGCGGCGCGGCTGCGGCTGGGCGTTAGGCGATTGCCGCTTCAAGGTCGCGCGGCTTTTCGGCCGAAGTATCGAGCCGCAGTTGCCTCGCTTCCCCGTTCTGGTTGAACTTCACCGAGACCAATTTCGAAATTCCCGGTTCCTGCATCGTGACGCCGTAGAGCGCCTGGGCGGCTTCCATCGTGCGCTTCGCGTGAGTAATAACGATGAACTGCGTCTGATCCGCCATATCGCGCAGCAGGCGCGTGAGGCGTTCGATGTTCGGCTCGTCGAGCGGCGCGTCCACCTCGTCGAGAACGCAGAAGGGACTGGGCGTGTACTGAAAGATCGCCATCAGCAAAGCCATGGCGGTCAAGGATTTCTCGCCGCCCGACAGCAACAGGATGCTTTGCAGTTTCTTGCCGGGTGGCGAGGCGACGATATCGATTCCGGATTCGGCAACGTTCTCCTCATCGTTCAGACGCATCTCGCCGATGCCGCCGCCGAACAGCGTATTGAACAGCTCGCGGAAGTTCGCGTTGATGGCGTGAAAAGCTTCAGAGAAGCGCTTGCGTGATTCACCGTCAATTTCGTGAATCAGCTTTTCCGTATCGCGAATGGAATCGAGCAGGTCCTGGCGTTGCGCGCTCAAAAAATCCTGCCGCTGCTGCGCTTCTTCGTACTCTTCGAGCGCCTGCGGATTGACCGGCCCCAGCGCCTCGATCTTCCGCCGCACTTCCGCGTACTTGGCGTCAATGTCCTGAAGTGTTGCATCGTCGGCGATGGTCTCGGCGCCTTCGATGAGCTGCGCGAGCGTGGTGCCGAGCTCGCTTTGGCAGGTCTCTTCCAGATGCTTCAGATCGGATTCAGCACGGGCGAGTGAAACTTGCAGCTCTGAGCGCCGCTCCTGAGAGGTTTGCGCGCGCTGCCGCAGTTCCCTGAGCTCCTCGTCGAGAGCCGCCAGGCGGGCGCGCAACTCGGTTTCGCGTTCGGCCAACCCGTTCACATCTGCTTCCGTCGCGCCAATCGAGTTCTTCAGCTCGGCGCTTTTCGTTTCGAGCTGGACATTGCTGTCCACCAGATGGCCCCGTTCCGTGCTCAGGCGCTCGGTTTCCTGGGCGAGATGCGCCTGCCGCTGAGCGGCCTCGCGAACCTGGGATTCAATGCGCGAGCAATGCTCGGCGAGCGATCGGCGGCGCTCCTCCAGACTAGCCAATTCAGCACGTACGCTCGAGTGCTCCTCGGTATTGCGCGATACCTCCAATTGCAATCCGCTGAGTTGTTCACGGGCAGATTCGAGCGCCTGCTCTTTCCCGAGGCGGCGCTCTTCACACATCTGCAGTGCGCCGCGGTCGCGCTCGGCATTCTCTCTAAGCTGCACGCGATCCTTCGAGAGCGTGTCCAATTCAAGCCGCGCCCGGGAAAGCCGCGATTGCGAGCGCTGGAATTCCTCGGCCAGCTTGCGGGTCTCATGATCGAGCGCCAGCACGTCCTTCTCTTGCGTCTGTTGTTGCGCGCGCACGCGCTCGAGTTCTTCGGCCAACTTGGCGATGTTGCGCTCGAGTTCGGCGAGGTTTTTCTGCGCCGACTCCAACTCATTGCGCTTCTGCTTCTCTAATTGCGAAAGGTCGCGCAATTCGCGCTTGAGCGCCAGAGGTCCGGCGCCGCTCTTCTTGCCGCCGCTGACGGACTGCCCGTGATAGTTGACGCCATCGGTAGAAAGAAACCAACAATGCGGGAACTGGACCGCCATTTGCCGCGCAATCGAACGGTCGTTAGCGACATAGCAATAGGAAATGCGCGGCAGCAGATCCAAAGGAATATTCGCAACGCCGTTCGTGAAGCGAAGCGAGTCGCTAAGGGGCGTAAGGGCGCCGGCTTGGATCGCGGGACGCGGCAGTTCGCTTGTGAAGCCGGCGGATTCAAGCACATCTTCCACCAGGAACGTCGCGCGCCCCTCCATTTCACCGCGCATCAACTCAATGCCGTGATCGGCCTCCGCCCAATCGCGAACGACCACGTATTCAAGCTCGTCGTGCAGAAACTCCTCCACCGCTTTTTCGAGCTGAGGGTCCACATCGAGAAAATCGGCGAGCACGCCGATAGGGTGCAGATCCTGTGCCTTGCCACGCTCGACCGCGGTAAACAGGCGCTTGACCGTTTCCGTGGTGTAGCTGCGGTGGAGGATAACTTCCTCGAGCGAATCCTTGCGCGCTTTGATGCGGGAATAGTCGCTCTGCATGCGATCCAGAGCCTGCCGGCTTTCGTTCAGCGTGGCGCGCTTTTCCTGCAGATCCTCCTGCAACGTATTGCGCTGGTCCGTGAGCGAGATGAGCTCGGTCTGTCGGGCCGCGAGGCGCTCGGACAGTTCGGCCTTGACTTGCTCCAAACGTGACAGGTCGCTCACGGACTGCTGTTCCTCGCTAGCTGCGCGGGCGGCGTCCCGATCCACTGAGGCAAGCTGGGCATCGATGTGAGTCAGGCGATTCTTGAGCCCCGACGCCTCGCCAAGCAGAAGAATTACCTCTTGGCGGGCGCCCTCGAGATTCCGCTCATGTTCGGCAAGACGATCTTGCGATTGCTGCCGTTCCCCCGACTTGACCTCCAGACGCTGGCGCGCGCCCTCACAATCGTTCGCCAGAGTTCCGAGCTCGGCCGTCTGGTCCTGCAACTCGACAATCCGCTTTTGCTGTTGGGCGTCGAGAGCTTGCGCCTCCTGCGCCCCCGAATCAAGGCGCTGATCGATTTGCTGGATCTGCTTCAGTTGGTATTCGAGCTGTCCGCGCGCCCGCTCGGCCTCGAGCTGCAGATCGGCGAGCTGCTGCCGGCTCGCCGTGAGTTGCTCTTCGTTGGCATAAGAGGCCTCGAGAACGCCGGTCTGATCTGTTTCGCGCGTTGTGATGGCGCCCTGCACTTCTTCTAAAGCAGCAGACGCGAGGTTCAGCTCAATGGCGATTTTGGCCGTCTCGCGCTCGAGCATGCGGAAGCGCGCCGCCAGCACCTGGCGCAGATACGCCGTGGCTTCTGCTTTCAGCTCGCCATAGCGCCTGGTTTTAGCGGCCTGTCGCTTGAGCGAGTTCACCTGGCGCGTGACTTCTTCGAGAATGTCGAAGACGCGAGAGAGGTTCTGCTTGGCATTTTCGAGTTTGGCTTCGGCAAGCCGCTTGCGCGTCTTGAATTTGGTGACGCCTGCGGCTTCTTCGATGACGTTGCGCCGATCCTGAGGCTTATTACTGAGAATTTGACCGATGCGGCCCTGCTCGATAATCGCGTAGCTTTCCGGACCCAAGCCCGTGCCGAGGAACAGATCCTGAATGTCGCGAAGCCGCGCCGTGCGGCCATTTATGAGGTATTCGCTTTCGCCGGAGCGATAGAGGCGGCGCGTGATGGTGATCTCGCCACTGCGCTCAGCGGTTTTCACGGCTTCAGTCTTGAGCGGCGCGTGCTCGGCGTGGGAGTGGGCTTCCCCTGCGGAGCCGTTCAGGTGTGCTGCTGCCGGCTGTGGCGAGGGGTGTTCGTGGCTTCGTACGCTCGCCAGCGCCCGCTCATCCGGAACCAGCGTCATGGTGACAGACGCCATGCCCAGAGCCTTCCGGTCGCGTGTCCCGGCGAAAATCACGTCCTCCATCCGGGAGCCCCTCAGGGATTTGGCGGACTGCTCCCCTAGAACCCAACTGATGGCGTCGCTCAGGTTCGATTTGCCACAGCCATTCGGGCCGACAACGGCAGCAATACCGCTGCCGTTGAACTTCATTTCCGTGCGGTCGTAAAAAGACTTAAAGCCTTGGATCTCGACGCGTTTCAGCTTTAGCAACGAGAGAGTACCCTTCCTATCCTAGAAGATATTCTCGGGGGCTGAGTCCATCGTACTAGGGGCGGAAGGAGAAGTAAAGCACCACGAGGCGAGATGTCGCCCCGTGCCCGTCGTGGAACCCTACATATAGTATTAACTTGCCGCTGCAGCAGAGCTGAGAGCAGAGGAGATTTTACTCCAGAGCGTGTTCATGCTCGATTTCACGCCGGTCAGAATACTGATTGTAGAAATAGCGATAAATCCGAGCAGGAGAGAATATTCGACCAGGTCCTGGCCATCAGTCTCCGACCAAAGGGCGGCCAGCGAAGTTGCTAAAAATTGGATAGCGTCCATAGGTTTATCCCTTGTGTTTGACGAAATACGTACCTGCTTAAATATCGGCCAGGATGCCAGCAAGGTTTAGGGCCAGCCAAGAAAAAGGTGCTTCTCAATGGCGTACGTGGTGAATGAGGGCGCAAAGGTCTATTGGCATCAGCACGGAAGCGGGCCGCCCGTGTTGCTGATCATGGGCCTGAGCTTTACGCACGAGATGTGGTTTCGGGTACGGCCTGCGCTCGACGGCGAATATCGGACTATCGTATTCGACAACCGGGGCATGGGCCGCAGCGATGTGCCGCGTGGGCCATATTCGATGCGGCAAATGGCGAGCGACGCGCGGGCGGTGTTGGATGCGGCCGGCGTGGAATCGGCCCACGTCATCGGAGCTTCGATGGGCGGTATGATCGCCCAGGAACTCGCGTTGCGGCATCCGCGGCGGGTCCGAAGCCTGTTGCTAGGGTGCACCTCTTCGCGCGGGCTCTTGGGAAAATGGCCGGAGTTTCAGTATGGACCGCGCCAGTGGAAGGGAAGATCGCGGGAAGAGCGCGAGCGTTCCCTAAGGCCGCTGTTATACGCCGAGACCACCTCGCCCGCCCGCGTCGAAGAGGATATTCGCGTCCGATGTAGCTGCACCTGGTGCTACAAAGGGTTCCTGAACCAGTTCGCGGGCATCCTGATGTGGAGCGCGTACCGGCGCCTACCCAACGTCAAGGTGCCGACTCTGGTGGTGCATGGCGATCAGGATCGATTGGTGCCGCCGGAGAACGGGAGGATCGTTGCCTCGAGAATACCCAGTGCACGGTTCAAGCTGATTCAGAATGCAGGGCATATCTTGATCACGGATCAGCCGGAGGTCTGCGTGGACACCATCCATGAATTTTTGAGGGAGCAGAGCGGGTAGGATTGTGTTCTGTGGACTGGTCGCGTATCCCCGTGCCATGGCGGAGAAGCGGCCCGTTTTTAAGATGTGGCTCCCCTCTCGACGCCGAGACGGCTGAGGCGGCCTCGTCGCACGCGATACTTCTCGATCCTCTCGCATAGGAAAGGAGGATTCGATTAAGCGGCATCATCGCATTGAGGCTACGATGAGCGCCGCCAAACCTGAGGTATCGCCGGTTAGAAAATTCTCGCGAGACGCCGCGGTCATTTGATCGCGAGTTATGTAGCTCCAGTCAATCACGAAACCGGCATGGAGCCCAAGCTCGCGAATAAACTCTCTTTGGGCACGACCGTTGCCTTCGCGGAATGGGTGTGCGGCATTGATTTCGCCCAGGAAGAATCCGGCCTCGCTCGCGAATAAGCCGCGATCTGTCGTCCGGAGATAATTCTCGGTGGCCAATCGCTGAAATAAATCTTTCAGTGCGGCTGGGACAAAGTCAGAGCTCGCAAAAAGATGGCCCTCCTTCGAAATATTTACGGTCCGAAACTCGCCGGCCCAACTAAAAAAACTCCTGAAAAATATGCCCGTGGATCGCTTTCAGGTGCACCAGGTCGAAGTTGCCGATAAGCGGCGGATCAACGAGCTCAATGATCCGACGCGAGGTTGCCTCGGCTTCAAAACGGGACAAGAGATCGTGCTCGCGGATGTCGCGAAGGTTCTTAAGAACGTCCGTTCCGGGATACAGGTACGGGTCCGTACTCTGTGTCATGCAGCGCGTCGATCTCCGCTCCCATCTGTTCGAGTGTCAACTCGCCGTCAATGTAGCGGCGATAAATGGAATGTGCTTCAGGACCAGGCTCAAGTCCCTCCAGACGAACCGAAGATAAAGCCTGCCGCACGGTGTCAAGACGTCTCGTACGTTCTTGCTCAGTGATGTTCGTCGTTAGCGGCACAGACATCTATCCACAATTTTAACAACGAAAAAAGGGGCACGTTTGTTCGCTTTGGGGCGATATAGAGCGAGTAAGTTTGCCTCTCCGACATGGATTCGAACCACGATTAAGACGCGACTTTAGAATCTGTAAGTTGCAGATTTTAAAAGGCCACAAAAAGCCAAAAAGCCTCAAAATCCCTACATCGGTACAGTCTGGGACGTCTCATGGCCTCTCATGCTCAATCGGAACTCTCGTCTATCGACCAAGCTTGAAAATCGTTCGGATGTTTTCGCATCCATTCCTGACGGAAGCGTTTTGCGTTCGCTAACGCTTCGTCTTCAGTACGTCCCGTGGCTTCGAAGCACTGTGAGCCCAGAGTCGCGTCATTGGCAATGAAACGGGGGTACTGAGCATTCTCTTCGGGTTCAACGAAGACACGGTGTCCATTTCGCGCCAAATGGCAGACGCGAAGAGGCATCCCAAGCCCGCGACTCATGCTAATCATTATGGCCTGCTGACTGTCGCCAGATCACGCGCGGAACGGGATTCGGGGCGAGATCGCGCCTGCTTCGGTTATGCTACGCTGTCACGATGGCAAAACTCATGGTCTACAGCTTCAAGAGTTGGGACGGCCCGAGCGGAACCTTCATAACGTCTAGCCGTATGGGTACGAAAGCCTTCATCGAAAGAATTCGCGCAACGCTCATTGAGAGCAGCGCAGTCGAAATTGACGAATCTGAACTAGAGCCCGGTGAAGAGTTCACCCGCATCGACTACACCGCGACGAACGTACGTGATCTATGACGAGACGGCAAGTAATACTCACGGCGTCAGGCATCGCTTCACCCGCGTTTCTAAACCCGCAGATAATTCCCGGCGACTTCACACAAGGAATGTTGAATGGCCGTGGATGGAACCGCTTACCCCTTGGGCAGAAGACCTGCTTCCTGCTTGGAATGACTGAGGCACTCATCTTCGTCCGGGCGGCGGAAATGGCATTGAATTCTGAAGCTCGTAAAATACACGAGGCGATAATAGACCCCTTCGACTTGCCCACCGTTAACAATGATGAACTGGCTGGGAAAGTTGATAATCTGTACACCGATGCCGCCAACGCAAACATTCCTGTAATAGAAATTGTGACTGTGGCTTCGATGGTATTTCGAGGGAAGAAGCAGAGCGACATAGATGACTATATTACGACATTGCGTGCGTCCAGGAGCGCCATAAAATGAACTTGATTTTCATTTTGACTAGGCATGGAAGCCCTCCGCTGTCTTTCCATTGTCCGTCCGGTCCAAGTTTCACCTTCCCAAATCTTCCAGACTCAACAACGGCCATGCGCGACCTATCAGCCGAACCCTGACACTTGATACTCTGACAAAATGCCCCTGCAACCCAAATCTTTTTCGACGATTCGACCATAGAGATTTACACTCCGCCGCTACCCAGGGTCGCAGCGCGCCTCCGCCTCGTGCGCAAAATCACGAAGGCACTCAATGAGGCGTTTCCTGCCTTCGAATCCGAGGCTAAGCGATAGTTACCAAGCGGCTGCCATATCGATATTGCACGCTCCCGCGGCTCAGGCGTTTTAGAGCGCCGAATCAGACGCGAGCGAGTCGATGCAATCGGTGAGTAAGAAGCGCTGAAAGAGCGTTCGTTCTTTGACCCGTAGCGAAAGCAACGCTTCCCCTGCTCATGCAGCCCGCACAATATCAACGGACGCGAGCACCTCAAAGCCCGGAGGGAGCATAGGCATCTCAGCTCCGATCCATTCTTTTGTGATGGTATGAACCCCAAAATAGCTCTTCAACCAAACGCCGAAGTCCTCACTTACCCTAGCAACAACGATTCCACAGGGGACGGGCTTGTCTTGGGCTCCCTGATAAACAGGGTCGCACCGCCACGTCCGCCCTTCCCGACTCCATGAAATGGGTGCCTGAGGCCAGTAAGTTGAGCGGTGTCTCGTACAGAGTATGATATTGTCGCCGGGTCGAGGGTGTACACGGTACACGCCGCTTACAGATATAGGATTCGATCTGATGATTTCACCCTTGACAGGGGACAAAATAGTGATGCCGAGCCCGAGCATGTAATCAATGAATATTGCATTCTGGTCTTTGATTTGCGCAACTAAGTCCGGCTCAAACTTTCCGATTGAAACTCCGACACTTTCGAGCAGCCATTCACCTTGGCCTCGAATGTCGGGATTGGGGTCAAGCATTCCAATGACCACTCGTTTCACACGGCGAGTTATCAGCAATTGCGTACACGGCATCTTCTTGCGGGTTGTGCATGGTTCCAATGTTGTATATACAGTGGCGCCAGCCGCATCGCCCGGCCTCAGTTTCGACATTGCCGACTCTTCTGCATGAGCATTCGGAACTTCTTCGCGGAATCCGGTACTAAGCACAAATCCCTCGCGCGCAACGACTGCGCCCACTAGAGGATGACAGCGACCATCTTCCTCGGATTTGCTTTGTTTGCTGATCTCTACAGCGAGATTCATCAGTTCCCGTTCAGAACAAGGATGGGGAGAATGCAACATATATAACGTAATATGTTATCGCACATCCTTATTATGTCTTCGTTTCCATTCCGAAAACGCCTCAATCAGCAGCGCAGATTGAGTAATCCCGTGCATCACGGCGGTGACTTTGAAATCTCGCTTGACCTCTGCCGGTACGCGAAAATTGAGCGCTACGGCTCCGCTACCCGATGAGGCTTTCTCTGATGTACGTGGTTCTGATTGCTTGCGCATGTCTGCAAACCCGAGTCTAGCACGCAAGCACAAAAGCACGCAAGAACGGCGTTCGTATTGTCGATATGGTTCTCAGGAGGCAATCACGATGATCCAATACACGATAGTTCAAGAGACATGCGAAGATGCGCTCTTCATGGGCCGGTATGAGGCGAAACATTAGAATAGTTACAGCCGGGCGCCACTGTCGCGGTCTATCCTCTAGAGACGTGGGAACGGGAGCGTTCTGTAGCCGATTTCAAGATTTTGGTATGTGAGACCGGCGAAGGATTCTTTTATGCGTCGGCGGATGAGGTTGAGGGCTTCTCTGAAGACATTGTGGTCGCTCAGCCGCTCAAATAAAAATAGCGCCGACGTGGCCACATACTAAAACGGATGAGCCCGTTATCATCATCACGGTGAATGACATCTGTCGTCGTTCGCGGTATCGGATCAGGCCGAGTGGTTCCACTGCGGGCGATGATAAACTCAACCTGCTTTCGATTTGGCCCCATAATGAACCGCTCAGAGTTTACCGCCACGTTCTGATTGATAGTGCGGATTTCCTGCTTACTGGCGGTCTGATACGAGAACTGAAACTCCGGAGCCGTCATTCTTAAACATAGTTGTCTCGTCAAAGGGAAATATTTCGTAGCCCCTATCGCAGCTATTCCGATAGCACCGGGATTGCTACGCGGTGGAACTACGGTAAAAGGATAATCACAAATGATGAAACCAGTGTTCCGGGGCGAAACCAAAACCTCCCAGTTGAATCTTTCAATCCATCGCGCGAGGAAAGCGACTCCCTTCATCATGTATTCCAAGAATGGTCTTTCGGTAACAGTGACATATACCTCATCCTTTGCCTCGACTAGCGATTGGGCTGTAATCTTCTCTGGTAATGTTTTTCCGGTGTGTTTATGGTATCGTTCCAACAGTTCGCTCGCTCGCTCGACATCACTGAAGCCCAGCCGTAAAATCTCCTCACCCATCGCTCTAAAATTCGCAATGGTCATGTCGCGAAATGATGGGCTTCGAGTGATCTGCTGAGCTATGAAAATCGAGAATGATTCTCGCCATTCTCGGTCGAACGGAAAGCGCTTTTGGAACAGACGAATTGCCGTCGCAGCTTCTCCATCGAGCTTGCTCAACCATTCCGATTCGATGAAGGAATTTCTCGTGTCTTCAGGATCGATAGTGTACAGATCATTCTCAACACATATGTGCTTCGGGTGAACCTTTCGATATTGCTGGAGATGCCGGTCATATAACCAAAGCTTCTCGTCTACATCAGCAAAGCCCTTCTGATATGTCTCAGCCACGTAGTGATGACGTTTTGGCGGATTTTGCCTGTTCGCTCCCAAGTTTCTAACCATCGTATCGGTTCTTGCTTTTCTCTGATCTACTTGGTTGGACGCGCGTCAACTTTGCGTACACGTGCCGCGCGGCGCTCTCCGATATTCTCATCGAGCAGTGGCCGCGCTTGAAGCGCGTCTCAGGCTTCTCGTCTCTGATTACGTCCGGCTCGTAAGCGAATAGCGCACGGACCTTGTTGGCGCACAGGTGCCATAATTCCGCGATCTCTGAGGGGGGGTATAGTGACGTTCATCAAACATTTGACCACGCCGTCTGACAGCCGCGCTGGAGCCTCCAACAGCGCGAGAAAGGGCTGGCCAATGTGGCCGTGGCTCAGCGGGCGATTCTAACCGCATTCCTGCCCCTCGGGAACGGCATTTAAACACCCTACAACGAGCCCCAAACTCCGACGAAGACCGCCTAAACAAGACGGAACCGAGCAGGAACATAGCGGCCACGGGGTTTGCCAGTCAGTTCTTGTACGCAGTTGCGTTCGAACCGGCGCTACCAATTTCCCGACTTATTCAGACTGTACGATAACCCAGGTAAGAGCCCAAGCGTCTTTGCGCCGGTCGTTCGCGCCTGCGTGTCGAGGAACTTCCTAGCGCATTCCGCAATGGTGCGGCCGTTAAACTCTCCCCTTTCGACTGTCGGATGAGTGTGGCGCGAAGTGCCTCAGCTTTTCGCACGTCGCTTGCTCTCGTACTCTGGCGCGGCACGGGATCGCCGGATGGAATCCGCCCAACAATCCAGATTGGGAAAGGGCATCAAAGAAGTAGCGTCGGGTCTCGGCATTCAGCTTCATTTTCTGGACGGAACACGAAGCCGCGTGACGCTTGTACGACGCAAGCGATTCGTTAGATCTCACACCTTAAATGTACCGATCACCGGCCAAATCCTGTACAAACTACAGATTCTAAACGTTTGACTCCCCAGTCTGGACACGTTTCGAACTTATGCAGGCCAACTTGCGTTGTAATCGAACGGTGAGGGCCTAACGTTATCAGATTGATGCCAGGAAACGCCGGAAGGGATCTCCGCTGCGCCCCCAGCCTGGACACGTTTCGAACTCAGCTAGCCAGCCTAATTTCGAAGTGAAAGCGATCACTCCGAGTCGCGTAACGCGACGTCTAACCTAACCCAACAGTCAGCCCGCACTCCGAATCTCATCCAACTGCCCCGCGCCCTCGGGCAGTTCTTTTTCCCAAAGGACATTCTATGACTCCACTCAACGCGGCAATCGCGTGGATTGGCAGGGGCTTTTGCCCGGTGCCTATTCCCCACCGATCCAAGAAACCGGTCTTGCATGGCTGGGAAAGGCTGGAAATAACGCACGATGTCGCGTCGCGATACTTTTCAGACCGCCCTCAAAACGTCGGCGTGTTGATGGGTGACAAGTTCGGAAGCACTGATGTGGACTGCGACTGTGTGGAGGCCGTTGCAGCAGCCCGCGAACTGCTGCCCGAAACAGGCCTGATTTTCGGAAGGCAATCCAAACCGTTCTCGCATTTCTTCTATCGCACAGATCCGCCAGTCCGTACGAAGAAATGCATAGACCCGGTTGATCGCAAAACGCTAGTCGAGTTGCGCGGATTGTCTTCCGACGGATCAATCGGCTTGCAAACTGTCGTTCCGCCGAGCGTTCACGAATCGGGGGAGACTATCAGGTTCGAGACCAGGTTCGACGGCTTACCGGCAAACGTTGATGCGGACGTTCTTGTCTCAGCAGTTCACAAAACTGCAGCTGCGGCACTTCTTGTTCGTCATTGGCCCGCCGAAGGATCGCGGCATGTTGCGTTCCTGGCCCTCGCTGGCGTACTCGCACGCGCAGAGTGGCCGGTCGAGAATGCGAAAGCGTTCCATCCAGCGCTGTACAGGTGTATTTGGGCCGCACACGCCGATCTTAGAGCCGCCGACTCGGAAGTCCAGTCCACATTCGAGAAGCATTCGGTTTCCAGCGAAATAACCGGCATACCAACACTGAACGGGCTGTTCGACAAGAAGATAGTGGATAGCGCCCTTCGATGGTTGGGGATTGAGCTACGGCGCGAATACCTTTGGAATGACACCGGTAACGCGGATCGCTTGGCCGACTTGCACCGGGACGAACTGATCTATTGCACTGAAAGACAAGGCTATTACGTTTGGACGGGCTGCCGCTGGCAATTCGATTACTTTCTTGAGGTCGAGAAACGTGATGAACAGGCGATGCTCGCCGCCTTCCCAGAAGCCAAACACATCACGGATGCTGACAGACGCAAGACCTTCTTGAAATTCATCAATAACTCGCTGTCCCGAACCTCGCTGGCGAACATGATCCATCTCGCCAAGAAGAAGGTTCGAGCGGTCAGCGCGATCGATTTTGATCGTGACCCGTGGCTGCTAAATACCCAAAACTGTACCGTGGATCTTCGAACAGGAGCTTCACGGCCTCACAACCCCGATGATCTGTTGACCCGGTTAATCCCACTCCGCTACGATCCGCGTGCTGGGTGCCCACAATTCATGAACTTCCTATATCGAATCATGGGAGCCCACCCGAATGCTTCTGAAAGCGAGAATCGCAGCGCCGCACAACTTGTCTCCTATCTCCAGAAGGTGTTCGGTTGCGCCGCGACGGGAAAGCCCGAAAAGCTCCTCTTCGTCTTCCACGGTGGAGGTTCCAACGGCAAAACGACGCTGCTCGAAGTGATCCGAGACGGGCTGGGTGACAGAGAATACGCTGGCCAGATCCAAGTCGACAGCTTGATGCTTCGCGCGAACGAGGCGCTGTCAAGCAATGCCGTAAACACAGATGTAGCAGACCTGCAAGGCTGCAGATTCGTGTCCTCGAGTGAGGTGGAGCAGGGTCATCGGCTATCGCTAAGCCGGGTGAAGTATTTGACCGGCATCGGACAAATTAAAGCTCGTCGGTTGCGGGAGAACATGATTGCTTTCCAACCAACACACAAGCTGTTCCTCGACTGCAATCACAGACCCGTGATTACGGACCCGAACGACGCAATTTGGAAGCGTCACGCATGGATGTAAGAAGGTCGCCGACAAGCCACTCTCCGTTGACCCGAATGCGACGGTGCCCGAGGATCTTCTCAATTCATACTTGGCCGGCAACCTGCGCTTCAAGAAGACTTGGCTGCGCCAGCGCGAGGACCTCAAGGATCAGTCCCAATCCGGGCACGACCTGGCGATCGCCAACTTTGGCGTAGAAGCAGGGCTGTCCGAACAGCAGGTCATTGACCTGATAATCCAAAACCGGCGAATTCATGGCCAGGCACAACGAACGCGCCTCGACTACTTCGAGAGAACCATTTCAAAAGCATCCAAGCAAAACGAGAACCCCGCCCCCGCTAAATGCTTTGAGGTTTCGTTTGAGGAACCTGGCCATCCGTTGCCACGAACGAAGCCAGCCTCTCCAATTGCACGGGCCCTACTGTGTGAGCAGATATCAAACGCTATAGGCGTGCGGGTGCTCCGAATTGTGAAGATTGACGGTCAGGAACCAACCTACCGGCTGGAACTCGAAACCACGAAGATCTTGTTCCCCAGCATCGACAAACTCGTCGGCCAGCAGAGTTTCCGCATGAAGATCGCGAGTGCGGTTGATCATCTGGTCCCGAGGATTCAGCCGAAGGTCTGGGATGGTCTCGCTCAGCTGATCCTGAATGCCTTGACAGTCGAGGATGGCGGCGACGAAGCAAATCTCGTGGGCGCCGCGAAGCTCTACGTAGAACGTTATCTGGCCGAAACGCCGTTCATTGACGCCGAGAAAGATCATCCTTATCAGACCCGCTTTAAGCCCGCAGTCTACGAAGGACAGATCGGGATTTGCTCGCACGACCTGCAACAACACATCAACAAAGCGTGGGGCGAGAATCGCCCAATCAAAGAGGTGACTGCGATGCTTTCGGCCCTTGGAGCATCGAGCACCAGGCTCAAGCGGACGCGGTTCCGGGACCAAAGCCGGTGGCTTCTGCCCTCAACTGAGTTCGCTGCTGACGCCTACGTCGGAGCCAGCGAGGAGATGTGCGATGGCAGACCATCCAGATATTGAAGAAGCTCTCAGTGCAATTGGCCAACGGGACCACTCGATTACTGCTGAGTACCGCATCTTCGGACCACCCGGCACCGGGAAGACCACAAACGTAACCCGGCAGATACGCCGCGCCGTCCAGCGGTTCGGCAAGGACTCCGTGCTGGTGACGAGTTTCTCGCGCGCGGCAGCGGCGGAACTTGCTGGGCAGGATCTCCCAGTCAGTTCCGACCGCGTTGGAACCCTGCACTCGCACTGCTGGCACGCACTGGGCCGTCCGGAAATAGCTGAAGTCCGCGTGGAGGAATGGAACCGGGAGAACCCCCATCTGCGGATCACGCCTTTAAGAAAGGAACGAAAACTGGATGGGGAGGAATCCGACGAGGATCTCGGTGAGGATGTGCGAAGCGGCGACTACTGGCTGGGTGAGTTGAATCGGTCTCGAGGAAATTATGCGGTCCATGGAACTTTGGCCGGCAGCACTTCGGGAATTCGCCACCAAGTGGAGCCGGTACAAGACTTCGCGTCGAGTAATGGACTTCTGTGACCTGATCGAGACCGCAGCGCGCGAAATCCGCATCGCGCCGAAGAGGCCCGACGTGGTATTCGCCGACCAAGCGCAGGACCTCAACCCGATGCAGTTAGGCTTGGTCCGAAGGTGGGGAGAGAACGCGCAATACTTCATCGTCGCGGCCGACGATGACCAGACCATTTACTGCTGGTGCGGCGCGACGCCGGATGCGGTGTTGGACCCCGAAATTCCTGAGGACCACAAGATCGTCCTCAAGCAGAGTCACCGGGTTCCGCGTCACGTTCACGCGCGAGCGAACCGGTTAATCCATCAACTTACCCGCAGGCAGGAGAAAGTCTACGATCCGAGGCCCGAAGACGGGAGGTGCGTGGACATCTCGCACGGCGGCTACAAATCGCCTGAGTACTGGATTCTCAAGACGATTATGCAGCACCTCGAGAGCGGACAGAAGGTGATGCTGCTCGCGTCGTGCTCCTATATGCTGTATCCGGTGATCGCGGTGCTGCGGCAATGGGGCATCCCTTTTCACAACCCGTACAGGAAAGCCGTCGGCTTCTGGAATCCACTGCGCCGTGGACGAAAAGGGTCCTCGACGAACCGGATCCTGTCGCTGCTTCGGGGTCGCCCGTGGACACACCGCGACCTCAAGCAGTGGGCAGAGTGGCTTGCACCGAAAGGCAGTCTGCGGGAGGGAGCCAAAGAACTTATCGATGGATTCCACGATTCCTTCCCGGTGACCACAGAGCGGCTCGGCGAATTGTTTGAGGCCACCGCATTTGAGTCTCTTCTGGCAGCGTCGGGTGATCCCAATCAATTGCTCCAATGGTAGATCCGGCGCGTCGCTCCGGAATTCCGTGCGCGTGTGCAGTTTCCGGCGGCTGCGGCGCTGGCCGGCGGGCGAGAGGCGCTAGAGGAATCGCCTCGCGTCATCGTCGGGACCATCCACTCGGTAAAAGGTGGAGAGGCGGATGTCGTCTTCCTTTTTCCGGATATAAGCCCAGCCGGCGACGCCGCTTACCAGAAGCACGGACCGCCAAGAGACTCTGTGATCCGGCTCTTCTATGTCGGCATGACGCGCGCTCGGCACACGTTATACATCTGCCAGAGGGAGACCTCGATGGCGGTGGTGATTTGACCCCAAGTAAGTCCAACAATGGGCCTTGCTAGATGCTTTTGAAGGACGCTAACATTCAGTCGCTAACCGGAGGGTTACGGCTCAGAGTGCGCGTTCAACACCCTGGTATCCACGAGCGAACCGATCGCGCCGGTACCTACTGGTTCTTTCGCTACTGGGACGACGTGCCGCAGCCCGGCAGCAAAGTGAAGCCCGTCCGAAGGTTTCACATCATCGGCCCGAGCAAAGGCGAGAACCGGCTGTCGAAGAAGCAAGCCGAGGTAGAGCGGGACAAGTTCCTCGCGAAGATCAACAAGCCAACCGTTCAAGAGAAGATTGGCGACGGCCTGGTCCTCTTCAGCAAGATGGTGGAGAAGTATAAGGCGACGCATGTCGAGGCTCAGGTCGCCGGACGTTTCCTGCTAGCAAAGCCTACCCGTCTGAAGTATGCGGTCCATCTTGAACAACGCATTCTTCCGCAATGGGGTAACCGGCGCTTGTGCGAGATCAATCCCGACGAGGTGCAGCAATGGCTTTTTGATAGCTGCGAATCCTGGCATATGATGAACGATCTACGCGGGATCATGTCGGGCATCTACACCAAGGCGGAGGAATGGGGCTATTGGCCGGAGGGGCGACGCAACCCGATGTCGCGCGTGAAGATCGGGGAAAAGTGGAGTGTGCGGCCCGAACGAATTCTGACGGAAGAGGAGACTGTCAAGGTGCTGGCGCGGCTCCGCGATCCCAACCTCCTGATAGTCGAAACCGCAATCGCTACCGGCGCGCGCATCTCCGAAATGCTCGGGCTGAAGTGGCGGCATATTGATCTCAAGGCTGCCGTCATCCAAATCGTACAGCGCAATTGGCGCGGCGACATCGACGATCCAAAGTCGAAGACAAGCAAGCGCCCGTTGACCTTGGGATACCTGGGTGACCGCTACCGCGCGAAGGCCGCGGCTGATAACGCTAAGGCCGACAAGTGGGTCTTCGTCCGAACGGACAGCAGCGGCCTCCCGCTATGGGATTCGGGCGTGCGGCAAGCACTGAAGCGGGCTGCGGCGGCCGAGGGCTGCGATTTTCCAGGTCTAGGTCCGCATTCCTTCCGCCGCGCCAACATCACGTGGCGGCAGGAGGTGGGTGGGTCGAGCATTGAGGCGTCGAAAATCGCCGGCCACAGCACCGTCCGCATGACCGAGGAGTACACCAAAATCCAACTTGCTCGCCAGGAAGAACTCACGTGGCTGATCCAGGAGCGGCTGGCCAGCGTCGGCGAGAAGCAGACAGCGGTTGTGCAGTAAAAGAAACCGAACCGCGCCACAACAACTGCTTCGTCCTTGCCGCATCCATTCGAGCGCCCGCCTTTGCATCTTACACGGGCATCATCCTTATAAGGAAACCGATTGTCGTCTCCTTCGGCAGACAACATAGAGGTGCCTGCAACCGCGCGCGAGAGCACGCGAGGTGCCAGTTAGCCCTGGAGTCCGCATGGAGTCCAAAAGCCCAAGAACCGCCCCGTGGCGTCCACTGGCGTCCATCTCGCCTCTCGCTAAGTCTTTTGTTTCGCGTCAAGATGTCGGTAAACGATTGATATTTCTTAAATGGCATGGAAGAGGTCGACGGTTCGAACCCGTCCAGGTCCACCAAACCATTTGCTCTCGAACGCCTTTGGGCAGTTCGTCAGGCAATCATGTATTCCTCGTTAGCTCCGTTGAAGCCCACCTCGTGGAGCAGCGCCAACGCCGGAAGTACAACCCCTTAATGCAAAAGCTCGCTATCTTTACGGATCAAGCGCGGATATCCAGTTGCAACGAAAGCGTACCCGACTCCATTTTCAAGAAACCGGGTATTGAGATCCTTTATGGCTTGCTCGGCCGAGGTCCGCACACGGTAAAGGCTTACCCAAGCACGGTTTGAATGCTTGGAAAGCATGTAGCGAAAGGACACGTCTATCGTGCCGAGAGCCTGCTCGACGGTCGCATTCTGAAGGAAGAAACGGGTCAACGAGTGATACTCACTCGTAGTCTCTTCATTCAGAGTTAGCAAGCCAAACTCCGTAGCCAACGGGTCATGCACCTCTTTATATGCGTCATTAGACATATTAAGCGTCGTGCCCGGATACCTATCACCGAACCCTTCATCCCAAATGCGAACTATCTGTACTCGCAATTTGAACGGATCGTGTCGTACGAGAAAACATCCCCGACCGTCCCCTTTTCCAGCTTCTGACGTTTCGAGAACGTATCAATAACAGGCACGGGACAACCTCATCGACGATTAGAGCACGCATTGCCGCGCCGATATTGAGTAACGTGGATTATCTGCGCGCGCATTCCACCCTTCGAACGCTTCCCGGCGTCGCTACCTCTACAGCTTGAATAACCAGCTCCGGGCGAAGCCTGAGAATTTTCCAGTTATTCGTATCAAGGACAACGATTGCGATGCGTCGGCCTATCAAGTTTTGCTGGAAGGTGAGGTTCTGGTCTCCCGTCACCATCACGTCGAAGCCCTCCGCCTCGGCTCTGTTCAACAGTTCGCCGTTCCTCACGCCCACCCAACCCATCTCAACCACCGTTCGAACGGCATGCTTCGCCAGATTTCGCCGCAGCTTGTGCGGTACGTTCTCATCAAACAGCACCTTCAAAGTTGCGGCTGTTCCCGGTGCGCCTCTGCGTAAGCAAGGATTGCCCTAATCTTGGCAATCGAAACCGAGGGGAAGTTTTCATTAATCTCCTCCACGTCCGATCCGCCTTCGTAGTTTTCGACGATCGCATCGGCCTGAACTCGCGTCCCCTTTACAACAGACGCGCCGCTCACTTTCTGCGGATCGATCTCAACCAGATCGCAGTCCTTCCAATCCATGTCAGCCTTTGCCTTTCCTGCTTCGATTCTATCGGCTTTCGCAATTGCCTTGCATTCCCGGATGCGCACAGCTCGATCACCAGGTAAACACAGCCGCCGTGATCAGGCTGAGCGACGCTCCTTCACTCAAGCAGCCCAATTCGCTCTGCCAGGCACTTTCACATATTTAGAGGGCGACTACCCCGGCGCATGCACAACGGATCGTTCGCGGCGTTTAGAAGCGAGGAGTTGCCGCGTCCGTTCTGGAACATCCCGTTGGTAATGCCCATTTCCGCGTTGTATGCTTCCCCCGCGAAATCAGTGTGGATTTATTTTGCGCCTTCCACCGAAGCGCGCGATCGAGCCGTCGTTCCCGCTTCGATTCGGTGCGCTAATTATGCCTAAACTCGCCTTGGTGGCGGCGTTTGCGTTCATGTTGCTGATAATGGTCTCATCGCTGATCGCCTCCAGCAGCCCCATTCCAAACACCGGTGTCGGGATGCGGAAGATGATGTTGTTCAGATTTTGCATCTGTGTAAAGTTCGGCTGCGAAAGGCTGCAACTGCCCGCCCGGTCATACCCGTTATCGTGAAGAGATCATGCTCGCTGCCGGCCGACACGCTGCTCACAGTTCCATCCGAATTCACGTAAAACGGGAATCTCGCTTCGACCTCGAGACATAACTCTCCCTTCCCACGCGTTGGGCCATTTCCCACGCGCGGCGCGCACCCATCCCATCTCCTCATCGAGCTTCCTATAGATACAACACGCCCGCGAGACGAAAATAAGATAACTTTATCCGGAGATTAACTTAATGATTGCGTTATTGATCGATGTGATTAATTCTTGGCTGTAACTATGCCGGGTTTCATCCTAAGGCATTCCCTTTAAGACGTCAATGTTTTTTTGGGTGCTCAAAAGAAAAGGCCGCTGCCAAAAGGCAGCGGCCCTGTTGTTTCTGCTTGTGCCTAACTCACGGGATAGTGGCTCCCGGGAAGTTAGCCACCAGGTTAAAAACATTCGGTGTCCCGATCCCGGTCGCATAGTCATACCCGGTTGTAGTCACATACGCCGGCTGATACGACGTGTTCGAAGTAGAAAGCACGCCGTTTGTTCCGGGGTTGGTCGAGGGATAGAAGCAGTTGTGCGCTACCCCGGATAGCTTCCGGCAATTCGCATCGTTATCGCCCAGCGTCACGTCGTAGAAAATGCAACTCGCGCTCGTCGCATTCCCTAACGTCGAGTTGCACGTTGCACTGCCTGAAGCTCCATATTCCGATCCACCCAACAGGTACAGGAAGAAGTCCGGGTTCCCCTGCGCCGACCCCGTTGCCTGGTTGATCAGGGCCTGGATACCCGCCCAGATCGGAGCGCCGAACGATGTTCCACCCGCGCCCGCCCAGGCGCTCGGGTTCGTGCTGGGACAAGGCACACCTCCACCGGCGGGATTCGAGTAGCAGAGTACGAAGTAGTGGCCCCACACGCCGTTTGCCGCAAACATCGAAACGTCCGGCAGGTCGCGCACGCCGTCGCTCGGATTCCCGTAGACCAGCGTCTGATAGGACGGTTTCGCATAGCCAGTGCACGTTCCGCTGACCACGCCGGGAATCGTCGGATCGCCGTATGCGCAGCCGCTTGGTCCGCCGCTACCGCCCGCCGTCGTCAGGAAATACGCTTCGCCAACCGCGCTGTTGCACGATCCGCCCGCGCCATAGGTCGTCGGATAGCCCAAAGCGATCGCGATCAACTGGCTGGCGCAAGAGTCGTTCCACGGAATTTCCGGAATATAGGACAGCGCCGAATTAAACGCCGGTCCATTTGTTCCATTCCAGTACACTGCGTTCTCGCCTAGGAACGTATCGCCGTAGTCGGTCCCGCCCACCGCCACATCGTTGGGCGTCGAAGCTAGCGCGTTCACGTTGATGCCGTGCGTCGCATACGGCCGGTTCTGGTCCGTCACATCCGCATCTGCATCGCCCGTCGAAACAAACATCGAAACGCCTTCATACACCGCAACCTGGTACAGCGCGTTGATGTAAGCGTTGCCGTCCGTGCCGTTCTCCGATTCGGGGCTGCCGTAGCTCAAGCTGAAAATCGACGGCGGCAGAGTCGCAGACGTCAGCAAATTCTCCATAGCGATAAACGCCCCGAAATTCGTATCGGTGTCCGCGCAGGATGCCAGCTCGATCGTGGCGTTTGGCGCCGAAGCGCTCGCCCACTCCACATCCACGGCAGCTTCGCCATCATCGCCCACCACATCGCCCGGGTCTGAGCACGTCTCCGGACCGAACTCCACTCCGTTCGGCGCCGTCACCGGAGATCCCGTCGGCTGCGGATGCACCACTACCAGCTTTCCTTTGGCGAAACTCTTGGTCAAGCCAAACACCTTGCGGAATGTGTTCCAATCGCCGTTGTTATAAAGGTCCGTCCGCTCCAGCAGCACCACTGTCTGGCCTTGGCCCGAAATCCCCGCCGAATACAGAGGATTGTAGTTATAAATTGTCGCCAGATCGCCCGGCACAACCAACTGATAGTCCGCGTTCACGGTGTAGTTGGTTATCGGAGGTTTCACCTTCGAAGTCAACATGTGCGGCTTGAAGTCATGCAGCGCCACCGGCCCTAGTACCGCATCTGCCAGCGCAGCCGGAATCTTCGGGTTCGATACGTTCGCAAAGTGCCGCTCGCCATCCGCGTTCAGCATGTGGATTTCGGTGTGGAACGTTTCGCTCACCTGGCGCGCGGTGCCCGAAAAATCGATGCTCATCGCCGGAGTAACGAAATTGACCTTCAGCCCGTGCGATTCGAGCCACTCCGTGACGGCCTTGATGTCCGATTGCGCCAGTCCGAACTTCTGCACAAACTGCGCCGCCGTGCCCCAGTGGTGGAAATTCGCAGATTTCGGATTATGCAGGTCGTCCAGATAGGCCTGCAGCGCCGCTTCTTCTTCCGGTGACCGCTTTAACTGCAACCGCAGATGCTGCAGCATGCGATCGTCCGCCATCTTGCCCAGGTCTTGCGCCCAGCTCACCGCAGGGTGTACGTTACCCCCGCGCGTGACCAACTGGCTTTCATTGACGGCCTGAGTTACGAGCGTCCGATGCGAACCGCTCTGTGCAAGGGCGGCGGAAGGGATCGCCGCCACAGCCATGCTGAGGGAAAGAGAGATAATGCCCGATTTAATATTCATCATTCCTCGCTCTCGTATAGAATCCCGGCGATCGATTCCGTTACTTCCGCCGCCGCCGCGCCAGCCACAAACCGCCTAGCATGGGCGCAACTAACAAGAAGCTCGCCGGCTCGGGAGTCGCGCCGAGCGAGGTCACGGTCACATCGTCGAAATAAAACAAATCGTCGTCGTTCGTGAAATCGAATTGCAGCAGATTTGAGTTGTACGGGTTAACCCCGGCAGTCGTCCCCACCACAAACACATATTCGTCGTAGCTGCCGCTGTACGGAAGGTTGTACTGCTTGGTCAACAGAGCGCCATCGAAATACGCATCGAAGTAGTTATACTCGCCCGGGCATCCATCGGTCACGCTGCACCCATTGTTGTCGAGATAAAAGGAGATCTCGTAGTACTGCCCTGGCAGCGCCGCCACAGTTTGGCTCAGCGTCGTCGGAGGACCATACATGCTGCCGGTGCCATTCCGCGAATAGTCGCTCGTCGCGCCGAAGTATGATTCATAATTGCCACTGTTTGGATTGCTATTGTCCACGCCCACATAGAAGCCGCCAATGCCGCCTTGCAGATTCCCTGTCACGCTCCACCCCGAGAAGCTGCCGCTCTCAAATCCGCAGTTCGTCACAATGTTTCCGCTGGTCGAGTCGCAAATACTCGCCGCATTCGCCTGCGTCAGAGCGCAAAGTCCCAGTCCACATACAAACAATACTGAAAATGAATTTCGCATCATTCCTCCGAATTTTTCTTGAAACAAGGTCGAGAGATCTAACTTCTTAGGAGTCTGGGGCAAATGAGAGTAAGTGTCAAGTTATCTGCGGGGAATACCCGCGGACACAAGTACGGTATAGTTTGCAGGTACTTCTTAGCGCAAAGAAGCCAGCCGCCATCCCCGCTCCCGGGTTTCCTGGCCGCCGTCCTCTGCTAAGCTTTGGTTTCCTAATCTACCATGCGGCTCGTCGTCGCCATCACTGGTGCATCTGGTGCAGTCTTTGGCATCCGCACCCTCGAAGCCCTCCAGGCGCTCAACGTCGAGACGCACTTAATCGTCAGCCGCTGGTCTCGCGCAACCCTTCTTCACGAGACCGATTACACACTCGATCAGGTCCAAAAACTCGCTTCCGTCGTGCATCACGACGACAATCAATCCGCCTCCGTTTCCAGCGGCTCTTTTAAGACCGACGGCATGATCATCGCCCCCTGCAGCATGAAAACTCTCGCCGCCATCCGCTCCGGCTACAGTGACACACTCATCTGCCGCGCCGCCGATGTCATCTTAAAGGAGCGCCGCAAATTAGTACTGCTCGCCCGCGAAAGCCCGTTCAACGAGATCCATTTGGAAAACATGCTCGCTCTGACCCGCATGGGAGCGGTCATTTTCCCCCCGGTGCCGGCATTCTATAACCGCCCCGCGACCATCGATGACATTGTCAACCACATCGTCGGCCGCCTGCTCGATCAGTTTGGCCTCGACATGCCCGGCATCCATCGCTGGTCTGGCTTCCAACCCGAATCCTAAAAACGAACCCAATTGGCTTTGAATCGCAAAACGGGCACTGGCTCCGGCCGCCATCTCGTCTGGCTCGGCAAGTATCTCTCGCTCGCCCTCACCCTCCCAGCCTCCGTGGCCGGCGGTTTTCTTCTCGGTTCGCTCGCCGGTCGCTGGCTTCACCTCCCGTTTTTGCGAGTATTGGGTATCGCTCTCGGCATGCTCGCCGGTATCTTCCAGGTCCTGCGTGAGCTCTCTCGCGAGGGTAAGCGCCCCGACTGAACATGACCCTGACCCGCCTTTACCGCCTCACCGGTTCGTTCGGTATTTTTGGGTTCGTCTCGTATTTTTGGCTCGAGGGCCCCCGCTCCGCGTTCGGCTTTCTGCTCGGCGCCGCCATTTCGTTTGGTAATTTATGGCTGTTCAACTGGCTGGCCGATGCCATCGCCTCCGCGGATTCGCCCCGCAGGCCGTGGCAGGCCGGCGCCTTCGTCGGCCGCTATCTGGTTCTGTTCACGGCCGGCTATGTTATAGTCAAAGCTTTGGGTGTCAACCCTTTGCCGGTTGTTTTGGGGCTCTTCGCCAGCACCGCCGCGGTACTTCTTTCTATAACTATTGAGCTGGCGCAGAACCTCCTCGGAAACCGGCGCGCACACTGAATGGAAAGACACGAACTCTGGATCACGCTGCTCTTTAACCGGTACCTCGCCGGGCCAGCCAATGCCTTCCTGAACGCCATCCATTTCCCGGCGCCGCACCCGCGGCATCCTTGGAGCGATTGGATGGTCTGCGAAATCCTGGTGGTGCTGTTCGTGCTGGTCTTCTTCGGCTGGGTCCGTGGACGTCTTTCGGTGGACCGTCCGGGGAAAGTCCAGCACACTCTGGAGCTGGCGTACGAGTTCTTCTACGCTTCGGCGGAGGAAGTCGTCGGCCACGACGGGCCCAAGTACCTGGCGTTTTTCGGAACCGTTTTTTGGTTCATTCTGTTCATGAACGTTGTCGGCCTTATACCTGGTTTCGATTCGCCGACCATGTACGCCATGGTGCCGCTCGGCATGGCTGTTTCGGTGTTTCTCTTTTATCACGCGACCGGTATTCGCGTGCACGGTTGGGGCTATGTCAAGCAGTTCCTGGGACCCATCTGGTGGCTAGCGCCCCTGATGCTGCTGATTGAAATTATCAGCCACTCTGCCCGGATGCTTTCTCTAACTGTTCGTCTCTTCGCTAACATGTTCGCGGGCGAACAGGTCTATCTAACCTTCATCGCACTGACAAAAGTGGTTATTCCTGTCACGTTTATTGGCCTGCATTTATTCGTTTCTTTCCTGCAGGCATATATTTTCATGATGCTCGCCATGGTTTACGTTGCAGGCGCGGTGTCGCACGAGCATTAACGTCTTATTTCAGCTTCCAGCGTGAGCGCCCGGCGTCCCAACGCACGGTGTCGAACCACCTCCTGGAAGCAACTTATTTAGGAGAAACCAAATGAAGAACAAACTCATGCTGCTCGCAGTTACCTTACTCGCCCTCGCGACGCCGATCTTCGCTCAGGGCCAGGGTGGCGCGGGCAATCCATCCGAGGCCACGCGCAAAGCAGCGGCCTATCTCGCGATGGGAATCGCGGCCGGCCTTTGCGGTATCGGCCAAGGGAAAGCCACCGCCTCGGCGGCCGAAGCCATGGCGCGCAATCCCGGGGCAGTAGCTGCTATTCGTGTCGCTCTGATTCTGGGTCTCGTGCTGATCGAATCCCTGGCGCTTTACACGCTGGTGATCACGTTCGTTGCCCAGTAATATTGATAGCTAGTTGATAAGGGGCCTGCTGGCGCGGAAGTGTCCGGCAGGCTCTTTCATTTATGAAACTTCAAGGAATCTTCCCGGCACTTACTACTTCGTTCGATCACGAAGGCAACTTATATAAGGTAAAAGTCTTCCATAATATCGAAAAGCTCAATCAGATTGCATTGGCAGGTTACGTAGTCTGCGGCTCTACCGGCGAAACACCCTTGCTCAGCGTCAACGAACGGCTTCAAGTGATGCAATGGGTCCGCGAAGCGAGCGCCGAAGGCAAGATTTTGATTGCAGGTGTCGGCGCCGAGAGCGTTCACGAGACCGTTGAGCTGGCCAGCCAAGCTGCCGCCATCGGCTTCCATGCCGCGCTCGTACTGACACCGTTTTACTACTGTAATCAGATGCATCGGCCTGACACTCAGGCGCTGTTCTTTCGCGCGGTCGCAGACCGGTCGAAGCTGCCCGTTCTGCTGTACAACATTCCTCAGGTGACTGGTTATCACCTGCCGGTAGACACGATCGCTGCTTTATCGCATCATCCGAATATCGTGGGAATGAAAGACAGCTCCGGAAATGTCGAGAAACTCGCCGAAGCGGTGCGCGCCGCCAAACCCGGTTTTCAGGTTCTTTCGGGATCCGGAGTGAGCTTTTGCGAGTCTTTGCAGACCGGCGCAAGTGGGGCCATTCTGGCGATCGCCAATCCCCTGCCGTACGCCTGCGTCACAGTCTGGGAGGCGTTCCGCACTCGCGAACACGAAGCTGCGCGCGATTGGCAATCGCGCATCGCGCCGGCATCGCGCCTGATCGCGGCCAAATACGGCATCTCCGGCCTGAAGTATGCAATGGATCTGAACGGTTACTATGGCGGGCCGCCCCGATTGCCGCTGCTGCCACCCTCGCCTGAGGCCAAGGCCGAAATTGAAGCTGCCTTCGATGGCCTGCGAAGTTAGCGCGACAATCGTGTGATGGGCCCGATCCGCATCGTTCTGGCCGACGACCACACCATCTTGCGCAATGGCTTGCGTGCGGTCCTCGAGCGACAGGCCGATTTCGCCGTGGTGGGAGAAGCCGGCAATGGACGGGAAGCGATCGACGTCGTGCAGCGAGAACGCCCCGACGTCGTGATCCTCGACGTTGCCATGCCTATCCTGAATGGCATTGAAGCTGCCCGCCGGATTTCAGCTGAGCATCCCAAAACTGCCGTGATGATCTTGAGCATGCACTCCGACGAAGCCTATATACTCAAGGCCCTGCGGGTAGGTGCGCGCGCATACCTTCTGAAAGATTCAGCGGAAAACGATCTGATTCACGCCATCCGCGCTGTTTCCACCGGCAAGGCTTTTTTCAGCCCGGCGGTCAGCAAGATCTTAGCCGACGATTACCTCAGGCAGTTACAGCAACAAGGCGTCGAGGACCGCTACGAGTTACTAACTACGCGCGAACGAGAGTTGCTTCAACTTATCGCAGAACTCAAATCCACGAAAGACATCGCGGCGCTGCTCGGAGTAAGCCCTCACACCGTGGATACACATCGCGGTAATCTTATGCAGAAACTCAATGTTCATAGCATTCCGGAGTTGATCCTCTACGCGGTGCGAAAGGGTGTAATTACCTGACCTATTGAACGAACTTCGCACTTACTACGACGAATAGCGCCGAATTGCCGCCATCGATATTCGTACTGCCGACAACCACCTTCTGCTCGTTCTGAATATCGAAATTAGCGTCGATGCTGACATCAGCGTCAGGCACCTTGGTGGAGAAACTGAACCTGTCTAGCCGGATCGTTCGGTCCGATCCCTCATCATTCCCGCTCAAGTTGCAACGAATATGGTATGGATTCGGATGCGACTGCCCGCTGGAAAAGCTTCTCAAGATCCCGTCGGACTGAAATCCCCCCCCTTCACGTGAACGGATCATCATGCTGTCCAGAAGCTGGTAACCGCCATACGGGAACACCGCTTTCAGTTGCCTTATCACCGGCGCAATGTCGGCTGTGGGCTTGTCCTCTGGCGTGGCCTGCGGTGACGCGCCAATGACGTACACCGTAAATTCAACATCCCTGGCGAGTTCGTAAGGAAGCGGCACGTCCAGTTCTTTCACCGCCTGCTCAGTCGCCGCCACAGAGGACGCACTGCCGTGTACGACCAGTGCTCTTAGTCCGTTGTTCGCCAGAATACTGGCTCCGCCGTTATTCAGAACGTCCTTCAACGCTTCCGCCCGGGCATAGCGGACGTGAATCACCTTCGTGACCTCCACGTCTTCGGCCAACATCAACGCCGGCAATAACGCTAACGCGAGAGCATATTTACTCATCATTGGATTCTGTCCTTTCATTGTTCGGAGTGTCGGGTTGCAGCAGGATGATTACTTTGGGATCGGAGGTCGCTATCTTGATGAGCGGCTCTTCGCCGGGCCGCGTAACAAGCGCAACGGATCGCATTCCGGGAGCGCGCAATCGAGGTCTATGCCGCACTACCGGGACCGCTTTCGGCGCAGGCTCGGACGCGTGAACTGTAGCGATCCGCGCGGGGATCGAATGGATCTCCGCAACCGGACGTTCTCTGTGGTGCAAGAGCACAACCAGCGCCACCAGAGCCGCAACTGCGGCGGCCCATTCGAAACGAATGCGCCGTTTTCTCGTGCTCTCCAGCGCCCCCATCACCCGCTGACGCACATCCAGCAGATCCTCTGCCGATGGCTCACCGGCAACACTCGCCAGCGTTCCTTCCAGTCGTGCAAACTCTGCTACACAATCACGGCATTCGCCGCACTCCCTTACATGTTCGGCGACCGGCCTCAACTCGCCGGCTTCGAGATCGCCTGTTGAATACAACGCCAATGCGTCTTCACGCGGGTGGCTATTCATGCGTCCTCCTGAGTTGCGCGGCGACGAACTTCCTGATCTTCACTCTCGCGGTCGAAATCTGCGAGCGCACTGTGCCTTCCGAGGAGCCCAGGATGCCCGCCGTCTCGGCTGTGCTGCAACCTTCCAGATCCCGGAGTACAATCGCCGCCCGCTCGCGCTCGGGAAGCTGCCGCAACGCGGCCTTTATCAGATCGCGCTCCTGGGCTGCGCGCAGCGCCTCTTCGGGACCACGCGCGCTATCCCGTGGCTCAGCCGCTTGCTCCATCGGCACGCACGCTTTCGCGCGCCGCTTCGAATCGAGACACACATTCACGGTCAGGCGATACAACCATGGCGCTAAGTCCTGGTCCTCGCGAAAACGCCCCAGATTCTTATGCATCTTGAGAAACACCTCCTGGGCCGCGTCCTTTGCATCTTCCGTATTCATCAACAGGCGCTGGGCGGTTCGCAAGACCATGCGCTCATGCAGGCGCATGATCCGCTCGAAGGCGGCCGCATCGCCGGCCCTCGCTTTCTCAATCCAGTGCCGAAGCAGACTTTGCTCCAACATGAATGCGCCGGTCCATACTTGGCCTGTCAGGGGCACCGCCATCGCTCTTCCCGCTGCTCAACGTCTCCACTTCATATACGTCGCCAGCCGGGAATTCGTTGATTCAGGCGGTTACCACTTGGCGCGCAAATCACGCCGGTCGAAGAGCTCCGGTTCTGGAGGCGGCCCGGAGACTTTCAGTCGCGGCGGCCTGTCGACCAGCCGCCGCAATTGGCCAATGCGGTGCTCAATCCAAAGCAGCACGATTACGACACGCGGCGACACAGTAGGATTTTCGCACATAAACTCTGCTGTGTAAAGTACTCTGTAGTACCGTAAGGGCCGCAGAATAGGAGTGCATGCCAGAAGCCGTGATCTTCGACATCGATGGGACATTACTGGATTCGGTGGACCTGCACGCCCAGGCCTGGGAGGAAGCATTCCGCCATTTCGGACACAAGATTCCGTTCGATAAAATCCGCAGCCAGATCGGCAAAGGCGGGGACCAGCTTCTGCCCGTGTTTCTGAGCGAGCAGGAGCTGAAGGAAAGAGGTAAGGCGATCGAAGAGTATCGCGGCCGGTTGTTCAAAGAAAAATATCTGCATCGCGTGAAGCCCTTCCCCGGAGTGCGCGAGCTGTTCGAGAAAATCAAAGCGAACGGGCAGCAGGTGGCGCTTGCATCATCTGCCAAAGGCGATGAGTTGAAGGACTATGAGCGGATCGCCCATATTGAGGACCTGGTAGAAGTGGAGACATCCTCAGCGGATGCGAAGCGTTCCAAGCCGCACCCGGATATCTTCGAAGCCGCATTGGACAGGTTGGGAAAGAAGATCCGCCGGGAGCAAGCCATTGTGGTGGGTGATAGTCCCCACGACGCGGAAGCGGCGAAGAGAGCAGATCTATCTATTGTTGGCGTGCGCTGCGGCGGTTTCCCCGAGTCCGCCTTGCGCGAAGCGGGCTGCATTGCGATTTATGACGGGCCCGAAGACTTGCTGCGTCAATACGAGGAATCCCCGCTAGCGCGTCACGCGAAGGCGCACGCACAGAGCGACTAGCGCACAGGGCGTTTGCTGCCCGTTGTGCGCGATCTGATTAGACATTGGCGACTCGCGTGCACACCGCAAGCGTGGCGAAGAGGAAGAACAAGACGTCGTTGTTCCAAAACACAAATGCCGTGGCAAGGCACAAGAGTGCAAGCTGGGACCTGGGGTCCAGTGACCAATCAAACATGACGGTAATCCTCTATAGTGCCAGAAGCCCAATCAGGGTCTCAGCCCGGTAGGCGGACAGCCTACCGTTCTCATCGTCGGCATGTTGAATTTCCTTAACGGGCAATCCCCAATCCAGGCGCGAAACCCGGAATTTTGCCGGGGATCTAAAGGTATGGAGTTGGAGGAAAGAACCTATGAAAAAACTTTTGCTAGCACTTCCGTTAGGAGTGGCTCTGTTATCGCCGGCCTATTTAATCGCGCAAGACCATGACCATCGGTACTACGATGCGGAGCACAAAGATTACCACGAGTGGAACGCCACTGAAGATCGGGCGTACCACCGGTACTGGGAGGAGCGGCACCACGCTTATATCGACTGGAACCGGGCGAACGCGGCACAGCGCAGAGCGTATTGGCGCTGGCGTCACGACCATCCGGATTCAGTGCTGTTCCAGGTCCAGGTGCACTAATCCCGGGCGCCTACTCGCCGGGCATTTCTCGCCTGGCGTCACTCGCCTATTTTGCGCTCGCTCTCCGCATCGAGCAGATGCAAGATGACGCGCAGAGGCATCCCGGAAAGCTCGGGCTTGTCCTCTATATCAGCGCGCACATCCATGAGCGCGCGCTCCAGCAGATAGGAATCCAATAAAGTCTGCTGGTCGGCTTGCGAGGGCGGCAGGTAGCGCACACCTGCCGCCGTGTTCCAGTACCCGCGCACAAACGCGGCCGTGACATGCGAGTACCAGAAACGGCCCCAGATCCGCAGCGTGAGACGCAGGGAGCTGTCGTTTCCCTCCGCCGCGAGGATCTGGCGAAGGGCGCCCTGCGCAGCATATCCGAACGAGACCAGCATGCTTGCCACATCGCGAAGGGGGCAGCGCTTGATGCGCCGCTCGCTCAGATGCTGATGCGGATCCCCTTCGAAATCGAAGATCACCACATCGCCCTGCGTCACCAGCAAGTGGACCAAATGCAGGCGCCCGTGGAAGCGAGTACGCCAGGAGGCGATCCGTTGCGCAAATACCGCGTGAAACTTGGCGACGATCTCGTTCTCCTGCTCCAATACTTTTGCGGCCAGGATGCGCAAATCCGGATTCATGTCGGCATAGCGTTGGCGCAGAAATTCCAGGCGGCGGCTGGTCAGCGCTATGTAGCCGTGGTAAAGGCTCTGGCGGTAAAAGTCATTAAACGGTTCAGGCGCAAACGCCGGGTCGGCGTAATCGCGCGCCAGAATCAGATGTAACTCAGCGACACGCTTTCCCATCGTTTCCGCAAGCCCCAGATACGGGCCGATCAACTCACCGGCGATCTCGGGCACCCCGCTAAGCGCGAAATTCAGCGAATAAATATTGGTCGGCGCCGATTTCTGTATTTCGGCCTTCGAGTGCTTTGAATTGCGGAGCCGTTCGAGAAACTCCTGAACGTGGGTGTAGGTGTGTTTCCACGCGTTCCCCTCATTGGGAACGAAGCCGTGCAGCACCGCCAATGTCGTGGTTTCTCCCGAAGCGGGTTGATATTCGAGAGAGCCGGCAAAGGGAGCCGCGTGCGGGAACGGCTCAGGTTGTTGCTCGGTGAGCAGCTTGCCCATCTCCACGCCCTGATTCACGCCCGGAGCAACATTGCGCAGAACTTTCAGCACGAAGCGGTCGCCAAACCTGATGGACGTGCCGATTTCTGAGGATGGCAAGAGCTCCGGCTCCAGGTTCGGATGCGTGTGTCCCCACAAGCCGCGGAACTGGCGGTTGCGATCCGCGACGACCGAGCCGGATTCGCCATGCAATCGTCTGCGGCGAGCGAATGCATCCAACAGATCTCTGCAGAATTGTTTGTTTTCGGTTGCGCTGTACAGAAATTCCCGCGAGCCATCGGCGGCGTGGACTTCCGCAATGAGCGAGTCGGGATAGTCGTCTCGGAGAAATTGAGCTTCGTCGCCAACCGCCGAAGCCACCGGTACAACATAAAGTTCGGGATCTCCGCTGGTGTATTCGACGCGCACAATCAGGATCACGTACTTGTCGCGTTCGACGCGAATCACCTCTGTGATCTCGAGAGAGCGGAAGCGCCGGTCCTTCGAACGAAACCAGTTGCGCGAGGGCAAGAACTGTTGCAGAGCGGCGGAGAGGTTGACGCGGACGGACGGATCCCAAAACTCCGCGATGGCGGGAACAACAATCACCGGAATAGCCGCTTGACCGGCTTCCACCGAGGGCGCGGAGATGGTGACGGGAACAGCACGCTGCTCAAGCGAAAACCAAAAGAAGGAATTCGGGCCCAGAGTCAACGGATAGTAGCCTTCCCCAATGGGCGGAAAATCCGTGCGCCCGAACATCTCCACGGGCGTGAAGCCCCGGTATTTGTGCAGATCGAGCTGCACCGGCTGTGCGAACCGCGATAGATTCGCCACCACCAGGATGGTCTCTTCCTGGTAACGCCGGAAATAAGCCAGCACGGTTTTGTTCGAAGGCTGCAAAAATTCGAGGGTTCCGCGGCCGAAAGCCTTGTACTGCTTGCGCAGGGCGATCAGGCGCTTGGTCCAGTTCAGCAGCGAGTGCGGATTATCCTGCTGGGATTCGACGTTGAGCGATTCGTAATGGTAAGCCGGATCGATTGTGACCGGCAGATACAACTTCTGTGGATTTGCGTTAGAAAATCCGGCATTGCGGTCCGGGCTCCACTGCATCGGCGTGCGAACGCCGTTGCGATCGCCGAGATAGACGTTATCGCCCATGCCGATTTCATCGCCATAGTAGATGACCGGCGTACCCGGCATGGAGAACAGCAGGGCGTTCATCACTTCGATGCGCGGCCGGTCATTGCCGAGCAGAGGAGCAAGTCGCCGGCGGATTCCGAGATTGATGCGCGCCCGCTGATCTGAAGCATACACGCGATACATGTAATCGCGCTCTTCGTCGGTCACCATTTCGAGCGTCAGCTCGTCATGATTGCGCAGGAACATGGCCCATTGGCAGGTCTCCGGAATCGGCGGCGTGCGCTTCAGGATCTCTACAATCGGCAGGCGGTCTTCCAATCGCAGCGCCATGAACAAGCGCGGCATCAACGGGAAGTGGAATGACATGTGGCACTCGGCTCCGTTGCCGAAATAGGCCACGGCGTCTTCCGGCCACATGTTAGCTTCCGAGAGCAGCATGCGGTTGGGATGAGACTTGTCGAGATGCTGCCGGAGTTCCTTCAGAAACTCGTGCGTCTCGGGCAAATTCTCACAACTGGTGCCTTCGCGCTCGAACAGATACGGAATCGCGTCCAGACGGAACCCGTCCACGCCCATCTGGGCCCAAAAATCCAGCGTGTGCATCACGGTGCGGCGTACAGCCGGGTTGTCGAAGTTGAGATCGGGTTGATGAGAGTAGAAACGATGCCAATAGTAGGCTTTCGCGACCGGGTCCCAGCTCCAATTGGAGGGTTCGAAATCCTTGAAGATGATGCGCGTGCCGGCGTATTTGTCGGGCGAGTCGCTCCAGACGTAAAAGTTGCGCCAACTGGAGCCAGGTTCGGCGCGGCGCGAGCGCTGAAACCACTCATGCTGGTCGGAGGTGTGATTGATGACCAGTTCCGTGATGACGCGCAGGCCGCGGCGATGCGCTTCTCTCAGGAAATTTTGGAAATCGCGCAAGGTGCCGTAGGAGGCGTGCACGGTGCGGAAATCGGATATGTCGTAGCCATCATCCTTCCACGGCGAAGGGAAGAACGGCAACAGCCAGATGGCCGTGACGCCTAAATCTTCGAGGTAATCGAGTTTCTCGGCGAGGCCGCGGAAATCGCCCATGCCGTCGGCGTTGCTGTCGAACATGGCACGGACATGAGCTTCATAGATGATGGCGTCTTTGTACCAGAGTGGGTCATCTTCCAGCCCGCTGAAGGTTTGCACGTGAGGCATGCGGTTTTGAGTGATTTAGCCATTTGAGGAACAACCCGACCGCCGCAACATCCGGCAGCGCATACTGCGCCGCGGTGTCGGAAAGGCCCCCGACTTTGATGGTAATCCCTTCCTGAATCGCCGCAAACGCATCTTCGTCCGTCACGTCGTCGCCGAGATAAATCAATAGCGGCGAAGAAGGCAGAACCTCGCGCGCAATCCATTTGACCGCTCGCCCTTTGTGCCAATCCACACGGGGAAAAACCTCCAGCACCATCTTGCCTTCCCGGCAGGCGAAGGACCGCGACCGGCCCACGGTACTGCACGTCACCGAGCGGACCCAATCCTGCAGCTCCTCAGTCACACGGCGGAAATGCACACTCAGCGTCAAGCCCTTATCTTCGATTTCGAGGCCATCTGTCTCGCTGAGCGCAAGCTTCAGTTGCAGGACCAGGCAACGCAGCTCGCGGCGCAATGCTTCGGCTTCCGGCTCGCGAAAACGTACATCTTCGGCTTCGATCTCCAGGCCGTGATTACCCACATAGATCGCGTTTTTCAGGCCAACGCGTTCACGAAGGTCGGCCAGCGCCCGGCCGCTCACGATCGCTATCGTAAAATCCGACCGCTCAGCAAGCGCTCGGAGCGGTCCAGCTATTTCGGAATCCACCTCGGCGTCTTTGGGCACGAGGACAATGCGCGAAATGGTGCCGTCGAAGTCAAGAAACAATCCGACATGCGATGCCTCCGTGATGCGCGCGGAGAGCGCCTCAAAGTTATCGAGCAAAGAGACCGCCTGCCGCGCCTGCACGGTGGCGGTCATACAGCAACTCCGAGAGCGCTTGAGAGCTGTCGCGAAGAGTTAAACTCGGATCGCTCCGGCTCGAGGGATTCGGGAAATTCGATCTGTGCGAGTTGGGAGAGAAGCTTGCCGGCCCAACGGTAAACATTGTTCTGCTCGACAACCTCGCGCATTTTGCGCATGCGCCGGCCCCGCTCTTCGGGCTGCATTTGCAGCGCGGCACGATAGGCTTCGGCTCCTTCGTCGATCGAAAACGGATTGATCTGCAACGCGTCTTTGAGCTCGCGCGCCGCGCCTGCGAATTTACTCAGCACCAGCACGCCATCTTCATCCACACGGCTGGCGGCGAACTCTTTCGCCACCAGATTCATCCCGTCATGCAATGACGACACCACGCAGAAGTGAGCCAAGCGATGCAGGGCGATCATTTCGGGCTGCGTATAGTGCCGCTTTAAAAGCACAATCGGCCGCCAGGAAGCAGTGCCCCACCGCAGGTTGATTTGCGCCGCAAGCGCGTCCACTTCGCGCTCAATTTGGCGATAGGCGGGTAACGTGGAACGGCTCGGCACGGCGATTTGCACGAACACCAGTTTGCCACGATATCCGGGATAGCGGTCCAGCAGCCGGTCGAGGAATCGCAGACGCTCCGGAATGCCCTTGGTGTAATCGAGACGATCGATACCGATACCGAGCAGCTTCCCTTTCAATGAAAGCTCTTGCTTCCATCTGCGGATCTGGGTATCGACACTGTCCGATTCAGCCAGATCCGCGTGTTCGTCGAAATCGATGCCGATAGGAAAGGCGCGAACTAGCGTGCAACGGCCGCCCCGGCAGATCTCCGAGCTGGTCGTGTCCACCCGCGCTTCGAGCGAGCAATCCACCGTCTCGAGAAAGTTCCGGCAGTGGTGCTGCAGATGAAAACCGAGCAGATCGTTCCCGAGCAATCCATCCAAAATCTCTTCGCGCCAGGGGAAAGCGTTGAATACTTCGCGATTGGGCCACGGGATGTGCCAGAACTGCGCCACCACCAGATTCGAACTCGCGTTGCGAAGCATGCGAGGCAACAACGCAAAGTGATAGTCCTGAATGAAGACAAACGTGGGATCGTTCCCGGCTTCTTCGAGCACGGCTTCGGCAAATCGCTCGTTCACACGCCGGTAGGTTTCCCAGTGATCGGGGTCGAACTGCGGGCGCGTGAACGCCACATGGCACAAAGGCCAGAGACCTTGGTTTGCAAAACCGGCATAGTAGCCCTCTTCCTCTTCCTTCGAGAGCCAAACGCGGCGTAGCGTGTATTCCGGCTTCTCAGGCGGCACTTGCACATGATCGAAGCAGTCCACAGTTTGCAGATCCGCATCGCCATTGCCGTGGGCAATCCACAAGCCGCCGCAGGCGCGCATGACCGGATCGAGCGCGCTGGCCATTCCGCTTGCCGGTTGAATGCATTCAATTCGACCACCTGCGCGGCGATGCTGGAAAGGCTCACGATTAGAGACAACGATGAAGCGGTAGCCGTCGAGTTTGGTTCGGACGAACTCGCTAAGTACGTCGCGGGTCCAGACCTTCAAATGAAGCTCCTTTCACAACTCGATTAAGTTACTTTCATTCTCCGGGTTAGACGCGGCGGATGTCAAACTATTTCCCGCCAGCTTCGCACCGCGATATCCTCGGACAACATGAAATTTCGCGGTGTCTGCCTGTTCTCAATGGCCTTACCATTCGCCCTTGCCGGTGATTTGCGGCTGGGGATCATTGGAACCGATACCTCCCATGTAACCGCTTTTACACACGTTTTAAATGATGGGAATGCTCCGAATCATGTAGCGGGTGCGCGGGTGGTCGGCGCCTATAAGGGCGGCAGCCCGGACCTGGAGGAGAGCGCCAAGAAGGTCGACCAGTACGCGAGCGAGCTGAAGGAGAAGTGGGGCGTTCAGTTCGTGAGTTCGATCGGTGACTTATGCCCGTTGGTAGACGGCATACTGCTCGAAAGCGTAGACGGCAGGCCGCATCTGGCGCAGTTTCGAGAAGCGGTGCGGTGCGGCAAGCCGGTGTTTATCGATAAGCCGCTCGCCTCGACGTTAGCGGACGCGTTCGCGATTGCCCGGCTGGCGCGCGATTCCCATGTTCCCTGGTTCAGCGCGTCGGCCTTGCGCTTTAGCCCTATCGCGGAAATGCGCAGCGCACAGGTTATCAGCGCGATCGTGTGGGCGCCGGCGCCCATGGAGCCGCATCACCAACTCGATCTTTCCTGGTACGGCATTCATGCGGTGGAGATGCTTTATACGCTCTTCGGAACAGGTTGCGTCGAGGTGGAGCGCATGTCCTCGGCCAATGACGATGTGATCACCGGAAGATGGAAAGACGGAAGGCTCGGGACCGTTCACACCCAGCGTCCCTATGGCAAGTATGGAGGCGTTGTATTCCTCGCGGATAGAACTTTGGAGGCGCGGCCCGACATTCCCATCGACTATGTGCCGCTGGTGCAGCAGATTGTCAAATTCATGCAAACCGGGACGCCGGCGGTTGCAAACGAGGAGACGCTGGAGATCTTCGAATTCATGGACGCGGCGCAGAGAAGCGTGGAACAGGGCGGCAGCGTGGCGAAACTGGGGCAACCGTAAATGAAATGCGCCGACTTCAGCGCTTGCTGACACATGGATTGCCGGCCCATATGAAGCGCAGCGGCCAGTCCGCGCATTCGCGTATGCCGATCCTGGGTGTTACGCCGATCTCAAACTGCGGCTTCTTGCGCCAGCGTCGAATGGTCAACTCGCCGCGATCGAGCCGCAGGCCGTAATGCGCACGAGTAATTGCCAACGCTTGCGTCAGCTTGCCCGGCCCATTCGCCAACCCGAACAACGGCCCGTGCCAACGCCGCCGGAGGTACATCTCGGCGAGGCCGCACAGTGGTTCCAGCGCGCGGATCAGGACGCAACCTGGCACGCCGTTACTCTCGGCCACAATGTTCAAACACTCGTGCATGCCATAGATGAAATACACATAGGCGCGGCCGGGCGGACCGAAGATGACTCGCGTGCGCTCCGTCTCGCCGCGTGAAGAATGCGCCGCCAGGTCGTCGGCGCCGAGATAGGCCTCAGTCTCGACGATCATGCCCGCCACACCGTTATGCAGCAGAACGCAGCCAAGCAGATCTCGCGACAGTTCCACGGTGGGCCGCGCAAAGAACCGCAGGTTCACCGGCTCCGTTTCGCGTTGCAATTGCGGTAGGGGCCACGGATCACCCACCCGCGCGACACTCGTCTCCGAAAGCTGGGGCCTTAGAACCCGCCCAGCATTGTTTACTGCCATCGGGGACATTGTCATCGCCTCTCGAAGTACGCTAGAACATTAGCACGGGCGTTCCTCATGCGACTATTTACGGCCATCGATTTGCCCGATGAAATTCTGCTGCGTTTGGAGCGCCTGATCAGCGCCCTTCGTGCCGAAGCCCTCATCAACTGGAGTCCGCTTGACAATCTCCACATCACCACGAAATTCATTGGGCAGTGGGCCGACTCCCGGCTAGAGGAATTAGATGCGGCCTTATCTTCCCTAACCTCGCGAAGCGCTTTCGACATCGAGTTGAAGAGCCTGGGGTGGTTTCCGAATGCGCGCGCGCCGCGCACCTTCTGGATCGGTGTTCACGGCGAAGCGCTGCATCAACTCGCTCGCGACACCGAGCAGCAGTTGGAGCCGCTGGGCATCGCCAGAGAGTCGCGCGAGTTCTCTCCTCACCTGACGCTGGCTCGAATTAAAACGCCCGTGCCCCTGCGGCGGCTACATGCAAAAGTAGACGAGATGCAGCCGGCGTCGCTCGGCCATTTTTCCGCCTCGCGCTTCGCCTTGTACCGGAGCGATCCCGGCTCGAACGCCAGCATTTACCGCAAACTGCGCGAGTACCGTTTCGGATCGGCTGTAGCCGCTTCGTAACATCTTAGAGAGTGATTTCTCTATCGCCTTCAGTTGCGCTCGCCGTCTCGGCGGTGCTCGCCTACTTTATCGGCGGCCTGCCGTTCGGATATTGGTTCGCGCGGATCTCGTCCGGCAAAGACATTCGCACGGTTGGCAGCGGCAACATCGGCGCCACCAATGTTTATCGCACCATGGGCCGCAAACCGGGGCTTATCGTTCTGCTGCTCGATATCTTGAAAGGCTTTGTTGCGGTGTGGCTCGCCGCTCTTATCTCGCGCGGCGATCCGGGCGCGCTCGCCATCAGCGCACTGGCTGTGATGCTTGGCCATTGCTATCCCGTGCTGCTGCGCTTCCACGGCGGAAAAGCAGTTGCCTGTTTCATCGGCGCGTTTCTGTACCTGGCGCCTGCCTCGCTCGCGATCACTGCTGTTGTCTTTGTTGCGGTGGTCGCGCTCACGAAGTACATCTCGCTCGCCTCCATCATCGGCGTGCTGTTCTTCCCCGTGCCAATGTGGTTTGTCACGCGCCCTCCGCTGCCGATTTTTATCGCTTCCATCGCGGCCGCCGCGCTGATTGTCTATCGCCACCGGAACAATATCGCGCGCCTTCGCGCCGGCAAGGAAAATGTCTTTTCGCTGAGCGGTGGTAGAGGCAAATGAGTCCGCAGCTTGCGGTTCTAGGATCGGGAAGCTGGGGAACCGCGTTGGCGATGGCGCTTGCGCCGCGATTCGATTCGGTGCATCTCTGGTCTCGCGATTCCAGCCACGCAGCAGAAATTTGCGCCCTGCGCGAGAACCGCCGCTACCTTCCGGGATTCCGCCTGCCCTCGAACGTGCAGGTTTCATCGGACCTTTGCGCAACCGTGAGCGTGGCACCGATTGTGCTCACCGCCATTCCGTCCGCACATTTACGCAAGGTGGTTCGCGCCGCGCGCCCGCACATCTCGTCAGGCGCTTATCTGGTCAGCGCCAGTAAGGGCCTTGAAGAGGGGACGCTTTTCCGGATGTCCCAGCTCATTGCCGACGCACTGTCGGGCAGCGTTCCGGTCGCGGTACTCTCCGGCCCGACCTTTGCGAAAGAAGTCGCAGCCGCCGAGCCCGCCGCGGTGGTGATTGCGTCCTCCGATATGGCGGTTGCCGAAGTAATTCAGCATGCCTTCTCGACGCCTTCGCTGCGCTTATATGCGAGCAGCGATGTGATGGGCGTCGAGCTGGGCGCCGCACTGAAGAACGTCATCGCCATTGGCGCCGGCATCTGCCGCGGTCTTGGTCTGGGCAGCAATAGCGTGGCGGCACTGATCACGCGGGGGCTCGCGGAGATCACGCGGCTTGCGCTGGCGATGGGCGGTCAGCCGCGAACTCTTGCCGGTCTCGCGGGACTCGGCGATCTGGTCCTGACCGCCACCGGCGACCTGTCGCGCAACCGGTTCGTCGGCATCCAGTTGGGCCAAGGCCGCAACCTGGGGCAGATCCTCGCGGACATGACGATGGTTGCCGAAGGCGTCTGTACCTGCCGCGCCGCTCACCAACTTGGCCGCGAGCAGAACGTGGACCTGCCGATCATCAACAAAATGTATGAAGTGCTCTATGAATCGAAGGACCCGAAGCAAGCGATTCGCGAGCTGATGGAACGGCCGCTGACTAGCGAGTAGCCGCACCTTTGCGGTCAGCCCACATGAAGTAGCCAACCAGGGTCTTGCCGTCTATTACTTGGCCCTCGCGGATCATTCGGTGTAGCTCGTCCTTGTCGAACCATCGAATCTCGATACGCTCGTCTTCCATTGGCTCCGGCTTGCCTTCGGTCAGTTCCTCGGCCAGAAAGACGTTCATCTTCTCCCCAACGTATCCGGGGCTGGCCCAGAAAAAAGCTAACTCGGTCCATTTCTTCGCTTGATATCCCGTCTCCTCGCGCAGTTCACGCTTTGCAGCTTCGAGCGCCGATTCGCCGGAATCGAGCCGTCCAGCCGGCAGCTCCCACAATTCCTGCTCCGCCGGAAGCCGGAACTGCTTGACCAGCAGCACGCGATCTTGCTCATCGACTGCCATCATCACCGCCGAGCCCGGATGCTTGATGATGGATCGCTTGATCTCGAAGCCGCTGGGGTCGGTGGCGACTTCTTCGACTACGGAGAAGAGTTTGTTCTTGAGCAGCTCGCGAGAGGAGATTACTTTCATGCTTATACGGTAGCGGGTGGGTTTGCGAACGGAATAGAACCTTGCGGTGCAGCCGATTTTGGCGGTACGGCACTGAAAGGGCGTCATAAAAGTAGACTGAGGGTATGGCAGTGCTCGATTGGTCGCAATGCCCCGCTGTCGAAAGTATTCCTGGCAAAGTCGGTGGGGCCTGGGTCTTTCGTAATACCCGCCTGCCGTGGCAACCGTCATTGAGAACCTTGAGGATTTGAGCATCGAGGAGGTGATCGAACAATTCGACGTGACACGGGAACAGATCAACGCCGTACTGGAGTTCGTAGCCGAAAGCCTGGTTCCAAGCCACGTCGAGGTGGAAATTCCGTTTGAAAAATAGTTCAAGCCCGGCCCATCAGCCGATCCAGAAATCTCGGCCGCATCGACGCACGTAACCTTCGTCCCAGCTTCTGCACCGCCCGCCGGATCTGCTTCTCGCTGAACGCCGCGAAACCGAACACCACGCCCGGCCGCATCAACGCTGTGCGTCCGAAGCTCGAGAGTAGCGGCAGATCCACGCCCGCGGCGGCAGCGCAATGCGCGACCACCTGCTCCTCAACTCCGCGCTTGAGCCATCCCACCGCATGCAGCCCCGCTTCGGCCGGCTCCAGATCCATGAACTCATTGAGTTCGGAATCGACTGACTCCGCCAGCGCCTGCAGCCGTTGGTAGTACAGGCCGTTCATTCTGTGCAGATGCTCGTTGAGATGGCCCTCTCTGATGAAACGCCCAAGCGTTGCCTGGTCAATGGCGCATGGCTGCGCGCCCAACAATTCCTTCGTCTTGGAAAAGCTGTCCAGAAGCGACAGCGGCACCACCAGATAACCAATCTCGAGCGATGGGAACAGCGTTCGGCCCGTCGTGCCCAGGTAAATGACACGGCTGTTTTCGTCCGAGCTCTGCAGGCTTGCAGGCGGCTGGCCCGAATAGCTAAAGTCGCCGCCGGTATCGTCTTCAAGAATCCAGGTGCCGGTGTGGCGGGCGAACTCGAGCAGCGCGGCACGGCGCGCCAGGCTCAGCTTTACGCCCAACGGGAATTGATGGGCGGGCGTCACATACACCATCGCGAGCGGGTTTGGCCGCCGGACCTCGGGCGCTATCAATCCCTCTTCGTCCACCAGCATCGGCGACACCCGCATCCCCGCGTGCAGGAATGCTGCTTTGGCGCCATATGAACCCGGCTCCTCCATGCCGACCGCGTCGCCTGGAGAGAGCAGCGTCTGAATGATCAGGTGCAGCGCCTGCTGCGCGCCGGCGCAGATGATCACCTGTTCCGCAGTGCATGTTACGCCGCGCGCGCCGCGCAACCGGTTCGCAATAGCTTCGCGCAGCGGCAGATATCCGAAGGCGTCGCAATGCTGAAGCAGTTCCGCCGAACGCTCTTTCAATACCTGCGCACGAAGATCCTCCCAAAGCTCCAGAGGGAATTCGCTGGTAGCGGGGAAATCAGGCCGAAATGGCCGCAGCGGGCTGTTTACGCGCAGCCGCTCGATGTCAATCCGCTGCAGCGCCAATGTTCGATCAAACGAGCGCGGCGCCTCAACCCGCGCCGGAGGCGGTTCCATGTTTTGCCCGCGCGCGCGAAATCCCGAAGCCGCTGTGCCCTCCAGCAAGCCATCTGCCGCCAACTGCTGAAACGCGCGCCTGACGGTGTTACGCGAAACCTGGAGTTGAACCGCCAATTCCTGGATTGCCGGGAGCCGTTCGCCCGCCGGAAACACTCCTGCCGCTAGCGCATTGCGAAGCGCGTTTTCGAGCTGCTGATACAGCGGAATGCTTGAATCGCGATCAATCGAAATGCTGCTGAGGCGTGTGCCACTTGGAGCCGCCGATTCCATCTGCTCAATAACACAAGTTGGGATTGCGAAGCAGTCGTCTCGAAAAACACCACCCGCATGATCCGGCCCTTAGCAGCAGGTTTCCCAACCCCGCGCCGCGAAGGTGATGTAATTTCGATTGTGTAAAGGGCAGGGGGTGTAAGTTGGTTTCGCCTAACGAGCAGAAACCAAACCTGGAAAGGATGCTTACACCCATGGCAAAGATAACACCGATTCGAGTGACGGAGCA